>JAESGE010000015.1_pt1 | contig 384687 bp, 340 predicted proteins | sample 9269601 | NCBI WGS metagenome assembly JAESGE01 (sample SAMN14515569, study PRJNA621662) | algae metagenome | isolation source: Tolypothrix brevis GSE-NOS-MK-07-07A and co-occurring heterotrophs from wet... | place: USA: Grand Staircase Escalante National Monument, Utah | collected 2006-04-16
CCAGGCATCGGCGAATGGGAATCTGTCGGGATGATTTACCGCACTGGCAGCATGAAGGCGCTGCTGCGGTCGTCATTTTTTGCTTGACTGGAACGGCCCCGTTACCGAAGTCCTGACCCTAGGTTTGGTGGACATATTTGTCCCCCTTCACTGGACAGATCTGACCGCCTTTCAGGACGAATTTGTCCAACTTTGTTCGGGTAAAGGGTGACAATCTTGCCCGTCTTTTCGCGAGCGTCGGATGCGCTAGGATGGATGAAGCCGAGGGACAATGTTCCGTGTGGTGCCCGACGCCGTTTCCGCGCTCGACCTCGAGCCATCCGCTAAACTCAAGTTCCCGGACGGCGCGCTGAATAGTCTTGACCCTCTTGCCGGTCGCGTCGGCAATCGTTTGACAGGACGGCCACGCCTTCTCGGTGTGGCCGTTCAAATGCGTGGTGATGATATAGAGCGCGACTGACCGTGCACTGTCGCTCAGAGACTTGTCGCAGTTCAACTGTTGAAGCCATTGGAGTTTAACTTCACGGAACGGACGCGAACCGGTCATACGCGCCTCTCCTGATGGAAAACGAAGGGAAAAGCGGATCAACAATGGCCGAAATAGTGGGACACCGAATTTTCTAAACCCTGCTTTTAATGAATTGGGGAGTTCATCCCAAAGGGTGTTAACCTGCTGATTTTTCTCGAATTCGGCCGGCCCTCCAATACGACCACCTGCAATGGACGCCTATATCACAGGCTAGATTCTGATGACCTCACCCCCACCGGAGGAATCCCGAACTGAGCTTTGAACGCTCGACTGAAGGCCGCCTCCGATTCGTAGCCGACCTTTCTAGCAACATCGCTGACACGCGCATTGGCATGCCGCATGAACCCATGCGCCAGAGTAAGCCGCCACCGATTGTGGTAGGACAACGGCGCTTCCTTGACCAGGGTTGAGAACCTTTCGGCAAAACTGGACCTGGACATTCCAACCGCACGCGCGAGATCGACCACACTCCATTTACGGAATGGTTCGTCATGTATGGCCTTGAGGGCCCGGCTGATGCGAGGATCCGCCAACGCTCCCAACCATCCTGTATCGCTCGCATTCTTGCTCTGCGCCCAGGTTCGAATGACGCGGATGATGAGTACGTCGATCAGGCGGGAGATCATGACGGACGAACCTGGATGCACCGTCTGGGATTCCATCATCATGAAATGCGCCAATCCCTCAAGCCATCCGCCGGTTTGGCCGCCAGACTTCTCAATATGGATCACCGACGGCAGCGCCGAGACGACCCATGGCACGGATGCGCTCTCGAAATGAAATACGCCGCCGATGGTCTTGGTCTGCTCGCCATTGCCGCCATGGCGCAGGCCCAACCGCTCGGCCGTGAACTGCTCCTGCATCAGGTCACCGGCATTCGCCGCAATCACATCGCTGCCATCATACAGGATATGCCCAACGCCGCGTGGCAGCATGATCAGGTCACCGGCAATCGCCTTAACTGAGGCTTCACCGGCCACCCGGACGGTCAGGCTGCCCTCCAGAACCACGAAGAAATAGGCTGATCCTGGTTCGAAGCGCAGCGCCCAGGGATGGTTCAGCTCCGCGGAGAATACCAGTTCGCCACGCAGTCTCACCAGGTCGAGCATCTGGGACAACAGATCGACGCGTGAGGCAAGCATGGGAGAAAGCCCGGACGATGAGGCATGCCTTGCGGCGTTCCAGTCATGGCCTTCCATCTCAGCATTCCTTAAATTCGAGAGGTCTTCAGAACGAAATCTGCAGTCAGGTCAACAGCCTACCAACGGACACCTGATCATCCATGTTCGATGGGGCGAGTGCCAAGAGCATTGCAGATTATCCGGACTGGAATCAACCGCGCCGACGCGCTGCCAATGGAGCCTCACAATGAAAACCCTTCTTATGTCCGCCCTCATGCTTTCCACGACCGTCCTGGGCGTTGCCCCGGCCTTCGCCCAGACCACTCTGCCCGCAACGACCATCAAGAACATCGTGCTGGTGCATGGCGCATTCGTCGATGAGACCAGCTGGAATGGTGTCGCCGCCATCCTCACCGCGAAAGGCTACAAGGTTACGGCCGTCAAGAACCCCTTGACCTCGCTTTCAGACGATGTCGCCGCCACCAATGCAGTCCTCAATGCGCAGGACGGCCCGGCCGTGCTCGTCGGTCACTCCTGGGGCGGTGTTGTCATCGGGGAGGCCGGCAACAATTCGAAAGTGGCATCGCTGGTCTATGTTTCGGCGTTTGCGCCAGACAAGGGCGAGACGATTTCGGCGCTGGCAGCGAGTGGCCCCGCCACACCTGGCGTCAAGGCGATCCGGCCCGACGCCAAGGGATATCTCACCATCGACCCCGCCGTGTTCCCGAGCGCCGTGGCAGGCGACCTGCCCAAGGAAATCGGCGAGCACCTGGCGGCACACCAGATGCCGATCAACCACACAGCCTTCGATGCTCCGGCTGAAGTCGCCGCCTGGCATGACAAGCCGAGCTGGTACGTTCTGAGCGCGAAGGACCTCGTCCTTGATCCCCATGCCCAGGCCTTCTTTGCCGAGCGGATCAAGGCCAAGGTGACGACGGTTGAAGGTAGCCACGCGTCGCTTGCCTCGCATGCCGCAGAAGTCGCCGCGGTCATCGAAGCGGCCGCAGGGGCCAAGTAATCGCGTGCTTCGACGCCGCCGCCAACTTTATGGCAGCGCCAACATCGCACTATCGTGTGCCCCTGAACTTCTCTGAGGGCGGGGGTACACGAGGTTTGAGTGCGCTATTGATCTCGTCAGGATCTGGCCTTCGAAACAGCTTCGACAAAGTCGTGCTGCCGCTTAACAAATGAGAGGCGGGTTAAACCCGCCTCTTCTATTTCATTCCGCCGCGAGTTGCTTTGCGCTCAGCCGCAGGGCTGCAGCGCGGCGATGCCCCTCCAGCTGTTCAGTGGCGCTCTGGCGGACCGCTGCCGGAGCGACTGCTGCGACACCACGCTCGTCCAGCCATTGGTGAGTGGCGATCTTGACGTATGACCCAACCCAAAGACCACCGGTGTAGCGACCGGCCGCCATGGTAGGCAGTGTGTGGTTCGTACCGCTGCACTTGTCTGAATAGACGACGCTTGCCAGTTCACCAATGAAGATCGAACCGTAGTTGCGAAGCTTCTTGGCCATAGCCATCGGATCGCGCGTGTGCACCTGTAGGTGTTCCGTTGCAATGAAATCCGAGTAGGCGATCATCGTCTCTTCGTCTTCAACGACCGTGACTTCGCCGTAGTCTCTCCATGCAACGCCGGCGACGGGAGCGGTCGACAAGGTCTCAAGCTGCTTTTCGACTTCCCGGATCGTATCTTGTGCAAGCTTGCGGTCGGTCGTTACCAGGCCGACGCGGGTACGGACGTCATGCTCGGCCTGGGCCAGCATATCGGTCGCCAAGGTAGCCGGATTTGCTGTTTCGTCTGCAACGATAAAGATTTCGCTCGGCCCTGCCAGCTGGTCGATACCGACCTGACCGAAGACCTGTCGCTTGGCCTCATTCACAAAAGCATTGCCCGGACCAACAATCTTGTCGACTGCAGGAATGGTCTCGGTTCCGTAGGCCATTGCAGCAATTGCCTGGGCGCCACCGACGCGGAAAATGCGGTCCGCACCGGCCAGATGGCAGCCTGCAATCATTGCAGGGTGTGCATTGGGTGGAAGGCAGGCGATGACCTGGTCACATCCAGCAACCTTGGCAGGAACAATCGTCATGACAGGCGCCGAGAGCAGCGGGTAGCGCCCCCCCGGGACATAGCAGCCGACAATTTCAATCGGAATGACCCGGTGGCCGAGATGCAGGCCTGGAAGCGCCTCAATCTCCAATGGAAGGATGGTCGCCAGCTGCGCCTCGGCAAACCGGCGTACATTCGCTATGGCGAATTCGGTATCTTCGCGGGTCTGTGGATCGAGATCGGCGACCGCCTTGAGCTTCTCTTCCTGGCTAACCTCGAAATTGGTCATCTCAGCCTTGTCGAAGGCGACGGAATATTCGCGCACGGCGGCATCGCCGCGCTCACGGACATTTGCAATAATGTCCTTGACGGTCTTTTCGACTGGAGCCGTGTCGGAGACGGCATCTCGTGTCGGTTGCTTGATCTGGATAAACTTGCCTTTCAGCGCATCGAGACGCGACGTCATCAAAACCTCCTGTGTGGGATGATCGGCGCCAACATCTGCCAAGGTGGGCGGCCCCGCAATTGCTCACAAACCATCTGTTCATTATATTCACCACTGGAGTTGATCTTCGGCAGCGTTCGGTATCCCCATGGGATATCCGGTGTCATTTTCAGCCACCAGATGAAATCAGGGAACTGACCGATGCCAAAAATTGGTAGCAAGCTTCGTGAACTTCGCCGCCGCCGCGATCTGGGCGTTCGAGAGCTGGCAGCCCGCTCTGGAATATCCCATTCCACGATTTCGCTTATCGAGCGTGACAAGATGAGCCCATCCGTCGATACGCTGGGAGCGGTCCTCGATGCCTTGGGAACAACGCTCCCTGGCTTCTTCTCCGATCTGCAATCAAGCCTGCCATATTCGCCATTTTATGCGTCAGCGGACCTCGTTGAGATTGGAAAGATTGATACAATCTCGTATCGCGTTGTCGGGCTCGATCATCCGAATAGACAGCTTTTGATGCTACATGAGCGTTATGCACCTGGAGCCGATACAGGGGAAGAGTTCACCCACGCGGCCCAGGAGGCAGGCATGGTGCTTTCCGGTGCGGTCGAGATCACCGTCGGCAATCAGAAGAAAGTGCTCAAACCCGGTGATGGCTATTATTTCGATAGCCGCTTGCCTCACCGTTTCCGCAACGTTCACGACGGGCAAAGTGAGATCCTCAGCGCCATAACACCGCCCACCTATTGAGGATCGCCAATCCACTCACCACTGGTGAGTATAGTGACCATGCCTGCCAATGCCGCTTCCCAAAGTTTTGAAACGTGCTTTGCTACTGGTCGGTCGACAACACAAAGGGGAGCGTCCTATGAAAATTTTGAAAGCTGCTGTCATTGCATCCACCGTCCTTGCGGCGGGTGGTTTCGGGGCGCAGGCCCGTGATCTCACTGTTGTGTCCTGGGGTGGAAATTTCCAGGATGCCCAGCGAAAAATCTTCTTTGAACCTTTTGCTGCTGAAACCAAAAAGCCGGTTCTCGATGAGAGCTGGGATGGTGGCTACGGTGTTCTTCAAGCGAAGGTGAAGGCAGGAGTCCCGAACTGGGATGTCGTTGAAGTCGAGGCGGAAGAACTGGCCCTTGGTTGCGCCGACGGCATTTACGAAAAGCTGGATTGGGACAAGCTGGGCGGCAAGGATACATACCTTCCTGCAGCCGTCAGCGAATGCGGCATTGGCAATATCGTCTGGTCGACAGGTCTGTCCTATGACGGCGAAAAGCTGGCCGAAGGCCCCAAGACATGGGCCGATTTCTGGGACACCGCGAAGTTTCCGGGAAAGCGTGGCCTTCGCAAAGGCCCCAAATATGCTCTCGAATTCGCCCTGATGGCTGACGGCGTTCCAGCGGACCAAGTCTATGAAGTCCTGAGCGGCGAGGGCGGCGTTGACCGTGCATTCAAGAAGCTCGACGAACTCAAGGCAGACATCATCTGGTGGGATGCCGGGGCACAACCGCTCCAGCTCCTTTCATCCGGCCAGGTTGTCATGACGTCCGCCTACAACGGTCGCATCAGCGGAATCAATCGCTCGGAGGGCAAGAAGTTTGGCTTCGTTTTCCCGGGAAGCGTCTACGCTATCGACAGCTGGGTTATCCTGAAGGATAGCCCGAACAAAGACGCAGCGATGGACTTCATCGCATACTCCAGCAAGGCCGAAAACCAGGCAAAGCTTCCTGAATTCATCGCTTACGGTCTACCGAATCTCGGTGCGACGAAGCTTGTGCCTGAACAGTTCCAGAAAGAACTTCCGACCACTGAGGAAAACATCAGCGGTGCGATTGCGCTTGATGTCGATTTCTGGACCGACAACTCGGAAGAGCTGACGCAGCGCTTCAACGCCTGGCTCGCTCAATAAGCGCCAGCGCACGCACGCCATGATATCCGTTGCCCATTGTGGGCAACGGAGCATTCCTCGGATGCGGGAGGGCAGGATGCGTTATCAAAACGAACGTAGGTCATTATGAGCGACGCATTTATTAAGTTCGACAAAGTCAGCAAAGCGTTCGGCATCATGACCGTCGTTGACAATCTTGACCTGTCTATCGGCAAGGGGGAGTTTGTCAGCATGCTGGGGCCGTCCGGGTCCGGCAAGACGACACTTCTCATGATGCTGGCCGGCTTCGAAAATCCCTCCAGTGGTGCGATTTCCGTCGGTGGAAAACGTGTCGACGCGTTGCCGCCCCATAAGCGCAACATGGGCGTTGTCTTTCAAAACTATGCCTTGTTTCCGCATATGTCGGTGGTGGACAACGTCGCGTTTCCGCTCAAAATGCGCGGTATTTCCCGACGTGAAATCGTGGAACGCGTGACAAGAGTTCTCGACATGGTTCAGCTCGGCGCTTTCCACGACCGTCGGCCGATCCAATTGTCGGGCGGCCAGCAGCAGCGCGTGGCGCTCGCTCGCGCTCTCGTATTCGAACCGGAAGTCGTCCTGATGGACGAGCCGTTGGGCGCTCTCGACAAGAAGCTGCGCGAACAGATGCAGATGGATATCCGCGATCTCCATCATCGCCTTGGCCTGACGATTGTGTTTGTCACCCATGACCAGTCTGAGGCCCTGACAATGTCGGACCGGATCGCGATCTTCAATCACGGCAAGATCGAGCAGATTGGCGGCCCGTCCGAAATCTACGATCGTCCAAAGACCCAGTTCGTCGCACAATTTATCGGCGAAACAAACCTCTTGAGCGGCAAAGTCACCGGGTCCTCCAATGGCGTTTTGAACGTTATTCTAGAAGGCGGCCACGCGATCAGGGTGGCGTCAGAAGCCGCACTGGAAGCAGGTAAGCACGTGAAAGTTTCGGTTCGCCCGGAACGTATAGAGCTTGGGCGGTCCAGCGAGGGACACAACGAACTGAAGGTGAAGGTCACCGACATTGTATATCACGGGGACCACCTTCAGGTCCAAGCGGACGCCGGAAGCAGGCCGCTGGTTGTCAAGGCGAGGCGCCAGGCGATGACGCCCCAGATAGGGCAGGATACGATTGTGTCGTTTGGCCCAGAACACTGCTGGATTGTCTCATGAGCCAGGGTCTATGGTCCTCTAAACACCTGAAATCCTTCGCGCTTATTGCGCCACTTGCTCTCTTTCTGATCTTTTTCTTCGTCGCTCCTCTTTTGACCATGATGAAGACGGCGGTATCCGATCCCGTCGCGTCCAGGGCGCTGCCGACTGTTTCTGAAGCGTTGGCCAAATGGGATCGCGCAAGCGTGCCTCCCGCTGAGGCGCAACAAGCATTCGCCAATGACATCCGAAATATCACCGATGACGAGCTTTTCGGCGATCTGGTGCGTCGGCTGAACAGCGCAAAGTCCGGTTTTCGCACGCTGATGACAAAGACGCGCAACGCCGTCACCGAGAATGAGGATCTGACTGATCTCGTGTCCGTCGACAAGCGATGGGCGGACCCCGCTTTCTGGATCGCCATCCAAGACGCGGCAAGTGCCTCTCTCACGGATCGAAACCTGCTCGCGGCTGTCGATTTGCAGCGTGATGTCGATGGTCACATTGTCAATGCGCCGGTCGGCACATCGGCCAATCGAACGACGCTCTTCCGGACGATGATCATGGCCGGTGTCGTGACCCTCTGCTGTATAGCCGTCGGCCTTCCGTTTGCGATGGTTGCCGCGTCAACGAGCGGCTGGAAACGCCAGCTCCTCCTGGGCGCCGTACTTCTCCCGCTCTGGACGTCGCTCCTGGTGCGAACCGCTGCCTGGTACATCATCCTGCAGGACAATGGGCTGATCAACCTGACACTTCAGACGCTCGGTCTGACAGATGGCCCGGTCCCGTTGATCTTCAACCGGCTCGGCGTGGTGATCGCGATGACCCACGTGCTGCTGCCCTTCATGGTCCTGCCAATCTTCAGCGTCCTGATCGGCATCCCCAAGAACCTGATGCCTGCCGCAGCATCGCTTGGGGCGCCACCGGTCAGAGCATTCCTCCTTGTATTGCTTCCACTAAGCCTTCGCGGTGTGGTGTCAGGAGCCTTGCTCGTTTTCATGAGCGCTCTCGGCTACTACATCACCCCGGCACTTATCGGCGGAGCCAAAGACCAGATGATCAGCTCGGTGATCGCCTATTATGCAACAGGTGCTGCGAACTGGGGCATGGCCGGCGCTCTTGGTATCGTGCTTCTGGCGGCAACCATGATGCTTTATGTCGTCTACCTTCGTCTTTCTGCGGAGGAGGTCCGCACATGAAAGCGCTTCCCATCAGCAAAGCAGTCTTTGGAACCGCGGTCATCATTTTCCTGATGGCTCCCCTGTTCGCCATTCTTCCGCTTGCCTTCACCGACAGCGTCTTCCTGAATTACCCGATTCCCGGGTTTTCGCTTCGCTGGTTCCACGAATTGTTCACTGCCAACGCCTGGCGTCGGTCGATCGTCAACAGCCTGCTGATTGGAACGGGAACGACAGCGCTCGCAACCATTCTCGGGACAATTGCAGCTCTCGGATTGCGCGGGAATTCAGTGTCGCTGCTGTTCAGCTTCTTCCGCACGGTATTTCTGCTGCCGATGGTCGTTCCTGCGGTCGTCCTCGGCGTCGGCATGCAATTGATGTTCGCTCAATATGGCCTCGCCAATACGTATCTGGGCGTCATCATTGCTCACACTGTCATCGCGATCCCATTCGTTGTCGTCAACGTGACTGCCGCGCTTCAGGGCATCGATCGTCGCCTGGAAAATGCCGCAGCAAGCCTTGGCGCGTCGCCCGCGGTTGTCCTGCAGCGGGTGACTTTACCCCTGGCCATGCCCGGCATTGTGTCCGGTGCAGTGTTCGCCTTTGCCACGTCCTTGGATGAAGTCGTCCTGACCTTGTTTGTCGCCGGACCAAACCAGCGAACTGTGGCGCGCCAGATGTTTTCGACAATCAGGGAGAATATCAGCCCGGCAATTGCTGCCGCCGCGTTCCTCTTCATCATTGGAACTGTCGTAATCGCTGGTCTGGCGCTGCTGGCTCAAAGGAGGACCCAGCGCGCATAGCGAAAAGGTTTGTTGCAAAGCGTGATCCCAGGCCCGTACGCCAAGAGGCGGGCCCACCTGGCCGCGCCTCCGGGCGCGGCCTTCTTCTGTTGCGACCCTGTCTGTTCTTTCGTGACCGATCGCCTATCTGAACTACTCGAAAACAAGACTTTCCGTTGCGTGGAAAGGCTCAGAAATCGATTTCGAGCCCGTCCTCACAGAAGTCGAACTTGGCAGGTTCCGATTCACTGCCGTCTGCATAGGTCGCCTTCACCCACTGAGCGCAGCTATCGCTATTCGTGCTTTGGTCCCACACGAGATTTGCAGTCGCACCGGGCTTGATGCCGGCGCCAATGTCAAAATAACCCCAGTCACTTTTATTTTCGGAAACCAGTACTTCGGTAATTGCCGAGGAGGTGGTGTTGGTGGCGGTAAATGAAAACTCTGCGGCATGGGAAACACTGGGGAGCAGTCCGCTCCACACGATGCTGAAAGCTGCAACAAAACCCAGGCGGGCGCGATTGAAATTCATGTTCTGTCCCCAAATACGTACGAGTTCGATGCGAACCTTCTTGCATTGTCCTTACGGGAAGTCGACGGAAATGAATGTCGCACACGCCTTTAAACGAAGGTTGGCTTTTGACGTTTGATTACGCAGCTTGGACCGGTGGCATTGGCGCGTTGCAGCCTGGCTTCATTGCCTCTCCACCAACAGCTAATCGATGAACTCGCAGCCCGCCTCCTTGAGCACTTTGTCGACCCATTCACGATTGACCACGCCAGCCTCGGTCTCCGCCATTTGTTTCGTCTCAGCTTCGTGCTTCTTCGTCGCCGCCTTGAAAATCGCGGCTGCATCCGCCTTCGGAACGCAGACAACACCGTCGATATCGCCAAGGATCAAGTCGCCGGGTTCGATGACCGTGCCGTTGATCGCGATCGGCAAGCCAATTTCGCCGGGGCCTGTGCGATAAGGGCCGCGATGGGTCACGCCGAGCGCAAAGACGGGAATATTCCGTTCCAGAAAAGCCTCGGCATCGCGGATCGCACCGTCCAGCACGAAACCCTTGACGCCGCGCCGGATTGCATGGGCGAGCATCAGTTCCCCCATCAGGGAATTTGCCATGTCGCCAGCGGCATCGACCACGATAATGTCGCCGGGTTGCGCCATGTCGATCGCCTTGTGCAGCATCAGATTGTCGCCAGGCCGCGTTCTGACGGTCAAGGCCGCGCCTGCGAGATTGCCGGACCGGTGCATCGGCCGCATGCCCGTGCCAAGCCCGCATATACGTGACATGGAATCGCTGACATTTGCGACCGGAAGGGCTTTGAACGATTCGACAAGTGCCGGATCGATACGATCCCAGTTCAGTTTGATACGAAATCCGTAAGTCATGAGAGCCTCAGATGGAAAGTTCGGTGGGGCGGGCGACAGAACGCTCGTCCGGCTCATTGCCGTCGAGAATGCTGATGATGTGCTGGGCAGCAATCACGGCCATCGCGTCGGCGGAGCCGTAGGTGACGCCGCCGATATGCGGGGTGGCAATAAGTGTGTTCAAGGCCCAGAGCGGGCTATCGGCAGCCGGTGGTTCGGTGGCAAAACTGTCGAGTGCGGCACCTGCAACCGTGCCTGCCGATAGCGCTTCAGCAAGCGCTGCCTCGTTGATGATGCCGCCGCGCGCGGTGTTGACCAGAACCGCGGTCTTCTTCATCAGGCCAAGCCGACGTGCGTCGATCAGGTCGCGGGTTGCAGCCGTCAGCGGGCAATGAATGCTGAGGATGTCCAGATCCGGCAACATATGATCGATATCGCTTGCCGAGGCGAAGCCGTCCGCTTCCGCGGCACCAGGAGCGAAGGGGTCGTGCACGACCACCTCCATGCCCAGCGCCTCCGCCATGCGCGCCGTTTCCCGCCCGATACCGCCGTAGCCGATCAGTCCGATTGTCGCTCCGAGAAAATCCTTGCCGATGAAGGTCGGCTTCGGCCATTCGCCGCTTTTCACAGCCTTATCGAGGGGCAAAATTTCCTTGATGAGGCTGAGCGCCAGCGCGATTGTATGTTCGGCGACGGCACGGGAGTTCGATCCCATCGCCCGCAGCACCGGGATCCCGAGCCTTGCGGCGGCGGCGATATCGACATTGTCGATACCCACCCCGTGTTTGGCGATGACCTTGAGACGGGGAGAGGCGGCGATCACCTCCTCGGTAATGCGTCCCTGACGCACCATAATACCGTCGATCCCAAGGTCTCCGGCTCGTTTTGCGACAATGTCAGATGCATCATAGGGCGGCGAGAAGTACACATCGATGTCGTGCTCGTTGAGGAGCCGGATTGCCTTTTCGGCAATCGTGTTGTGGGTGACGAGGATGCGCCGGCCACGTTGGCCGTGCCGTGCGCCCTGGAGGCTGTCCTGGGTCATGAGGTGGCCCGTCCTTTCTCAAATCGTAGAAGAAGATTTCGGGCACGTGTCACGATCGGCGCATCGATGAACCTGCCGTCCAGCATGAAGGCCCCTCGTCCCACGGCCGCCTCTTTTTCGTTGGCCGCAACGACTTTCTGCGCCCAGGCGATTTCGTCCGGGCTGGCCGCGAAACATTCGTTGAGGATCGGCACGACCGATGGGTGGATGCAGGTTGCGCCGTCGAAGCCGAACTGACGCGCCTCCGAGGCCGCCGCGCGAAGTGCCTCCTTGTCGGCGAAATCGACCGTGGTCCGCAGCATGCCGAAGGAGAGCACGCCTGCCTCCTTGGCCGCATAATGGATCATCAGCTTGGGATACCGTAGCACTTCGGGTGTCGGCTGAGCGCCCATGGCCGTTGCCAGATCTTCGCCACCAGACGTGATCGCCAGGACCCGTGGACCGTGGGCGATCGCACGAACTTCGAACAGGCCCTTCATGTCTTCGATCAAGGGGACGAACTCGATCGGTGCCCGCCCCGTCTCATGTCGTTCAAGATGTTCCGTGAGAGCCGTGAGAATGTCGACGCTACCGACCTTGGGAATATAGAGCGCATCGGCTCCCGCCAGCGTCGCCACGACGGCATCCTCAACCATGCGGTCACCATTGTTGATGCGCACAAAAACCTGGCAGCCCATGCGCTTGATATCCGGCACCCATTTGGTCAGGTTGTCGCGCGCCTCGGTCTTCGCCATTTCCGGGACGGCATCCTCGAGATCGATGATAACGACGTCGGCGCCACGTTGCCCGGCCTTTTCCAGAAATCGCGGCGCATTGCCCGGTACATAGAGAAGCGAAGCGATCATTCGTCCCCCTCCAGATCACCCAAGGTCATGCCGATTTCGGCCAGAATAGCCTCGGTCTGCTCGCCGACATCGGGCGCTGCATGGCGAAAGACCCCGGGGGTCTGTGAAAACCGTGGGAATATGTTGTGTTGGGGAATGCTGCCGAGATCGGCATCCTCGACATTGACCACAATCTCGCGCTCGGCGAAATGCCGGTCGGTGCTGATATCGGCGATGTCATAGACGGGACCGACGGTGGCGCCCGCCTTGCGCATCTCCGACAGGGCTTCGTCGCGGGTTCGTGTAAGAAACCAGGCCGCAAGCGCCGCATCCACCAGTTCGCGGTGCTTCACGCGCTGCGCATTCGTCGCAAAGCGGAAGTCGTCCTTCATGTCGGGCCGACCGACGATCTCGAAGATGCGCATCGCGATCGCCTGCGTCGATCCGGAGAGCGCCACATACTTGCCGTCGCTGCACAGATACACGTTGCGCGGCGAAACTGTATTGGAGCCCGAGCCCGACCGTTCCTTGACCTTGCCGGTGACATGATAGATCGAAGCCTCCGGTCCGAGCGATGCGAAGATCGGCTCGAGCAGCGAGAGGTCGATGACCTGGCCTGCAGCATCGCCCCGTTCACGGGCAAACAGCGCCATCATCACCGCATTGGCTCCGGTCAAACCGGAAATCATGTCAGCCAGCGCCAGGGGCGGCAGAACCGGTTCACGGTCTGGGAACCCGGTGCGCATGGCAAAGCCGCTCATCGCCTCCACCAGCGTGCCAAAGCCGGGAAGCTTGGCATAGGGGCCTGTCTGGCCGAAACCGGAAATCCGCACGATGACCAGCTTCGGGTTGAGTTCCAGCAGTGCGCTCGGAGACAATCCCATCTCCTCGAGCGTACCCGGCCGAAAGTTCTCGATAAAGACGTCGGCCGTCTCGAGCAGCTTCTTTAGCGCTTCCAACGCCTTCGGCTGGCGCAGATTGAGCGCGATCGAGCGCTTGTTGCGCCCATAGGTCTTCCAGTGGAGGGAATGACCATCGTCGCGCCATTCCCGCAAGGCATCCCCCTGTGGGGGCTCGACCTTGACGACATCCGCACCGAAATCGCCGAGTTGGAGCGACAGCATGTTGCCTGCCACGACACGACTAAGATCGATGACACGGATGCCGTGCAGCGGCCCTTTGCGATCGGGCTGGAATCGGACGGTCTTTGTATTCTCTGCCATGTTGACCTCAATTCTGGTCGCGCGTTCCGGGAAAAACGGCGCAATAGTCCTTGGGTATATGCACCAGAATGGATCCGTCCTTCAGTTCCAGCGGTGTTTGAATCCGAAACTCGATCGACCCAGAGCGCACCGCATATTGCCAGACGGACCCGAGATAGGTTCGCTGCTCGATCTTGACCCGCAAGGTGTTGGCGCCGGTTTCGTTGACGATTTCGATCTTCTCTGGCCGAACCGCGACAACGACGGCACCTGTCGCATCCGCAGGGCCCGGTAGCGTCACGATCTCGCTGCCATCGACCAGGCGGACCCGGGCTGCGTCCGTTCCGCTCTCGATCATCGTGCCATCGAAGAAATTCGATGATCCAATGAAATCTGCAACAAAACTGTCGGCTGGCCGCTCGTAGATTTCCCGCGGCGCGCCGAGCTGGCGCATCCGACCCATGCTCATCACCGCAATCCGGTCTGAGACTGCAAGCGCTTCCGACTGGTCATGAGTGACGTATATGGTGGTGACCTTCAAGCGCTCCTGCAGTTCGCGAAGCCAGACGCGGGCGCGCTCGCGCAGTTTCGCATCCAGGTTTGACAGCGGTTCGTCGAGGAGCAGAAGAGGCGGCCGGTAGACCAGAGCACGTGCGAGCGCCACGCGCTGTTGCTGTCCGCCCGAAAGCTCGAAGGGATAACGGTTGGCGTAAGGCAACATCTCGACGAGGCCCAGTGCCTCCTTGATGCGCTCGTCGCGTTCCGCCCTGCCGATCTTTCGAAGCGTCAGGGGGAAGGCAAGATTCTCCGCCACCGTCTTGTGCGGCCACAGCGCATAAGACTGGAAGACAAGGCCGATATTGCGCTTTTCCGGCGGCACCGTGTTGTTCGGATTGCCGTCGAACAGCACCCGGTCGCCGATGCGGATGGTGCCGGATGTTGCGTGGTTGAGGCCGGCAACGGCAAACAGGGAGGTCGACTTGCCACAGCCGGATGGTCCGAGCAGCGTCAGGAACTCGCCTGAAGCGACATGAATGTTCAGATTGTCGACGGCCGTGACGGCGCCGTATTTGATTGTGAGGTTCTGAAGAACAAGATCAGCCATAGATTTTGGCTCCCATGACGCGGCGTGCGAGAATGACGAACGCGGCGGTAATGATAACTTGGATGGTTGCAAGGGCGGAGACCGGGCCATTGTCGCCCTGGGCGACGAGTTGCAGCATGGTGGTGCCGATAATCTCGGATCCGGGCTGGTAGAGGAAGGCCGCCGTCACATATTCCTTGAAGAAGTGGATAAAGAGCAGCGCATAGCAGCTGAACAGCGCCGGCTTCAGGATAGGCACGATGATGCGCGTCACCGTCGTCCACCAGTCCGCGCCGGAAATGCGCGCCCCTCGGTCGAGCTCTTCTCCGATCTGCGCAAGTGCCGGCGCGATGGCGCCGAAGCCGACAGGAATATAGCGGATCATGAAGGCAAGGATGAGCACGGCGATCGTGCCGCGTATGATATCGGCTCCCGGCAGCCAGATAATGGCATAGAAGAAGCCGAGGCCGGCAATGATGCCCGGGAGCGCGCGCGGGAAGAGAGCGATGTATTCGAGCGCGCGATTGTGACGGAAGTCCGAACGACGCGCGACCAGAGCGATGACCAGGATGAAGAATGTGCCGATCGCCGCGCCGATCGTTGCGACAAGTACCGAGTTCACGATCGAGCGCACGTAGTTGGCCGATCCCAGGACAAGTTCAAAATTGGCGGTTGTCAGCACTTTCCAGAACGGGATCAGCGGGGTGAGAAAACTCACCATCGAGCGCATGAAGATGCCACCGAAGATCGAGATGATCGTCAGAAAGGCAAAGGCGAAGACAAAGATGAAGGCCGGCCAGCGCCATGCGCCGAGATCGAGTGTCGAAGGACGACTTGCCTTGCCGCGCACCGTGACGAAGCGACCGGACGACTTCATCAGGAAGCCCTGAAGCCAGACGAGAAGGGCAACCACGATCAAAAGAATAACGGCAGCGGCGCCGACGATGCCGTATTCCGGGCGCACCGAGGCATTGATGCCAGCGTTGTAGAGGAAGGTGGTTACGGTCTGAATACCGGAAGGGCCGCCAAACAGCAGCGGGATGGCAAGCATCTCGATGCCGACGACAAAGTTCAACACGGCTGAATAGATGATCGCAGGGCGGATCATCGGAATGGTCACCGAAAACAGCGCCCGGAAAGGTCCCGCACCCGTCGAACGCGCGGCGTCTTCCAATAGCGGATCGGCCTTGGTGACGGCGGCCAGACACATGAGATAGGTGAGCGGTGCCTGGCTCAGCCCCGCAACGACACCCATGCCTGTGACACTGTAGAGGTTCCACGGCGCTCCGCCGAGATAGGTCTTGGCTGCAAGTGTCATGAAGCCCGACGGGCCGTACATGGTGAACCAGCCAAAGGCGATGACGAGGTTCGAGACGAACAACGGCCAGATGAAGATTTCACCGAGCCACTTGCGTCCCGGCAGATTGGTACGCCCGACCAGAACGGCCATGATCGCGCCGAAGACCTGCGCAATGACCATCGTCAACGCACCGAAGTAAAGCGTGTTGAAAAAGACGCCGGCCATGCCGGGTTCGCTGAATAGGCGGCTGAAGTTGCCGACCGTCAAGACAGCCGTCTCGTCATAGAGGGGCTTGTCGAGGAAGGCCTGGAAGATGATCGGGGTGATTGGACCGAATACGAGGATCGTCGTCAGCGCCGCAACGCCCCAGTAGATCGCACGCGATCGGTCTATCCCCCTTCCGGCCTCGCCGGCGTGGCTGATATCCGTCATCGAATTTTCCTGTCAGGGTTGGTGGAGGGCCGCCACGAAATGTGGACGGCCCTCGGGCCGAGCCTTAGCGGCCAGCGATTGCCGCGTTCCACTTCTCGACGAAGGGGCCCGCTTCGGTGATCAGGCGCTGATCGAAACCTGCGATGATCATGTTGTCATTGCCGACCGTCTCGCCGATCTTCTGGAAGGTGTAGCGCACCTGGTCCTCAGCGACGTCTTCACGGTAAGGAACCAACCCGCCCTTGCCGACGAGCGTCTGACCTTCCTGGCTCAGGGCATAGTCGACGAAGAGCTTGGCAGAGTTGGGATTGGCAGCGCCCTTGGGAATGCCCATGCCGCGCAGCATCATGATCGTGCCGTCGTCGGGAAAGGCAAAGCCGAGGATCTCACCGCCCGGCTGTTCCAGTCGCGGAAAGATGGTGATCCCCGACACGGCAATGCCCATCAAATATTCGCCGGTCGCGATCTTTTCATTCATCGGACCGCCGGAGGTTTCACCGCGGATCATCGGTCCGATCTTGCGAAGGTCACTCCAGCCTTGCTCACCCTTCTTGTTCATATAGCTCCACCAGGCGCTCAGTCCAAAACTGTTGCGCGCAGCGTCGTAGGTGGTGATCTTGCCTTTGAAATTGTCCGGTGCGGCTGTCGCTGCGGCAACCAATGACGCAAAACCCTTCGGACGCTGGTCTTCCGGCAGCAGCGCTGCATTGTAGGTGATGACAAGCGGATCCGTCGAAAGGACATTCACGCCCGGATACGGATTTGCGAATTCTGGCAGCTTCGCCACTTCCGGACTTTTGTAGTCTTCCATCAGCCCGTCCTTGCCATAGGACGCCCAGCGGTCATTGGCACCGGACACCAGAAGATCGGCGGTGCGGGCGCTCGATCCCTTTTCAGCCTCCCAGCGAGAGTGCACCGTGCCGGACCCCAGGTCGATGGTCTCGACCTTCACCCAAGGATATTTGGCCTTAAAGCCTTCGAGGATCGGCTGCCAGTTATTGTCCGCCATGTTGGAATAGATCATCAGCCCTGCTTCGGAGCGCGACCCTTCGATGATCGTCGAATACTCGGCTGGATAGCCCTCAGGCACGTCCTGCGCTTGAGCCGTGCCGGCAATGCCGACGAGCAACCCTGCAACGGCCGAAAGTGTGGTCAATTTCATTGCTTACCTCCCTTTGGATATACGACGACGGCGACGCGTCAGCTCCTCACTGATCGCGACCGCGGTTTCCCTGACCACTTCACTGATGCGGCCGGAATTCGAGATGAATCTTGCCTGGGGACCGGAAATATTGAACGCGGCGATGACCTCGCCACTCGCTCCGAAGATGGGAGCGGCAGCGCCCGCCGCTCCTTCAACAATCCCCATCGGATTGACGTAGAAGCCTGCAGCCCTGGCGCTTGTGATCGCGTCTCGCAGCTTTTCCTCTTCCGCTTCGGAAAGACAAGCAGCGGCCACATAGCTGTCGATCGTTGCATCAGTTCCGGCCGCAAGAAGCACAACGCCGCTGGCGACCTTGTGCGCCGGGCGCGTTGGAACGATGTCGCGGTCGTAGAGTATCTCACGCTTCGGCAGGACCTTGTTGAGATATCGGATTGACTGTCCTTCGAGCACAGCAATGAAGCCGCTCTCCCCGGTCTGCTCCACCGCCGCGAGCAAATAAGGCGATATCAGCGCGATCAGCGCACCATAGTTCTGACCGTCGGAGGAAATCTCTCCAGGCAGGCGACGCAGTGCGTATTCCCCGCTTTCAAGCCGCTGCACATAGCCGCGCTCTGTCAGTGACTGCAGCATTTGCAATGCGCTCGACTTCGGCATGGCCAAAGCGGCGGCAATCTCTGACAGGCCGGCAGGACCCGTCGAAGCGGCAAACCACTCGATCATATCAAGAACGCGCTCGACACCACGACCACTCAAAAGAGATCCTCCCAGATCGTTCACTATACTGAACAGCTTTATAATACTGAATGATGCAGTCGTGGTCAATCGTGAATTCGAGTTTTCAGATCCACACCTCGTTTCGGCAGGAATGCCAAAGCTTGGAGACGCGATGCGCGGTCGATTTTAAAGGGTGGAGTTCGGGTCCTTCGCCAATCCTCGCGTGAAGCAATCAGATCACGGATCCGCGGCCCTATTACGCTTACAGATCAGCATCCTGAGGAAGCTGATGAGCGCCAAGCCATGTTGTCTTGCCGGCGACAGCGGCGATCCGGACACAGGGGTTCTGCCACGAAGAAAGGCAATGCAACCGCGCTCATTCTGCCGAACTGAGCCATTTCAAGGCGCTGATTTCATTCTCATCCATCCAGTCGAGCAAACGTCTGCTGCGCGTCTTTCGCATTTTGAAGATCGTCGGCAACGTACCGGCCTCGAAATCTTCAAACGCTCTCGGATGAATATAGGATGTCCGACAAACCGAACGGGTGTTGACCAGCCTTGCCGCGACCTGGTCGACGACAGAATTAACCTGAACCGACCTCTCGCGCCGGCTGTCGGCCCGGCTCAAATCTGCCAAAAGAAAAGCGGCCATGCAGGTGGCGGCCCAGGTGCGAAACTGGCAGGAGGTGAAATCGGCTCCCGCCGCCTCCCGAATGTAGGTATTTACGTCCTGTGAGGTCAGTTGCCGCGGCGATCCCTTATCGTCCAGATACTGAAACAGGGATTGGCCGGGCAATTCTTGAAGACGTTTCAGCGCAGCGGCAAGCCGCCTGTCCGTGTGGGAAATATTCCATTCTTTTCCCGATTTTCCACGAAACCGAAACTTCACCACCGAGCCATCTATCCGGATATGGCGGTTCCTGAGTGTGGTCAATCCAAATGAGCCATTTTCTCCCGCATAGCGTTGGTTGCCGATACGGATGTAAAGGTTGTCCAACGCATAAACCACTGTCGCCAGCGCTTTCTCCAGGGAGACATTCCGCTTGCGCAGATCGCGATCCACCCGCTGCCTGATCTCAGGCAGGCTCTTTGCGAAACTCACCAGCTTGTCGAACTTCGCCTTTCCGCGCTCGGCGACCCAGTCCGGATGGTAGCGATACTGCTTCCTGCCGCGGGCATCCACGCCAACTGCCTGGAGGTGCGTGTTCCGGTCAGCGGAGATGAGGACATCGGTATAGGCTGGCGGGATGGCGAGCGCCGCTAGGCGGCTAAGTTCGTCAGCATCGCGGATGCGTGCCCCGGTTTTATCGAAATACAAGAAGCCGTTTCGTCCTGGTTTGCGGACGATCCCGCCTTCAAGAGAACTCACATAAACCAAGCCAGCGCCATCGGCTGAGAGTTTGTCGCGCCGCGCCTCATGCCGAAGGTCCATTCTAGCTTTACGCCTCCCTAGCCTTACCCCTCCAAGGCGCTCGTCCGCGTGCCGCGGTTTCGTCTGCTTCTTCCTGGCGCAGCAAATACCTGAATCTTTGAGCTTGTTCCGATCGCAGACGCTGTAGCGCATGCCGATGATCACCTGCGCTCTTGAAACACGTCAGAATTCCGTAGGTTCCAACACCTTGCCAGAGCCTTCGGCAAAATCGTCGGGGTACCCGGCATCAGGAACATCCACTGGCTTCGATTGTTCTTCCCCACTGTATGAAAGGAGCAGTCCCATGACAGATTACCCCAAGCCCCCATTCGACACGCCCCGCCAGCAGATGCCGGGCGAAACTTCGGCCATGTCGCCCGTGCCCGATCATGGCGAGAAGACTTATCGCGGCTCAGGACGGCTGAAGGGCAAGAAAGCCGTGATAACCGGGGCCGACAGCGGGATCGGCCGTGCAGTTGCCATCGCCTTTGCCCGTGAAGGCGCCGATATCATGATATCCTATCTGGATGAGCATGCGGACGCGGAGGAGACCAAAACCTGGGTGGAGAAAGAGAGCCGCAAGGCAGTACTCGTGCCGGGAGATATCCAGCAGGCTGAACACTGCCGACATATCATTGATCGCGCTAAAAAGGAGTTGGGCGCGATCGACATCCTCGTGAACAATGCCGCGCATCAGGCCAGTTTCCAAGACATTAGCGAGATCAGTGACGAAGAGTGGGAGTTGACCTTCAGGGTCAATATCCACGCCATGTTTTATCTGACGAAGGCCGCCGTCGCTCATATGGAACCCGGCAGCACGATTATCAACACCGCTTCAATCAATGCGGATGCCCCAAGCCCCCATCTTCTGGCCTACGCAACGACCAAGGGCGCAATCCAGAATTTCACGGCTGGGCTGGCGCAGATGCTCGCCGAAAAGGGCATCCGAGCCAACACTGTCGCGCCGGGACCCGTCTGGACGCCGCTCATTCCCTCGACAATGCCGGATGATGCGGTGAAGAATTTCGGCAAGCAGGTTCCGATGCAGCGGCCTGCCCAGCCAGCAGAACTTGCTACCGCTTACGTGATGCTGGCAGATCCAATGTCGAGTTACGTCTCGGGCGCCACCATCGCCGTCACAGGTGGCAAGCCCATCCTCTGATCGTCACGGAGGCGGCCGGCATTTGGCGACCGCAACAGCGCTGAAAAGTTGGCGCAGAATAGTCCACGGCTTGCGCGCTGGGGAAAGACACGAGCACAACAGGCTCTAAGATGTACTCATGACCGCGGGACGCCAACGGATGCATAGCGCCTCTAATTTCAGCCGCGAAACTCGCCCTCGTTGCTGTCTCGTTCGTCATAATTGAGGTCCCAGTCCTTCTTCCCCTTGTCGCCACCACGTAACTGCTTGTGCCCGGTAGCGTCGTCGGAATGGGTGATGACCCGCGGCTTGGCGCTACTGACGCCGTTGTTAGCGCCTCCCTGGTGATTTGTCTCCGATTGCCCACGGGCATCCGCCTCAATCTGCTCCTTGGACGACGGCTTTTTGCTTTCCATGATGATGCTCCCTTCAGGTCCGAATACTGGACGTCAACGACGCCATGCTTCGATTGCATGCAGAACAAACCGCACAATGCCCGATCGGTTCCGCGCGGCGGCAACAATCCGCCAAGGCACCGACGTTGGGCTGCTACCGCGACAAAGGCCGCTCGAACCTGGCTGGAAGATCCGACAGCTGTGCTGACTGGCTACAATATCGGCGGCGGCACTGCCTGGCGCACAGGCTTGCTCAGGTAGGGCGAGCCTGCCACGGCAAAGCGCCAAGGTTGATCAACCGCCTTGGTGATGCCAATACGCGGCCCGTTGACGATGACAGGCATTTGCGCCGGCATTTGAAGTGAAAACGGCTGCGCAAGCAGCGGCCATTCGTTCATGGTGCCTGTAACAGAAAGTGCCTGGCAAAGATTGCCCGGCCCCGCGCACAGGCGCTTCAGATGGGAAATACCTCTCCGCTGCGCCATAACCTCGATAGCATCAGTGGGCTGCAGCGCGCGGATTAAAACTGCGCTGCCCTCCTCGCAGACAAAGTTCAGGCACCAGTGGAGACCATATGACCTGTAAATATATGCGCGCGCAGGTCCCGAGAACATCGCCGAATTCGCCTTTGTCATCCCCCGGTAGCTGTGTGATGCCTCGTCATCCCTCCGATAAGCCTCCGTCTCGACGATGATCCCGCCGACGCCGTCAAGGATGAGACGAACGCCCAGCAGGTCGGCCGCAACAGACACCGCATCGCGTCGGAAGAATTCGACACTCATCCGCTCGCTCATCGTCATTTCCCCCTCCCCCTGCGAACGGCAGCCGGCCTGTCGCTTCGGTCAGAGCTTGCGGTTCAGCTGTGCCACAACCAGAGGAACAGCAACCGCTCCCACAATCCCGAGTTTCATATGCGAAGCGATACGGCCCAGCGCAATGGTGATTGTCGTCGTCAGAGCCGCGCGCAACCAACCGTTCATCTCCGCCTCGGCATGCACGTCTTGCCGTTGCGTTGCTGCGATCCGTCGACGCAGAGCGTCGATCTGGCTCCGCAGTTCTTTCAACGCATCCTTCACGGCCCGGTCTTCGGTGCCCACACCCCCGGCCGTTACGGCCTCGTCCACGTCCACGTCCACGTCCTCAAGGTATTCGCGCATCTGCGCCGGACTGTCGAACCCCCTGGCTTTGATATTGGTCATGATACCTCTCCTGCGTTTGCCACCACGGGCACAAAGATGCGTGTCCCGTCGCCCTGCGCAAAACCTGCGACGCGATCAGATGTTCCATTTGGAAAACAATCTGCAATCACCCGCCCACCGCCACCTACGCAGTTGTGAATTTCCTTCCCAGCTCCTGCGAATTGTCACCGGCTACCGCTGCTGCCTTTCATCCTCCATTTATGAACAGACAGGCACCGGCGCTGGTAACGACATGCCGGCATGAAAGGATCAAGACGATGACTCTCAAGAAGATTCTGCCGAGCCGGATCGGTTTTGGCGCTGCCCCGCTCGGAAATATGTTTCGCGACATTCCGGAAACCGAAGCGCTTTCGACGGTCGAGGCCGCATGGAAGGACGGTATCCGCTATTATGATAATGCGCCGTTTTATGGTGCCGGCCTCGCGGAAATCCGTATGGGTGAGGCGCTCGCTGGAAAACCGCGCGATCAGTATGTCATAAGCACCAAGGTCGGCCGGGTCATCCTAGACGAGATTGAAGATATCAGCGCCCGCGATCTTGGCGAGAAGGGGGACGTCTTCAAATATGGCCGACCCAACAAGATCGTAAATGACTATTCCGAGGACGGCACCCTTCGCTCGATCGAGGACAGCCTCAAGCGGTTAGGGACCGATCACATCGATATCGCCTTCGTGCATGATGTCGCCCAGGATTTCTACGGTGACGAATGGCTTTCCGTCTTCGAAAACGCCCGGAAAGGCGCCTTCAAGGCACTGGACCGGCTGCGCGACGAAGGGGTGATCAAAGCGTGGGGCCTCGGCGTTAATCGGGTCGAGCCGATCGAATTGCTGCTCGGGCTGGAAGGTCCAAGGCCGGACGGATTCCTGCTTGCCGGGCGCTACACCCTGCTCGACCATGACCGTGCGCTTCAGCGTGTCATGCCGATGGTTGCAGATCGTGGCCTCGGTGTCGTCGTCGGTGGTCCCTACAGTTCAGGCGCGCTGGTTGGCGGGCCGAACTTCGAATACGCGCCCGCAACACCAGCGATCCTCGACAAGGTGGCACGCATCAAGGCGATCGCAGGACGCCACGGCGTCAGCATGAAGGCGGCGGGCCTGCAATTCTCACTCTCTCATCCCGCCGTGGCTGCCGTCATCCCCGGCGCCAGCAAGCCTGAGCGAATCGCGGAGGACAGCGCAGCGCTGAACGAGACCATCCCTGCCGATTTCTGGCACGAAATGCGCCAGGAAGGTCTCGTCAATTCAAATGCGCCGCTGCCCATCGACCATTGAGCAATGCCTCCCCGACCGGACACCTCGTTCATCATCTGATGGAGGAGGCGTCCGTCGCCGGGTCGATCGCGAGGAATTTCTGCAGGCGCGGCACGGTGAAGTCGAGGAAGGCGCGTACACGCGCCGGCATGAGCTGGGTACCGCGATACAGGGCGTGAATGTCGTCGAATTCGATGACCGAGCTGTCGGCCAGCACTTCGACCAACTCGCCCCGTGCTAGAGATCCGCGAACGTGATAGTCTGCGATGCGCCCGATGCCCACACCTGTGATTGCCATCCGGCGAATGGTATCCCCGTTGTTCACCAGCAATGATCCGCTGAGCATCCGTTCCACGATCCGCCCGCCTTCCCGCATCGGCCAGACGGGATTGGCCCTGCGGAAATTGAACCCGATGCAGTTGTGCTTGAGCAAATCCTCAGGTGTCTGTGGCACACCCCATTTCTCGAGATATGCCGGCGAGGCAACGATGCGCCGCTGGGTCACGCCGATCTTGCGCGCAATGAGATTGGAATCTGGCAGCTTGCCCACCCTGATCGCCACATCGGTGCGGTCGAGATAGAGATCAATCGTTTCGTCAGACAGGGAAAGATCGATGACGATCCCGGGATAGGCCTCCCAGAAGGCGGGCAAAATCGGCTCAAGTGCAGCAATCCCAAAAGTCACCGACGAGCTGACGCGGATCACACCTTCAGGCTCGGCGCCGCCTTGGGCGATCTGTTGTTCGGTTTCGTCGAGTTCGGCGAGGAGCTTCTGGCTGCGCTCGTAGTAAAACTCGCCCTCACGGGTCAACACCAACCGCCGAGTCGAGCGTTCGACCAGTCGGATACCGAGCCTACTTTCGAGCCGTGCCACGAGCTTGGACACGGTCGAGGGGGTCATCAGAAGCGACCGCGCTGCTTCCGAAAAGCTGCCGGCTTGCACCACCTGCACGAAGACCATCATCTCACCCGCGCGATTGTCCATCAGGCTTTCCGATCCCAAGTCTCAAGAGAGCGACGACCTTAGGCGCGGTTCGCGCTACGGGGAAGATCCACCTGTGATTGGCTTTTTGAAATCCTGGGAAATCCGGCCGTGTGCCGGGGGATCCGGCAGAGGTACCAATCCAATAGCCGATGAGTCTGGACACGGTGAACGCGACCGAGAAAGAATGTTTCAAAAAATCTTGGCGGCGGTAATCTCTACCTCAACCAGAAATTCCGGTCGCGTGAATCCGGAGACGATGATCAGCGTCGAAACCGGCTTCGGCTCCAACGTGTATCGGTCACGAACAGCCATATAGGCCGGGAAGTCCTCCCGTTTCGTGACGAAGCCGCTGATGCGGATAACGTCGGCAAAGCTCATGTCTGCCTGCGAAAGAATGGCGCCGATTGCCTCGAAGCAAAGTTCCGCCTGTGCCGTGACGCTTTCAGGAATGCTGTCGTCGAGGGTTATGCCCAGTTGACCGGAGGTGACGAGAAGGCTTGCGCCCGGCGGAACCAGAAGGCCGTGATTGTAATTGCCGAAAGGACGACGGACAGAAGGCGGATTGACGGCGGTTTTTCCCGGCATCGGCTCAGAACCTTTCCATCTTCGTTTTCACCTTCGCCATGAAGCGTGCCCGCGTGTCTTGCGTGCAATTGTTCATGTCGTAGTGGGCGAGGAAGGTCACCGGCGACCACGGATTAATCTGCGCGCGTAGCACCCGCTTGACGATCTTCTTGGGCGGGTTGCCGGCGACAAATGCCCGAAACGGCGTCGCGCCGTAGGTCATCACCGCGCCAAGCTTGCGGATATGGCGCAACCGAGACTGGACCTTGCCGTCCACCAGTTCGAAGGAGATGCCGGGCAGCCAGACGCGGTCGAAATAGCCTTTCAGGATCGCCGGAAAGCCGAAATTCCACACCGGCGTGACGATGACCAGTCCTTCGGCCGCCAGCAGCCGGTCGCAATGCTCCTTCACCAGCGCCGTGTTGTCGGGGTAGTCATGATAGATCATCCGGTCGTGGCGCGACAGGACAGGATCGAAACCTTCGGCATAGAGATTGCAATCATCGACCTCGTGACCGGCCGTCTGTAGGCTTTCCCGGGTGAGACGATGGAGGGCACCGCCGAAACTTTCTTCGACCGGATGGGAATGGAGCAGCAGGACGCGCATCAGACCCCCAGTGCCGCAAGGCCGGGGAAGAGATAGTTCTTGCCGGCGTTGAAATCAAAATCCGGATTATCCCAGGCGATCATCTTGCCCGGGTTAAGCAGCCCCTTGGGGTCCGTCTGTTGTTTGAAGGCGAGCTGGGTCTTGTCCGTTTGTTTCATCCCGCCTTCTTCCAGCGTGTAGCGATGGGGGTTGAAGATCGGGCAGCCATTGTCTTCGTGAATGCGAATGATCTCCTCCAGCCGCGCTTCGGTGGTGTAGCGCACCAGCGGCAGGCCGGAACACTGGATGGCGGCGTCGAATTTGATGAACTCGAGATGCCCCGGCACTTCGTCGCCAAAGATTTCCACCAGTTTCCCAACCTTGGCGACATGGTCTGGGCTGGGATACTGAACCTGCAGATAGGTGAAGCTCGGATCGACCTTCAGCGCCCTCAGCGTCGTGTGGTTCCATGCCAGCTCATAGGCATGCGGAATGCCCTTCATGCTCTCGACCTTGTCGGAGCGAAACAGGATCTCGCCCTTCTGCTGGGCAACGAAGGCAGCAAATGGTTCCATCGCATGCGGCGCGATCATGATCACCACCACCGACTGGCCGCGATCACGAAGATAGGGCTTGTGACGGGTGAAATAGTCGTACGGGATCGGGGCTGCGATCGGCGCCACTTCCTTCAGCAGCAGGCCGTTCATATGGCTGAGTGCATCGGAAAAGCGCACGGCATCCATGAAGTCGTCATAGCCGACCAGCACGTCCACCCAGTCATAGGCGGGGGCAAGCGGCATTTCGACCTCGGTGATGATGCCGTTGGTGCCATAGGCGTGGCTGACCTTTTGCAGGTCCCAGCCGGTGAGGTCCAGCACCTGGGGTTCTGCTTCCATGGTGACGACGCGCAGCCGCAGAATATTGCCGAGATCCCGAAGGCCACCCCAGGTGATCGATCCGACGCCGCCCGATCCGCCGGCGATGAAACCGCCGATGGTCGCGGTCTGGGCCGTCGAGGGATGGAAACGCAGTTCTTGGCCGGAATGGGCCTTTGTCGCCTTGTCGAGCTGGGCAATGATAACGCCGGGCTCGCAGACGACCTTTCCGGGCTGAATGGATTTGATTTTGGCCATGCCGGCAAGGTTGAGGATAATGCCGCCGGAGAGCGGCATGGCCTGGCCGTAATTGCCGGTGCCGGCGCCGCGCGGGGTCACAGGAGCTCCATGCGCATAGGCAACCTTCAGGACGCGGATGACCTCCTCTTCGGACGTCGGAGACACGACCAGATCGCCGGTGACGTTTTCGAGCTGCGCCTTCAGGATCGGCGAATACCAGAAGAAGTCGCGGCTTTTCTGGCGCACCAACGCCGCATTGTCCTCAACGGCGATGCCGTCGAGTTCCTTCTTGATCGCTGCATAGTCGGGCATGTCATGCTCCATGGATCGGGTCGAGTTCGCGGTAGTCCGGCAGGCTGCGGTCGATGCCCATGCCATTCCGCATCACGATGCGGTCGGCCTGCGGACGGGATAAAAATTCGCTCCAGCGACGGGCGCTGAACAAAACAAGATCGGCGGGGCCTCCGACGGCGATGCGGCCAAGGTCCGGTCGGCCAAGAATGTCGGCAGGCGAGATGGTAACGACGCGGGCCGCATCCGTCAGCGGATGATCGAGATGCAGGATGCGCACGGCCTCGCGAAAGACTTCGACCGGGTCCATGTCGCCATAGGCATAGAAGGGATCGCGGGTATTGTCCGACGATACGGCCGTTGCCACCCCGGCTGCCGCGAGCTCATGAAAAAGCGTCACTCCGCGCCAGCGTGGCGTGCGGCCCGGATGCCTGTCCTGCAGATACATGTTGCACATCGGCAGGGAGACCACGGATATGCCGGCCCGGGCAACGAGATCGATGGTTGCCTTTGCAACGTCCTCGTCCTGCCGTGCGAGCGAGCAGCAATGGCCGACGGTGACGGCACCCTGGAACCCATTGCGCAGCTTGGCCTCGGCGATGGTCTTCAGCGTCAGTACCTGTCGGTCCTCGGTCTCGTCGACATGCAGATCGATGTCGAAGCCGTTGTCCGCGGCGGTGCGAAACAGCAGGTCGAGGCGTCCCTCCAGATCCGGCATCAGATAGGTGACACCGCCGAGGATCCCTTGGTGTTCCCGAATGACCGAAACGAGATCATCGAAAAACGGCGCTTCGAATATCTTGTCGAGCGGGAACAGCGCAACCGCCTGCAATGCGATCCGATCTTTCCATGCCTCCCGAAGCTCTGAAAAGACCTCGAAGGAAATGCGATGCTGGGGGGCGATGGAATCGAGATGGGTCCGGATCAGATGCGTGCCGTGGGCGTAGGCTGCGCGCAGCGAAAAATCCATCCGCGTCCTGACGTCGTCTGCCGTCCAGTTCGCCTCGCGGTCGATGCCGACATTGTCGAGTGCGCCGATGAAAGTGCCGTCCGGGTTAGGGCGGCGCGGCCAGATGTGGCCCTTGTCGAGATGAGTGTGCATGTCGGCAAAACAGGGCCAGACCATGCCTTGGCGCAAATCAGCCTTCGGCAAGTCCACCGGAGCAGTGCCCGCCGGTAAAACGGCATCGATCCTTCCATTGGAAATCACGATATCTACCGATGCCAGGCCTTCGACCGCGGGACCGGTCGGTGCCGCCACGGCGATCGCTGGCACCGTGGCATTGCTGAGCACGAAATGCTGAGCGTCTGGCGGGGACACGAATGGGTTCGACATCAGTTTTCCCTTTTCAGGCTGCTTTCGTGCCAGCGATGCAGGCTCAGCCAGGAGATCAAGGAGGTCAGCGCGAAGATCATCACGCCCAATAGCGACAAGAGGATCAGCGCCGCAAAGAGGCGCGGAATGTTCATCCGGTACTGGGCTTCGAGCAGGCGGAAGGCGAGGCCGGAACCGGCACCCGCCGAACCGGCTGCAAATTCCGCAACCACTGCAGCGATCAATGCCAGGCCACCGCCGATGCGCAGACCGGTCATGAAATAGGGAAGTGACGCGGGAAGCTTTAGATAAAGCAAAGTCTGCCACCGCGAGGCGCCGTAGAGATCGAACAGATTGAGCAGATTGTGATCGACGCTTTTCAGCCCCTGCACCATGTTCGACAGGATCGGAAAGAAGGCGACAAGGAAGGCACAAATCAGCAGGGCCACCTGGGTCGAAGGCGCATAGATCAGGATCAGCGGCGAGATCGCGACAATCGGGGTGACCTGCAGGATGACGGCGATCGGGTAGAAAGCAATCTCGACCCAGCGTGACTGAACCAGAAAAACCGCGAAACCCACCCCGCCGATGAGGGCGAGCAACAGCGACAGCAGCGTGATCTTGGTAGTCACCCAGAGTGCCGGCGCCAACGTATGCCAATCTGTGAACAGTGCTGTGGCAACCGCGATCGGGCTCGGCAGGATATAGGGCGGTACGCCGGAAACGGTGACGCCGACATGCCAGATCAGGACCATGGTGGCCAGCACAAAAAACGGCACGAGTATGCGCAGCACGAGGTCTCGGTGCTTGTTGCGGTCCGAGGAGGAGATATTCGTGGAGCTATCCGGTGCCTTGTCTTGTGCGCGCATCAGTGCTCTCCCGATCCGATTGCTTCGAGCAGCATGGTCGAGACCTTTTCGCAGGCCTGCCGATAGTCCTCCGAGGTTCGGTAGAGGGCGTCGCGCTCCAGGCTGGTGTGCAGCGGAAAATCGGCATGCACACGGCCCGGCCTTGCCTTCATCACTACGATGCGATTGGAGAGATAGGCGGATTCAAATACCGAATGTGTCACGAAGATCACGGTGATGCCGGTTTGCTTCCACAGGCGCAGCACGTCGTCATTGAGCTTCTGGCGGGTGATTTCGTCGAGTGCGGCGAAAGGCTCGTCCATCAGCAGCAGCTTCGGCTTCGTCACCAGCGCCCGAGCGATGGAGACACGCATCTTCATGCCGCCGGAAAGCTCGCGCGGATAGGCATCGGCGAAATCCGCAAGACCGACGGTCGCCAGTGCTTCGAGGATCTGCGGACCGGCAGCGGCTTTCGAGATGCCGCGCAATTTCAGCGGAAGATGCACATTGCCGAATACCGTCTGCCAGGGCATGAGTGTCGGCTCCTGAAAGACGAAGCTGATGTCGCCGTCCGGCAAGCCGCGGGAATTGATCCTCGAACTCGGCCAGTCGATCGTGCCTGACGAGGCGTCGCCGAGACCGGCTATGATTCGAAGTGCCGTGGATTTACCGCAACCCGACGGCCCCAGCAGGCTAACGAACTCTCCACTTTCCACGACAAGCGACATATCCGAGAGCGCCTGCGTACCGCTTGAAAAGCGCTTCGAGACCCTGTCCATGACAACCAGTGGCCGTTTGTGTCCTTCGGTGGACCGCTTCAGCCCGCGTGCTTCTTCCAAAATCATTGCTGTCCCGGCTGCTCGACAGTTGCTGTGTCCCGCCGCCGGGCCGGCGGCAGGACGATCAGTGTGCTGTTACTTCTTCAGTGCCATGCCGACGCCCTTGCAGGCGAACTGCGCGGAAAAGGCTTTCTTGTAGTCGGTTTCAGCCTTGAAAAGCTTCATGGCAACACCGTCATCGAAGAACTTCTTGTATTTCTCCTCCGTGATGCAGCCGATCCCCTTTTCAAGCGCTGCGCCGGATTCGAGAATGCCATATTCCTTCATCTTGGCGATCGAATAGGCGATCTGGCCATCGGTCATTTCCGGATTGTCGGTCTTGATGAGGGCATTGGCCTTGGCATTGTCGCCGTATAGATAATTGTACCACCCCTCAATCGAGGCATCGACGAAACGCTGGACCAGATCCGGCTTGGTTTCGACGAGCGATGCCTGTGTGGTGATCATCGTCGAATAGGGGGAATAGCCACTGTCGGCCAAGAGGAAGACTTTCGGCGTCCAGCCCGCCTGCTTCTCGATCTCGTAGGGCTCAGACGTTAGGTAACCCTGCTGGGCCGATTGTTTGTCGGCAAGAAAGGGGGCCGGGCTGAAATTATATGGCTTGTACTGTTCGTCCTTGAAGCCGGGAAAGTTCGCCTTCATCCACTCGAAATAGGTGAGGTAGCCGTCCTTGCCCATGAAGATCGTCGGCAGCTTGGCCAGATCCTCGAATTTTTCGATGCCTTGATCCGGGTGGGCGATCAGAACCTGCGGATCCTTCTGGAAGATGGCTGCGACATCGACGATCGGGATGCCCTGCTCGACCGCCGAAATCTCGCTCTGCGGACTACCCATGTAAAAATCGATCTTGCCGGAAATCAGCAACGCGCTGTTGGCAGCGTTCGGCCCGCCCTGCACGATGGAGACATCGAGGCCGTATTTTTCATAGGTGCCGTCGGCGACCGCCTGGTAGAAGCCGCCGTGCTCGGCCTGGGCCAGCCAGTTGGTGCCGTAGGTCACTTTATCGGCAGCGACGGCCTGCGTGAACGAAGCGGCCATGGCTCCAAAGCCGACGATGACGGGAAAAGCGGTCGATTTCAGTAGAGTGCGCATTCTGCGTCGTTCCCCTTTGATGCAACAGGCGGTCTTCATTGGCCGCCCATTTTCTCCATTTGAGCGGTTGCCTTGCTCTTTGAAAAGCATCAAAATTCGTCCACATTGATGCTTTTTAGGCATCTGTCTGCGCGCTCTTCTCGGAGCCCCGCGCTGTCCTGCGAACGATGAAAGACCGAACCGATGCTGCATTCCCGAAAACTGGACTATATCAATGAAATCGCGCGTTGCGGATCCATTCGCAAGGCTGCCGCGCGCTTGAATGTCGCGTCCTCGGCGATCAATCGCCAGATCCTGGCACTGGAGGCGGAAATTGGCGTGCCGATCTTCGAGCGACTGCCGCGCGGACTGCGGCTGACGGCCGCGGGCGAACTGTGCATCGAGCATATTCGCGACGTTCTGAAGAACTACGAGCGACTGGAATCGCGCATTCGCGGCCTAAAGATGCCGCAGGCGGGTAAAGTGTCGATGGTGACAACAGTCGGGCTTGCGGCAGGGCCTTTGCCGGAAATCATCGCCAAATTCGTCGGGCAACATCCCCGCGTGCGTATTCAGTTGCGCAACGATGGCGGTTCGACAACCCTTCACCCGGTCTTGACCGGCGAAGTCGATATTGGTCTCGGCTTCAACATTCCAGCGACGCCGGGCATCCGCACGCTGGCGAATTTCGATGTGCCGATCGGTGTCGTTCTTCCACCGGGACACAAGCTGGCGGGCAGCGGTCCGATCAGTCTGGTGGATGTTGTGCAGGAACGGCTGGTGCTCGCGCAAACAGGAACCAGCCTACGGGACGTCATCAATCTGGCCTTGGCACCACTGCCTGTCTCGGTGGAGCCGGTTGTCGAAACCAATGCGTCGGAGATGCTCAAACAGTTGGTCAGGTCGGGCACGGGCTTGACCTTGCTCAATCCGCTGGATGTCATTGTAGAATGCCGCCGCGGCGAACTGGTGTTCCGCCCAATCGTGGAAACGCATTCCCGTCAGCCTATGAAGCTGTTTGCGCGGGCGCGCGCGCCGCTCGACGCCCCCACCAGCCTGTTCGTCGAGTATCTGATGTCGGAACTGCTGGCGATGATGCAGGAACTGCAAGCCAAAGGCCATATTCTGGCGCCGGAAAAGTGACGCCGGAGCCCGGCTATCTCGAATAGAGATTGGAAAGCGGGTAGTGCGTCAGATCGTCCAGCAGGTTGATGAAGCCCTTCGCCTGGTGGCTGGCGATCAACTCCCCCTTTTTCGCCGTGCCCAGCGATGCATTGCCAACAACGCCGTTGGGGTTCAGATCATGGGCGATCCATGCCAGCGAGTGTGGCGGCAGTGGCTGTAAATGATGCGTGTTTTCCTTCATCCATTCTGCTTTGGAGGCAAAATTCTCCGCTTTGTCCATGTGAACCAGGTCCGGGCGGAAATGCAGCATCATGGACGTTTCCATGTCGCCACCGTGGATGCCGAATTTCTGCTCGTGTTCGCTGATCAGGCCTTCCGGGCTGCCGAAACGTGACCACTGAGTGGCAACAACCGCCATGGATAAGCGCACCCTCAATTCGCGGGCGACGATGTTCATGATGTCGAGGTTGCCGCCGTGAGAGTTGACGATCACCATCTTTCGCACGCCTGCTTCGGCGACCTTGGCACCGATCGCTGTCCAGGTCGGAATGAGGAGTTCTGCGCCAAGCGACAGGGTCCCGGGTCCGTAGATATGCTCGTTGGCTTTGCCAATTTCCTGCGTCGGGAGGACAAGCACATCCAGGGTTTCAGGCAGCTTGTTTCGTACCTCTGCCAGCATGCCGTTGGCGATGGTGACGTCGGTGGAGATCGGCAGATGCGGTCCGTGTTGCTCGGTCGAAGCGATCGGCAGGATGGCAATGGTCCGGTCGACCGACAACTGGGCAAAGTCGGCGGTATTCAACTCGTTCCAGAAAAAGGGTCTTCCCATGGCCTCGTCTCCTTTTTTTATCACCGTAGGCGAGGAATACGAGAATAGTATGCGCAACGAAAAGCATCAATTTGCGTCCGGCACGATGCCTTTTTGCGTTCGGATTTTATCGATGTCGGTGGCATCAGCATCGCGATGGCGGCAAGCAGGCACGCCACGAATACGCGATATTCCAGGAAAGCCACGGAAAGATAACCGCAGGAGCCTCCGTCTCGCGTGCAGACGAGAGAAGCGCGAACTGATGCGCCAGACCGGGCGAGTGCCTTGATACGATCCAACCCGCGCAGGTGAAGTTACCTTCTGAAGATGAGGTTTCTTATCGGCTGTACATTGGCGCCTGGGATCCAGGAATTCGCGTTGGGAGTGCCGAGGATACTGCCCATAAATTCGACGCACGCCACGCCCGCCCCTTAAACAAAGCCGTGCTACTTGACCTTTCCTCAACTGGTGTAGTAGTGGTCATACCAGTGGAGGCCAGTTGTGAATTCAGTCGTAGTCAATGAAGAGACAGAAGTTGCAGGCACGGAAAAGGTGCTGGCGTTCTTTCGTGAGCAACTGCTGGCCGGAGTATTGAAAGAGGGAGATCGACTTCTCGGAGAACGGGAACTCTCACTTACGCTGGGTGTGTCGCGACCTGTGCTGCGCGAGGCGCTACGCTCACTGGCAAACCTCGGTTTTCTCGACATCCGACATGGCAAGGGCGCATATGTGCGCAAGGCGGATATGGCCGTTCTCGGCGACTTCCTGACTTTCTGTCTGGCTCAGCAGCCCGATATGATGGACGACATCATGCAGGCACGTATCGCCATCGAATGCCAGGCGATCCGACTTGCCTGCCTTCGCGCAACCGACGGTGATCTCTCTCGTATCGGTAGCCTTCTTGCGCACCTGATGGATACGCTGGGCGACGCGGAAGAAGGAGGCGCGGCCGATTTTGCCTTCCATCTGGCACTCGTCGAAGCCAGCCGAAGTCCAGCCCTTATCACGATCTACCAGTCCATTGCGACATTGCTCAAACGCAGTCACGTCAATCGGCGCGTAGAGACACACGATACCAGTGGAATCCACGATTATCTCGTGGAGGCCCATCGCGAAATCTATCTCTGCCTTTTGTCGCGCGATCCCGATGCGTCGGAAGACAAGCTTAGACAGCATTTTGCCATCGGCGACGAGCTCCGACGCAAGAGCTACATCGCCGCGTTCACGAAGAAGGATCTGCCGAAAGAGGAGTGACGCAGATCAGTCTTTTATCCAAGGAGGAGGAAGAACATGCTTAACTTACTGAAGCTCGGCGCCGCGACCCTGGTCGCGCTGGGGACATCGCTTGCGGCGGGCACTGTGTCAGCGGCCGATTTACGCTACGCGCATGTCGGCGCGGAAGGCGATATCCAGACCGTCTACGCCGCGCAAGCCGCAGAGGGGATCAAAATCGCGACCAACGGCAGCGTCGAGGTCACTGTCTATCCGGCCAGCCAGCTTGGCGGTGTGGCCGAGATGGTTGATGGCGTTCGCATGGGGTCGATCTCCATGGGGCATCATGACTTCGCCTCACTTGCCCGCCTGGTCCCGGAGGTCGCAGTCTTTAACGCGCCGTTCATCTACCGCGACGGGGCACATGCACTGGCTGCAACCGATCCACAAACATCGCCGGCCCTTCAGGCGGTCAATGAGAAATTGATCGCACAAGGTGTGCGCATCATCGGCCGCATCTATCGCGGCGACCGGCATATCTCGTCCAACTTCGCGGTGAAGACGCCAGCCGATCTCGCCGGCAAGCCGTTCCGTGCCGTGCCGCTCGAACTGTGGGTCTCCATGGTGAAGGGTTTTGGAGCCATTCCAACGCCCGTCGAAGTCGCTGAACTTCCCACCGCACTTATGACCGGCGTTGTCGTCGGCCAGGAAAACCCGTTGACGATGATCGCGTCCAACAACCTCAACGAGGTGCAGTCGCATTTGGCCATGACGGGTCACATGCGGGCGGTGCTTGCAGTCTTCGTCAATGAGGAAATCTGGCAGGACCTGAGCGAAGAACAGCGTTCGGCGATTACCAAGGTGCTTGATGACGAAGCCAAGAAATCGCTTCAGATGGCAACAGAGTCTGAAGCTAAGCTTGTTGAGGATCTCAAGGGCCGTGGAATGACTGTCATCACGGAGGCTGAGGGACTTGATATTGGCGCTTTCCGCGAAAAGGTAAGTGCTCAGGTGAAACATGATTTTCCTGACTTCGATCCGCTGATGGCCCAGATCGAGGCCATTAAGTAACGATCGAAAATGCAGGGGCGGCATAACGGCGCCCCTGCGACAGATCCCTTTTCCCGTCAACGGAGTTTGCAAGATGCGTCTCCCTGAACGCGTCCTGACGGCAATCGTCGCCCTGTTTGTCGCCGGACTTGTACTCGTGCCTACTGCGCAGATCGTCATGCGCAACCTCTTTACCCTTCCGTTCATCGGCGCCGAGGAATTGACGCGCTTTTTGCTGATCTGTCTTGTGTTCTGCGCCTACCCTCTCGTCGTTCAGAACGGCGAAAATATTGTCATGGGAGAAATCAAGGCTGCCCTGCCCGCCCGCCTACGCGCCATCATCAATGTCAGCATTTCGATATCCGGCATCGCAGTGACCGGCTTTATCGGATGGGTGACGGCAATGAACGTCTCCAGAAACCTTGCAAATGCCACGCCCACACTCGGCATTCCATTCTGGATCTTTCTGGGAGCGGCACTGTTCGGCTTCACCGGTGCTGCCGTCGTTCATCTGATCCATCTGCGCAAACCGCCGCAGGCGGATAAAAACATCGCAGTCTGAGGAGCACCCATGGGTTTTCTGGTCGTCATCGCCTTTCTAGGGCTTTTCATCCTCGGTTTTCCGGTCGTCTATGCCATCCTGCTGCCATCCATTGCCTATGTGCTGATAGAAGGCCTGCCCCTTGGATTGCTGGCGCAGCGGATTACCTACGCACTGGATTCATTTCCCCTCGTTGCCGTGCCTCTGTTCATATTCGTAGGCAACCTGATGAACCTTTCCGGCATCACGGACCGGATTTTCCGCTTCGCCTATACCCTGGTTGGCCGGATCCCCGGTGGCCTGGCCCAGGTAAACGTTTTTGGCAGCCTGGTATTTTCAGGCATGTCCGGCGCCGCACTCGCCGATATCGGCGGGCTTGGTCGCATCGAGATCGACGCGATGAAGAAGCGTGGATTCAACCCTGCCTTCGCGGGTGCCGTCACGGCAGCCTCCGCCACGCTGGGGCCGATCTTTCCGCCGTCAATTCCGCTGATCGTCTATGGATCGGTGACCAGCGTTTCGATCGTCCAGCTTCTGGTCGCAGGCATTATGCCGGCCATCGTCTGCACAATCCTGTTGATGCTGACCGTCCTGATCGTGGCCATTTGGCATGGCCATCCCCGCGCGGAGCGCTGGCCAACACTCGGTGAAATCGCCTCCACCTTCATGCCTGCCCTTCCCGCGATGGTGGCGCCGATACTTATGGTCGGAGGAATGATCGCCGGCGCGTTCACTCCAACGGAAGCAGCTGCGATGACGGCCGTGTACGTGATCTTCATCAGCTCCGTCGTTTACCGCGAGTTGACCCTGGCTCATCTTTGGCACTCAGCCGTGCTAACGGCCCGTAGTTCCAGCGCCATCCTCATCATCGTTGCGTCTGCGGCTCTGTTCGGATGGATTCTGGCCGTTGAGCAGGTTCCCCAGACCTTCGCATCGGCACTACTGGGTCTGTCGGACGATCCATTGATGCTGCTGATCATTGCCAATCTGATCTTCTTCGTCGCCGGCATGTTTCTCGATTCGACAACAGCCACCCTACTCCTGGTTCCAATCATCGCCCCACCGCTGGTACTGGCCGGTGTCGATCCGGTTCAGCTCGGCATTGTCGCAGTTTTCAACTTGATGCTAGGTCTGCTGACACCACCCATGGGACTGTCGCTCTTCCTCGTGTCTGACATTGCCAAAGTGTCAGTCCGCCAACTGCTAAGGGCTCTTCTTCCCTTCTATATACCGCTTCTGTCCACATTGATGATCCTGACCTTTGCAAAGGATTTCACACTGTGGCTGCCTCGCATGATTGCTCAATAACTGGAGAAACCAACAATGCGCATCGTCATCGGTTCTGACCACGCCGGCTTTCCGCTCAAGTCCACGATTGTGGACCATATCAAGTCACTGGGCCACGACGTGATGGATGTAGGCTCCTTCAATCCTGATCCCGTCGATTTTCCCGACGTCGCAAAAAATGTAACGGCTTCGATTATTGCTGGAACTGCCGAGCGCGGCTTGCTGGTCTGCGGTACTGGCGTCGGTGCATCGATCGCTGCAAACAAGGTCAAGGGCATCCGCGCGGCCGTTTGCCATGACGTTCATTCTGCCCATCAGTCGGTGGAACACGACGATGTAAACGTTATGTGCATCGGCGCTCAGATCGTCGGTGCATGGCTTGCAACCGATCTCGTCGATGCGTATCTCAAGGCGGAATTTTCATCTGATGAAGACTTCCGGCGCCGTGTTCGCAAGCTCGCCGAGATGGACGATCAGCGCTAAATTGAGCCAGGTCGACGCGGTCACATTCGTCGTTTTCCGCAACGATTACCACCCACTCATGGGTTAACAGGAAACGCTGACCGCTCGCCACCCGGCGGACGTGCACAGGTCGTTCGTCGTTCATGATGTCTATGGCCAAGACACCGTGAATATTGTCACCTGTTGAACCAGACCCGCTACCGTGTCCCTGACAGGCACAACACTGATTTAAAGGATGTGCAATGATGACCTAACGCAGCCGCTGATGAGGCTCTGCATCGGGCAACGCACGCTGGCCACCGCCGGGCTATCGCTGCGCAAGATCCCATTGAAGTAACTGCGCTTCCTAAGATGAGAATATTGGCCGCATAAAGTGAAATCGCACTCGTCCGATAGAGTGAAGATTACCGCATGATCAATTGATGGAACCGCCCCCACCACCTTCCGCCACTGCCCGCACATCAGTGGATTGCCGCGTTCAAAATTGCAGTCGCGGTCGCGTCCTCCTGGGAAAATTCCGCTGCGATCGTGCCCCCTTTGGCAACCAGGATGCGATCGGAAAGATCGAGTATCTCCGGCAGATATGACGAGATCAGGATGACGCCCGCGCCTCCCTCGGCAAAATCGCGGATTATCTTTCGGATTTCCGCGATCGCGCCGACATCGACGCCGCGCGTTGGCTCATCAAAGATGACCAACCGCGGCTTCTGAGAAAGCGACTTGGCGATGACGACCTTCTGCTGGTTGCCGCCGGAGAGATGCAGAACGGACTGGTTCTCGCCGATGCTGCGGATCGAAAGTCGCTCCGACCAGATTCGGGCGAGATCCCGCAGCTTGCCAAGTGGAACGACAAATTTGCCGCGACCGAATTTGGCAAGCCAGCCAAGCTCGATGTTCTGGCGGATGCTCATGGTCTCAAAGAAGCCATCCAGCTTGCGGTCTTCGCTGACATAGGCAATGCCGTCGGCGATGGCCTGGGCCGGCAGCGTATAGCGGATCTCGCGGCCATCCAGCCAGATCCTGCCGCCGCCGAAATTGCGCTTTGTATGACCCATGACGACCTTGGCCATCTCGCTTCGGCCCGAGCCGATCAGGCCGGCTATGCCGGTAATCTCACCCGGGAAGACCGAGAAGGACATGTTGTTCACCATGCTACCCATCCTGAGGTTTTCGACACGCAGTACCGGCAGAGCGGAACCCGGGCGTTGCCGGGACGATGACGGACGCCCGGGAATATCCAACAGATCCTCGCCGACCATGTGACGAATGAGCCGCGGCCGGTCGAAATCGGTCGCAGGCCCCGAGGCGACCAACCGTCCGTTGCGCAGTACCGATATCCGGTCGGCATGGGTCAGTGCTTCCTCAAGGGCATGGGAAATAAAGATCATCGCCACGCCGCGCTTCTTCAAGGAGCCCATCAGTTCGAACAGATGTTCGTTTTCCTCAGGCGTTAGGGCGGCCGTCGGCTCGTCGAGAATGATGATGCGCGCATCGTTGAGCACGGCACGGGCAATTTCGACCATCTGGCGCTTGGCGGCCGACAGTGAGCCCGCCAATTGGGTGGGGTCCACATTGAAATTTAGCCGTTGCAACACTTGCCTTGCAGCGTTGCGAACCTTGCGGACGGAATTGAAGGTGCGCTCGCGGCCAAGAACGATGTTTTGGGCGACCGTCAGTTGCGGAACGAGGCTGGTTTCCTGGTAGACCATCGAAATGCCGCGACGGCTGGCATCCTTGGGTGCAGAGAAATTCACCGCCTCGCCATCGACCCAAAGTTGCCCATCCGACGGCGTGACGACGCCGGCAATCAGCTTGCAAAGGGTCGATTTTCCCGCGCCGTTTTCGCCGGCGAGCGCATGGATCTCACCTGGATACAATTCAAAGCTGACGCCATCCAGGGCGGCGATACCGCCATACCGTTTGGTTGCATTTTCCAGAAAGATAATGGGTTTTGGCTGAAGATCCGTCATGTCAGAGGCCCCAGGTTGAGGATTTCGCCGCTCGCTTGGCTGACTGCGATCACGTCGCCGTTCCAGATGACCGCATCGCTTATGGCGTGCCGACGACCATTGGCACGCGATTGCATCGAGCCCACCGGCATAAAGTTCTCATCCAGCGTGATCAGCAGTCCGTAGGAAAACGAGGGCGCCCAAGGTTTGATCTCGCCAAACAGACGTGTTGCCCCGAGTTCGATGGGGAAATCATGGCTGAAATCCGGACTGGCGCGCGGAGAGATCCAGTGCCTCGGATCAATCGTTTCCTTCATTTCCTCGACAAAGCTGCGCTCCGTCCGCAGAAATTCGATCAGCGGGTCACGCCTCGACAAACAGGCGAGCAGATAGCCCTGCTGCGTTTTGCGGAGACGGCCGAGATAGGCCGGAAAGCCGCCGCGAAGGACCTGGCCGGATACATCGACAATACGAGCGGTATCAAGCTCGGTCAGAGCGATTTCCCCGCGCCCATCCCGGCAGATGCCCATTGGGCAACTGAGGTTACGGGCGATGACCCGCATGGCGCCGTCCCTGGCATATCCGGTGACAGTGCCTGCCTGTCCAGCTTCCCACGGCGCCATGGCCAAGGCCTCTTGAGCGCTGGCATAGCCATTCCTGACGACAGCGATTTCGTCTTCAGAGAGGAACATGCAATCGCTGACTGCACCGGCACCGGATCCGGGTCCCGGTCCACCCGCTGGAGCCGGCCATGCCAGCGGCTGGCCCCGTCGGTCATGAACCCGAACCTCGCCGCTTTCCAAGCCGACTGCGACAAGTCCGCCCGGGCTTGTCGCAAGCGCCGTGACGGTTTGGTCCAACGTGATCCAGGGGCTCGTTGCATTCGCCCAGCGATCGGCCACCAAGACCGATGATCCCGAGGAGATCAGCAGACGCCCATCAGTTGAAACCATCAGCGCATCGGGTCGGGCGACGGCAATGGCACGGGCCTCGTCGAGGCGGCTGTTGGGGCCGAGAATGCCTTCCAGCGTCATCGCCGGAGGCTCCGAGACACGCGATTTGAAGAAGAAGCTCATGATTTGCCCCAATAGCTTTCAGGCCCATTCCAGTTCGGATTGGCGTGGTCAAGCAACAGCCGGCCGATCTTGTTGTTGGTAACACCGCCCAGATAGAGAGCGCCCTCATGCTCACGCATGGAGGTAATCATGTAGAGCGGCCCGCTCGCCTCATCCCAGAGTGCGTCGACAACCCGGCCGGTGCCGTCGATCTTCAGCACACCGCCAATGTTGAGATTGCCGAACAGCCAGTTGGTCGGGGGCACACGCTTGGTCATGCGCCGCCGAAGTCCGGGGTGTTTCATGGCAAGGTCGATCACCGGATTGCGCATGCCGGCCAGCGCGATCCAGTAGCCGCCATCGGATGCGCGGTTGATGTTGTCGGGATAGCCTGGCAGCCCGTCGAGAAAGACCCTCGGCCCAGCCTTCATATCGGTGAGGTCGAACGCGAGGATAGCGCAGTCCCAGGTGCTGGCGACGAGGAGATGACGGCCATCATGCGTGAGGCAGACGCCATTGGGGAAGACCAGGTTGTCGCACACGGTGCGCGTCTTTCCGGTCGACGGATCATAGCTCAGCAGACGTCCGTTGGGACGCCCCTCCAGGAGGTCGAGACCCCAGTTCTCGATATCGTAACGTTTCGTAGCGTCCGTGAAGTAGACGACACCATCCGATGCGATATCGAGGTCGTCGGCCATGCGGATGACTGTATCGTCCTGGACGCTGAACAGCGAGCGCTCGGTCTGGTCCGTCAACAGTTCGACCGTGCCGTCCATGCCGACGCGAACGAGGCCCATGCCGGCGACACAGGCGACAATCTTGCTGTCGCGGTCAAAGGCGAGGCCAAGCGGTCGGCCGCCAATCTTGGCAAGCGGCTCGGCGCGCGCGCCGCCACCCGCCGCCAACCGCATGATATAGCCGTCGCGCGTGCCACAGTAGAGATTGCCGTTCCGGTCGAGGATGACGTCTTCCGGACCGTCCACTTCGCCAACGGCCAGAAGCGTTGCATGGGTAAGCTTTGGCGCAATTTCATGAGGCATCAGGCCGGCCATGCCCTTGACCGCTTCAACGCTCAGTCTCACCGGATCGAGATAGGCGGAGGCGAGCAGGCGGTGACGGTTTTTGCGGAACCGCACATCGATTGCGAGGATCGTTACCAGGATTGCGCCCATGCAGAACTGGACAAAATCCCCGCGCAGGCCAGCATTGATAAGGGCGTTGTTCAGGATGTAAACCGTCAGAAAGCCGATCAGCACCGAAACGACGGCGCCCCGGCCTGGCACGAAACCTCCCAGGCCAACAACGAGGGCTGTCAGCGCGAAGAATTCCATGCCGATACCGGTGTCGGAGCCAATGCTGTTCTGGCGGGCGGCGAAAAGGAAGCCGGCCATTCCGACGATCAGGCCGGCCAGAACATAGGCGAGGAAAATGGTTAGCTTGACATGGATACCGCCATGACGGGCGGCCTTGCGATTGCCGCCGACCGCCAGCACATGCCAGCCGAAACGCAGCTGGCGAAACATTACGAAAATGGCGACAGCGACAACAAGCAGTGCCCAGAAGCCGACCGGCATGGTCAGCAGTTTTTCAAAGCCGATGAAGTCCCAGGCATCGTCGATGCGGGCGCTTGTCGATATTTCCACCAGGCTGGCCTGCGAGGCGAGCGTGTAGAGGCCGCGTACGGTGATCATCGTGCCGAGCGTCGTCAACAGCGCGCCACAGCCGACGATGCCGGCGAGCAGCCCGTTGACGGCACCGATCACAGCGCCGCAGACGAGACTGAGCCCGAGAACCGCCGGCACGGGCAGTCCCAGGATGTGAAAGCCATACAGCGCCACGAAGGCCGACATGGCGAAGTTCGAGCCGACCGAAAGGTCAATGCCGCCGACGGCCACGACGACCAGAAGCGCCAGCACGATCAGGCCGCCGTCTGCTGCATACTGGGCGAGATTGCGCAGGTTCGATGCGACGAAGTAGTCCTGGGTACTGAGCAGGACGCCGATGAGGACGCACACAAACGCTGAAAAGGGTATCGCGCTCTCGACCCATCCCTTTGACAAGAGGTCAGAGATGATCCGCCGGGACGAGAGCACGACAAGCGGCACCTGTCGCTTCGGCAACCGTTTGAAATCGATCGTTGCAGTCATTACAGGGTCCGTGACTATGGAGGATGCGGGATGGGCCGGCCCTGAATGGGGCCGGTCGTTTGGTCAGATGCGTTACATCTTCCAGCACAGGTCGGGCGAATAACCCTCGCCGGCCTTGATGATCTTCATCGGCGACTCGATCGACAGCATGGCGCCATCAGGGCCGTTCGCGCCCTGCAGAAGCAGGTCGATGATCGTGCCTGCATCACGCCCCTGACCGTCGGCGTCATAGCTCCAAATGCGATCAAGCACCTTCTCCTCTACCGCCTTGCAGGCGACCGAATCACCACCGCCAGTCGCATAGACGAGCACTTTGTCCTCAAGTTCGGCATCCTTGACTGCATTGCCGGCACCCATTGTGTGCACGTCCCAATGGCCGAAGATGGCGCAGAGGTCTGCATGCTGCTGCAGGACAGTTGCGGTGATCTGGCGGGCCTTTTCCGGCTCCCAGTCGGAGGCCTGGTTGGAGACAACCGAAATTTCCGGATGTTGCTCGAAAACCTTGAAGGCGGCCTCGTTTATGATGACGCTGTCGGCGGCGGTCAATTGTCCGGGTATGATTGCCACCTTGCCGGACTTGCCGCTGTCCTTGCCGCATTCCTTGACGATATCTTCTGCAATTTCCCGGCCGATCCGCTCCCAATTGGCCCCGACGAAGGCTGCCGACGGTTGATTGGACTGCAGGTTGATCTGCAAAACCTTGATGCCGTCAGCTTCGGCCTGCTTGATTTGACGTGACAACAGTTGCACGGTCGGATTGTGCACGACGAGCAGATCCGGCTTTTCGCTGATGGCCTTGGCGAGCAATTCGGCCATCACGCCGGTGTTGAAGGCCGCGTCTCGAACGTCGATCGTATAGCCATAGATTGCCGCATGTTCCTTCATGCGGCGAACCCATCCCTCGGTCAGCGATACGCCCATTGAAATCGGCACGAAGATGACCTTCTTGCCGGCGATGCTGCTCTCGGCCTGGGCCAATCCGCCGCTTGCCAGCGCAGCACAGGCGCCAATCAGCATCGCCGACAGGCTCCTGCGAAATGTGTGTCCCAATTTTTTCAACTTAGTCTCCTCCTTGGTTGAATGGTATTGTCAGAGATCGCCTACGGTATCCGTCTCCCTGTCGCGGGGGTTGAGATACCGGTCAGCAACGATGGCCGTGATCAGGACGAGGCCTTTCAGCACATCCTGTGTCTGGGTCGAAAAATCGAGAAGCGTCATGGCATTGCGCAGCACCGCAATCAGCGCGACACCGATCAGGATGCTGCTGACCCCGCCGCGCCCTCCGCGCAGCGGTATACCGCCGAGGACGACGACGAGGATGACTTCGAACAGCAGGCTGCCATTGGTGACTGTGCGAAAATCGACAGTGCCACTGGCCGAGGCGACCACCAGCCCCGCAATCAACGCCGTCAGCGCGGCGAAGACATAGATCATCAGCGTCGTGGTGCGGACCGGCAGTCCGGTCAGGCGCGCTGCCTGGAAATTGTCGCCCATCGCATAGATCGTGCGTCCGGGAATGGAGTAACGCAGCAGCAGCCATGTTGTGGCCAGCGTCATGGCCATCAGCATCACCGGCACCGTCAGGCCGGGCAACACACTGGCCGACAGGAACGCCACGGCGGGATTGCTCTTGGGCAGCAGAAGCAGGTATTCGCCGCGAAGGATGCCGAAACGAAAGAACCCGGTGATCAGCATCGCGGACGCAAGCGTGGCCAGCATCGCCGGGATTTCGGCATAGGCTGTCAGCCAACCGTTGACCAGCCCGACCAGCGCCATGACGAACACGGTCAGCGCAAGCGCACCCGGGCCGCTCAGTCCGGCATTGATCAGAATGCTGAAGGTGGCGGCGCCCGCGACCATCTGAGCAATCAAGGACAGATCGAGGCCGCGCGAGATGATGACGACGGCCATGCCGCAGCTGAGAATCACCAGGGAGGCGGAGTTGGAAAGGACCACGCGCAGATTGCCGAGCGTGGCAAAGCCATCGATCGTCGCGGCAAAGACAAGGACCAACAGCACGGTCGCCACCAGCACGACCGTGCCAAGCATATTTGTCCTGTTCGTGCCGGCAGTCACCCGGACACGCAGTCCGCGCACGTCGATGACGCGCCGCTCGTCGCTGATCATTCTCTCCCCCTCCTGCGGTCTCCCCACCGCATCGACCTCGTCAACGAGGCCTCCACGCCTTTACGGCCTTGCAACAACGCCCCTCCAGGCTCGGTGTTGTTGAACGCAAGCATATGGTTGCACACTTTTCACTCACCCACAAGAGAGTGAATATTGACTTGGCGCGCGACCTGGCTCATCTATCGTGCGAATGGCCGCAACGTGGGAAGGCGGTCGGGAAGGAATTCATGTATCCCCTCATTGACCAGAATCATCCGCTGAGGCCGGCATTTTGCAGCGCATATGCAATTCCGACGCGGCGCGCTGCGTCCATCCCCGGAGGTCGATGATGATCGACGGAAGCATGCAGCCTTTTTCGCTGACACTCGACAAGTTTCTCGTTCACGGCGCCAAATGGCATGACAAGGCAGACGTGGTCACTGCACAGGAAAATGGCGAGGTGCAGCGGGTCACCTATGGAGCGCTGATGAACCGCGCCCGACACCTTTCCGCCTTGCTGCAGAGACGCTCAATCCAGGCTGGTGATCGCGTCGCGACCCTTGCATGGAACACGGCGGCGCATGTCGAGGCATGGTATGGCATCATGGGCATGGGGGCGGTATGCCACACGCTCAACCCGCGCCTTGCTCCCGCAGACATTGCCGCCATGCTGCGGCAATCGCAGGCGCGCATCCTGATCGCAAGCGCCGATCTTCTGGGTCTCGCTGAGGCGGTGGCGGATGCTGCCCCTGACGTCACCACGATCCTGACGATCGATGGGGACACACCGCACGATGCCGGCAAGGGCCGGATCCGACCCGAGGCCCTGGAGCCGCAACTCTTCGACAATGACGGCGCTTCGGTCGAGTGGGGCTGTTTTGACGAGATCGCGCCAAGCGGTCTTTGTTTTACCTCGGGCACGACGGGAGCGCCCAAGGGAGTCACCTATACACATCGGTCCAGCTATCTTCATACCCTGAGGCTGCTGCAGGCAGATGTCTGCGCCATCAGTGTCAGGGACACGATCCTGGCGTGTGTGCCGATGTTCCATGCCAATGCCTGGGGACTACCGTTTGCAGCACCCGCTGTCGGCGCAAGGCTTGTGCTTCCCGGTCGCCGTGCCGATGGCCAGAGCCTCGCCAGGTTGATCAACCAGGAGGGCGTCACCCTTGCGGTTGGGGTGCCGACGGTCTGGCTCGGCCTGGTCGAACACCTGGAGACCCAAGGCGGAGAGGTTCCGTCCCTGCAACGCATCCTGGTCGGCGGCGCGCCCCTTCCCCCGGCCTTGATGGAGCGGATCGAAGCCCGTCTCGGCGTCATCATCCAGACGAGCTGGGGCATGACGGAGCTCTCGCCCTCTGGCACGGTTGCCCATCCCCATGCCGAGCGGCGCGATGCTGCCCTCTCCGGCAAACCGGCGATCGGCCTGGATCTGCTGCTGACCGACACCGAGGGACATCCGCTGCCTGAACAACGCAATGTCGAGGGTCACCTGCGCGTACGCGGCGCCGCCGTGGTAGAACGCTATTTCGGCCAGGACACGGCCGCCACCGACGCCGATGGCTGGTTTGTCACCGGCGACCTTGCCCGCATCGATACCGACGGACAGTTGATCATCACCGGTCGGTCCAAGGACCTCATCAAGTCCGGCGGGGAATGGATCAATCCGGCCGAAATCGAAGCCATTGTCGGCGCCTTGCCGCAGGTGTCGCTCGCTGCCGTCATCGGCTGCATGGATTTGAAATGGGGGGAACGTCCCCTGCTGCTGGTTGAGATGCGCCGCGACGAGGATGCCTCGGACGCGGAACTGCTCGCCTCGCTGAAGGGACGCGTCGCGTCCTGGTGGATCCCGGACCGCGTCGTCCGGTTGAGCGCCATGCCGCGGGCACCGACCGGCAAGATCGACAAGATGCAATTGAGAAATCAGTATGGCAACGCCTGAGGGCCGGGCCACGGGGAGCGAGATCATGAGAGAAGCCGTCATCGTCAGCACAGCCCGCACAGGCATAGGCAAGGCCTATCGCGGTGCATTGAATGCCACCAAATCGCCCAGCCTGACCGGCCACGTTCTCGAAAAGGCTATCGAGCGGGCGGGCATCGAGAGCAGCGAGATTGAAGATTTCGTTCTCGGCACGGTGCTGTCGGCGGGTACCGCCGGGATGAACCTTGCCCGCAACGGCTTGTTTGCTGCGGGCTGCCCGGCCTCTGTTTCCGGCCAGACAATGGATCGCCAATGCGCCTCCGGCCTGATGGCGATTGCGACGGCTGCCAAGCAGGTCATTGTCGACGGCATGGACGTGGTCGCGGCCGGAGGTCAGGAAAACATCTCCGCCGTGCAGGATAGCTACTTCTCCTGGGGGCTGAAGGAAGCCGATCCGGTGGTCATCGCTCGGGTTCCCCATGCCTATATGCCGATGTTGCACACGGCGGAATTCGTCGCTGCGAAATACGGCATCAGCCGCGAGGCGCAGGATGCCTATGCGCTGCAGTCACAGCAGCGCACCGCAGCAGCCCAGGCGGCCGGGCGTTTCGATGCCGAGATCGTCCCTTTCTCCACCACCATGCTGGTGAAGGACAAGGTCACCGGAGACAGTGCCGAACGCGCCGTGACCCTCGACCGCGATGAAGGCAACCGGCCGGAGACGACGGCCGATGGTCTGGCCGGCCTCAAGCCGGTCGTCGAGGGTGGCATCATCACCGCGGGCAATGCCAGCCAGTTGTCCGACGGGGCCTCGGCGTCGATCCTGATGGATGCGAAACTGGCTGAACAACGCGGGCTCGAACCGATCGGCATCTATCGCGGCATGGCTGTCGCCGGCTGCGCGCCGGAGGAAATGGGCATCGGCCCGATCTACGCCATTCCGAAGCTGCTCAAGCGGCACGGACTGAAGGTGCGCGACATCGGTTTGTGGGAGCTGAACGAAGCCTTTGCCGTACAGGCTCTCTACTGCCGCGACTTTCTGGAAATCGACCCGGATATCTACAACGTCAACGGCGGCGGCATCTCGATCGGTCATCCCTACGGCATGACCGGTGCACGGCTCGTCGGCCATGCGCTGATCGAGGGCCGGCGACGCGGTGTGCGCTACGTGGTGGTCAGCATGTGTGTCGGCGGGGGCATGGGCGCTGCCGGACTGTTCGAGGTCAACTCCTGACGGACACGAGCCCTGCACGGCGGACAATGTGCGGTGGAGATTGACCTGCCCGATGCACCGCGCCATTAATCGACGCGGACAAATCGCGCACGCGGTCACGCCTGCCCGCAGGATGGCCCGGTCCTGGCCAGGGCACGCGAGGCGAAGTCCCGCAAGGGCTGGTCCCAGCCTTTGTCCGATCGTCATTGCCGATCCGGCAGTCCTAGCAGAGAGGTCTTTTCTTGCCCGTTGAACGCAAACCCACGCCGAAGAAGTCCGTCCGGGCCGAACGGCGCGCTGAAATGATCGAGCAGATCCTCGACACGGCAGAGAGCCTGTTTTCCAGGCACGGGCTTCACGGCGTCACCCTCAAGGATGTCGCCAAGAGCATTGGCGTGCACCACACGCTGATCAACTACTACTTCGATGACAAGAAACAGCTCTTCGACGCCGTCTTTTCCCGCCGTGCCTCGGTAACCAGCGAACGACGCATGATGATGCTCGACGCATACGATGCGAACACGAAAGGCAAGCCAACCGTTGAGGGTGCTCTGCGCGCCTTCCTCGATACTGACCTGGATCTCTACATTGAAGGCGGCGAGAACTGGAAGAATTATGCGGCTTTGGGCGCCCAGGTCGCCAACACGCCCGAATGGGGGGCGGAGATGATGGACAAGCATTTCGACCCCGTGGTGCTTCGCCTGATCGGCATTCTCAAAAAAGCTCTGCCGGACTGTGCGGAGGAGGACATCTTCTGGGGCTATCACTTCGTCACCGGCGCCCTGATGCTGACCCTCGCGCGCACGGGCCGCATCGACAAGCTTTCAGGCGGCCTGTGTCGCTCTGACGATCTTCCTGCCGTGAAATTGCGCATGGCGACCTTCATGGCGGCTGGGTTCAATGCAATCTGCCACCCGCGCCACGAGACCGACGCAGCCCCCTCCTCAAAGGCCTGATTCCGTTGAAAACCGGTAGCGGCAGGGCGCGGCACTAAAGAACTGCTTGCAAATATTTCATTAATTCACTAGTGAGTGAATGTAATGGAAGGCAAGCGGGAGGAATGGCATGAAGCTCAAGGGCCGTACGGCGATCGTCACCGGCGCTGGGGGAGGACTTGGCCGCTGCCATGCTCTGCAGCTGGCCGAGCTGGGCGCCAGCGTCGTCGTCAATGATCTCGGCGAAGCGGCAGCTCAGGCCGTGGCAGACGAGATCGTCGCCAAGGGTGGCGACGCGATCGCCTTCGCCGCATCCGTAACCGACGAATCCGGGGTGGCGGACATGGTCCGGGTGACGATGGATCGCTGGGGACGCATCGACATCCTCGTCAACAATGCCGGCATCCTGCGCGACAAGAGCTTCGCCAAGATGGACATGGCGGATTTCCGTCTTGTGATCGAAGTCCACCTCATGGGCGCTGCGGTGTGTTCCAAGGCGGTATGGGAGATCATGCGCCAGCAGCAATACGGCCGTATCGTCATGACCACATCGTCTTCGGGCCTTTACGGCAATTTTGGTCAGTCGAACTACGGTGCCGCGAAGATGGCGCTGGTCGGGCTGATGCAGACCCTGGCCATCGAGGGTGAAAAACACAATATCCGCGTCAATTCGCTGGCCCCGACCGCCGCGACATCGATGACCGAAGGCCTCTTGTCGGCCGAGGCCCTGGCACTTCTCGGCCCGGAGCGGGTCAGCCTCGGACTGCTGGCGCTGGTTGGCGAAGACGCGCCGACACGGGCCATCCTGTGCGCGGGCGCCGGACATTTCGCTGCGGCCAACATCACACTGACGGCGGGCGTGCAGGTCGCTGACGGCCCTCAGACAGCGGATGATGTCGTCGCATCCTGGAGCAGGATCAGCGATCGCAAGGGAGAAATCGTGCCGGCCTACGGCTTCACCCAGGCAGAGCGCGAACTCGAGAGTGCCGGACGCTCGATACCAATACTCGCCGCACGCGGTTGAAAACTGCCGCTCTGGAGGGAGCGGAAGATGCCTCGAAAGTCCATGGAAACCATGGGCCACCCGGGCGCAGTCAGAACTATCAGGAGGCGGGCATCGGGCCCGATTGGAGGAGGAAGTAATGAAGCATTATCTCGCGAAGACGGCGCTTGCCCTCTCGCTCTACGGCGTTTTGGCTGGCGGGGCTGCGGCTGAGGACACCATCAAGATCGGCTATGTCGACCCATTGTCCGGAGGCGCTGCCAGCGTCGGTCAGATCGGGCTGAACCACCTGAAATTCATTGCCGATACCGTCAATGCCAAGGGCGGCGTCATTGGCCAGAAGGTCGAAGTGATCGGCTACGACAATCAGGTGAACCCTCAGGTGAGCCTGGTGCAGGTGCAAAAGGCGATCGACGAGGGTGTGCGCATCATCGTTCAGGGCAACGGTTCGTCGGTCGGCGTGGCGATCGAGGAGTTTGTCGAGAAATACAATCGCCGCAACCCCGACAATCACGTCGTCTATCTGAACTACGCCGCAATCGACCCGGTTATGACCAACGAGAAGTGCAGCTACTGGCACGTCTCCTTCGATGCCAATGTCAACGTGAAGATGGCGGCACTGACGAACTTCATCCAGGAACAGGCAGACATCAAGAAGGTTTACCTGATCAATCAGGACTATTCCTTTGGCCATGCCGTCGCGAATACGGCCGTCGCGATGCTCAAAGAAAAGCGTCCCGATATCGAAGTCGTAGGCAAAGAACTTCACCCATTGGTCAAGATCACCGACTTTGCTCCTTATGTCGCCAAGATCCAGGCCTCGGGCGCCGATGCCGTCGTCACTGGCAACTGGGGTCAGGACTTTTCCCTGCTGCTAAAGGCAGCCGGCCAGTCGGGCCTCAAGGTCAAGTGGTTCACCTACTATGCCGGTGCTGCCGGCGGCCCAACAGCCGTCAAGCAGGCTGGTCTCGACGGTCAGGTCTTCCAGATCAGCGAAGGCATCAACAATCTCGGCTACGCTGAAGCTGACGCCACGATCGATGCCTATGTCGCACGCTACAAAGACGCCCCGGTGATCTTTCCGCGTATCTTCAACACCGCCGGCCTGCTTTTCAAGGCGATTGAAGAAGCCAAGTCTGCCAATCCGGACGACTTCGTGCCTAAATTCGAGGGCATGACCTACAAAGCCTTCTCCAACGGCGGAGACGCCTTCCTGCGCGCCGACGACCATCAACTGTTCCAGCCCCTCTTCATTTCAAGCTTTGGCCCTCTCAAGGACGGCCAGCGCTTCGATGAAGAAAACACAGGTTGGGGCTGGACGAAGGTCGGCGAGATTGCGGCCGACAAGACAGTGGTTCCGACTACATGCGAGATGAAGCGTCCGGGCTAACAACGAGTACCAAGGCGCCGCGACCATTCTCGCGGCGCCCATTCGTCACAGGGAAAGCGGTCGCGCCCGGTGCAAGGGGTGGCAGAGCCAGGATGTAGCAAAGTGCTCGAAATCATTTTCGTTTCAACCATCAATGGCGTGCTGTTCGGCATGCTCCTTTTTCTCATGGCGAGCGGCCTGACCGTCATCTTCTCGATGATGGGCGTGCTCAACCTTGCCCATGCCAGTTTTTACATGCTTGGTGCCTTCTTCGGTTTCGCCATCAGCCGCCATATCGGCTTCTGGCCGGCACTGATCATCGCGCCGCTGCTCGTGGCGGGCATCGGCATGGTGGTCGAACGCTATGGCCTGCGTCGGGTTCATCGCTTCGGCCATGTGGCGGAATTGCTGTTCACCTTCGGCCTGACCTTCGTCATCCAGCAGCTGGTGGAAATGGTCTGGGGACGGCTGCCGGTCGACTTCCAGGTGCCGCCGCTGCTGAATTTTCCCGCCTTCACCATCTTCGCCACCCAGTATCCGGCGTTCAAGGTGTTCCAGTTGCTGACTGCAGTCGCCATCTTCCTGGCCCTGCTGCTGGTGATCAAGCGCACCCGCATCGGCCTGATCGTGCAGGCGTCCCTGACCCATCCCGACATGGTGGCGGCCCTCGGGCACAACGTCGACCGCATCTTCATGCTCGTCTTCGGTGTCGGCGTGGCACTGGCCGCCGCCGCAGGCGTGATCGCCGGCCCGGCGCTGGTAACGCAGTCGAACATGGCCGGCCTGCTCGGGCCGATCCTGTTCGTGGTTGTCGTGGTGGGTGGTCTCGGCTCTCTGCCCGGGGCGTTCTTTGCCTCGCTGCTGATCGGCCTCGTCCAGACCTTCGCCGTCGCCTTCAACCTTTCGCTTGCCGATCTGTTCGGCCCGCTCGAGCACGATGGCGTGCTGGGCCCCCATCTCAACGACATCTGGACCGTCACAATCGCCCAGGTCGCGCCCATCCTGCCTTATCTGCTGATGGTGCTGATCCTGATCGTGCGACCGCGCGGCCTTCTGGGAATGCGTGATACATGAACATGTCCACTCACACCGCCCCTCCCCCACCCTCGCCGTCCGGCAGAACAGGCATTCTTGCACGCACCGGCATCTGGGCGGTGGCGGGCCTCGTTCTCGTTCTTCTGCCGCAGGTGTTCTCGTCGGGTCTCGCCATCTCCACCCTGTGTCACATGGGCACGATGATCATCTTCGCTCTGTCCTACAACATGCTGCTCGGGCAGACCGGGCTACTGTCGTTCGGCCATGCGGTGTTTCTCGGGCTCGGCGGGTTCCTCGCCGTGCACGCGATCAACAGCGGCGCGGATGGTCATGTTCCGCTGATGCTGATGCCGTTGGTCGGCGGCGCGGCGGGCTTGGTGTTCGGCATGCTGTTCGGTGCGGTTGCGACCCGCCGGGCCGGCACCGCCTTTGCCATGATCACCCTCGGCATCGGCGAACTCGTTGCCTCCAGCGCACTGATCCTGCGCCACGCCTTTGGCGGCGAGGAAGGCATCAGCATCGACAGGACCGAGCTTCCGCAACCCTTCGGCATCATGTTCGGTGCTCAGATCGAGGTCTATTACCTGATCGCCGTCTGGTGCCTGGTGTCGATGATCGTCATGTATGCCCTGACCTGCACGCCGTTCGGCCGCATGTGCAACGCAGTCCGAGACAATCCGGTGCGGGTCAGCTTCATCGGCTACAATACCACGATGATCCGCTTCATGGCCTTCAGCCTTTCGGGCCTGTTTGCCGGCATCGCCGGCAGCCTGACGGCGATCAATTTCGAGCTGATGAACGCGATCCAGATGGGAGCGGCCGAGTCCGGCACGGTCATCCTGATGGCATTCATCGGCGGAACCGGCTTCTTCATTGGCCCGATCATCGGCGCGATCCTGGTAACCTATCTGCAGCTCATGCTGAGCGACGTCACCGATGTCTGGCAGCTCTATTTCGGCCTGATGTTCATCGGCATCGTTATGTATGCGCCGAAAGGCATCGCCGGGCTGCTCTTTGCCCAGATGCCCCTTCTTGCGCAGGGACGCCTTATACGCCTTTTGCCCTACTACGTGCTGACGCTCATTCCGGCACTGGCCGCCTTTGCCGGCCTGACGATGGTGATCGAGATGACTGCGCAGCTGTCGGTTAGCGCGTCAGAGGGCACATCGATGAGCCTGATGGGCATCTCGTTCGAGGCGAATGCCGTGTCGGCCTGGGTGATCGCCATGCTTGTCGCCGGTCTTGGCATCTTTGCGTTCATGCGCTCCACCGTCATAACCCGCAATGCCTACGACCTTGCCGTGGCACAAAAGAGGGCCCCATGATGTCTCTCACGCCTCCGCCTGCCCTCAAGCTGCAGGGCCTGACGAAATCCTTCGGACCGATCCGCATCATTCGCGGCATCGACCTAACCATTCCAGTCGGCGAGCGTCACGCGGTGATCGGTCCGAACGGGGCTGGCAAGTCCACGCTTTTCCACCTGATCAGCGGCCATTACCGTCCTTCGAGTGGCACAATCCAGCTGAACGGCGAACAGATCGCCGGGATGGCGCCCGAACAGATCAACCGTCGTGGCCTGTCGCGCAGTTTCCAGATTACCAATATCTTTCCGCAGTTGAGCGTTTGGGAGAACATCCGCTGCGCCACGCTGTGGTCGATGGGATACCGATACGCTTTTTGGCGCAATGTCGACCGGCTCGAAGACGTGCGGGAAAAGACCGAGCGCATCCTGACCGAGATCAACCTGCTGCACCGCTGGAATGTCCAGGCGGACGAACTGGCCTATGCCGAGCAGCGGGCGCTGGAGGTGGGACTTGCCATTGCCGGAAATGCCGATGTCCTGCTGCTCGACGAGCCGATGGCGGGCATGAGCCATGCCGAGACCGAACACATGGTAGAGCTGATCCGGCGGGTCAGCGAAGGACGGACGCTGTTGATGATCGAACATGACATGAGCGTGGTTTTCGGCCTTGCCGACAAGATCTCCGTACTCGTCTACGGCGAATTGCTGGCCTCCGACACCCCCGACAAGATCAAGGCCAATGCGGCCGTGCAGCGGGCCTATCTCGGCGTGGAGGCGGCATGATGCTCGAGGTTCGCGACCTGCATGCCTATTACGGCAAAAGCCACATCCTCCAGGGCGTGTCGCTCGACGTCGGCCGTGACGAAGTGGTCAGCATCCTCGGGCGCAATGGCGTCGGTCGCTCGACCACGCTGAAGGCGATCATGGGAAATCCGCAGCCCAAGGGCCATGTGCGCTTCAAGGGTCGGGATATCGCCGGTTGCCCGCCGCATGTCGTCAGCCAGTCCGGCATCGGCTACGTGCCGGAGGAACGGGCGATATTCCCGACCTTGACCGTCGAGCAGAACCTCATCCTCGGCATGAAATCGCACAGCGGCAAGACCCGCTGGAGCATCGAGGACACCTGGGCAATGTTTCCGCAGCTGCGTGAACGGGCCAATGCGCCCGGTGGCGTCCTGTCGGGCGGCGAGCAGCAGATGCTGACCATCTGCCGCACGCTGATGGGCAATCCCGACCTGATCATGATCGACGAACCGACGGAAGGCCTCTCCCCGCAAATGGTCGAGCGCACGGGCGAACTGCTGGCGGAAATCGCACGCCGCGGCATTTCCATCCTTCTCGTGGAACAGCGCCTGGTGCTCGCCATGCGCATGTCGCAACGGGTCTATGTCATGGGACACGGACGGATTGTCTTCACCGGCACACCGGCCGAGTTGATGGACAACGCCGCGGTTCGCCATGAGTGGTTGGAAGTATAGCCGCCGGCAAGGGCAATGCGCATCTGCGTCGATCTCAATTGCATACCGTGCCGTTGACTGCCAACCTCATCTAGATCATGCGGGAGCCGCGCTGGCGCGCGATCTGCAAATGTATTGCTCAGCTTCGCGCATCCCATGTGAGATTTCGGCTGTTCTGTTTCCACACGGAGAGACAGGTACTCATGACAGATCCTCCCGCCATCGGTGAAGCGAAACAACGTCAAAGTGGGAAACCGCTTAGTTGATGGGGACTGAACCTAGCCTTACCCGCGCGCTATAAATCCGGATGGCGGTTGACGTCTTTGTAGAGCAGGTAACGGAAGCGTCCCGGGCCACCGGCATAGCAGGCCTGGGGGCAGTAGGCGCGCAGCCACATATAGTCACCGGCCTCGACCTCGACCCAGTCCTCGTTCAAGCGATAGACGGCTTTGCCCTCAAGCACGTAGAGCCCATGCTCCATGATATGCGTTTCCATGAAGGGGATGATGGCGCCCGGTTCGAAGGTGACGATGTTGAGGTGCATATCGTAGCGCACATCCGACGGATCGATGAAACGGGTCGTCGCCCATCGGCCCTCGGTGTCGGGCATGGCGTGCATCTTGCAGTCGTCTTCATGGGTGAATATGGCCGGCGGCAGTTCCAGGCCGTCCACGACCTTGAAGGCCTTGCGGACCCAGTGAAACCGGATCGGTGCAGCACTGTTGTTGCGGAGAGCCCATTGTGCGCCGGCGGGCAGATAGGCGAACGAACCGGCACGCAGGGGACGGTCCTGGCCGTCATGGGTGATCGTGCCCTCGCCTTCGACCACGAAGATCGCCGCCGATGCCCTTGTGTCCGGCTCCGGCCTGATGCTGCCGCCACCGGGCTTAACCTCCATGATGTACTGGGCGAAGGTTTCTGCAAAACCGCTCAGTGGCCGCGCGATGATCCAGGCCCTGGTTTCGTCCCAATGCGGCAAGACGCTGGTGACGATGTCGCTCATCACCGTCTTCGGGATCACCGCATAGGCTGTCTTGAAGACGGCCTTGCTGGAGAGGGTCTGGGTCTGCGGCGGAAGCCCGCCGACCTGCGAAAAATACGAATTGCTGCTCATTCTGCCACCAACGTCTCAACTACCCTGCGATTCTCCCATTCCTGATGCGTCAGCGTCTCGATGTCAAACTGATCCCGCGGTCGTACATAGGTGCGCCCGCACGGCACCGCCGACATCATATCGATGAGGCTGCCGGATGCCGTCCTCAAATACCCGACCCTCGACGACCATAGCTGTGGGCGCCTCGCTTGCAGACCGCCGTCGCGGTTTTTCGAGACTGCTACCCCTGATCGTCAAGGTGCCGACAGTATCGCGTTCCTGTCCAGGTAACCGACGAGCGTGCCGTCTTCGCTCTTCACATCCAGCCCACCGCAGTCGTGCTCCATGACGCGAGCGAGCGCAACGTGAAGGCTGGCGTCCGGCGAAACTGACGGACCGTCGGCCGATGCGCGTGCCTGCGTCATGACGCTCGCTACGCGAATGAGGCTCAGTCTCTTGATCGTTCTGTCCGGGCCGAGGAAATTCTTGACGAACTCATCGGCAGGCTTTGCCAGAAGCGCCTCGGGGGTATCGTATTGCAACAGGCCGCCGTCGCGCATGATTGCGACCTTGTCGCCCATCTTGATGGCCTCGTCGATATCGTGGGTGACGATGACCACTGTCTTGCTGACCTTCTTCAGGATCTGGCGGAACTCATCCTGCAGCTTGATGCGCGTGATGGGATCAATCGCCCCGAAGGGTTCGTCCATCAACATGATCTCGGGATCGGCTGCAAGCGCCCGGGCGAAGCCGACACGCTGGCGCTGGCCACCCGACAATTCGTGCGGCAAGCGGTTGCGCATGACCGCCGGATCGAGGCTAACGAGCTCCAGGAGTTCGTCGATACGCTTGTCGGTCTTCGCCTTGTCCCAGCCGAGGAGACGCGGCACGGTGGCAATGTTGCGCGCGATCGTCATATGCGGGAACAGGCCGACCTGCTGGATGACGTAGCCGATGCTGCGGCGAAGCTGGCGGGGATCGGTTTCAGCGACATCCCTGCCCTGCACCAGAACGCGCCCGCTGGTCGGCGTTTCCAGTCGGTTGATCATGCGCATGGTCGTCGTCTTGCCGCAGCCCGACGGTCCAATCATCGCAACGGTCATTCCTGCCTCTATTTCGAGGTTAAGATTGGCGACGGCAACGTGATCGCTGCCGGGGAAGGTCTTGGTGACATGTTCAAGTCTGATCATCTTTTTGTCCTTTGTCTTGCGTCAGCGTCGGTAGGAGAAGCTGCGTTGCAGCCAGCCTAAGGCGAACTCCGCAAAAATTGCGAGGACGGCGATCGGGATCGCCCCCACGAGAAGGCGGCTCATGTCCATCATGGCGATCCCGGCGTTGATGAAGTCGCCCAAGCCGCCACCGCCGATGAAGGAGGCAAGGGCGGCACCGCCGATCACCTGGATGGCCGCGGTGCGGATGCCCGAAAGGATGGACGGGACCGCAAGCGGAAGCTCGATCTGCCAGAGGATATCGCCTCCTCCCATGCCCATGCCGTTGGCGGCGTCGAGAACGGATTGGTCGACTTCTCGGATTCCGATCACTGTGTTGAGCAGCAGCGGCGGAACAGCGAGTACGACGAGCGCGATCAGCGAAGGGTAGAGACCAATCCCGAGCAGCGGCATCGCGGCAGCGAGGATGGCTAGGCTCGGAATGGACCGGGCTGCACCGGCGATATTGATCGCAACGAACGAGGCACGCGGCGCTCTCGCGACGACAATGCCGACGGGTATCGAAACGAGCGCAGCTATACCCAGGGAGATCAGGCAGAGCATCAGATGTCTGTTGAAAGCTCCGAAGAAGGAGGTTGGGTTGCCAAGGATCCACTCCAGGGCGTTGTAAATATTCGCCATCAGGATGCCCTCCCCACTTTGCGGCGCAGGAACTTTTCGACCGAAGCCAGAAGATAGTCGGCGGCCAGCGCCAGCGCCGAGGTGAGAAGGCCGCCTGCGATGATCTTTTCCGGGAATCGCTGGTCGATCCCCTGAAAGATGATTTCGCCAAGGCCACCCGCGTTGATATAGGCGGCGACCGTGGCGATACCGATGACAGTCACCACCGCAAGACGGATACCCCCGACGATGTATGGCAGTGCTAGCGGCAGCTCGACTTCCCAGATGCGGCGGAAAGGGCCGTATCCCATGCCATGGGCGGCTTCCATTACCTCATGCGGGATCGACTGGAAGCCGGTACCAATGTTGCGGATCAGGATCATCAACGAATAGGCCGCGAGCCCGGTGATCGCCGGCGTAGTGCCGATACCCATCATCGGAATGAGCAGGGCGAAGAGCGCAAGACTTGGGATCGCGAATAGCACGCCGGTGACCAGGATGATCGTGGCGAAGGCCCGCGGACGTCGCGCGGCCCATATGCCAAAGGTCAGCGATATCACCAGAGCTATGCCAACCGATGTGAACACCAGATGGAGATGCTCCAGCAAAGCCTCGAAAAGGCGTGGAATGTTATTGGGAACCCACTTCATCTTGTTGCTCCTAACCGGATGGCGTCACCTGTCTCGTGCGTCACCTTGACCAAACCTCCCGTTTTTCCTGTCCGTGTCCTCACCATTGCGGGATGCGCAGGTTGGTCGCGTCCGCGAGCTCCGGGAGAACGCGATAGTCCGAGGCATCCGGCAGGTCGAACCGTGCCAGTGCCAGCGGATCGAGCACGGCGCGTCCTCCCGCACTTTCATGTGCCTGCAGCAGCGCTTCCCGGAGCGCCGAAACCCGTCTGGCTGGCGCGGCGCGCGCCGCAACCAACATGGGACAGGGCATCGGCTCTGTCGTCGCGATGATCTTCAATCCGGTCAGGATGTTGGGTTCATGCAACGACAACAACTCGTAGGCATAGGCATCGATCGCTCCCACATCGATGCGTCCTGCATGCAGGGCTTCGAGAATGCCTGTGGGATTGAGCAGAGGTCCCACCGTTCGCATCGCAGCCGGATTTTCGCGGGAGTGCCCGGCGAGGAAGGCGCGTGGTGCGTGATAACCTGACTGGGAATCACTCACCGTCCAGCCCCAGACTGCCGTGTCCATATGCATCGACGAACATCGCGGTCCGTTGGCCGTGACCACGATATGGCTTGCATATCGCGGCCGGTCACAGGACCACGAGGCCTTGCAGACGGGTGCAGCGAGAATGACCGGCCGTTCATCTTCCGGCAGACGCGAAAACGGGTAACCACACATGAAGACTGCGCCCATGTCAGGTCTTGCCCAGAGTTCAGGCAGAGGAGCGGGAACCGCATGGGCGATGATTTCCAGCGCCACCCCCGCCTGATCGCTCGCCCATGTGAACAGATCGTCCCAGCGGGCGCGTATGGCTGGACTGACATTGTACATGCGCGAGCATGCGATGAGTGGGGTGTCATTCATAGAGGATCACGCAAACCGAAGCTTCTGGCCGATATTATTGCGTTTCGCCTTGTCCACGATCGCAGCGCCAAGTGCCACGTCGGTGCTGCTGAGGCCACGGTGCCAGAACAGGATGGTCTCATCGTCATTTTCGCGACCCGGCTTCGCGCCACAGACGATATCACCCAGTTCCGCGTGCAGGTTTTCCCGCGTCACCTTGCCCTCGTCGACATGGCGGCGCAACGCGCCATAGGGGCGGCCTGGCCCACATTGGCCCCAGTCGTCGACGACGACCTTGCTCATGATGTCGGTAAGGTCAAATTCGAGAGCGCTCATTGTGCCATAAGGCACCACAAATGCGCCCTTCTTCACCCAGCTCGTCTTGAACAGCGGCGTGGGTTCCGGCAGGCGGCTCGCCTCGACCATGATATCGGCATCCTTCAGGCAGTCTTCCCAATTGTCGGTGACGACGATTTTCTTGCCGAGATCTTCCGTCAGGCGGGCTGCGAATGCTTCGCGGCTTTCCGGGCGGCGGGAGTGGACACGAATTTCGTCGAAGTCGAAAAGGTGATCGAGCAGGCGGATGTTCCAGTAGGAGGTGCCGCGCGCGCCGATATGGCCGAGAACCTTGCTGTCCTTGCGCGCCAGATGGCGGGCGCCGATCGCGGTCATAGCGCCAGTACGCATGTCGGTGATCGCGGTCGCGTCGATGATTGCCTTCGGCACGCCGGTACGCGGATCGAATAGGTTCAGCACGGCGAGTTCGGAGGGAAGCCCGACCTTGTAGTTATCAACGAAGTCGCCGACTATCTTGACGCCGGCATAGTCGAGCGGCTTCACATAACCGCGCAGTACATTGAAGTGGCCCTTGTCGGAGCTTTCCGGTACGAGGTGGACACGTGGCTCGATCACGGTCTCGCCGCGCCCTTGGGCTTCCAGCGCGGTCGAAACCGCCGCCAGGATTTCCTCGTTTGTCAGGGCAAGCGCCTTGGTGTCCACGGCGTTCAGATAGTCGATCCAGATTTCTTGCATGTCATGTCTCTCCAGACTTCAGTTTGAATGGAACGCGGGTTCCTGTCCCCCCTTGTGGTTCTGGGGAGTTCGGTCAGATCGGTCGTGTTGGCGGGTGGAAAAAGGGAGGGCCTAAGGTCGTGGCCCTCCCCTGCTTCCGGTGGCGGCATCGGGCCGGGATGGCTCCGGCCGGAACGTGGCGGCTGCTACTTCAGCAGCCCCTTTTCCTTCAGGAAGGAGACAGCAACGTCGGCCGCTTCCTCATGATCGTTCTCTACGCGGGCGTTGAGCGTACGCATCGTGGCATTGTCGAGATGGCTGCCGAGGCTTTCGAGAAGTTCGGCGACAGCAGGGTTAGCGTCGAGCACCTGCTGGCGAACAATCGGTGCCACATAGTAGGGCGGGAACAGACCCTTGTCGTCTTCGAGCGCGACGAGGTTCTGCAGTGCGATCTGCGAGTCTGTCGCCGCCCCGTTTACCACTTCGATCTCCTTCTGGATGAGCGCGTCGTAGCGAAGGGCAAGCTTCGGAAACTGCTTAAACTCCTTGAACTCCGCATCATAGACACGCTTCAGGCCGGGCAGGCCGTCCTGGCGTTCGGGGAACTCTGGACCACCGCCGAATACCAGCGTGCCGGAAACTTTGGCGAGGTCGGACAAGGTCTTGAGGCCGTGCTCCTCTGCCGTGTCGCCGCGCACGACAATGACATAGCCATTGTTGATGCCGGTCGGCTTGAGCCAGGTCAGGTTGAATTCCTTGGCGTAGAAGTCCTTGACCTCGTTGTAGACCTTGTCGGCGTCGGTCGACGGTTGGCCCTTGACCACGGCAGAGAGCGCCGTGCCGGTGTATTCCGGATAGAGGTCGATCTCGCCGGCTTTCAGTGCCTCATGCGCAATCAAGGTGCCGCCGAGATTGATCTTGCGCTCAACCTCAAGGCCAGCGTTTTCCAGCAGCGCTGCGTACATTTCGGCGAGGATGTATTGCTCGGTGAAGTTCTTGCTGCCGACCTTGATCGGTTCGGCTGCGGCAGGCTGCAGAGTCGCGGTCGCCATGGTGATCATTGCGATGACAGTCTTGATGGTCCAGTTTTTCATATTTTATGTTCCCTTTTTATTTTTCAGGCTTATCTGTCTGTGCTTGTGGCTTGGCGTGGCTGGGGGATCACGTCTCCTTTTTCTAAACTCAGGTCCTCCTCCCACCGCATGGCGATGGGCCTCCTTCAATCCTCCAGAACCGCGCCATCGATCGCGTTGGCCAGCCGCATGAAATCGGGGCCTTGGGCTCTATCCTCGGTCAGCGCTGCCACATGCTGGCGCACGAAGCCGTAGGTCGCATTCGTGCCTCGGCCGAGTTCACCAGAAACGCCGCGAAGGTCGACGGCCTGGGCCGAGGCAACAAGTTCGATTGCAACGAGGTAGCGAAGCCGACTGATGATGTCGGCTGTCTTGGCGAGCACGCGCGGCGCCATCGACGCCTGGTCCTCGACGCCGTCTGCGACCGGGATCGGTGTCAGCGAGCACGGCGCCGCCAGATGACGGATGTCGCTCTCGAGCGCCGAGACTGTTTTCTGCACGGTGGCAAAACCGGTGCGGTTCTGGCCCATCGGAGTCAGAAAGCGCGGCAGATCGGACATGCCGGGCGACATGATCTTCATGGTGCGATAGGCGGTACCGGCAGCGCAATGCGCCATGGCCTGGCCGAGCCGCTCCCACGACAGCACGAAGGCCGTTAGGTCGAAATTGGCATGCGACAGGATCAGACCTTCCGTAGCCAGCACGACCGGATTGTCGCTGGAACTGTTCAGTTCTATCGATGTCGCGTCCTCGGCTTCGGCCATGGCATGCGACAGCGCACCCCAGACCTGTGGCACGCAGCGGTAGCTCAGCGGATCCTGCAGGCGACGTGCCGCACCGTCAGCGAACAGGGAGCTGCCTGACAAAATGGTCCGTAGCCGCTCCGCAACGGCGCGTTGACCGAAGGCAGGCCGTACTGCCAGTGCGCGGTCGTCAAGCGCCGTCACATTCGCGCGAAACGCTTCGAAGTCGAGCGCAACTGCCCGTAGCGACCAGTCGAATAGCCGCTTGAGGTCATAGACAAGCAGGCATGCCTGAGCGACGGACAAGCTGTTGGCGACCACCAGGGCGTGGCCATCCTTGGGGCCCAGTTCGAGGGGCAGAAGGCCTGCTGCACTCAACGCTTCATCGGCCGGCAGCACCTTGCCGCCGAATTCCGCCGTTCCAATGCCAAGCAATGCAGTTCCCATCTGTGCCAAGGGCGCAAGGTCGGCTGCACCGATGGAGCCGAGCGTTGGGACAACTGGGTGGAAACCGGCATTGATGGCATCGATCAAACTCTTGAAGACACGGGGCGAGACACCGGAACCGCCTGCGGCCATGCCAGCCGCTCTAACCGCCATCATCGCCCTGACGATTTCGCGGGGCAACGGTTCACCCACTCCAACCGCGCGGGCCTGGGGAACCCGGATCTGGAACGCGACGAGATCATCGGCAGCAAGCCGTGTGTCCGCACCCGCGCCAAGCCCGGTGGTCAGGCCATAGGCGGGAATGTCTTGCGCCGCGTAGCGATCGACGACGGCGCGCGCTGCGATGACACCCTGTTCGACAGCCGGCGAAACCTCGATCCGCGCGCCATGACGTGCTACCGCCACGATGTCCTCGATCGTCACGGAGGACGGCTGCAGCGTTACTGTTTGAGCAGAACCGGTCATGCAAACCTCCCCGAGCGGTTGTTCAGGATGGCTCCGTCACGTCGGGACGCGAAAGCGCGGAAGCGGCTGGTGATCGCAATGGCGTTCGAAAGGACGAAGCGGCAATATCTCGAAGCAGAAGTTGTCACTCCATTTCGCAGCCGAGCAACAGCCATCCTGACGGTCAAAACGCTCATTTTTTCCCCTGTGCTTATTTTGTTATCAGCAGACAAACACACGCATCAGCCCTTTAGAAGGGCCTATGATGTTGGCTCCGGGTGTATATATTTTGGGATATCCCACATTTGCGGGCGCGTAATATTGTATGCGCGCCTCACACTCGGGAAGTAAATAAAACTTTCTAAATCAACACTTTAAAGAGTATTGTCATTCGGGAAAAAGCGAATGACAACACGATTTCCTGCCGCAAGCCAGGTTTACTGCCCGGCTGGTCAAGCCTCGGACCGAGCATTCTTTTCTCCGTAACCCAGCTTCTCAAGCACTGTCAGCACCGCCCTGGCGGTCTGCCGGCTTGCGTCGTTCTTTGGATGAACCAGCCAATGCGGCAGGTTGTATTCGGGCGGCAACGGGATTTGAGAGAGGCCGGAAGGCAGGTTGGCGACCGATTCCGACGGCATGATCGAAACGATGCCGTGCCGCAGGACGAGATTGAGAATGACCGGCATCGAATCCACATCGGTGATGTTCAGGGCGTCGCGGGCCTCCTCGTTCATCACCGCCTCCATCAGTCCGTTGATGACCTGGCGCAGGCCACTCTTGGGGCTCGGAAACGCGACGGTATTTTCGCACAGCACGCGCACGATGCCGTCGATGCCCCGAGCGGATCCGATAATGTCGGACCGGCCGATGAGAGACAGAGGTGACCGGGCGATCAGGTGCGCCTCGAATTCAGCAGAAATGCGCACGCTGTTGAGCAGTACCGAGTTGAACTTGCCACTCTTCAGACCGGTAATAAGTTCCTCAGTGGTATTGCTGGCGATAAACAGCGGATGAAGCGGCTGGTCATCGATCCAGGCGGCGATCAGCGAGGCGAGCAGGGTCGCGACGAAGCTGTCGTGTCCCATCGGGATAATGGAGCCAAGCCGGATGGTTGCCGCTTCGCGACGTGAGCGTCCGGCTGCCGCATGGGCGAGCTCGTGCCACGACGTCTCCAGTTCACGAACGACCTCTGCCAGCCGGCGTCCGGCCGGCGTAACGGTAGAGCCGTTGACCGTGCGATTGAGCAGCTTGCAGCCGAGCGTGGTCTCGATGTGGATGACCTGGCGCGCCAACTGCGGCTGACCGATGCCGAGATGCATGGCAGCACGCCGGATGCTACCGATCTCAGCGACCTGGGTGAAGCGATGAAGCGCGGCAATGCTGAGCGAGACATCTTGGCTTCTCTGGTTGCCGACCGCGACGATCCGCTCAACCTGCTCGGCTAGAAGTCCGATCGCGGGCGACAACCGTTCCGCCTCCAGCGTCAGCACGATGCCGTTACCTGCCTTGCGGATAAGAGGCACCGAAATCTCAGCTTCCATCCGCTCGACCGCCGCTGCGATGCTGGGGACGGGCTTTTCCATAAGACGCGCGGTGCCGCGTATGCTGCGGCCGGTCAGGACCTTGTGGGTGATCAGAAGTGTCGATGTATCCATCGTTGTCAGTCTAACACTTCACCGAGACGCGCCGCAAACGCCGGATGGCGGTCCGCACCACGTCACAGGGCGGGTATGAACAGCAATGCGATGGCGCTCAGGCAAACCAGCGCCAGTATCGACAGGAAGCCAGCCGCCAGCACGCGGCCACCGGAGGCGAAGACCGTGCGCAGGTTTACCGATAGTCCGAGCGCGGCCATCGCTATCCCGGTCAGGATCGTCGAGGCGTCCTTGGCAGGCTCGTGGAGGGTTTCCGGAACCAAGTCGAACGTGCGGGCAAGCATCAGGCAGAAGAAACCGGCGATGAACCACGGGATCATCTGCATGACGGAGAACCGACTTCCGCGGCGCATGCCGCTCCTCAGGCTGAGCGTGAAGATGACGGGACCCAGCATCAGCACGCGCATCAGCTTGACGATAGTGCCTATCTGGGCGCTGACCACACCGATCGGCGCGGTGGCGACCAGCACCTGCGGTACGGCGTAGACCGTCATGCCGGCAATCACGCCATATTGCCATTGTGTCAGGTGAAAGGCTGTGAAAGCCAGCGGCAGCATGAGCACGACCAGCACACCGAGCGCCGCCGTGAAAGCGATCGCCGACGCAACATCCTCCGGCTTCGCATCGATGACCGGGGCCGCGGCAACGATCGCCGAGTTGCCGCATATCGAATTGCCGCAGGCGACCAGCATGGCGAGCCGGTCGGTCAGACCGAGCGCTCTCGCAATGCCATAGCTGGCCAGCAAAGACAGCGGGACCGCGGCCGCAACAATGCCGATCATCGTCGTGCCCACGCTGGCTATGGTCGCCAGATTGATCGTCACGCCGAGCAGCACGATCGCCAATTCCAGGATGAACTTGGAGGAAAAATCTATACCGTCCTGGAGGATCGACGGCAATCCGAACAGGGTGTTTGCCAATGTGCCGAGTATGACCGCGAGCACGAGGCTGTCGAGCCAGACGAAGCCATTGGCTTTCATTTCCATGGCAGCGAGAAAATGCGCGAGAACCGATATGGCGATGCTCGCGAGAAGTCCGGGCAAAATCCGCTTCAAAACGCTCAAGCAAAACATGAAATACTCCCGAATATCTAAATCAAGGAATATTCTTCCGTTTAGTTCGAATCAATCGCATAATAATTGACATTTCATGCAGTTCAATTTCATGATTTGCCATGACCTTCGAACAGCTCTCCATTTTCATCGCCGTAGCCGAGCGCGAGCATCTCACCAAGGCGGCCGGCTTTCTCGGTCTCACGCCGTCCGCCGTCAGCGCCTCGATCAGGGCGCTGGAGGCGCATTACAACGTCAGGCTTTTCGATCGCGTCGGCAGGGGTATCGAACTAACCCGAGACGGGGAGGTATTTCTGCGCGAGGCCCGCGAGACCGTCGCTCGGGCGAAAGCTGCCCAGTCTGTGCTTGCCGAACTCGGTGGCTTGAAGACCGGCAAGCTCGACGTTCAGGCGAGCCAGACGATCGCCAACTACTGGCTGCCCCAGCGCCTGCTGAGCTTCAAGAACGAATATCCTGGCATCGACGTGCATCTGAAAGATGGAAACACCGCAACCGTCGCGGCCGCCGTGCTGGAAGGTGTCGCAGAACTCGGCTTCATAGAGGGCAATATCGATGAGCCTGCACTCAGCTCCGCCTCGGTCGCCATCGACAGGCTGGTCATCGCCGCCGCCACCGGATCAAAGGCGGCCATGGACCGGGATGCGTCCTCAGAGTTGGACCTCACCCGGCTGAAATGGATTCTTCGCGAGTCGGGCTCCGGCACCCGCGCGGTTTTCGAACGCGAACTCAGGTCGCGTTCGATCGATCCCGCCCGCTTGGATGTCCTGCTGATCCTGCCATCGAACGAAGGTGTTTTAAATGCGGTTCGCGGCAGCGAGGCGGTCACCGCGATTTCGGGATCTGTGGCAGCGCCGTTTGTGGAACAGGGACAACTCGTCCTGCTCGACGCTGAAGTGACTTCACGCCAGTTCACGATCCTTCGGCACAAGGAACGCCGTCTCTCCGCGGCGGCCAAGGCGTTCGAGGTGCTGTGCCGGAGCCCTGCAGAGCAGTTTTCTTCGCCGTAGTGCTTGGCTTGGAAGCGGACAAACATGTACTTCAGCATCAGAATGCTTCGCGCTCCTGAGACGCTGGCTGATCACGCTCACACATGAAGTCGGATGTCACCGTCGCTCCCTCAAACCAGCTGTCCCAGACCTCGCCAGCAGGTGCGATGATACGAGTGCGTCCCACGGCGACAATATCAACGCGCTTTACATCATCCGGTAGAGCGACCGCCTTAGGCAAACGGATAGCTTGGCTTCGGCTGCCTTGGCATACTGACCCCTGCTCCATCTGCGTCCCTTTTGCAGGTTTACATCACGATCCCACAAAGCTCCCGGATTGGGATATGCCAATGGCATATACAATCAGTCGAGCCGTGTTTCGAAGTTCCGATTTGTTGGAATTCGCCAGCTTACCTTTATAGTGCTGCGGCGCGCCTTTTATGGAATCGTCCATTGCATGCGCAGTTCCTCTGCGGTCTTGGCTTTTTTCTCACCAATTCTTTGTTCGCCACATCGGTCAGCTTCTTCAGTTGCGCCGCCGCTCTCCCAGGGGTACCTGATGACCACTTGTCAGAAATTTGCCGTTCGCATGAAGAAGTAAAAATCGTGAACCCCAGCCCCAAGTCCCGCAAGTTCTTTCGTTTGAAGCTTCCGCGGTTTCGGTTGATCAGACGACCGTTCGACCCGGCTGCCTGGCAAGCGCTAGCGAGAAGGACCGAACTTGGTCTCTCTATAGCTGGCGCGATCGTGGGTGCGGCTGCCGGCATCGCCGTTGTTCTTATGAGTTACATCGCGAGCGAGATGCATAGACTGATCTTTAGGATTGATGGCTCGGCCAGGCTCAGCTCCTCAACAATTGGCGATCATTTCCTGCTTCTGATCGCCCCCATAGGCGGTGGAGTCATTCTGGGGATAATCTTATTTGGTCTGGCACGGTATCGTAAACGCCCGCTCGTCGATCCGATCGAGGCCAACGCGCTCCATGGCGGTCGTCTCTCTCTGACCGATAGCCTGATAGTCGTAGTCCAGAACCTTGTTTCAAATGGATTCGGGGCATCTGTTGGTCTGGAAGCGGGTTATACCCAGATTGCGGCTGGCGTTGCCTCGAAACTCGGCCTGAAGCTGAAACTTCGCCGCTCCGATTTGAGAGTGCTTGTCGGTTGTGGCGCTGCGGGTGCAATAGCAGCGGCTTTCAACGCGCCATTGACGGGCGCATTCTACGCATTCGAGCTGATCATTGGCGCCTACACGATCTTGTCGCTGACACCTGTTGTTGTCTCCGCGCTGGTGGCGACGCTGGTCGCTCGAATGTTGGCGGGCAGCGAATTCACCATCGACGTGGATCAGTTCGGTGCAGTTTTGCCTGCCGACTACATTCCCGCAATCCTGCTTGGCATACTCTGCGCCGGTGTCGGTATTCTCTTGATGCAGGCAGTCTCTTTTGTTGAGGAAACTGCCCGCAAAAGTTCAATATCGCTGCCTTTCCGTCCGGCCTTGGGCGGGATAGCGGTTGGCTTGCTGGCCTTCGTATCGCCACAGATTCTTTCCGGTGGGCATGGTGCGCTGCATTTGAATTTGGCCAGCGACGTCGCCGTTTCTTCTCTCTTGGCCCTGTTCTTTTTGAAGGCGGTGGCGTCGGCTGTTTCGATCGGCTCCGGCTTTCGCGGAGGCCTCTTCTTCGCTTCACTTTTTATGGGAGCGCTAGTCGGGAAAATGTTCGCCTATGCCGCGCCTTACTTCTGGGACGCCACGCTGACGCCCGTGATCTACGCTGTGGTCGGCATGAGTTCACTTGCCGTTGCGGTAATCGGCGGCCCCTTGACGATGACCTTTCTCGCTCTTGAGATCACAGGCGACTTTCCGATCACTGCGCTTGTCCTTGCGGCCGTCATTACTTCTTCGTTCGTTGTTAGATCGACATTCGGCTACTCGTTCGCCACCTGGCGGTTTCACCTTCGGGGTGAAAGCATTCGTAGTGCCCATGATGTCGGCTGGATCCGCAACCTGACCGTCGACAAGTTGATGCGCGCAGATGTGAAGACGGCCAGGGCCGACGTGATGGTCGACGAGTTCAAAAAGGCATTTCCAATCGGCTCAGCCCAGCGGGTTGTTCTCGTTGAGGAGACGGGAAAATACGCGGGACTGATACTCGTTCCGGAAGTCTACTCCGGCTTAACCGAGCAGGAAGATCAACCGCGTTTCGTAAGGGATCTGGCACATTTTCAATCGGATGTCCTGCTGCCACAGATGAATGCCAAGCAAGCCGCGGCCCTCTTCGAGAGAACGCAATCTGAAGCACTCGCTGTTGTCAGCGACTTGATTGAACGAAAAGTCGTGGGTCAGCTTAGCGAGAGCCATACTCTGAGACGATATAGCGAAGAACTGGATCGCCAGCGAAGGGAAGTTTCAGGCGAGTTCTAGCTTCGACGTTACAGGCTTTGTGGCTGCTTGATAAAATCAACTCAATTTGGAGGCGGCTCTGGCCGCGCGCCGCCATCATCCATCGACGCCGGCAAAGCCGGAGCCAGTCTCTTTATGCTTGACTTTGAACAGGCGGAGATCGTTCAATTTTCCGAGACGCAGTTTTCGCCACCTTTACTTTTCTGTCTTTAAAGACGCTTATTGACCCGAGGGCGCTCCGGTAGCGTGCACTTGGCGGAGTAAAAATGAGCTTTACATTCTTCGTTGCCGCAATCGGCTTCGGCCTGCGCATTCATGCGGATGGACTGTTTCTCGATCAGCTTCGGAGTTGCGATCCAGAGGCTCTGCGCCTTCTCGTCGAGCGTCACCATGCTGCCCTGGTCGGCTTGGCACAGACCATTGTGAAGAACCGGGCGACAGCTGAAGATGTGGCTCAGGAGACCTGGCTTTCGGTGATTGCAAACATCTCCAGGTTTGAAGGCAAGGCGGCCCTGTCGACCTGGATCATCGCTATTCTGCTCAACAAGGCCAAGACCTTTGCCAAGCGAGAAGGACGTTATGCCCCGCTCGCTCAGGAAGACGATCATGGCGACGAGACCGATGCTATGTCGCCATCACGTTTCGATGCGACAGGGCACTGGACGGACGCACCTCGCTCTTTTGACGGCCTGAACCCGGAGAGGATTTTTGCCGGGCGACAGTTGTGGAACCATGTTCGCGAGATGATCGATCGACTTCCGCCGGCGCAGAAGGCGGTTCTCATCATGCGGGATGTCGAGGGTCACGATGCGGCGAAAACCTGCGAGCTTCTTGAGCTCAGCCCGGAGAACCAGCGCGTCATGCTCCACCGCGCCCGCACCCGTATCCGCAATGAGATCGAAACCTTGCTTCTGGGAAAGAATGTGGGGCATCACGCAAGCGTGAAAGGAATGCTGTAACGTTCCCGGCAAAGCCAAGTCTTACGGGCAGAACCCGACCGGGTTTAGACCAAGAGGTGAACGGCATTGCTAAGTTGCAGAGAAATTCCAGACATTGCCAGCGATTACATCAATCGCGAGGGTTCGACGCGGACCCGGATGATGATGTCGCTTCATCTGGCGCAATGCAAAGACTGCAGGACCTATGTTCGCGGCCTGAAAATTACCAGGAGCCTGATCTCCGAGAGTATTCGGGAGCCCGTGGCCGACGAACTCCTGCAAAAGCTTGGTCTCACAAATCCGGATCGTGATGGTTCTTTCAAGGAGCCGAACGAATGAGATTAGATGCCTATAATTTTTCGACGAGCACGGTAAGCTCTGACGCTGAAACGGCCTTCGAGGCGGCCATCCATGGTCTTGCCGCCCATAGCCCGAACACGGGGGTCGCACTCCAGTCGACCCTGTCGGCAGATCCCGACCATGTCGCAGCGCTGGCGCTCAAGGGATTTGCGAACCTCATTCTCGCGCGGTCTGAGCTGGCAACGCCTGCAGCAGAAGCACTGGCTTCGGCGCGAAGGGCCATGGCCTATCGAGACGGCGGAACACGGGACGAGCAGGTCCTGGTGCATGCGTTGGCGGCGGCCGTGGACGGCTCGTTTGCGACAGCCGCCCACCGGCTCGACGAAGGCTTTGCCGAACGGCCGGCGACCTTCCTCCCGTTCAAGATATCGCATGCCCTGCGCTTCATGCTGGGTGATGCCAAGGGAATGCTCTCGGCGAGCAACCGGGTGATGGAAGTCTGGAGCGAAGAACTGCCCGCTGCCGGCTTCCTGCTCGGCTGTCATGCATTCGCGCTCGAGGAGCATGGCTTCTACGAGGCAGCCGAAGCAGCCGGACAGCGCGCCGTGCGCCTGCAGCCGGATGATGCCTGGGGCCTGCATGCCGTTTCCCATGTCCACGAGATGCGCGGCGATACCGCGGCCGGCATAGCCTGGCTCGAAGAGGGACGCAGTTCCTGGTCGCGCTGCAACAACTTTGCCTTCCACATGGCCTGGCACCTTGCGCTTTTGCATCTGGAGCGCGGCGATCACGAACAGGTCCTGAAGATCTACGACGAGGAAGTGCGCCCGCAGCAGACGGACGATTTCCGTGACATGGCGAACGCCGTCTCGCTCCTGTGGCGCCTCAACCAGACGGGTGTGGACGTGGGATCCCGATGGGCGGACCTTGCAGAGATTGCGCTGAAGAGGCGGCACGATACGACGCTGGTATTTGCCTCGCTGCATACACTGGCCGCTCTTGTTGCCATCGGCGAGTACACCGGGGTGCGTGATATCCTCAGCGGGCTGGAGCGCAAGGCCGCCGGCAACGGCGATCAGGCTCAGGTTGCCGCCCAGGTTGGACTGCCTCTTGCCCGCATCATCGCGGGCATGAGCACGGCGGCTGATCGGCAGATGCTGGATCAGCTCGTTCTCAACATCCCGATGATCGGTGGCAGCAATGCGCAGCGTGATTTCTTCCTTCTCGCGGTGGCCAAGGCTGCGGGGACGAATGGTGACAGCGCGGGGCTCTCGCGGATCCGCGCCGTGCGCGGCCTGCTGCGTGCCGAAGATCGACTGCTCGGGTCGATCGAAATGCAAACGGCACTGTGACTTTTCCAATTTGCACCCTATCGACGTTCAAACCAAGGGGAACGAAAATGACCATGATCGAGACACACCACGCGCCTATTCTTCCACGCATCTCGGGAAGGCTGCTGGCCACCATCGTCATCGCGGGACTGGCTGCAGACATCACCTGGGAACTCTGGGCAAGAGGGATCACCCCGCTCCTCGTCGGCGGCCCGCTCGAACCGGCCGGGCTCGTCCAGAGCGTGTTCGGCTTCCAGAACCTGTTCCTGGCTGAAGTGATCCACGCCATTGTCGGGATCATCTTTTATCCGATCGGCTATCTGTTCATCGCAAGGCCGCTGCAGCGGTTGATTTTCCCCCGACTGCCCCTGTTCCTGACCGGGCTCGGCTTCGGGGTCGGCCTATGGATCTTCGCGCTCTATGTGATGGCCCACCTGATCGCCGGCTTTCCAGCTTTCCTAGGCTTCATTCCTCTGACCTGGGCATCGCTTGTCGGCCATCTGCTGTTCGGACTTGTTGTCGCCTATGTGGTCTGGTTTCGCGAGCGTTCACTCGCGTGAAGCCTCTCCGACATGAAGCAGGACGTTGCGCACATCCCTCAAATGGTGTGCGCAACGTCGCCTCAGAAACCGAGGTCCCTAAGAGCGGCGTCCAGATGATCAGGACGGACCTGATGGCCGCCGTCATGAATGCACAGTGCGACTTCACCGCGATTACAGTCGGGTGTGACGTCGCAGGAAACACCGCCGATGACCTTCTGGACGACCGTCTCAGGCTTGCAGGTCTTTTGCTGGCGGATGATGGCGATACTCTTGAATGTATCACCCTGGTGGAAGTCCGAGCCAATGGCGCGGCCACTCAGGGGAAACGTCTTGTCCGCCGAGCCGTGGATCTGCACCATCGGCGGCATATCCGCGACACAATCCTTCGGGTCCGGCAGCGGGTTCCAGAACACACCGGAAAAGGTCACGGCACCCGCGAGACGATCTCCCTGTTGGCAGAGCGTGTACCAGGCCATCGAGGCACCCTGGGAGAAACCGCCGACAAGCGTGTTTGTCGCATTGAAGCCGAAACGCGTGCCGAGATCATCAAGCACGTGACCGACAAAGCGTTTCTCGTCCCGGTAACGTCCCGGCGCGTTGGGATGCGACCAGGTTCCGTTGAGGCCATCGACTGCCGCAAAGGCCAGCCCGTGGGTATGAGCCACCTCAACGAGCGCCCGGTGCTTCATCTGCAGTTCGGCCGAACTCTTGTATCCGTGAAAAAACACCAGCACGCCCTTTGGCGCGCCAGACACGGGCATTTCTATCCGATAGGAGCCTTCTTCGACGACGCAAGGCACCTCCGCGCCGCAGTCATCGGCATGAGCCGCAGCAGGCGCCAGAAGACCAGCCGCGATCAGCAGAACCTTACGAAATGTCACCGTGTCGCCTCCTGCCCCAGACCTTCATTTCCACGTACAGTCTTTGTTGGGGCGCCGCAATTTAGCGGCACTTCACGATATTGAGAGAGGCTTTTGCCCAATGCCAGATGCCATCGAAACCACACCGGCCCGGGTTGTTGAAGCCGTTGCGGCCACGCTGCGTGCCCACGGGGTCCGCCACGCCTTTGGCATGCCGGGCGGCGAGGTCGTGACCTTGATCGACGGTTTGGAAAAGGCCGGGATCGCCTTTCATCTCGCTCGCCACGAGACGGCGGCAGCCTCGATGGCGGCGGGTGCCAGCATCACCACCGGCACACCCGGCCTGCTCGTCACCACCGTCGGACCAGGCCTCGCCAATGCCGTGAACGGCATTGCGGACGCCGCCCAGGAGCGTGTGCCGCTCATCGTCATCTCCGGCATCGTCGACCGCCCCACGCGCGCGCGCTACACGCATCAGGTCATCGATCACGCCCAGCTCCTGCGGCCTGTGGTCAAGGCAAGTTTCGAGATCGAGTGCGAGAGCGCCGGACCGACCGTCGCCCGCGCGCTGGCGCTTGCCCTCACGGAACCAATGGGCCCGGTTCATCTCGATCTGTCTCCTGCCGTTGCCGCCATGATCGATCCCTATCCGAGGACAATCAGCCCGACCAACATCCTTGCGCCTGTAATCGGGGCGGCCGATCCGGCGATCCAGACCCTGGCGCAGCGTCTGTCAAAGGCCGAGCGGCCCCTGATCCTTGCCGGCTTCGAGGCCGCACGGGCGAATGCGGGGTCTCCCATCCTGCGTCTGGCCGAAGCGATCGGTGCTCCGGTTCTGACGACCTACAAGGGCAAGGGGGTGGTCCCCGAAACCCATCCTCTCTCTCTCGGCGGCGCAGGACTGTCGCCACTGGCAGACGCCATCATGCTTGGCCTGATACGCCGCTCCGACCTGATCCTGATGATCGGCTATGATCCGATCGAGATGCGTCTCGGTTGGCTGGATCCCGTGATGGAGCCTGAAAGGATCGTGGAAATTACCGCTGCGGCGCCCGATCACGCCATGCATCATGCAGCCACCCGGCTCATCGCCAATACGGCTGGCGCAACGGCCGCCCTGGCCGGTGCCGTCGAGCCCAAGACATCCTGGCCTGACGGCGAGCACGTCAGCGCCCGGCAACAGGTAACTGAGATCTTTGCGACCCGCTCGCACTGGGGTCCGCATGCCATCATCGACCTCATCAACGAGGCTGCAGGCGCGGATGGCCTTGTGACGGTCGACAGCGGCGCGCACCGAATCCTGCTGTCGCAGAAATGGATTGCGGAGCGCCCCTTGTCCCTCCTGCAGTCCGCTGGCTTCTGCACCATGGCGGCGGCGCTGCCTCTCGCGATCGGCGCGAAGGTCGCCGATCCCACGCGCCGCGTCTTTGCCGTGATGGGCGATGGCGGCCTGGAGATGGGGATCGGCGAGCTCGCCACACTGCGGGATCTCGGCCATCCCGTCACCGTCGTCGTCTTCCAGGATCGCAGCCTCGCGCTGATCGCCTTGAAGCAGGCCTCTGCCGGCCTCGCGCCTGCCGGTGTCGCGCTTGGCGAAACCGACTTTGCCACCATTGCGACCGGCTTTGGTGGCCACGGCGTTCGCGTCGAGACGGCCAACGATCTCCGCCGCGAGCTTGCCGCTGCCGAAAGCCGGGCAACCTTTACTCTCATCTCATGCAGCTTTGACGCCGATGCTTACAAAAACGCCTTCTGAGCCGACCGCGAGGTCCGACGTCCCACCGCGCATCAAGCGGCCTCGCGATCCGCGCCTCGATGTGTTTCGCGGGATCGGAATGCTGATCATCCTGCTCGCGCATGTGCCGAACGACCATTGGGCCCTGTGGATACCGGCACGGTTCGGTTTCTCCGACGCCACCGAAATGTTCGTCTTCCTGTCGGGCATGGCATCGGCGATTGCCTTTGGCCGCCTGTTCGACCGGGAGGGGATCATAATGCTGTCGGCACGCGTGGTGCAGCGCATCTGGCAGATCTACTGGTCGCATATCTGCGTCTTCATCGTCATTGCAACGTTGATGGCGGTGGCCGGGAACAAGCCGGATGGAACTTCCTATATCCAGAGCCTTAACCTTGTCCGGCTGTTTAGCGAACCTGCCCCGCTTCTCATCGGGCTGATCAGCCTCACCTATGTGCCGAACTATTTCGACATCCTGCCGATGTACATGGTGATCCTGGCGCTGATGCCGGTCATGCTGCTGGCGGCGCGGGTGAACCGCTATCTGCCGATCCTGCTGATGACTGTGCTTTGGCTGTCCGCGCAGTTTTCCCTGGTGCATTTTCCAGCCGAGCCCTGGTCCGACCGCCCCTGGTTCTTTGATCCCTTCGGTTGGCAGTTCCTTTTCTTCCTCGGCTTCTTCCTGATGCGCGGCACGATCGTCTCGCCGCCCGACACGCGCTGGCTGATGGCGCTGGCCATCGCGGTCGTTCTCGCGACCGTGCCCTTCGCCTGGTACATGGTCCTCGACGCATCCGCCTTCTTCCGGGATGCGGCCGGTGCCATCCGACCTTTGACCGACAAGACCACGTTCGGCCTGTTGCGGCTCATCCACTTCGTCGCACTCGCCTATATCGCCTTCCATGCCGTCGGCGTTGGAGGGCAGAGATTGATCCATCCGCGCATCTATCCCGCCACACGCGTCTTGATGAAGGTCGGACAGCAGTCCCTCGCCGTCTTCACCACCGGCATGGTCGTCGCACAGATCATCGGCATCTGGCTCGATCATGTCGGGCGCACGCCCTTCTGGACTGCACTTGCCAATCTCTCCGGCTTTGCTGTCCTCATCGCCACCGCCTATCTGGTCGCCTGGTTCAAGGCCGCCCCCTGGAAGGCATAAGACGTCATGACGTCAGAACAGAGTGAAACAATGACCCAGGACGACAAGCAGATGGCAAGCGGCAGCCTGGAGGGATTGCGCATCCTGGACCTGTCACGGATTTTGGCCGGCCCGACGGCAACCCAGCTGATGGCCGATCTTGGCGCAGAGGTGATCAAGGTCGAGAAGCCTGAAAGCGGCGATGACACGCGCAGCTGGGGGCCTCCGTTCTTACCCGATGCGAACGGCGATGACAGTGACCTGAGTGCCTATTTCCTCTGCGCCAACCGGAACAAGAAATCGATCGCCATCGATATCGCGAGCGAAGACGGCGTCGCGCTGCTGCGTCGTCTCGTGGCCATTTCAGACGTCGTGGTCGAAAACTACAAACCCGGCGATCTCGCCCGCCGCGGTATCGGCTATGAGGACCTTAGACAGATCAAATCGGATATCATCTGGTGCTCGATTTCAGGGTTTGGCCAGACGGGTCCCTATTCCGACCGCACAGGCTATGATTTCTTAATCCAGGCCATGGGCGGGATCATGAGCATCACCGGGGAACCGGAGGCAGCCGGCGGCAAGCCGGTCAAGGTGGGCGTCGGGATCGCCGATGTTATGTGCGGCATGTATGCGACGGTCGGCGTGTTGGCAGCGCTCAGACATCGCGACCGCACGGGAGAGGGCCAGCATATCGACCTTGCTCTTTATGACAGCCAGGTTGCCTGGCTCATCAATGCTGCCACAAACCATCTGGTTTCAGGCCGGGTGCCCAAGCCGCTCGGCAATGCACATCCCAATATCGCCCCTTACCAGACCTTTGCGGCATCCGACGAATATCTGGCCGTTGCGGTGGGGAATGACACACAATTCCAGCGCTTTGCCGAGGCGATTGGTGTTGCAGAACTCGCCCTCGATGACCGGTTCCGGAGAAACAGGGACAGGCTTGCCAATCTTGAAGACCTGCAGGCCCTGATCGAGGCGGAAATCGTCAAGGAAACCGCGCTATCCTGGGAAAAACGCCTGCTCGCCGCCGGTGTGCCGGCGGGGCGCGTTGCGACGATCGATACCGTCTTGAGCGACCCCCATACGCTGGCGCGCGGCATGGTGGTGGAACTGCCAGGCGATGAGATCGAGGGCCCGGTTCGTCTGCTTGGCAATCCGCTCAAGATGTCGGTGACGCCGGTTCAATACCGCAGCCGCCCGCCGCATCTCGACGCCGACCGCGAGGCGGTCCTCAGGATTCTGGAACCTGTCACGGATTGAGGCGGGGCGCGGCCTGCCTCAGCGCCTGGTCCAAACGCTTGCGATCCGCTCCGCCAGTGTCAGAACACCGAAAGCGGCCACGACATAGGCGACCAAAGTGAGATCCTGGAAGATGGTGCCGCGGAGGAACTTCGGGCCTGAGGACCACAGGACCGCAAGAGACCAGACAAGGCCCGCGACAAAGACGAGCCCTGAGAGATGGCGCAGGCGTGAAGGGCGGGCGTCCTCGCTCATGAGCCCATTCCAGGTTTGGCACGCGTTTCGACCTTGAAGATCAGCAGATCGTCGCGTTGCTCGACCTCGCCCTCAAGCTCGACCAACACCGCCGTCTGATCCAGCAATTCGCGCGACAAGGGGCCACCGTCTGCCCCGGCCATCAGCAGGAAGTTTTGGCCTTCCACCGGCGACGTCGTCACGAAAACGGGCGGCACGCCGCCGGTGATGCAGAGGTTGGCGCATGCCTTGTGGGCAAGCCCGGTTCCCGGCCGCATGGCGCCGGCGTAACACTTGCCATCGCAGATTTCCCCCGTCAGCCGCCAGCGCCCCAGAGATACCGAGGGTTGGGGCTGACTGGCACCCGCTGGCGGATCTGTGCCCACCAGACCGGGCCTGCCGCCCACCAGAAGCATGTCGAGCTCACCGCGCTTGACGAAGATTCCAGATACCGCCGCCCATTGTCCATTCAGGGGATCCGCTTGGTTTGCGACACCCGCCTTTCCCTGCCCTGACAGCATGATGGCGCGTGGACCTTGGCCATCCTGTGCGGGCACGCGCAGGATCGGATAGGGCAGCATTTCCAGGACACCGGACAGCTGACCGCCCTTCAATTCGTCGATATAACCACCCGAGCCTGGGTTCTGCGTCGACAGCGAAAAGGCCAGTGACGCCGAGACAAGGCCCAAAACCAAGAACACGCCGAAGAGAAGCGCACATTGCGCGATCACCGGCGGGACCTTCTTCGAATAGCCGATGAAGAAACCGGGATCTGGTGGTTGCGGCATCATGGCGACGTCCTCGTCGGCGTTGGCGTTGGCGTTGACGGAGGAGAGGCAGACAGAGCCTCGGCAATCGTGAAAGGCTCGATCCTTGTTCCAAGCGGCACCGCGACAGGATCGACCAGGACACGCGATCCGGAAACCTTCACGCGGTATTTGCGCACCCTTTCCTTGAAGGGCGGCGGCGCGCATCCGTCTTCCAGGCGATACTGGTAGCCGTGCCAGGGGCAGGTCGCAAAACCCAGGACGACCTTGCCCTCCCCGATCGGACCGTTCTGGTGCGAACACAGGTTGGACAGCGCCGACAACCGGTTCTTGAAGCGGAACACGGCAACCCGTTCCCCTTGTGGCAGCACGCCGACGATGGCCCGTCCTTCCTGAATGGCGTCCAGAGCCCCGACATCCACCCAGCCCGTCTCCGCCTCGATCCGAGCCGCTGCGTCGTCGATTGCCTTTTCCCGACGTCCGGCCAGCAGATGAAGGATCGACAGAGCAGCAAGGCTTGCAGTCAAGGACAAGGCCGTCACCGGGTTCGTGCCATCGACTGCCGCCCCCAGGCCGACATGCAGCACGACGGCGGCATAGGCCGCATATATGCTCATATGCATCGCCTTCCAGACGGGAGGCGACAGGAAGGACAGCCAGAAGTCATGGCTGGTTGCCGCCAGCACGATCAGGATCACCAGCGCGAAGATGCCGAACAATTCGAACGGAAAACCGGCGATGCTGCCGAAGCTCGTATTGCTGGTGAAAAGCGCCGTGAGCTTTGGCGTGGCGCTGAAGGCAAAGTACCAGTCGAGCACGAACATCGCATGAGTAAACGCGACCGCCGCAGTCATGACGCCGAAATGACGTCGGTTGTACAGCAAGGGGAGGAACCGCGGATCGAGCCTGGCAAGCGGACCGATGGCCAGCACCACGGTCAGCAACAGAAAGGCCAACGAGCCGAAGGCGCGCATCCGCAAGATCGGTGTATCAATCGCGCGAACGGAGGGTGACAGAAGCGGTGCGAGCTTGAGATAAAGAAGGATGTAGGCGACCACCCCGCACAAGAGGATGGCGTCGTAAATGAGCTTGTTGCGGTTCCAGCCGACGGGCTTGTATGCCGTGCTCATGGCTGATCCTGTCCGTCGCCGGCATCGAGCCGTATGGACGGCGCGTCACTCGAAAGCTTCGGTTTCGATACGAAGGCGATCGCCAGAGCAAGAGGCAGGACGATCGCGAGCACAGTCCATACCAACTCATGTGCCTTGCGGTGTGCGCGTTGCATCGGCTCACCTCTCCCTGTTTCGGGCGAGCACAGCCCAGCGGCACACCACCAAGGGCCATAGGAGGATGATGCCCGGTATCAACAGCGGACGAAACGCGTAGGCCCCCACGGCTGCATGATCGATCCGGTCGATCCCGACGGACAGGAATGCGATTGCAACAAGGGCACCTGGTGTGGCCCAGAGGAGAAGAAGAAACCAAACGGGGTCGGAAAGAACATCCATACCGTCCACCTCACTCCAATCCAGTTGCGGGAATGGCAGCGCCGGTCACGACGGCTGCCTCGGGCGATACGAGGAAGGCGATTAGTCGCGCAATGGACTCGGGCGAAACCCAGTCGGACACCTTGGCATCCGGCATGGCTTTGCGATTTTGGGGCGTATCGATCGTGCCGGGCAGGATACAATTGGCGGTGATGCGATTGACGCGGTGTTCAGCAGCAATGCTCTCCGTCAGCCTCAGCACCGCAGCCTTGGATGCCGCATAGGCGGCCTGATTGGCGCCAGCCTTCAAACCTGGAGCCGCCGCGATATGCACGATGCGACCATAGCGGGCCGCCTGCATGACGGGCAGAACGGCGATGCTGGTGACCAGCGCGACCTGGGCATTCAGTTTCATCATCAGGTCCCACTGGGCAAGGACATCCCTGCCGACCGGCCCGGTCGCAAAACCGCCGACCGTATTGACGAGGGCATCGATCCCGCCGAAACGATTGACGGCCGCCTCCACCATGGCCTGCGCGACCACAGGATCGCCAAGGTCAGCCCCGGCAAACGTCAGCACATTCGCCTCCGGTGGAAGCGACTGAACCAGGGCATCCAGAGCCTCGGTCGTTCGATCCACGCAGACAAGGCTTACGCCCTCACTGGCAAGTCTCGCCGCTGTCGCACGGCCGAGATTGCCGGCCGCACCGGTCACAATCACACATGTGGGTTTTCGCACGACATATACCTCCCATGAGAAAGGCAGAGCGACCGAGGGGGCCGCCGCAACTTTCAATGTTGGTTAGACGTTCTTCGCCTCGGGACGTTACACCGGCGCGAGATGGAATATTTCCTGTCGTTCATTCATTGCGATCACGCCGCCCGGCGTGGCCAGCGCAACAAGACGCCAGTCGCGGCCTTTGCTGGAACGGGAGTGCTAAATTGATACCAAGACACGCGGCGCATCCTTTGGCATCGAACCACCAGATTTGCGACAATCAACACCACTTGGTTAGTCAGACATGTCAGCCACGGCAGATTTTGCAGCCGCCTGGCGGCGGCGGTCACGAAAAGCAAGGAACTGACTGTCGGCAATCACGCCGACCAGGATCACGCCTCCCATGACCGCAAAGTTGAGCGACGACGGAATGCCCACCAGGTTGACGAGGTTTTGCAGGACCTGCAGCAATACCACACCCAGCACCACACCCACGATGGAGCCTTCGCCGCCGCGCAACGAAAACCCACCCAGCACTGCGGCCGCTATTGCATAGAGTTCGTAGAAATTTCCGTGGGAAGATGGCTGAACCGACTTCGTGTACATGGCGAAAAAGACGGCAGAAATCGCCGTCAGAAACATGCACAACACATAGGCCAGAATGATCACCCGTTTGGTGTTGATTCCCGAATAGCGCGCGGCCTCCTCGTTCTTCCCGACGGCGAGAAGATGCCGACCGAATACGGTTCTGTGCAGAAGAAACCAGGCAAGGACCGCGAATACGGCAAAAGCGATGACGGAGTGGGGAATGCCTGCCGTTCGCCCGACAAACAGGTATTCGAGCATCGGCAAGTCGGTTCCGAAGGTGAAGCCGGCGGTGCCATCGCGCGTGTAGAAGCGTGCGATGCCGCGATAGATCAACAGACCACACAGTGTAACAACAAAAGGCTGCAGCTTGAGCTGCGTGATCAGCCAACCGTGCAGAAGACCGATCAAGACGGACAGCGCAAGCACGATGGCAAATGCGACAGGCCAGGGCACTCCATGAGAGGCGATCAGGTCGATGAAGATGACGCCGAGCAGGGCGATCACCGATCCGATCGAGAGCTCTATGCCCGCCGTCACGATGACAAAGGCCTCGGCGATTGAAAAAAGCCCGAAAAGGCCGATCAGGTTGGCCGTATTGGCGAGGTTGATCGGCGACACGAAACGGGGATTGACCAGCGTGACGATCGCCCCGACGGTCATGACGAGGACGGCGAGGCCTATGTCCTTTTTGTACATCCGTTTCTCCTATTCCACGGCCAGCCGCAGGATCGCTTCTTCAGACAATTCGCCTTGGGAAAGCACCCCGGCAATGGCGCCGCGGCGCATCACGGCCACGCGGGTGGACACGCCGATCACCTCCTCCATGTCCGACGATATCATCAGCACCGCCGCACCGGCCTCCGCCAGATCGCGCATCAATCGATAGACCTCAGCCTTGGCCCCGACATCGATCCCCCGCGTCGGCTCGTCGAGAATGATGACCCGGGGCTTGAGACCGAGCCACTTCGCCAGCACGACCTTCTGCTGGTTGCCGCCCGAAAGCTCTCCGACGGGCCGATCAAGGCGACGGGCTCGGATCGCGAGGCGAGTGCGGAAGCGATCCGCCATGGCGCGCTCCGCCTTGCGATCCACGAAGCCCGCCGTGGCGATCTCGGAAAGGCTCGGCAGGGCTATGTTCTCCGCAAGAGAGAAATCAAGGAACAGTCCCTCGGACTTTCGGTCTTCCGGAACGAGGCAGATGCCGGCCGCAATTGCCGCCTGCACCGATCCGGACGCGATCTGCCGGCCATCGACCTCGACATGCCCACCCGCGATCGAATCTATGCCGAATAGGGCGCGCGCGAGTTCCGTCCGCCCCGCACCGACCAATCCGGCGAGCCCGAGAACTTCTCCACTTCGCACTTCGAGATCGACGGTAACCGCGGGATACGTTTGTGTCCGCAACTTCTCCGTTCGGATGACGACATGCCCTTTCTTCACGGCGGGGGCGGTATAGAACTGCTTGACGTCGCGCCCGATCATCAGGCGCACCATGGCGTCCCTGGTAATGCCGCCCTTCGGAAGCTCACCCGCATTCTGCCCGTCCCGAAGCCCGACGACCCGGTCGGCGACCTCTTCGACTTCCGACAGACGATGGGTGATGAAGAGGATAGCGACACCATCCGCCCGCAGGCGTCTGATGACATCCAGGAGCCTTCGGGTTTCCGCCAGGGTAAGGCTTGAGGTCGGCTCGTCCAGGATCAGCAGCCGGACATTCGTCGACAGCGCCTTGGCGATCTCCATAAGCTGCTGGTCCGCAAGCGACAGTTCTGAAGCAGGCGTAGACGGCTGGAAGCGGGCACCCAGCATGTCGAGCAGTGGCCGAACGCGATCCGCCATCGCGGCATGGTCGATGAAGCCGAAGGGACGGCTACGCAATTCACGCCCCAGAAGGACATTGCCCGCGACATCGAGATTGGAGAAGGGATTGAGTTCCTGGTGCACGAAGGCGATTCCGCGGTCAAGCGCTCCCGCAGGTGTCAGAGAGGCAGCGCTTTGGCCATCGATCACGATCTCGCCTTCGTCGGGCGCAATCGCACCACCCAGAACCTTCATCAGGGTAGATTTTCCAGCCCCGTTTTCGCCGATGAGCCCGACAACCTCTCCACCCCGGATGCCGAGGGACACGCGGTTCAGCGCCACGGCGCTCGGATAGACCTTGGTGATCCCGACGAGATCGAGGGATATGCGCGCAGCAAACATCAACATCGCACCTTGGCTAAGGTTGAGGCCTGCGCGGATCCGAAGCATCCGCGCAGGCCGCCGACCGGCAGACCTGTCAGCCGCCGACCCGCTCCTTGAGCTGCTTCTCGAAAGCATCGACATTCGCCTTGTCGATCACCTGCGTCGGCACAATGATCAATCCGTCTGCCGGGACCTGGGACTTGTCACCCTTGAGATAGGCCGCCATCAGCTTCATGCCCTGATAGCCCCACTGATAGGGGTCCTGGACCACGGTCCCCGCAAACGTGCCTTCGCGCACTGCACCGAGTGTAATCGGGTCTTCGTCGAAGGCGATCACGGTGATGGCGCCCAGCTTGCCCGCCGCCTGCAGGGCTTCATAGATCTTCGGCGGATTGTAGGAATAGAAGCCGACCATGCAGTCGATATCGGGATTGGCCGCAAGCACGTCGTCGACATTCGAACGCGCCCGGGCGAAATCCACGTCATCGCCGCGCACATCGACCAGCTCAATCGACTTGCCGTCGACCGCCTGGCGGAAGCCGTCGATGCGCTCCTTGGCATTGTCAGCGCCAAGGAAGCCGACAAAGCCCATGCATTTGCCACCGTTCGGCAGGGCCTTGACCGCAATCTCACCGGCCTGAATGCCCGCCTGGACATTGGACGATCCAAGATAGGCGATCCGTTTCGACTGCGGTGCATCGCTATCCGTGGTGAACAGCGGAACCTGCGCGGCGATACGATTGAAGGCGTCGATTGAGTTCTTCGGATCGGCCGAGGAAATCATGATCGCATCCGTGCCGGCCGCAACAAGGTCATCCATCAGCGCATTCTGAAGCGCCGCCGTCCCCTGTGCGGGATAGCGGAACTGCAGCTCGAAATCCGGAAGCTCGGCCTGTGCCGCCTTGACGCCGGCCTCGGCCAGCTTCCAGAAGTCGGAAGCCGCGTTGACGACGAAGGCGAGTGCCTGCTTTTCCTGTGCGAGCACGGGCGTCGCCGCCAGGGTGAGTGCGGCCGCAAGGGCCGTGATCGATAGTCTCTTCTTCATGATATCCTCCCGCAACCCTCTCCACTCGGGCTGCATCCTGTTGAACTGCAACATGCGAGAAGGCTCCTGCCGGGCCATCCGCATGCGGGACGAGGTCGGCGAGAGAGCGTCGCTCTCTCCTCCGGGTGCTAATTGTCCTTGCAGAATCCAGGGTCTTCAGTGTTGCAGACATCGAGACCGGTAAACAACGGATCCTCGATGGCTTCGCCCTTGATCAGCTGGATCATCACGTCAGGCGCCTTGTAGCCCATCTCGAATGGCCGCTGGCCGACCTGGGCATGGCTACGCCCCTCGCGGAACGCCTGGGTCTGTGGCGGCAGCGTATCGCCCGCCACGATAACCAGTTCCTTGGACTTCAGCTTGTCCATCACCTGATCCGTCACCTGCGTATAGGCCTGGGGTGCGAACTGCGCCCAGCCGCCGATCAGGATGAAGGCATCGAGATCCGGATGCGCGGTAAAGACATCGGACATCTGCTGATTGGCGAGATCCGCCTGGTCGTTGGTATAGACGGGGCAGCCCTCGATCTCGGACCAACCGTTCTGGCCAGTGAGACGCTCGACATCCTTGGCGCCGGCGATCGTATCCCGGAAGCCCTGGGCGCGGGCGTTGATATTGGCGGCGGCCACATTACCGAGCTGCAGGCAGACGGTACCACCGTCAGCCTTCAGCTTCTTGGCCTCCTCGGCCATCTTGACGCCCATCAGATAGTTGTCGGTGCCGAGATAGGTCTTGCGGAGATCGTGATCCTTCTCAAGGAAATCCGCATCGACCGTCATGACGGGCACGGTCGGGGCGATCTCTCGCACCCGGTTCGCCATAGCCGGCGCATTCGACGGCGAGATGGCGATGGCCGCGACGCCGCGGGTCAAGAGGTCGTCGACGATCTGGACCTCGCCGGCCTCGTCAGCCGAAGAAGCAGGCCCCGTATAGAGGCACTCATATTCGCTGCCGGGATTTTCCGAGAGCCATTTCTTGCAGCCGAGATTGATCTGCTCGAAGAACGGGTTGTCGAGGCCCTTGACGACGATCGCCAAGGTCTTCTTCTCCTGTGCGACGCCTTCACCGGCCAGCAACATGAGAACAGGTATTGCAGTGAATGCCATAAATCGGATGTTCATTGCCTTTCTCCTCCTCCAAATCGCCGGCCAAGCCCTCCTGCTCAACCGGGATACCAAACGATGCGCGGATCATCCGCCGCGCGACGGTAGCTCCAGGCACGCTCGATGAGCGCCTTGAGGTCGATCTCGGGCTCCCATCCGAGGATCATCCTGGCTTTCGAGTTGTCGAGCCAATTGCTGTGAAACGGTGTCGGGATATCGTGGCGCTGCCGATTACCGACAACCACCAACCGGTCGGCCACATCGCCGTAGTCGACCGGGCGATCCATAGATACGTTGAACAGCTCCCCAAAGGCGACTGGATTGTCGAGCGCGGCAAGCATCGACGTCACAAGATCATCGATATGGATGAAACTCCGCTTGAGATAATTGCCCCTGACGTCCCGCATCGCTGGCATACCGCGTTGCTCCCTGAGCGCAACCAGTTCCGCAGGCGCGATCAAACTGGACCATGGCGGGCCGCCGAACTGGTCGTCGCCGAGCTCGAAAACGTAGCGAAAGTCATCCTTCTCCATGATCCATGGCGTACGAAGCGTCGTCCAGTTCAAACCTTCCTGCACGCCAAACTGCTCGAGCATCGTCTCTTCCAGCACTTTCGTGAGCGCATAGACCCCGCGATAGGCCCGTCTCGGCGACTGCTCGGTGATTGGCGCGTCGTATCCATGGAAAATGTGGCCCACGACGCAGTCCCCGCTCAGCAACATGAACTGGCGCTTTGCAGGCGAGCGGCAGAAGGCGTCGAGCAGCAGGTAGAGCCCCTTCAAAGCCACATCGATCGCCTGATCCCGGTTCTCCTTCACCGCGGCCAGATGCAGGACATGGGTAACACCTTCGAGCGCGGCGACCACTGCCTGCGGATCGGCTACGGATCCCTTGACGACGGAGACGCGGGCGGCCGGGACAAGTGTCCGCCTGTTGCAGAGCGTTACCACGTCCCACGCAGCAAAACGCGGCTCTGCCAGGAAGGCTGGAAGGAATGCCTGCCCCACCTTTCCAGTGGCGCCAGTCACGAGCAACCGCATCAACGCCTCCCGTCAACTCGTTCCCTGATTGCATCAATTAATAATTAGTAATAATATTATGTCAAGCATCATTAATATCAATTTGCGATCTGCCGCAACGCAAGCTATGGTTCCCAAGGAGTGTCTTCGTGGGATCGGCCGAGGGAGGGCGGAGAATGTCCCGACTATCTATGCATTCAATTTCAAAGAGTTATGGCGCAATACACGCGCTTTCTCGCGTCAGCTTGTCGATCGAACCGGGGGAGGTTCTGGGCTTGATGGGAGACAATGGGGCCGGAAAAAGCACGCTGGTTAAAATCATCGCGGGCAATTTTCCGCCATCGACAGGCGAAATCCGCATCGACGACCAGCCTGTAGCCTTTCACAACCCGCGCGATGCTCAGCGACAGGGAATTGAGGTCGTCTATCAAGACCTCGCACTGTGCGACAATCTCTCTGCCGCCTCCAATGTCTTCCTCGGTCGCGAGCCGATGCAGAGGCTCGGCCCCTTGCGCTATATCGATTATGCCCAGATGAACCGCGTTGCAGCGACCCTCTTTCGGCAGCTTAAATCGGAGACACGACCTCGCGATCTTGTCAGGCGGATGTCGGGCGGTCAGCGCCAGGCCGTGGCGATCGCACGGACCCTGCTGTCGGAACCCAAGATCGTGGTGATGGATGAGCCCACAGCCGCCATTTCCGTCCGACAGGTGGCCGAAGTCCTTGACGTCATCCGCAGGCTGCGGGACCACGGTATCAGCGTGATCCTGATCAGCCACAGGATGCCCGATGTCTTCGGAGTGTCGGATCGGATCGCCGTGCTGAGACGCGGGGAACTGGTTGCCAGCAAACGCGCCGACCGGTCTTCACCTGAAGAGGTAACGGGGCTCATCACCGGCGCAATCGAAGCTGCCTGAGAGGATATCGCCATGACCACATTGGAAGACGTGATTGCCCAAAGCGAGCACCGGAACTGGTTTGCCCGCGTTTCAAGCCAGCAACTGTTCTGGGTCTTTTTGGCGGCCGTGCTGGCATGCCTGGCACTGAGCCTGCTGACCGACAGCTTCGCCACGGAACGCAATCTCTTCAATGTCGCCCGCAACTTTGCCTTCGTCGGCATCATCGCGATCGGGATGACAACCGTCATCGCCTCGGGGGGTATCGATCTTTCCGTCGGCTCCACTGTGGTGCTGAGCGCTATGGTGATCAGCGTGACGATGGAAGCGGGCACCCCCTTTCTGATCGCAGCGCCACTCGCCCTTCTGGCCGCCGTCTTTGTCGGTGTTTTGAACGGCCTCCTCGTCGCCTATGCCGGCATGCCGCCCTTCGTTGTCACACTCGGCACGCTGTCAGCCGCACGATCCCTTGCCATGGTTCTTTCCGACAACAAGATGATCTGGAACTTCGGCCCCGACCACGACCTGCTGATCTGGGTTGGCGGCGGCTCCACGCTCGGCGTGCCGCACCCTCTCTATGTGCTGGCCGCACTGACGCTCACAATGTCGCTCGTCTACAAGTGGACGCGCTGGGGACAACACCTCTTCGCCATTGGCAGCAATGAGAACGCAGCCTTGCTGACCGGCATTCCGGTTCGTCGAATGAAAGTCAGCATCTATGTGGTCTCCGCGCTGACTGCTGGCCTCACCGGCATCCTCATGGCGGGCTGGCTGGGCAGCGTCACCACCAATCTCGGACAGGGCATGGAACTGACCGTGATCGCCGCGGCGGTGATCGGCGGCGCCAATCTGGCCGGCGGGGAAGGAAACGCGCTGGGCGCCGTCTTCGGAGCACTGTTGATAGAAGTTATTCGCAACTCCCTGATCCTGCTCGGCATCTCGACATTCTGGCAAGGAATGTTCATAGGTACCTTTATTCTGGTCGCCGTTGCGTTCGACCGTGTTCGGCACTTCCGGTCTTGAACACGGGCAATACTAAGGGAACCACGGTTCTTCATGGAGAATGCCTTGAAACCGACAATGATGGACGTGGCTGCACTGGCGCGCGTATCGCAGGCGACCGTTTCCCTCATTCTCAACGGAAGTTCCGGCGCGCGCTTCAGCGAGGCAACCCGCAAGAGAGTATTCGACGCGGCGGAGCAACTGGGATACCGGCTCTCCAACAAATCAGCGGCAAGTAACGGCTCCGGCAGCACACCGGCCAACAAGGTCATCGTCTTCGTCGTCGACGAACTCACAACCGATCCCTGGATGTCCATGGCCTTCGAGGGCGCCCGTGAAAAGGCTCTGGAACTGGGAATTATCGTAACGCTGGGCGTCTTCCGGAAGGGCGAAGACCCGGATGGCGGCATTTTCTCGATCTGTGATGGTCAGGTCCTGGTCGGCTACGTGTTCGGAACGATCCTGACGCGCAAAATCGACCCGCCAGAGCCCCTCCTGAAAGTGCCATCGGTCCTGGTCAACTGCTATGATCAGGAGCGCCGTCTGCCTTCTATCCTTCCCGGCGACGTCGCCGGAGGGCGCGCGGCAACAGAACGTCTGATCGCGGCCGACCGAAAAAGGGTGGCCCTGATCAACGGCCAGGAAGGGCTGGACAATCCACGCGATCGCCTGCGCGGCTACAAACAGGCGCTGGCAAGCAATGATCTCGCCTATGATCCCGACCTTGTCCACTATGGCAATTGGGAACCCTCGTCCGGCTACGAGAAAACGCACGCACTGATGAAGCTGAAAAATCCGCCGGATGGCATTTTCTGCGCCAACGACCTGATGGCGCTCGGCTGCATCGAGGCCCTGAAGGAACTCGGCAAGTCGGTCCCGAAAGACGTCTCGGTCGTCGGCTTCGACAATCGCGACATCGCCCAGTTCACCATGCCGCCGCTCACGACCTTCCACCTGCCGATGTTCGAAATGGGCGCGATGGCGGTCGAATTGATCGCCGATCTCGCCGGCGGCCTGACCAGTTCACACGACCAATTAAAGGTGGAGTGCCGCCTGGTGGAGCGTCAATCCGTCTAGTCTGCTGTCGTCGCGGATGCGGCCATGAGATCTTCGAACGCGAACCAGCGGCAGGTGATGGCCCCGTCTTTGGGCAGCACAGCAATGCTGAGCGCAAATCTCGGACGCGGTGCCTGGATGGTATGGCGGGCAACTCACCCGCCCCCCATAAGCAGATCTCGGGGCCGTCACCATTATTGAGGCGGCCCTCCAGAAACTGACGCCTCCTTGACCTTTGCAATCAGATATTGCGACCTCTCCGCGTCCGTGAACACGGAAACATCGGCGAAGAGGTCATCGGCATCCGCCTGGCTCATCAGTCCACATTCGACAGCGGCGATCGATACTGAAATTCCCTGAGCTTCTGCGTGCTTTGCCACAGCTGAGGCAGCCGGATAGCCGTAAATTGCGGCAAGGGCAGTCGAAAGTGCGAGTGACGCAGACGCATCGGCATGGCCGCGATCGGCATTCACCTCGATACCGTCGACGCAGTTGGAGACAAAAAGCGGGATGGCACGCCGCATGAGCCGGATGCCTTCGCTCACAGCCTCCAGGATAATCGATTCCCAAACGTTGAGATCCAGTTCACCTTCGGCCGCGCGCGTGACCGTCGCATCGTTCCCGATCACCCGGAAGGCGACTTGCATCATCATTTCCGGTATGACCGGATTGACCTTTCCCGGCATGATCGAGGAGCCCGGCTGTACTGTAGGTAACCTGATCTCGCCAAACCCGGCACGTGGGCCCGAGGACATCAATCTGAGGTCGGACGACAACTTGGAAAGGGTGATTGCAATGGCCTTCAGACTTCCCGAAACCCGTATCCAATGATCTGCATTCTGCAGTGCGTCGAACAGATTTTCCTCAACGTGATAATTCTTTCCGGTCCCCGCCCGAAGATCGTCGAAGACAAGCGCGCGATAGCGCGCTGATGCACCGAAGGCCGTGCCGACCGCCGTCGCGCCGAGCGGCAAAGCAAGACACATGTCTTCCAACAATTCCAGATCGCGCGACTGCCGCTCCAGCGCTGATCGATAGCCCGAAAACTGTTGACCGAACGTAATGGGAAGTGCGTCCTGAAGGCAGGTTCGAGCCAGCTTCACGGTGCGGGAGAAAACTCTTTCCTTCTGCCTCAGCGCCTCGACGAGCAGACGCAACGCTTCCCTGAGCGATGCCAGCTCATTGCCGATAGCCATCTTCATCGCCGAGGGAATGACATCATTGGTCGATTGCGACATGTTCACGTGGGTATTGGGATGAACCGGGGCCGGTCCTTTTACACCAGACAGGATTTCACTGGCGCGGTTTGCCAATACCTCATTGACGTTCATATTGGCCGCGGTGCCGCCGCCACCATGATAGATATCGACTGGATAGATATTGCGGCTCACTTCGGCCAGTTGTTCGGCGGCGGCAGCAGAGATGGCTTGCGCGATGACGGGATCAAGCGCGCCGGTCTGGGCATTCGCCTTGGCGGCGGCCTGTTTGATGAGGATGATCGCAGGCACGAAACCCTCGATATCGGCAATCGTGCGGCCGGAAATCGAAAAGTTCTCGACTGCGCGGAGCGTCTGAATTCCGTAGGCGATGTGTTCAGGAATGAGCCGGAGACCGAGTGCATCCTCTTCACGACGTGTCGAGACGAGCGGGATCTCGCTCACGATCGTGTCGCCGCGTCGTGTTGGATCTGTTCGAAGATCCTCACCCAGCTTCGGGCGCCCTTCCGAAGTCTTTCGGTATCGTACCGCTCATCCGGCGCGTGAATGGCATCGCCCGGCAAGATGAACCCGATGACAACACATTCGGCGCCCAGCCCGCGGCTGAACTGTTCCACAAGCGGTATCGCACCGCCCGTTCCGCGAAGCACTGCCGGTGCGCCCCACTCCTCCTCCAGGCCACGGGATGCGGCCTTGAGATACTTGCTCTCCTGGGACAAGACCACAGCGGAACTGCCGCCAGCGCCTTCAAACTCGACTTTGCAACCTTCAGGCAGACGCGCCTGGACATGGCTTCTAAAACACCGCCGGATGTTTTCTGGCTCCTGACCGGCGACCAGCCTGAACGAAATACGGGCTGTCGCGGATCCCGGGAGGACCGACCGTTCGCCCGGTCCCTGATTTCCACCGGTTATGCCGTTGATGTCGACAGTTGGCCTCCCCCACATCGCCTCGACCGCAGAATATCCCTGCTCCGTCACACCGCCTGTGAGGTCGACGTCACCAATCAGGCTGCGCTCCTTTGCCAGTTCGCTCCACTGCTGCCGTACCTTGGCGGGCATGTCTTGGACGCCGTCGTAGAAACCATCGATGGCAATCCCGCCTGTTTCATCATGAATGCCTGCAAGGATCGCGCTGAGGATGCGGATCGGATTTGCGGCAACAGCGCCGTAATGGCCCGAGTGCAAATCAGAATTGGGAGCAGAAATGGTGATGCGCTCGTGCACAAGACCCTTCAGCTGCGTGGTGATTGCCGGCTGGGTTGGTGACCACATTTCTGCGTCGCAAATGAATGCGACATCGCAGGCAAGGTCATCCCGATGGCTCTCGATAAAATCGGGCAGGCTCGGAGAGCCGCACTCCTCCTCGCCTTCCAAAAGGACGACGATGTCAGCGGGAAACTCGCCAAACACCGATTTCCAGGCCCGCAATGCCTCAATGAACGTCCAAAGCTGACTTTTGCTGTCGGAGGAACCGCGCCCGTAGAAACGATGGAAACCATCTTCCTCGATCACGCGAGGTTCGAATGGTGCGTGTTTCCATTGCTTGGGATCGCCGATTGGCTGGACATCGTAGTGACCGTAAAACAGCAATCTCGGACGCCCGATCAAGGAGGGAACCGTTCGCGCCAACACGACCGGATGTCCCTTGGTCGATACGACCTGGGCCTTAAGCCCGATGGCATCCAGTTCCTGTTTCAGCCATTCAGCCGCGCAGGCGATGCCAGCCTCACCCTGGGGTTCGCTTGATATCGACGGTATGGCAATCAAATCGAGCAGCTTGGCGACCGTGATCTCAAAGTTCACGTCGATATCTCCGAGCACATCATCTCTGTGGGGCACGTCTCAGTTTCCTCGTTTATTTTCCGGCGATCAAACGGCACGGAAAAATCAGTTGTGAACCGCAGCCCATCTTGGGCTTCCGCTTGACGCAATCCCTATTTGTGCGTCGAGAGTCTGAAGCAGTCGCTCGATATCGGCCCAGAGTTCGTTTTCGTCCTCGAGACCGATGCTGAGCCGTAAAATGACATCAGGCCCCGACCACGCTGTCGCTGTGCGAAACCCATCGATCGACATGGGAGCCGCCAGACTGCGGGTTCCGCCCCAGGACGCACCGATGGCAAAGATCTTCAGCGTATCAAGCGCCGCCGCCACATGGGCCGCGGCCTCCGACTTGAAGACAATGCTGAACACCCCGCTTGATCCAAGAAAATCGCGTTTCCAAAGCGAATGACCGGGGAAAGTTTCAAGCGCAGGATGCAGAACCTGCTCGACTACCGGATGATTTGCGATCCTGCGCGCAAATTCCAATGCTACGCGTTCCGAATGCCGCAGACGCACACCAAGCGTCTCGAAGCCTCGCAGGACCAACGAGGCATCGTCCGGTGAGACACCGATGCCCATGCGACCAATCAGCGACCGTATTGGCTTGATCAGGGCTTCCTCCCTGACCGTGATCGATCCCATCAGCACGTCGGAGTGACCAGATACGAATTTGGTCAGCGCTTCGGTGACAATGTCGGCACCATGTTCAAGCGGCTTGAAATTGAGCGGTGTCGCCCATGTGTTGTCTACGCCGACAAGCGCACCGTGCTCGTGAGCGACGGTCGCGATCCTGGGCAGATCCAGGATCTCCATCGTCGTCGAGCCAGGGCTTTCACACCACACGATCCTTGTGGTCTTGCGCATTTTCGATCCCACGTCATTCACGGACAGAGGATCGAAAAACTCCACGTCGACGCCCAGTCGCCGCAGATCGGTTTCGGCCAGATCCCGCATCGGTGGATAGGCCGTGTCGGCAATCAGGATATGGTCGCCGGCGGCCAGGAACGGCAGGACTGCAAGGGCGTTTGCGGCCTGTCCCGATGGCGTGAGGAAGGTCCATGCACCGCCTTCCAAACCTGTCAGCTTTGCCTCGAGTGTCCGCGTCGTCGGTGTTCCATAAAGACCGTAGGAGTAACCATCACGGCCACGCTCCGCACGCGACGCATAGGCCGCGGCATCCTTGAAGACAATTGTCGACGCGCGATGGACGCCGACGCCAAGCGGATCGAAACCATTCGTCAGCACCTCGGGTGTCAAGACACATTGCGTGAGATCGTTCATGAACAAGCCTTTCTGAAGCGATGGGCAATACCCGCGGAAAGCAATTCCAAATTGGGCATACTTGCGCTACTACTATTCGCAGAGGTTATCGATAATGGGTGAGAGCGACGATGAACCTTCGGCAGGTTGAGGTCTTTCGGGTGGTGATGACGAGCGGCACTACTGCCCGCGCGGCGGAAATCTTGCATGTATCCCAGCCGGCGGTCAGCAAGATGATCCAGGAACTCGAGCGGTCGCTCGGGTTCGACCTCTTTCAGCGCATCAAGGGACGCCTCTACCCGACCCAGGAGGGCCAGCTTTTCTTCCGTGAAGTCGAACAGGCTTTCCTTGGCTTGGCACATCTTCGCGGAGCCGCCGCCCGCATTCGTGACTATGGCTCGGGAGAACTCAGGATCGCCTGTCTCTCCGCACTCTCCACAAATGTCCTTCCACGGGCCTTGCAATCCTTCATGGTTAAAAACCCGAACGTCGCCATCACCTTCCAGGCAAGGATGTCGTCCAACGTGCGTGATCTCGTGGCGTCCGGGCAATTTGACCTTGGAATCGTTGCGGATGAAATCGACAGCACAGGCGTGGAGGTCGAGGAGTTTGCCCGGTTTCGGGTTGCGGTCGCCATGCCGCAGGGTCATCCGCTTGAAGCGCTTGAGGTCATTCAGCCGGCAGACCTCACCGGCTACCCGTTCATTGCGCTTGCTCCCGAAGACACCACGCGGCGGGAGGCGGAGCACGCCTTCGCCAGTGTAGGTGTCACGGTTCGCCCCGTGATGGAGACACCTTATTCCACGACCATCTGCGCCATGGTGGCAGCGGGCATCGGCGTAGGCCTCGTCAACCCTCTGACGGCCGAGCCCTATGTCGGACAGGGATTGGTCTTGCGACCGTTTGAGCCTGCTCTGCATTTTCGCACGCTTCTGATCACACCACCCAATCGGCTGGCGTCGCGGAACCTGGACGAGTTCATCAGGGTCCTGCGCGCAGCGATCTGACTGCCTTCCTCTCGCCATGCTCATGCCGGTCACAGTACCTTGGAGAGGAAGGCTGCGGTGCGCGGATTTTGGGGATTGGCCAGCATGGTGCGTGGATGCCCCTCCTCGACAATCTGCCCCTGGTCCATAAACACGAGGTGATTTCCGACCTCGCGGGCGAAACCGATTTCGTGGGTCACCACGACCATCGTGATGCCGGTTCGTGCCAAATCCTTGATGACATCAAGCACCTCGCCGACAAGTTCGGGATCTAGGGCGGAGGTCGGCTCATCGAACAGCATCACCTCCGGTTCCATCGCGAGCGCACGGGCGATCGCAACGCGTTGCTGCTGACCACCTGAGAGTTGCGCTGGATATCGTGTCCCGAACCCACCCAGCCCCACGCGTTCAAGAAGCTCGCTGGCTTTGACGCGAGCCTTTTCTTTCGGCCAGCCTTTCACATGTGCCGGTCCTTCCATGATATTCTCCAGCGCTGTCATATGCGGAAACAAATGAAAGCGCTGGAAGACCATGCCGGTCAGCCGGCGCTGAGCGGCGACTTGTCCGGAAGAAAGGGGATGAAAACAGCCGTTCCGCTCCATGAAACCTTGAAGTTGGCCCTTCAGGAAAACGCGACCAGCCGAGATTGTTTCGAGCTGGTTGATGCATCGAAGAAGCGTGGATTTTCCCGACCCGGACGGGCCGATTGCCACGCACACTTGGCCACGCGGCACGCGCAGGCTCACACCCTTCAAGGCGTGAAAGGGCCCGTAAAACTTATGGATGTCCCGCATCTCGACGCAGTATTCTGGAATATTGGCGTTCATGATCTACTCCGCCCGCGCTGAATGTACGGACACGCCCCTGCCGAAGCGACGCTCGAGAAAATACTGACCGACCATCAGCAAGCTGGTGATGGCGAGATACCAAGTGCCCGCGACGAGCAGCAGCGGGATCGGCAGATAGAGCCTGTTCGATATCGCATTTGTCGCGAACATCAGGTCCAGCGTGAATGGAATTGCCAGAACCAGCGACGTCATTTTCAGCATGCCGATGGTTTCGTTTCCGGTCGGAGGAATGATGACTCGCATGGCCTGCGGCATCAAAATGCGCACCCATATCTTGGAACGTTTCATCCCCAGCGCCTGAGCCGCCTCCGCTTGTCCCCGATCAATTGAGTTGAAACCGGCCCGGAAGATCTCGGTGAGATAGGCAGACTCATTAAAACCGAGGCCGAGAATTGCCGCCATAGCCGGCGTCACAATATACTTCGTTTCGACGCTGATGATCTCGGGTCCGAACGGAATCGACAAGGTGAGATGGGGAAACAGCACTGCGAAGAGGCCCCAGAACAGCAACTGCGTGTAGATCGGCGTTCCGCGGAAAAACCACACCCAGGCATAGGCGATGCCCCGAAGAACAGGATTTTCGCTGTCGCGCATGATCACCAGCAAGCCAGCACAAAGAATCGCAACCGTCATGGCGACGACGGTCAGCAAAAGTGTCCAGCCAACGCCCCGGATGACCTGTGGCGCAAACATGTAAGTGGCATAAACATCCCAGTGGAAGTTGGGATTGGAAGAAATTGCCTGACCAACCTGAAGAGCAAAGACCGCCAGTATTGCGACAGCGATCCAGCGACCCGGATGACGGCGCGGGATCACCACGTTATGCGTGATCCCTGCACTGTTTCTGGCGACCGGCTCTAAGCCGGCCCCCATGTTCTCGACCTCGGACGTCATCGGCTCAGATCTTGACTTCGGGATTGACCAACGCCTTCTCGACAATGACCGAGCCGACACCCCAGGTATCGAGCAACGACTTGTAGGTGCCGTCGGCGATCAAGGAATTGATGGCATCAGCGATCAGTTCGGTCAGCGGCATGTCGGATTTCGCAACTGCGATACCATTCGGGCCGTGTTTGCTGAGAGCTCCCGTGGTGGGCTTCATGATCTCAAACGCACCTTTGGACTGCTTGGCGGCGTAGCCGATTCCAGCCTCGCCGGAAACCGTGGCATCTGCACCACCGGCGGCAACGCGCGTGAGAGCTTCGGGCTGCTTGGAGAAGGGCAGGATTTCGATTTCGGCCTTGCCAGCGGACTTGCAGAGATCATTCTCCGAGATCACCGCCTTTTCATGATAGCTGCCCGACTGGATCGCCACCTTGCGGCCGCACAGATCATTCGGGTCAAATTTCGTCGGGTTGCCAGCCTTCACGGCCCACATGCTGCCGGTATCGGCATAGCTGACGAAGTTGACTGCCTTCATGCGCTCGGTGGTAACGGAGAAGGCCGAAACGCCAATGTCGAACTTGGTGCCGAGAGCGGGCAATATCGCTTCGAATGCCGACGTCTGGAAGTCGATCTTCACGCCGAGTTTCTTGCCGATCGCGTTGGCGATATCGACATCAATGCCTTCAGGTGTCTGCCCATCCTTTTCGCTGAGGAACTCCCAGGGCGCATAGGCGGTATCGGAACCAATCGTCAGCACCCCCGTCGACTTGATTTTCTCCGGCAGCCGGGCGGCCAGCTCTTCCTCGACGTTGATCGAAGACGTGTCGAAACTTTGCGCCATGCCTTGGCCGCTGGTAGCGGTCACGGCAATCGCGACGAATATTGGAAAGCGAGTCAGTTTCTTGAACATTTTTGTTCCCCATATTGTTTTGCGGCGGATTGAGTGAGGTTTGGGAGGACCGACCATCAGCATCCGACAACAGCAATATGAGAGCGACAGGACATCCCGTCCAATAATAAGATTGGGCCGATCTATTCGCTCAGGTTATTGCTTCTCTGTCTTTTGCTCGAAATCAAAGCCTGCGTTAGACAGTTTGTTTCTGGCTACTATCAGCTGACAGTGCCAGGAATTACGGCCGCGACTGCCAGATGTGCGAAGCCTTCGAACCACGGGTGCGATAGCGTTGCGGAAGATGGAACTTGACATTCAGACTAGGCCTTCGGAAGCACAAGACCGAAACGCCTGCGCCTAAAACAAAACTTGAATTTAAAATTCATATTTTATCAAGTCGATGCTATTACCTAGTCGAGCGCCTGGGGATGGCGGTTTGAAATGTCGCATCCTTTCTTATCAATCGTTTTGCTTGAGCCAATTATGGTCACTGTAAAAAAGGATGCCCGGTACGAGATGTACCTCAAGGCACGCAAGGCATTGCTTGACTATGCAACGCCGCTTACAGGCTCCCGTGATGACGCAGAAGATATCGTTCAGGACGCGTTTTTAAAGTTTGTGCCTGACGCTGGTGACGCTACTCCGCCGCCCAAAGCCTATCTGTTTCGTATTGTTCGCAACCTGTCCTTCAACAAAAGACGCAGGCGGAAGCTGGAGGCAAAGGACGAACCTGACGACATACCCTGGTGGGCGTGGCCGCAAGCTCAGCCCTCGCCGGAAGCCGAACTTGTGCTGCAACAACAGGTAAGGCTGGTCGCCCAAGCGATCGAGCGGTTGCCCGTTCGCGAACGCGCGGTCATGGAAATGTATCGTTTCGAGAAAATGACGTTGCAGGAGATCGCCGAACGGCTGGCCGTTTCCGTTCCCACGGCCCATCGCCTGCTCAGCGCGGCGATGGTTCATCTTCGCGACGAGACGAAAGATGCTTTTTGACGGAACAAATGCGACTTATTACGAAACCTCTGAAAGATTGATCCGGCTCGCGTGTCTATGCAGATAATGCATTTCAATTCACACAACCGCCAGGACGGACAAGGCCGGCACCGATGAACTCCGAACCACACCACCAGCGATCTCTCCTGTTTGACCAAGCCAGCAACTGGCTGATCCGCATCCGGGACAATCCGCAGTCACCAGATACAAAGGCTGCTTTCGAGGCGTGGCGACGGACTTCGCCCGCCCATGAACGAGCATGGACCGATCTCTGTCGTTTATGGAGCGTGTCCGGAAAGGCTGAACCCTTTTACCGTCCACTTGCTTCAAGCGAGCAAAAGGCAACGCGGCGGCCCGCGTTTTCCCTCCCCAGGATTGGGACGGGCGTGGCGATTGCAAGCATCGCCACCCTGATAGTCTGGTTTGTTGCGCCTTCCCTGGTGATCCGCCTGACCGCAGACCATCTTACGGCCACGGCGGAAATCCGAACCATTCCACTCGAGGATGGCAGCACGGTGCAGCTTGCGCCGGGCAGTGCGTTGCGCATCGAATTCCGCGACGATGTCCGACAGGTCGCACTTTTGCGCGGTGAGGCATTTTTCGATATTTCAAAAGATCCAAATCGCAAGTTCAAGGTGGTCGCGGGCAGCACTGACATTGAAGTGCTTGGCACCGCATTCGATGTCAGCGTTACAGAGGCAGCAACAACGGTTTCGGTTGCCCGTGGCTCAGTGTCGGCGCATGCGCGGAACGCCCCAACAGAGCTTACACAGAACATACTCGCGCCGGGTGATGCAGTATCGATCGATGACTTGAGCGGCGTCACGACCAAGACACGCATTGCCGCCAATGATGTCGGCGCGTGGCGTCAGGGCAGACTGGTCGTGAACAATGCTACAATCGATTCCGTGATCGATATCATAAGACGCTACGACCCCGCATGGATCACGATGGCCGATCTTTCCCTTGGCGACCAGAAGGTGACGGGCATCTACGACCTGACGTCGCCGAAACTCGCCCTTGGAGCGCTGGTCGATCCGTTCGGCGGCAAGGTCAGAAGCCTCGGTGCCTCAATCACCGTCATCAGCCGCCATTAATAAATATGACAATAAAAATCAAGATTTAGCGGAATTGTAAAAACGGTTCTGAAAATATCGGTTTACCGATGTGTCTTTCTGTCAGCAAACCGGTCCGTCCGGGTGCCATGGCAGGAGAGGCAGTGGGTAAATGGTACAACGTGTAGCTTTGTGGCAACATTCTTCCCGAAAGGATGGCGCCAGGCAAATTGGGTTTCTTTTGAGTTCCGTCGCGCTGGCGACCGTAACGTTCTGCGGGCAAGGTCTGGCGCAGACTGCCCCTCCTACGGCAAACCTGCAGTCGCGACAGTCCGACCTTCGTGATTTTGATATAGCAGGCCAGCCATTGGCATCAGCGCTCGCGGCATTCAATCGCCAATCCGGCATTCAGGTCAGCCAGCAATCCAGCACCATGGTCAATGTCACGGTCAACGCCGTCAGGGGACGCATGAGCGCGCAGGCGGCCCTTTCGACGATGCTGTCGGGCACAGGCATTTCCTTCCGGTTCACCGGCAACCGGGCCGTCGTTGTCGGTGCGGGGCAGAGTGGAAACGATGCATCCGTCGCCCCGGATGACGGATCCACGGTCCTGGAAACGATCACCGTTGCGGCTGGCAATGGCAAAGCCACGACCGGAACCGGCTACCAGGGCACACCCGATTGGGTCTACGAGACCCCGAGCAGCCTGAGCGTGGTTGGCCGGGAGGCGATACAATCAGCCGGCACCCGCAACACCCGCGACCTCTTCAACCGGATCTCCGGCGTCTATGCCGGCGAAGGCAATGGCAGCTTCCCGACGGTTTCGCCCAACATACGGGGCCTGCAGGATTCCGGCCGTGTCATCGTCTCCATCGATGGCGCCCGACAGAATGCCCAGCGCGGTGCCGGATTCGGTGGCAGCAATTATATCTCGAATTCGGGCCAGGCCTTCGTCGACAGCGCGTTTATTCGCGCCGTCGAGGTCGAGAAGAACACCAGAGCAGCGACCGGCAACGCCGGTTCACTCGGCGGCAAGGTGGAGTTTCAGACCGTTGGTGCGGACGATCTGATTGCAGATGGCAAGCAATGGGGTGTCGAGACCAACACCGGGACCGGCACCAACAACACGCACTATCAGGGGTCGTATCTTGCCGCGACACGCCTCGGCGAGACGCCATTCTCGCTCACCGGCGGCTTCAGCAGCTCCAATCTCGGCGAATACGCGGTCGGGAAGAACGGGGACCAGACGACCACCGAAGACATCATGAAGAACATGCTCGGCCGGAACAACTGGAGCACCCTTGCCAAGCTCGAAGGCGACTTCGGCGATGTCGAGACCTCCCTGTCCTGGATGCATCAGGACAACTCCTTCGTCTACGGCACGTCCGGTGGCGGGAGCCTCAACCGTGAAAACGCACGCAATGACAGCGTTACCGCCAAGTTCACATGGGATCCGGAATCCCCGCTCATCGATATGAAGGGCCTTCTCTGGCTGAACGATTCCAACACGAAAGAGGTTCGCGAAAGGCGAACAATGGGTACACCGATCACCACGGATGACATCCCCGAAACCACGATCGATATGGGCACGAAGAGCTTCGGCGCTTCGCTCGATAACACCAGTGTGCTCGAAACCGTCGCCGGTCCGCTGACCCTCAACTACGGCGCCGAAGCCTTCCGCGATATCGCCACGTCGTCGGCCAGCAGCACCAGCATTTTCGCGAACCCGGACTGGGAAAGCAGCTATACCGCCTTCAGCCCGCCCGGTCGGCGAGACACGGCGAGCCTCTTCGTCAACGGGACTTTGGACCCGGTGGATTGGGTCAGCCTGTCGGCAGGGCTGCGCTATGATTGGTCACGGCTGAAAGGCACCGCACGCTATCAGAATCGTGTCACCACAACTGTAACGACACCTGCCAGACCCGCACAGGCAACCACCACCTATTCCGCCTGGGCGCAGACATACTCTCCGACCACCTATAATCAACGCGTCTCATTGTGCAATGGCATTAATCCGAACACTGGCCTGCCACTCAACAATCCCAGCGCGCAAAATACAAACTGCAATCTCCTCGCCCAGCTCGGAGAAATCGTCGATTCAAGGTTTTATGCAGCGGGAACAACGATACCGAGCACTACGTCGCCTCCCGTCACGACCTATCCGGAATACGAGTTCGAGGTCGACCGCATCGACAGCGCATGGCTTCCCTCAGCAACGATCGAATTCAAGCCGGCGGATTGGTTCCGTCCCTATGTCAGCTATTCCGAGAGCTATCGGCCGCCAACCATCCTGGAAGCATTCTTCACCGGCGGACCACCGACCGACAACGTCGGCGTTGCCTATGCGCCCAATGAAGATCTGCGGTCTGAAACGGCCACAACCTACGAAATCGGCACCAATGTCAGTCTTGACGACGTTCTGACGGGCGGAGACAGCCTCCGCCTAAAGGCCTCGGCTTTCTACCGCGAGGTGGAGGACTACATCGTGCTCGGCACGATCTACACTTCGGATGTCAGCACGAGAACCTATCAGAGTTTCGTCAACCTCGACGGGACAACCCGCATGAAAGGTGTGGAACTGGAGGGCAATTACGACACCGGCGGTTTCTGGATCGGCGGAACGGCCTCCTTCCTCGATACGGAATGGCCGTCGAAGACACAGGTCTTCTCCAACGGCACCACAACCACCTCGGGAGACATCATTGCGACTGCCGGCTCGGTCCCGCCGAGATTGAAGCTGACCGTCGATGGCGGCATGCGGTTCTTCGACGACCGCCTTTCCCTTGGCGCGCGCCTCAACCACGTCACATCGAACCAGAGCTACAGGCTGGACACCGATACGGGCGACCTTTTGAAGCTGACCGACGTCTACACGACCGTTGATATCTACGGGTCGTTCGAGGTGACCGAAGCTGCAACCCTGCGCTTCTCCGTCAACAACGTCACCGATCGCAACTACATCCCGGCCAACAGCGACTACACCGCACCGGGTCGCACATTCACCGCAACGCTGAAGATGAAGTTCTGATCACATCCGCTTCGGCGCGCCGGCTGGCACGCCGAGAAAAAATTCCCCAGGCCAGGGTGATGGCCTGACCTGGGGATACCATGTCCGGACAGTCGTCCGGGCCAATGTCAACAGCCACTCAAGGAGAAACCCCATGGCTGCAGTCATCCAACTTAGCGCCGCCTCGTCGAATATGGAAGGCTACCTGAACGGTTGGACGAGCGGTTACAGCTCGACCTATGGCGCTTTCTGGGACGAGGGTAATGGCCTTGTCACCAATCCGCTCAGCACCACCGTCTACGAACAATGGGGCAATGGTGCCACGGGCGGAAACGGCATCTACATGGAGGGAGAATTCCAGTATTCGCGTGGCAACCTGACCGGCACGGTCGACAGCATCACGCTCGGCAGCGGTTTCAGCCAGTCTGCCTCGACCGGCTTCAGCGTTTCCGCCGATCTGGTGATCACGCCCGATAGCACCTTCCCGAGTGCTGCCCAGGACGTGTTCGATTGGGCAATTTATGATCTGACCGTCAACAGCTCTCTCGACAGCCTCTACGACTACCTCGCGGCCGTCGGCACCGAGATCCACGACACCGCCGCCTCCGACACGCTCGTCGGCTTCGGCGGCGCCGACACCTTCGTCTTCACCACCGGCAACGACATCGTGAAGGCTGGCCCCACCGGCACCTACGGCTTCCAGGATGGTGTGGACGTTCTCGACATCTCCGCCTGGGGCGTATCCGACTTGAGCGGACTGCTGATTTCCGATCTGGGCGGTAACGCCGTCATCGGGAGCTTCCTGGGCGACACCATCACGCTCAACGGCGTCTCCTCCAGCGTTCTCGACGCGTCGGACTTCCTGTTCGCGTGAGGTCGAAAAGGTCGCGCGCCGTCTTTGCGCGCGACCACCCTCCATCAACAAAGGAGCGCATAGTCGCAATGCGGATCAAACATCGCAAGGAAGAGACGCTCTTGGGCAACAAGACGGGGATGAGCGGTCCACTGACCGCCATCGCCCTGCTCAGCGGCGTCACCAATATCCTGGCGTTGACCTCGCCGTTATTCATGCTGCAGGTCTATGACCGGGTCCTTTCCAGCGGCAGCATGCCCACGCTTGTTGGCCTCGCCGTTCTGGCAGCTATCCTCTACGCCTTCCAGGCTTTGCTCGACATCATCCGGGCACGCGTGCTGCTCCGTATCGGTGAAAAATTCGATCACAGCCTGGCGCCCCGCGTCTACCATGCGGTGGTCCGGCTGCCGCTTCTCACACGGATGCCCGGAGACGGACTGCAGCCATTGCGCGATCTCGACAATGTGCGCGGCTTTCTCTGCGGCAGCGGCCCCACGGCCTTCTTCGATCTCCCCTGGATGCCGCTCTATCTCGCCATCAGCTTTCTCTTTCACTTCTGGATCGGAGCGACCGCTCTGGCTGGCACCATCATCCTGATCGGCCTTACGATCCTAAGCAATCTCCTGTCCGGGCCTCCAATCAGAGCGGCGACGGGTGCCAACATGGTGCGCAACGGACTTCTTGAGGCAACCCGCAGAAACGCTGAAGTGGTCCACGCCATGGGACTGGGCCAGCGCACGGCCCTGCGCTGGCATCAGGCCAATGCCGACTATCTCCGCGCCAATCGGGAATCCGGCGATGTGCTCAGCCTACTCGGCAACCTGTCTCGTGCATTTCGCATGACGCTGCATTCAGCGCTCTTGGGCGTCGGAGCATGGCTAGTGATCAACCAGGAGGCAACCGGCGGCGTCATGATCGCCAGCTCGATCATGATGGGACGGGCGCTGGCACCGGTGGATCAGGCGATCGCAGCCTGGAAGCCCTATCTGATGGCAAGACAAAGCTGGGCACGCCTCAAGGAACTTCTGGCACGGGTAACACCTGAGCCACATGTCATGTCCCTGCCCAGACCGCAGACCGATCTGAAGGTAGAAGCGCTGGTCGTCGCACCGCCTGGCGAACAAGCGCCCACTTTGACCGGGATCTCCTTTGCGATACAAGCCGGACACGCGCTGGGTATCATCGGACCTTCCGGTTCCGGAAAATCGACATTGTCACGGGCTCTTGTTGGCGCATGGCCGCTCGCTGGCGGCAAGGTTCGGCTAGACGGCGCAAGTTTTGACCAATGGAACCGGGCCGAACTCGGCCCGCATATCGGCTACCTCCCCCAAGGCGTCGAGCTTTTCGACGGAACCATCGCGGAAAATATCGCCCGGCTCGATGAAGAGCCGGAGGCACAGGCCGTCGTCGCTGCGGCGCGGTCCGCCGGCGCACACGAGATGATCTTGCAAATGGAGCACGGCTATGACACCCGGATCGGCGAAGGCGGATCGGCGCTGTCTGCCGGACAACGCCAAAGGATCGGCCTCGCACGCGCGCTCTACCGTGAACCCTTCCTGGTCGTGCTCGACGAACCAAATGCAAATCTGGATGCCGAGGGAGAAGCAGCCGTCGTGAAGGCGATCGCCTCGGTACGCGCGCGCAACGGCATCGCCATCGTGATTGCCCACCGCCCCAGCGCGATCGGCGCCGTTGATTTCGTTCTGATGGTCGAAGCCGGACGGCAAAAGGCTTTCGGCCCGCGTGAAAAGGTGCTCGCAGAGGTTCTGCAGACACACCCGGCGCGTCAGGAGATCGTCCGCCCCTATCAGCCGGGCCCTTACGGGATTTCCCCGTTGCGGGTGATCACCGCACCCAACAGTGCGCTTGCCGCAAACCAGGAGGATACCACCGATGTCGCTCCATGACATGGATGCCGCCGTCAGCCGATCGATACGCCGCCATACGAGCATGGGGCTACTGACCTGCATCCTGCTTTTCGGTGGCGCAGGTGCCTGGGCAGCTGCAACCAAGCTTTCCGGTGCGGTGGTCGCCAGCGGCCACTTCGTCGTCGACAGTTATCTGAAGAAGGTCCAGCACCCGGACGGCGGCGTGGTTGGGGAGATCCTCGTACGCGAAGGTGACACCGTCACCGCCGGCGACGTGGTTATGCGCCTTGATGCAACGCAGGCAAGGGCCAATCTCGACATGGTTCGCAAACGGCTCGACGAGCTATTGGCTCGGCAAGCGAGGCTTCAGGCAGAACGCGACGATCGCGCGGAGATCGTGTTTCCGGAAGCACTGCTGGACAAGAAACAGCTAGGGCATCAGGAAGCGACAGCCGCAGTCGACAGCGAAACCCGGCTGTTCGAATTCCGCAAAACCTCCCGCGAAGGGCAGAAGGCGCAGCTCAGCGAACGCATTTTGCAGTATGGCCATGAGATCGATGGGTTGCGCGCGCAGGAAACCGCGTATCGCGAGGGAAGCAAGGTATTGCTGAATGAAATCACCTCGCTTGCCGAACTGCGCAAGCAGGGTGCGGTCTCTGACCAGCGCCTCAATGGCCTGAAGACGGAGCTTGCGACATTCGGCGGAGAGCTTGGCGAGAAGATCGCCTATCAGGCGCAGATCGCCGGGCGGATTACCGAGACCAGACTGGCCATGATGCAGATCGACCAGGATCTGAAGACCGAAGTCAGTCGGGAGTTGCGCGAGGTTCAGGGCGATATCGGCGAATATGTCGAGCGCAAGATTGCGTCGGAAGACCAGTTGAAGCGGATCGACATTGTCGCGCCACAGTCCGGCGTGGTGCACCAGCTTGCCGTTCATACGATCGGTGGCGTGGTGACGCCGGCGGATCCCATTATGCTCATCGTCCCGAAGAGCGATACGCTGTCTCTGGAAGTCCGCATTTCCCCCAAAGACATTGATCAGGTGCAGTCGGGACAAAAAGCCATGATCCGCCTGTCAGCGTTCAATCAGAGCACGACACCTGAGTTGAGCGGCCATGTCAGCCGGGTGGCGGCAGATCTTTCCACCGACGAGAAAACCGGGCTTTCCTACTTTCTGGTCCGCCTCCTGTTGGACGCTGGCGAATACCATAAGCTGGCCGGGATGACCGTGGTCCCGGGGATGCCGGCGGAAGCTTTTATCAAGACGGGCGAAAGATCCGCCATTTCCTATCTGCTGAAACCGCTGACTGACCAGATCGCTCGCGCCTTTCGCGAACAGTAGGGTACAATAGCGCCGGCACAAACGTCATAGAACACCGGCAATTCCAGCTGCACGCCACGTGGGGCGACGGGCAATGCCTGGGAACTATCGCTTGCGACCGGCATTTTGATTGTTTCCGTTGACCATTCTTCATTCGAAGCGGCGCTGTGCGGAAGCCGACGTGTCCGCGGCAGGTGGCGCAGGCGGCTCTTCCACAAGGCGCCGCGCCAGCCACACCCCGCCGGCCAGATATACGATGGCGCCAACCAGCAGCATGATGATGCCACCAAGCTGCTGATCTTCCTGGGCGCCCAAAACCACCCCGAAGCAAGTTACTTCGCCCTCGCCGTAGAGCGGCCGCTGGCTGAGCGACAGGAGCGCGCCGAGCAGGGTCATGTGGATCGACGTCAAGAGCAACGCGCCCGCGCCAATTGCGGCATGGATCTTGTTGCCAGGCTGCGCCAGACTGGCCCACCAAAGCAGAACGCCTGCCAACAGAAAGCTCGCTTGCTCGATCACGGTCGCCGGCACAGACGCCTCCGCTATGCGTCGCATGGCCGGTGCATGCCAGCCCCAGACGGTGAAAAGCTCCAGGATGGATGCAGCCACCGGCAGCGCGACGGGTATGGGTGTCCGTGGCCTCCCGTTTCGAGCCAGACCTATGGCGATGAGCGGCGCGGCGATGCCGACAACCCCCATATGCGCCACCATATGCGCCGAAAACGAATCTCGCCATCTGTCCAGCAAGGGACCGAGCCAGACGACGGCCAACAGCAGTAGGCCTGCCGGCAGCGCGATGCGGCTCATCTGATGCACTCCGTGATGAACAGCGCCGGCAAAGCAGAGAAGGTCACTGCAACGAAGCTGAGCCCGGACAGCAAAAGCGTTGCATAGCCCTGGAACAGCAGCCGGTCCTTCCGGCTCGGGTCGTCATGCGGCGGATCATCGGTGCCAAAATTCCACTGGCGCCAGGCCAGTGCGGCTGAGACTACGATCAGGATGAGTGCAGCAACGGTCAAAACGCCGATGGCTATCCTGAGATTGTTGAAGTCCAGTCCGAGAAAATCGGGCTTCTCGCAGAAGATCGCGGCCCCGACATAGCAGAACAGGAAATGCAGCGCCCAGATGACGGGCGCCGTGAAGAGCGTCCAGAGGGATTCGACCTCGCGCGGCAGAAGATGCCACATCACAGCGCCTCCGGGAAAAGGCCGACGACGGCGAAGGTGGTGACGGCCGTGACAAGCATAAAATGCCAATAAAGCGCGACATTGCAAATTTCCATGTCGTGCCGGGATGTCATGCGGCCGGCGAGGCTTCGCGCAAGACAATAGAGCTGCATGATCACGCCGACCACACCATGAGCCACAGTCCAGATGACCAGGATCCAGACGATTGCCGGATAGACATGGTCGGTCGGGTCCATACCGGTCGTCCAGGGGCCTGCGAGGGCAGCAACGCAACCGACCGAAGCCAGCAGCGCCCCGATCACGATCAGCCCCCGCGCCAGCCCGACATGGCCACGCCGGTTGACCTCCCTTGCGCCGACCGTTGCTGCCCACGCCGTCGCGTAGAGGCCAAGTGCTGCCATCGGCCAAAACACACCGGGGCCGCTCAAGCCGCCGGTGAAATCCTGATTGATCGTCCAGAAAAAGAAGTAGCCGAAGATCAGGCTGGCGAAGGCGGTTCCGTCTCCGACCATGGTGATGAACATGCCCCACCAGCCGACCGACTTTACGCCGGACGCATAGAGTGGAAGGGTAAGCCCTCGGCCAACATTCTTTTCCGCCTTTTCAGGGATGTGGCCAGTGCCAGTCCAGAGCCACCAAAGTATCGCCGCCAGGAAGGCGACACAGGAAAAGGCTGAGAGAACCCACCACTTGAAAGTCAGCGCGACGAAGACTGTGCCCAAAGTGACCGCGCTGATGATGGTAATATACGATGTCCCGCCGACGCGAAGGACCTGTTCCGGTTCGGCATCGAGTACGGAGGTAACCAGCGTTTCTCGATGCCCTTCCTTGGCGTCCGGCAGATACCAGTCGCCACGCTTGACTTCTTCGGCCAGACCTTTCTCGTCCCACAACGGATAACGGCTTTTGATCCGGGGGATGGAGCGCATGCCCCATTTTTCCTCGGGCTCGCTGATCCATTCGAGAGTGCCCGCGTTCCAAGGATTGACTTCACCACGCGGCTGGCGGCGACGATGCAGGGTGACGTCGACGACGACGGCGAACATGCCGATACCGAGCACCACCGCTCCCATCGTGGACATCAGGTTCAGCCAATCCCAGCCGAGGCCTTCGGGATATGTGAATACCCGCCGCGGCATGCCGCGCAGACCCGCTATGTGCATAGGGAAGAAAGTGATGTTGAAGCCGACGAACATCATCCAGAAGGCAAAGCGGCCCACCCGCTCCGACATGTGTTTTCCATCGATCAGCGGATAGTAATAATAGAGGCCGGCAAAGACCGGAAACAGCATGCCGCCGATCAGCACATAATGCAGGTGGGCGACGATGAAATAAGTGTCGTGCGCCTGCCAGTCAAAAGGCACCAGCGCGACCATCACGCCTGTCAGTCCGCCCATGACAAAAATAGCGATTCCACCCATGGCAAAAAGCATGGGGATCGAAAAAATCACCCGGCCGGCCAGCATGGTGGCGATGAAGACGAAGATCTGCACGCCGGTTGGAATGGCGACCGCCTCGGATGCTGCTGAAAAGAAGGCGAGCGAAATCTGCGGCAGGCCTGTGGCGAACATATGGTGCACCCATAGTCCGAAAGAGAGAAAGCCGGTACCCACGGCGGCTAACACGATCCAGGAATAGCCTACAATGGGCCGGCCGGCAAAGGTCGGCACAATCATCGCCAGCAGCGCAATTGCTGGCAGGAAGATGATGTAGACTTCCGGATGCCCGAAAATCCAGAACAGATGCTGCCACAACAGGGGGTCGCCACCGCGCTCGGGATCAAAGAACGGCCAATCGAACATGCGCTGCATTTCAAACAGGAGGTCGCCGGCGATCAGGGGTGGAAATGCAAACAGGATCATCCCACCGACGATCAACAGATACCAGGCAAACAGCGGCATGATGTTCACGCGCATGCCCGGCGCCCGGCACTTCATGATGCCGACGATCAGTTCGACTGCCGCCGCAAGCGAGGCGACCTCGATGAAGGAAAGTCCAAGCAGCCAGATATCAGCACCGATGCCCGCCTGCTCGCTGGTTGCGAGCGGCGGATACATGAACCAGCCGGCATTCGGCGCAGCGTTAAAGAAGATCGAACCGCAGACGAAGACGCCGCCGATCAGGAAGCTCCAGAAACCGAAGGCGCCGAGCCTTGGAAAGGGCAGTTCGCGCGCGCCCAGCATTGAGGGCAAAAGGAAGATCGCCACCGCCTCGAAGATCGGGACGGCGAACAGGAACATCATGACGGTTCCGTGCAACGTGTAGACCTGGTTGTAGAATTCAGCCGAAAGCAGGTCGTTTTCCGGTACAGCGAGCTGGGCGCGGACGAGCAAGCCAAGCAGCCCGGCAAACAGCATGAACGCAAAAGCGGTCGAGCCATACCAGAGGCCGACTTCGGTATTGTTGACCGACGTCCAGTAGCGCCATCCCGGCGGATTTGCCCATACCGCCCGGAGCTGTTTTTCCTCGGCGGATGCGTCTTCCTCCTGGATCGGGTCGTCGCTCATTGCAATCCTTTCAGCCATTTGACCACCGCGGACAAATCCTCCTCAGATAGGTTTTGATAACCTGGCATCTGGCTACCCGGTTTGATCGACCCGGGATCAGCGATGAAGCGTGCCATGTTGGTTTCGCTATTTTCCATCCGGCCAGCGGCGAGAGTGAGACGTGATCCCACATGCGAAAGGTCGGGGCCGGCAGAACCTTTCGCCGCGGTGCCAGCGACGCTATGGCATTCGCCGCATTTCTCGCGAAAGAACACCGCCTGGCCGGCATTCGTCGGGTCTGTTGCTGCCGGAACGCTGCGTTGTTCAAGCCATGCCTCGAACTCAACCGGCTCCATCACGACTGCGGGGAAAGCCATAAATGCATGAGAGGTGCCGCAGAACTCGGCACACTGGCCGCGATAGGTACCCTTTCGCTGGGCCAGCAGCGACAGGCGGTTGATACGTCCTGGGATAAGGTCCATCTTTCCGCCAAGTGCGGGAATCCAGAAGGAATGGATCATGTCCGAGCTGGTGAGGGAAAACTCGACCCGCTCGCCGACAGGCAAACGGATCTCATTTGCCGAGACGACTTTGCTGCCGTCGGCGCGGCGATAAACGACATGCCACCAGAACTGGTTTCCGACGACCTCGATGCGAGTGCTTGCCTCTCCGGATTTCGCAAAGGGACGCAGAAATGGCATCAGCCAAAGGGCGTAAACCAGGAGCGCCGTCAGAACGACGATGGGGAAAACCACCCCGCCCAATAGGATGACCTGGCCGGCCGCCTTCTCCGATATGGTCCCACGCTTCCATCGTGCGGCATATTGAGAAATGGCGACAACGATGGCCCATATGATGAGACCACCAATGGTCATTGCCCAAAATAGCGTTGCCACGCTTTTGGCCTCTTCCCCAGCGGGATCCAGAGCGGACTGCACGCCGGAGCATGATGCGATCACGGGACAGAGCCCCGCGCAAAATGCCATGCTACGCCATTGCGCCGACATCCTACCGCCAAAACTGTTGCGCCCACGTCCTATGGCCAGCCCCCTTCGCGACAATTACTCCCATCACTGCTCCGACCATTTAGCGCACCAAATGTCGTGCTGTAGGGGCAAAGGTCGGAAGTTTTGCAGACCGTCGCCGGTTAATGCCGAACTGTGGAACCTCGCGCATCTGAAAACATTGTAATTCTTTGAGCAGTACCCTGGAGCAGGCCTATGTCAGAAAAAGTATCTGGCTATTCTCGATTACAAGTGAGCCTCCATTGGGCAGTCGTAATTCTGGTGGCCTTCCAGTTCCTCGCGCACAACGCAATTGAAGCCACCTGGAACGCCCATCTAGATGGAACGTTACCCTCTCAGGGATCGGACTTGCTGACCTATCTGCATCTAGCCTCAGGAATACTGATCCTGGCACTAGCGTTATGCCGGCTTTATCTGCGCTACCGCCGCGGCGTCCCTCAACCGCCTGGCGATGAGCCACGTATTCTGAAAATTTTGTCCGAATCCGTCCACGGGTTGATCTATGCCATGCTCCTGTCACTGCCTGTATCGGGTGTGATCGGGTGGTTTTTCGATTTTCGACTAGCGGTCGCTGTCCATGAATATCTGCAAGCCGTGCTTCTGGGGCTCATCACCGCCCACATCGCCGGCGCCTTGTTCCAGCACCTCATCCGCCGCTCGGATGTGATGATGCGCATGTTTGCGCCGGAAAAGTCATAAGGTCCTGTCAGGCAGCATGCCACGCCGAGACCATTTGAGATGCTCATTTGGCGGTGTGGCTCCCAGCGGCATACCTTTTGTTTCCCAGTTGTGAATTGCTGTCGACCGGCCAAGAAGCGTAGCGGACAATTGCTGGCGCGATCGTTGTGTCGGTGGGCAGGCCGGGGGTGCCGCCGCTGACGCCGCCAGCCTACACTGTCGCTTCTATCATCGCGTACCGATCTAGCCGTGAATGAGCGTATGCTCCGCACAATTTAAGAGAGTATAAACGAAGAAGCTACAAATTCCACAGCGTCCGGCATCGGAGGCTATTTCCTCAATACATGGCATGTAGATTGTTTGCATTGGGCAAAAATCGCTTTCCCGTGAGCTATGTTTAAATCTGGATGGAACCTTGACTGATGGTCGATGAAGCCTGCCAAGCGCAAGCCTCCGTTGCTGCCGGTAAAACACGAAGCCCATTGCGGATCTTTCGCTCCATGTTGGTGCTGGCCTTGGCCTGGAAACGATCGCTTCTCTCCAAGGTCATTGTCGTTTTCCTTGGAGTGGCCCTTCTTTCGTACAGCTTGGGCGCTCTGGTCGGCTGGTCCATGTTCGTCGAAGCCGCCAAGGAGCAATGGAACAACCAGGCGCGGATAAATGTCCAGATCGCGAGTTCAACACTGCGCGGTGTCTACACCTATGTCATCATCAAGACCCACGCAGACGGTCAGGTGGAACGCATTGTAACCGCGCAGCCGATTGGCGATGACGATTCCATTCTTTTCACAGGGTTTACCCCGACCGACGTGCTCGCACTCGTCGCCGCCCAGACCAAGAACGACGCATGGCTGTTCCGCCGCGATCCAGAAACCGGGCGATTTTTTGAGGTGGCGACATCATCCGGCGTTGTGCCCAGCGAAGAGTCGTGGATCTCGAGCGAGGAGCTCCTGTTTGCAGGCGATGCCCCGGCCGGGCACGTTTCAACCGGCTTCGCCACAATCGCAGGTGACAGCCATTTTGTCGGTGTCTTGCCGATCGTCAGTCCAGACAATGTAATTCTGGGTGCGGTCGCTGTCTCGATAGGAAAGGCCTCCATCCTGAAACGCGCGCAGCAGGAACTGCTCAGCAATTCGCTGCTCATGATGCTGACGCTGCTGCTTCTCACGGGACTGCTCGCCACCATTTTTGCCAGGCGCCTCTTCCAGCCGGTTCCGGCGCTGGTTCAGGCGACACGGCAAATTGCCCGGGAGGTGACAGACAAGGTCACCCCCTTCCAGCTTCGCACTGACGAAATCGGGGAAATGGCGCGGGCTATCGAGGCACTGCGCGAAGCGGTGGTCGAGCGCGCGGGGCTGCGCGAGATCCGCGACATGGCCATTGAACTTGAGCATATGGCTCATCACGACACCTTGACCGGATTGGCCAACCGGGCCCTCTTGATGAAGACGCTGGAAAAGGCGCTCGATGATGGAGGCAACACCGGCGGCTTCAACATCCTTCTGCTAGACCTCGATCGCTTCAAGGTGGTGAACGACACCCTGGGCCATGGTTGCGGCGACCAGTTGCTGATCACCTGCGCCCAGCGTATCCGTGAGGTCCTTGATGACGGTGACCTTGCAGCCCGTCTCGGCGGCGACGAATTTGCCATCATCCAACTTGTGCAGACTGACGCAACCAACGAAGCGCGCGCATTGGGTACGCGTCTACTCCAGACGATCGCAAATGGCTTCATCCTGGAGGGCCAGGAGATGGTCGTTGGCACGAGCATCGGCGTGGCCTGCGCACCGGCCCATGGCACAAGCGCAGGACAGTTGCTTCAGAATGCCGACCTCGCATTGTACCGAGCAAAGGCTGCAGGACGGGGCAACCTTGTCGTCTTCGAACATGGCATGGACATGGTTGTCCAGGACCAGCATGCCCTGGAGATGGACCTCAGGCTTGCACTCCAGCGTGGCGAGTTTGAACTGCATTACCAGCCCTTCGTCAAAATCGCCACCGGGGACGTGTGCGGCTTTGAAGCGCTGGTGAGGTGGAGGCACCCCCAGCACGGGCTGATAGCGCCAGACCGCTTTATTCCACTCGCCGAGGAAACCGGCGGCATCGTAGCTCTCGGAGCCTGGGTACTCGAACGCGCCTGCACAGACGCCGTCGCGTGGCCGGACGCGATGCGCCTTGCGGTGAACCTCTCGCCGGTGCAGCTACGCCATGGCGGAATTGTCGAGACGGTTCGAGCAGCCCTCACTGCTTCCGGTCTGCCCGCCGGGCGGCTGGAACTCGAAGTTACCGAAACTGTGATGCTTGCCGGGGCCGAAAGCCGTGAGGCACTCCGGGCAATCGGCGCCATGGGCATTTCCGTCGTATTGGACGATTTCGGCACCGGCTATGCATCGCTGAGCTATCTCGCCGAAATGCCCTTCAGCAAAATCAAGATCGACCGCGGTTTCGTCGCTGACCTGCCAACCCAGCCGACATCCAGGGCGATCGTTGCAGCCATCACCAATCTGGCACGTGAGCTGGATATGGAAATCACGGCCGAAGGGGTGGAAACAGAGGAACAACTACTGATCCTCAGGGCAGCCGGTTGCACCAATGCACAGGGCTATTATTTCGCCAGACCACGACCGATTGCCGAAATCGATCTTTGTCCGCAGACAGAAAATTCCAAAACGGCATTTGAATGATGCCTTCGGTTACCTGGGTGGAAGAAACCCGGCACCGCCAACGGGAGAAACGACATGCACAAATTGGCCATTGCAGTGCTTTCTCTGGCGTGGATCCCGCCATCGGTGCCGGCATTGGCACAAGAGACGAACAACACCCTGAAGAAGATTGCCGAAACCCACGTTATCTCCGTGGGTTATCGAGAGGCCGAACCGCCATTTTCCTACAAGACACCAGATGGCCAGATTATCGGCTTCTCGATGGACCTCTGCAATCACGTCGTGGAGGCCGTGCGGCAGCACCTGAAGCTCGACAAGTTGAACATTGACTATGTCGCGGCAACATCTGCCACGCGCTTCGTACTCGTCAAAAGCGGCAAGATCGACATCGAATGCGCCGCCACCACCAACAATGCCGAGCGGCGAAAGATCGTCGGCTTTTCCTATCCGCATTTCACCACGGCCACCCAGTTCATGACAAGGCGTCAGGACGACATCATCAACCTTCAGGGCTTGGCCGGCCGCTCAGTTGCTGCCGCCTCCGGCACGGTCAATATCGACCAGCTGAACGCGATTAACCGCGTCAGACAGCTTAACATTGGCGTGATACCAACCAAAACCAACTCGGAGGCCTTCGATCTCGTGACCGATGGGCGTGCCTCCGCCTTCGTATGGGATGGCATCCTGCTTGCCGCCATGATCGCGCAAGCACCAGATCCGTCGAAATTCGCGCTGTCGGAAGAAATGTTGAGCCCTCCAGAACCCTACGGGCTTTTGATGCGACATGGCGACGAAGAGTTTCGAACGGTCGTCAACACGGCGCTGAAGCAGGTTTTCACGAGTTCCGAGATCGAGGCTATCTACAGCAAATGGTTTTTATCGCCGATTCCACCCGACGGCATGAACCTGAATTTACCAATGTCGCCGACCCTAAAGGCGGCATTTGCCGTGCCCACGGACTATCTGGAATAGGGAGGGTGAACAGATGATACGGCCAATTTCCCGATATTTACAAATGCCAAAACTGCTTCTGTATGTCACCACCACGGTCCTCTCCCTGCTCATCCCTGTAAGCGCAGGGCATGCCGAACAGCCATCGCCGACGCTCCGCAAGATCGTGGAGACAGGGTTGGTCCGGATCGGTTACAGCGCAGAGGACTTTCCCTTCTCCTATCGCCAGCCCGACGGTACCGTCACGGGCTACTCGACCGAACTGTGTCTGGAAGTGGTCGCCACCATACGCGACAGCCTCAAGCTCGCTTCGGTGAAGGTCGAATATGTCGAACGAAACCCGCGCAACCGCGTCAGCATGCTGAGGAAAGGCGACTTCGATATCGAATGCGTCGCCAGCACGAACAACGCCGAGCGGCGCAAGAGCGTCGGTTTCTCCTACCCGCATTTTGTCACCGGCACCCAATTTGTCTCGCTGAAAAAAAGCAACCTGAAGACCATTGCGGATCTCGCCGGCCACACGGTCGCCGCCACATCAGGGACTACCAATATCGGACAGCTTAACACAATGAATCGGGAGCGGGCTCTCAATATCGCCGTTGTACCGGTCGAGACCCACAAGGACGCCCTTCAGTTGGTGCGCGAAGGTCGGGCAGCTGCCTTTGTGATGGACGGCATATTGCTCGCTGCCATGGTGGCGAAATCGCCCGATCCAGAACAATTCTCGCTTTCGACAGAAGCGCTGGGATGGCCGGAACCCTACGGTCTTATGGTGCGACTGGACGATACCGGGTTCAGAAATTCCGTGAATTCCGCACTGAAGAAAATCTATGCCAGCGGCAAGATTGAAGAACTCTATGAGAAATGGTTCAACGCACCGGTTCCGCCAATGGGCATCAACATGCGCCTTCCGATGTCGGCTGAGATACGCGCGGCCTTTGCAAATCCCGTTGATCCCGCCGACTGACGCAAGGCAATCGACGTAGCGACATTGGCAATAAGGCAACGGCGCGGATATCACGGCTAGCGCCCGATCACTTTCCGCCGGGAGTGCCGTCATGCAGAAAACCCCTATTGGCGTGCCGGATCAAATCGGCTGCCTTTTCGGCGATCATCACCACCGGCGAGGCGGTGTTGCCGGAGACGATGCGGGGCATGATGGAGGCGTCGACGACGCGCAGGCCCTGAAGGCCTTTTACGCGCAGCGAGGGGTCCACCACGGCATCTGGCTCCGGCCCCATTCGGCAGGTCCCGACGGGGTGGAAAATGGTGGTCGCGATGTCGCCGGCCTTTCGCAGAAGGGCCTCGTTGTCCTCGAACTCACGGCCGGGTAGGATCTCCTCGGGCTGGAAGGGGCGCAGGGCTGCCGCCGACATCACCTGTCTTGCCTGGCGGATGGCGGCGATTGCGACGGAACGATCGTGGTCGGTCGAGAGGTAGTTCGGGCGGATCTCCGGCTGCAGGGCCGGATCAGCCGACGTTATGTGGCAGGTACCGGCGCTGGTCGGGCGCAACTGGCAGACCGAGACGGTGATCGCCGGGAACGGGTGCAGAGGGTCGCCGAGTTTGTCGGTGGAGAGCGGCTGGATGTGATACTCGATGTCGGGCCGGTCTTCTTCCAGGCTGGACCGCGTGAACATGCCGAACTGGCTCGGCGCCATCGACATGGGGCCGGATCGGAACAGCGCATATTCGGCGGCTATCTTCATCTTGCCGCGCCAGGAATTCGCAAGCTGGTTCAGCGTCACCGTATTCTTCACCTTGAAGACCGTGCGGATCTGCAGATGATCCTGCAGGTTTGCGCCGACGGCCGGCTTCGCCATGATAACATCGATGCCGAGCGGGCTGAGGCGTGCTGGATCGCCAATACCCGAGAGCTCCAGCAGCTTGGGAGAGTTGATAGCACCAGCGGCGAGGATCACTTCGCCTGATGCTTTCGCGGAAAATGAGCCTCCGGGCGTGCGATAGTTAACTCCAGTCACGCGTTTGTCCTCGAAGGTCAGGCGTTCGACCAGGGCATGCTGGACAAGGCGCAGGTTGGGGCGTTTTAGCGCCGGTCGCAGGAAGCCCCGCGCCGTGTTCCAGCGCACGCCCTTGTGCTGGTTGACGTCGAAGAAGCCGGATCCCTCGTTGTCACCGTCGTTGAAGTCGGCGCGCGGCTCGATGCCGAATTCGCGCGCGCCTTCCTGGACGGCCTTGAGGATGTCCCATTTCAGGCGCTGGCGGCTGACCTTCCATGGCCCACCAGTTGCATGCATCTCTCCTGATGGCCCGTGATAGTCCTCGGACTTGCGAAAATAAGGCAGCACATCCGACCAGGCCCAGCCCGGATTGCCGAGGTCGCGCCAGCCATCGTAGTCGGCCGACTGGCCGCGCATGTAGATCATGCCGTTGACCGAGGTGCAGCCACCGAGCACCTTGCCGCGCGGATAGGCAAGGCTCCGGCCATTGAGACCCTCTTCGGGTGCCGTGCGCATCATCCAGTCGGTGCGCGGATTGCCGATGCAATAGAGGTAGCCGACCGGGATCTGCACCCAGTGATACAGGTCGGAGCCACCGGCCTCCAGCAGCAGCACGCGGATTGTCGGATCCTCCGTCAGGCGGGCGGCGAGAACGCAGCCTGCGGTTCCTGCCCCGACGATGACATAGTCGTAGTCGCCATCGAGCCGTGTCTTGTCCAGCATGGTCTGTCCTTTTGTTGGCGATCACGATCGCCGATATTCGACCGCATTTGAGTTCGGCCTAGGGCTTCAGGCGGAGCGTGTTCCAGAAATCCCGCATCTGATCGGTCAGGGCCAGATAGATTTCGTATCGCCTGCGAAAATGCTCCGTCAATTCGACATTCGGCCGGAAATCGCTGGCCGACCGGGTCATAGCGGCAACGGCCTCTTCGTAGGAAGCATAGAGGCCGATCGCGACCGTCGCGCCGATCGCCGCCCCCAGAGCGCCGGTCTCGCGGGCCTCCGCGACGGTGAGCGGGATTTCCAAGACGTCAGCCATCAACTGTGGCCAATGAGGACTGCGCGATCCGCCCCCGGACATGACTGCCCGGTCGACCGACAGTCCGGCATGGCGCAGCACTTCGATATGCCGTCGATGCTCGAAGCAGACACCTTCGAAAAGTGCCCTGAGCATGTGGCCCTCGCCATGCCAGCCGGCGAGCCCATAGAAACCGCCGCGGAACTCGGCACCGAGGCGCGAGCCGAAGATGAAGGGATGGAAGAAGGGGTCGTCGGCACGGGCTAAGACCTTGCCAATCTCTTCATTGCAGCGATCGAAGGCCTTGCCGCCATGGTCGTCGCGCATGCGGTGCACATACCATTCGAGATTGGCGGCCGATGTCGCGCTCGACTCGATGTTGACGTATCGACCTTCCCCGAAGGTCGTGACCATGAAGACATCGGGGCTGATGACGGGCCTGTCGGCAAAAACCTGGTTGATGCTCCAGGTTCCCGCGATGACGGAGGCCTCGCCGGGATGGATGACCCCGGAGCCCATGGCACTCGATACGACATCGAAATAGCCACCGATCACAGGCGTGCCCTCTGCGAGGCCCGTTGCCTTGGCGGCTGCAGCGGTGACCCGGCCGACGATGTCTGCCGACTGCACGCGCTCGGGAAAGAAGGCCAAGGCATCCTCAAGGTGGTAGAGGCCGAGCAATGCCGCGTCGAGTTCGGAACCCGGCATGGCAAGGAGTCCAGCGCCACTAAGGTCGGAGATATCGTTGGCCAGCCGGTCCGTCAGGCGGAAGTTGATGAAGTCCTTGCAGAACAGGACGGCGCCGATCTTGGCATAGGTCTCCGGCGCGTGGCGCTTGACCCAGGCAAGCAGGCTTGGGGTCTGCGCTGGCCAGGGGCGCTGAAGACAGCGCGCCTGGAGCGCGTCCCCGTTCTCGCGGTCGAGTTCTGCGGCGATATCTGCTGCCCGGCTGTCGAGCGACTGGATGCCCTTCAGCGGTTGGAAGGCACGATCCAGCAGGTAGAGGCCGTTGCCATGGCCCGCGCAACCGATACCAAGTATCCGCGTCGGATCGACACCGGAGGTGGCGATGACCTCACGGATTGCCGCGCAGCCGTTTTCCCAGAGTTCGGAGATGTCACGCTCGACATGGCCGGGTTCGGGAAAGCTCGACTGTCCGTCGATGGCGCAGTGTGCGATCTGGTGGCCCTGCGTGTCGAAAAGCACGGCCTTGATGACCGTGTTTCCGACATCGACGCCCAATATGTAGTTTTTCTCAGCCACGGTTATAGATGTCCCATGCTTCTTCGCCGCTGGCGCGCTGGTGGATGATCGCCATCAGCGCCTTCACGACCGCCTTCGGATTGTCATGCTGATAGATGTTGCGTCCATAGACCATCCCGTTTGCGCCTTGAGCCATCAGGGCCGCTGATTTCGCCAGCACGACGCGCAGATCTTCGCGGCCGCCGCCACGGACCAGAACCGGGCAGCGCGCCGCCTCGATGACCTTGTGGAAGTCCTCGGGATCGCTGGTCGGATCGGCCTTGATGATATCGGCGCCCAATTCGGAGGCCAGACGGACCAGCGTGACGATCTTCTCGGTGTCGCCGTCCACCTGGTAGCCGCCCCTGATATCGTTGGGCAGCATCACCAAGGGCTCGATCATCAGCGGCATACCATAACGGTGACAATCGGCGCGCACCCGGCTGATGTTTTCGACGCATTGGCGGAAGAGTTCCGGCTCGTCCGGCAGCATGAAGAGATTGACGACGACGCAAGCCGCATCCATCTCAAGCGCGCCGATGATGGGTTCGTCATGGTTCTGCAATTGCGACCACATGCTGCGGTGGCGCGTGGCGTTGTAGGGATTGCCCATGTCGATGCGCATGACGAGTGCCGGCTTGTCGCGCTCGGGCCTCGCCTGCAGTAGATCCGCCTGGCCATAGGCCATCTGGATGGCGTCAGGCCCGGCTTCGATAAGCTTGCCCACTACGCCTGCCATGTCCTCCAGGCCGATCAGGAAGCTCGGCTCGTTGCAGACGCCATGGTCGATGGCGACGTCGAGGCAGCCGCCCTGACGAAACAGCCTGTTCATTCGTGCCTTCTTGGAAATTCGCATCATGACGCCTTGTCCTTTTCCTTGCATCTGTCCTGAAGCATTGCGACCGAGACCCCGTAATAGGTCTCAAGTTCATCGATGAGTTGCCGCCGCTCGGCCAGCATCTGCTCGCCCGACCAGGCGAGCTCGCGGGCCATGACGGTCAGCAGGGTGTCGAGAATTTCGAGATCGATCCGACCGGTGATCGCGAGGCTTGTGCGCCTCAAAACGATGTCGGCCAGATGATGGACGTCTTCGCCCCGGACGAGCCAGAGAATTTCTGCCAGCGTCATCGCAATGGACGGAGAGAGGATCACATCGTCCGGGCGCCCCTGGCAGAAGGCCATGAGGTCGAAGGCCCGTGATCCATAGGTCGATGCCAGATGATCGGCGCGGGCCTTGCCGATCGGAAACTCACGGGAGAGCAGCGCCGACAGCCGCTCGCCATCCGCCGGATGGTTCCGGCCACCACCGATCGGGCGGTCGGTCGTCGTCGCGATGCGGGGACGGCCGAGGAAGGCGAGAACCTCGTCGGTCACCTGCTCGCCGAAGGCGCGGAAGGTCGTCCACTTGCCACCGACCATGCAGAGCTGCGGCGGGTCGCTTTCGACCCGGTGAATGAAATGGCTCCTTGAGATCTTACCCGTGAATTCCGCATCGCTGCGCGGCAGCGGACGGATGCCGCTGAAGCTGAAGACGATATCGGAGGCCAAGACTGCGAGATCCGGAAAGACGGTTCGGATGGCGGCGAGGATGTAGTCGCGCTCCTCCGGCTCGCATCGCGTCCGCCCCGGCTTGTCGACCTTGATATCCGTCGATCCGGCCAGCACGCGGCCGAGATAGGGAAAGAGGATGCAGACCCTGTTGTCGGTGTTTTCGAAGAAGATCATATGGCCGTTGAGGGCCTGATAAAGGGCGTCATTCGCGAGGATGAGATGTGAGCCCTTGGTGCCGGTCACTGTCTTCTCGGCCGGCTTAACGCCGTCGCCAAGCGCCGTAATGGTCTCGTCGATCCAGGCACCTGTGGCATTGACGATCATGCGGGGCCGCACGATGATGAGTTCGTTCGAGCCCTCCGCCGAGAGCTGGTAGCTGTCGCCGATCCGCAGGAGTTTCGTGTAGTTCAGCGCGATCGCCTGGGGCGCGTCGCGGCGCGTGTCGAGGACGAGTTCGAGCGCCAGGCGTTCCGGCTGGCTGATCCAGGCATCATAATAGGTCGCGGAATACCGAACTTGAGGCGTCAAGGCCGGCCAAAGCGCCCTGGTGCTGCGGGCATTGCGGAACTGGTGGCGCGGCAGAAGCCGGTTCTTGCGGGTGACAAAATCATAGAGCGAGAGGCCCGCCTTGATCGCCAGCGCCCCACGGCTCGACGGTTTCCCGGCCGAACCGAAGAAGGTCGCAGCCGCGTTGAAGAGGCCGCTGAAAATCGAGTGGATAGGAATCGTCGTCGGCAGGGGGTGGACCATGTGGGGTGCGAGCCTCAGCAGGGCGTCACGCTCCGCCAGGGATTCCCGGACGAGATTGAATTCACCATTTTCGAGATAACGCAGGCCACCATGGATCATGCGCGAGGGGGCAGCGCTGCAGCCCGAGGCAAAATCGGCGCGCTCGACCAGAAGCACGCGCAATCCCTGCAGCGCCAGGTCGCGATAGGCGGCAATGCCATTGATGCCGCCGCCGACCACGACGACATCAAAATCGCCGTCTTGCCGTATGCGCTTCAGCGCGTCCTCGCGGAATGTGGACATGGAAGTACCGTTCGCTGGTTTTGAAGCCAACGTCCCAATCTGCTGTTGTGGTGTTGATGCTTACCGGTCGAGTTCGACCAGATGCTCTCTTATGCCGGCCGTGATGGTCGACAAGTCATGTTCGGTAAGGTGCAGGCGCGCAGCACCCGCATTCTCGATTGCCTGGGTCGGGTCGCGCGCGCCGCAGAGCGAGAAGGTGATGCCCGGCTGGGCCACCGTCCAGGCGATGACCACCTGGGCGACCGAGGCGTTGTGATGGTGCGCGATCGGGCGGATGACTTCCATCAGTCTCGCGACTTTCTCCCGATTCCCCATGCTGAAGCGCGCATTGCCATGCCGCTGGTCGTCGGCGGCAAAGACCCGGTCCGGACCGATCTTGCCGGAGAGCAGTCCAAGCGCCAGCGAGGAGTAGCTGAGAATGGAGACGTCGTTTGCGATACAGGTTGGAACGAAGCTCGTCTCGATGTCGCGCTTGACCATGGAGTATTCCTCCTGGATCGCATCGAGCGCACCGGTCGCGAGGTAGGCGGTCAGATCTGCCTCAGACACGTTGCTGGCGCCGATCGAGCGGATCTTGCCCTCGTCCTTCAGTCGAAGCAGTTCCCCGACCGTGTCGGCAATCGGCGTCGTCGCATCCTGCCAATGGGTGACATAGTGGTCGATGTAGTCGGTGCCGAGACGGCGCAGGCTTTGTTCGACTTCGTAGCGGATGGAGGACGGCCCCAGGTAGCGGTGAACCGGCTTGCCAGCCTGCTCGAAGAAATAGGTGCCCTCGCCGACATGCCAGACGAGACCGCATTTGGAAACGAGCACCACCTTGTCGCGCTGGCCTGCAATCGCCTTGCCGACGATCGTTTCGGCCAGCCCCATGCCATAGGCGGGTGCGGTATCGATCAGCGAGATGCCGGCATCGATCGATGCTCTGATGGCGTCGATCGATTGCTTCTCGTCGGTGCCGCCCCACATCCAGCCGCCGATCGCCCAGGTGCCGAGCCCGACGGCGGATGCCTCTATGCCGCTTCGGCCGATCAGCCGGGTTACAATGCCTTTGTCCGTCACCGGATTATCCTTCCCCATGTGTAACAAGTGCCCGGGCGATTTCTTCATCGACCACGAGCGAGGTCAAAAACCGCCCGGCAAGGGTCGCTGCCACCGGACCTGCCTTCAGGCTACCTGCCGCCACGCCGATGATGGTCGGGCAGTTGGCGAGGTCTGCCGGATCGAGTGCAACGACCCGCGAATTGAGATCGATCTCGGCGAGCGAACCGTCAGCCTTGATCAGATGCGCGAGGAACTCCCCGGCAATGCCTGCGTCGACCAGCGCCTGGCCGCCCCGTGCCGGATCAGGCAAAAGGTCGTAGTAGCCTGAACCCGGCGCCTGGACAGAGCCGATGCCGACCAGGGCCACGGTCGCCTGGCGCGCCAGATCGAAGACCTCACGGATCGAGGCGACATTCATCAACAGGTCGCGCTGCTGCCCGTCCTCGGCAAACAGAGGTGCGTGGACGAGTTGCGCCGTGCCACCGAGCTTGTCGGCCAGTTGCGTCGCCAGATGATTGACGTCGGTGTAGTGCTTGCCCTGCACGCCGCCGGTGAGCGGCACGACCCGGACATCGAAACGACGCTCTGCCTCGAGGTTTTCGACCACGGCACTCACCGCCTTGCCGCCGGTGATGGCGATGACGTCGCCATCGCGAAGGGTTTCGAGGAGATGGTTGGCCGCGACACGTCCGACCATCTGCAGCGTCGTCTCCGGATTGTCGGACACGGTGGGCGTCACCACCGACTGCTTCAGGCCGAAGCGCTGTGTGACGTCGTTTTCCATATCGACCAGCCGCTGATAGGGGCTGGCGATGCTGATCTTGACCATGCCCGCCTTGCGGCCGGCGGCGATCATGCGGTTCACCTTCGTATGCGAGAGATTGAGCCTCTCGGCGATCTCCGACTGCTTCACCCCCTCGATGAAATGCAGGACGAGAACAGAATACATCTGGCGCTGCTGATCGAATTCATCCCTGTTGTCCACCATGACGGATCGTCTCCTCGTTGCTCTCGGGTGCTCAGCGGCGACGCTTGACCAGGTAATGGTCGAACAGCACGGCGGTGAGCAGAATGCTTCCCTTGATGATGTCCTGCCAGTAAACCGACACGTTGAGCAAGGCGAGCGAGCTTGAAACCACCGAAAGCAGGACCGCACCGAGGATAGCACCGAAGATGGTGCCGGCACCGCCCGAGAGGCTGGCGCCGCCGATGACGGCCGCCGCGATCACGTTCAGTTCCATGCCGACGCCGAAGCTGGGCTGGGCGGAACCGAAGCGGGCCATGTAGATGACGCCGGCCACACCGCAGAGGGCGGAGCAGAGCGTGGTGGTGGCGAAGATGACACGGCCGACGCGGATGCCGGAATAGGCGGCGGCCTTGGGATTACTGCCGGTGTAGAAGACCTTGCGGAAGGCCGTCGTACGGCGCAGCAGGAAGTCGAAGGTAACCACGACGACCACGAAGATGATCAGGACGAGCGGGATGCCGTAGATCGCGCCCTGGCCGATGAACTTGAATTCCGGCGGCAGGGTAAAGAGCCCGAGCGGCCGCCCACCCGTCGCCAGCAGGCAGACGCCGCGGGCAATCACCATGACGCCGAGCGAGACGATGAAGTGGTGCAGGCCGACAACCGTGGTCAGAAAGCCCATGAACATGCCGATGCAGGTGGTGACGGCAATGGCGACGGCCGCCGCTGCCCAAGGATCGATGCCGTTCAGGAAGAGCCAGCCGGCGACCACCATGGCAAGCGCCGTGACCGAGCCGACCGACAGGTCGATGCCGCCCGATATCAAGAGGATTGTCATGCCGACGACGACAATGCTCTCGACGGCAAAGGCCATGGACATTGCCCTGAGATTGTCGACCGTGAGGAAGTAGGGCGAGATGAAGGACATTACCGTGAACAGCGTGAGGATGATCACGATCAGGCCTGTCTCGCGCGCCTTGATCGCGGGTGTCCACCATTGGGCCCGGCGCTCGGCGGCCGAGCCTGCGTGATGCTGTGTGTCGATCGTTACCATTGTTCCCACTCCCTCATGCTTCACCCAGGGGCGAGGTATCGTCCTGGGGCAACTGACTGCTGATCGATGCAAGCTGCATGATCCGTTCTTCGGTCATCTCGGCGCCGGTTACCTCACCGGTGATGCGCCCCTCGCGCACGACCAGCACCCGGTCGCTGACCCCGATCAGTTCGGGGAGCTCGGAGGAGATGACAATGACGCCGACGCCTTCATTGGCCAGATCCCGGATCTGGCGATGGATCTCTGCCTTGGCGCCGACATCGACCCCTCGGGTCGGCTCGTCGAGAAAGACGACCTCAGGTTCGACCGACAACATCTTCGCCAGCGCGACCTTCTGCTGGTTGCCGCCGCTCAAAGTATTCACGGCATCGCCCACCCCATTGGAGCGCAGCCTCAGTCGCGTTCCATACTGCTCCGCCCGCGCCGTCTCCTGTCGGCGGCTGATCAAGCCGAATGGATTGGCCACGCGCTTGAGATCGAGCGCCGAAACGTTGCTGGCAATGGACATGTTGAGAAACAGGCCGTCGCCCTTGCGATCCTCGGAGACATAGACCAGTCCCTCGCGAATGCTGTCGCGATAGTCCCGCAACGAGAGTTTGCGGCCTTTCAAGGCCACCTCCCCCTCGGCCTTGCCTTCCAGCCTGCAGATGGCGCGCACAATCTCGCTGCGCCCTGCCCCGATCAGGCCGGCCAGGCCCAGGATCTCGCCCTTATGTAAATCGAAACTGACATTGGAAACCCTCCGGCCCTCGTTCAGATTGCGCACGGAGAGGATGACGTCGTCCGACTTAGCCTCAGGCGCCTGCTTGGTCGGATAGAGCTTGTCGAGCACGCGCCCGACCATGCTGTTGACCACATCTTCCGGCGTGATCGACGCGATGTCCGCCGTCTTGATGTGGCAACCGTCGCGCATGATAGTGATCCGGTCGCAATGCTGGAAGATCTCCGCCATGCGGTGGGAAATGTAGATGATCGCGATGCCGCGATCGGCCAGGCGCCGCATGATCTTGAACAGAGTCTGCGCTTCGGTTTCAGTGAGAGTCGCCGTCGGCTCGTCGAGGATCAGGATGCGGCAGTCGAGCGTCAGCGCCTTGGCAATCTCGACAATCTGCTGCTGCGAAATCGAGAGGTCACCGGCACGACGCTTCGGATCGATATCGCCGATTTCTTTGAGGATCTCACCGGCGCGGACGATGAGCGCACGGTAGTCCATCAACAGGGTACGGCTGCTGCCGGTTTCGGCCATGAACATATTTTCGGCGACGGAAATCTCCGGGCAGAGTGCGATCTCCTGATGCACGAAGCCGATGCCAAGCCGGTTGGCGGCATTCGGCGATGCGATGCGAACGGGGGCACCGTCGAGACGGATCTCTCCGCGGTCGGGCTGCAGGATGCCATCGATGATATGCATCAGCGTCGACTTGCCGGCACCGTTTTCACCGGCCAGCGCATGGATCTCGCCCCGGCGCAATTCAAGCTGAGCGCCGCGCAGGGCCTGAACCGGTCCGAACGACTTGTGCACATCCCTCATGCTGAGGACGACCTCGGCCATGACACCCCTCCCCTTCCATCACTTCGACTTCCCCGGCGCCGCGTTACGCGCCGCCGGGGTCATGCAGGTCGGCGCTCAGCGCCCCTTCATGTATTCGTTGAGATCGAAGGATGCGGCATTGGCCTTGGTGATGACCGCAAAGCCATTGTCCATCGACGGCACCTGCATCGGGTTGAAGCCCGATACCTTATAGTCGTTGAACGGATCGATCAGGTCGGGATGGGCGCCGAGGAAGGTATTCATGAAGCCCATGAAGCCTTGGACGCCCTGGTTGGGGTTGATCGACATGTGGATATTGCCCTGCTTGATGTGTTCGAGCGTGGTGGGCGTGATGTCGGCATGCAGGATCAGCACTTGCTTCTTTGCTTCGAGCACGGCCGCAACCGCACCTTCGGCAGAACCAGCTTCAGGGATCCAGAGCGCGCCGAGGTTCGGATTAGCCTGCAGCATGGCGGCGACCGCCTGGTATGCCGCGTTGGAATCCTGGTTGGTTGCCTGGCGACCGACCAGCTTCATGTCCGGATGGGTGCGCTCCATGTAGTCGATGAGAGCGGTCACGCGCAGGTCGTGGTTGCTCTGGCCCGGGTTTTCGAGAACCGCATATTCGCCCTTGCCGCCGAGCGCCTTTACGATTTCCTCGGCTGCGAACTTCGCCTCGGCGACATTGTCGGAGGTGATGTAGGCAGTGCGCTTGGACTTCGGCGAGTCTGCCGCAAAGGTGGTGACCGAGATGCCGGAGTCGATGGCCCGGTTGATCGGCTCGATGAACGGATCCGACTGCATCGGATGCAGCAGGATGCCCTTCGGCTTTTTCACCACTTCCTGCTCGAAGGATGCGATCTGCTTGGTAATGTCATAGTCCGGCGTGCCGGTGAAGGCGGCTTCGCAGCCGAGAGCCTTGGCGGCCTGCTTGAAGCCCTCGAAGACGGGCACCCAGTAAGGATGGCCGGAGACCATCACGTTCATCACATAGGTTTCGCCCGGTTCGCAGACGAATTTTCCTTCTGCATTCGCCGGCGCGACAGACCCGCCGGTGACGGCAGCTGCGACCAAACCGATGGCAGTCGCGGCCTTCAGAGACTTCAACATTTTCCCCTCCCAGAGATGACAACGATCCGCAATAAATATCTTCTTTCAGAATTTATTGCGCGACAAGAGCTTTAATTGCTAAATCGAACAGCGTCAACTAGGCCGCATTATATTTTCGATTGTGCAATTTATTTCATCTCGTAGCCGCTGGGAGACTTGCGGCGCGAAAAGCACGCAGGAAAGTCTCGATTGCAGCGACTGGGGCCCGCGCAGCGGTGATGCATCAGGGCTTTGCGGAAGCGCAATACAGTCGCTCAAGCTTTGATCACGGTCCGTAAAAGCCGCTTTGATAAAGCCAGATCAATCAGACCGGCGTAGTGGTGGCCAAAGCCACGCTGCCAACTTGAGCACCAATGTCGCTGGCACCGACGTTGACTCTCCGGACCTCTGAAAGAGGTTCTCTTCAACCTTGCCGACCTGGCAAATCTGAGCTTTTCCCGAGAAGCGGTTTCACGCCGGATGCTGCTGCATGCTCAGGCCCCCGTCGATGGTCAGGCAGGTGGCGTTCATGAAGGGACATTCGTCCGAAACCATGAACACGGCTGCCATCGCAATCTCCTGGGGTGAGGCGATGCGGCCACCGGGATGGAGTTTCAAAGTGTCGACCTTAGCAGCCTCTGGGTCGGGAAAGCTGTTCCAGTAGTCGATGACCTTCTGGGTCGCGACGTAGCCCGGCGCAAGCGCATTCACACGAATGCCCTGTGCGGCATATTCCAGGCCAAGCGATTTGGTCATACCCAGCAGCGCATGCTTGGCCAGAGGATAGGGAAAGGTGTGCTTGATGATGGTGAAGGCATGGGTTGAGGCAATATTAAGTATGACGCCGCCGCCGCCAGCTATCATGCCCGGCAGCACCGCGCGGCAGCAGTTCCAGGCGCCTTTTAGATTGATGTCGAAACAGCGTGCCCATTCCTCGTCGGTCGAAGCGAGCGGCTCGGCAAAGACATTGACGCCGGCATTGTTGACCAGCGCGTTGATCTGGCCGATCTCGTGTTTTGCCTGGGACACCGCCTCAGTAATGGCTGCCGCATCGGTAATGCTGGCAGTCGCGTGGCTGACTTTGGTTCCGGAGGCCTTCAACGCCTCGACCGCGGTCGACAGCACGGCGCCATCCAGATCGATCAGCAGCAGGGCCGCCCCTTCGCGCGCGAATGCTCCTGCCATCGCAAGGCCGATGCCCTGGGCCGCACCCGTTATCATGATCCGCTTGCCGTCGAGCCTGCCGCCCATGCCTAAAGTCTCCTGATATGTATGGTGATCTCGCCGCGCATGCTGTCTGCGCCGGCCAGCCGTTTCAAGCCACCATAGTCTGGCATGTGATGACCGTTTGGCAAATGGGTCATCGGCTCGAAACAGAAGAAGTCGCGCCGATCAGACGGCATGTAGAGCATGAAGATGTCATGGACCGGCGTCGCCTCGATATCGGCGGCGAGGCCAAGTTCCGGCCACTCGATCCCAGCAAATCCATCCCAGCCGGCAAAGGCATTGTTGACGAAGCGATCGGGCAGATGCGCGCCGCCTGAGAAATCCAGGCCATCGGGAACTGGCCCGCTATGACCCGGCAGATGGCCCGCACGCTCGCTCCAGAAGTTTGGCGCGCGCACCGTCAGCCGCGTCTGCGGCGTCCGCGCGAAGAAAGGATGCTGGCCAAGCCCGTAAGGCAGCGTCAAACCGCCTTGGTTGCTCACGGAAAGCTGCAGCCTCAGGGTCTCGCCGGCCAGCGACAGCGTCTGGCGCGCGCAGTAGTCATAGGGTGAGGTTTGGTCGGGCGGATGACGCAGCGACAGCACGACCTGGGCCTGGCCGAACTCCTCGACATCCCATAGAGCCAACCAGCCATCGCCATGGAGATAGAGCGGATCCTGGCTGTTCGGCTGGAAATGGTACTGCGCGCCCTCAAAGGCAAAGCCGTTGTGTTCGACGCGATTGCCGAAGGGCACCAGCGGGAAACTGGCGATCGTGCCTTCAGGACCGCCGCCCGGCACTAGGAAGGGCACCCCGTCGAAGCTCGCTTCGAGGATCGCGCCACCCTGGCGGGCAACCCGGACGGCAAGGGCACCGTCCGAGAGATCGATGGTATCCGACGCCGGTATCACCGGTGACGGCCTGCGGCGGAGGAGCGGAGATTGTCAAGCAGAACGGCGATCAACAGGATCAGTCCGCGAACGACATATTGATAAAAGGCCTGGATGTTCAACAGGTTCATGACGTTTTCGGCGATGCCCATGATCAGAACACCGACGATCACGCCGCTCATGGCCGCCCGACCACCGGCCAGCGACACACCGCCGAGAACGCAGGCGGAAATGACCGAGAGTTCAAGACCGGTGGCGGCATTGGGCTGGCCCGACGTGATGCGCGAGGCGAGCAGGATTCCGGCAATGGCGCAAACCAGGCCCTGCAGCGCGAAAATCCAGATCCGCATATTGACGACATTAACGCCGGCCAGCCGCGATGCTTCCGGATTGCCGCCGATCGCCAGCGTGTTTTTGCCGAACACCGTGCGGTTGAGAATGAAGCCGAAGACGATGAACAGCGCCACCATGATCCAGATCGGCGTCGGAATGCCGAAGAAGCGCGACAGCGCCAGCTGGTAGAAGCCGGGATCGTTGATGCCGACTGCGCGGCCATCGGATGCGATTAACGCGAAGCCGCGCACAATCTGCATGGTGGCGAGCGTTGTGATCAGCGCATTGATGCGGAAGCGGGCAATGACCACACCATTGATCAGGCCGACAAAGGCGCCGGCGGCCAGCGCCGCGACTAGGCCGAGGATGATCGAGCCCGTCGCATTGGAGGCCATGACGGCAATCATGCCGGAAAAGGCCACCGTCGATCCAACCGACAGGTCGAAATCGCGCGAGGCCAGGCAAAACATCATGGTACAGGCGACGATGCCGATGGTGACGACCGATTGCAGCAGGCCGAGCATGTTGCGCTCGGTCATGAAATTGGGAACCGTCAGCGCCACAATGGCAAAGGCGATCGCGAAGATCACCACCAGGCCCTGTTCACCGAGAAGAAGTTTTTTGAGGGAAGTCATTGGCGTCGTTCCTTAAGAGGCTGCGGCGGTGCGGTCGGGCAAGGCAGATGTCAGGATGCGGCGTTCGTCGAAATCCGGCCGCTCCACATCGGCAACAACATGGCCTTGGCACATGACCATGATCCGGTCCGAGATGCCCATGACCTCGGGCAATTCGCTGGAGATGACAACGATCGCCATGCCCCCGGCGGCAAGCCCGTAGAGGATCTCGTAGATTTCCGCCTTGGCACCGATATCGATGCCGCGTGTCGGCTCATCGATGACCAGAACCTTGACACCCTGTTCGGACAGCCAGCGGCCGAGAATGACCTTCTGCTGGTTGCCGCCGGAGAGATTGATGATGTCCTGCTTGCGCGAAGGCGTCCGGACCCGGAGGCGCGCGATGAAGTCGTCGGCGACCGAGGCTTCCTTACCGAGGCTTAAGATACCGAAGGGCGAAAAATGCCGCCGTGAGGAAATGGTGATGTTTTCCTCTATCGAGCGGCCCTGGATGATGCCGTCATGCTTGCGGTCTTCCGGGCACAGCACGATGCCGGCGCGGATGGAGGCGCCGGGGTTGTCGGCGGCAACGGCCATGCCATCGATGGTGACTGTACCGCCGTGGCGATGGTCGGCGCCGTAAAGCAGCCGGGCCATTTCGCTGCGGCCAGCGCCGATCAGGCCGAAAAAGCCCAGGATTTCACCCTGCCGGACGGAAAAGCTGATCGGCCGCGGCAGATGCGATCCGCTCAGATCCTTCACTTCGAGACGCGGAAGGCCAAAATCGCGGCCATGCCAGCCCCAGATATTGCTGATCTCGCGGCCAACCATTTCGGCGATGATCTGGTCGCGGCTGGTGTCGGCAATTCGGGGATGATGCGCCGCGAGCTTGCCGTCGCGCAGTACCGTGAGACTGTCGCAGAGCCGGAAGATCTCATCGAGCCGGTGGGACACATAGAGGATGACGGTGCCCTTGGCCTTCAGCTTCTCGATCAGTGCAAACAGCACTTCGCTTTCGCGAGACGACAGCGAGGAGGTCGGCTCGTCCAGAGCGATCACCCTGGCATCAAGAATGACGGCCTTGGCGATTTCCACCATCTGCCGGGCACCGATGGAAAGCGAGGACACCTTGGCGGCCGGATCGATGTCGATGCCGATGTCTTTCAGCCTGTCGGCAACGCTGTCGATCAGCTTTCGCCGGCTGATGACGCCGCCGGAGGAGGGAAAGCGACCGAGCCAGAGGTTTTCCGCCACCGTCAGTTCTGGCACCAGCTGCAATTCCTGGTGAATGACGATGACCCCTGCGGCAAAGGCGTCGCGCACCGATTTATAGGATTGCGCTTCACCGTCGATGGAAATGGTGCCGGTATCGGCGGACTGGTCGCCGGAGAGCAGGCGGATGAGGGTCGATTTGCCCGCGCCGTTCTCGCCCATCAGGCCATGGACCGCACCCTTGGCGACTGAAAAGGACACGTCCGAAAGCGCCTGGACGCCGGGATAGCCCTTGCTGATATCTTTGAATTCGAGGAAGGCCATGGAAGCTCCGCGGAAAGGCCCGGCGGCCTGGTCCGCCGGGCGTGCTTGCCAAAAGGCAGGTTACTCGATGCCGAGTTCCTTGCGGACGGTTTCGTAGTCGCTGCGCAGTGCAAGTGCACCGGCTGTCAGCGTCAGCTTTTCCGGTTCCTTGCCGTTGGCGATCCACTCGTACATGTTGAGTGCGGTCTCGTAGCCATGACGTTTTGGCGAAATGATCACGGTGCCGAAGAAGCCGGTCGCAGTTGGCTTTTTGAACTCGTTGATGGCCGATTCAGCGCCGCCGATGCCGACACCGAGGACGTTTTCAGCGGGGATGCCGACCGATTCCGTGGCGCGGACTGCCCCAAGCACGGCTTCGTCGTTGAGACCGAAGGCGATCCAGTGCTTTACGTCGGCATGTTTGTTCAACACAGTTGTCGCCGCGTTCAGAGCCGCTTCGGTGTCAGTCTTGGCCTGCGGGGCGTCGTAGATGTTTTCAGCCGGGAAGCCGGCAGCCTTCAGGGCCGCGATCGCGCCTTCGACGCGGTCGACGGCAGTCGGCAACTGGTCGTAGGAAACACGGATCGCGCCGACCTGCTTCATGTCCCAGCCGCGCTTCTTGATTTCTTCGGCAAGAGCCTGCCCCACGGTTTCGCCGATCTTCGCGGCCGAGATGCCCATGTGCACCACATCCTCAAGCGGATTGCCATCGGCACCGACGAGACGGTCGTCAACCGTCATGACTTTGAGGTCATTGGCCGCAGCCTTGGCGACAATCCCGGGACCGAGTTTCACATCGGGCGTGCAGATGATGAAGCCCTGGGCGCCCTGGGCGGCAAGGTTGTCAATTGCCGACTGCACCTTTTCGCCGTCCTCGGCGCCGATCTTCACCAGTGTGAATCCCTTTTCCTTGGCGGCCTGGTCGGCGAATTTCCATTCGTCCTGGAACCAGGGCTCCTCCGGCTGCTTCACCAGAAAACCGATCTTAACATCGGCTGCATAGGTCGAGCCGGCTGCCGCGAACGCGACGACGCCAGCCAGGATGGCTTTTTTCCATGAGCGCATGTGTTCTCTCCCAAATTCGAAAAAATGTGCAACTGCCTCCCCGGCAGTGTTCAAGAATTAGGTTAAATCATCATACCAGTCAATTGCCTTGGTATGATGATTGAGATAAACGTGTCCACGTTGGTTTTTCAAGTGGCGGCGATATCGTAAGCCCTTGCGAATTCAGGTAGACGGGTAGAGGACGGCGCATATGGAGGCCAGGGTGGAAACGGGCGAGCAGCAGGACAAAGGGCAGCAACCGGCGACGGTTCGCCGACCGCGGGTCCGCCGCAATGTCACTGTGGCCATTGCCCAGGACATCTGCGCCGACCGCTATCCACCGGGCAGCCAGCTTCCGCGCGAAAACGACCTTTGTGATATCTATGGTGTCAGTCGCACGGTTATCCGTGAATCCCTGAAGATCCTCGAATCCAAGGGACTGCTGCGCGGCAAGCCGCGGGTCGGCACCATCGTGTGCGACAAGGATGACTGGAATATCCTCGATGCCGACGTGCTGGAATGGATCGGCCCCTACATCAAGGATTTCGACCTCTTGGGCTGTATTCTGGAGGCGCGACGCACAATCGAACCGGTGGCCGCTGAACTCGCCGCAATGCGGGCCACGACCCAGCAGATCGCAGACCTTGAAAGTGCCTGGCGGCAAATGCGTGATTCGCGTGATGACCCGGAGCGGTTCACCGAAGCGGATGTGCTTTTTCATACGGTGCTTCTCGCTGCCAGCCACAATCAGGTCTTCCGCCGCCTCTCAAGCGCTATCCATGCAGCCCTGCACTATGCGCTGCACGCCTCAAACATCGCGGTTGAAAACCGTGAAGGTGCAGTCGCCATCCATGGCGAACTGGTCGAGGCCCTGCGCATGCGGAATGGCGAAAAAGCAAAGCAAGTTGCCAACCGCATGCTTGATCTCGCCGTCCACGATCTGGCCGCTGCCGAACGGGCAATTGGCCGCAACAAGAATACGTAAGGCACGCACGGCCTGTAACAGCAGAGAAGATGAAGCGCATGAAAATCACCAAGCTCACAACCTATATCGTGCCGCCGCGCTGGTGTTTCCTCAAGATCGAGACCGACGAGGGCATTGTCGGCTGGGGCGAACCTGTTGTCGAAGGTCGTGCGCTGACGGTCGAAGCCGCCGTGCACGAATTGTCGGATTACCTCATCGGCAAGGACCCCTTCCTGATCGAGGATCACTGGACAGTCATGTATCGCGGCGGCTTCTATCGCGGTGGCGCCGTGCATATGTCGGCAATCTCAGGCATCGACCAGGCGCTGTGGGACATCAAGGGCAAGGCGCTCGGTCAGCCGATTCATTCGCTGCTGGGCGGCCAGGTGCGCGACAAGATCAAGGTCTATAGCTGGATTGGCGGCGACCGGCCGTCCGACGTCGCCAACAATGCAAGGGAGGTCGTCGCCCGCGGCTTCCAGGCGATCAAACTCAACGGCTGCGAAGAACTGCAGATCGTCGACAGCAACGAGAAGCTTGACAAGGCGGTGGAGACGATCGGCCTGATCCGCGATGCCATCGGCCCGCATATCGGCATCGGGGTGGATTTCCACGGTCGCGTGCACAAGCCCATGGCCAAGGTTCTGGCCAAAGAACTCGACCAGTTCAAGCTGATGTTCATCGAGGAGCCGGTGCTGTCGGAAAACCGCGAGGCTCTGCGCGATATCGTCAATCACACGTCGACGCCGATTGCGCTGGGCGAGCGGCTCTATTCTCGCTGGGATTTCAAACAGATCCTGTCGGACGGTTTTGTCGACATTATACAGCCGGATTTGTCCCATGCCGGCGGCATCACCGAATGCCGCAAGATCGCATCGATGGCCGAAGCCTATGACGTGGCGTTGGCGCCGCATTGCCCGCTTGGACCGATCGCCTTGGCCGCTTGCCTGCAGGTTGATGCGATCAGCTACAATGCCTTCATCCAGGAGCAGAGCCTGGGCATTCACTACAACAAGTCGAATGACATCCTCGACTATATCGTCAACAAGGACGTGTTCCAATATGCTGACGGTTATGTCGCCATCCCACAGGGACCAGGCCTCGGCATCGAGGTAGACGAGGCCTATGTGATCGAGCGCGCCAAGGAAGGCCACCGCTGGCGCAACCCGATCTGGCGTCCACGCAGACGGCAGCTTCGCGGAGTGGTGATGGAGGTGTCCACCACTGCGACGGATCATGGCTTCTCCTAAGCATCGCAGACAAATACCTTGGAACAGTTTGCCCTCCATGGGGTTTCCCTCACTTCACACGAACAGGAGGAACCGCAATGGATCACAGTAACCATGTCCGTCTCACCCCGACAGAACTTACCCCAGGCACGCTGGAGGGGGCGACAGTATACGGCGCCGACGATCATAAGGTTGGCAAGGTCGATCACATCCACGGTGCCGGCGCTGGAAGCCAGGCCATTATTGACGTCGGTGGCTTTCTTGGCATTGGCGCAAAGCCAGTCGCCGTGCCACTCACTGATCTCGACTTCATGCGCGACGAGGACGGCGACGTTCATGCGGTCACGACATGGACCAAGGATCAGCTCAAGGACATGCCTGAGCACCATCACTGAACGGCCCTTACACCAGCAGCCCGGCTTTCGAGCCGGGCTTCTTTTTTCCGCAGACCCTTTTCGTTCACATCGTGCGCAGGCTCCCCAAGGCTGTGGGTCGAACCATTCAGGGTCTCCATTCAACGGGCACCGTCGACACCCGCATAGACCATGAACGAAACGATCGCGCGTCAGGATCCGCACGCAAATGTTGCTTCCCTTCACGAAACCGTGCCCTGTTTTGACCGACGCCCAGACTGGTCACCCGGCGAAAGGGCGCTAGTATATACACAGCCCATCAGCGAATGCGGGAAGGAGATCAGCATGTCTGACATCAATTTCGAGCGCCGAACACTGCTTGTCGGTGGCGGCGCCTTTGCTGCAGCCGGGTTTTCTGGCCTCGCAATCCCGGCACGCGCCTCAGGTCTGGCCGCCACTCCCTCGATGCGCGGGGGTTCCAACAACTATATGCCCGGCGCGCCGATAGTCGAGCGAATTGGCGGCGGCGGCTTCTGGATGACAGGCACGGTGCGCCGCGCAGGAGACGGTTCCCCTCTGCCAGGGCAGCGTATCCAGATCTGGGCTCATACAACGGAAGGCAGCGAGCGCGACGCGCACAGCCATGGCGCTACGCTGACAGACGCCAATGGCGCGTTTCGGCTCGAAATGCCGCAAATCGTGCCTGCACTCGGTCAAGCACATGCCCACCTCGCCTATGACAGCGGCGAATACGATACCGTATTCCTCCGCCCTTTGCTGGCGAGTGCGAAAGACGCAAGCCTCGAGGCGCATTTTATCCTGCAGCCGGTCTGATCCGGCTCGATGCGCATGGCCCGCGCGTTTCTGATCTGGACCGGTCTGGCGCTTGCACTCTTCGTCCCGCTGACCTTTGCCGCCACGAGCGAATACCTCGTTTGGCGTGACCCGGTCTACATAGCCGCCGGCTTGGCGGGCGTCTTGGCCCTTTGCCTCGTGATGATGCAGCCCCTACTCGCGCGTGGGTGGCTGCCCGGCCTGCACCGACAGCGCGCCCGTCTTGTGCACCGTGCGGTGGGCGTGCTTTTGGTCGCGGCCGTTGTCGTTCACGTCACCGGCCTGTGGATCACCAGCCCTCCCGACATAATCGACGCGCTGCTGTTGCGTTCGCCGACCCCGTTTTCTGTATGGGGGGTAAGCGCCATGTGGGCGCTCTTCGCCGCAGCACTCCTCTCTGTAGTGCGGCGTCACCTCTCGCTGCGTGCCTGGCGCGTTGGCCACACGAGCCTTGCCAGCATCGTCGTGCTCGGCAGCGTTATCCACGCCATGTTGATCGAAGGTACGATGAACACGACGTCGAAGGTCGTCCTTTGCGGTCTAGCCGTTACTGCAACCGTGGCCGCGGTCGTGACCCCATGGCTGCGTGCAAGACGGCGCGCTCCAGGCAAGCAATGAACTTCTGTCGGAGAGACGAATGCCGGCACCAGTCGCTCGGCTACACTTCTGGTAGCGCATTTGCCGACGGCCTCCGCCGCGCCCTCGGTTAATTTCCCGCGCTTTCCCGTCGCCTATCTCCCGGCAAACAACCGCGTCAGCCAGTCAACTCGTGTTTACCGTCTTAAACGTCACAATAGTTAGAAAGGGCGGCCTAAGCCGCCCCACCTACTGCACTTTCTATGCTGCACCTGCACGACTGATTGTCAGGAAGTGACGCACGACAGGCTTTTCAGGACCGAGATGGTAGGTCAGAACCTTGCCCTGCAAATCCGCATCGGCATTGGAGACCCTCTTGTGCTGGCGCAGGTGTTCAGCCCAGGATTCCACCATAAACCACTCGACGATTTTCTCCGGGTCAGCTGAATCCTCGGTGACACCCCACCCATAGGCGCCGTCTCGGCGGCGTTCGTGCGAAAGGTTGTCGATGGCATGCAGGAAGGCTGCACGATGCTGCTTCTCGACCCTGTACTCAATCAGGATCAGAACTGGACCGCGGTCGTGGGCAATAGGCTCGGCAACGAGCGGCTCGGGCCAGTGGTTGGACGGCACCATGTCGGCATCGCCTGCGGGAAGCTTGACGCGGTGCATGATGACCCCAGCAAAAAGAAGGCCGACAGCGCCGATCAACAAGGTGGTTTGGATGCCGACCGCTTCACCGACGGCGCCCCAGCCCAGGCTACCAGCCGTCATCGCTCCGTTGAAGACCGTCAGATAGACAGCAAGGCCGCGACCACGAACCCAGTTGGGAAGGACGGCCTGGGCTGCACCATTCAGCGTCGTCAGGGCCGTAATCCACGCGCCGCCCAGGAAGAGAAGAGCGATCAGGGCGACGACCTTCGGCGGAGCAGCCGACAGGACAGCCATAACGACTGCCGTGGTCAGCGCTGCACCGAGAAGCAGGCCGTCCGCACTCAAGCGCTCGCGCAAGGTCGGCATGACCAGCGCTCCGCCGATTGCGCCAGCGCCGACCGCGCCAAGCAGGATGCCATAGAAGCCCGCGTCACCACCGAGAAGCTGCCGGGCAACGAGCGGAAGAAGAGCCCACACGGCGCTGGCAAATGCGAAGAAGATTGCTGCGCGCAGAAGAACGACATGCAGCGGCCTGCTTGAGCGGGTGTAACGAAGGCCGGCACGGAAAGCGCCAAAGAAGTTCTCTTGCAACGCGTCGTTGGCATTCTTGGCCCGCGGCCACCAGACGAGCGCAGCGATCACGAAGATGTAACTAGCAACGTCGGCTCCGTAGGTGATCCCGGCGCCAAAGGCCGCGAGCAGCAGACCGCCAGCTGCCGGCCCAATGGAGCGCGCGATGTTGATGCCGAGCGAGTTCAGTGCAACGGCGCTTTTCACGTCTTCGCGCTTTACCAGTTCCGGCACAATAGCCTGCCAGGTTGGTCCCATCAGCGCGGCACCAATTCCGCCGAGGAAGGTCAGGCCTATCAGGGCGCTGACGGAAAGCATCCCCATATGAGCCAGAACCATTAGCGAGATACTCACCGATGCGAGCAGGAGCTGTACCGCGATCAGGAATTTGCGGCGATCCAGAATGTCGGTCAGAACGCCCGCCGGGATCGCCAGCAGGAAGATCGGCAAGGTTCCGGCCGCTTGCACCATGGCAACGGCCGCAGGCGATGCCGACAGATCCGTCATCAGCCAGGAGCTTGCGACATCGCGCATGAAGCTTCCGGTATTGCCAAGGACGGTCGCAATCCAGATTACCGCGAAGACGGGTTGCGCAAGAGGCGCGAATGTCCCTGCAGGAGATTTTGTACCGCTCATTTGCCTGCTCCCTTGGTGAGGTCGGACGATGCTACCAGGATGAATGCACCTGCAAGACCAATGTGCTCGAAGAAGGCGTTGGTTGCCATCATGCGATCCATGCCGGGCGCCATTTCCCAGAAACGAAGGGCGATGACGGTTGCCAGCAAAGTGAAGCCGGCAAGCGCGAGTGCGCCCGCCCAGCGCAGGAAGCCCAAAACTACCATCGAGGATGCCGTAAGCTCGAACACAATGACAGCAACGGCAAAGAAGGCCGCCGGGTGGAGCCCAAAATGCTCCATCTCTGCCAGAGCGCCATTGAAATCAAAGATCTTGGTGAGCGGACCCTGGATGTAAGCCGCGCAGAGAGCGATCAGGGACAAAGTACGTGTGATGGGAGAGCCAACGACACGTGCCAGTCCGTTGAGGGCTGAATTCAATACAGGGGATTGGTAGGTCATATCTGCTCCTTTTTGACCGCCGGCATGATTGAGCGGCCGCGTTGATGGAGCGATATTGACTGGCGATCGCCCAACCAACAATTGCAGCAATAGTTTCGATTTAATTGCGAATATTGCAATTATGGGATGGGATCGCTTGGGTGAACAGGCCACCCAAGCGGAGGACGGGATCAGACTGCCCAGCAGGAGCAGCCAAGAGCGCCGAAGAAGCCCTTCAGGTCAGCGATTGGAAGCTTCGAGGTCCATGCTCCTGCGTGGTCATGTCCGTGGACTCCGCAATCGCTTGTGCAGCCACAGGTCGAGATTGCCGTGCGCCGCAGAGAACGCGCGCCGGCACCCTCCGGCTCGCCCCATGCCGCATAACCACCAAATTTGCGGACAGGCGACCAATCGGGCATCGCCGGAGGTACGTCGTTTTCGTCGAGCGTTTTGAAGTCACCCGCTCCAAAGACGATCTTGCCACCGACCATGGTCAGTTGCGAGGTCAGAAAAGAGATTTCGTCTTCGGCGCAGGCGAAGAAGTCCTTGTCCGGCACGATGAGGTCGGCGAACTGGCCTTTCTCGATGCGGCCTTTTTTGCCTTCTTCATTCGAAAACCAGGTCACTTTCTCCGTCCACATGCGCAGCGCGGTCTCGCGGTCGAGGCAGTTGGCCCGCGGGTAGAGTTGCATGCCTCCGAGAGTTTTGCCGGTCACCATCCAGGACAGTGAGACCCAGGGATTGTAGGAGGCCACACGGGTCGCATCTGTGCCGGCTGACACGTTGACGCCCTTGTCCAGCATCTTGCGGATCGGCGGGGTGGCTTCGGCAACGCCGTGGCCATAACGCTCGACGAAATATTCGCCCTGATAGGCCATGCGATGCTGGGTGGCGATACCACCACCGAGAGCCGCGATGCGATCGATCGATCGATCCGAAATCGTCTCGGCATGGTCGAAGAACCAGTTCAGGCCCTCCAGCGGTATATCCTTGTTGACCTTCTCGAAGACGTCGAGCGCGCGTGTGATCGTCTCGTCATAGGTCGCATGCATACGCCACGGCCAGCGGTTCTCGGCAAGTACTCGCACGACCTCCTCAAGCTCACCTTCCATCTCTGGAGCCATTTCCGGCCGCGGCTGGCGAAAGTCCTCGAAGTCGGCCGCAGAGAAGACCAGCATCTCACCGGCACCATTGTGGCGGAAATAGTCGTTGCCTTGCTTGTATTTGACCGAGGACGTCCAGTTGAGAAAATCCTCTTTCTCTTCCTTGGGCTTTTGCGTGAAAAGGTTATAGGCGAGGCGCACTGTCATCTGATTTTCGTCTGACAGCTTCTGGATGACTTCGTAGTCGTCTGGATAGTTCTGGAATCCACCACCCGCATCGATGACGCCGGTGACACCCAATCGGTTCAGTTCCCGCATGAAATGCCGGGTCGAGTTGACCTGGTAGTCCAGAGGCAGCTTCGGCCCCTTGGAAAGCGTCGAATAAAGAATACCTGCGTTCGGCTTGGCAAGCAGCATACCCGTTGGATTGCCGTTGGCATCACGGGTGATCTCGCCGCCAGGTGGATTTGGCGTGTCGCGTGTGTAACCCACGGCGCGAAGTGCCGCACCATTCAAGAGCGCGCGGTCATAGAGGTGCAATAGAAAGACCGGGGTGTCGGGGGCGATCGTATTGATCTCCTCAATCGTCGGCAGGCGCTTTTCGGCGAACTGGTGTTCGGTGAAACCACCGACGACGCGCACCCATTGCGGGGCCGGCGTGATCGCGACCTGACGCTTGAGCATGTCCATCGCATCTGACAGCGAGCGGACGCCATCCCAGCGCAGTTCCATGTTGTAGTTCAGCCCACCGCGCACAACGTGAGTATGGTTGTCGATCAGGCCGGGCAGGACGCTTTTGCCCTTCAGATCAACGATTTTCGTCCCGGCTCCGGCGAGAGCTATAATCTCGCTATCGGAACCGACCTCCAGAAACAGTCCATCCTGGATGGCGACCGCGGTCGCGGTCGGATTACTGCGATCAAGAGTCGTGAAGCGCCCATTGTGGAGAATTAGGTCTGGATACATGGCATCTACTCCGGTCTGGTTAGGGTCGGCGGCACTGGCCGTTGAAAAGAGGTTCGAAAGCGCCAGGCTCGATGCCCCTCCGAGAAAGGTTCGACGCGTCGTCATCAGCCCCGCTCCCCTACATTCGTTTCCGTGCGATCGGCAACCTCAACAGCATTCCCACCCTTCGGCATATGCCCAAACATGTGCGGCTTCACCTGGTTGAGCCAGGAAACGGCTGCGGGCTCCTTGCCCCAAAGTGACTTGGCGAGCGGAATGATCTGCTCACCAACGAGAATGCCGAGAAGACCCACAAGGGCGATCACAGGAGGTGCGGGCGAACGGACGTTGAGCAGACTGTAGATGATGCCGACCAGCAGACCCGCGCCAAGTGAAAGAAGATAGATTTTCATGGGAAGTCCTCCAAAATGAGAGAAATGCCGCTCCGAGAAGATCGTCGGAGCGGCCCGCTCAAATCTTTACTTGGCTGGATTTGGGCCGATGCGCTTGCCATGCTTGACGCGTTCCTGACCGCCATGAACGTGCGTAACCGCGTAATCGATACCCATTCCGTATGCGCCGGAATGATCCTTCACCAGCGCGGTAACCGCATCGTAGGTTTCCTTGCGAGCCCAGTCGCGCTGCCATTCAAGCAAAACCTGCTGCCAGGTCACGGGGATGACGCCAGCCTGCACCATGCGGTCCATTGCATATTTGTGGGCATCGGATGAGGTGCCGCCGGAAGCATCGGCGACCATGTAGATCTCGTAGTCCGGAACGTCATGCAAAGCGGAGAGCGCAAAGGTCGTGTTGCAGACTTCCGTCCAGAGGCCGGATACGACAATCTTCTTGCGGCCGTTCGCTGCATTCTTTGCAAGCGCATCGCGGACGTTCTGATCGTCCCAGGAATTCATCGAGGTGCGTTCGAGGATGTCGTTCTCCGGATAGACTGCCAAAAGTTCCGGGAAGGTGTTGCCGGAGAAGCTCTCGGTTTCGACAGTGGTGATCGTCGTCGGAATGTTGAAAATCTTCGCCGCCTTGGCAAGACCGACGACATTGTTCTTCAAGGTCTGGCGATCAATTGACTGGACGCCGAATGCCATCTGCGGCTGCTGATCGATGAAAATGAGCTGGCTGTTGGCGGGGGTCAGGACTTCGAGCTTGGACATTGTCAGTTCCTCTTCGGTTGCTTGGACCGCGGATGCGGTTGGTTGGTTGGCGCAGCGCCTGCCAGTCGTGCACCTTGTCCTGGTGCTCGGCTTGGAAGCTCTGAGTGACTGGACCGCTGCGGGTCTGCCCTTCACTCTTTCGGCTGCTGAAATGAAATCTAACGTGTCTTTGTGAAGTCTTGAATTGCAATATTAATTGCGAATGAATTGCGATTCTCGCAATTATTACCTCCGGGGAAATCGATCCGTTCGGCTGAGCTTGCGCTGTCTGTCGTTCGCTTCGCTGCACAGACGCTCAGGACTTGAAACAAAGGCAGTTGCACTTGGCGAAGATAAGCCTGCAGGCCGAGACTGCGAGATGAGCCACCATTCGCTGACCAGAAGCGTTGCGTCGCATACCCGGCATCGATCCTAGCACATGAGTAGACATCCGCGTGAAATAGCGGTGATCGAAAAGCCACAGGAAATCGGGATTTCGGACAACGGAACATCAGATCCGATTAGGTATTCCTGCGCCCGAAGGACAGATTGGCGACGCCGCCATTGGTGCAGTGTCGTCGCTGCTCGTTTCGCTGAACGCACGGATTTGACAAGGTGCCCAAGCAGCGTCGCAACGCCACCGACAACTGCGCGGATTGCTACGGTTGCTCACGCGAAACGCACTGAAGCGCCGCGATCCAGAGGATGCGACGCGTCGGTGTTCTCGGTACATGGGAATCCCCGCCGTATCAGGGGGCAAGCGGCTCGAGATTGGCCTGGATCTGGTCCCGGAACTCCTCGTAGCGGCTCGGGAGCTTCAACACCTCGCCCAGATGTGCGGTATCCTCGTCGCGGTTAAAGCCCGGTTCGTTCGTGGCAATCTCGAACAAAATGCCGCCTGGCGTACGGAAGTAGATGGCCCAGAAATAATCGCGGTCGATGACGGGCGTGACCTGATAACCGGTATCCATCAGCGCCTTTCGAACGTCTAGCTGCTTTTCGCGGTTCTCGACCGCGAAAGCGATATGGTGGACGGAACCGGCCCCCTGACGGGCAAACGGCGTTGTCGGCAATGATGCCACATCGATTGTATCGGCGCCGTTTCCATCGGGCATGATGAAGCGGGTCACCTCACCCTCCTTTCCGGCGCGCTGGTAGCCCATGAAGCCAAGGAGCTCTTCGGTCGCCGCCGTATCGTGTAGGTTGAAACGAGCGCCGGCAAAACCGCGGATCGCCGCATCGCTCGGGATGCCGTCCGCCAGCCACGGCGCGCGTGCGTCTTCAGCGGATTCAACCAATGCCAGGTTGTCGCCGTCCGGCCCCGTAAACCGAAGCCTGCTCGCGCCAAAACTGGTGTCGCTTTCCAAGCCACCGATGCCTTGCGCGGTGAAACGGTCCTGCCAGAACGTTAAGGCGCCCTTCGGCACGGAAAACTGCGTTTCGCCAACCTCACCGACACCAGGGCGCCCAAGCATCATGTTTTTGAACGGGAAATAGGTCATGACGGTGCCGGCCGAACCGTTCTCGTCGCCGTAATACAGGTGGTAGATACTCGGGTCGTCAAAATTGACGGTTTGCTTGACGCGGCGCAGGCCCAGCGTGTCGCTAAAAAAGCGATTATTCTGACGAGCATCCGAAGCCATCGAGGTAACGTGATGTAGTCCTTTGATCTCGGTGATCATGGTCTTACCTTTAATTCTGCCGTCTGCGTTTAGCTGTTGAGGAGTATCTAGGGCAATTGATCCCAGCGGAGAATTGCAATATTCATTTTGACTGTATTGTCATTTTCGAAACAATCCCGATGAACGATTACAAAGCTCTGCGCACTTTCCTCCTCGCTGCCGAAAAGCGAAATTTCGCCCAGGTCGCCCGCGAACTCGACATGACACCGGCCGCCGTCACCCGGGCTATTGCGGCACTTGAAGCCGAACTCGGCGTGCAGCTGTTTGTGCGCACCACCCGACAGGTCTCGCTGACAACAGATGGTGCTATCTTCGCCGCCCAGATCCAACCGGCCGTGAAGACGCTGGAAGAAGCACGCCGTGACGTGATGAATGCTCACAAGGCCGATCAAGGACGCCTCAGGATCAGTGCGCCCACGTGGTTCGGGAAGGCGGTGCTTCCACCGATCCTCTCCGGCTTCAAAGAGCGCTACCCGAAAATGGGATTCGAGATCTCTCTGTCCGACGGTCTGGTCGACATAGTCGATGACGACTACGATCTGGCGATCCGAATCTCGTCTCAACCATCGGACAAGTTCACCATCTGGCGGAAAATCCGTGTCGTTCCGCGCATCCTGGTTGCCGCTCCGGGAAGTCGGTTTGTCGAGATGCCACATCCCAACGCGCTGACACCAGACGACTGCCTGGCCTACAGTGGCGAAAGCCGACGGGAGAACTGGGTTCTCTCGGACGGCGGCTCGAGCATGACGATATCGGCAGGGCGAGCCTTCAGCGCTAACAATGGTGAAGTCCTGGCCGACATGGCAGCGGACGGAGCAGGCGTTGCCATGCTACCCAACTTTCATGTGTCAGAACACCTGAGGACCGGGCGTCTCGTGCATGTGTTCAAGGGTTGGGCACCTGCCGACCTTTGGTTGACCCTTTACTACCCACCCTATCAGGCATTGCCTCCCCGCATTGCCTCCTTCTCAAAGTTCTTTGAGGAGCAGGTGGCCGCGCAAATGGTTATGCTGGACTGATATCCCGCACTCTTCCCCCCGCGACGTCATTGCTGTTCGGAAATGGCTGCTATCAGTGCCTGTAGCCGTCAGAGGTTTCGATCGCGAGCGCCCTCTACCTGAAGATCGACGATCGTATCGTGCAGATACCGGCCGCGGGATCACCCACCCCGCAGTCGTTCACAAAAACCCTCGCGGCCCAACGCTGGCGTTAAGCCGTGGCTCTTTGCCTGCCCGCTGACTCGAACGCGGACGTCCGGAACAGGCATGCTTGACCAGCCCGACCGGATCGCCTCGTTCTGAAACACCATTCGTGATGACCGTAGCGGGTATCCGCCACGGTCATCCGTTCGTGTCATGCCTGCACGAAGGCCAGCAGATCGGCATTCAGGACATCTGCGTTGACGGTCAACATACCGTGCGAGAAACCGGGATAGGTCTTGAGTGTGCCATTCTTGAGGAGCTTGATCGCTTTCAGGGCCGCATCCGCAATTGGCACGATCTGGTCGTCTTCGCCGTGAAGTACCAGCGTCGGCACCTCGATCGACTTCAGATCATCCGTCTGATCGGTTTCGGAGAAGGCCTTGATGCCATCATAGTGGGCCTTTGCACCACCCATCATGCCCTGGCGCCACCAATTCTGGATTACGCCTTCTTGAACCGTGGCACCGTCGCGGTTGAAACCGTAGAAAGGGCCTGCCGGCACGTCGCGGAAGAACTGCGCCCGGTTGGCAGCAAGCGCTGCACGGAAGCCGTCGAACACCTCGATCGGCAGGCCTTCGGGATTGGCTGCAGTCTTCAGCATCAGCGGTGGTACTGCGGAAACAAGCACGGCCTTGGCAACACGGCCGGCTGGCTGCCCATGCTTTGCGACATAGCGGGCAACTTCGCCGCCACCCGTGGAGTGACCGATATGAACGGCATTCTTCAGATCGAGATGCTCAACGACCGCGAAGGCATCGGCAGCATAATGGTCCATATCGTGCCCGTCCGAAACCTGGGCCGAGCGGCCATGGCCGCGGCGGTCATGGGCAACGACGCGGTAGCCGTTGGCAAGGAAGAACAGCATCTGCGCATCCCAGTCGTCAGATGACAACGGCCAGCCGTGATGGAAGACGATAGGTTGGGCATCCTTCGAGCCCCAGTCCTTGTAGAAAATTTCGACGCCGTCTCTGGTGGTGATGGTTCCCATAGTCTGGTTTTCCTCTGTTGATGTGTTGGCCGAGGCAGCTTGCGCTGCGATGGTGAATGCGGGTGAAATGGCGATCGTGGCTGCCGCTGCGCCGGCTGAAAGCAGTGCCTCACGGCGCGTTATGGAAAAAGAATTCTTGGTCATATCAGATCCTGCAATTCAATAGTTTCGGTTTCAGTCGACGCTGTCCCTCGGCTGTGCAGGAATATTGCTCCCAGGCTGCCTCCACAACAATTGAACTAATGGTTGATTATTTATTGCGTTATTTGAAATAAAATAAGCCGAGATGACGGAGCTGGTCGAACCCCAAGTTATCGCTGCCCCACGGCCGCGGACCGAAACAGGGGCTTCGGGTGCTCGCTCCTGCGATCGCTATTGCCGTCCATGTTCACCAAGAAACGAAGCCGCGCATGGAAGCGCTCAAGTGGAGATGTAGTGGGTAAAGCGATAGTCCGGATACGGCGGCGTCCTTTGTTCCAGGACCTGCTCGAGCATTCCGGCATCCAGGGCGAACCCACCATCCAATTGGTCAAATAGGCAAGCCCTGCGCTGTCGATCGCGACTGCTGGAATGCGGTGGCAATGATCGAGGACCAAGCCGCCCCTTGTCTCGGTCGCAAGAGCATCTGCCCGCCGCTCGAATTCAAGGGGCTTAGCACCGGTTCGGCAACCGTAGCATCCGAATCGATTCTCAACCTCGTCGACGGCTTGGCGTTGAAACCGCGTAGTGCTTCTGCTGCTTCCGCGATCCCCTCGAGAGCGGGTTCAAGCCGCATGAAAAACCGCTGCCCGGCATCGGCCAATGAGATGTTGCGCCTGGAGCGGTGGACGTTCAATCAGTTCCCAAGGCACGCTGTGGCTGAGCGCCGAGGGACTGAGATCACACATGCGAGCCGCAGCTCGAAATCCGTCGAACTGGGCAAACTGCGCTGTTGCATCATCACCTCGCAATTGGTGGACCGTGACATATCATCCGCCTTGCCGCTACCAGCATTTCACGGCCGATTGGGAAATCGGACGACCTCTCGTCGTCGAATCTGTGGACCACGTGACCTGACCCTCGTGACCTTGCCTTCGTAATCGCCGGAGAGCACTTCAGGTCTGCAACGCCCAGTCCGCGACCTCCCAGCGCATCTGCCCGCGATCGGCGACGACACGGCCGAGCCCTGGGAAAGGCATGTGCGTGGCCGCGATGAGCGCACCTTCCGCAGCGGCTTGCGGAAAAAAGCGGTCGCGCATCGCCTTGGCCGCTGCACGGTCCTGCTCGAACAGGAAGAACACATCGGTTGCGGCGGGATGCACGACCGGGAAGATCATGTCCGAAACCATGATCAGGCTCTTGCCGTCATCTTCGATCCGCACCCCGATATGGCCGGGTGTGTGGCCGGTCAGGTCGACAATCGAAACGCCCCGCATGATCTCGCGCTCGCCATCAATCGCCTGGAGTTTCGGATAGAGGCGTACGACCTCATCTGCCATGGTAAAGCTGGTCTGCAAAAAATCGGGCGCGCCGCTGCGCTTGGCCGGATCGGTCCAATGCTTGACGTCGCGACGATCGATATAGACTTCCGCATTCGGGTAGTTGTTTTTGCCGCCCAGGATCAGGCCGCCCATGTGATCCTGATGCATATGCGTCACGATCACCGCGTCGATCTGGTCGGGTTGAAGGCCGAGTGTACCAAGCGCCTTGGGCAAATCGCCGGTCTGCCCGATCGAGCCCGCGGCACCTGCATCGATCAGGATGCGGCGCTCGCCATCCTCGACGAGATACTGGTTGAAGAGAAACCGCACGCCGCTGTGCCGGGCGGTGAACTGCGCGACGGCCGCCTTTTCCACTTCGTCGGCGGAACGTCCCGGAAAGTAGTCATAGGGCATGTCGGCATAGCCATCCGTCAGGGCTGTGATTGTAAAGCGGCCGATGCGGATCTGCGCCAGCGGCGTAACGCTGACCGGTGTCTTGGCGGCAGCCTGCGTCGTGGCAAGAGCCGGCGCGCCACCGATCAGTCCTCCCGCGAGGAGGCTTCCCCCCATGAGGCTGAGAGGAAGGGCGCTGGCAAAGGCGCGGCGTGACAGTTGAGGCATGATCTCTTCCTCCTGATCAATGGCAACACGGGGCAATACAGGGGCGACACAGTAACTGCCGGCGCCCCCTCGACGACATGAAAGCTATGATATGTACAACCGATAGGGTATCGTGCCTTTTTGAGAACTTTCCTTTCAATTTCCGGAAGGATCCTATGGATCGGTTTGAAGCGCTGTCTGTGCTGCTGGCGGTGGTCGACGCTGGCAGCCTCTCGGCCGGGGCGCGGCGACTGGGCACTCCGCTCGCCACGGTCAGCCGCAAGGTAGCCGATCTTGAAAAGCACCTTGGCGTGCCCTTGGTCACGCGCACCCGACGCGGCCTCGCCTTGACGGAGGAGGGGCGCGCTTTCGTTGCTGCGTCCCGTCGTATTCTTGGTGAACTGGACGCAGCAGAGCGTCAGGCCAGCGGTGATTTCCGCGCGCTGCGCGGCGGGCTGCACGTGACCGCACCGATTGCCTTCGGCGAACGCCACCTGCTGCCACTTGCACTCGAATTCCTCAAAGAGCAACCCGACATCAACCTGCGTCTGACGCTCGCAGATCGGCAGCTCAGTCTGGTGGATGAGCATGTCGATGTGGCCCTGAGGATCGGCCATCTGACCGACAGCGCGCTGATCGCGACGCGGCTGGGCACCGTCCGCCGGGTGATCTGCGCGAGCCCCGACTATCTCGCCCGCAAAGGCATACCGCGCCAGCCGGAAGACCTCGCCCAGCATGACGGCATAAGCTTCCAGGGCTTCGCGACCGCGCCGGAATGGCGCTATCGCCGCGACGGCGTCGCCTTCACCATCGAGCCGCGCGCCAAACTCGCGGTCAACACGACGGAGGCTGCCATTCAGGCGGCACTGGCCGGCATCGGCATTGTCCGCGTTTTGTCCTACCAGATCTCCGAACAGTTGCGCTCAGGCGCGCTGCAGGAATTGCTGACGGAGTTCGCACCGGAACCGCTGCCGGTCAACGTTATCCACGGACCCGCCGATCCCCTGCCGCCGAAGGTGCGGTGCTTCCTCGATTGGATCGGGCCCCGCCTGCGCGCGCAGATCGCCAGCTAGCGCTCCCTCGGGTGGGCTATCCATTGATGGCGTCGGGCACGCCCCGCAACCGTCGGTCAGCCGACCTTCGTCCATTCAAGCGCCAAACCGCTGGCGATTGACCGAAGCGACATACTGGGTTTTGCCCGTGCGAGCATCGTGATATTCGGTGACAGAAGGCTCAAGCAATCAATGCACCGTCGGCGGCGACCGCGCTCGGAAAGAATATCGCCCGGCTCGGATCGAAGCCATAATCGTTCTCGAAGGTCGTGGCGTCGATTGCAATCTGCGCCACGGAATCGAGAATGAACCGCACTTTTTCGTCCGGCAGAAGAACGCTGAAATTCAAGCGGACGAAACCGGGCTTTCTGATCTCGTCGCCCGAGAGAATCGCCTGCCTGATTTCCTCTGACTGATCATCGTCGATCGACAGCAGCCGATGGACGTATGGCCCGGCACAGGCACAGCCGCCGCGCGCCTGAATCCCGAACCGATCGCTCAGCATTCGCGTGATCAACTGCTGATGAACGTAACCACCCTTCCCGTCCTTCACCCGGAAGGAAAATATCGGCAACCGGTTTGGTTCAAGGAGCCCGAGAATCTCCAGATTGGGAATGTCCCTCCAGGCGCGAAATGCCCGCTGCGCAAGCTCGCGATTGCGTGCAGCCATCTGATCGGCACCAATCGCATCCTTCACAATGAATGCAAGGGAGGCCCTGATGTCACCCACGACATTCGGTGTGCCAGCCTCTTCACGGGACTCGATATTGTCGCTGTAGTCGTGTGTGTGCGGCGAAACAAACTTCACCGTCCCTCCGCCTGGCCAAGATGGCTTGCTGGTCGTCACCGCATCGCGACGCAGGATCAGGATACCGGATGCGCCCGGACCGCCTATGAATTTGTGCGGCGAGACGACGATCGCATCGATTTCAGCATCCGAGGAGGGCGACATCGAAATCGGCACATACGGACCAGCACCCGCATAGTCCCATATCATCTTGGCGCCGGCCGCTTTCGCCATCCTGGTGATCTTTGCGACATCGCTGGTGATACCGGTAATGTTGGATGCCGCAGAAAGTGTGCAGATCGTCAGGTCCGGCGCATCCTGGCGCAGGGCTGCCTCGAGCAGTCCAAGGTCGGGCCCGCCGGAAGAATGTTCTGCGATTTCGACGACCTCGGCGCCACTTTCGCGCCAGGGCAGGATATTGGAATGATGCTCGTAGGGGCCGATGATGACGCGGACCCGCTCGCCTGCAGAAACAGAGCCGGTGACACCAAAGAGCGCAACGAGACGATTGATCCCCGACGTTGCGCCGGAACCGGTAAAGATCACCGCATGTTCGCGAGTGGCACCGCAGAACTCACCGATCAGCGCTCGCGCTTCCCGTCGCATGCGGGTCATCGCTCCGCCGCAGTAAGAGGCCTCTGTATGACTGTTGGCGTAGTAAGGCAGCACGTCCTCAAGGACAAATCGCTCAATCTGATGCAACGCCCGGCCGGACGCCACATAGTCGGCATAGACCAAGGGTTTTTCGCCATAGGGTCCGGTCACCCTGGCCTTGGAGCCGACCAAGCCATCCCGAAGGACCGCAATCGTGTCCCCTTCGCCAAGCGTCCGACGGAATTCTGACAGCGGAGTCTCGATCGGCTTGATAGCTTGAAATTGGGCGTCCACGTCTTTCTCCTTGCGGCACATGTTGACGAAGATTATATTCTGCCTCAGCCGGAAAGACCTCACCTATTTTTTGCCTTCTTTCATCAGGACCGTGTCATATGATCGCTGATAGTGCCAAAATCGACGATTTTGATATGAAGATTTTGACGGCGATGCAAATCGATGCTGGGCTCTCTCAACGAGACCTGGCCGAAAAGGTCGGCATGTCGCAAAATGCCTGCTGGCGGCGGTTGCAACGTCTTCATTCACTCGGGCTGATACGGGGTTCACACAGCGAGATCGACCTAGGGGCACTGGGACTCGATCTCACCGTTTTCGTGATGATCCGCACGCGTCACCATTCTCGGGAATGGAGCGAGCAGTTTCGGGCTCATGTCGAAAAACTGCCAGAGGTCATTGATTTTTACCGCATTGGCGGTGAGTGGGATTACCTGATCAAGGTCGTGACCAAGGGAATGTCGGGCTATGACGCCTTCTATCAAAAACTGATCACCGACTTCGACCTTGCGACCGTTACAGGCTTCTTCTCAATGGAGGCGATCATCAACAACCGCCCGGTCGACCTCGGCAAACTGCGTTGATGGATCTCGCGACCGCCTGATACCGCTGTCCAGGATCATCGCTTCGCGCCGCAGTCCTCGCCCGGCGGACACTCCCGACCCGGTGCTAAGAACGACGGCAGAAAATCTTGACGGATATCGGGGCAAGCGATCCTGCAGCACATTGTTGGCCTTCCTGCCATATGCAGTTGTCTGGACCATCATCCAACGGGACAATCGTTCGGGACAGGTTGGCACGCATGTGTAAAACCATATCCCCGAGTACCCAGTCTATGAAGACACAGCCGTCCGGTGCATCAGAAACGGTTCCCGAATAGTGTTCCGTTGCCGCCAGATGAGGAACAATCATGTCCCGGCGCACGGCCAAAAGTGCTTGCAGCCAAGACGACCATTCCAGTGCCTTCTCGGTTTCGGACTGTGACCAGTCGAGTTTCGAATCCAGGAATGTCGATAATGCGTGCGGATCCGGCATGTCGCTTGCCGATGCACCTTGCGGATATCCGCCAAAATTTTCCGCCTGCTGCGGTCTGTCGTTTCGGATGGCTTCTGCCACCTCGCCACGATATTCCGCAAAATAGTGAAAAGGTCCACTTTCCCTGTAGCAGTCGCCCATGAACAACAGCGGGACCTGCGGGGAAAGCAAGAGCATGCTGGTGAGGACCCGATGCAGCGTTTCATCAATGCTTGTATGCAGCCGATCGCCCAAGGCGCGGTTTCCCACCTGATCGTGGTTTTGCAGAAAATGTACGAAGGCAGTCGGGGCAAGACAGGCGCTGGGAGGCAGGAATTCGCTGACGATGGGTTCGCCGGGCTCCAGATATCCTTCAGACAAGATTTTGCGCAGTTTGTCGAAAGGCGCGTGCTTGAACTCTTCGTAAAGACCCGTGTCTTCGCCCGTCGCAATCACATGCACGACATGATGGAAACTGTCGTTCCAATCCGCGACAAACAATTCTTGTGACAGAAGATCGGTACCATTCGGAGGATTTTCAGTGATCAGATGAATGTGGCGATCCGCCAGCACCCCACGAACGGTTGTGGATAGTTCCTCAAGGATATGGGTGCTGCTCGGATCCTTGATTTCATTCACGGCGTCAAACCGCAACCCATCGAGCCGGTACTCCTCCAGCCAGTAGAGGGCATTGTCCACGAAAAACCGCCTGACCGGCTCGCGATCGAACGCGATTTCCGCACCCCATGGGTTGCTCTTGCCCTCACGGAAGAACTCCGGCGCATACCGGCTGAGTAAATTACCTTCCGGGCCGAAGTGGTTGTAGACCACGTCGAGAAAGACCATCAGGCCAAGACCATGTGCCGTATCGATGAAGGCCTTGAAATTATCCGGCGTGCCGTAGGCATTGTGGGGCGCATAGTGCAATACGCCGTCATAACCCCAGCCTCGTTGTCCCGGGAAATGGGCGACCGGCATGACTTCAATGGCTGTAAAACCGAGATCGGCAAGGCGTTCCAATTTACTCGTCGCTGCCTGGAACGTGCCTTCCGGCGTGAATGTGCCTATGTGAATCTCATAGACAACGGTCTCGTGCCACGGGCGGCCACGCCAAAGCGAGTTTTTCCAGCGATAGACATTCGGATCTGGCAATAACGACAGCCCGGAAACCTCTGAAACCTGCTGGCGAGACGCTGGATCGGCGACGATCGTGCCGTCACCCAGAACGAAGGCATATGGCTCGTCGAACGGCTGTCGATCGATCACGACCTCAAACCAGCCGTCATCGGATCGCATCATCGCGTGATCATCCGAAAGGCGAAGCGCAACATGCTTTTCATTCGGCGCCCACAGCCGGAAGCGTGTACCGGTTCCGATGAAATCCGGTCCCCATGTCGAAGCAACCTTCGCCCGTAACTTGCGGGACTTGATCGCGAACGTATCGTGCATAGCGCAGTAATTCCTTTGATTTACACGTTCTAGCGGCGCTGGGTTTAAGGCTTCGTCACATCTCATGTCACGCTGTTGTCGTCGCAAGGAGAACCACGGGCAGCTTGAATAAATCTGAAACGGGCAGGTCCTCGCAGGCATGTGTTGTGCCATCCAACACATTTCGCAAAACCCCTGAAGAGACAGAGGAAAGGCGCACTGTCGTGTCCCCCCAGAAGGAGGCGTCAACCTTCATCGTGGCCTGGTTGACGGCACCAAATACCTGCAGGGGAGCGATGGCGACGACCAGATCATTTGCGTGACGCCGGGCAAAGGCGAGCACATGATCGCGCATTTGCCCCTCCACCGAGACAGCTATGTATTCGCCCCGCTCGAACAGCATCGGCTTCTGCCGTCTCAGCCACAGGCCGCGTCTGATCAGATCAAGCTTGGTTGTGGCGAGGCTTTCCGTGTCCTGCAAATTTACCGCAGCACCGGCCCATGGCCGACGATTGTCGGGATCGACCAGCGACTGGTCGAGGCCCTCTGCGCCCTGGTAGAAGTCGGGAATGCCCGGCGCGACCAGTTTGACCAGGGTCTGCACGAGGCTGTTGACATTGCCACTCGCAACAAACGGCCGTGAGAAAGCGATAAAGTCGTTCACAAAGGCCAGGTTTTCCGGCGACAGAACACCTTCGGCAAAGTGCTGAACGGCCTTCTCGTAGGTCTGGTCCGGAGCACTCCAGTCCGTATGCAGCTTCGCTTCCCGGACCGCTTTCAGTGCGTAGGCACTAAAGCGTTCGCGAAGAACCGGGAGATCACCGATGTCGACACGCGACGGGATGATGCCGAGTAGCGTCTGGTAGAGCATCCATTCCAGATTGAGATCCGGAACCATACCCGTGGGTGGGTGTGAAACCAGAGCGGCGTTGCTCAGTCGCCACCGGGGCAATGCCGTCATCCAGTCATCGACGCCCTCGCTGATCGCATAGAGGCGGGCGCGCGCATCCTCGCCGCGTTTGGTATCATGGGTCGACGTGGAGGACATGCCAAGTGGCTGTTCACGCATTCGGCGCTGCATATGCCGATGGAATCCGGCAATTCCCATGGGCTCAGCAATGGGATCGCCGCCCACTTCGTTGGCAGCCAGCAGACAATTGTATCGATAGAAGAAAGTGTCTTCCATCGCCTTTGCCATGACAGGGCCCGCGACCTGCTGAAACCGCCGCCTGAATTCGGTCGGATCCCGTGTCGGACCGGCCTGTCCGCGCAGGACATTGACCACCGCATCAAGGGCGGTTTGATCCTGGACATATTCCCGGGCAACAAGTGCCGCGTGATCGAGGACGTGGTCTTCCGCGGTCGTCAAAGCCTTGGTCGTATTGTAAAGCCTGTAGACCGGGAATGCGACCAGCAATTCCCGGATCGAAGCGGCTATCGACTGCAAATCGATGCCGGGCAGCAGGCCTGCGGCAAGTTTTACCAGCCGATCCACCTCGCCTGCAAAATTGACTGTCACCATCTGGAGTTTGGCCTGACGCAGTCCGGCTCCAGGATCTGCCAGATCAGGAACCAGGATACTGTAGTGCCGCTTCAGCTGCGCGACACCTTGCTTGCTGGTGAATATGTCACTGATGGCACTGATGAATTCGTAGCCCGTGGTGCCCTCGACAGGCCAGTCTGAAGCAAGCGCCTCATCACGGGCGAGAATTTTCTCGACGTAAATCGGCACTTTGCTGCCGACTGCGTGACGCAGGCATTCGAGGTAACCTTTCGGATCGGCCAATCCGTCAACGTGGTCGATGCGCAACCCGTCGACCTGGCCTGACCTGACCAGTTCAAGAACCAAGGCATGCATTGCGTCGAACACCATTGGGTCTTCGACGCGAACGCCGACGAGACCGGTGACCTCGAAAAAACGGCGATAGGACAAGTGTTTCGACGCGGTGGTCCAGGCCACAAGCTGCCAGTGTTGGAGGCGATGCAACGCGCTCAGTTTTTCGGGTTGGCTCACAAATTTCCCGGGCTCACCACCGACTTCCTCCAGCTGCGCATCCAGCCAGTCGAGGCTTTCTGCGGACAGAGGATAGAGTGAATCTCCAAATTGAAGCCGAAAGGCCTCACCTCGGTCACGAACCAGATTGAACTTGCCACGGGCGGCCGTGTCATCGAACGCGAGCTCCAGATGGGGCAATGTCAGCGGCTCTGCCCAATCGATATCAAAATATGAGGCATAACGGCTGCATTCCCCGCTCGCCAGCACGTCGTGCCACCACGGATTGTCCAGGGAGGCGGCCATGTGATTGGGAACGATATCAAGGATCAGCCCCATTCCATGGGCCTTTAAATGGCGACTGAACTCCTCGAATCCAGCGCGCGCGCCCAGCGATGGGTCGATCTCATTTGCGTTGGTGACATCGTATCCGTGGGTAGAACCTCGCGCAGCCGTGAAGATCGGGGAAGCATAGATATGGCTGATTCCGAGACCCTGTAGATACGGCAGCTGTTCAATAGCCCGTTCAAAGGTCATGCCGTTGCGGAACTGAATGCGATAACTTGCGACCAGTTGCATATTTCCTCGCATATCGGACACAGGAAAATGCCAGGCAGCAATCATGCCCAGGCAAAATCCATCAAAACGGAGCGGATGAGCGACGCGGCAATATACGCGCGCAGCAAGTGGCGATTGCCTTCAGAGGCAGCTTGTCCTTTGACGACACGATGGCCATGACCCTAGTAGGTCCGGAACCGCTGTTCCCTGCGCGTATTGTGGCGCAACTCCGCAGCGGTCGCGAAGGCGCCAAAAAGAGACACAAGCCGAGCTTGTTCGATCGCGTTGACGCCAACCCGTTTGCAGTAATCCTGAACGGACCAAACCTCGGTAGAACTGTCCGTGTCGAATTCGTGGGTCGTTCGCTTTTCCACTGCAACCTCTCATGAACGTGTGATCAACGCCAAACGCTCGGAGGGAGCAACAGTTCCAATGCCCCATGCGGTAAACGCACAGAAATTCGCTGACAAGAAGAGCCCGGGGCCATACAAGTCAAACTTCGTTCTGGAACTTTCCCGGCGAGATTGACTTTACACGTTTGGCCGCAATATCGCGGGAACCGATTGCGCCGGGTTGATGGCGTACAGCGGGCGCAAAATATGAAATATGAAACGTCAGTGTCTTTGACGGTCAACGGCAAAGACTGTGAAATTGAGGTCGACAACCGAACAAGCTTGCTGGATGCCCTGCGGGAGCATTTGCACCTTACGGGCACCAAGAAAGGCTGCGACCATGGCCAGTGTGGTGCCTGTACCGTCTTGGTGGAGGGTCGCCGCATCAATGCCTGTCTGAGCCTGGCTGTCATGCATGCCGGCGATGAGATCCAGACAATCGAAGGCCTGGGCGAGCCGGGCAAGCTGCATCCCATGCAGGCTGCATTTATCCAGCGGGACGGTTTCCAGTGTGGATACTGTACGCCGGGGCAGATCTGTTCGTCGATCGCCGTCCTGGAAGAGATCAAGGCCAATATTCCAAGCCATGTCACCGGCGACCTTGCTGCGCCAGGCAGTGTCACCGCTGCCGAAATCCGCGAGCGCATGAGTGGCAATATCTGCCGATGCGGCGCCTATTCGAACATTGTCGATGCCATCATGGACGTTGCCGGAGCAGAAGCATGAGAGCGTTTACCTACGAGCGCGCGTCCACGGTGGACGCGGCAGTCAAGACTGCTGCGTCGAACCCGAATGCCCGATTTATCGCCGGCGGCACCAACCTGCTGGATCTGATGAAGCTGGAGATCGAAACCCCGACGCATCTCATCGATGTCAATGGACTTTCCCTGGACAAGATCGAGGTAACGTCGGATGGCGGACTTCGCGTCGGTGCCTTGGTGCGCAACACGGATCTTGCCGCCCATGATGTGGTACGGCGTGACTACGGCTTGCTCTCTCGAGCCCTGCTATCTGGAGCGTCTGGCCAGTTGCGCAACAAGGCAACCACCGCCGGTAACCTTCTGCAGCGCACACGCTGTCCGTATTTCTACGACTCGAATCAGCCGTGCAACAAGCGGTTGCCCGGTAGCGGCTGTTCGGCGATCGGTGGCTATTCTCGTCAGCAAGCCGTCATCGGCGCAAGCAATGCCTGCATAGCCACGCATCCCAGCGACATGGCGATCGCATTGCGCGCGCTGGATGCCGTGGTTGAGACGGTCAAGGGGGATGGGGCTACGCGCTCGATACCCCTCGCGGATTTTCATCGTCTCCCCGGCGATACGCCGCATATCGAAACCGTCTTGGAGCAAGGCGAGTTTATTTTGGCCGTTGTCTTGCCACCACCGATCGGCGGAAAACACATCTACCGGAAGGTACGCGACAGGGCATCCTACGCTTTCGCGCTCGTGTCGATCGGAGCAGTCATCCAACCGGATGGAACAGGTCGCTTCGCCGTAGGCGGCGTCGCCCATAAGCCCTGGCGGGTCGAGGCTGCCGAGAATGAACTGACCGGCGGTGCAAAGGCTGCGTTCGCGGCCGCCTTCGCAGACGCGCGCCCAACGGAGCAAAATCGCTTTAAACTCGATCTGGTGGAGCGAACGCTTGGTTCGGTGGTCGCAGAAGCGGGAGGATTGCACAATGAAATTTGATCGGCCAGAGACCACCAATCCGATTGATCAGATGAAGGTTGTCGGTCAGCCTGTGCGCCGCATCGACGGCGAACTGAAAGTGACGGGCAACGCGACCTATGCTTACGAATGGCAAGATCCGGACGGCCCCTCCGCCTACGGTTACCCTGTCGGCTCTGCCATTGCCAAGGGTCGCATCACCGCCATGGATGTCGCCGCGGCCGAAGCATCGCCGGGTGTGCTCGCCGTTGTGACAACGCTTGCCGTGGGCGATCGCGAAAAAGGGCAATACAACACGGCCAAGCTTTTCGGTGGCGCTGAAATTCAGCATTATCATCAGGCCATCGCCGTGGTTGTTGCGGAAACTTTCGAACAGGCTCGCGCCGCCGCGGCTCTTGTCAAAGTGGAATATGCCGAAGTGCAGGGACAGTTCTCCCTTGCGGACGGCAGGGATACGGCACAAAAACCCAAGGATGTCGACGACACGCCGCCCGACACTGCCGTTGGCGATTTTGACAGCGCCTTCGCCTCCGCGCCGATGACCCTGGACGAAGAGTATACGACGCCGGACCACTCGCATTCGATGATAGAGCCACATGCATCCATTGCCGCGTGGAATGGGGAAGAACTGACCGTGTGGACATCCAGCCAGATGATCGACTGGTGGCGTACGGATCTTGCCGCAACCCTCGGCATCGACAAGGACAATATCCAACTCAAGTCACCCTATATTGGCGGCGGCTTCGGCGGAAAGCTCTTCTTGCGTGTTGACGCGGTGCTGGCGGCTTTTGCCGCCAAGGCATCGGGTCGCACGGTTAAAGTCGCATTGCCGCGTCCGTTCATGGCCAACAACACCACTCATCGGCCGGCGACCATCCAACGGATCCGTATCGGTACCGAGCAGGACGGCAAAATCACAGCAATCGCCCACGAAAGCTGGTCCGGGGATCTTCCCGGCGGCGGGCCTGAGCCTGCCGTGATGCAGACGCGCCTGTTATATGCCGGCGCAAACCGGATGACCTCAATGAGGCTTGCCGCGCTGGATCTACCTGAGGGCAATGCCATGCGGGCACCGGGAGAAGCACCCGGACTGATGGCCCTGGAGGTCGCCATCGACGAGATGGCCGAAAAGCTCGCCATGGACCCGGTAGCTTTTCGTATCCTCAACGACACACAGGTGGATCCCGAAAATCCGAAGCGCCGCTTTACCCATCGCAATCTGATCGGCTGCCTGGAAACCGGCTCTGAACGTTTCGGCTGGAGCGAGCGTCGCAGACCGGGTGCTCGTCGCGACGGAAACTGGCTTGTCGGCATGGGCGTGGCCGCCGCTTTTCGAAACAATCTGCTGCTTCCGTCGGCTGCCAGGGTAAAGCTTGATCGCGAGGGCATCGTCACGGTCGAAACGGACATGACCGACATCGGAACCGGCAGCTACACAATCATTGCGCAAACCGCAGCCGAGATGCTCGGATTGTCGGTCGACAAGGTGGTGGTCAAACTGGGAGATTCGCGCTTTCCCGTATCCGCCGGGTCCGGCGGACAATTCGGGGCGAACTGTTCCACCTCAGGCGTCTACGCCGCCTGTGTCAAACTGCGGGAAGCGGTCGCGTCGGCCCTTGGCTTCAATTCCGGCGACGTCGTGTTCGAGAATGGCGAAGTTCGCAGCGGTAACAGATTTGCACCACTGGCCGCCGCCGCGGGTGTCGACGGTCTGGTTGCCGAAGATAAGATCGAGTGGGGCGATCTCTCCAAAACGCATCAACAATCGACATTCGGCGCGCATTTCGTTGAAGTGGGTGTCGATGTCGCGACAGGCGAGACGCGCGTACGCAGAATGCTCGCAGTCTGCTCCGCCGGGCGCATTCTCAATCCGGTGACAGCGAGAAGCCAGGTGATCGGGGCGATGACCATGGGCGTGGGTAGTGCATTGTCGGAGGAGCTCGCGGTCGACACCCGCCGTGGCTTCTTCGTCAATCACGATCTCGCCGGTTACGAAGTGCCCGTACACGCCGACATTCCCCATCAGGAGGTCATCTTTCTTGAGGAAGAGGACCCGTATTCATCGCCGATGAAAGCAAAGGGTGTCGGGGAATTGGGGTTGTGTGGCGTTTCCGCGGCCATTGCGAACGCCATCCACAATGCTACCGGCGTTCGGCTCAGGCACTATCCACTGACGCTGGATAAGTTGATCGGCGGTCTTCCGGAGGTCGCTTGAGGTGATGGCGGCAGCTGAACAGGCTGCCGCCCTATCCAATATGAGCCGACATGCTCGCCTCTAAATACCAAGGTCCGACCCGGTTCAAGTGGTTTGCGGTTGTCTCACAGAGTGTGAGGCAAAGGATGCGGAACCTGAACTCAACATCCTGGGAGAGTGATGAGCCATGGTCGACACCCTTTCGAATTACCGTGCGAAACGCGACTTCAAGAAGACAAGCGAACCGAGCGGCGAAACCCATGTCAAACCATCGAACCGTCGGCGATTTGTTATTCAGAAGCACGACGCGACGCGCCTGCACTATGACCTGCGACTTGAACTTGATGGAGTATTCAAGTCATGGGCGGTGACCCGGGGGCCTTCGCTCGATCCACAGGACAAACGGCTTGCGGTGGAAGTCGAGGATCATCCTCTCGACTACGGTGATTTCGAAGGCACGATCGCGAAGGGTCAATATGGCGGCGGCACGGTGATGCTGTGGGATCGCGGTTATTGGGAGCCGGAGGGAAACCAGACGCCCGAGCAAGCGCTGGCAAAAGGTGACTTGAAGTTCACGCTGGAAGGCGAGCGGTTGCACGGCAGCTTTGTGCTTGTTCGCATGCGCCATGACAGGAATGGCGGGAAGCGGACCAATTGGCTGCTGATCAAGGATCGTGACGATTTTGCCGTTGAGAAAGATGGCGAAGCCGTGCTGGGAAAACACACGACGTCCGTTGCATCGGGCCGCTCGATGGACACAATTGCCGCCGGCAAGGGGAAGAAGCCGAAGCCCTTCATGCTGGAAGGTGCGACAGTGACCGCAGACGCGGTGTGGAACAGCCGTGAAGGACTGGCGGCGGAAGAGCGCAAGGCGAGTGTCAAGGTGCCGAAGAAATCGAACGCCACGCTGGCAAAATCGACCATGCCGGCGTTCATTGCTCCGCAGTTGTGCGAAACTCTGGTGCGTCCACCAACGGCCGATGGCTGGATTCATGAAATCAAATTTGACGGTTACCGCATCCAGATGCGCGTCGAGAACGGGAGCGTCACGCTGAAAACCCGCAAGGGCCTGGACTGGACCGCAAAATATCCCGCGATTGCAAAGTCATGCTCAGCACTGGCCGATTGCCTGATTGACGGCGAAATCTGTGCCCTCGACGAAAACGGCGCTCCCGATTTTGCTGCACTTCAGGCGGCAATGTCCGAGGGAAGGACCGACAATCTGGTCTTTTTCGCCTTCGATCTGCTCTATGCTGCAGGCAGAAACCTTCAAGCGCTTCCCCTGACCGACCGCAAGGAACAACTGGCGACGTTGCTGGCTGAATCCGGTGAAGACGCCCGCCTTCGTTTCGTTGAGCATTTCGAAACCGGCGGTGACGCCGTGCTGAAATCAGCCTGCCGCCTCTCGCTTGAGGGCATCGTTTCCAAAAAAGGCGATGCGCCCTATCAATCCGGCCGGTCCTCTACATGGGCGAAGTCGAAGTGCCGGACCGGTCATGAGGTGGTGATCGGCGCCTATGCGAAAACCAACGGCGAATTCCGCTCTTTGCTGGTCGGTGTCTATCGCGGGGACCATTTTGTCCATGTCGGACGCGTCGGCACGGGCTATGGTGCAAAGACCGTCGCAACGCTCTTGCCCAAACTGAAGGCCATGAAGGCGGAGAAATCGCCCTTCACGGGTATTGGCGCGCCAAAGAACTCCCCCGATATCGTCTGGCTCAAGCCCGAGCTCGTCGCCGAAATCCAGTTTGCCGGCTGGACGGCTGACGGCCAGGTGCGCCAGGCTTCTTTCAAGGGGCTGCGGGAGGACAAGCCGGCAGCGGAGGTCGAGGCCGAACAGCCAGCTCGCCCAGAGCAGGCCAAGGTGTCAGACCCGGATATGGCGAAACCCGTTCCGAAACGCTCTCGACGCGCTGGCGGGAAACAAGAGGTGATGGGCGTGATGATCTCCAGTCCGGACAAACAGCTCTGGCCCGATGCCGGTGATGGCGAGCCGGTAACCAAGGCCGATCTGGCAGGCTATTATGAAGCTGTCGGTCCTTGGATGATCGAGCATATCAAAGGCAGGCCATGTTCGATCATTCGCGCACCGGATGGGATTGCCGGCGAACAGTTTTTTCAGCGCCATGCAATGCCGGGCACGTCGAACCTGGTGGAACTGGTGACCGTGTCGGGGGACAAAAAACCTTACCTGCAAATCGATCGTATCGAAGGTCTCGCCGCCATTGCCCAGATCGGCGGCGTCGAACTCCATCCATGGAACTGCGAAGCGGGACAACCGGAGGTGCCGGGCAGGCTGGTGTTCGATCTGGATCCGGGGCCGGGTGTGGAATTCAAGGCAGTGATCGAGGCGGCGCGCGAGATCCGTGACCGGTTGGAGGAATTGGGACTTGTGAGCTTCTGCAAAACCACCGGCGGCAAGGGGCTGCATGTTGTGACGCCAATCGCGGTCCCCAAACGTGAAAAACTAGATTGGGACGCGGCAAAGAGTTTTGCGCACGATGTCTGTGAAGCGATGGCGCGCGACAATCCGGACCTCTATCTCATCAAGATGGCCAAGAAGCAGCGCGAGGGGCGAATCTTCCTCGACTATCTGCGCAACGACCGAACGGCAACGGCCGTCGCTCCGCTATCGCCACGGGCGCGCGCCGGGGCGACCGTTTCGATACCGCTCAACTGGAGCCAGGTGAAAGCCGATCTCGATCCCAAACGCTACACGATACGAACGGTGCCCGATCTGCTCGCCAAATCGACCGCCTGGCAAGACTATGGGGATGCACGGAAATCGCTCGGCCAGGCGATCAAGCGGTTGAAGAAGACCACGGCCACGTGATCATCTTCTTGTCGGTCCAGCAATCGACAAGGCAACCTCTGCCAGTTATCGAACTGGCTTGCCGCCGGTTCATTTCCTCGACCGCGTTTCCGCGGCAATGGACTTTTTCAAGGCATCCATGATGTTGATGACATTGTTCGGTGGCGATGACGGCGGGGCTGGTTTCGGCTGGCGCGTGGTCTTTCTCTGGGCCTTCTTCTTCGTGTCGATGATATCCAGCAACCGATCCTGAACGGGGTCTACCACCATTTTCTCGGACCAGTCCTGCGTCTGCTTCTTGATCAACTTTTGGATGAGCGGCATCATCGCAGCATCCGCTGTCGCCTCGCCAATGCCTTTGAAATAGGTATCTTCATCGCGAACTTCGTCGCCGTAGCGCAGTGTCCAGAGCACGATGCCTTTGCCGCGTGGCTCTAGCATGACCGCGCGTTCGCGACGGCTGATCACCAGGCGTGAGATGCCAACCATCTTCTTCGCCTGCATCGCTTCACGGATAACCGAAAACGCCTCGTGGCCCACGGCGTCGTTCGGCGCGAGGTAATAGGGCGTATCAAGCCAGATCCACTCAATACTGTCGCGTGGGGCGAAGGTGGAGACGTCAATGGTTTTGGTGCTGTCGAGTGCAACGGTGTCGAGTTCCTCTTCCTCGAGCAGGACATAGTCGTCCTCACCCCGCTTGAAGCCTTTGACCTCGTCGTCCTGCTCGACCTCCTTGCCGGTGACGGAATCGACATACTGGCTGACAACGCGGTTCTTAGTCTGGCGGTTGAGCGTGTGAAACCTCACCTTTTCGCTTTCCGAGGTCGCCGGCATCATCTGCACCGAACACGTGACCAGCGAGAGCTTCAGATAGCCTTTCCAATAGGGGCGCACTGCCATTTTAATCTGTCCCTGTTAACCGGCGCGACGCGTGGGCGCTGCGGACTTTTTGGATTTTACAGATGGCTTCGCCGGCGTTTTTTTACCTCCGGCGTTTTTGTTGGCGATTGCGGCAGGCCGTTTCCCTCGCTTCGTCCCATCCTTGCCAGCGCTTTCGCGCAATGCCTGCAGCAGATCGGTTGGTTTAAACGCAGCCTCTGGTTTCCTTTTCGGCAAAGAGCGGCCTTCGATCTTGGCCTTGACCAGATCGGCGACGGCCTCTTCGTAGCGGTCATCGAAAGCGGAGACGTTGAATTTGCCTTTTTTGGTACCTATGATGTGTTCGGCAAGCTCCAGCATCTCGCCACCGATTTCGATGTCCGGAATATCGACGAATGCCTCCTCTGCCGATCGAACCTCGTAGTCGAAGTTGAGGGTAGAAGCGATCAGGCCCTTTCCATGGGGCCGGATAAGGACGGTTCGCATGCGCCGGAACAGCACTGTGCTGGCAATTGCCGCCACCTTTTCCTTCTTCATGCCGTCGCGCAAAAGCACAAACGCCTCCGTGCCCAGCTTGTCGGGCGCCAGATAATAAGGCTTGTCGAAATAGGTGGTGTCGATCTGCCCGCAGGGGACAAAGGCTTCGATCTTCAGTGTTTTGTCGCTGTCGGGCACGGCGCCGGCGATCTCGTCCGGTTCAAGCACGATGAAATGACCGTCTTCCGTCTCGTAACCCTTTACCTGATCGTCGCGTTCCACCGGATCACCGGTTTCGCTATCAACAAACACCCGGTTGACGCGATTGCCGGTTCGGCGGTTGAGAGTGTTGAATGCAATGCGCTCCGATGAGGAGGCTGCTGTGTAAAGCGCCACGGCGCAGGAAACCTCCCCGAACTTGATGAAGCCTTTCCAATTCGCTCTTGCGGACACCATGGCGATCCGGCTCCTTTATCTTGTCGACCACATTCAACCAGCTGGATCGGCATTCGTTCCAGACTGACGTCAATAATCTGAAACCAGCGTGCGGCCCGCTGGATCGCATGCAGAAATGCGACCATGCAGGCGTCTGTTTGCCAGGAGCACACGAAGCCTTAAGCAAGCTGTGATGGATTGTCTCGGCGATTAGACGACCTCAAAAATTTGGAGTGCCAACCTGTGTCGAAACAGTGCGAAGGATGCCGCGACGGTCGCTTGGATGTGCCGTTCTCGATGGCGTTCCAGCCGATTGTCGACATCCGGACAGGCGCGATCTTCGCGCATGAGGCCCTTGTCCGCGGACCGACCGGAGAAAGTGCCGCGACGGTTCTTAACCAGATCGACGCCGAAAACCGCTATGCATTTGACCAGGAATGTCGGGTCAAGGCGATCGAACTGGCGTCAGCCCTCTACGACCCGGGCGACCAGGTGAAGTTATCAATCAACTTCATGCCAAATGCCGTCTACGAACCACGCGCCTGTATTCGTCTGACGTTGGCGACCGCGACGAAAACCGGTTTCCCCCTGGACCGCATCATTTTCGAATTCACCGAGAATGAGAAGCTCGATACCAAGCATGTCCTTCATATCCTGCGCACCTACAGAGAGATGGGGTTCAAGACTGCGATCGATGATTTCGGCGCAGGCCATGCGGGGCTGGCGCTGCTGGCACAGTTTCAGCCGGACATCGTCAAACTGGACATGGATATGGTCCGCGGGATCGACATCGATCCTGTCAGGCGTACGATCGTCAAGCACACCTTACGCATGCTCGAGGAACTTGACGTTGTGCCGCTCTGCGAGGGGGTAGAAAGCGCCGAGGAGCTGAAGGTTCTGAACGACCTCGGCGTTTTTCTCATCCAGGGCTATGTCTTGGCCAGGCCGAGTTTCCAAAGCCTCGCGGTGCCGGTAGACCCCCATACGCTGTTGACCGTGGTGCCGTAGCGGGTCAGCCAGCCAATCGCTGGTCGATTGCGGAATCGACAGTAACTCGGTGATGCCTGCAGCGTGCTCGATGAAGCAGCATTTTGCCCAGGGAGCCTGGTCCAGCAGATTGGACAAGAGATAGCGGGCTAAACAATCGACGGTAAACCGCGACGTTGTCGAGAGCCCTTCGCCTTCGCTTCCTGCAACCCTTCCGTTTCTGTCTGGGGCGAGCGAGCCATGCAGGCACGGAAACAGAAGGGTGCCAAACACGGGCGATGTGTAGCTGACCGTTGTGTGCAACAGTCAGTCTGCGAAAAACTTCGTAATTATTTGTTCTTCAGCAGCCAGATTTTCCCGGCCATGGTAATTTCCTGGTGCAATTGGTCCGCGGCGTCATCCGAACCGAGTTCGTTCAGAAGGCCGAAATCTCTCAGCTGGTTCACGGTCGTTGTCGTGGCGAACCGAATTTTGCGCGCCCGTTCCTTGAAGCGATCGGTCTTGGCATAGGTGATGGTGGCGTTCAAATGTGTCCACTTGTTGCCTTCTTGCGGATAGAGATCACCTTCCAGAGCAAGCTTTAAGCCCCGTAATTGTACGGGCGTCAACGTGATCGGCAGTATTTCAATCTTGTCGGGTGCTGTGGTCAAAATCAGGTCCTTGCGTACTGGAATGAGAAAAATCTAAGGCGGCTCATGGCCATCTGGGTTTGATTTAGCACGATGTAACGGCTGGCGACAACGAGGTGTGTGGACTTGCCCGCGCTCCCCTACCCCAAGCCGGCCCAAAATCGCCCTCGAACCATGCTCAATCCGCCTTCAACCAGTCGGCAAGCTCCGCCTCGGCACGCTCGAGAGCCGCGTAATTCAACAGCTTCCGCAGCAATGCCACGGTGACCGCACGCGCGCGCAGGTTGAATCGGCCGTCATCATGGTCGTCGGCCGCCATCTGGTAGACGTCCAGCTTCTCATACAGATGCTGCAGCCGGTTCTGCACGCTGCGCAAAGACAGGCCGCGTCGCCTGGAAATCGCCCGATCGGTCAGGCCCAGCGCGATATCGACGAGGATCTCGTATTCGGTGTCGCTGAAACCGTTGACTTGGCCGAGGCTTTTCTGCTGCATACCGCGCACCTCGCGGTCGATCACACATTGCGCCTCGACGAAGATGCTGCGCAGGGCCAGACGCAGCCGCTCGTCGGACGCCGATTTCAACACATAGCCATAGGCCGCCCCATCGGGCACGATACGCGAGACACCGCGCACATAGGCCTCGTCCGAATAGTTGGACCAGAAAAGGATCCTGGTATCTGGCCGTTCTTTCCAGATGGTACGTGCCGCTTCGATGCCGTTGCGCGCCTGCATCTGGAGATCCATCACCACATGGGCCGATTTGTTGTCGCGCGCGAGTTTTTCGCCCTGCGTGCCGTTATCGGCCTCGATCACCGTGTCGCATTCGGGCAAAGCGGCACAGACCGCCTCGTGCAGATAGGACCGATGCAGCGGATCATCCTCGACGATCAAAACCTTCATGCTCGCTCTCCTGCCGATTTCGGGGTCGCCGGCTCGACGGGCAACTGGACACGCACGACTGTGCCCTTGCCCTCGCGGCACGGGCCGATGGTGAATTTTGCCGAGATCAACCGCGCCCGCGTCATCATGTTATCGATGCCTCCACCGCTGCGGCGCCGTGGTTTCGTCATGCCATGTCCGTCGTCAGATATTTCAATCACAACACCCAGGGCCTGATTGCGCAGCCGCACCGTGATTTGGCCAGCCTGTGCGTGGCGGGCAGCATTGTTGATCGCCTCCTGGGCAATGCGAAAAAGGGCGATGCGGAGCGTCTTGTCCAAGGTGTCGATCAGGCCATCGGTTTCGTCCACGAGCTCCCAGCGGGTCTCACCTCCCGTGTCGCGCAACGATCTGTCCAGATGGTTTTCGACGGCCTGGGCAAAGCCGAAGAGTTGCAGCACAGAAGGCTTCGCTTCCTCGATGATCTCACGCAGGTCCTGCATGCAATGCTGCAGGCTGCGCGCAAGCGGTTCCAGCGCATCGCCGGGCACGTCCTGCTCGTTCGATAACCGGTCGAGCCGGCGCGAAAGCCGCGTCAGATCTGCCAGCGTCTGGTCATGCAGGTCCATGCCGATGCGCTGGCGCTCCCGCTCCAGCGCCTCTGTCAGGTTCAATGCGCCAAGGCGCAGGCCTTCTTCGCGCGCGCGGGCTTCTGCTTCAACGATGGCTGATTGTTTGGCCTGATCGGCTGCGCGAAGCGCGAAGAAGTAGGGCGACAGTAGGTCGGCGACGGAGCGCGCATTGGCGACGTCCTCGGACGTGTAGAACGAAACCTGATGCGAGGAACATGACAGCGCGCCGATCACCTCACCCTCGACCTTCAAAGGTACATGGATACGGCTTCTCAGGTTGTGCTCGAAGATTGGCCGGGTGAACGCATCCTGGAAGTGGAAGCGCTGGTCAGCCTGAGCGTCGGGCGTGAGCATCTGGTCGACCTCGCCCCACAGCAACGAACGGATCGGGCTGTTGCAGACTGGTGCTGGCGCGTGCTCTCCCCACGCCGTATCGAGGCCCGTTTCATAGGCGGTGTGGTATTTGCCGTTGACCATCGTGATACAGACATCCAGGTGGTCATGGGGAATGATGTGTGACACCTCCGCACCCACGGCCTTGATGGCCGAGCGGAAGTCGAGCTGCCCCGCCAGCAGGCGCGATATGCCCAGGTAATGATCGAGCAGCGCCAGGGGCGCTATCTTCAGCATGTCGTTCCTCTCCTCCCACGACCGCCCACTCCCGACAGGCGCCGTGCACATTGCTCCTAGGATAGAAGCCTTGCTGGCAGCGTCTTGCTGGATCCCGCATCATCTTGCGTAGTTCCCGCACTCACCCTGCTGTCGCAAGCCTATACAAGCCGCGTATTCTATACCATCCTGCCCTTGTCGAGAGGAGGTGCTCGGCATGGGAGTTCAGTTTCGTCCGCTCTATCGCGGGACGATTTAAAAAGAGGAAACCGACCGCCTGAAGGTCGGACTAGAGGGAGAGAGACCATGAAGAAATCCAGAATGCTTCTGGCGACGGCAGCACTTTGCCTTGCCATGACACCCCTGGCCGCGCAGGCGGATACCTCGGGCAAGAAAATCGCGTTATCCAACAATTATGCCGGCAACTCCTGGCGACAGGCCATGCTGACGAGTTGGGAAAAAGTGACCGGCGCCGCCGTCAAGGACGGCAAGGTGGCCGCCGCCGATGCCTTCACCACGGCCGAAAACCAGGCGACCGAGCAGGCTGCACAGATCCAGAACATGATCCTGCAGGGCTATGATGCCATCGTCGTCAACGCAGCATCGCCGACTGCGCTCAACGGCGCCATCAAGGAAGCCTGCGACGCCGGCATCACCGTCGTCTCTTTCGACGGCATCGTCACCGAGCCCTGCGCCTGGCGCATCGCCGTTGATTTCAAGGAAATGGGTCGCAGCCAGGTCGAATATCTGGCGGGCAAGCTGAAGGACGGCGGCAACCTGCTTGAAATCCGCGGCCTGGCCGGCGTCTTCGTCGACGACGAGATTTCGGCCGGCATCCATGAAGGTGTGAAGCAGTTCCCGCAGTTCAAGATCGCCGGCTCGGTGCATGGCGACTGGGCGCAGGACGTGGCGCAGAAGGCCGTCGCCGGCATTCTGCCAAGCCTGCCGGACATCGTCGGCGTGGTCACCCAGGGCGGTGACGGCTACGGTGCGGCCCAGGCCATCGCTGCGGCCAATCGCAAGATGCCGATCATCGTGATGGGCAATCGTGAAGACGAACTGAAGTGGTGGAAGGAACAGAAGGACGCCAACAGCTATGAGACCATGTCGGTCTCCATCGCGCCCGGCGTCTCGACGCTCGCCTTCTGGGTTGCCCAGCAGATCCTGGACGGCAAGGAAGTGAAGAAAGACCTCGTCGTGCCATTCCTGCGCATCGATCAGGACAATCTCGAAGCCAATCTGGCCAATACCCAGGCCGGCGGCGTCGCCAATGTCGAATACGCCCTGGAAGATGCCCAGAAGGTCATCGAGGGCGCGAAGTAAGCCCTATCCGAACCCTCCCTGTTCCGTCCAGCGCCGCGCCGGGCGGGGCAGGCGGCCAGGCAGTCGCGCGCCTTTCGCCGACAGCCGCCATCTTCACATTGCAGTGGGATTGAATACATGACAGAGGCCCGTTTTTCGCAAACGGTGGTCGGCGTCTCCGACGCCAAGGTCGTTTTCGGCGCAGTCAAGGCATTGGACGGCGTAACGCTTGCCATTCGCTCAGGCGAATGTGTGGGACTAGTCGGCCACAACGGCGCAGGCAAATCGACGATCGTCAACGTCATCAATGGCGGGCTGTCGCCGCATGAAGGCACGGTCACCTATGCCGAAGATCCAGCACGCGGCCACGGCATCAGCGCCGCCCGCCAAAGCGGCATCCGGTGTGTCTTCCAGGAGCTTTCGCTCTGCCCCAACCTCACCGTGGTCGAAAACACCCGTGTCATGCACAAGCCGCTTTCCGGCTGGGGCTGGCGCCGGCGCGGGAGTGACATCATCGCGCGCAAACTGGACGAGATCTTCCCCGGCCACGGCATCGACAGCGGTGAGCATGTCGGCAATCTCTCGATCGCCGAACGCCAGATGGTGGAAATTGCCATCACCTTCTGCGAGATCGGTCATCCGGTGCGGCTGGTCATTCTCGATGAGCCAACATCATCGCTGGACTCGCGACTGGCCAGTCAACTGCTTGCCTATGTCCGCCGCTTCGTCGCGGCCGGCGGCTCCGTCATCTTCATTTCCCATATCCTTTCCGAAATCCTCGGTATTGCTGACCGTATCATCGTGATGAAGGACGGCCGGGTCGTCACTGAGCGCGCCGCCTCAACCTTCTCCGAGCACAGCCTGATCGAGGCGATGGGTAGCGTGGTCAAAGAACACCGTGCCGCGCGGGTCTTGCCGGACAGGGGAAGTAGCCCACCTACCCTCTCTGCATCATCTGTGCACGGGCGCGGGCTGGCCTTTGAGGCCTTTCCGGGCGAGATCGTGGGGTTTGCCGGTCTTGGCGGCCACGGCCAGACCGACATGCTGGTCAAGCTCTACCTGTCCCTCAGCGGTGACTGGTTCGGCAGGCGTGATCCGGCCGCAATGTTTGTTGCCGGCGACCGTGCGGTCAACGGCACCTTCCCCCTGTGGAGCATCCTGAAGAACATGAGCGTCGCGTTGCTGCCCGACCTTTCGCACCGTGGCCTGCTGGATGAAGACCGCGAACAGGCTCTCGGCCGGTCCTGGCGAGAGCGGATCGAAATCCGCACGCCCGACATGGACAATAACATCCTGTCGCTGTCTGGCGGAAATCAGCAGAAGGTCCTGTTTGCCCGTGCTCTGGCGAGCCGCGCCCCGGTTGTCCTGATGGACGACCCCATGCGAGGCGTCGACATCGGCACCAAGCAGGAGGTCTACGGCATCCTCAGGACCGAAGCCGATCAGGGGCGTACCTTCATCTGGTATTCGACCGAAATGGACGAGGTCTGCCTATGCGACCGGGTCTATGTCTTCAACAATGGTGCGATCGTTGCCGAGCTCGCCGGCAAGGCGGTCACGGAAGAGAACATTCTGGCCGCCTCTTTCACCGAGGTTGCAGCGTGAAGAAAATCTTCTCACCCGATACGATCCGGCTCATCGTTCCGGCACTGTCGCTGACGGTGCTGCTGATCGCCGTCTTCTATCTTCAACCGCGTGCCATGAGCTACACCGGCCTCAATCTGCTCTTTAACCTCGCGGTTCCGATCGCGCTGGCCACGATCGCGCAAATGCTGATCATGACAGTCAACGACCTCGATCTTTCGATGGGCACCTTTGTCAGCTTCGTCGCCTGCGTCACCGCCACCTTTCTGCAGGCAACGCCGTTTCTCGGCATCCTCATCCTGCTCGCGGCCATCGCCACCTATGCCGCCATCGGCGTGCTGATCCATCTGCGCGACCTGCCCTCGATCGTCGTCACGCTCGGCATGAGTTTTGTCTGGGGTGGGCTAGCGGTGCTGATCCTGCCGGCACCGGGCGGCCAGGCGCCGGACTGGATACGCGCCATCATGACGTCCAAGCCTCCGATCTTGCCGATGGCGATTGTCGCCAGCATCCTGATCGCGGTGTTTTCGCATCTGCTGATCATGCGCTCGTCATTCGGCGTGGTGCTGCGCGGTGTCGGCGGCAATGCCCGCTCTGTCGAGCGCGCAGGCTGGTCGATCATCCGGGCGCGGGCCTCAGTCTATGCGCTGGCCGCCTTCTTCGCGATCCTGGCCGGCATTGCACTGGTCGGGCTGACCACCGCGGCCGATGCCAATATCGCGCTGCGCTACACCTTGCTGTCGATCGCCGGCGTCATCCTTGGCGGCGGCGAGTTCGTCGGCGGCCGTGTTTCGCCGATCGGCGCCGTGATCGGCGCGCTGACGCTGACGCTTGCCGGCTCCTTCCTCTCCTTCCTGCGGATTTCGCCGGACTGGCAAATCGGCGCCCAGGGGGCCATCCTGATCATCGTGCTGGCGCTCAGGCTGCTGCTCAACCGCTTTGAATCAAGGAGGGCGCGCCGATGACCGCCTTGATGCGCAAGCCCTGGATCTGGTCCTTCATTGCCACGGCCCTGGTGTTCCTGACGACCATCCTCGTCACCGGCGGCGCGAGCATGGCGGGCCTTGCCCAGGCGACGCTGACATTTGCCGCCTTCTCCGTCATTGTCGGCATCGGCCAGATGCTGGTGATCACGCTCGGTCCCGGCAATATCGATCTTTCCGTGCCTGCCACCATGACGCTGGCCGGCACGGTGGCGCTCAAGCTGATGAATGTCGAAGACAGCATGGTGGTGCCGGGCCTGCTTGTCGCCATCGGCATCGGTGTCTTGATTGGAACGGGCAACTACGCCCTGATCAAGCTGCTGCGCATTCCGCCGATCATCGCGACCTTGTCGATGAGCTTCGTCGTGCAATCCACCGCGATCTGGACCAATCGCGGGCTGCGCATCAAGCCGCCGCCGGTGCTGGCGGATTTTACCACATCGACCACGGCCGGCATCCCCAATGTCGCGATCATCGCAATCATCCTCTCCGCCATCGTCTGGGTGCTCCTGCAAAAAACCGTCTATGGGCGCTGGATCGCCGCCATCGGCCAGAGCATTCGCGCTGCCCGCATGGCCGGCATTCCCATCGACGGCATCCGGTTGATCACCTATGTGCTTTGCGCGGTGCTTGCCTCGATCTGCGGCTATCTGCTGGCGAGCTTCTCGGGCGGCGCGGCACTCAACATGGGATCTGAATACCTGTTGATGTCGATCGCTGTCGTTGTTATCGGCGGCACGGCGGTTGCCGGCGGCGATTCCAACGTCCCGGGCATCTGGGGCGCCTCGCTCTTCATGTTCCTGGTGGTCTCCATGCTCAACACCTATGGGTTTGGCGCGGGTGTCCGCCTCATTCTCACAGGTCTCATCATCATCGCCGTCATCATGCTCGCCGGCGGGCGAACGGTCGGAAAACGCTAGGCAGGACAGTATCATGTCGCAAAACCCCAACTATGAGATTTTCGACCCGCGTTTCCGCTCGCTGGTCATCAGCAGCGCCGATCTGGAGGAACTTCATTCCGATTGCCGTTGGGCCGAAGGCCCCGTCTGGTTCGACGATGGCGGATATCTGCTGTTCAGCGATATCCCAAACCAGCGGATGCTGCGCTATGTCGAGGGTGGCGGCATCTCGGTGTTTCGCACACCGTCGAATTTCACCAATGGCAATACCCGCGACCGGCAGGGCCGGCTTGTCTCCTGCGAACATGGTCTTCGCCGAGTCACCCGCACCGAGGTCGACGGCACGATCACGGTGCTGGCGGACAGCTTCAATGGCCGGCGTTTAAACTCGCCGAACGATGTCGTGGTGCGCTCGGACGGTTCCGTCTGGTTCACCGATCCTACCTACGGCATCCTGTCCGACTACGAAGGATACAGGGCAGACCCCGAACAGAAGACACGCAACGTCTACCGGCTGGAGCCGGATACCGGCCTGATCGAGGTCATGGTGGACGATTTCCTGCAGCCGAACGGGCTCGCCTTTTCACCCAATGAAAGCCTCCTTTATGTCGCCGATTCCGGCGCGAGCCATGTCGAGGGCGCGCCACGCCATATCCGCGTCTTCGACGTTGTCGATGGTCGCAAGCTCGCCAATGGCCGCGTCTTCGCCGATATCGACAATGGCATACCCGATGGCATCCGTCTCGATATGGCCGGCAATCTCTGGTCCAGCGCCGCAGACGGAGTGCACTGCTTTGCGCCCGACGGCACTCTGCTTGGCAAGATATTGGTGCCGCAGACCGTTGCCAATCTCACCTTCGGTGGCCCGCGTCGCAACCGGCTGTTCATCACCGCGACGAAATCGCTGTATTCGATCTATGTCACGGCGACAGGCGCTCAAACGCCGTAGGTTCACCAGCAGGTTTGGTGAGCAGACCGGTCGACTATCGCGGCACCGCAACGGTCAGCCCGTGCCATCGGCCTCTTGTCTTTTATCTTGGTTCTGAAAATCCCGAATCTGGCCGTCCTGCAACTGCGCAGACCGCCTTGCCACCGAGTCCTGACGCAGGAGGTCTAGAAATCTCCAGCGCATCTCCGGCATCGTGATCGAACCGTCAATCCACAGTTCGAGCAGATCGCGAAACTGCGGATGGGTATCGATAGGCCGACCGCGGTCCCTGCAGCGAACGATGATGCGTTCCGCTATTTCCCGGCGCGAGTCCATGAGCGACATACGTCCTTATATTCGAATGGAGGCAGGTAGATATCAATGGTCGTCAGCCAGCGCCACCAACGAAAGAGATGTTTGATCGATTACCACAGTTTGTTTCACGCGCCTGTCAGCGGGCCTGTCCCATATCGTTGGACAGATCGTCCGCTTCTCTCGCCGGCGATCTCGCATTCACAACAGGCGCCGGCTGGATTGGCAGCACTCGGCAACTGAGCACACATTTGTGTCATTTCATCCGGCGACGTTCAATGCCTCCAAACGGTCAAGATCCGCTCGTCACCCCAAGTGAGCTTCGGGCCGGACCAGACCAATGTAACCTAATGTGAACCGCGAGAATCCGTCACCCCAATAATCGGAAGATCATGCCGAAACACGGCCTATTGCGGGCATGCTTTCCCTATCTCGTCCAGCTTGACAGCCTTGATGTTTTTCATCGGGACAGTGCGGACTGCCCCGATGACGCAGCGTCTGTCACTACTTGGTCGCCGATACGGCCTTGGCAGCTTGGTCAATGGTATCCGCGATGACCTTGGGCTGGGTGATGAACAAGGCGTGGCTTGCGGACACCTTGGTGATCTTGGCCTTGATGCGTTCGGCCATATGGATCAGCATGGCCTGGTCAAATGCCTTGTCTTCGGTGGCAATCACCGCCTAGCTGGGCTTGGTATGCCAGGCAGCATTTTCGAGCTTCGTGCCGAAAGCCGACATGTTGATCGGGACCTGCGAGTCCCTCATCAACGCAACGTCGGCATCGCTGACGTCATGCGCGAAACCAGCCTTGAATTTATCCGGGCTGACATAACCAAAGCCGTCCTTCGTCGTCTCGATGACAAATTCGGATGCGGGTGCGAAGCCCTCATATTGTTGAGCCGTTGTCTCGCCGGCATCCGGGGAGAGAGCAGAGACATAGACGAGGCCCGCAACCTTGGCATCGACACCAGCTTCCGTGATGACCGTGCCGCCCCAGGAATGCCCGACCAGGATCGCCGGACCATCCTGCCGTTCGAGCGCGCGTTTTGTAGCCGCGACATCGTCTTCGAGAGAGGTCAGGGGGTTCTGGACAATGGTGACGCGATAGCCGCGCGCCGCCAGGTTGTCGTAGACACGTTTCCAGCCGGAGCCGTCGGCAAAAGCGCCATGGACGAGGACTACATTTTTTACGGCCTGGTTCTGGGGGACTGTGTCGGCCGCGTGCACCGGCAGTGCTGCGGACATTGCGGCTGCGGCAAGCGCGGAAGCGACGGTTGTGGTCATGCGTGTCATGGCTTTCTCCTCGGCGTTTGTGCGATAACTATTATCGCGATATGTATAAATAGTCAGATCATAATTCATCAGTCAAGATAATTCTTATCGCGATATTGTTTCCGCAATGTCATTGGTTATATTGACGCCGAACAGGAGCTCAAAATGACAAAGCCACACAACGATCCACCTCCCCTGCAAGAGCAGTTGTGCTACGCAATCTACACGGCAGGCATCGCCATCCAGCGTGCCTACAAACCGCTCCTCGATGCGTTGGGCCTGACCTACCCGCAGTATCTCGTGCTCAACGTGCTGTGGGCCGAAGATGGGCAGACCGTGGGGGCCATTGCCAACGCGCTTGCGCTCGAATCGAGTACGCTGACGCCGCTCCTGAAGCGCCTTGAGACAGCCGGCTTGCTGCGCAGGACCCGAAATCTCAGCAACGAGCGGCAGGTAGTCATTTCGCTGACCGAAGAAGGCCGCGCATTGCAGCACGGCGCAGGCTGTCTCAGCGACACCTTGCTCGCAGCCTCGACCCAGACGCCGCAAGAATTGGCGAAACTGAACCGCGACATGCGCTATCTCCGCAACGCGATCTATTCGCAAATCGGCGGGTGGGACGCACCCGCCTGACTTGCTGAGACATATTTGTTGCTCATGCCGTGGGGACCGTTCCTCCATCAATCGTGTATTCGGTACCGGTAATCGAAGCAGCCCGGTCGGAGGCGAGGAATGCAATCAGGTTTGCGACCTCTTCCGGCTTTGCCGGACGACCGAGCGGAATGCCGCCCAGTCCGTCCATGATGATCTTCTTCCCACCCTCGAGGTCTGTCCCCGCCTGTTTGGCCAGGCGCTCAGCGAGATGAACCGAGGCTTCCGTTTCAATCCAACCGGGCGACACCCGAACCACCCGGACACCCTTCGGTGAGACCTCCTTGGACATCGCCTTGCTATAGGTCGAGAGAGCGGCCTTGGCTGCAGCATAGGCGGTCGTCGATTCCGGGAGCGGCAATACTCTCTGAATGGATGTGACATGCACGACCACACCGCTTCCTCTGGCGACCATGTCCGGAACCAGTGTCCGATCCAGTCGCACAGCTGGAAACAGATTGAGCGACAACTCTTTCGACCAGTCGTCATCCGACAGTGCCGAGAATCCGCCCCCGGCTGCGAAGGAGCCCCCCAGCATATGGACAATGACATCGACGCCGCCGAGGCGTTGGCGCGCTGTTTCTGCGACCATTGCGCATCCCTCTTCGGTGGTCAGGTCCGCCTCGACGAAGAGGTCTTCCGGCAGATTTTCCGGACGCGCCCGCGCCGTCGTCAGCACTCGCACGCCAAGTTCGCGAAACAGGCTGACAGTTGCGGCACCGGCTCCTTTCGTTCCGGCCGTAACGAGCGCGCGTTTGCCTTTCAGGTTGAGAAAATCGGTCATGACCGGATCTCCAGCCTGATGATCTTTTCGTCCTTGATCGTGAAGGCGTGGGTGAGCACTACAGGGCTACCGGTAAACTGGCCGCTGACACTCGCGCGGACGAATGCCTTGTCGCCATCGACGGTGGATTCGAGCGGTTCGGCGATATATTGGGTCGCCTTCTTCGCAGACAACCACCATTGACGGATTGCGACGGAGCCCTGATGGCGGGCGTTCTCGTCCTCGACCACCGCATCGGCGGCAAGCGTGTTCAACAGCGCCTCGGCATCATTGCGCCTGTCGGCATCAAAATACATGGTCACAATATCTGGCATCATCTCACGTCTCTCCTTGTGGACTGACCTGAGAGTTAGCCCTCGACCATTGATTATATAAGTGGGATAGATCGGCATGTGGAAATGAACAGATCGGGACAATGGAACAGGCCAATCTAAAGGAGTTGGAAGCGGTCATCGCGATTGCCCGGCGCGGGACATTCCGAGCAGCGGCGATCGACCTCGGCATGTCATCGACTGCGCTCAGCCACACGATCGGCCGGCTTGAGGCGAGCCTAGGCGTGCGATTATTCAACCGCACCACACGCAGTGTCTCGCTAACGGATGCTGGCAGGCTCTTCATGCAGCAGGTCGCACCTTCGCTGCAGGATCTCCACGCGGCGCTGGAAACGGTGCGTTCGCAACGCGAGACACCTTCGGGAACGATACGCATCAACGCGGCACCTTTTGCAGCACGCGCCATTATCTCACCGCTGGTGCTTAAGTTCCTGCGCCGCTATCCGGACATGAACATCGATATCGTTACAGAAAGCAAGATGGTCGATATCGTCAGGGACGGGTTCGATCTCGGTGTGCGGGTTGCAGGCCTCGTTCCCACCGACATGATTGCCGTGTCACTCGGTCGACCTCAGCGCCACGCCGTGGTCGGTTCGCCGGAATATTTCGAGCAACACGGTAAACCTCTCGTACCCCCGGACCTTCTTCATCACAGGTGCATTCGCGTTCGGCTACCGGATGGCTCCCTGTTTCGATGGCGGTTTGAAAAAGATGGAGAAGCGGTCCAGATCGATGTGCAGGGTCAAGCCACCCTCGATGAGGCCAGCCTCGTGAAGATCGCCGTGCTCGAAAGCACGGGGTTGGGCTACACGATGGAACAGGAAGTTCTCAACGACATTGAGGCGGGGCGCCTTGTCCGAGTTCTGGAAGATTGGACCCCGCCCTATCCGGGGCTTTGCTTGTATTATCCTGGGCGCCGAAATCTATCGGCTGGGGTCAGAGCGTTCCTCGAACTGGCTCGCGATCACTCGCGACGAGCAGGTCAAGTGATCATGACAACGTCTCAACCTGCCATCTCGCCGACACGGAACGTGCCTGACCAATACAGCGGCGCCACGGCCAAATCCGCCCCTCTCAAACCAAAAACCCGTCGTCGGCTTGGCGAATGGGACAATTCATAACAGATTGAAATTATTGGGGAGAAGCGCCACTACGAAATCGAAGCGGCACTTGGGTTTCATCACTGCCGATCGTCGGATGGTTAACAAAATCTGACCGGAAATGCATTTCTCAGTCAAAAGACCCGCAGCGCAACATTATCGCTCCTGCAACACAGTCATATTGCCACATTGACCTGCTGATTCCAAGAGTGCAGCGATCATTAACGAAAAAAATACGTAAGTTCGATGCTGAGCGTAGCTTCCAGTAAATGCAGAAGCCAGCAGATGGTCCGTCATCCGTTCCACATCCCGCACGCCCCGGAAAAAAGGGCTTGTAATTTCCCAGCCGGCGCATTTGAGAAGATTTACCCGCGCGGCTGCAATCGGTCGGCGCGGACGCCGTGGCGACCCTGTCATCCGCGGCGTTTCCGGTGATTGTGGTCAACCACGCTCATGTCCGCGCCTATGTCCATACGATCAGTCGACGGGCCAAGGCCCACGCGATCGATGCGCGCTGATCGCCGCGGTCTCGACCGGTGGCAGATCGTATCACTTGCATGCCCCGCCCATTGGACCTGGAACCCGGCAGATGGAGTGCCAAGCGCTTCATCGGGCGGCCCGGGCATGTGCCCGCCTTGTTGTTCATGGCAGGCTCATCGCCAGCACTCACAACCCTGTGCTCAAGCCCCTCAGAAACCGTCTTGTCGCATCCCGTGAACCCAGGAGTCGCTATCGTCGCCACCACAGCAAAACTGCTGACCTCCTCGACGCCATCATCCGGGAAGAAAAGCCATGGCAAAACGCCTGACTGCCATGACGGCCGCCCCCTCGGGCATTGGCCATTGGCCCGCCGATGTGCGCGCCGCACCTCACATCTCGATGCAGGTGTACCGGCCATCTCAAGCGGCCCCTGGGCAATTTCGGCAGGAACAAGATGGGCCGCAGTTGCGAAACAGTGCGCCAACTCAAACCGTCAGACGCTCGACACTTGACCGGTCGCGTTCCACCGGCCTGCGCCTCTCCCCTTGTAACTTAGATTTTTCCGTTTCTGGGATAGTGCTGGTTGCGGTCGCGGACGGGAGACCGGCCCCCTCTGGGACGCCAAGCCCGTGAGTGAGCAAGGGTCCTCGTCCGCCGTTCCATCGAACCCGAACAGTCGCTTGGGCCGCTCGAAGCGAAGCCCGCTTGCGCAAGGATGGGATAGGGTGGACGCTCTCTATATTGGTATCGACGTTTCGATAGATCGTCTGGATGTCGCCGCAGACACCCCCTCGATAGCCCCTTTCCATGTCCCGCGCGATCATGGCGGACTGGCCGATCTGGTCGAGCGCTTGAAGCCGCTTCAGGCCGAACGGATTGCTATCGAGGCGACCGTTGGAGCTTGCCGAAATCGATCAGGACATCGACGATACCATCCGCCGATTGCCTAACTGGCTCGACAAAGTCGAGCTCATGAAGTCGATCCCTGGCATTGGCGACCAGATCGCCCGCACGCTGATTGCCGAATTGCCGGAACTCGGCACGCTCGACCGACGCCAGGTCGCCGCACTGGTCGGCCTTGCTCGCTGGACACGTCAATCCGGCCAATGGCGCGGCAAGAGCTTTATCGGTGGAGGCCGCGCTAGCGTTAGAACGGCGCTCTACATGTGCGCACTCGTTGCCGCGCGCCACAATCCAACCCTCAAAACCTTCCGTGACTGCCTCGTCGCTCAGGGAAAGCCAAGGCTCGTCGCTATCATCGCCGTCGCTAGAAAGCTCATAACCATCCTCAACGCTCTCGTCAGGGACAATCAATCATGGCGCGAACAAAACGCTTGACTGGCAAGACAGTCGCTCACTCCACTTTTTGCGCCACCCAGTGCGATGGTCGACCCCGGGATCTGGCAGCGCCCTGTGCGGCAACCTTCCGCCACGATCGTGCGCGCATAAATCGGCAACCGGTCGAACCGGAACCCGCTGGCCTTCGTCGATCTGGCGCGACATCCTAAGATCGTCCTCATTGGTGGAAATCCGGTCAGCTCTCGACTCACTTGTCGATTCATACCTGTTGACAGCTGTCAACACCTCCACCGCGAGGACAAGCATGATCGAACAGCCCTGCCCTCTCTTGGACCCTCACACCAGTTCAGCCAGGCACTCAACACAAACGCGGATGGTCGGCACTACATCTGTGAGCACTTTTTTAACGGTCGCAGACCATAGTGCACCACAACTCTGGCGAGATGTCTTTCAGCGTTTTCTTTCATGCGATATATTGACAAATACCGAATGAGATTTTACTCCTGACGAAATTCGATATTCATCACTCCTCAGGACAGCCTATGCCACAAACCCTCGAAGCCGATCAGGAACAGGTCCGCAATGACAATGTCGTGCGCATTCTGGCAGCCGCCGAGCGGCTGTTCCGGCATTACGGATACGCAAAGACAACGGTCGCCGACATCGCCAAGGATCTCGGCATGTCGCCCGCCAATATCTACCGCTTCTTCGCCTCGAAGGTCGAGATCCACCAAGCCCTCTGCGCCCGCATGCTGAATGAGAGCCTGGAGCTTGCAAAGGCATGCGCGGACCTCCCGCTCAGTGCCGAGGAACGGCTGCGCCGCTATTCCATGGGCCACTATCAGTATACGGTCGAGACCATGCTTGATGCCGAGAAGGTTCATGAGATGGTGATCGTTGCCATCGAGCGAGACTGGCACGTCGTTGATGAGCACATCGACCAACTCCAGGCCATTGTGCGCGGCATAATCGCCGACGGAATGAAAAGGGGCGAATTTGCAGCGGGTGACGCGGAACTCGCTACGCGCTGCTTTGGGGCCGCGACGTCAGCACTGCATCACCCACAACTCGTCGCCCAATGTATTGGCAAGGCCAATAGAGCCAGCGCCGCCGAACTGACCGAGTTTGCCATCCAAGCCCTGAAGCCCTGACCCGAGCAGGCGACAAACGCTCAAGCCGGCATTTTTTTGTTTTAGGAGAGTATCTTCATGAGATCGCGTTCATTCGAATTGCCGAAGACCAGCCGCAGCATTGGTTCGGCGCTCGCTCATGTGCTCGCACCGCTTTTAGTCACACTCGCCTTGGTCTCCTGCTCGGACGAGAAGGCGGAGGTAAGCGAGCCGCCAGCGCTGCGCCCCGTCAAGATCGTCGAGGTCAACGCCGCCTCACCTGCCCGGGAAATGCGCTATTCCGGCGCCGTGAAGGCGCGCAGCGAGGCCGCAGCCGGCTTCCGCGTCGCCGGCAAGATCATCGAGCGCAATGTAGATATCGGCGACAGGGTCAACCCGGGTGACGTTCTGGCACGGATCGATGCGACGGATTATGAATTGCAGCTGCGGAGCGCCGAAGCCAGCCTTGCGTCGGCCCAACGTCAGGTCGAGACCACCGAATTTGCCCTGAGGCGCGCCGAGGCGCTTTACAAGCAACAGGTGACCACAAAGGCGCAGCTCGAACAGGCGCAGCTTTCCTACAACCAGGCGACAGCCACCCGCGACAGTGCCCGCTCGACCCTTGAGCAAGCCCGCAACCAGGTTGGCTACGGCGAACTCAAGGCTGACAAGCCGGGCATCGTAACCGCGATCAACGCGGATGCAGGGCAGGTCGTGTCAGCCGGCAGCCCTGTTGTAACGGTCGCCGCCGACGGTGAGAAGGAAGTGCTGATTGCCGTTCCCGAGAACGAGATTTTTGCATTTTCAAACGGCAAGATCGTTGACGTGACGTTCTGGTCGAATGCTGGCGTCACGCTCAAAGGCACAGTCCGCGAGGTTGCCGGCTCTGCCGATGCCAGCTCCAGGACATTCGCTGTTCGCATCGCACTTCCCGAAGACGCGCGCGTGCTGCTCGGCATGACCGCCGGCGTGATCGCGACAACGCCAACCGCCGACAATCATTTTAGCCTGCCGCTCTCGGCATTGGCGCGCGATCCCGCCCAGCAGACAATCGTCTGGACCGTAGAGCGCCTCGATAGCACCGTGCATGCCCGGCCGGTAAAGGTCGCGGAATTCACCGATCTCGGCATCAAGATCTCCGATGGCATCCGTCCGGGCGACCTCGTGGTCGCGGCGGGTACGCAGTTCATGACAGAGGACATGAAGGTTAAGCTTCCCGAAGGCGTCATGACACATTCGGCTGAAGTCGCAGAGCCTGCCATCACCGGCAGCACCAGCGAAACGCCCTGATCACTTCCTTTCCCTTTCCCGTTCCTCCCGCGCGGACCATTGCCATGAACACCCCACCCGTCGACCACGGCTCTTTCAATTTGTCGCGTTGGGCGATCGGCCATCCCAGCATGGCTCGCTTCCTCTTTGGTCTCATTCTGATTGCCGGCCTGTTCGGGCTGATGCGCATGGGCCAGAAGGAAGACCCTGACTTTACCTTCCGCGTTATGGTCGTGCAGGCCTTCTGGCCGGGCGCGTCGATCACCGACATGCAGGATCAGGTGGTCAACAAGATAGAACGCAAGCTGCAGGAAACGCCCTATCTCGACTGGGTGAAATCCTACACGCGCGCCGGATCGGCAATCATCACCCTTCAGGTCAAGGGAAATACCGACGCACAGGACGTGGCGGATGCCTTCTATCAGGTTCGCAAGAAGGTCAGCGACATCGAAAACGAGCTGCCGGAAGGCTTGCTAGGTCCCTACTTCAATGACGAATTCGGCGACACCTATATCACCCTCTATTCGCTGACCGGCGACGGCTACAGCTATCCGGAGCTGAAGAAATACGCGATCCAGGCCCGTGACGTGCTTCTGTCCACTGCCGGTGTCGAGAAGGCCGTGATCCTCGGGGATCAGCCGCAGAAGATCTTTATCGAGGTCTCCTCGAAAGCGCTGGCCGAACGTGGCCTGACATTCACCAATCTGCAGGACGCCCTGGCCGGCCAGAACGCGATCGACGCCACCGGTTCGATCGACACCGGCGAACGCTCCGTGCGTATTGCCGTCGATGGCGGTTTCAGTGCCGCCGAAGACATCCGCGAACTCCGCCTGAAGGCGGGAGACCAGATCACGCGCCTTGGCGACATAGCCACCGTCACCGAAGGCCTCGAGGACCCTTATCAGCGCAAGTTCCGTTTCAACGGTCAGGATTCCGTACAGGTCGGCGTGGTCATGAGCAAAGGTTTCAAGGTCACCGATGTCGGCAAGGCAGTGGAAGAAACGCTTTCGCGCTTTGAAGTGAGCCTGCCTCTTGGCGTCGAAGTCTCGCAGATCTCGAACCAGCCTGAAGTTGTCGAGGAAGCCGTCGGCGAATTCATGAAGGCGCTCGGCGAGGCACTGTTGATTGTGCTTGTCGTGTCGTTCATCTCGATCGGCTGGCGCTCCGGCCTGGTCATCGCCATAGCCATCCCGCTGGTCCTCGCGGCGACGTTTGCCGTCATGTATCAGGTCGGCCTCGACCTGCAGCGTATCTCGCTCGGCGCGCTGATCATCGCCCTCGGACTGCTGGTCGACGATGCAATGATCGTCGTCGAACTGATGGAGCGAAAGCTGGAGGAGGGAATGAACAAGCTCGATGCGGCAAGTTTCGCCTATACATCGACCGCCTTCCCGATGCTGACAGGCACCCTGATTACCATTGCCGGGTTCATCCCAGTCGGCTTTGCCGAATCGACCGCTGGAGAATATGTCCGCTCGCTGTTCTACGTCGTCGGCATATCACTTGTGATTTCCTGGTTCGTGGCTGTCTATTTCACACCCTGGCTGGGCTACATGATCCTCAAGCAGAGACACCATGTCGGCAGCCATCACGACGCTTTCGACACACCTTTCTACCATCGCCTGCGCGCCACCGTCAGCTGGGCCGTCACGCACCGGATCATCGTGATCCTTGTCACGCTGGGGGCATTCGTTACCAGCCTCTGGGCCTTCCAATTCATTCCGCAGAACTTTTTCCCACAGTCGTCGCGCCCGGAAATCCTTGTTGATCTCTGGCTTCCGGAGGGAACCTCGATTACCGAAGTGGAACGCCAGGCGACGATCCTTGAAGAACGGATCCTGAAGGAAGACGGCCAACGTTTCGTGGCGACTTACATCGGCGAGGGGGCACCGCGTTTCTTCCTGCCTTTGGATCAGCAACTGCGCAATCCGAATTACGCCCAGCTTCTCGTCATGGCCAAGGATGAAGACAGCCGCGAACAACTGATCACCAAGATCCGCGCCATGCTCGCCGCCGACTTCCCCGACATCCGCGGCAAAGTCGACCGTCTGTTCCTCGGCCCTCCGACAGGCTGGCCTGTTCAGATGCGTGTATCGGGACCTGACCGTGCAGAGGTCCGCCGGATTGCCGACGAGGTCAAGAAGACCTTCAATGCCAATCCGGTGCTGGAGGCTGTTCACGATGACTGGCTTGAGCCGGTCCCGGCGATGAAGCTGGTGGTCGATCAGGATCGCGCACGCGCACTCGGCGTCACTTCGCAGCGGCTTCGTCAGATGCTGCAGGCAACAATGAGCGGCGCGCCGCTCGCCGATGTGCGGGCAGGGGAGGAGACAATTTCGATTGTTGCCCGCGAACCGGAGGAAAGTCGCAAGCTGTTGACAGCTGTCAACTCGATCTACATTCCGACCGACAACGGCGCATTCGTGCCTTTGTCCCAAGTCGCCAAAGTTATGCCGACAATGGAACAGGGCATCGAATGGCGCCGCAATCGCCTGCCAACGATTACGGTCCGCGCCACCCTTCCCGACAGCGTTCAGTCGAACGACGTGACGATGAAGATGTTTGCCGAGCTTCAGCCCCTGCGCGATCGCCTTCCACCCGGCTACCAGGTGGAAATCCAGGGCGGGGCTGAAGACAGCGCCGAAAGCCAGAATTCGATTGCCGCCAAAGCACCGATCATGCTGTTGGTCATCGTCGTTCTGCTGATGATCCAGCTCCAGCATTTCGGCAAGGCAATGCTGGTGCTGGCAACCGGACCACTCGGCATCATCGGGGCATCCGCCGCACTGCTCATCTCCGGAGCACCTTTCGGGTTCGTGGCTATCCTGGGCGTTATCGCTCTTCTCGGGATCATCATCCGCAATTCGATCATCCTGATCGACCAGATCGACCAGGACATCGCGGCCGGCATGGAACGGTCCGAAGCGATCATCGGCTCCGCTGTCCGGCGCTTCCGCCCGATCATGCTGACAGCCCTAACGGCCGTCCTTGCTCTGATCCCGATCTCGCGCGGAATTTTCTGGGGACCGCTCGCCTATGCAATGATGGGCGGCATCCTGGTGGCCACTGTCTTGACCATTCTGGTTCTGCCGGCGGCCTACTCCCTGTTTTTCGGTCGCACTTCCCCAAAGCCCGCGACCGAATAGGGGCGGGAGGGGACCCCAAGCCCCTCCCGACTTCTCATTTTCTTGACCAATTGATCAAACCGCGAGACATGGTAAAATCGCGTCAAAACGAGACATGGCTGGTTTCCGATTTGCGACGCCATCTCGCGAAGCCCTTGGAAACAAATGCTTCTATCATATCACTAAAACGAATTTCGTTCGCCTAGCATACAAATTAAATGTGCAATTTTTGCGCTGTCATTGGCGAATTCCGCCAAATTCCAGCCTAAAATGAAGTGATATTGCGGCAGAATCTCTCTTTACAACGTTTTTTAAGCCGATATGACGTTGATCATGCGGGCCTTGACGTCGGGCACATGCGCTGGCCTCTTTACGACAGCCATCGCGTTATCGCCGTTTGGGTACGCCGGAAGGATGATCTACACCTCGTTCTGCAAAACACTGGGTGCGAAACACGCACCACGGAACCAAAAGAACCGGCGACCGGACAGTCATGGTCCAACGCCACTGGGAGACTGCTCATGAAATACAAGTTTGGCTTTGCCGCCGCAGCGCTGCTCGCGGCTACGTTCCTTTCCAGCGCCGCCAGCGCCAAGACCTTTGTCTATTGCTCGGAAGGTTCGCCGGAAGGCTTCGACCCGGGCATGTACACCGCGGGCACGACATTCGATGCATCCGCCCATCCGGTCTACAGCCGCCTGATGGAATTCAAGCCGGGCACGACCGAAGCGGAAGCCGGACTGGCTGAAAGCTACACCGTCAACGCCGAAGGTACCGAATACACCTTCAAGCTGCGTCCAGGCGTCAAGTTCCACACCACCGAATTCTTCACGCCGACCCGCGAATTCAACGCAGACGACGTGATCTTCTCGCTGGACCGTCAGCTGAAGGCTGATCATCCGTGGAACCAGTATGTTGCGGGCACCTCCTGGGAATATGCTGCCGGCATGGGCTTCCCGGAACTGATCAAGTCGATCGAAAAGGTTGATGACCTGACGGTCAAGATCACGCTCAACAAGCCAGAAGCACCGTTCCTCGCCAACCTGGCGATGCCATTCGCCTCGATCCTGTCGAAGGAATATGCCGACAAGCTCGAAGCTGACGGCAAGAAGGAACAGCTGAACCAGATGCCGATCGGCACCGGTCCGTTCTCCTTCGTCGGTTACCAGCAAGATGCCGTCATCCGCTTCAAGAAGAACGCCGACTATTGGGGTGGCGCACCGAAGATCGACGATCTCGTCTTCGCAATCACCACCGATGCTGCCGTTCGCTACCAGAAGCTCAAGGCTGGCGAATGCCACCTGATGCCGTTCCCGAATGCTGCTGACGTCGCCGCGATGAAGACCGACGACACACTGACCGTCATGGAACAGGAAGGCCTCAACGTCGCCTACCTGGCCTACAACACGACCCAGGCTCCGTTCGACAAGCCGGAAGTCCGCAAGGCACTGAACCAGGCGATCAACAAGCCGGCCATCGTCGATGCCGTCTTCCAGGGCATGGCAACGCCTGCCAAGAACCCGATCCCGCCGACAATGTGGTCCTACAACGAAGCCACGCAGGATGATGCCTACGATCTCGACGCCGCCAAGAAGGCGCTCGAAGCTGCCGGCGTCAAGGATCTGTCGATGAAGATCTGGGCGATGCCGGTATCGCGTCCCTACATGCTCAACGCCCGTCGTGCGGCCGAAATCATGCAGGACGACTTTGCCAAGATCGGCGTCAAGGTCGAGATCGTTTCCTACGAATGGGCCGAATATCTCGACCGTTCGAAGGCCAAGGATCGTGACGGCGCCGTCATGCTCGGCTGGACCGGCGACAATGGTGACCCGGACAACTTCCTTGACACCCTGCTCGGCTGCGAAGCCGTGGGCGGTAATAACCGCGCTCAGTGGTGCAATGAAGAGTTCAACGCTCTGGTGAAGAAGGCCAAGGTCACGTCCGATCAGGCTGAACGCACCAAGCTTTACGAAGAAGCCCAGCTGGTCTTCAAGCGCGAAGCACCATGGGCCACCATCGACCACTCCCTGTCCGTCGTACCGATGCGCAAGGAAGTCTCTGGCTTCGTTCAGAGCCCGCTTGGCGACTTCACCTTCGAAAACGTCGACATCGCCGAGTAATCGGATCCGAGACGCATTCGCCGCGGGTTTAAAACCCGCGGCGTTTCTCGTTAAGCGCAACCGGACAAAATCCGGCGATCTCCACGGTTCGAAACCCGATACGGCTTTTCGAGGGACCGAAGAGGCGACAAGCCCACGGTCCGACTTTCATAAGAAAAACAACAGGTCTCCTACATGTTTGGCTTTCTCTTGCGGCGGCTTGCCGTCTTGATCCCGACCTTCATCGGGGTATCGATCATAGCCTTCGCCTTCATCCGGCTTTTGCCGGGCGATCCCGTCGCGCTGCTGTCCGGCGAACGCGTCATGTCGCCCGAGCGGCATGCGGAAATCAGCGCCAATCTCGGCCTCGACCGGCCGATTGTCGTGCAGTATTTCGACTATATAACCGGCGTTCTCACGGGTGATTTCGGCACGTCGATCGTCTCGAAGAGCCCGATCATCGACCAATTCTTCGCTCTCTTCCCGGCGACCGTCGAACTATCCTTCTGTGCGATCATGATTGCCATCGCTATCGGCGTCCCAGCCGGCATCATTGCCGCCATCAAACGCGGCTCGGCCTTTGACCAGACGATGATGGGCATCGCACTCGTCGGCTATTCGATGCCGATCTTCTGGTGGGGCCTGCTGTTGATCATCCTGTTTTCCGGCATCCTTCAATGGACACCGGTTTCAGGCCGTATCTCGCTGATGTTCTTCTTCCCGCCCGTTACCGGTTTCATGCTGATCGACAGTCTGCTGTCGGGGCAAAAGGGCGCCTTTACCTCGGCCCTCAGCCACCTGATCCTGCCGTCGATCGTGCTCGCCACCATTCCGCTGGCCGTCATCGCGCGCCAGACGCGGTCTGCCATGTTGGAAGTGCTGTCGGAAGACTATATCCGCACAGCCCGCGCCAAGGGACTTTCGCCGTTCCGCGTGGTCGGTCTGCATGCGCTTCGCAATGCGATGATCCCGGTCATCACCACGATCGGCCTGCAGATCGGCGTCATGCTTGCCGGCGCTATTCTGACCGAAACGATCTTCTCCTGGCCTGGTATCGGCAAATGGATGGTCGACAGTGTTTTCCGGCGCGATTATCCGGTGATCCAGGGCGGTCTGCTTCTCATTGCCGGCATCATCATGGTCGTCAACCTGATCGTTGATCTGCTGTATGGCCTGATCAATCCGCGCATCCGCCACTAGAAGGATAAAATCCCATGGCTGAGACAACTCAAAGCCAGCCGGTCACCACAGCGGCGATGCGCCGCCAGATGCTGGCCGAGTTCTGGTTCTACTTCTCCGAAAACCGTGGCGCCGTCATCGGCCTCGTCGTTTTCATCGCCCTTGTGCTGATCGCGGTCTTTGCGCCGCTGGTCGCGCCGCATTCGCCGTTCGAACAGTATCGCGAGGCCATCCTCCTGCCGCCGGCATGGCTGGAAGGCGGAAGCTGGAGCTACCCTCTCGGGACCGATCCGGTCGGACGCGATATCCTGTCGCGCCTGATATACGGGTCACAGTATTCGCTGTTCATCGGCGTGTTCGTCACCACGCTTTCACTAACCACTGGCATCGCAATCGGCGTGATCGCCGGCTACTACGGTGGCTGGCTCGACACGACGATCATGCGCTTGATGGACATCGTCCTGGCTTTTCCGTCGCTGCTTCTTGCGCTGGTGCTGGTGGCAATCCTCGGACCCGGCCTGACCAATGGCATGATCGCCATTGCGCTGACGCTGCAGCCGCATTTCGTTCGCCTGACGCGCGCCGCCGTGATGTCGGAAAAGACCCGAGACTATGTGACGGCAGCACGGCTTGCCGGGGCAGGGCCATTCCGCCTGATGTTCCGCACCATTTTGCCGAACTGCATGGCGCCGCTGATCGTTCAGGCGACGCTGTCGTTCTCGAACGCGATCCTCGATGCCGCCGCTCTCGGCTTCCTCGGCATGGGCGCCCAGCCGCCGGCTCCGGAATGGGGCACGATGCTTGCAGAAGCGCGTGAATTCATCCTGCGTGCCTGGTGGGTTGTCACTTTCCCGGGCCTTGCCATCCTGATCACGGTTCTGGCCATCAACCTGATGGGCGATGGCCTGCGCGACGCGCTTGACCCCAAGCTGAAGAGGTCCTGACATGGCACTTCTCGATATTCAAAACCTCACCGTCGAGTTCGAAACAGCATCCGGCTGGTTCAAGGCGGTGGATGGCGTCTCGCTCTCGGTCGACGCTGGCGAAGTACTTGCTATCGTTGGCGAAAGCGGCTCTGGCAAGTCGGTCGCCATGCTTGCCGTCATGGGCCTTTTGCCCTGGACAGCAAAGATCACCGCTGATCGCATGTTGTTTCTCGGCCGCGACATCCAGGGCATGTCACCGTCGGATCGGCGCAAGCTGATCGGCAAGGATGTGGCGATGATCTTCCAGGAACCGGTCGCCAGCCTCAATCCGTGCTTCACGGTCGGCTTCCAGATCGAGGAAGTGCTGAAACTGCATATGGGCATGGGCGCCAAGGAACGCCGCGCGCGCGCCATCGAGCTCTTCAAGCTCGTCGGCCTGCCGGATCCGGCAGAACGCCTCAACCACTTCCCCCACCAGATGTCGGGGGGACAATGCCAGCGCGTGATGATCGCCATGGCAATCGCCTGCAATCCGAAGCTCCTGATCGCCGACGAACCGACGACGGCACTTGATGTGACGATCCAGAAGCAGATCCTCGATCTCTTGATGCAGTTGCAGGTCGAGACCGGCATGGGCCTGATCATGATCACCCATGACATGGCGGTGGTGGCCGAAACGGCCGACCGCGTCATCGTCCAGTACAAGGGCAAGAAGATGGAGGAGGCAGACGTGCTATCCCTGTTCGAGGCACCGAAGAATGCCTATACAAAGGCGCTTCTGTCAGCCCTTCCTGAGAATGCCACCGGCGACCGGCTGACCACGGTGTCCGACTTCATGGCGGCCGCCCAGACGACGGGAGGTACAGCATGAGCATCGCAAGCGAAACAACCGGCGCTACACCCATGCTGGAAATCCGCGACATCAAGCGCGACTATCATGTACCGCAGGGCTTCCTGAAGGCAGACAAGACCGTGCACGCGGTCAAGGGCGTGTCGTTCAAGCTCGAAACCGGCAAGACGCTGGCAATCGTCGGTGAAAGCGGCTGCGGCAAGTCGACCCTTGCCCGCATCCTGACCTTCATCGATGAACCAACCGGCGGCGAACTGCTGATCGAAGGCAAGAAGGTCGATACCCGTCCGGGCTATCTGACAGCCGAGATGCGCCAGAAGGTGCAGATCGTCTTCCAGAACCCGTATGGATCGCTCAACCCGCGCCAGAAGATCGGTGACGTGCTGGGCGAACCGCTGCTGATCAACACTAAAATGACGGCATCTGAGCGCCGCGACCGTGCCAACGAGATGTTGGTCAAGGTCGGCCTCGGTCCGGAGCATTACAACCGCTATCCGCACATGTTCTCCGGCGGACAGCGCCAGCGCATCGCAATTGCCCGGGCGCTGATGCTCAACCCGAAGCTTCTGGTGCTCGACGAGCCTGTCTCCGCACTCGACCTGTCCGTTCAGGCACAGGTTCTAAACCTGCTTGCCGACCTGCAGGAAGAGTTCGGCCTGACTTACGTCTTTATCAGCCACGACCTCTCGGTCGTGCGCTACATCGCCGACGAAGTAATGGTCATGTATTACGGCGAAGCGGTGGAATACGGCACACGCGACGCCGTATTTTCTGCGCCGCAGCATGAATATACCCGTACCTTGTTTGCCGCGACCCCGCGCGCCGATGTCGACTCGATCCGCGCGCGTATGGCGAAACGCGGCAAGCTTGTCAGCGCCGGCTAACCGATCAACGCAGAACAATCAGGGGGAGGGCGCCGGTGGCGCCCTTTTTCTATTCCGGCAGATGACCGTAGGACATCTTCGGGCTGTCGAAGACCATGGTCGATCGGATCGTCTTGATCTCTGCCAGATGATCGAATTCCTGCCAGATCAGGCGTTTATAGTCGGCCATGTCACGCACCGAGATCTTGAGCAGGAAATCGAAATCTCCAGCCACCGCGTGGATCTCGACCACTTCCGGCAAGCGGCCGACCATCTGGATGAAGCGATCGCCCACCTGTGGCGTGGTCCGGTCCAGCGTGACCTCAACATAAGCCTGAAGGCCCAGACCGACACGGGCCGCGTCGATGATCACCGCCTGACGGATGATCCCACTATTATAGAGGCGCGCCAGCCTGCGCGACAAAGGCGCGGCCGTCAGGCCGACTCGATCGGCAAGTTCGGCATTGCTCAGGCTCGCATTGTCCAGCAGGCATTGAATAATCCGACGATCCGTACGATCGAGGTCAATGGGATGATCAACTGTCATGGCGCATTGTTGACCATATTCGAGCAATTTTCTAGCTCAATTAGAATTAACCGCGCAATTTTATACAACTCCATGACTACGACGATTAAAAATCGTGGAGGACTTTGCGCCTGCGAATCGTTATGATTTGCCCAACCATAGATCCAGCGGCAAAGGCCCTCCATGTTCGACACGCTCGCCTCCCAACCGAACGATCCCTTGCTCGCCTTGATCGGGCTCTACAATGCAGATGCGCGGACAGACAAGATCGATCTCGGAGTCGGCGTCTACCGAGATGACCTTGGACGCACGCCGGTGCTGCGCGCCGTCAAGGCCGCCGAAAAGCAGTTGCTCGAAACCCAGGACAGCAAGTCCTATGTGGCGCCGGAAGGCGACCGCATCTTCCTTGACCTGCTGTGGGATCTGGTTGGCGGCACGGGAACCGGCAAATTCGCGGCCGGCGTTCAGACCCCCGGAGGCTCCGGCGCACTCCGTCTAGCGTCCGACCTATTTACCCGCGCCGGAACCCGCCGGCTTTGGCTCGGCTTGCCAAGCTGGCCGAACCATGCGGGCATATTCGGTGCAACCGGGCTTACGGTTGAAACCTATCCCTATTTTGACGTGCCAAGCCAGGCGGTGCGCTTTGCCAGCATGATGAAGGCAATGACCGGCGCCCAGGCAGGCGATGCCGTGCTGATCCATGCGAGCTGCCACAACCCAACAGGCGCTGGTCTCACCGCCGCGCAATGGCAGGAACTGGCCGCCATCATTGCTGAGCGCCGACTCATCCCACTGATCGATTCCGCTTACCAAGGTTTCGGCACAGGCATCAAGGAGGACGTGGTCGGCCTGCGCCAGGTGATCAAAGCCGCGCCCGAAGCTCTGGTCGCCGTCTCCTGCTCGAAATCCTTCGGCATCTACCGCGAACGCACCGGCGCCATTTTTGCGGTAGCCGAAACCCAGACTGCCGCCGATATAGCACGCTCCAATCTGGTCACCATGGCCCGCACAAGCTATTCCATGCCGCCGGATCACGGTGCTGCGGTCGTTCGCACCATTCTTGCCTCCGAGACGCTGCGCCAAGACTGGGTCGATGAACTGAATTCGATGCGCGACCGGCTCAATGGCCTGCGCCGGGAATTGGCCAATGCGCTATCTGATGGCTGGCAGCTTGCACCGCAGATTGCCGAGCAACAGGGCATGTTCTCGCTTCTGCCGCTGAGCGAGAGCGACGTGCTGGATCTGCGCAAGGATCACGGCATCTACATGCCGACGTCCGGACGCATCAACATCGCCGGGCTGAAGAGTGCCGATATCGCGCGGGTTGCCTCTGTCCTCAAGCCATTGCTCGGATAACAGTCCATGACCACTGCAACCGTCAACCCGATGGCGCCTGCCGAGCGCCACCGGCTCTATGAAGACGTTCTGGCGATGCTGTCCGGCACGCTTTTCGTCTCGCTCGGCACACTGATCTACACCAAGACGATGCTGACGGTTGGCTCCACCGCTGGTCTGGCCTTGCTGATGTCCTACGCCTCGGGCTGGGGTTTCGGGCTGATCTTCTTCCTGGTCAACCTGCCGTTCTATATCCTTGCGGTCAAACGCATGGGCTGGGGTTTCACCATCCGCACGTTCACCGCCGTGGCGCTGGTTTCGATCCTGTCAAAGCTCAACGGGGCGTGGATCGATTTCTCCCATCTCGAACCGCTCTATGCGACGATCATTGGTGGCGGATTGATTGGCACGGGGCTGTTGATGCTGTTTCGCCATCGCACGGGCCTTGGCGGCATCAACATCCTCGCGCTCTACCTGCAGGAAAAATTCGGAATTCGGGCCGGATACGTCCAGCTCGGCGTCGATCTGGCAATCCTCGCCGCGGCCTTTTTCATCCTGCCGGCAGACCGCCTGGCCTATTCGGTGCTGGGCGCTGCGATCGCGAACCTGATCATCGCCATCAATCACAAGCCTGGTCGATATATGGGCTTGAGCTGAGCAACGCTCTTGCCGAAAACAGCAAGAACGTCGTCTTCGATCAGGCCAGCGCCGCATCCACAATCACCATCGGGCGACCTTGCGTACAGTTCTCGATCCGCGCATCCACGCGGTAAACCTGCCGGAGCAGGGCAGGGGTGATGACTTCGGCAGTCGGGCCATTGGCAACCAGACGGCCGTCGGCCACGACCAAGGAATGCTCGCAGTAGCGCATCGCATGGTTGAGATCATGCAGGGCAATCAGGACGGCCATGTCTGTCTGGCGGGCAAGCTGGTGCATGTGTTGCAGCACCTCGATCTGCCGGAAGAGATCAAGCGCCGACGTCGGCTCGTCCATCAGCAGAATTTGTGGCTTGCGCACCAGCGCCTGGGCAATGGCGACCAGTTGCCGCTGGCCACCCGACAATTCGCCCAGATCGCGGAAGGCAAGATCGGTAATGCGCAGTGACGAGAGGATGCGGTCGATATCGACCAATTCCTGATCAGCCACCTTCCAGCCGGAGCCCTGCTTGGAGGCGAGCAGAACGCTTTCGTAGACAGTGAGCACGGCATTGGCGCCGGTATCCTGCGGCATATAGCAGATCGGCCGCAGGCTTTCCTCGCCACTGACATGCACGATGCCGGCGCCCTTCAACAGGCCGGCGATGCGTTTGAACAGCGTGGATTTTCCTGCAGCATTCGGGCCGATCACCGCTGTCAACATGCCACCGACGATATCACCGGTGGTGATATCGGTGAAAATGCGGTTGCGGCCATAGTGGGCGCCAAGCGCCTCGAGCTTCAGGGCTACCATGCGCGCCTCCGATGGGTGAAAATCAGCGAGAAGAAGAAGGGCACACCGACAAGCGCGGTGATGACCCCGATCGGCAGAATGGCACCCGGGATCAGCATTTTCGACACGACCGAAGTTACCGACAGCAGCAATGCACCACAGATCACCGAACCCGGCAGGAAAAAGCGCTGATCTTCGCCAACCAGCATGCGGGCAATATGCGGACCGACCAGGCCGATAAAGCCGATCGTGCCGACGAAAGAGACGGGGATTGCCGCCAGCAGGCTGACCAACATCATCGTTTCCAGCCGCAAAGCCTTGACGTTGACGCCGAAGGACGCTGCCTTGTCATCACCGAGGCGAAGGGCGGTCAAAGCCCAGGCCTTGCGGGCAAAAAGCGGCACGCAAAACACCAGCACCGCCGCCGTCACGCCAACCTTGGCCCAAGTGGCCTTGGTCAGCGACCCCATGGTCCAGAACACGACGGCAGCAAGTGCCTGTTCGGAAGCCAGATATTCCAGCAGCGACAGCAGCGCATTGAAGGTGAAAACCAGGGCAATACCGAGCAGGACGATCGTCTCGACCGTTACGCCACGCAGCGTGGAAACGCTGTAGATGAACAGCGAAGCCAGCATCGCCATCAGGAATGCATTGATCGGCACCATATATTGCACGGCGGCCGGAAACACGGCCACACCGCCGACCAGTGCCAGCGCTGCACCAAAACCGGCAGCGGCAGAAATGCCGAGCGTGAACGGGCTCGCCAGAGGATTGGCCAGAATTGTCTGCATCTGCGCACCGGCGAGCGATAGGCTGGCGCCGACGGTCACCGCCATCAGCGCGATCGGCATGCGGATATCCCAGATGACGACCCGCAGCTGGTTATTGGCTTCACTTGGAGACAGGATCGTCGAAACGACCTGGGCCAGCGTATAACGCGCCGGTCCGAGTGCCATGTCCACGGCAACACTGACAATCAGCGCGATGAGCAAAGCGCTCAGAATCAGGACGCGGCGCGCGGTCAAGGCACGGTAGCGACCGCGCCCCTCAACCCCGGCTACGTCTTCAGTCACGACGGCCATCCAATGTTTTCCTTTTCAAGCAAAGCAAAATCGCCGGGCTTGGCAGCCTGCGGCGAGCGTTTCTGGTGGACCTGTGGGGCCGCGAAGGAAGGCACTATCAAAACGGCAATTGGTCAAGAATTGCCGGTTACTTGCGACCAACACGGAAACCCATCCGGTAAACAAAGGCCGGCGGGTTTCCCCGCCGGCAACAACCATCAAAGACCAGCCTTCAGCGAAGCGAAATAACCCGGCTGGTAGTCAACCGGCAGGAAACGCTCGTGCATTTCCTTGAAGGTCGCATCGGCATCGAGATCCTTGAACAGGTCCGGATGCAGCCACTTGGCGATCTGCTGGACAGCGACGAACTGGTAGGGGCTGTTGTAGAACTGGTGCCAGATGGCGTGCACATTGCCATCCTTGACCGCCTTCACGTCGGTAAAGCCCGGGCGCTTCATCAAATCGGACAGCTTCTGGGCAGCGACCGCCTTGTCAGCGCCAGGACCGACGCCAACCCACTTGCCACCTGGAACATAAAGCTCCCAGTTGGACCCGGTGACGATGACCTGGTCCGGGTTCGATGCGATGATCTGCTCAGGATTGACGGTACCGAACGTGCCGGGGATGATGTCCTTAGCCATGTTCACGCCGCCGGCGAGTTCGACCATCTTGCCGAAGTTCTCGTTGCCGAAGGACATGCAGCAATCGTCGGAGTAGCCGCCGGCACGCTCGATGAACACGAGAGGCTTCTTCAAGTCGGCAGCCTTGGCCAGCGTGTCGGTGACACGGGCAATCTGCTCGTCGTGGAATTTGACGAATTCTTCGGCGCGCTCTTCCTTACCGAACAGCTTGCCAATGATGCGCATGGAATCATCGGTGTGTTCCATCGGCTTTTCGCGGAAGTCGATGTAGACGAGCGGGATGCCGACCGCAGCCAGCTTTTCGATATAGCCGCTTTCCTCGGTCGCCGACTTTGCCTCGGTATTCATGATGATCACATCGGGCTTAAGGACCACGGCCTGCTCGATATCGAACGTGCCGTCCTTCATGCCGCCGAAGGTCGGGATCTTCTCCATCTCGGGGAACTTCTTGAGATAGATGTTGTAGCCGTCGAGGTCGGCCTTCTTGAAATCATCGCGCCAGCCGACAACACGGCCAAACGGGTTTTCGGTATCGAGCGCTGCGGTGAAATAGATCTGGCGGCCTTCGCCGAGGATGACGCGCTCGACAGGCACGTTGACCTCGACTTCACGGCCCGTGATATCCTTGATTTTCACGGTCTCGCCGGCATAGGCGGCCGCGGAAAAAAGAACGAGCGAAATCGCGGCGGCGGATGCCACCCTGTCGAGATAAAACACTGTCGCGTCTCCTGTTTGAGATTATGCGGTGATTTATGTTTTTATGACTTTCCCAGTCAAGAATTATCTTTTAGAAGTGTTCCAACCTCTCCATCACTTCCGGAAAATCCAGCCAATGCAAGCTGTTAGCTCTCTATCGAACCATGATCTGCGCGACGAGATAAAGGCCTATTGGTCACAAAGGGCCGAGACATTCGACAGCCAACCCGGTCACGAGATATTCTCGGAAGGCGAGCGGGCCGCCTGGCAGGCGCTATTTGCCAAGCATCTTGGAGTAGGGCAGGGCAGAGCCGCGCTGGATCTGGCCTGTGGTACAGCCGTCATATCGCATATCCTCGACGATCTGGGCTTCACGGTCACCGGCCTCGACTGGGCCGAGCCCATGCTGGAGCGGGCGCGGGCGAAGGCGGAAAAACGTGGCCGGCAGATCCGCTTCCTGATGGGGGATGCCGAAAACACCATGGAAAGTGACCAGTCCTATGATGTGATCACCAATCGCCACCTTGTTTGGACGCTGGTCGACCCGCTTGCCTGCTTTCGCGAATGGCACCGGGTGCTGAAGCCCGGCGGGCGCGTGCTCATCATCGATGGCGACTTCGTCAATGTATCGCCCCTGACCCGGTTGATGAAACGGTTGACGCAGTGGGCGGCCCGTATCGGGTTTGCCAAGGATGCGACGCATGGCGCGCCAAATGCCGACATGGCGGAAACACACAATCGTATCCTTTCGCGCGTGCATTTTTCCCGGGGCGCCCATGCTGTTGCCGTTGCGGAACTGCTGAAACAAGCAGGCTTCACCAAGATCACCATCGATACAGATCTTGGCGCAATCCACCGCGCACAACGCCAGAACTTTTCCTTCCTGAAGGGACTGGAGCGGGCAACACAGCATCGCTACGCCATCTGCGCCGAGAAATAGGCACGCGCCTGCATCTTGCATCGCATGCCCGGAAGTAATACCTTCGCTCAATCAGGTATTACCGAGGGCGCCATGGCGACAACAGTCACATCAAAGGGACAGGTCACGATCCCAAAGCCGGTGCGCGACCTGCTTGGCATTGTGCCGGGCACGGAGGTCGAGTTTCGCCGCGCGGCCGATGGCAGCGTGGTACTGACCCGTTCCGACCGGAAGGCCGAGCCAAGCCGCTTTGCCGCCTTGCGCGGACATGCAGGCGTAGGCATGAGCACCGACGCGATCATGGCCCTGACACGGGGCGACGAGGCTTGATCCTCGTTGATACCAATGTTTTGCTCGATCTGGTCACCGACGATCCCGTATGGGCATCATGGTCCATAGAGCGACTGGAGGCTGCGGCACTTGAAGGTCCGGTCCTGATCAATGATGTGGTCTATGCCGAACTTGCCGTGCGCTATGCACAGATCGAGCGGCTGGACGAATTTGTCGACGCGGCAGGACTAACTCATGCTCCAATGCCAAAGGCCGCCCTTTTTTTGGCCGGCAAGGCCTTCACCGCCTATCGCAAGGCCGGCGGATCACGCACCGGTGTGCTGCCGGATTTCTTCATCGGAGCGCATGCTGCCATCGGCGGTTTTCCCGTCTTGACCCGCGACAGCGCACGCTATCACAGTTATTTTCCCAAGCTGGTCCTGATCACACCTGAAACATGAGTAGGACTAAGCGCCAATCCCTTGGCCAACAGCCTGCCTCGGGCAAAAGCGTCGTATTCGCGCATAGAATGTCCGGCATTTGGGATATGCCATGCATGCCAAGGCCTGTATTATCTCTTGCATGATGCGTCGCGACGACTGTTCCCCTGCGCCGCACGTTGGAGAAATTCCCGCCCGTGTCCGGCATCGTCCTTGACTCCCAGTCTCTCACCTTCGCCACCCTCGATGCCATAGGCTCGGGTCGCGTTTCCGTCAGTTTAAGCCCCGCCGGCATGGCGCGCGTGCGCAAAGGCCGCGAGGGCGTCGAGACAGCCATTGCCCGCGGCGAAACCATTTACGGTGCCAATACCGGCGTCGGCGCGATGAAGGATACCGACTGGAGCGAGGACGAAATCGGCACCTTCAATCTCGGCCTGGTGCATGCCCATCACTTCGGCACAGGTGCACCATTCCCCGTTCCCACCGTGCGCAAGGCCATTGCCATACGCATCAATACGGCACTGACCGGCTATGCCGGGTGCTCGCCGGAACTGGTGGAGGCATTTCTGGCCTTGCTGAACAAGGACGTTATCCCGGTTGTGCGCCGGACAGGATCCATCGGCTGCGCCGATATCGGTCTGATGGGGCAGATCGGCTCGGTCCTGACCGGCGTCGGCGAAGTCTATTACCAAGGCCTGCGCCGCAAGACCTCGGATGTTTTTCCCGAGGTCGGCATCAATCCACTCAGGCTCGCACCACGAGACGCACTCGCCTCACTGTCCGTTAATGGTGTCGGTTATGCAGCCAGCGCGGTGGCACTTCGCGATGCGGCCAAGGTGCTGCGGGTGTTGATGGGAACGGCGCTGATGTCCTCGGCCACACTTGGTGCCGCCCGCGCGCCCTGGCGGTCGGCGATCACGGTCGGCTGCGCCATGCAATCCGAGATCGGCCGATGGCTGACGGAAACATCGAGCGATTGGGACTGGAAGGACGCATCGCATGTGCAGGACCCCTTGAGCCTGCGCATGCTGCCGCAGATCTTTGGTGTCGCGGTTGCCGAAATCGCGCGTATCGGTGCCGTCGTCTTGAAGGCCACAGGGCGCAGCGATGACAATCCTGTCGTGGTCGAAGGTGAAGTCCTGACATCTGGCGGTTCGTTGCCCTTGGAAGTGGCGATTGCCATTCAGGCGGGACAGCTGGTTCTTGCCCATGTCGCACGCAATATCTTCAACCGCTGCGTCCTGCTCGCCAATGGTGGCAGACGAGGTTTGCCGGTCAATCTCGTACCGTCCGGCGCGGTCGCAACCGGCTTCGGCCCGGCCCTCAAACTCGTCGGTGATCTCTATATCCGCGTATTGTCGATGACCTCTGCCCTGTCGCCTCAGTCGCTGGTTGTGGCAGACGGTATCGAGGACGAAGCGGCATTCCTACCGCTGATCGTCGAGCGGCTCGAGCGACAAGTCGAGGCCTTGAAGCGCATGGCAGCACTCGAGGCTCTATTTGCAGCGCAGGGCACGGATATCCTCGGCGATCGGCCGGAGGGTGTCGCCGCCTTGCTGCATGAGATCACCCGCAGTCACTCCGGCTTCTACCGCTCTGACCGGCCCTTGTCTTCGGAGGTGGAGGCGCTGGAAGAGGATCTGGCCGCCACCGGCACGCTGTCACGTCTCGTCGCGGCGGCGCCGCTGCCCGTCTTCGACAGCTTTTTCGCCCTCTGATCCAATAGTCCTGCATGGGGCTCCAGCGGCAATTCGCTCAAGATATCCAGTGCGACCTTCATCGCTCCGTCGGTCGCAGGCGAGGGCCTGCGTACCAGTGTCAGTCCGATATCGTAATGCTCGGGCAGCGCTATGGCATCCATACCGGCCTCCAGGCCCGCAAGGGCGGAAACCGGCATCACTGTCAGATAGCCGTGATCGACGACGAGATTGGCAATCACCGGAATCATGTCAATCTCGGTCACCGATAGGCGGTCACGCAGGTCACGCGGCAGTTCCTCCGCGATCAGCTGGGTAATCTTCTGGCGCAAGCCAGTGCGTGAAGACGGTGCCGCTAGCTTGTTGGCCATCAGGATTTCCGGCAGATCCGCCAGTGTTTTGCCGGCAAAACTGCCGGTCGGCCCAACCAGTGCCAATCGGGACTGCCAGACGCGGCGCCACAGGAGCCCATCCGGTATCTGGTCACAATCAACCAGAACCAGATCATAAAGCCCGCCGCTCAAACCAGCGAGCAGGTCATCGGCGCTGGCCGATGTCACAAATAGCGGCGCGCGGGCTCGTCGCCTCGGCCAGGCGGCAACGAGAGCTGCGATGATCCGGGCGACCCGGCTGCCGGATCCAAGCGGGGATACCGCACCCAGCCGGGTTGTCACCCCAATGCGATGAAAGCGATCATCCGAGCCTTCATTGAGCCGGCCCCAGACCTGGTCGAGGTCTTCGGCAAGCGTCATCAGGCGGTGGCCGAATTCCGTAAGGGCCACACCGGCCTGGCCGCGTTGCATCAACGTGACACCCAGTTCGCTCTCCAGCCGCTGCATCTGGCGGGTCAGCTGTGGCTGACCCATGCCGATTTCCAGGGAAGCCCTGCGTATGCTGCCCGCGCGGGCAATCACCAGGAAACGCTGCAGCGTGGCAAGCGAAATCGACAAACGTGTTGCCTGGCGGAGATCAGGCGGGGCAGAGGCCAGGGGAGGGGGAAGGGGACTTTCCGATATCGCGCCATCGATTGGATCAATGCCGAGCCTGGCTATCGCCAATGATAACTCTGCCGCACGCGACAATGAACTTTCTAGCCGACGGCCTTCCAGCGTCAGCAGGTTGCGAGTGCCCGACGGTGCGAACAGCGGCGTGGCGACTGCCGCCTGAAATCGGCCCAGTGCCGCCGACACGCTGGATACCGGACGTTCAAGGCGGGCGGCGGCCTTGCGTACCCCGCCATCGATCAAAACGTGATGCACCGTCATCAGTGTCGCGATATCCAATCTGGCGCCTTTCCCACTTTCCTTGCCCAAATTCTGTTGGCCCAGTTTCGGCGGCCTATGTCAGTGGCAAGCATAACTTGTCCATGAATTGGGATATGCCACAAAACTGCGCGCATGCCTAATCTCCCGTTCAGCGCCGGATCAACCGGCAGGTGGAGTGATGCTAATGGCTGATTTCGATCTGGTGCTGTCCGGCGCGGTGGTCCTGCCCGAACGTATCTTGGACAATGGCTTCGTTGCGGTGCGCGATGGTGTGGTTGCGCTCGTCGGCCAGGGAACGGCGCCAGCGGCCCGGGACCGTCATGTCCTTCCGGACGCCCTGATCTTTCCCGGTGCCATCGATGCCCAGGTGCATTCCCTGTCCCAGAAAGGCCAGGAGGATTTCATCTGGTCGACACGCTCGGCCGCGGCAGGCGGCATTACCACGATTGTCGACATGCCCTATGACGAGGGACATCTTGTCTGTTCGGCACAGGCAGTTGCGGAAAAAGTCGCTCATGCCAGCACTCAAGCCCGCGTCGACTTCGCGCTTTACGGCACCGTCGATCCCGAGGAGGGGGCCGCCCGTATCGCTGAACAAGCGGCAGCCGGCGTCGCCGCCTTCAAGTTCTCGACATTCGGAACCGATGCCAAGCGTTTCCCGCGCATCATAACGCCGCTTCTGGCCGAATGTTTTGCCGAAGTCGCCAAGACAGGCCTTGCGGCCGGTGTGCACAATGAAAACGAGGAATATGTCCGCTTCGCCATGGATCAGGTGAAGGCGGTCGGCATTACCGACTACACCGCCCACGGACTGTCGCGCCCGCCGCTGACCGAACTTCTGGCGATGCTGGAGATTTACGAGACCGGCGCCCTGACCGGCTGCCCGGCCCATGTTGTGCATTGTTCACTGGCGCGCGGCTACGAGATCGCCGCCGGCTACCGGGCCCAGGGCCATCAGGCGACGGTCGAGTGCCTGATCCACTATCTGACACTGGATGAAGAAGTCGACGCCAAGCGCCTGGGCGGGAAATCGAAATGCAATCCGCCGATCCGGCCACGCGCGGAAGTCGAGGCGCTCTGGCGCCAGTTGACTGCTGGCAACGTGACACTTTTGGCCACCGACCATGTCAGTTGGTCGCTCGACCGCAAGACCCGGCCCGACATGCTGGACAATGCCTCGGGCCTGCCGGGACTCGAGATGATGATACCGCTTTTCGTCAAAGGCGCCCTCCAGCGCGGTGTTCCGCTGACCTGGGGCGCCAGATTGATGGCCGATAACCCCGCGCGGCACTTCCGAATTGATCATCAAAAGGGTGCACTCGCCGTCGGTCGCGACGCCGATATCGCCGTGCTGACACCAGAAGCCTTCATCTATGATGCCTCAAAGACCGGCAACAATGTTGCCGGCTGGTCACCCTATGACGGGATGAGTCTGCCTTATCGGGTCTCCGCCACCTACAATCGCGGCGAACTTGTCTATGACGGCCAGACCGTCATTGGCCAACCCGGCCGCGGCCGTTTCATCCGCCCGCCGGCCGCCAACCCCTATCGGGCAACAGCCGCATGAACCGGCGCAACTTTCCCGCCTCGGCCGAACGTATCGCGGCTGACATCGACGCTCTTGCCGGCCTGACGGAGCCAGGGAGGCCCTATACGCGTCGGGCCTTTACACCCCTGCATCTGGAAGGCCGGTCTTTTCTTGCTGAACAGTTCCGCAAGGCTGGCCTCGCTGTGCATGTCGATGCCGGCGGCAATCTGGTCGGACGCCGGGCAGGCAACAACCCCGGTCTCGGTACGCTCATGCTTGGCTCGCATTCCGACACTGTGCCGGATGGTGGTCGCTTCGATGGTATTGCTGGGGTGATTGCTGCGCTCGAAGTCGCCCGCACGTTGACCGAGCAGGGTATTGACCTGGAGCACGATCTCGAGATCGTCGATTTCCTCGCCGAGGAAGTCTCCATCTTTGGCGTCTCTTGTATCGGCAGCCGGTCGATGGCCGGCACCCGCCCGTCCGAATGGCTGTCGCGCGAGTTCGACGGACAGACCTTGGCCCAAGGCATCGCAAATGCCGGCGGCGATCCAGGAAGTCACGAGATCAGATCCGATATTCGCGCCTTTCTGGAACTGCATATCGAGCAGGGACCCATTTTGGAAGCCGAGCGTCTGTCGATCGGCGTCGTCACGGCGATTGCCGGCATTACGCGGATAGAAGTCAAGATCGAAGGTCGCGCCGATCACGCTGGCACGACGCCGATGGACCGACGGGCCGATGCGCTGGTTGCCGCGTCGCGCATGGTGCTGGATATCGAGGCATCGGCGACGACCATGGCCAGTGGCAGGGCGCATTTTGCCGCAACGGTCGGTGAATTCTCCCTGCTTCCCAATGCCGCAAACGTCATTCCATCGCATGTCAGAATGTTGATCGACATCCGCGCAGAAAAACCAGAGGACGCTAAACTCTTCGCCCGCGCCCTGCAGAAGACCGCGGACGAGATTGGCTCCGCGAGCGGCACCACCATCAGCCTCAATCCGATCTCCGAAGCTGCCGCCGTTCCGATGAACTCCTACCTGCAGGAGGTACTTTCGGACATCGCCGGCGTGATCGGCGAAGGGCACCGGCGGCTCGCATCCGGCGCGGGCCATGATGCCGCATTCATTGCCAGGGTGGCGCCGGCAGGTATGATCTTCATTCCTTGCCGGGACGGGCGCAGCCATGCGGCGGAAGAATTTGCCGAGACCAACGACATCGCACTCGGTGCAATGGTTCTGCTCGAAGCGGTCAAGCGACTGGACAATGAGATGAGCACGACAACGGACGCAGAAAGGCACTGACCATGGGACGCATTCTGACCGAAAAGGACATTGAGCCCGCAGTGCGTGGCGGGTCCGTCTATGCGGCGGGTGGCGGCGGATGGGCCGATCATGGCCGCATGCTCGGTCGCGCCGCCGTCAATGCCGGGCAGCCGGAACTGATCTCGATCGACGAACTCGCAGCCACGGACTGGGTGGCCACGGCTGCGGCCATCGGCGCACCGGCCTCGACGACGCCCTGGGAGATGCGCGGCGTCGACTACATCAAGGCCGTGCAACTGCTGCAGAAAGCACTGGGTGAGCCGCTCGCCGCCCTGATGGTTGGGCAGAACGGCAAATCCTCGACGCTGAATGCCTGGCTACCATCGGCCATCCTGGGTACCAAGGTGCTCGACGCCGTGGGCGACATTCGTGCGCACCCGACCGGCGACATGGGCTCGATCGGCATGGCGGGTTCACCGGAGCCGATGATCCAGACGGCGGTGGGCGGCAACCGTACAGACAATCGCTATATCGAGCTGGTTGTGCGCGGCGCCACCGCCAAGGTTTCACCGGTGCTGCGCACCGCGGCCGACCAGTCCGGCGGCTTCATTGCCTCGTGCCGCAATCCGCTCAAGGCATCCTATGTGCGCGACAACGCAGCGCTTGGCGGCATCAGCATGGCACTTGCGCTTGGCGAAGCGATGATTGCGGCAGAAGCCAAGGGTTCGCACGCGGTGATCGATGCAATCGTGGACACAACCAATGGCGCCATTCTCGCGGAAGCCGAGGTGACGGCTAAGAACGTCGTCTACACAGCCGAAGCATTCGACATCGGCACAGTTACGCTCGGCACCGGCGAGAGGGCCGTGACCCTGCACATCATGAACGAATACATGGCGGTGGACGACGCGGCAGGAAACCGCATCGCGACCTTCCCTGACGTCATCACCACACTGTCGGCCGAGGCCGAAGCCATGAGCGTCGGGCAATTGCAGCTCGGCATGAAGATCTTCCTCCTGCATGTGCCCAAGACGGTCATCCCGCTCGCCTCCAGCGTCAAGGATCCGGCCGTCTATCCGTATGTCGAAAAAGCCATGGGCATCGAGATCGCCCGCTATGCCCTGAGTTGATCTGAACCAGTCTGGCCTGCCTGCCGTCACTGCACCCGCACCGCATTCGAACAAGAGAGTGAGAGCCATGCCGAAGCCCAATCCCCGCCATCCGCGATTTCCGATCCCCGGCGGGCCCGTGCTGCGTGCCAAGGGCTGGCGGCAGGAAGGACTTCTGCGCCTGCTCGAAAACGTACTCTCGGTCGGCGAAGACCCGGACAATCTCGTGGTCTATGCGGCCCTCGGCAAAGCAGCCCGCAACTGGTCTGCCCATGCAGCCATCGTCGAGACGCTGAAGACCATGGAGGAAGACCAGACACTGATCATCCAGTCGGGCAAGCCGGTCGGCCTGCTCAAGACGCATTCGCGCGCGCCTTTGGTCCTGATGGCCAATTGCAACATCGTCGGTCAGTGGGCAAAGGCGGAAAACTTTTATGACCTGCAGCGCAAGGGACTGATCTGCTGGGGTGGCCTGACCGCCGGCGCATGGCAATATATAGGCAGCCAGGGCGTCATCCAGGGAACCTATGAAATCTTCATGCGCATCGCCGAAAAACGCTTCGGCGGCTCGCTGGCCGGTCGTTTCATCCTGACAGCAGGGCTTGGCGGCATGGGCGGCGCGCAGCCGCTGGCCGGACGATTGGCTGGCGCTGCCATCCTTGTGGTCGACATCGACCCCGAACGGGTAAAGAAGCGCAAGGAAATCGGTTTCCTCGACGAAGCAGCCACCTCGCTGAACGATGCATTGGCGATGATCGAGAGAGCCGTGTCCGAGAAGAAGGCCATTTCTGTCGGCCTCGTCGGCAATGCGGCCGAAATATACCCCGCGATTGCCGCCCGTGGCATCACGCCAGACATCGTCTCGGACCAGACTTCGGCGCATGACCTCGTCTATGGATACGTGCCGAACGGCATGACGCTGGAACAGGCGCGATCCTTGCGCGAAGACGGGCAGGGCCAGTTGATGGCCGCAAGCCGCGCCTCGATCGTCACGCATGTCCGCGCCATGCTCGATTTCCAGAAAAAGGGGGCGGAGGTTTTCGACAATGGCAATCTCATCCGCACGCAGGCCTTCCAAGGCGGCGTGCGGGATGCTTTCGACATTCCAATTTTTACCGAGGCCTATCTGCGTCCGCTGTTTTGCAAGGCGATCGGACCGTTTCGCTGGATGGCCCTGTCGGGTGAGGAAGACGATATTGCCACGATCGACGATCTGGTGCTGGAGATGTTCCCTGACAACCAGATCGTCACCAACTGGATCCGGCTTGCGCGAGCAAACGTGCCCTTCGAAGGCCTTCCCGCGCGCATTGCCTGGCTTGGCCACGGCGAACGCACGCGACTGGCGCTCGCGGTCAACGCACTCGTGCGCGACGGCAAGCTCGCCGGGCCGATCGCCTTTTCCCGCGACCATCTCGATGCCGGGGCCATGGCGCATCCCAATATCATGACGGAAAAGATGAAGGATGGCTCGGATGCTATTGCCGACTGGCCCTTGATCAACGCGATGACACTGGCCTCGTCGATGGCCGACCTGGTGGTGATCCATTCCGGTGGCGGCGGCTATGCTGGCTATATGACCAGTTCCGGCGTGACGCTCGTTGCGGACGGAACGACAGAGGCCGACTTACGCCTTGATCACGCGATTACCAATGACACATCGCTCGGCATCATCCGCTATGCCGACGCCGGTTACGATGAAGCGCTGGAGGCGGCAGAGGCACATGCGGTCGGTCATATCCGAACCTGATTATGCATTGTCCAGTTTAGCGAAAGCTACTTGAGCTTATATGCCATTTCTCAATCAGGGGAAGTGGCATGACACCGGCACAAGTGGAACGCGTTCAAGACAGCTACAGCTTCATCTTCGCTGTTGGTACGCCGTTCATTCTCTCATTCTACGACAAGCTCTTTGCAATCGATCCCGCTCTGAGGCCTTTGTTTCGCACGGAATTGTCAGCGCAGTCGGAAAAATTGCTGATGGCGCTGACCTATGTGGTGAAAAACCTCCACGATGCGGACCGGCTTCTTCCGGTCGCAGAAGTCATCGCCAGGCGACATGTTGGCTACGGCGTCAAGCGCGAAGACTATCTCAAGGTCGGGCAGGCCCTGATCGAAGCCTTGGACGACACGCTGGACATGCATTTCACCCCTGAAACACATCATGCATGGCTGGCCGCCTATACGCTCCTGGCCGGCATCATGTGCGACGCCGCCTATGGTTCTCCCGCTGAGGAGCATATGCAACAGCACTGACATATGAATAGCGTGTGCTGGATTTCCATTCGGCGATTGATAGCGCCGCCGCGTTGCCGCGGCGTATGAGCAAACCAGCGGCCAGGCGCTAAGTGACCGCCAGCACTGATCCGGTATCGTGCTGACGCACGAAATCGACGGGCGCCATTCCAAAGCGCGTATTTCCCGTGTCTCTCACAAAATACTAGTATATCAATTTGTCAGGACAGGGAGTGAAGCGGGAGGCTTCAGCAATGGTCGAAGCCGAAAATCCAGGACGATCGGGCACGTCGCGCGCCACTGACATGGTTGTCTCCAGAGGGCGGAGCGCGCGGGCCGCCAACCAGATACATGCAGCCCTACGCGCTGACATTGTAGAGATGCGCCTGAAGCCGCTCGATATCCTGAACGAAAAACACCTGGGAGAACGTTTCGGCGTGAGCAGGACACCGGTGCGAGAAGCGCTGTTGAGACTGTCCGACGAAGGCCTCGTTGACATTTATCCCCAATCAGGAACGTTTGTTGCCCTGATCCCACGGCGCGCTCTGTTCGAGGCGATCCTGATCCGCAAGGCATTGGAAGCGACCACAGTCACACTCGCCATCGCCGGCGACACACCAGGCGGGCTTGCCGAACTTGAGGAAAAACAGGCGCAATTGATCGTCAGTGCGGAGCAGGGCGATATTCCTGCCTTTCACCGCATCGACAGCGAATTCCATCAACACATAGCCGAGCTCGCAGGTTATCCAGGCATCTGGAACGTGATCCGGCAGGTTCAAGTCCAGATCGATCGCTACCGCTACATCACACTCCCGCGATCGGGGCGGCTTGATGTGGTCATAGAGGAGCATGCCGCGATCATCGACGGTATGCGTCGCCGCGATGACTGCGCAGCCGTCGCTGCCATGGAAATCCATATTGGCCGGATGATCGAGGAACTCGAAGACATCCAATATCTCGATCCGACCATTTTTATCGATGATCGGCAGTCGTAGCTGCCTTATGGAGCCGGCCAGCGCGCCGTTTGGGAGGTTTTTCTATGTCCGTTTCCTTTGATCTCACCGGCCGGACTGCCATCGTCACCGGCGCAAACACCGGCATCGGCCAGGCACTGGCTATAGCCCTTTCGGGGGCCGGCGCCGCGGTATTGGGTGTTGGCCGGTCGAGCATGGACGAAACGGCAAGCCTGATCGAAAGGCAGGGAGGACGTTTTGCCGCCTTCACTGCCGATCTCAGCGCGATCGCACCGGTCAACGACATCGTCGATGCGGCACTGGATCAGTTCGGCTCGGCCGATATCCTGGTCAACAATGCCGGCGTCATCCGCCGCGCCGATGCCATCGACTTCACCGAAGCCGATTGGGACGCTGTCATGGATATCAATCTGAAAAGTGCATTCTTCCTGTCGCAGGCTGTGGCCAAGCGCATGATCCCAAAAGCTTACGGCAAGATCATCAACATTGCGTCCGTGCTGTCCTTCCAGGGCGGAATACGTATCCCCTCCTATACAGCATCGAAAAGCGGCCTTGCCGGCCTCACCCGGCTTCTTGCCTGCGAATGGGCGAGCAAAGGCATCAATGTCAATGCGATTGCGCCTGGATACTTTGTCACCAACAACACGACCGCTCTTCGGGAAGATCAGAAACGTTCGGCCGAGATTCTCGGCCGTATTCCGGCGGCGCGCTGGGGCAATCCATCCGAACTGGGCGGTGCGGCCGTCTTTCTAGCCTCCGATGCAGCAGCCTATGTGCATGGCACGATTTTACCGGTTGACGGCGGCTGGCTGGCGCGTTGAACAGATATAAAAAGGGTAGGGCAGGGTGATGAAACGTATCGTATCCATCGGCGAGTGCATGGGCGAATTGTCGGAAACGGGCGTGCCGGGGCAACTCTCAATGGGATTTGCCGGGGACACTCTCAATACGGCCTGGTACCTGCGTCGCAGACTGCCAGTCGACTGGACGGTGGACTATGTCACCGCAGTGGGTACTGACGGCCTGTCCAACCGCATGGTCGACTTCCTCGACGGCGAGGGCATTGGAACAAAGCACATCCGGCGGCTTTCCGACAAGACGATCGGCCTCTATTACATCGAATTGAAAGATGGCGAACGCAGCTTCGCCTATTGGCGTTCCGATAGCGCGGCCAAGCAACTGGCAAGAGATGTTGAAAAGCTTGAGCTCGCACTCACCGGCGCATCAATCGCCTATTGGTCGGGTGTTACCCTGGCAATTCTTGCTCCGGCCGACCGGATCGCGCTGATCGACGCCTTGCGGGACTTTGCAGCGCGGGGTGGAAAGGTCATCTTCGATTCCAATCTTCGCCCTCGCCTTTGGGAGAGCCCGGACGACATGCGGGAATGGATCACGCGGGCAGCCGGCATTGCCGATCTCTGCCTGCCCTCACATGAAGACGAAGCGTCCTGGTTTGGAGACATCGATGCGGAAGCCACCGCCAGACGCTATCAGCGGGCCGGCGCCGGGCGCGTCGCTGTCAAGAACGGCGCCGGTGAAATCAGCCTGCTGGATGCCGACGGCCAATTGATTGTCGTTCCGGTCGAGCCGGCGGCAGAGGTTGTCGACACGACAGCCGCGGGCGACAGCTTCAATGCCGGTTTCATTGCCGAAGAACTTGCCGGTGGTACAATGGTCGAGGCGGCACGTGCCGGGGCTGCCCTTGCCGGCAGGGTAATCGGCGCCCGTGGTGCGCTGGTCCGCCAGGCGACTGGGGCCTAGGGCCATGGCAGCAGAGACCGGCTAGCCACCCGTGACCGAGAAATAGCCCCAGGCAGCCGCGATCGCCGCGAGCACGCCGACCCAAATCAGCGCCTTGCGGGCTGACGGTGTAAGCGACCTTTTTGGCTTCGGTGCCTTGGGTTCCGGCGGACGCTCGAATTTGATGACATTCGACATGGTATTCTCTCGTTTCTCCGATTGATCCTTATAGATGCTACGGGTTTCAAAAGTCCTGACAGTCTAACATCTCCAACGGCCGCAAAGTGGCCGAAGGAGACATCGGATCTGGATTTTTCCAGCGTCATGCCAGCGCCATGCGGCCATTGAGTGATTCGGCCCTTGCCGCGGACGAGGTAAACTTGCGCTGAACCGGATTTTCCGTGCGTTGCAACTGGGGACGCTGTGCGTTCACTTGTGATCGTCGTTACACCCGCGACAGGTGTAAAAGATCATTAACCAGTCATGACGAACCCTGAAATATTCAGTCCATTCATTCGAATGTTCGAAAGTTTTTTCTGAACCTGCAAAGGTCTTGAAGTGTATATTTGTGCGCGCTAGCGTCCGCAAATGCAGGAAAACCGGGCTTTTCGGGGCGATGCACGTTCGAGCTTGCTTGTGGCAAAAACCTCGAGCCAGATCAGATAGTCAACCGGTGAACGGGACGAATGCAGGAAAAATCGGCGGTCGGAAGCAAGTCGGAGACGGAACTGAGCTCGGAGCAATTCGAGGCAGCGGTGCGCAAGATGTCCGGCATCTCCTCGGCGCATTTTCTCAAGCTGGTCGAGGATCGCGGGACAATCGGATTCTGGTCCAGCGACATCGTGACGGGGGATTGCTCGGCAACCCTTGGCCTGCTTCGGGTGCTGGGACTGGATCACGGCGCGCAATTCCGTATCGGCGATTTTTCCCGATTCATTCACCCGGACGATCGCGGCTACGGCGAGGATATCTGGACCACGATCCGCCATGGCATTCCGGTCAACCGGAATTTTCGCATCATCCGGTCCGATCGAACGGTCCGCTGGGTGGAATTCAAGAGCGAGGTGGTTCTGGACGGACAGCAGAAACCCGCAAAGGCCATCGGACTGATCATCGATGTCACCGACCAGCAAGAAGGCCGACAGGCGCTCGAGGATGCACTCGACCGGTACCGAGCACTGGTTGGCTCTCTGGCAAAAATGGAATGGCGGTCAACGGCGGATGGCAACCCGATCTTTTCCCATGGTTGGACTGCGCTTACAGGACAGAACGAAATGGATGCGGCCAATAGCGGCTGGATCCAGACCATTCATCCCGATGACCGCGAAATGGTGCGCCGCAGATGGCAGGAGTCGGTCTCAACGCTCATTCCCTACGCGGTCAATCACCGTATCCTGCTGGTCAACGGCCACTACGAATGGTTTCACGCCCGCGCCGTGCCGATCATCAAGCGGGGAGGGCGGACCCATGAATGGCTCGGCATCATCATGCGCCAGGCCGATCTCAATCGCGAAGTGCCAGCGCTTCCCCCATTGATGAACATGCTGACGCCCGTTCAGGTCAGGGCCGCCCGCGCCATGCTGCAATGGACACTGGACGAGTTGTCGCGCTTTTCTGGCGTCTCCGTATCTTCCATCCGCCGGATCGAGGGCGAGGGCGACCGGGCAACCAGGCCGGCCTCGCTGCAGGCCATTCGCGCCGCATTCGAAGAGCACGGCATCGAGTTTGCGATCAACCCCGCTGGAACGGTCACCGTCGCTTTCCTCAGCCCGAGATAGGCGCCACCAGCGCCAATCAACTTGTCAGGCGCGGCATGCTGACGATTTTCTTGAACAGGGCATTCATCGCGTTCGTGATGCCCTCGCTGGGGCTTACCTCGAAATAGAGGCCTGGCGAAGCGCAGGCTTCCATGCGCTTGGGAATCTCCGCCTGGAACGGCTTTATCCAGTCATTGTACCAGTTGTTGGTCGGCAGAGGCAGATAGGTCGTGTAGAGCACCGCAATTCGATAGCCCTTGGCCTTCAGCGCGGTGCATTCAACAATGTCGATCGGCTCCTGGCATCGACCACCCGTCGTCCTTTTCGTACAGCTACTGGGCTTGTAGGCATCGCCGACACCATCGGAAACGAAGAAGACAACCTTTTCAGGACTTCCAGCCGATACTCCTGTTCCCGCGGCTCCGACCAGAGTGCCGATATTTTTCAATGCCCGGTCAAAATCGGTTTGCTGGTCATTGTCATAGCCCTGCTTCGGGATGGACATAAGACCAATCTTGGCCGCCTTGGTTTGCACGGCATCGAGGTTTTCAGTCAGTGAAGCCACTTCGAGAAGTTTGGTGTCCTCTGCCTTTTCGCCAAAGGTATAGACCGCCATGCGATATTGGTTCGCACTTTTGCGCATGCTTTTCGCCGTATCCATCAAGGCGGCGGTTGCCTTGGCCACAACATCGATACGAATGGTGACGCCGAGCCTCTTGGCAAGATTGTAATAGCTGTTCTTGTCTTCAACGCCATCCTTGACGATATGGCACGCAAACGCGCACTGATCCGAGGTGTTGTTCACCATTCTCGCGACATCGGCAGGCGTTGCGCCAACGCCCATCGACGGCGTGTTGTCGAGCAAGAGATAGAAATCCCGAAAGGTCTGTGTCTGGAACACGGCTTCGGCTGTCCCGGACACCGTGACCGCATCCTGACCCAGGACCCGCGCCAGTGTTGTCGGAACCTTTGCCTTGTAGCTGAAGATTGCCTTGAGTTCACTGCCCGTCTTGACGACCTGCACATCGGTGCTGACGAGCTCGTAGCCCATGCCGCTGCCGGCCTGTGCGACGAATATCTTGGTTGCGTCGGCAATCGCGGCCGTCAGCGGTCCGTCGGAACTCATCTGCATGGCTTCAGAGACCCCGGCGGAATTCTCCGCCACAGCGGCAATTGCCGCAGCATCTGCTGCGCCCTGAAGCGTGGTCTTGACCAACAAGGCATCGCTGATGTCCAGCGCCAGCCCTGCCGTTCCGATGATCGGCACAAGCAGCAGAGCAGTCATCATTCCGAAATTGCCAGATCGATCACCCAAAATACGCTTAAACATAAAATACCCCGAATCCCTTGGGGCATCTTTTACGCCTCGATCGTGAGGAAATCGTTGGCTCGAATGGTTTATGATTTCCTGCTGATGGATGTAGCAGTGCTCGCCGAATTCAACAGGATCAGAGGTCATTCCGACAGCTACCGACCGCTCGGCATGGTAACGTGCCACCCACCCGCTCCATACTTCGCATCGTCCGGGCTTGCGCTCTTGCGGGAGATCAAACCGTTGCGTTCTCTTGGAACATAGTGCCGGTCAGAAGGGTTGATGCAGAGCTGAAAGACACATTCGGCCACACTGCCGGCACTATGCCGGCCAACCGTGGAGACCAAGATGCATCTTCCCCAGAATACCGTGATCGCTGTTGCCGACGGCGAAAAGCTTAGCCTGTTTCAGAATGAAGGTGACGCAGCCAACGTCAAGCTCAAGGCAATGTCCGAACCTGAGATGGACAGCTCAAAAATCGCATCCGGCGCTCGCCATTCCAGCAGCGCGGCCAACCCCGATGACAGTCAGCAGGAAGAGGATGGTTTCGGAAGGGGTGTCGCGGATATGCTGAACAAGCAGGTCCTGGACGGCAAGATAACCAACCTGGTGATCATCGCAGCGCCGCGCACCTTGGGAGAGTTGCGCAAGGGCTACCACAAGGCCCTGTCCGAAGTGCTGCTCGGCGAACTCGACAAGGATCTGACCGGTCATTCGATCCAGGACATTGAAAAGGCACTTGCCGCCGCCTGACGATAGCGAATACCACCTTCCGCCGATCTCCTTCGGCGGAAGAATTTGCATATGTTGGAAACGCCCGGGGCCTGAGAATGCCCGGTAGCGTAGATCAGCTCCTGGGCTGCAGGATCGCCAGCACAACCGTCGATGCGGCGAGGATAGCGGTCAGCGTCAACGGTCCCGTCGCGCCATATGTATCGACGATATAGCCTCCGACAACCGCGCCAATCGTGATTGCCACCTGGAATGAGGTCACCATCAGACTGCCAGCAGCCTCCAGCGCGTCGGGCGCGGCGCGGGACAGGTTGGTCGGAAGAACGACCGGGGCCATGCCGAAGGCGAAACCCCACAACGCCGCGAAGCCGAAGGCAATACCGATGTGCACGCCCCAAAATACCAAAGCAAGCGCCGCAACCGCCATCAAAGCGGCCGTGACGACGAGGGCGATGCGGATATTGGCGTCGGCCATGCGACCACCCGCAATGTTCCCGATCACAGCGGCGATGCCAAATCCGAGCAGTGCAAGCGCAATCGGCCCCGTTGTAAGGAGCGTAACCTGTTCGAGGAAGGGGCGAACATAGACCGAACCCGCGAAATGACCCGTCATCAGCAAGAGGATAGCCAGCATGCCAATCTGGATGCCACGTCGCCGTGTCAGCCGGAAAACGTCGCCAAGGCTGTTACTTGTGGTCGCAGGCAAGGTCGGCAGACTGAGCCACTGCAGCAACATGGCAAGTGCGGCCAGACCCGCTGTCATGGCCATGGCGGTGCGCCAGCCCAACCAGTCGCTGATCAATGCGCCCATCGACGGTGCGGCAATGGTGGCGAGCGAGACGCCAAGAGTGACGATCGCCATGCCGCGGCCCGTTGCATTGGCGCCAACCAGTCTTGCCACGACGGCAACTGAAAGCGCCCAAAAGGCGCTGAGGGCGATGCCCAACCCTGCTCGACCTAACAATAGCAGCCAAAAATCGGTCGCAGTCGCCGCCAGAATGTTGGAGCCGACAGCCAATGCGCTCAGACCAACCAGTACCGTCTTGCGATTCAACCGGCCAATTAGGACGTTGCTCAAGATAGCCGTCACGGCGCCGACAGACGCGGTGGCGGTGACGACCTGTCCGGCCATTCCCTCGCTGACGCCGAGATCGCGCGCCATTGGTGTCAACATGCCTGCCGGCATGAACTCCGCCGACACCAGAGCAAAGCTGGTGGCTGCCATCGAAAGGACTGCGAACCACGTGGCCGAGCTCCACGCGGCTGGCGGAGCGGTATCGGGATCGTTTACTGCGTCTTCAAGCTGGAACGTCGTGTCTGCCATCGAGGTATCTCCAAGAGTTGGAGATCTTCATAGACGAGTTTTCTCGGATGTGATGTGTCTTAAAATCCGAAATCCATGTCTGTTCGTCCGGAAATTGTGCGGCGCACAACGCCCGGCGACACACTTGTGATCCGCTTGAACGCGCGCGCGAAGGACGCCTCGGACTCATAGCCCAACCGGCTAGCGACATCGGCAACCGACATGCCGCTTTGGCCCAACAACTCGCGGGCGTGCTGCATGCGCATGCGGGCAAGATAATGCACCGCGCCTTCTCCCAACACTGCGCTGAAACGCTCCGCGAAAACCGAGCGGGATTGACCCGCCACGGCAGCGAGTCTTTCGAGCGTCCAGATATGGCCCGGATCTCGGTGCATGGCTGCCAGGGCGCGGCCGATATTGGGGTCACGGATCGCAGCGAGCCAACCGATCGTCGGGGCGCCGGTGCAGTTGACCCAGCAGCGGATCAGCCTCGCTGTGAGCAGGTCCGCCATTCGCGACAGGATTGTGGCGCTGCCCATCTGCGGATGAGTTGCCTCCATCGTCATCGCGGCCAGCAAAGGGCCAATGATCGGGTCATTGCCGGCGACATCACAGCCCTTGATGATGGGCGGCATCAAAGCGATCAAAGGATCAAGAGCACAAACGCCCAAGGCCATCGAGCCGCAGAAAAGGGTGCTCGTTGCGCCAGTCCCTTCTCGCACCACTTCGCAAATGTTGGTCCCCAACTTGGTCACCTGACACTCGTTGAGGGAGTCGTCGACAACGTCTGGCGCACTCGCAAGTCGATGGGCGATACCTTGCGGCAGCAGCACCAGATCGCCATCGCGCAATTCCTGCCAACCTAGCGCCGTCGTATGGATCCAACATGGACCTTGGCTGACAAAGTGAAAACGAAGCAGCTGTTGTTGCGGAAACGCGATGCTCCATGGGTGACGGAGTTCGCATCGGCTATAGTTAACGCCACTCAAGCGGAAGTCTTGCAGGACCTCGCTAAGCGGATCCATCGGAATATGCGGTGAAGACGGCTGGGACGAACGGTCAGGCATTTACCTATTATAGATGCCAATTGTCCGAGAGGCAAATCGGAACATGCGCTCGTTGACACGTCATTCCGATCGATTCGAGCGCAAAGGATGGGCTAGCTCGACAAAGCGCAAAGTCCTCATCCTTGCTCCCGACGTTGGCATTGACCAGTGCATCAAGAGGCGAGACTGTCGCATCTCTAACTGGCCCAACTGTCGCATTACTAAATAGCCCTACATATGGTGTGGCAGCAAGGTTGGAATGTCCGCGGTGGTGCAAAGTAGAAATGTCCTTTGGTCACCACCGGGCACCACGATCAGCCCCGATCTGAGCGGCAGATCCGCTTGCAAGATCAGATCGGGGCGGGTGGGGCACAGCCCTTCGGCTTTAGCTTTAAGACGATGGACCGACGCCTCACTCCGCGGCGTCCTGCCGCGAGAGCGCCTTCTTCCGTTTTGCAATCACCACCGGATCATTCGTGAAATCCGTTTTCCTGCCTGGCTTTCGACCCCGTGATTGGTAGCCAATCTTCTCGCTGTTGGTCTTGACGACCGGCGGCACCCGTTGGTCCTGGCGCTCCTTGACGTAAGCCAGAATATCACCAAGCCGCTTATTCTCGGTGATTGCCGCATGCGTCACCCGCTGGTCCTTGTCGAATACTGTGTAGGGCAGGGAATAGCCTTTCCAACGCACATCCAGCCGACCATCCGCATAGGCATAGGTCTCGACATAGCGACCAACCAGACCACGCGTCACCTCGGTCTCTTTCAGCATGATCCGCTTGCGTTCAAACGAAAACGTCAGCTGTGTTCCGACATAACGCTGCTCGCGTTTGCACAGGATCTCGGTCAATCGATCCGGCGCCAGATTCAGCAGCCGGTGCAAATCATCAGAACGGGCAGGGACAACCGAAAATCGAGCATTGTACCGGCTCATGAAACTCGACAGAAATGCGTTGCCAGCCGCCATGTTGTCGACCCCGGCAAGTCGCAGTGCCTTGACCAGACGATCCTGCAATGTCCGGTTCATCCGTTCGACACGGCCTTTCGCTTGGCTTGAATTTGCGCAGAGAATCTCGATGTTTAGCTCGCAAAGCGCACGCCCGAACTGGGTCATCGCCTGGCCGCCCTTGGCATCCTTCTTTACCACCCGGAACACCGAATGCTTGTCTGAATAAAACGCAATCGGGGCGCCATGTTCGCGCAGATACAGTGCCAGTGCTTCAAAGTACGAAAACGCACTTTCCGACCGCACAAACCGCAACAGCATCAACTTGCCGGTCGCATCGTCGATGAACACCAATAACGAACATGGATCGCCACGGTCCTCGAACCAACGATGGTCAGAGCCATCAATCTGCACCAACTCGCCGTAAGCCTCGCGACGCAATCTTGGTTGATGAAACGTCCGACGTTGCTTGCGTGACAGCCAGATGCCGGCATCGATCATCCAGCGTCGCAGCGTCTCGCGCGACACACACAATCTCTCCCGCTCAGCCAGCATCTCTGAAGCCAGGGTCGGACCGAAGTCCGCATAACATTCCCGAACCAGGGTCACCGCGTAATCCCGAACGGCGTCGCTGATCCGGTTGTTCGACGGCCGGCCGATCGCCTTGTGTCGGATCGACGCCGCGCCGTCCGTGCGCATCCGTTGCAGCACCCGGCGCACCTGGCGCTCGCTCAGGTCAAGCACATGCGCCGCCGAGACCATCGTCATACGGCCAGCCGTTACCTTCGACAAAACCTCAATCCGTTGCAGATCGCGCTCGCTCATCGCTATCAATCCCATCTGCATTCTCCCACGCATCACTCAGATGCGAGGAGAGTGACATTCGAACTTTGCTGAAATAGGACATTCTAACTTTGCACACATATTGTGATCGCATAAGATAGCTTATGGAACCTACATACTCGACCTGCAAGGGTGATGGCACTTTTGATATTGTAGGCGTGCGAGCGTTGCGATCCTCTCCGTGACTTTTTTGAGCATGTCAACGATACACCCCAGCATGGCTCGCCCGTGATACGGCGCCCATGATTTCGCCAGGAAGCGATCGATCGGCCGGGGCAAAAAGGCACCGTCGAGAACGCCAACAAACGTCTTCGACGCTTTCTTCCCGGCAAGACCGATCTGGCTGCAGTGTCACAACGCGACCTGAACACGCTTGCAGCACAGCTCAACAATCAGCCGCGGAAATGCCTGGATTATAGAACGCCAGCCGAGGTGTTCATGGGCCATTTGCAGGGAAGCTCGTGATCCCCTACCCTGCAACACTGGCATGATGTGCTTGAGTTAGCTTCTCCAAAAAAAGGCCGAAGGTCACATGCGCTCTCTGTTGTTACCGTGAAACAAGGTCGGCTCCAAACCATTTAAGGCTTATTTCTTTCAGCGTGCCGTCCTTTGCTGTCGCTTCAATTGCGTCATTGAATCTAGCAGCCAGCTCCTTGTCCCGTTTTTGTAGACCGATACCTACACCGGGACCAAATACACCGCCGGAAATACGCGGGCCGTAGAGCCCCGCAGCAGCACCGTCCTTGGATTCCAAAAACACTTTCCAAACGGAATAGTCCGCCAGCCCAGCGTCGATACGGCCCGAAACCAGGTCAAGATTGAGATTGTCCTGCTTATCATAGGTGCGGACTTCGACTGAACTCCCGAAGTACTCCCGAACGAATGCTTCAGCGTTCGTCGATCCCTGCACACCGATCACCTTCCCCTCCAGATTTTTCTTCAGGGCTTGCAAAGCGCTCGCCTCGCGCTGATTTCCGGAAGAGAGATCGATCTTTACATTGCTATCCATAGCCGGAAGATCAAGCGACTTGCCAACGACGAAATAATTGGATGTTAGCGCATAGGGTTCTGAAAAGGCGATGACCTGCTTTCTCTTCTCTGTGATCGACATGCCAGCCATGATCGCATCGTATTTGCCCACATTCAGGGCCGGAATGATCCCGTCCCACGCCTGCGTAATAAACTCGCATTCGAGTTTCGCGCGCTCGCAGAGCGCCCTGCCGACATCAATGTCAAATCCCACTGGTTTTCCAGACGTATCGACCGCGTTCCAGGGCGGAAAAGCCCCTTCCGTTGCAATCTTGATCGTCTTGCTGTCTTGCGCATGGGCTTGGCTGATGATTGTGGCGGCCAGCATGAAATGCAGTATCCCTATGAACCTGCTCATTTATGTTCCTCTCTTGAGTTTGTAGTGTAGTTTCCTGTGTAAATTCTCGGGATGTGATCCCGGAGCTGGCCATAGAGGCCGATCATGTCGGTGCCCCAAAGGCGGGCAATTTCATCGTGGGTGATAATCTGATCGCCTTGTCGGCCAAGCAGTACGACCTGGTCTCCAAAGCGAGCCTCTGGCACTGGGGTGAGATCAATGCGTAGATGCTCCAAATGGGCCGGAGGTAGCAGCCGAACACGCTTTCCTCCAACGAGAGCTTCGGCGCCAGTTGGCACGTGCCGGGGATAGCCGTCGCCCCACCCCATGCCGAGCACGCCAAGGACCATCCCGGCTTTGAAGCCGGGAATGTCGGGCACCGGCCCGAGGGACGCATCAAGACGCTTTATCGCAATCAAGCTGGCTGAGATTGCTTTCAGGGCATGCCGCAGCTTTACCGGACGGGCAGGCTTATCGGACTCAGGTAGGCCAACAAATAGTGCCCCCGGATCGACTGCATCGAAGTCCATCTCTGGGTGATTCAGGACCCCTTCGGTACTCGACATCATGGCCACCGCCGGCCGAACACCGAGAGCTCGTGCATGCTGTAAAACTGCATGCATGCGAGCGAGTTGGTCTGAAGCGTCTGAAGGCTTTGGCATCGGCAGCTCGCTCATGTGGGCGTAGATGCCCTCCACCTTCACATCGGCGTGCGCATTGGCCGTCACGAGAAGTCTGCCTACCTCCTGCGGTGTGGCACCCGCACGAAAGAAACCGAGATCAACCTTGATGAACACACGCGTTTTCTTCATGGCGGCACGCCACAGCAGCAGCTCGTCGGCGCTTGACACACTGATAGTGAGATCGAGCGCCTCTACCGTAGGCGCTGCTGCGGGCAGCGCGCCGGGATAAAGGAGAATCGGAAGCCCTACGCCCACATCGCGGATCGCGACGGCGTCGAGCAACGAAGCGACCGCGAAACCATCGACGCCTTCTCTGGTCAAAACGTCAGCAACCGCACCGGCACCGCAGCCATATCCATTGCGTTTCAAACACGCGAATACTTTCACATTCGGGGGTAGATGGCCCCGAAGCTGCCGATAGTTGTGGCTAATTGCATCGAGATCGATCTCGTACGAGCTCCCCCGCATCATTGCAGCAGAGGTGAACCTTGGAACGCGTGTTTCAGTCGGCGAAATGAAGAACGTGCTCATCGCGCCACCTGCCGCACCGGAAGCGTCTGTCCCACTGTGCTTGCGTGCACGTCATTGTCTTCCACGGCTTGAACTCGGCGCTTATGGATTGCCAGACGCCGTTCCAGGCGGTCAAACAGATGCACGATCAGAAATGTAAAGCCGAGATACATGAGCGCCGCCGAAACGAACACCTCGTAAGGAGAAAAGGTCTGCGCCACGATCTTGCGAGCGGTGCCAGTAAGCTCCATGAGAGTGATGGTGCTGGCGAGAGAACTGGCCTTCAGCATCAAGACCACTTCATTGGCATAGGCCGGAAGGGAGAGCCTGAACGCGACGGGCAGGACGACGCGTCGTGTTCGCAGCGCATACGACATCCCAAGCGCTTTCGCTGCCTCGATCTCGCCAGAGGGAACCGCTCGGATGCCCCCGCTCAGGATCTCAGTCGTGTAGGCAGCGTTGTTGAGGGAAAACGCGATGAGCGCGCACCAGTAAGGTTCCCTCAGGATGCTCCATGCAAAGCTTGACCGCACCCACTCGACCTGCCCGGCGCCGTAGTAGATCAGGAAAAGCTGCACGAGCAGGGGCGTTCCGCGAAATGCGAAAGTGTAAAGAAGAACGGGCTGAGAGAGCCAAGGTGAAGAGGACGCTCGCAGCAGTGCGAGTGGCAACGCGAAAAAAACGCCGAGCGCTATGGAGGCGATCGTCAATTGCGCAGTGAGGATCGCCCCGTCCAGCAGAAGCGGGAGAACGTCGACAATCAGATACCAGTTCATAGCCGGTTCCTCACTTTGCGAAACGCACGCCGCGATTGGCATGCCATTCGAGCAACGCCAGACCGACCAGGGAAACAGACGTGAACGACAGATAGAGACCAGCCGCGATCAAATAGAAGGTCAACGGGTCATGGGTGGAGCCGGCAGCGACGCTGGTCTTGCGCATCAGGTCCTCGAGCCCCACGACGGAGATCAACGCAGTGTCCTTCAACAAGGTCAGCCACAGGTTGCCAATGCCTGGCAGCGCGTACCGCCACATTTGCGGGACGATGACAAGTCGCCACACGAGGATCCTCGCGAGTCCAAGGGCCTTGGCCGCCTCAATTTGCCCCGCAGGCACCGCCAGAATTGCAGCCCTGAACACCTCGGTCGCGTATGCTCCGAAAACGATGGTCAGCGAAAAAACGCCGGCGGCGAACGCATCGACCTCGACATATCTGCCGAAAAGCGCTGTCAATGCGACGGTGCCGCCAAAGTAGAGGATCAGAATGATGAGTAGTTCGGGAACGCCGCGAATAATCGTCGTATATCCACCAGCAAGCCGGTTTAGCCCACGGTATTGGCTCAGTTTCGCCATGGCCCCGCAAAGACCGACGCCTGTTCCGAGTGCCAGGCTGGTGAAGGCTACGCCGAGGGTGGTCATTGCTCCGGTTGCGATTTGATCGCCGAAGCCCTGCAAGTCCATCATTGCCGGAACCCTTCCCCCTGAGCCGATAAGAATTGCCGGAAGCGCGGGGAAGATGGATGGTCGAACAGCTCGTCAGGACTCCCCTCCTCTTCGATCCGACCTTGATGGAGAAAAACGACGCGGTTGGATACCTGGCGGGCGAAGCCGAGTTCGTGCGTTGCGATCAGCATTGTGCGCCCTTCATCGGCAAGCGAGCGAATGACCTTCAAGACCTCACCGACCAATTCCGGATCGAGAGCCGAGGTCGGCTCGTCGAAAAGCAGGATTTCCGGGTTCATGGCCAGAGCCCGCGCGATAGCGATTCGTTGTTGCTGGCCGCCGGAAAGGTGCAAGGGATAGGCATGGCGCTTTTCAGCCAAGCCGACTCTAAGCAGCAATTCTTCCGCCCGAAGGCAGGCTTCACGTTTGGAGATACCGAGAACGTGAATGGGAGCTTCGATGATGTTTTCGAGAACGGTCTTGTGTGACCAGAGATTGAAACTCTGGAACACCATTCCAAGCTTCGTGCGAAGCTCGTTGACTTCTCTCTGGCCGGTCAACCCGCTCCGCATTTTTATATGCCGCCCAGAGACCCAGATCTCGCCCCCATTTGACTGCTCTAAAAAATTTAGACAGCGCAGGAACGTGCTCTTTCCTGAACCGCTGCTGCCGAGGATGGAGATGACATCGCCCCGCTGAGCACAAAACGACAGCCCCTTTATGACCTCCAGATGGCCGAAGCGCTTCTTCAGGCCGACGACGCAGAGCGCAGCCGCCATCACGTCTGATCGAGCCGGTTCGAAATCTACGGCGGCAAGTTTGGTGTTCACTGGAAAATCCCTCGGCTGTGGTTTGCCGAGGATGCAATGTCTAAACCGCTCGCGCTTGCAGCGAATTGATACAACTGCACGATCTGATCATGAAATCACTCGCCTGATTTGTCTTGCCAGGCGCCACGGTATCCCACGGGTGTCGTTCCGACCTCTCGCCGAAAGACGTTTGAAAAGTGACTTGAACTTGAAAAGCCACATACCAATGCCACGTCGGTGACAGTCATGGACGAGTGGCGCAAATACTCTTTCGCCCTTTCGACGCGGCGACGGATGATGAAGGCGTGTGGTGGACATCCAAGCGTCTGCTTGAATGCCCGGCAGAAGTGGGGAATGCTCAGACCGGCGTGGCCAGATCATCCTCAATTCGCTGAAGGACGCGGCTTAGGTTCGCCGATGCCAAACCGCCCTTGCGAACGGGTGGAGCATATCTCTGCTTGCGCACCAGCTGAGCGAAAATTGTCGCTGTATAGCTTTCGACGAGCAAGGTGCTCAGAGGGTATCGCTCATGAATCTCCACCCCTATTCCACGAGACGCATTCATGATTACAAGATCCTCGCAACCGAGATCAGTCGAAAGCGAAGGTGGGGCGCTCAATAGTGTTCGGTCAAAAAGTTTAGTGAGAAATGCCCGGTCAACTGAAATTGAAAGATAGGCAGCTGTCGGGTCGCCAACTTCCCATCCCCTCCAGTTACATCCGGCGGGATTACCATGGCACCGGGTTTTCTGGGGACGAACGCCGCAGGCTTGGCATCCAGAAAATACTCGCCGCGCTCCGAATTACCCTTCAAATTGAGGAGAATGAGGTGGCGGCTGGATGTGATGTCCGTCTCTTCCCTGGCAAGCCCCGTCCGGCGGACGAGGTCGGCATGGACCAGGCCCCAAGACTTTCTTTGGTGAGAAATCGTTCGGCAATCGCCAGACTTGAAAAAGGTCGGCGCAACCTTTTGGTCCTGCATCGGTCACTCCCCGGAATGAGAGTTTGTCGCGGTACGCCCCCGCGAAACTCACTAAACTTCCGAATGATCGGGAAGTTGGAAACCGTGCAAGACAGCCCCGTGGCCTTTAGTTCCCGGGAACCTGGACATACGCCACAGGCTCCCCGACCCGAAAGGTCAGAGAGTTCGGTGCTGTATCGATCAGCACTAGTCACTTGCAGGGGTTTCCACGCCCCAAGGCAGCCGCGTATTCACTGATGTTTGTAAATAGTCGACGCAGCGGTGCTCCGCTAGTCGTACGGGACAAAAATTCACCGGAGATATCGAGATCAGGACCAGATTATTGAAATTTGGCACCATCTCGTTTGCGGCAGCCGATGCGGGCAGGAGAAGAGTTAAGGGTGCGGATGCCCACCGACGTTGGACAATACGGCGCAATCGGATAGCGGTCTCGGTCCCGGTCTATGGCCTGGGCTTTTTGGCGAAGCATTCCATGGCGTTGGCACTGCAACGACAGGAACTGGAGTGATACGAGCCTCCATCAAGAGGGTTTACGCGACCCTGCACTAGACTCGCGGGCGACAGCGGCTGAGAACAATTGCACCGGCGGCAAGGATGGCGGCGAATGTGAGGAAAATTGTAGAGGGCGGGATGTCATCTGCCACGGCGGCGATGATCCCGAAAAGAACTAAGCCGAGCAGAACACCGACGCAGTGAACCGCGCCTTTTGCCCGACCCAAGGCCGGCCCGGGGACGGTGGATTGTAGCATGACCTCAACGCCCACCCTGCCAATATTGTACAATACGCCCAAGCTCGCGAACGCGACGAGCACTAAAGGCAGATCGAGGACTTTGAGAAGAGCGAAGAACGCTGCGGTCAAAGCGAGGACCACCAGTTGCAGAACGCAAATTCTAACAACGCGGACCAGCGGCATGAGAAGAAGGACGCCCAAAATGGAGCCGGCGGACCAGGCGCTTTCAAGCTGTCCAAAGTCTACTGCATCTCCCCTCAGTTCATCAAGAACGAAGCCTGGACCGACGACGCTTACCAGCATCCCACCGGTAAACAGGAATGCATAAACGGCGCCGAGATAGACCAAGCGCGCATCAACATGCAACGTCGAACGTATGGACCCGGCTCCGCGGTGGTGAGGTACCTTTTGTTCTCGCCTGACAAAGAGCATGCATAAAGCCGATAGCGCAAACGCCACGGCCATGGCCGCGAAGGTGATCGTCGGTGTGGAAACGTACAAGAGAAGCCCGGTTAACGATGCTGCACAAAGGCTTCCGGATTGCGTAAGCAAAAACACGGCGGAGTTCGCGGTGGCTAAAGTGAATCCGATTCCGACGGATGGTATCATGCACTGGGAGGCCGTGAGGGCGATCCTATCGGAGGTCGCGAACAGGACCGCTGACAACAAGATAGTCCAAAGAGGGTCATTCGCAATCAGCAAAACTGCGAATGCCGACGCGCCCACAAACCGGACCGCATCTGCGGCCGCGTACAGTACTCGACGATCATACCGATCTGCCATCCACCCGGCGACGGGACTTGCTACCAATTCCGCTATGCTCACGATCGCAAAGAAAGCTGCCACAGCCGGGCTGCCGTGTCCCGACACCACCAGTATCCAAGCAGAAGCTATTTGATACGCGTTTCTCCCAATGGCCGAAGCAAAAACGCTCGCGAGAAACCAATAGAAAGAGCGACGTCCCTGACTTGCCGACCCGGCAACTGCGACAGATGATCGTGGACGCATACGGGAATCTTCGCTGATTGAGATTCTACCGAAATAGACAATTGCCTCCTGCCCCGCTTTCGAAATCAAGCCAACCTTTCAAAATGGTGCCAAAAAGCGGTACGCTATGCCGTCAGCTACGTCACCCGCGACGAAATTCGGATGGACTAGCACCGAAGGCTCGCTTGAACGCGACTGTAAAGTGACTGGAACTTGCAAATCCGCATTCGAGCGCGATTTCGGTCGCTGAAAGATCGGTTGCTCGAAGCAGGTCGGCTGCGCGTTGCATCCGATGTTCTGCGACATAGGTGTAAGGGGTCTTCCCGGTCGATTGTTTGAAAGCACGGAAGAAATGGCGTCGGCTCACGCCTATTTCTCCTGCAAGTTCGTCGAGGCTCGGCGGGTTCGCCCCCCGGGACTCGATTATGGCAACGACGCGCTTGAGGTCGAAAGAAGATAGACCACCCTTAGCGGGCTCGAGCCCCAGCCCATTGAATCTGAGAAGTTGCACGAACAATTGGGCAGCCTGGCTCTCCACCATGATGACGCTGATTGGATCGGGGCTCTTAAGTTCCGCGCCAATCCTCTGAAGGGAAGCTTCAATCATGGCGTTGCGAAACCCTATTGCTGGCTGTAGTCCGGCAATGTGCTCAGAGCCGATTGACCGATCGACGAATGTTGGATCGACCGATACAAACAGGTAAGAGCCCGTGGCATCCCCCTCGTCCCATCCTGTCCACTCACAGTGCGCAGGCACGAAAGCGATAGATCCCGGTCGGCGGGGAGTAAAAGCGACGCGACGTCCTTCGACGAAATCTTCGCCGGCCCTTGCTTCGCCCTTGAGATTGATCAGGAACGCATGCTGCTCAGGCGCGACGCGCGTTTCCTGGCGCGACAATCCAGTTCGCTTGACAATGTCCGCCCGCACCAGTCCCCAGTCCATATGATGGTGCACCAATGTGTTGTGATCTGAACGGCGAACCTCATCGGGTTGGAAGCCATGCGTTTCCGTCAACGAAGCTATTCCCTACTAAATTAATCCACTTTCGAGAATATAATGACTGCGAGTTGCCAAACAATCCTGGATTAATCCACGGTTGGTGGATGATGGCACTTTCGTGAAAATGCGGCATTGCAAATGAAAGCGTGCGGTCAAACTCTGTCTTACCACTGAGTACGCGACAGGGCTCGGCGTCTGAACGGACCAACCCGCTATAATTGTTATTAAATTTCTTCCAAGCAGCTGCCGGCGTCGTACTTCCCATTATCATCTGAGGTATGTTGCAATGCAGGACATCAATGAGTTTTCCACCGAATGCGACCTTGGCCCGCGTCTGAACCAACTGGCCGGCTTCTTTAGCGAAACGGCGGCCGGAGAAAGTGGCGTACCGGTTCGCAAGCCCGTCATTGACACGCGCCTCTTGCCCGACGATGTCCTCCTTCATCGTTTAATTGCATTGCACTCGCGCCGCCAAGGTAATTTCGACCAGCACTATCATGGCAGCATCCCTTATCGTTTGGAGGAGGAGTGCCGGATGGCGCATGCGCTCCTACGCTACGCGCAATTGAGCTCTTCAAACGTCTCCCTGTATAGTCTCGGCACCGCCGAAGGCACGATGGCGCGGACGCTTTCCGAACTGAGCCGTGGAAAAATCCAATCTCTGTCCTGCAGTCCCAACGAGGAAAACTACAGGTGCTTTATGGCGTTCGGCGAGCCGTCGCACGCTCACTTCTTCCTTGGCCCCTTTCACCGATTGACAAAAGACTATCTCCGCTCAGAAAAACAACTCGAACGGTTCTCGACTGGGTTCGACTTCATCCTGGAGGACACCACGTTCCAGATGTACTCTCCCAATCGACGAAAGCAGATCGAATTTGTTGTGGATCATCTTAAGGAAGATGGCATCCTCCTGTTTGTGGAGAAGTTTCGCGCTGCGGATCCTCGTGACTATGAAGGGCGAGAATCACAAAAGGATTTCGGCTTCAAGACGAGGTATTTCGGTATCGAGGAAATTCAGCGCAAATCGAAACTGGTCCTCTCCACGATGCATGACTGCGAAGTCACCCTAGAAGAAATGGCAAACGCCGTTTACGCACATTTCCGCTATTGTGTCGTCACGTGGAGCAGCGGGAACTTCTACGGCCTTGCGGCCAGCAACAGCCAGGAAAACCTCCGGCGATACCTGTCCCTGATGGTTCATCCCGCTATTCCGGCCGAATATGTGTACGAGCCGGAGCCCTATACCGAGTTGGCCACGTGGGTAGAGGGTGTTAGTGCGCAACAGCAATCTGAAGCTCAGTGAGGGGTACATGAGCGTCGGCATAACTATCGGCGTAGGCCCGGCCCGCAGGAGCGTTATGCCGCCATTTTTCCTACAAGTCTTAGATCGTGGAGGTATCCCTTGCATACACATGTCGCCGAGGCGTTCGTGCAGGCCCCACACGCAGAATGCGTCGCTGACAAGATCTGCGCTCGATCCAGTGCCTATTGCCGGTCGACGAGCGCCAACGGCTCCGACAGAGTTCTCGATTTCGGCAACGCGCGCGCGATCCTGAAACCGACCAATGATGGTCTACATTTCCGTGTGGAAGCCCAGGAGCTCTTAACCTTCTACGGCATCCGGACGCTGTTGCAGGCGAGCCTGTCCACCATCACAGTTCCAGGCGGAGCCGTCGAATGGCATCCCGCCTGTATCGTATACTCTGAGGCAATCCGAGAACACCATGAGAGTGGACAGGTCTGGCCGGACTGGAAATAGCCCGCCTTCAGACAATCAGCGCTGAATATCCAGCTGATGCGACTTGGCGGCTCGGTCGCGGGGTCCCTGTCCTGCAGCTCGCTGGCGCGATCCTGCACGAGCTTGAATGAAGCAGCCTGCTCCTGCGTTATCCTCAGGGAAGACCCTAATCTCACGAGTTTTTCCTCTTTCAGGGCAGTTCGATCCGCTGCGGAAAGGCGTTTAACCATCGCCAGGCTGAGCTTCTCGAGTTCACGACTGAAACCCGGCTTGCTGATCCTCCGCCAAGATCAGAACTGCGCCCAGAACCAGCATTCGTCCTTCACGCGCGGTCCCCTGGCGCGATCAGGTTCTCGGCCGTGACGATGGCGCGCGCGTGGTTGAGGATCCCGACGGCGATCTCAGCGCGGACGATTGCGTCGTAAGAAATCTCCTGTTCAGCCATATTCATCTCCTTTCAATTCTTAGGTTTCAGCGGATGATGCCGCGGGCGCGATCAAGGACCCGCCGTTGTCGCTCTGTTGGGATGTCTTGGCTTGCTTGCATCCGAACCGTCTGCTGCAGAACCTTCAGCCCTTCCTGCATCACCTCGAACGCACGCCGCTGTGCGGGCGCCACGCGATTGATGACATCCGCCTCTCCGCGCAGGATGGCGTTGCGCCCGAAGCGCTCGTCGAGTGCGCGACTGACGGCCGCGAACTCCTTCCTGATGCTAGGATCGAGCGAGCCGGCAGCGACGTCGAGTTTGCCATTCTTTTTCTTCATCGCCGCCGTCAGTTCTCTCAGTGCATCCTCGGCGGACGGCGACAGTCCTGGGATGGCGATGCTCATGCGCCGGCGCTCCTCAGTGATCGCTCCCCTCTCTGCATCAAGCGCTGTGCTAAATGAGGTCCCCAACGACCGAACGCGGCTTGCCGCGTCTGGGACGGCTTGCAGAGCCTCCTTGCGCTCCCGGCCGACGGCGAGCAATCTGTCCATGATGCGATCGGAGCCGCGCACGGCGCCGTAGGCTGCGGGATCGTTGGTGACGGCTGCCGCGATCCGCTCGCCGGCAAAGCCCTTCAGGATCAACTCCTCGATCTTGCCGACAGCGCCGGCGGGATCACGCCAGATTTGCGCGGCCGCGTCGATGAGGGCTGCGCGATTCCGACCGTAGTGAGGAACAGCGCGCGCCCTCTCCAGCGCCTCCTGGTCGATCGGCGCTTTGAATTCCGTTACAGCGGCCAACATCGGCAACACGGGCACCGTTTCTTTCCCCGGCTCGACGCTAGCGCCGGCAACGATCTTGGAGCGATCTTTCCTTTCGGCGAGATGCTGTTCTTCGGCAAAGCGGCGCACGACGGCAAAAAGGCGCATGAGCTTTTCGCGACGATCCGGGGCAATATCCTTAGGCATGCGCTCGGTCATGTTGCGCTCGGCAATAGTGTCGGCCTTGTCGGTGAAGGCGGACCAGCCGAAGCGAGCGGTAAGAGCGTCGTTGACCGCCTTCACCTCCTGAACCAGAAGCCGATCCTGCGCCGCGTAGGCGAAGGCCGTTTTATAGGCGGCCTGGCCGCCGCGCTCGCGCACGGCTTCGATTTCGACAAGCCGCGCCATTGCCGGCTTGGAGAAGGCAGGCACCGAGAGCGACATGTGGGCGCGCCGTTGTTCCTCGCGAATGCCGAAGCGTTCGACCTGGCGGCGGAACTCTGTGGCATGGGCGCGCGCCAGCGGCAGCAACTCGGACAATGTAGACAGCGCCGCGTCGCGCTCGGAGCGCGCCGCACGGCCATCGACCAAAAGCTCCGATCCACGCAGACGGCCGAAACGCTGCGGCGCAGCCTTAAGATTCTCGGCAAGCTTGCGGGGCTCGATCCGCGCGTCGGAGGCAAGCGCGTTCAATCTGGCAAGCGCGCCTTCGGGATCGCGATAGATCTTTTGCAAGACGGGCCTAAGGATGGCGTCGCGGTCCTTCCATCGATCTGAGCGAAGCTGCGCGCGGCGGGCATCCTCGTTCACGCCACGGGAAAACAATCTCGTTGGGGGAATAAGATATTGTCGATCTATCGGAATTTGCGCCACGAGGGTTTCGGCGCGTTCTTCGTTATAAGAGACGCGCTTTTCGCGTTCGATCGCGAAACCAAGCGCTACGCTGGCCCGCTCCCACAACTTCGCCACTTGCTCGCGCTTCTGCGCTAGCCACGCCAGCTGCCGCGCCGTCCCCTCTTCCATCCCGGCCGCGACCTCGGCAGCCAAGTCGATGCCGCGACGCCGGGCGAAATCGCGGGCGTGCGCCTGGTAACCGGCATCGCTCTCGAAATCGAGCGTCGTCGTTTTGGCGCCCGAGCGGCCAAGTCGCTCGACAAGCTGTTTGAACAATTCGGGCCGATGGCTCGCCTGCTCGATGCGCTGCTGGCGAACTTCTGCCGTCTCAATCTGCTTGGCGGTCCAGACGTTCCGATCGACCGTCCGTTCCTGGAAACTTTTCGCTCCCGTGTTCTCGTCGATGACGGGGACCGTCACCGTCACCCGTTCGACGCCGTCCTTGCGCAGCGTCACCGTGTCGCCTTCCGAGACGCCACCCTCCTTCAGCGCCTTCGGCAGGCTCACGCCCCAAAGCCGATGCACGGTTCCGTCGTCGGTCTTCACATCGGCATAAGGGCTTTCGTCGACATCCTCATCCTGCGGCCGGAACTTCGCATTGCCGGTTTCGACCAGCACGCCCGTGACGCCGGCGGCATGATCGACCCGGGACCTCGTCCCCCATTCGGGCTTCGGTTTAAAGTCCTCGCGAGCGGCATAGAGATCGGCCCTCTCGCGATGGCGGGTCATCGATACATAGGTCAGATGCTGGTCCATCATGCCGGTGGCGAGCACGAAGGTCCTGTCGACGGTCGCGCCTTGGGACTTATGAATCGTCGCAGCATAGCCGTGATCGATATTGCGATAGCTGTCTTCGCTGATGACGACATCCCGACCATTATCGAGACGGATCGACAAAAGCGGACCGCCACGCGTGTCGCCGGTGGAGACGACCGTGCCGAGCATGCCGTTCTTCACATATTGGGGTCCAATCTTCCGCGCACGCGGTTCAAGGAACCGGGCGTTTTCGAGGAAGATGATCCGATCTCCAGAGGCGAACTCCCGCACGCCTCGTTCCGTCTGGAATTCACGAGAGACGGTCAGAGCGCCTTCATCTTTCATGACGTTGCGCAGCGCCTCATTGAGCCGCTTCACGTCGTCATTGGTATGGGCGAGAACGAGCAGTTCGTCGCCGCGCAAGCGGACCGGCTGTTCGATATCTGCTTGTCGCTGGATCAGGTCACGGCGGGCGCTCGTCCAGTCCGCAACGATGCGCTCCACAGCTTCAGCACGGTTTTCGGTCTCAACGATATGTCCATGCTGAGCGTAAGCATCCAACCCCTCCTCGATCTTGCCGCGAGCATGGAAACGGGAGGCCTCTCGCGCCCATTCTTCACGCTGGCGGCGCACGCCCGCAAGTTGGGCAGAACCGATCCGCTCGGAAATCGCCCGGAAAGCGGCGCCTGCCTGGATCGGCTGAAGCTGCATCGCATCGCCGACCAGAACCACCTTGGCTCCGGCGTCCTCGACGCGCTTGAGCACGCGCGCCATCTGCGGCGACGAGACCATGCCGGCTTCATCGACGACGAAGATGTCCCGCCGGTCGAGCAGATCGCGCCCGTTCTCCCAGGCTAGTTCCCACGAGGCGAGCGTGCGCGATTTGATGCCGGAACTATCCTCAAGCCCCTCGGCCGCCTTGCCGGCAAGCGCCGCACCGAAGACGCGGTGACTGTCGCTTTCCCAGGCGACGCGCGCCGCGGCGAGCAGTGTCGACTTGCCCGCACCAGCAAGCCCGACCACAGCCGCGATGCCAGTATCACCGGCGACATGATGGACGGCCTCCACCTGTTCGCGATCGAGCCTGAGCGGATTTTCCGAATTAGCGTTTTCTATGGATCGGACAGCCGCAGCAATCTTTGCCTCGGAGATGCCGAAGCCCTTGCGCCGGGACAGGATTTCAGCCGACTGCGCCATGTCGTATTCGATACGCAGCATCTCCCGGGTGGTGAAGACTGCCGGTTCGGTCACCTTACCCGTCTGCCGCTCAGTCCGCTGCGGCCTCAACAGCACCAGATCATCGGAGGCCATCAGCTTCGCGCGTATGTTGGCGAAATCAGCGGGATCGTCGACAGTGCGGTGCAGCGCCTTGGCGATGTCACGCTCGTCGAAGGTGGAGCGCTCGTTGCCGAGTTGCTTCAGAAGTAGATCCGGATCGGTCAGCAGCCGGTCGGCCATCTCCTGCCGACGCGCGAGATCGGCCGGCGCGAAATACATCTCGACGCCTTTGCGGGCGAGCGCCGCCTTCTCCGGCCCAAGATGCTTTTGCGCGATGCCATCGAGACCCTGTTCGGCATAGGAGCGACCGTCGAGGCGGATATCATGACCGGCTAACGCCAGATGCCTGTTGGCGGTTTCAGCCCAACCGATCTTCCAGCTCTTCATCGTCTCCTTGTCCCCAGACCAAAGCTTGTAGACGATCTTGCCGTTCGGTCGATCTGGCGTGGCCACGCGTAACGGCGCGCCGTCGGCGCCAAGCACCGGCACCTTCTTCTGCCCGAACCCCTCCTCCTTCAGCGGCCGCAGCGTCGTCATCAGGTGGATATGCGGATTGCCGTCCTTGTCGTGATAGACCCAGTCGGCGATCATCCCTTTCGAGGTCAGATTGTCCCGCACGAACTCCCGCACCAGAGCAATATTCTCGGACCGTGACAGCTCCTCCGGAAGGGCGATGATCAGTTCCCGGGCAAGCTGCGCGTCCGCCCGCGTTTCGAAAGCGTCAACCGCATTCCACAGCGCCTCACTCGCCGCCGCAACCGTCTTCCCCTCAATGGCGGTGCGCAGCCAGACCGGAATCTGGTTCGGCAGCGCCAGCTCCTCATGCTTGAGTTCGGCCGCGCCGCCACGATAGCTGAAGGAGGTTCCCGCCTGTTCGTCCATCATCCGGGCGCGATGGCGATAGGCGGCGGCCGAAACGATGCTGCGTCCCGCTCCCCTGCTGATCACCTGCGCTCTGACGAACATGATCGCCATCGTCGTCTCCAGACCTTCCAAGCACGTCGCGCCAGCGACGTATATTGCGCTCTCAAATCGATCGGACCGAAGGGTCGATGCCACTTTCCCGAAGGACGGCGCAGCTAAGATTTCCGAAATCGACATTTGAGGGCTTGTGAACGGTAGCGTATTTTACTACTATTTTATAGTCAGTTAAATGGTGAAATGGAATTTTCTTGGACGATCGAAAGGAACTGGTTATGGCCACAAAGCCAGCACTTATGGATATTGACGCTCAAATCGAGAAGCTTCGCGAACGAAGGAAAACTTTAATAGTAAAATCGGCTGATCGCTTTGCGCGCGCGGCGACAAAGTCGGGCTTGGCGGAGATGGAGATCGCTGACGAGGAGGTGGATCGCATCTTCGAAGAGATCGCAGCGCGATTTCGCAAAGGCGAGAAGAAGCAATCTGGTGGCTCATCTGCTTCGCCGCGTGGACAGGCAAATGGTGGGACTGGAGCGGAAACGGAGGCTCCTCATGACGGCTGATCGAAAGAGGGAAGCGAGAGAGAAGTTCTTGCTGGGTGGCATTGTCGTCCGAGCAGGCCTTTCGAACGCCGATCGGGCCTTCCTGCTCGGCGGGCTTCTCGAAATGACGCGGGTGGTGCCTGGGACGGACGAGCACCGGCGCCTGTGCGATATCGGCGAACTCGCTTTCAGAGCTGCGGCATCCAACGGCGGTTTCGAAGACTTTGCGGAGGCGGCTGAATGATGGGAAAGGCGAAACCGCATCCGAGCCTGTTGCTTATGATCGTGCCAATCGTAGTCACGAGTTTTGTCTTTTATGTCGCCAACTGGCGATGGCCAGAACTGGCCGCCGGCTTGACCGGCAAGACGCAGTATTGGTTCCTGCGGGCTTCACCGTTGCCGGTCCTTTTGTTCGGGCCGCTGTCCGGGTTGTTGGCCGTCTGGGCGCTGCCCCTGCATCGACGACGGCCGGTGGCGATGGTGAGCTTTCTCTGCTTTCTACTGGTGGCCGGCTTCTACGGGCTGCGCGAGTTCGCGCGGCTTGAGCCGTCCGTGGAGCGCGGCGTGTTGAGCTGGGATCGGGCACTGTCGTTCGTCGATATGATTGCGGTCGTTGGCGCAGCGATGGGTTTCATGGCGGCCGCGGTCGCGGCCCGCATTTCCAGCGTCGTACCCGAACAGGTCACGCGCGCCAAGCGCGGAACGTTCGGAGACGCCGACTGGCTGCCGATGTCGGCGGCGTCGCGACTGTTTCCCGATGACGGCGAGATCGTCATCGGTGAGCGCTATAGGGTCGACAAGGAACTTGTCCATGAGCTGCCGTTCGATCCGAACGATCCGGCCACCTGGGGACGTGGCGGCAAAGCGCCACTCCTCACCTACGCCCAGGATTTCGATTCGACCCACATGCTCTTCTTCGCGGGCTCCGGTGGCTTCAAGACCACAAGCAATGTCGTGCCAACGGCGCTCAGATATACGGGTCCGCTGATTTGCCTCGATCCATCCACCGAGGTGGCACCGATGGTCGTCGAGCATCGCAGAAAAAAACTCGACCGCGAGGTCGTTGTGCTCGATCCGACAAATCCGATCATGGGATTTAACGTGCTCGACGGTATCGAGCACTCGCAGAAAAAAGAGGAGGACATTGTCGGCATCGCGCACATGTTGCTTTCGGAAAGCGTGCGCTTCGAGAGCTCGACCGGATCCTACTTCCAGAACCAGGCGCACAATCTCCTGACCGGACTGTTAGCGCACGTCATGTTATCGCCGGAGTTCACCGGCAGGCGAAACCTGCGCAGCCTCCGCCAGATCGTTTCCGAGCCCGAGACCTCCGTGCTTGTCATGCTGCGCGACGTACAGGAACACTCAGCGTCCGCCTTCATCCGCGAAACGCTCGGGGTCTTCGTCAATATGACCGAGCAGACGTTCTCTGGCGTCTATTCGACAGCCTCGAAGGATACGCAATGGCTATCGCTCGACAATTATGCGGCGCTCGTTTGCGGTAACACGTTCAAATCGAGCGAGATCGCTGTCGGAAAGAAAGACGTCTTCCTCAACATACCGGCATCGATCCTGCGGTCCTATCCGGGCATCGGCCGGGTAATCATCGGCTCGCTGATCAATGCGATGATCGAGGCCGATGGCGCGTTCAAGCGTCGAGCGCTATTCATGTTGGACGAGGTCGATCTGCTTGGCTACATGCGCGTGCTGGAAGAGGCGCGGGACCGCGGTCGCAAGTACGGCGTCAGCATGATGCTGATGTACCAGTCAGTCGGCCAGTTGGAACGGCATTTCGGAAAAGACGGCGCGGTGTCGTGGATCGACGGCTGCGCCTTTGCGAGCTACGCCGCGATCAAAGCGCTGGACACGGCCCGCAATGTCTCGGCCCAATGCGGAGAAATGACCGTCGAGGTGAAAGGCAGTTCTCGCAATCTCGGCTGGGGCACGAAGAACAGCGCATCGCGGAAATCCGAAAGCATCAATTTCCAGCGCCGCCCGCTGATCATGCCACACGAAATCACACAGTCGATGCGCAAGGACGAGCAGATCATCATCGTCCAGGGCCACAGTCCGATCCGCTGCGGAAGGGCGATCTATTTCAGACGAAAGGAGATGGACACGCAGGCCAAGCCCAACAGGTTTGCCAAACTGAGACCTTAACGGCTCAGGCGTTTTCTTGTGCGGCGTATTCGAGGCGGCCGTCGAACGCATCACACGCCGGTAGATGCGGTTTACGCGCGAGAGCGATCGTCACCGAGGGCAGAGACGGCGACGCCGGCTCGGGGAGCGACGGAACGGCGCGAATAGAGTGCGGTCGGCCAGCAGCCGGCTCGCCCAGAAGAACGCCGCCAACCGCCCAGGCTTTAGGAACCAGTCATCACGAAAATGAATCGGAGCAGGCCGTTCGATTCAAAACTGTCGTTAGACGTCCAGGTGAGAACGGACGATTCTCTGCCCATGCTGGCTCAACCCTATCGACTCTATTTCGAACGCACGGATGCGACAAAAAATATGGCACGCTTCTATGCCTTGTCGATCGAGCCGACGCTCTTCGGCACGCCCTGCCTGACGCGACGCTGGGGACGTATCGGCTCCAAAGGATAGGAGAAGGCGCATCATTTCCTCTGCGAGGAAGACGCAGTTGCGATGTTCCTTGATCTGCTCCGGGTAAGACGCGCTCGCGGATACCGAACGCGGTCGGTAAAAAACCCAGAGACGCAAATGGATCGAGTGGAAAGATGTAGGCACAGAAGCGGAGCTTCGATCCACCGTGCCGGTCGATCCGGCGCGGTGGATCAGGGGTGACAGAGAAAAGCCTCCCTCAGTGGGGAGGCTCGCCGACGCACTCGCCGTCTTGAGCTGCGATTGCCGCCTTCAGTTCGGCGCGCGCCTGCTCCAGCTCCGCTTTGATCTGTGCGCGCTCTGCCGGGTGGCAGTGGCAGGCTTCGGCCCGCAGTTCTTCAATATGGATTTCGAGGTCGTAGGTCATCGTCATCTCCTTGACAGTGTGAAAGATGACGCCCGGGGTCGTGAGGATCGGGCCGGGTCAAGGATCGCCGCAGGCGACCGCCGGAGGCGGCGAGCGGAGGAACCGATTTTCTGCCGGCGCCCTTTAGGGCGTTGGCTGAAAATTGGAGGGGCCGCGATGTCCTTGAGGCGGCGCGATTCTCACGGCAGACTTGGCGTTCTGAGCAGACAGGGTTTGGTCTCGTGTGGCACCAAAGAAATGATCGCGGGCTCAATGCCCGCGATCATTTCCGCCAAACGTTCCGGTCGCCTAGCTTCACGCGCCGAAACCGGCCCCGATCGCTCGGGGCCGATGCTCGCCGTTCAGTTCGGGTTGTTCCAGAGGATGACCTTCTTGCTCGGGTCTCCGCCGGGGGCCTGGGCGAGATTGCCAAAGATCACGCCGATCTCGGGAGCTTCCAGCTTGACGGAGAGGTATTCCTCGCCGGTCTGGCGGGCGATACGGTTCCAGCCTGCGCCGATCTCGAAGCCTGTCTTGCGGTGGATGACGCGGTAGTCGGGGGCTTCCTCGCTCGCCTTCTGGGCGTTCGGGATGATGGCGATCGGGGCGTTGACCCGGATGGTGGCGAAGACGCCTTCGAGGATGCCGTCGGTCTTCTGTGTCAGGGTTGCGATCGTGGTGGCCATGGTACTTGCTCCTTCGGTTGTTCGGGATCATTCCCGATGGAGCACGAAGAGACGGCCGACCTGCTGCGGTCAGCTCGGACAAAATTTTTGCGAAATTCTATTTTCCGCCAGGAGCAAACAACCGAAATCGAATTTCGCAAAAATTTTGTCCGAGTCTTACCCCTTTAGGGGTTGGCCGCAAAAGCAGGCGGTCGTCTATACGAGCGACATAAAACGGGAATGGTTCGGGACAACTGAAGAGCGCGACAAACCCATGGCTGCCCGGTCCAGCACTGCGGGGGAGTTGGCCTCCGGCCACCTGAGCGCTTCGCCACTATATGGGTGAATGTCCCGCCCTCGCCTTGTCGCAACGACTGCGGGCGACCAACACGCCCCCGCCGACATCACACTTCCGCATGTCCGCGAGGTCGACACAGTGACCGCACCGCCGCCTGGAGACCGTAAGGCGATATCATGAGGTAGTTGGGGGGCGTCGAAAAAGGGGTTCACCAACTCGCCTGCTAAGGCCCTGCCGCACCGACGCTGCTATCGCCGCACACGCACGCCATCGGCAGCGTCGCATCCGGACGATCGGAGCCGGCTTCGCCGGCGGAACCAAACCCGCGAGGATCAAAAGGCGGCAGGATCCGTGCAAGTCACGAACGGAATGCCGTAGAGCGAAACATTCCGATCCTGCGAAACGAAATGCGCTCCCTCCGCCATGGCCTGCGCCATGAGGAGATGCTCGAAGGGATCACGGTGATGAAGCGGCAGAGCAGCAAGAGCGACAAGATGCGCATCCGTGATATCCAGCCTATCGAATCCCTGATCCGGCAAGATCGCAAGAATCTCGTTTATATCGGCATCAAGTTTGCCAATCCGCAGCTTCACCGTGATTTCCCAAAGCGAAACAGCACTGACGAGGACGTCGTTCTCAGCATCGCCGATAAGGCGACGCGCATGGTTCCCCAGCTTTTCGTCGTCGTTCAGCCACCACAACAAAGGCATGCGTATCGAGGATTAGCCTCACGCCTCGTCTTCCATGGAGGCCAGGACGTCCGCCGGGAGGCTGTCGAAGTCTTCGGCAACTTTGATCTTACCGCGCAGCGCACCAGGCCCCCGAACGACAGTGTCCTTCGACGGCGGTCCGATTTCCGCGACGACCTTATGATGAGAGGTGAGAACCAACCGCTGGCCATCCTCGACCTGTTTGAGGAAGGACGTCACGTTACCGCGAAACTCTCGCACTCCGACACGGCGGGGAGATGGTGTCTGTGGCCGGGACTGAGGCATGGCAAGGCTCCGTTTGAGTGAGAAATGTGTACACAATTTCCCAAAATGCAAGCGTTTGCCTGAATGGAAAGATAGATGGCGCTTGACCAGCGCCGGCCTCACTCAATCCGATTGACGCGACGACCCGCTTTGCGCGACGCCTCGCCAAAGGCTGCGGCTATCCTCATCATGAAGGCTTTGCTGAAGCGGCCGAGTGCTTTTCCGCCCGGCTCCATGTACCAAGACTTTTCCGCGACATCGTAATTATATTCGTCGACCACGATCCAGCAGCGCTTGTGGTCACTGAGGCCTGCGCGCCGACTTTCAATATCGGAAACTTCCAAGGCGATCCGATCGGCTTGGGGCGGCTGGGTAGTTATCGCCAGCAGGGCGAGATGGGTGAGGCCGTCAGTCGCTCCGCGGACCGCGACGACGACACAGGTCGGCCGGGTCTTCCGGCCTTCGGTTTCGCCGTCCTCGTGTTGCCACGCCCAGAGATACGGATAGTCGATCACCTGACCAGGCAAGAACTCACGGCTCATCGTCATATCCCTCGCCGCGCGCCAGCCGGTCGATCGCAGCTGCGAAGAGTTCCTTATGTTCCTCCGGCATATCCGAAACGCGATGGGCGGTACGGGGATCGCCACCGGTGCGCATCCGCTCATAATACTCATAGCTCATCAGCACGAAGCGTGGCTTCCTGTGCTTGGTAAGAATAATTGGTTCGCGTGCAGCGGCGTCGGTAACGTCGCCAACTTGCTTGTTGAGATCGCCTGTCGTGAATTGCCGCATGGCCGTGCTCCTTTATTAATCTCCATAGTATCCGTATTTTCCAGATTTGCAAGAAAACAGCGCTCACGCGCCATCTCCTTTGAGTTCCCAGACATTGATGCCGAACCGACGGGCCTTGTCGCGAAGGTTGTCGGTGATGCCGGAACCGGGGAAGACGATGACGCCTTTTCATCAGAAAAATCAACGGCTTAGCCTTAGTTCTTGAAACGATCAGCGACAGATGTCATATTGAGAGCGACAGATGACGCAGGAGACAGTAATGGCCGTTGCAGCAGAAGCACCTTCATCAAAGACACGCAGCGGGGAACTGCAAAAGATCGAGGCCCTTCTCGGTGGCGCTCGCGTGCTGTCGCGCCGACTGACAACAGCGCTCGACGCACATGAATTGCTGCTGATCGGATTGCCGGCCTCCGCAGTCGATCACCTCGTGGGAAGCCTGGTCTTTATCGGCAAGACCGAATCTCTCGAAAAGGCCGTTGGAATGAGCCTCAGGACATGGCAACGCCGAAAGGACGCGCCGTCCAAGCCGCTGAGCCAGGAGCAGAGCGGTCGGGCATGGAAGTTCGCCGAAATCCTGTCGAAGGCAACGGATGTGCTGGGAACGCAGGCGGAAGCTGAGCAATGGCTGGAGCGTCCGGCCATCGGGCTCGATCAGCGCCGCCCGATCGACCTGCTCGGGACGCCTGCCGGCGTCGAACTGGTCGAGGACTATCTGGAACGGCTCGAATACGGCGTCTATGCATGACGCCTCTGCCGATTGCGCTTGGGGGGTCCGAGCTGATCGCATGGCGGCTCGACCAAGCCGCCTATGCCCCGACATGGGATAGCGGTGAAGGCGCCCATCGTGTCGGCGGTCGCTGGAACAGCAAGGGTGTGCGGGCAATCTACTGCTCCATCGACCCGTCGACGGCGATCCTTGAGGTCGCGGTCCACAAGGGTTTTCGGGCGCTCGACACGGTACCACATATCCTGACAGCGGCTGTCATCGCCGACACCTCCGAGGTGCATGTCGTCGATCCCGTCACCGTTCCCAATCCGAACTGGCTGCGGCCCGGCATCCCGAGCGCCGGTCAGCAGGCATTCGGCGACGTCCTGCTGCGGCAGCATCGTTTTGTCGCAATCCCAAGCGCGGTGTCCACTCATAGCTGGAACCTGATCTTTGTCCCGAGCCAGGCGGTCGGCAGCTATTCGCTGAAATTCCAGGAGACATTCGCCCTTGATACCCGTCTGCACCCACCGGCGGCCGTCTAATCGCCAGATCTTGTGGAAAGGTGGACAAGGTAAACGCGAGTGAGCCATGAACCACGTGACAGCGCGTTGTCCCGGTGGAAAGGCTTAGGTTCCGACGAGAAAGGGCTCCATATAACCACGACCAACGAAATAGCAGACAAGATTGCCGCCGAACACGGCCTGACCAAGGTTCAAAGCAAGGCTGTCGTCGAAGCCGTATTTTCCGCCATCACGGCCGCAGCAACGTCCGGTGCGGAAACGTCCATCCCTGGCTTTGGAAAGTTCAAGGTAAAAGACACGCCGGAACGCGAAGCGCGCAATCCCGCGACCGGAGCGACGATCAAGGTTGCCGCCCAGAAGAAGGTGGCTTTCACTCCGGCAAAAGCGCTCAAGGATGCGCTGAACAAGTAGTCTCGGTCAAAAGACAAGTGCTGCATGGTGTTCCGCGAAGACGATGGCGCTTACGTGCCATCTCCTTTCAGTTCCCAGACATTGATGCCAAGCCGGCGAGCCTTGTCGCGAAGGTTATCGGTGATGCCGGAGCCTGGAAAGACTATGACGCCTGATGGCACCACAGACAGCATGTCGTCGTTGCGCCGAAACGGGGCCGCTTTGGCATGCTTGTTCCAGTCGGGTTTGAAGGCGATTTGGGTGACTTTGCGGGCTTCGGCCCAGCACGCGGCGATGCGTTCGGCACCCTTCGGGGAGCCACCATGCAGCAGGATCATGTCCGCGTGCTTGGCATGCGCCTTATCGAGAGCAGCCCAGATCCGGTCATGATCGTTGTAGTCCATGCCGCCGCCAAAGGCGATCTTGGTGCCGGCTGGGATCAGCACCGTGGTTTCGGCGTGGCGGCGAGCAGAGAGGAAATCCCTGGAGTCGATCATTGCCGCCGTCATGTTGGCGTGGCTGACCTTCGAGCCGGTGCGCGGCCGCCAAGCCGATCCGGTCTGGGCCTCGAAGAGCTCGGCAGCATAGTCGCGCATAAACTCAAAGGCGTTGCGCCGTTCGAGAAGACTGATGCCCTCGACAACATGGCGCTCAAGTTCGACGCTTTTCACCTCAGAGCCGTCCTGCTCGCGCTGGCCGGTGCGCTGCGCATCCTCGTTTCGCTGAAGCTCGCGCTGGATGCGTTCGCCAGCGCGGTGGAAGAGATTGACCGTCGACCAGAGCAGGTCCTCGAGATCGGGCTCCAGCCGCGTGTCACCGAGCATTTCGAACATCGCGGAGAACATTGCGGTCAGGGCCGACTGGACGACCGGCTCCTCCGGCAGTGGACGGGGATCCGGCTCGTCTTGGAAGGGGCGGTAGCCAAAGACTTGCATCTCGTAGATGACGCGGTCGGTCGGGGAGGATGCATGGTCGGGTTCGAAGGTGTCGTCGATGGGAAGGATCAGGTTCATGTTGGTCTCCGTCGGTTTTAGGCCGCGCCTCTCGCGGCCTGACGGCGATCCCTGTCCAGGCGGCGGGCGGGCCGGAACCGCGAGCGTAGCGAAGCGGCCCAGCGCAGCGCCGGGCGGTTGAGGGAGGGTTTCTTGGCCCGCGAGGAGCGCCGGCTGCCGCATCGGCCAGAAAATCGGGAACCGGTTTTCGGAACGGCCGATGCGGGGTCAAAAGCCGGCGCGGGGAAGAAACCTGACCGATCCGCTGAAGGCCTGACAACCGCCTGGTAAGGGTCGCCTCTCGGCAGGCCCGCAGGCGCGCTTTACCTGGAGGGAGACCGGCGGAACCGGTCCCGCCGGCGGCCTCGCGGACCATCAGCTTCCCCGCAACCACATCAGTCGAGAAGGAAGTCCGACGCGTGTTCCGGCACAAGCTGCGCCCGAAGATTTGCGATGAGCCGGTCAGGTCCAAGCCGGCGCAGATCCTCGTTGAAATCCCCGAGTTCGGGGGTGAGCACCAGCGGCAGGATGCCGAGCGCCTGCACCCGGCGGCTCAATCCCTCGATGCCATGGCGGCCGGCGGCATCCGCGTCGGCGGCAACGTAGAGGTGCCGGCATCCGGTTGGCGGTCGGAAGGCGGAAAGGTGACTGGACGTCAGCGCCGAGACAACAGGCATGGCGGGCATCACATGCGAGAGCGACAACATGCTTTCGAGCCCCTCGCCCGCGATCATGACCGGAACGGGGCCACCAACGGGAAAGTGGAACCGGACGGCATTGCCGAGAAGCCCGCCCAGCGCCCGGCGGGGATCGTCGACCCTTGCCTTTCCCTCGCCAGCCGGGTCGAGCCAGGTTCGATGCACGCCGGTAATCGTACCGGCTCGATCTGTCACGGCCGCGATCAGTGCCGGGTAGCTGCTCTTCCTACCGCTGACGAGATCGCGATAGTAGCAGGAAGGATGGAAGCGGAGCGCCGAATGCAATGATGCCAGCAGGATCCCACGCTGGCGCAGATAGCTGTCTGCCAGCGTGCCCGACAGCGGCTGCGTCATGCGGAACAGGCGTCTTGCACGTTCCGCAGTTGGCCGTTCGACCGGCTGGCTGCCGAGGGTATCGTCCGTGCCGGACGATACTGGTCTGGACTGGGGTTCGTTGAGAAAACGCCGTGCCTCATTGGCGACGTCCCTGAAGTCGGCCAGTCCACAGGTTTCCCGCACGAGATCGAGCATATCGCCATATTGAGCGGTCGCTGCGTCCGTCCACCTGCCCCTGCGAGGACCGGAGAGATGAACGTAGAGCGATTTGCCCTTGCTGTTGGCGACGTCGCCAACGATCCAGTAATTGCCGGCCCGGCGGCCTGCGGAGAGGTAGTGACGGCAGACCGCCTCGGCATCGCGCGCCAGACGATCCGCCAACTGTGAAGCAGACAGCATGACGGTCAACCCCGCCCGGCGACTTCGACGACGCGATGGCGCTCGATAAGCCGTGAAAGGATAGCGGGGCCCTCGTCCGTGGTCGTAACAAAGAACCTCACCTTCCAGGCGATCATTTCGGAGAAGAGACCTATGGATCTCAGCCTATCGCGCATCCCGTCGGTGAAGCCTGTGAGTTCGATGCGATAGTCGTTCATCACCCGCACCCGCCGCAGCGTCATGTTGCCAGCGAGTGCTACGACTGCGGAACCGCCGAGCAGCGATTGCCAAACCTCTGCGGCGGTGATGACCTCCGTTTGGTCGAGCCCGAAATTCCGGCAAAGCCGGGAGAGCCCCTCCGACGATACCAAGCGGCCGACGATCCGCTCGCCCTCGTCGGTCTCAAGACGATAGACCCGGCAATAATCCTGCGGCAGCAGTTTCCAGATCGGCAACAGAAGGCCGGAGACGACATGCATGGTCGATACGGAGAACTCCGGAAGATCGGAGACTTCTGCGTTCCAGGCAGTGGAAAAGCTTTGTTCGTCCGCTTCCTCCCAGTTCGTCGCAGTGAGCTGTCGCACCTCGAAGCGGATTTCGTCCATCGGCCGAATAAGGGCTACCCTGGGCTGGATCGAGCCGTCGTCGAACATGACCGATCGTGTCGGGATCTGCACGGACGCGCGGCCCGACTTGCCGTTGATCATCAGCTTTGCTTCGCGGTCGCGGGCAGCGAGTCCCAAGGCGTCGGCAAGTGCCATCGGCTTGTTGCGATCCATGCGCTCAATAGTCAGCAGATGCGACTGCGCTACGGTGACGGGATGGGTGTAGACCAATTGTCTGGCCTTCACCGTCATGCGGTCCGCGGTCAAGGTCTCCAGTCCCTTGTCGTAGACGCCGGCGGAAATCGCGCCCTCAATGCGGGCGGCCAGCAACTGCTCGAAGGCCTCGAACAACAGGTTCTGCATTTCAATCGTGAGCGCCAGCATGCGGTTGAGGAAGGTATGGATCGGCGGCAGCTCGTCCTTGAGACCGCCTTCTTCCGCAGCCAGCGACAGGCCGGTGATCGTCTCGAATTTCTCCAGCGAGCATCCGGCGACCCTGCCGCTGTGGATCAGCTTGTAGAACTGTCGCAGCGCATCGCGGGCATATTGGGATTCGAGATTGTCCTCCGAGCGGAACATCCCCTGCCCACCTGTCTGGCGCTGCCCGCGGGTGATGGCGCCCAGCGTGTCGAGACGTCGGGCGATGGTCGACAGGAAGCGTCGCTCGGCCTTGACGTTGGTGGCGATCATGCGGAAGCGTGGAGGCTGCGCCTGGTTGGTGCGATGGCTGCGCCCGAGGCCCTGGATCGCCACGTCAGCCCGCCAGCCGGCTTCGAGGAGGTTGTGAAGACGCAGGCGCTGGTTCTTCGCGCCGAGATCGGCATGATAGGACCGTCCCGTACCGCCGGCTTCGGAGAAGATCAGGATCGGCTTCTCATCGTCCATGAAGGCGCGGGTTTCGTCGAGATTGGCACTGCCCGGTCGGCTTTCGACGGCGAAACGATCGATCGTGCCGCCGTCATCGCGGCGGACGATGCGGCGGGTGCGGCCGGTGATCTCAGCCACCCGGGCACCGCCGAAGTGCTGGACGATCTGGTCCAGCGCAGTCGGGATCGCCGGCAGACTGCCGAGGCGTTCGAGCAACGCATCCCGGCGGGCGACGGCTTCCCGGCACAGAACAGGGTTGCCGGCGGCGTCAAGGACCGGCCGCGAGAGAAGATTGCCCTCAGTGTCGGAATATTCCTCAAAGAGCTGGGTCGGGAAAGAATGGTTGAGATATTCCGCGACGATCTCGCGCGGGGTAATGTCCACCTGGATATCGCCCCATTCTTCGGTCGGTATTTCCGCGAGCCGGCGTTCGGTCAGGGACTGGCCGGTCGAGATGATCTGGACGATCGCCGCGTGCCCTTCCTCGACGTCCCTGGTCGTCGCGTCGATGAGCGCTGGCGTCTTCATCGAGGTCAACAGATGGTTGAAGAAGCGCTGCTTCGAACTTTCGAAGGCGGAGCGGGCGGCGGCTTTGGCGTTTTTATTTCGCGCGGTACTGTTGCCTGTCGTACTGGTCGCACCAGCGATGCCGGTGGCTTCCAGTGCCGCGTTAAGATTGTTGTGAATGACCTGAAAGGCCTCGGCGTAGGAATCGTAGATGCCAACCTGTTCTTCGGTCAGTTCGTGCTCGAGGATGTCGTATTCCACACCCTCGAAGGACAGAGACCGCGAAGCGTACAGTCCCATCGCCTTGAGGTCGCGGGCGAGCACTTCCATCGTCGCAACACCGCCATCCTCAATCGCCGCGATGAACTCCGATCGCGTCGAGAATGGGAAATCCGTGCCACCCCAAAGGCCGAGGCGTTCGGCGTAGGCAAGGGATTCTACCTCGGACGCACCGGTTGCGGAAACATAGACGACGCGGGCTTCGGGAAGAGCCCGCTGCAGGCGAAGACCGGCGCGGCCCTGCTGCGAGGCGGCTTTTTCGCCGCGCTCGGACTTGCCGCCGGCGGCGTTGGCCATTGCGTGACCTTCATCGAAGATGACGACTCCGTCGAAATCACTTCCCAACCAATCCACGATCTGCTGGACACGCGAACGTTTTCCCTCCCGTTCGTCAGTGCGCAACGTGGCGAAGGTGACGAAAAGGATGCCTTCATCCAGTTTGATCGGTTTGCCCTGGCGGAAGCGCGACAACGGCGTGACCAGCAGCTTTTCTTGCCCAAGGGCGCTCCAGTCACGCTGGGCGTCCTCGAGCAGGGTCTCGGATTTGGAGATCCACAGATGGCGGCGACGGCCCTTGAGCCAGTTGTCGAGGATGATACCAGCAGACTGGCGGCCTTTGCCGGCGCCGGTGCCATCACCCAAAAACCAACCGCGACGAAAGCGGATGGCCCGCTCCGTCTCGGGGGCAACGGCTTTGAGGTTGTCGAAACTCGCATCGACAGACCAGTGGCCGGCGAGATAGCCGGCATGGGCTTCGCCGGCATAAATCACGCTTTCGAGTTGAGCGTCAGAAAGGTCGCCGCTGGTGACAATCCACTTCGGAAGAAGCGGCCGGTAGGTCGGCTTGGGCGGCGCCACCGATGCCATGGCGACGGATTCGACCAGTTTGTCCGGATGGGGTTTTGCCTCGGGAATATGGATCGCCTGCAGCCGATAAGGCTCATAGATGCCGTCGACGACATCGGCGCGGGCGCTCGGTGGTTCTTCGCGCAACTCGTAGGACAGCTCGGCGATTTCGTCGTCAACACGAATGGTGGGCTGAGAGACGGGACGCGAGGCACGGGCGGCAGGTGATGGTCGCCCTGTTAGAGCGGTCACCGCTGCGGGACGCAAGGTGTCGGCGGCCTTACGCGCGGCCATTTTCGCCGCGCAGGCGCGAAGGATGCCGTTGGAAAGTGCGCCAATCGAGTTCGACGCGGACGACGGCGAGCGAGGCGGCAGGCCTGAGATCCACGACAGCAAGGTTTCCAGATCGGGGGCGACACCGTGCGAGGCGATGAGGCGTGTCGGATCGGCGGCGGCTAGCTTGTCGATCACGGTCAGCCGCGTTTCCGTTGTGGTGCCATGCCGGGCGTAGGCAGAACCATCGATCGCGGCGCTGAACAGAACCGTGCCACGGTCCTGCAGGCGGACGAAGGCGTCGCGCCATTTAAGATTGTCGGGAGACAAACTTGAGCTGGTGATCGCAACCAGCCGGCCGCCGGGGGCAAGCCGTGCGAAGGCGGAGGCGAGATGACGCCATGCGGCGTCTGCCATACGGCCTTCGACATGAATGCCGGCGGAAAACGGTGGGTTCATCAAGACGACGGTCGGGCGGATCGAACGATCGAGATAGTCATCGATTTGGGCCGCGTCGTGCTGCGACACGGTCGACCCGGAGAAAAGCAGCTCTAGAAGGCCGTGGCGGACCCGCGCATATTCGTTCAGAGAAAGGCGCGCATGCGCGAGCTCGGCGAAGACCGCCATCAGGCCGGTCCCGGCGGAGGGTTCGAGCACGGTATCGTCCGCCATGATGCCGGCGGCGCGAGCCGCAACATACGCAAGTGGCATCGGCGTGGAAAACTGCTGGAGCCGCTGGCTTTCCTCGGATCGCCGCGTGTGCGTGGGGATCAAGCCCGCCACTTTGGTCAACATAGCCAGCGTTGCCTGCGGCGTGTTTGCGCGGGCGGTGATCGCCGCGCCGAACTTGCGCAGGAACAGGACCTGCGCCACTTCGGTCGCCTCGTAGGCGTCTTTCCATGACCAGAAGCCTTCGGCGTCCGAGCCGCCGAAAATGTTCATCAGGATGGTGCGGAGATCGGCTGCGCCGATGGACTGGCCACGTTCGAGTGACGGCAGAAGCGCGTGGCCGGAGCGGAAGAGTTTGCCTGCTCGGCTGGTGCTATCGGTGGGAGCGAGCGAGGCGGTGTTGGTATTTATGGCGCGGGAAGGAACGATGTTCATGGGAAACCCTGTCGAGAGCGGGAAAGGACGGGCCAGCACGGACGCTCTCTAAGCCCCGGCAGACCGCCCTTTTTCGGCCCCTCTCTCCCTCTGGTGCGATCAATCCGGCGGCGTCCGGCCGTCAACCGGGCGCGAGCTTGAGGTTTCCGAATGCCGCAACGCCGCAGACCGATACCTCGTGCAGGACGGCATTTCCGCCGGCTGTGATCCAAGCGGCGGCCTCCTCTGCCGACAGCTCTTGGACATGGACGCAATGTCGCTCGGCCGTGGTGCGCTGGCGCTCGAAGGCATCGCGATCCTCGAAGGCGTAGAGCGTGTCGCCCGGACCGTCCCAATAGACGATGGCGAAGCAGACGGGCCGAACGATCCGCGAACGGAAATTGAGGAACACCGGCGCGACCGGTGCGACTGGCGCAGAAGCCGGGCGGGGGAAGTCGAGTGCAGGCCTGATCATGATACTCTCCTGGAAACGTGGAAAGGCCCGGCGCTCCTGGGAGCACCGGGCCTGGCTAGAAAAGGTTGGAAGGAAGATTGGTGAGGCGTACTCCCCGGAGCGTCAGCGCCGGCCGGAGACCGCACCTTCGACAAAGACCTCGTCGAGGTTGGCTTCGAGAAGCTTCAGGATGCGGCCGTCAACGGCGACGCATTCGTTAATCCAGTTGCGATCGAGCGTGCCGTGCCGGCCGAACCGCTCAGACGGCACATAGACGATCGTGAAACGCGGATACTCGCTGCCATCCGGTGCGGTATGGACATAGGGGCCTTCAACCCCGATCACCGTTCCGCCCCTGCCGTATGACGTGCGGATGACCATGCCGGGGTGAACGAGTGCCGCGACATCCGGCGCGCCGCTCGGCGTCGAGCGATAGCAGCCGGGATCATGCGCCCCGAGCTCTGCCGCATAGAGAGAGTGAGCGAGATACTGCGGCTTTTCGCCCGGCCGGGGTTTACGTCTGATCTGCATCGCTCTCTCCTTTGTCGTCCACGGTCGGCCAACAGTTGTCGGATCGAGCCTGGTCGGCAGTCAGAAAGCCTTGAGAATTGTCAGGATCGGGAGGGGCGTAAGCGTCGTAGGGGTTCCCGTCGGCGAGATGCCCAAACGGTGTGAACACCTGGTCGGTCCCGTCGTGTCCGACAGCACACAGGACATAACGAGGTTCGCTCGTTCGGGTATCCAGGCATTCCATCAGAGCGAGGTTGCCGTCTGCGGCTGCGCGCAACAGGGTATGGAAATTGGCCTTGGCATGGTCGGGTATTGTCATTCTATCCTCCTGACACGGAAAGCGCGGCTTGCGCCGGGCGAAGGGGGTTCTGAATGCTGGTGGCCACCGATCTCACAGCCGGAAGGCATAAGAGATCGCGACGATCATCTGCACGGTGCTCGGCCACTATCGGAGCCGAAAGCCTCTGCTCCAGCCCGAACTCGCCGTCCCTCTGCTGGCCGAACTCCCCCTCTCAGCCGGGCAGGCTTCAGTGGCATCGCGGCGTTTTACTGTCGATTTTTTAGATAGTACAACGCATGGTGGCCGTGTAGCTTCGACGACGGAACACGGAGAACAGAGGTGCGAAAATTCACAATCGATGGCCGGGTGATCGAGGAGTCCTCGCCTGATTTGCGGGCATTCCTCCCGCAGGCGCACGAGCAGCGACTACGCCCGATGTGCATGTGCAAGGAACCGTCCGTGCCGATGTACGTCGCCAAGGTCGAAGACCAGTATCTCATCAAACGGATGCCACTGTCGGGACGCGATCATGAACCCTCCTGCCCCTCCTATGAGCCTCCTTACGAGCTTTCAGGCCTTGGCCCGTTGATCGGCAATGCGATCCAGATCGATGCCAACGGCAAGGCCGACCTGAAACTGGATTTTTCGCTGACCAAGCGCGGGCCTCGCGCCGCACCCAACGCGCCGGCTGAGACGTCCGAACATGGCATCCGCAGTGAGCCTAAGAAATTGTCGCTGCGGGCGATGCTGCACTATCTCTGGGAGGCGGGCGAACTGACGGAATGGCGTTCGACCTGGGCCGGCCGGCGCGGCTGGGGCCGTGTGCGAGCAAGTCTTCTAAATGCGGCCGCGCAGATGACGGCAAGAGGAGCGACCTTGGGCGAAATGCTCTTCGTGCCGGAAGTGTTTCATCCTGAGGACAAGGATGGGATCGCCGCCCGTCGAACGGCAGCGCTCAAGGGTGTGCAGGCGACGGGTGCCGGTCCCCGCAAGCTGATGTTGATCGTAGCTGAAGTGAAGGAGTTTTCCGCCGCACGTGAGGGGCAGAGGATTGTCGTGCGGCACATGCCCTTTCCGCTGATGATCGAGGAGAGCGCTTGGCGGCGGCTCGCCGCGCGCTATGAGACGGAGCTCGAGCTGTGGCGCTCGAATGAGGCATTCCATCTGATCGTCATCGCCACCTTCGGTGTCTCAGCCGCCGGTATCGCAGCGGTCGAAGAGGTCGCCCTGATGGTGGTCAACGAGCACTGGCTGCCGTTTGAGGACATTAATGAACTTCGGCTGATGGAAAGGCTCAGCCACCTCAAGCGAAAGAGCGTCAAAGGCTTGCGTTTCAATTTGCCACGCGATGCGCCGATCGTATCGGTGACATTGCCCGAACAGAAACCGGCTCCCGTCGCCATGTTCATCGTCCCGGCAGGCGCCGGAGAAGAATTTGAACAGGCGCTTTCGGAGATGATCGAGGCGAGACCCGAGATCACACCATGGGTCTGGCGGGTCGCGGAAGGCGATATCCCGCGGCTGCCTTGATCCGCAAACACGCGGGTCGGCAGGCGAGCGCCTCTGCTCATCAGTCGAGTTGGCATGAAGCCGGGTCGAAGCCCGATGCGGTTTGCGCGACGAGATCCTGCCGACGGCGCCTGACGGCAACCATCACATCTTCAAGAAACTCTCCAGGTTCGCCTTCGAGGTCAGCTCCGTCCTCGGACCAGCGCAGTGTCTCAATGAGCGCCGGTGCGAAATCGAAATCGAAGGTGAAACCTTCTTCCTCAAGGTCCTCGAAACGGTGTCATGGACATCACGCGCGAGGGGCACGATCGCGCGAACATGGGAACGCATTGCCTGCCATCCGACGGCGTCCCAGACTTCCGACATGCGGACGATATTGTCCGGGACCGCCGCCCATCCTGATGCAACCCACGGAAATAGAGCATGGCCTCCCATATGCAGAGAGCCGTTTCAAGGTCTTTCACGGTAAACGGGTCATTTGCAGCGCCACCGGCCAAAGCGCTGTCGTCTTCAGGCGAGGCAACGGACACGATGCAGCGAGCGGTAGAGCCTTGTCCTGAAGCCTGAACCGGGCGGGGAGATCCTCGCTGGTGGCATGATGGATCGCTTTTGCGGTGATCAGCGATACACTGGCACCGAAGCTTTCCGGACGGTGTGACGGGTGGTTCATCCATTGGATGACAGCGACATCGTGCAGATCCGGTGAGCGCGCGACGATGCCCTGCACCACGAACTGCCACGGGAACTGCCTGAGGTCGATGTCGATCGTCGCATCGTCCTCGTCCGTGTTGGCGCCTGCCGGCAGAAGGGCGAGGATACGGCTGGCGATGAAGGTGTTCAAAGGATCCTCAGCATGCTGCGCAGAGGCGCCAAAAGCAGCGATCAGCTCGCTACGCGGCACACGGATCGGGTTGGTCGGTCCCAAATCCGTGAACAGGACAAGGCTCGTTTCGGTTTCACAGCACTCGAGCACATTGGTGAGGATCAGCATTTCGAGCGGGCTGATGTTTGCCAGTGGAATAGGCGGGTGGCTGTAGATTCTGGTTTCGAGTGCGGTCATGATGTTTCCTTTCCGGGCACGGGAAAAACCCGGCGCGATGGCCGGGCGATGAAAGGGATGGATGAGGATTTGTGGTAGAGTTGACGTGGTCAGGCGGCGCTTTCGAGCAGTCTCTTTGCCTTGCCTTCAAGTTCGAGCCGGCTGTCCTGCTGCGATTTTCCCCGCGCCAGCGCGGTGATGCCCTGCACAAAGTCGAAAATCGACTCCGGTGGTCTCCCCTCCTCATCAAGAACGGTCTCAATGATCTTACCGGTTTCGGCCTTCGAGAATCCGCGCTTGCGCAGGAACTCCGAGCGATCATCTTCGGTGCGGGCGACGATGCGCTCACGGGCGGCGCGAATGCCGGCGATGAACGGCGCGGGCGAGGAATTGGCGAAGTTCGTCAGCGCCGGCGCTGCTTCGTGGGCGAAGCGCTGGGCGGCGAATTTCGAGTGGCGGATGGTGATCTCCTCGAAATTTTCGGTGCCCCAGAGATTCCTGTTGGCGCAGACTGCCCGCAGGTAAAAGCTTGCAATTCCAAGGGTTTTCGAGCCAACCTCGCTATTCCAGGCGTAGAAGCCACGGAAATACAAATCAGGTTCGCCGTTCGGCAGTCGCCCGGCTTCGATCGGGTGCGTGTCATCGCAAAGGAAGACGAAGACGTCGCGATCGCTGGCATAGAGCGTCGTCGTATCCTTCGTGATTTCGACGAAGGGATTGTGGGTCATCGTAGACCAGTCGAGCAGACCGGGAACTTTCCAGATCGTGTCGCCTGTGCCATTGCCAGCAATGTTCATGATTGCGGCGATCAAATCCTTATCCCAAATCCGGCCATATTCGGGACCGGTCACCGCCCGCAGCTCAAGGCGGCCGTCGTCCATCTCGAGCGTTTTGACCATTTCGGTGTTGTGATTGAGCAGTCCGTGCTGGAGATTGATCGCCGCGAGCGGCGCGGGCAGCTGGCGCATATAGCTCGCAGGTGCGCCAACCAGGCTGCAGAGCTGGCCATAGCTCCAGTGGGTCGGCGCCACCGGCTCGCGCCCGCCGGGAACGATCAGCGACAGGCGCTCAGTATTGTCGCGGGTCGCCTCGACGCGAATCTCGGCGGTCTCGACCGTGCGGACGCGAGCATGCTCCGTTCTGGCGCTGACGGCGCGATGCAGATCGGAAAGCGACAGATAACGCTCGTCGTCGGGACGCGAAAACCATTCTGACGAAATGCGGCCGATGCGTTCGCCGCGGGATATATCGACCTTGAATCCGGACGATGCCGGTTGCGGGTTGGAAATCATGGTGTTCATGATGAAGTCTCCTGAAACGAAAAGGCCCGGCTGATCGCTCTTGCGTCAACCGGGCTGGTGAGATGGACGGTGAATTGCGACCACAAGAGTTGGCCCATGGGCCGATGCGGTCAGGACAGACGCGCGCGCCATCCAGGAGGCGGCGCGCGACAGCAGGTCAATCGATTGCCTGAAAGATCTCTGCGGCTTCGACGTGGTCGGCCGAATAGGCGTAGAGGCGGCCGTAGCCTTCCGAGAGATGCTCGGATTGATACTGGAAGGAGAGATGCGAGAAGGCAAAAAGTGTGGCGATAATCCCGGCAGCCAGCGCCGAGACTTCCCCCTGAAACCCGGTGATCTCGCCGGTGATCCGGAAACGCGATTTGGATCTCGGCGCCAGAAACAGCGGGTTTCCCTCATGTTCGTGGAAATCCCAGAACCCGCCGCCATAATCGAGGGGGCTGAGCCGCTCCATGAGGCTGTAGACCGCGTTCTCGCCGATCATCAGGAGCGAGCGCCCGAACAGGGCGGGTAGGAAATCGAGGCGGCGGTCGTCAGGGACAATGGAAGCAGTTTGGCGTGTGACTTCGGATATCGACATCGATCTTTCTCCAGAGAGGCGACAGGAATCTGGCCGGGCGCCCCTCTCTCCACGGCCCGGCCTCGCTCCTCTCCCCGGCCCCACTCTCCCTTTCAGGCTGGCTCCAGCCAGCCCATTTTCCGGCCCCCTTGCAGGAGAAAAGATGCATACGTCGGGTCGTCGCTCGACAAGATGCGGAGGCCCGCTGCGACGGCCGGGCGGACCAGCTTCTGGCGTGTCGGCGATATAGGTCCCATGCCAAGATCGTCTCAATCGTAGGTAGGCATGACGGTGCTCCTGGAAACAGAAAAGCCCGGCGCAGTGGCCGGGCCGTCGTGAACGCGGATTTGGAGTGGTTATTCGGCGGCTTCGAGATGCCCGCCGTCGGCAACGATCGGATCGCAGGCCGCTTCTGCGGCGTCCTCACCTTCCGTCAGGAAGGCCGGCAGCTCGACGTCGGTGCTTTCGACCGTATCGTCTTCGGTAACATCGTCATTAGCTGCAGCATCGGCATTGCCTTCCGCCGCAATCTCATCGATCGGAAGCCGCAAGACTTCAGGGAGCCATCCGCTGCCTTCCAGCAGCCGGGCGGCTTCGCGAGCCATGTCGAGCTTCTTGAGGTGATCGATCAGTTGTACCGCCTGTTCGCCCTTCGCCTCGCGAACCGCTTGCAGGATATGCGCTTTGGTCACGCGGCCGAGATAGTTGTCGACCGTCGGCGTCCAGCCTGCCGCGACCATGCCGAACTCGAGCGAACGGGCAAGCTGCTTGGCATGAGCGGTTTCTTTCGTCCGCCGGTTCCACGCTTGCACGGTTGTGTTCACCGATAGTGAGACGCAATGGGCAAACAGTGCCATGCGGCTATCCTGGTCGAGCGCGATCAGATAGTTCCAGACCTCGTCAGCGTTGCCGGGAAGGTCATAGCCCCAGGATTCCTGGCGCTGTTCGATCTCCTTTGCCCAGACCGTATCGCCGAGCCCCTGCGTCTGGCTGAACGCGGTGTGCTGGAGCGTGATCTCCAGGCACGAGTCCGCCCCGTATCGGTAGAAGATTTTCAGGACGGCGACATGCAGAGCGGCGATGAAGGCCATCACCGGATCGTTGGCCAGTGCATTGCGGAGCGCGACGGTGCGGGCGGCCGTCAGGTCCTCGATGACGCGATCGGAAAGCGGACGAACCTTGCCGTCGTCTTCTTCCGGTTCTTCGAAGCCGACAGGCTTGCCGTTGACCGAGATGCCGCCGTTCGCGAAAGCCGCAGCAGCGTCAGTTTCGCCTTGACCATAATGGTCGCTGTCATCGGCTTCACTGCTTTCCAACTCGGCGAGGGGTTCGTCTTCGGGTCGGACGAAACCGCGTTCGATCTTCGGCTCGCCATTGGCGGCAAGCGAGATGAAGGCGCCGCCGCGGGCGACGTCTTCAGGATCAAACGAGTAGGCTCGGTCATTGAGGGCGTCCAGCGCGTTGCTGAGTTCCTCAAGCCGGGCTTCGGTTTCCTCGGAATAGTCGTCTGCCTCGGCATATTCCGCGTCGAGCTTGTCATATTCCGCCTTCAGCGCGTTATTCCGTGCAAGCTCTTCCTCGCTGTATTCGGCTCGTTCGCCATAGAAGCGGCGAAGACCGGAGGTGTGGCCATAGGGGAAGTCGAACGCAGCCTCGACCCATTTCCAGCCCTCGTCGGCCCTCAGCGCCTCGGCCTCATTGGTCAGCTTTTCGAGCACGAGCTGCTCGAGCAGCGCCGGATCCTGCAGCCATCCACCGTTGTCCTGTTCGAACAGGTCACGCATCACGACACCGCCGGCTGCCTCATAGACGTCGATGCCGACATAGACCGCGCGGCGATCGGAGGCGCGGACCGCGGTTTCGGTCAGCATCCGGCGGATGTAATAGGCGTCCTGATTATGCGAGCGCGAGATTGTGTCCCAGACCTGCTCCTGGCGAACATGATCATTGGTGATCGAAAAGGCCATGACCTGGCCGAGCTTCATCTCGTCGTTTGCATAGAACTCGAGCAGGAGCGGCGAGACTGACGCCAGCCGCAAGCGTTGCTTCACCGTTGCGACCGACATATGGAAGCGGACGGCGATCTCTTCCTCGTCGAGGCCCTGTTCGCGCAGTGTCATGATGGCGCGAAACTCGTCCAGCGGGTGCAGATCGACGCGCCTGATGTTCTCGGCAAGCGAATCCTCGACTTCGAGAGTGTCACCCTTGCTGACGATGCAGGGAATAGCCGCTGTTTTCGACAGTTTCTTCTGGTTGACCAGCAGTTCCAGCGCGCGGTAGCGGCGACCACCCGCTGGAATACGAAAGATGCCGGTCTCATTGCCGTCGGCATCGACTTCAGCGCGGACGTTGAGACTGGTCAGCAGTCCGCGATGGGCGATATCTTCGGCAAGCTCCTCGATCGAGACGCCCGCCTTGGTCTTGCGCACGTTCTGCTGGCTGAGAACGAGCTTGTTGAAGGGGACGTCGCGCCCGGCGTTGAGCGTGATTTTCTGAACTGCCTGTGCCATGTCGTTTCTCCGTAGCGGGTTGGCCGGAGCCTCTCTCCAGCAACCTCAACCCGCCACGATCACCCTTCCCCCCTCTTCCTCCAACCACACCCACCGACCTCACCGTTTCCGGCCGGCATCTTCGTCGTCGCCGGCTGCGGAGAGAGGGAAGTTCAGGAATGCGCCATCTGCGTTCGCATGATGCCAAACGACCCGCGGATCACCATTGCAGGCGCGCTCCCCGTCACAAAGCCGTCCTCACGGAATAGCTCCACAAGACGAAGCATGACGTCGAGGTAGCGGGATCATCCGATGTGGTAGACATCAAAGGGCTTCGGGCCCTACCTCGTCATTGAGGCGAGGTGTTCGCCGGCGTGTTCGACGCAGGACATGACGCGTCGCTGGCTTCGAGCGCGGCGATAGATTCCCGAGGCCGCCCGCTTTCATGGCGGCGGCAATTTCGGGCGTCAGGCGCACTTCGTATTGCTCGATTTCCGTGTTGGCATCGCGAGAGCCGTAATGTGATGAGAGAATGGCAACGCACACGTTCTGCTCTCCGGGATCAACATCGCGCAAAGTGCGCCAGAGAGGGCCATCGTATCGGTCACGTGCCGGCATCCATGTTGGGCCGGCGCGCTTGGTCACAGAGCAATACAGGGTCAGCGACCCTCGCAGGTCCGGATAAAAGTGATGTTCGTGACGGCTATCCATCTCAAGTGTTCGACGCCCTTGTAAACAGGACTTCTGCCAACCGGAATGTTCCATTTTCACGCACGCACTGCGCCACAATATCAATCCCTCTTCTCAGCAAGGTGAAGATATCGGCGCGATCAATGCCGGATCCGCCGTCTGACTCCTTTACCAAGAGCGCCAGCTGCTCGAAGGCAAGTTCTGCTGAATTCGCATGAACAGTCGTTATTGAGCCGGGATGGCCGGAATTGACATTGCGGATGTAGTAGAACGCAGTGCCGTCGCGAAGCTCTTGAAGCAAAATGCGATCCGGCCGCATACGAAGGCAGGACTCAAGAAGCTCGCGCGGTCCCGCACGGGAAAGACCCTGCCCGCCCTTTGAATAAAATAGTCGCACATGATTTGGCTGTGAGATCACCAGCTCAGGCGTGTCTTCGATCGAGATGATCCTTTCGTTTTGGGGGATATGTTTGATGAGCGCTTTCGAAAGCGTGGTTTTGGCTGAACCTGTTGCGCCCGAGATGATGATGTTCTTCCGCGCGATCACCGCTTGCCGCAGGAAATCCTTAAAGCGGCCAGCACGGTAGAGGTCGCTCAGCTCCTCATCCTGCGAGGATGAGGCACTATTCGCTGCGCGCGTTTTCTCGAAAAATCCATTTTCCTCCAGGTCATCAAGACTAAAGTCGACCGAGGATGGTTTTCGGATTGTAATGCTGACAGTGTCTTTCATCGTCGCCGGCGGAATGACGATTTGGATTCGTTCGTCGCCTGGGAGCGTTGCCGACAATATTGGACGCGTCTCGTCAATCGACTGATGAGAGAAACTCGCTACGGCCCGGGCAAGGCGCACGAGCTTTTCGAAGGTCAGTCCCGGTCTGTCATAGGTCCGCCAACCGCCAGGACCTTCCGTCAGCACCTGCCCGGGCCGATTCACAATCACTTCATAGAGAGACGGATCCTGGAGGTATGTCGAAAACGGCTTCAACAGCTCGCTAACAACCTTAGAATCCTGATCCTCTGACATTCTATCCTACTTGGTGACGAGCGTCGACTGAGGCGCAAAATCGCCCAGCACCGCGCGGTCGAAAATGCGGTTCCTGGGTTCCGTCACCCGAAGACGATATATTCCGGAAAAATCCAGATCCCGGGCAACGAAAATCGAAACCAGTTCACCCTGGTGCTTATTCAGCGTCGGCGGGATGTTGATGGACTGCTCGACTGCGATGGACGCCGCCTGTTGACCAGCGCTCGTGGTGTTTTGCGCGTCGACATCGCTGTCCTGAAGACGACTGCTTGCATAGCTGGTCGCATCCCCGACAATGGAAAGTAGAAGAGCGCTGCCGAAGCGCTCCCACCAATGGGTATCGACATAGCCCTCGACACCGGCGCGCCCGAGCGCGTCTGTCGCCGGCGATGCGAGAGTGACAATGACACCCTTCGGCGTCTTCGCCCGATTCCAGAGAACGAACAGGCGTTTTTGTCCGCGCTGAAGCCCGCCCCGATATTCGCCCACAACCTGCGTGCCCTTTTCCATCAACACGACCCTGCCGTTGTCCGAAAGGACATTGCGGTTGATCACGCAACTTGTAAAACCTGGCTGATCGGACGCCAACGCAGTTTCAAGAACGCAAGGAATGGATGTTCCCATGGCGACGATGAAATCGCGATTTCCAAGCGTGCCGGCGCGTGAGCCTTCAAGCCGGGTTGGTCGCAGCAGACCATCGAAGCGCTGCTGATCGCTTGTCTGTTGGTTCTGAGCCATCATGTTGTTGTCGAGTGGTACGAAACTGCTGTTGTTTGAGTTGTCCAGATTATCGGTCTCCCGGCGCTCATTCGTATTTTTCTGACCGCTGCTGAAGGCCATTACCGGCGCGCGGCGGGCGGAATCGAGAAGTTTGTCGCTCTCTTCCACGACCGGCTCGACGACGGGCGTCGGCAACTTCACCTCCGGGACAACCTGAATCGGCTCGGCTTTTTCCTTGGCGGCTTCGAAGGGATTTGTCTGGCGAATAACAACCCGCTCTGCCTGGGTATTCTCGTGCCTTTCTTTCTTGCCTGTCGTCGACCAGAGAGCAAATCCGACGAACGCAACGATGGCGATTGCTACTGCGCCGCGTTTCAAAAGGGGATTGTTGTCGATCCGTCGACCGGTGACCGTTTCCGCGCGCTCTCCGGGAATGCGAGCTTCATCTTCTTGAGCCATGACCGTTCCCTCCCCTACTGCCCGGCGACGTCGCTTTTTACCACGCGCTCCACCGAGGGAGACGTCGTATTGGTGTCGGGGTTGATACCGACGCGGTCGTAGGCCTCGTTGAAGACGCAGAGCACATCCTTACCTCGACGCAGGACGAACTTGCGGCCGATGGCATGCACCATCACCAGATTTCCGTCGACCGACTTCGGAACATGGCTTTCGGATCCGTCAGAATTCTCCATATAGATCGCGGGCATTTCCTGGTTGCCAACGAAGGCAAACGTCGTGATCTTTCCGTTGTCATAGACGCTTTGTGGCTCCAGTGCCTGGGAGCCCTGAGCCGAATAGCGCCAATTTCGTGGGCCATAGGTTTCGTGGAGGGCCAGCACATTGTCGGCGTCCTTCGCCTGGGCCGCGAGGGCCCTCGATGCTGCCTGCTGGCGACGAAGTTCAGCTTCATCTCCTGGATACCTGAACTTCACGTAGAAATAGGTGTTCTGCCCGGCCTCCACAGAACCGTCTCGCACCGTTAGTTCCATCTGGTAGCTGCGGGTCGAGCCATCCCGGCGGGCCGTCACCACGGAAATATTCGTCACCGGCTGGTTCTCGCGGGGTTTCAGGAACAGGATGTTGCCGGCAGGTGCTACTTCCCAAGCGACACTGTTACCGAGAGCCACATGGGCTATTTCCTCGTCCGCCGCGAACTCCACCTGGACCGACGATCGCAAGGTGCCGACCACCCTCGTGATGTTGTAGGGTTGGTAGTTCACAAAGCGGACACGACTGTCTTGCGAGGCGCCTCGTGGAATCTCCAGCGCAAGCGCGGACGACATGGAAATTGAAAGGACGAGTGCGACGATTGGTGCGGTGCGCATTATCTCACCTCCTCCGGATCTGCACGATATTCGCTGACGACAAAGCCAAGCGGGTTCACCAGTCGGTCGGTCGACGACATCGGAACGTTTGCGTACGAATAGGTAAGGCTCGCAACCCAGTGGGTCGTCCGCACTTCCTCGCCGCGCGTGATGGTGCGCATGTAGCGCACCGAGACGACATTCTGATTGATGAGAGAAATAGAAGCGATATCGATCCTCGCCGTGGCTGCGCGACCATAAATGTTCTGAGGCGATTCCGGGTTGCTGCCGCGGTACAGTCCCGCGAACCGCGTCTGTTCCGGTTGGGTCGACAAAAGGGCGATGGTGCGGAAGTTCTCTTGCGCTTCGCTCCAGACGTAACCCTCGCGGGCGCGGACATACTTGGCAGCGAAATATTTCGTCACGGCCTCGTCGTAGGTGCCGGCTGTCGACGTCAACGCTGACACGACATCGACAATGCCCGTCGAATTGTCGACGCGCACCACAAAGGGTTCAACCGTCTTGAGGGGCGTGAGGCCCGCGATCGCGAAGACGGACACGCCGGCAACAATGCCAGACGCGATGGCGATCGACCAGGCGATCCGGTTCGATCGTTCGATATGCATCATTCGGTCTTGGTCGAAACGACGTGCCTTGTCGAAATAGCTTTTGAGGTTATCAGTCGTCACCATGTCTTATCCCTCACAGCGGCTATAGGAACCGTCGATGTTCAGATGCACGAAGGCTGCAGGCTCTCCGGTCTCCTCCGCAAACGGCGTCACGGACGTCGAGAAATTTGCACCGGATTGCTGTTGTTTCAGCTTGCGGTCTCCCTCCCATTCCCACATCGAACGGTTGAGGGGGCGGCGTGAATAGCCATCGCATTTCGGTAAAGGGTAGGTCAGTGATGCGCAGCCACAAAGCGTGGCTGCAAGGGCGAGCAACAGAGCAGGCTTAATCATTCAGGCAGGCCTTTTCGGATTGTTCTGGAGTTGCGTCTCATACCCCGGAATTCCTCGATCCAAATGCGCGGCCGGCAAAGCGAGCCCCGCGACCAATCATCCGGCCGGTGTACGATGTTCCGCGAGCCAGCATGCCTTCATGCGCATCGCGTGCGGCGCCAAAACCATAAGCCAGCGACGCTCCACCAGAAGCCAAAGCTGAGGCGATGCTTGGAAGCTGGTAGAAGACATAAAGCGCGGCGATCCCGATGGCGCACAGCGCAATCGGTCGCATGAGAACGTCAGTGTAGCTGTCGATCGCGGTGAAGGTCGAATCGATGCAGGAAATCAGAAGCGATCCAACGGCGACAACGAGTACCTGCAAAATAACGAAGTTCGCAAGCTGCCCGACCCAGGACTCGGTAAAACGACGCGTTGACTGGAACATGGCGAGCGCGATGAAGATCGGCCCGATTGCCAACACGATTGCCAGCGCCAACCGCGCATAGAGGGAGACGACGTAGCCGAACCCCGCGACCAGGAAGCTGACGCCGATCACCATCATGCCACCGACACCGGTGACGATATCGACCGGCCAGGAGGCGCGCGACCAGATATCGGTCGCAGAAGCCTGCCCCTTGTCGAGCAAGCTGTCGAATGTGCTGGCACTCGGCGCCGCACCCGAATTCAAGGCCTGTGCGATCTCGCGCGGCAAAACATCGAAGAAGATGTTCGTGACATAGGTTTGATATTCGCCGGCGTTCTTGACCAACATGACGATGATCGCGAGCTTTATCGCGCGGAAGGCAAAATTAAGGATGGGCTCCTGCACGGAGCCCCGCAGGACGAGATAGCCATAGAGAACTACATAGAGGGTGACGGCCGCCGTCAACGGGCCAGTGACCCATTCGGCTATGTTCGACGTTCCATCGGAGACGAAAGTCTCCAGCGGCTGTTTGAACTGCCCGTCGATGAACTCGAATACCTGGTACATCGGATCAGCCTCCCACCGCTTTGCGCATCTTTTGGAGGCGTAGCTTTCCGTCGGCCGCTTCCGCGTTCCGGCAATTCGGCATTTCGCGCAATTCACCCGGGTTATTGCGGCACTCCGAGATCGTACGGATCAGCGCTTCATCACCGATGAATTCATCGACGGTGTACATCCGCTCGGATTCCTGCGAGCAAGCGGCCAGCAACATCAGGATAACGAGAATGGGATCCCGCCTCACTGCAGTGCCGCCTTCATTGCGTCCATGCGTTGGCGCCAATCCTCTGCTTTGCGTTGTTCACCGACCTGGGACTGCGCCTGCTGCACCATCCGCAACCCTTCCATCCGCAGGACGTCGGTCTGAAGAAACGCCTGTTCGGCCTGAAGTCGCGTCTGCAAGTCCGCAATATCCTTGGAGTTGCTTGCAGATGATATCTTCTCGCGCAGTTGATCGATCCCATCGATCCGCTTGGTCGCAGCATCGTAGATCTGCTGACCAAGGCTCATCTGACCTGCATTCTGGCTCTGAATACGCGACAGTTCCATGGCGTAAAAATCGTCGGCATCGGTGCGGTAGGTCGAATTACCGTCCAGGAATTTCGATGCGGAATCGCCGATCACGCCAGTGCCGTTGCCTTTCAGCAAACCCTCGATGGCGGCGAAATCGGACGGAAGCGCCTTGCGGATCGCCGGATCGTTGAGGACGCTGGCGACATCCGCCATGTCGGTGAGCTTGTTGAGCGAGCCATAAAGCTGCTGCGCCTGTTCGATCTGCTGATTGAGCGCATCAAGTTGCGACTTAAGCTGCGCGATGCTTTCGATCTGCTTGGCGATAGCGGACTGGTCGATGACCGGAATCCCCTGCCCTACCGCGCCTTCGGCGGAAAGGATGAGCATTGTCGCGAGAATTGTGCCGCGTAGTCGATAGGAGGCCATCAGCTTGCACTCCTTCGCTGTTGGAAAATGGGAAGCCAATCCTTGACGTCATTCCCGACCTCCGCGCGGATCGCGTCGAGGAGTTCGACATTGGCGGTCCGACCGGAAAGGATGGCGAGCTCGTCATCGAAGCCGTTGAGGTTGAGCTCGGCAACGACGCTGTTGTGGCCCTGCTTCAACACGAACCTCCGGCTCTCGACGGAGAGCTCGCGCGCAATCAATTCGTATTCGCGTTCGGTGAGCTTGAATCCATCGACATAGTCGGCATGGTTTCCGCGCGAGTTGGGCAGGAAGATCTGCGTCGGGCATTGCTCGATGATCGTGTGCGCGATCGGCGAGTTCAGCGCGTCGCGTGGACTTTGCGTGGCAAACAGCATCAATCCATTTTGTTTGCGGATGGTCTTCAGCTTGTTTTGTGCGAGATCGCGGAACCCCTCGTCCTGCAACGCCTTCCAGAATTCGTCGATGACGATGATGATCCGGCGGCCGTCGATCAACTCTTCTACCCGGTGGAAAAGATAGGCCATCAGCGGGGTGCGGATTTCCTCGTTGTCGAGGAAATCGGTCATGTCGTAGCCGATAAACTTGCCTGACCCGCCGAAATCGCCAAAGCCGATATCCTCGATGACATTGTCGAAGACCCAGCCGAGCGGCCCTCCCCTCTCCCACCGGCGGAGCCTGATGGCGATCCCTTCCGGATCCGTGTTGTTGAGGAAAGTCCGGAGTGCGCCGATCGTCCGCCGATCGGCGGGCAGGTCGGCAAGGCCATCGATCGCGTCGGAGATGTCGCGAAGCTCGGTGACAGTCAGTTCCCGCGTCCCCGAACTCACAAGTTTGCCGACCCAACGTGCCAGGAACACCTTGTTCTCCGGCGTGAGGTCGAGGGCCTTTAAAGGAGCGCAGCCCGTGGGGACGCCATTCTTCAGCGGCAGGTAGGAACCGCCGGCGGCGCGGACATAGAGGTCGGCGCCGCGATCCTTGTCGAAGAAGACAACATGCGGATCATGTTTTTCCAGCTGCGACAGCATGAAATTCACGATCACGGTCTTGCCGGCTCCCGATGGACCGCACATGAAGGTGTTGCCGAGATCGCCATAGTGGAGATTGAAGTAGTAGGGCGAGCCGGAAGCCGTCTTGAGCAGAGCGACCGCGGGTCCCCATTCATTGCCGTCCTTCTGTCCGATGGGATAGGAGTGGAATGGTGATAGTGCTGCAAAATTCTTCGAAGTGATTGCGCCCGATCGCGCCCGATACCGAAAATTGCCCGGCAGTTGCGCCCACCAGGCCGCCTCCAAGCCAAGATCCTCTCGTGCCACGACGGCGCCACCATTGGTCAGGCTGGCGCGCGCCTTTGCGAGATTGTCGGTCAGTTCCTTCAACGTGCTCGCAAAGACAGACAGCGTCAGGTGATGCTCGCCGATCACGAACCGGTTCGACTCTAGATCGTCCATTGCATCGTCAAGTTCGTCGATCTGCGAAGCCGCCTTGTCGCCGCTGCTCACCAACTGGTTCTGCTTTCGCCCCATGATGACACGAGCATCCGCCTTCGACACAAAGCACAAGGACTGCGAGAGAATGAGTTCGAACGGACTGGTCAGGACACCGTCCAGCATGCCGGTCCTGGTGCGGGCCGGATATTCCTTGAAGCTCAGCATGCCTGCAAAGCGGCTCTCCGCCTCATGCCGAATCTCGATCGTCTCGCGACCGATGATGACGCGATCCGAGTAGATGGCTGAGGCGATGCGGCCTTCGGTGAGCGGCACTCGCTCGCGCCTTCCGCCGACAATCTGGTGCAGCACTTCGCTCGGTTCGGAGAAGTGTATGCCGTCCTGCTCGTAGAGAGAAAGCACGCGTGGTTCGAAACGCTTCAAGCCCGTCATTACATCGACGACCTTGTCCTGAAGCTGTTTCAGGGCTTCTTCATCGACTTCCATATCAAGGCGTTTTGCCCGTCGAAGGCGTGACAACAGCTTTGCCGCCCTGTCGGCCGGATCGCGAGCCGGTGACCAGAGCACGGTCAGATAGAGATCGTTGCGGAAAAGGTCTTCGCGCACCATGCGCTCGCGGTATTTCTCGTTGAGCGCGGCTGAGAATGGTGATGCAAATGTTCCATCCGGATAGTCGCTGTCTCGACGCCGGACGAGGTGAGTCCAAATCGCAAGCCGCTCATCGGCGATATTCCGATAGAGCGTGTTGAGGTCGCGGTGGAGGGCGTTGAGGTCCAGCACATCAGCGGTTTCGAACGACACGCCTTCGAGCGCGACCGTGACCATCAGGGCGCGGGCGTCGAGCGCGATCGTCGACTCGTCGATATGGCGCACGTATGGAATAAAGGCCTCGGGTAGAAGCTCGCGGGATCTGAGGGTGGCGATACTAGGCAAATCCAATATCCCTTTCGTCAAACCGGCGGGCCAATCTCAGAGGCGAGAGTGTTGCTCCGCCCCAATAAGCACTGTTGCGCGAACGGCCGCGTGTCTCGACCCAGGCCAGCAGGATGCGGAACATGTTGTGATCGTGCTTCACGAGCGCGCGGAAGATGAGATGGAACACGACGCCGACCAGCGCATAGGCGATCGATCCGGCAACGATATAGTGGATCGTCGTGAGCATGATGTTGAAGCCCATCGCCTCCATCGTCACGCCAGCGATCATTGCCGGACGCGTGCACGCGATGAAAAGCGTATCTTCTTCGAGAACCGCCCGCTCGCCCACCATCGTCAGCTTCCGACGATGGTGTTGACGAGTTCGGTGGCGCCGAAGATCCCGCCGATGCCGATGATCCAGAAGCCTGCCCGCCTCAGGTCCATATAGCCGAACATCCAGGCAATGCAGATCACAATCGCCGCGATGATCGCCAGAAGCTTGGCGATGTTTCCGGTGAGCATGTCAACGATGTTTTGCAGGACGGATTCGATGCCGGCGGACTGCGCGAAGGCTGGCTCGACCATCGTCACCACAATGGCGGCGGCCATCACGGACGTAGCGACAACGGGTCTGATCCGGGAATTGACTGTCATTTACTCTGCTCCGATTGGTTGCTCTGAAACACGATGACGGGTGATCGGCGCCGGATCTTGAAGACGTCCCATGCTGGCGCCGCGGAGTTCGCGGCTGTTTCTTCCGGGGAGTTTTCCGCCACAACATCGGCAACGGCGTCTGCACTGGGAATTTCGTTTGGGACGTCGTCATCCCTCCCCTGCCCCGTGTCGCCAATTGTCATTCGTGCCATGGTCGGCCCGAGCCGTTTGATTTCGCGCCGGACCTGATCGTCATAACTGACCATGGCCCCAATGGAGGGATCGTCACGACCGTAATAGGATTGCAGCATGATCTGCTCCGCCCTGGCGGGGTCGGCCCCCTCCTTCTCGGCAAGCCGATGGTAGCCATCGAGCAACGTCGCTGTGGCCTGCAAATTGAGGCAAGGATCGAAGGCGTCAGATATCGACAGGTTCAATCTCTGCAGTTCTTCCAGGCCGATTCCGCCGAGACCCATCTGGATATCATGACGTTTTGCCACCAAGGATGTGGCGACTTCGATTGCCTCGGCCTGGTCGGCTGGCTGCCACTCAAGCGGCGCGCCGTTGTTGATCCGGATATTGAACTGCGCGAACCGGCTTTCGAGGCTAACGACGCCCGCAAGGGTCTCCGATGCAACGAAGGGGGCACAGGTCTGCGCAAGATCTAGGAATGTAACGGGCATGGTCAGAACCAGACCCTCTGCTTACCAATCCCGTCGATCGTCACATCGATGTATCGGGGTTTCTCGTGCATCAAGGGACGGGCGACGGTATAGGCCATGCACTGATAGCGACCATCTTCCTTCTTCCAGCGTGGCGATATAGCTGAGCGATCGTTTGAACCGCCGCCGTCTCGATCTCGCTGGCAGAAGCTATTGTTCACGGCCTGCGGTGACGTCGAAACGCACGTCGCCTCACTGGCCCGCGGGCCATGGCCAGCAGACAGACGGTAGCCGGGATTGCAGTAGTATGGTTCGTAGCGTGGTCGGGAGCTTTGAAAGCCGACACCCGTGCAGGTCGGAAAAGAATGCCCTTTTGCGAGCCTACTCAAGAGCTTCTCGCTAGGTGGCCTGCATTCGCCATATTGCGTCGGGCCGCTTGGATTGGATAAGCACAGTATAACCTGGCAATCCCATTCGTCGGCACGAGCGCTTCGCTCTGATATAGTGTAGAGTGAGGCGAACTCTAACGCTGCTACGATCGTCTGAAAGAAAAGGCCCCGCATGCCCCCTACCCTCCGGTTCGTTGAATGTCAGCTGCGACTGAGAAGCGACTCTCCTCAATCCTCATACTGCACAAATAATAGATAGTTAAATCGATGGCAAGCAATTTGAGCGACCGATGGCAAAGCCAAGCTTTATCTGTCTTCGCAGTGCGTGAAATCCTTGAAAAGCCGATCGAGGGTGAATCGGCGCAGTCCCGTATCAAACAGATCGGGATGATGAACATCCTGTACATGATGCATCAGGCCCACGAGAAGCTAACACTCTCAAATATAATAGAAATGACCGGAATGACGCGCGGCGGTGTTGTTGAAACAATGGACTTTTTGGTCGAGCGAGGCATCCTGCTGGAGACGATGGGTAAGAACTCGATGGGCCGCGGGACGGCGCGACAGTTCCAGTTCGCACCAGGCGTGTTCGAGAACCTGCGTATTGTTGTCGGAGATGGAAAGCGCTGATTTTAGCCAGCAGACAATATGCACCTAGTCTGCCCGGATCACATCCGCACGCTGACATGATCCGGGACCGGCAATGAAGAATATCGGCATCAGCACCGCCACGGCTGCAAGCCGGGATGCCGGGAATTCTCGGCACGCCAGGAGCCGGTCAAAAGGGTAGCTGCAGGCACCTCAGCATAGCGAGCCGAAGGGAGAGGCGGGACCGGTCTAGGACAATTGCTGTCGCGCTACCCTGCTACCGTTTCAACCAACTCGGGGAGCAAGTCATGAAACAGTTCGTCGGACTGGACGCGTCGCAGGACAACACGCATGTCTGCGTTATCGGCGGCGATGGCAAGATTGTTTGGCAGGGTACCGCCCTTCAACGCCGGAAGGGATCTCAAGCGCCGTCGAAGCCAATGCGCCAAATGCGAACCGCATTGGACTCGAGAACGGGCCGTTGCCGACTTCGCATTGGCATTTGCATTGACATTGACATTGACGCGTACTGAAAGCCGGAGGAATTGCTCGTCAACTGTCGCTACTCCCGCCATTCAAAGGCGGCACTGAACATGCAGATGAGCAAAGCCGACAAGAGTGACGCTCACGGCCTGGCACAGATTATAAAGGCTGGCTGGTATCGCCACGTCGGAGTTAAAAGCCTCGACAGTCATACAATCCGGTTCATGTTTTGCGCTCGCGCTCAACTCATTGCCAAGCGGGTTGAAGTCGGGAACCGGTTCAGAGGCATGCTGACGACTTTCGGCATTGTTCTCCGGTGGCACGAATGCGCTGTATCTGCAAAGCGCATCCAATCAGAACAATATCCGATCACGCGTTAACTCTTTCGCAGACATATACTTGACGTTGCACAATCGCGACGGATATTAGAACTCATAAAGTCTATTTCACCTGATTGGACAACCTCCTGACATGCAAGAGGGTGGTTTGAAGAAAACGGGACGTTCGTCGCAATATCAACTCGCATTCTCCGAATTTTTCAAAGAATGAAGAGCTGCAAGTGGGCTGAAATCTCGGCCGCGTAAGAAAAAGCTGCACCGACCAAAATTGGGTCTGTTTCAGTCTGATATGCGATCCCGGTTGACTATTGGTTAATTATTTCGTTCTGCTGCTACGCAGCGTTGCGACACAGCAGTGGTTATCGTTTCTAGAAACCGGATTTGTGGAATGAAGATAGTGAGAACATTTATTGCAGCGCTGCTAGCGCCGCTCCTGTTTACAGGAACAGGCGCAGCGGCCACAGAGCTAGAGCTGGACGGCGGCTGGTCAGGGTTTTCTTTCGGTGCCGCCGGCTCGGCATGGTCTGAAACCTTTACCTTCGTCACAAGCAGCGTCGCCTTTTTGAGGATTACTGACGCATACCTGGCCGGGGATCGCTTCCTCGTAAAGGTCAACGGCTCACAGTCGTTTTCTGCGCTGACCTCTATCCCAGGTACCTCACCAGACAGCATGCGGATGGAATATGAGACTGCCGCCACCAGCGCGATCTGGAGCAATCTCACTCTCATTCTCGACCCGGGCACCTACACGATTTCAGGCTCCCTCTTCGGCTCACCGAATGGCTTTGGCTGGGGAGCAATCCAGCTCTCTTCGACGCCGACTGCGGTGCCAGTTCCGGGACCAGAGGCAGGCGCTGGCCTGGGCGCCCTTGCGATGGGCGGCCTCGCCTTCTGGATGCAACGCCGGCGGCAGTCGGGCAGCCTGAGCTCCTAACCCGGGCAAAGGTGTCTCTGCGGAACTGAAAAGGGCCGAACAGGCCCTTTTCAGTTCCCAAATCAAACAATGTCGCCCTTTACCACCAAGGCAGTTCTCGCAAAAGCCGATCCGGCCAAGTCATGGTAATTGATTTAGACTGGCCCCCTGCTTGCGTAGCCTGGGTCGCCCGTTTCTATATGGCACAATTATACAACAAAGACGCCGAACAATTCCCAGAACAGAGAACAAAAAACAAATTGTTCTAGACTTTCTTCGCAGTTGCGAGATATTAACATTTTGGTAAACATATTTCCTAACAAGGGATGGACGCCATGAAATTGAAATATCTCGCTTTGGCGGTGGCAATAACATTCTCCGCACCTGCAATGGCAGCTGTGCCTGTTTCCACACAGCCCACTTCTGTATTCACGACGTATTCCGGCGCTGAAACCTTGTTCTCTAGCTGGAAAACAGCATGGACGACTGCTTTCAACACCATCGGCACGCAAGGGACCGACTGGACTTTCTCCGAGGTACAAATCCCGTCCCTCGCATTCCTCCTCGGTCAGTTCTCCACAACCCCGTCAGCTTCAACTAATTTTGGCGCAAACTTCTCGTTCATCAACGGAACAGCAGTCTATTCGCTGCCGGCCGTCGCCGTTCCCGGTCCGGAAGCCGGCGCTGGTCTTGGCGCTCTTGCCATGGGCGGCATGGCGTTCTGGATAGCACGTCGGCGCAAGGAAAGTACCGCTCCGTAAATCCCATTCGGATCTCTGAACACGGAAGGCCCCCTCAAAAGGGGCTTTCTGGCTGGTGTAACGTGAAGCAAGAAGCGACACCAAGCGTTCGGTTCATCGATTGAACCGGCATGAGCTACCCCTACTGGTATGCGTTGCAATGCACGGTTAATCTGGATGACGACTATTTGTCAGCCAATGGCCCAACAAAACTCAGCAGCAAATCTCATTAGCTCTGCGCCGAAATCACGACGTGGAACTCTGGGCGTCCACGACAGCGTGGACGAACTGCTAACAAGATCAGATCACACGGCCAGCGATATATCCGCCTTCTGTGCGGCGTGATGACGCTGAAGAACTCTCTAGGCCTCCAGAGACAAGCGCCACTTTCGGCAGAAATCTCTCCTTGGCGACGACAAGGGCAACGACGATAATCATCGCAGGCCAAACAATACCTGAGATCAAACCTAGCACTCTGGCAATATGCCAGCCTTGCCGCTTTGCCCGACCCTCACAATACGAAGCACATGAGAAAGAAACAGCGATCAGAAGATAGATACTCCACGCAATTATTATCATGGACAACTCCGAGAGCGCTTCAATAACTAAAAATTTAACCTCTTTTTAATGATTGTGCAAGTGCGAGAAGCGAAAGCCTGCACTCTGGCACCGGTCTCGACAAATCTAGCCCCCATCCTCTCAGAGCGAGACCGAAACCCCATTTTTTAGTCTGCGAGAGGGACACATAGAGATCCGGGGACGTCTGTCATTGCAACAAGACATGCGTCCCTGCACAACAGATGCGGCGAGCGACGTTGCTGGCGAGATCGCAACATCAAAGAAAAGCCGCCGGCTTGGACGCGGCCGGCGACGTTTGAACGTGTGGTACCCAATGCCCAGATCGGGTTTCATGCTGAGCGCTAGGCTGCAAGCCGTGCTGCATTCAACGGAATCTCGACATCGATCTCGAGGATGGAGACGTCGTCATCGCGGTCCATTTTGATCCGCACCTTGTCGCGATCAAACTCTACGTGCTTGGCGATCACGGCCAGGATCTCCTCGCGCAGGATTGCGACCAGATCGGATTCGAGTGACGCGCGCTCATGCGCCAGCAAGACCTGCAGCCGCTCGCGCGCCATCGGCGCAGACCGTTGTTGTTTACGAAACAGCGAAAAAATGCTCATGCGGCCCTCCGCGCGAAGATCTTGTCGAGAAGGCTACGTTTCTCGCCCGGGATAGTGATTGGAATGCTTTCGCCGGCAAGACGACGAGCCGCATCAAAATAGGCTTGCGCTGGAATGCTACGCGCATCAGCCAGTGTGACCGGTGCACCAATATTGGATGCACGCAGCACGTCCATGCTTTCCGGAATGATGCCAAGCAACGGGATCGACAGGATCTCGAGTACGTCATCGACCTTCAGCATGTCACCCCGCTGGGCGCGATTGGCATCGTAGCGGGTCAGGAGAAGATGTTTCTCGATGCGCTCGCCGCGCTCCGCCTTCAGGGTCTTGGAATCCAGCAGACCGATGATGCGGTCGGAATCGCGCACGGAAGAGACTTCCGGATTGGTCACGACCACTGCCATGTCGGCGTGGCGCATCGCAAGCGTCGCACCGCGCTCGATCCCGGCGGGGCTGTCGCAGATGATCCAGTCGAAATACTTCTTCAGTTCGGTAATGACCCGCTCGACGCCTTCGGCAGTCAGGTTGTCTTTGTCGCGGGTCTGGGAAGCCGGTAGCAGGAACAGTGTCTCGAGGCGCTTGTCGCGGATCAGCGCCTGCGGCAGCTTCGCATCGCCCTGGATCACGTTGACCAGATCATAGACGACCCGGCGTTCGGCACCCATGACGAGATCGAGATTGCGCAAGCCGACGTCGAAATCGACGACAACGACCTTCTCGTTTCTTTGCGCAAGAGCCGCTCCCAGTGCGGCAGTCGACGTGGTTTTACCCACCCCACCCTTGCCTGACGTTACAACAACAACCTTGCCCATATATCTCTCCTCTATAGCCCCGCTCGAATTCATCATCACATCATCTTCTCAACTTGGATCGCATCGCCCTCAAGCCACAGCTGGACCGGCTTGCCACGCAGGTCCGGGTCCATGTCTTCGGTCATCGCGTAGACACCGTCGATCGCGATCAGTTCGGATTCGAATTTACGGCAAAAGATCCGCGCCTCGCCGTTGCCAAGGCATCCGGCCAGGGCCCGACCGCGCAAGGCGCCGTAGATATGCACGGAGCCACCGGCGATCACCTCGGCACCGGACGCGACAGATCCGAGTACGGTGATGTCACCCTGTGCAAATACGATCGACTGGCCGGATCGCACCGGTTCACGCACCATCAGCGATGGCGCCGAAACATATTGCTCTACAACGGCCACAGGTTCGGCCGCCGGCTGCACCGCAGGCTTCGACCCTTCGCCCGGTATCTCCGTCTGCGGCACCTCGTAGTCGGCTGCAGCCCGCCCACCTTTCAGCGCCGGCGGCATGCCGGGCTCGATCAGGGAAGCACGTCCGCCCTCGATGCCCATGATGCTGACATTGCGCGCCGAAAGTTCGGCGATCAGCCCCTTCAACTGGGAGCGGTCTATCTCGATGTCGGACACATCCAGGACAACCGGTCGTCCGAGGAAGAAACCTGCGGAGCGCGCTGCCAGGTCGTCCAGGCGGATCAACCAGTCGTCAAGTGGCAGATCCGGCGCCAGAACGACTGCCAGGAAGGACCGGCCTTTGATGCGGATGGAACGGGAATCGCTTAGCACTTTGGTCATCTACGTAAACAAATCGTTTACGATGACTAGCGCGGATATGGTTAACAAATGGTTAACAATCACCCCTCGCCCGGAGGGAAATTAACCGAAATACCGATGGCGATCCGCGCACTGCCAGCTCTGTTTTGCCAGCAAGCGGAAGTAGCGCCTGCAGATGCTTATTGTCCCCGGATCTTGTGATCGGGGACTGCGACAAGCGGAAGAACTTCGCCACTCGGTTGACCATTTGGGATGCCTGAACGGACAGTCGGCCCGGTGGACACTGCCCGACGCTTCAGGTGATCTGCGAGGCGCAAAGCCAGTGACACAATCATTAGGGTCGGATTGGCATGGCCGGCCGTTGGAAACACCGAACTTCCGGCAATAAACAGCCCATCCACGCCATGGACCATGCTGTCGGCATCAACGACGCTTGTCGCCGGATCATCCCCCATCCGGGTTGTGCCGGACGGATGTGCCATATCCATGAATGCACCCGCCTGATCGTCATCGGCCAGGATCCAGTCTGCCAGACGTGGCTCCGGCAGAGCCGCCGTCTTGAATTCTGACAGCATCAGTCGTGCCAGTCGCTTGACGCTCTGCCGTTCCAGCGAACCGATACGCCAGTCCACCTGGGCCATGGGAATTCCAAGACGGTCGGTGGACAACGAAAGCGTGACCCGACTTTCGGGGTTAGGCGGCTGCTCGACCATGACATCAAAGCGCAGTTCGTCAGACTTGCGCGGCAGGCCCCGTTGCAGGACCTGCCGTTCGTAGAGGCCGCGCGCCAGCATTGCCGGCGAGCGCAGAACTGTCAGCAGATCACGCCCCGGCCTCCTTGGTCCACGCGCCATGCGCTTCAGGGCAGCCCAGGGATCATCGGATGACAAGGTCTGGACGGGATAGGCGGCGCAATTGAGCAGTCCTTCCCGCGCCTGAATGTCCGCACTCAGCGCCAGCCCATGCAGGTAGAAATGGGTATTGCCCTTGTGGGTCAAACCGAAAAAGCCAAACTGTTTTGCGACGGGTTCCAGAGTGTTACTGGGGAAACGAGCAATCACCGTGCGGGGATGATCGGCAAGATATCGCCCCACGACATCCCTGCCGTTTCCGATGCCATGCGGCAGCACGGCATTCGACGCCAGAAGCAGCCTCGCATTTTCAACGCCGCCAGAACAAAGAACAACGTTGCGCGCCTGGACCAGAACCCGGTGGTCGGTCAGGCTGCGAACCTCAAGCGAGGTCACGGCACGTCCCGACGGTTCGACATTGATGCGTGTCACCGTTGCATGGGTCAGGATCTCGATATTCGGCGCATTGAGGCTGCGGGCAATCTCAATGAACCGAAATGGCTCACGCTTGACCGCACTCTGGTGGCTAAACTGCCAGAAGAAGGACCGCAGTTTTGTCTGATCAAATTGCAGATCTTGGGGTGGCGAACGAAGATGGTCGCGCAACCGGGCATCGTAGAGATTGGGACCAAGGTTGAGCAGATCGCCGGCACGGTCGAAAAATGGCTCGAGGCTGTCGCGCGTGACCGGCCAGCCGGAACCAGGGAGCCACGAGCGCCGCTCGAAATCGATCTTGTCGAAGGCCGCGCATTTGCCAACCCAGGTATGGCTACTGCCGCCGACACAACGATTGCGCAATTCGAAGGCTGGAATGTCGTTCAGCCAGGCAAGGCTGCCATCATATCCGCGCCCAGGCGAAACGACACCGTCTCTCGGGCGGGGCTCGCCGATATTCTCGACGCGATTGAGACTTTGGGCCTCCTGTTCAAAGTCAAACCCGCCACTTTCAACAATCAGCACCCGGATCTTCGAATGAGCCAGTTCCCGCGCGATCGCAAGGCCCGCCGGCCCCGCGCCGATGATGGCGACATCGGCATGAAACAGGGTATCCTTTGCAGCAGTTCGCAGATCACGCACGCCCATGCCATCGTCCTCGGCCATCGTCCTCGCAGCGGCGGTCATGCAGGCAGCTTGAGTGACCATTGAGTGCTAACAAAACGGCTGAGACGTTGAAATTGTCCAATATGCTTAGCCCAAACCGCCATTCTACCCATTCAGGTCAGGCTGCGAGACCAGGGCAGCCACAGGTCTAAGCCGGATATCCATTTTGAATTGCACTCCGACAAATCCTAGACTTCAAGACCAGACATGGATGGCGCGACATCGGCCAGGGGTTGGAGACACGGATGGCAAAGGTAGGCTTGCGCGAATGGTTGGCAATCGCTCCCGTCATCGCATCGGGACGGTTGTCGCGATATGGCGGAAGTGCCGGTAGCCCGCTCAACCGCTTCGAAAGCGATTTCTCCGCCGCCTTTGGCGTCCAGCACACATTGGTGGTCAGCAGCGGCACTGGCGCCCTGATTGCAGCCCTTGCCGCCGCCGGCATCGGCCCGGGGGATGAGGTTCTGGTTCCGGCCTATACGTGGATCGCCACGGCCGCGGCCCCCCTCGCCGTCGGCGCCGTGCCGGTGCTTGTCGAAATCGACCAGAGCCTGACGATCGATCCGGCAGACATCCTGCGCAAGATCACGCCCAATACACGCGCGATCATTCCGGTGCACATGGCCAATGTTGTCTGCGACATGGACGCCATCATGCAGATCGCCAAAGATCACAATCTGCTGGTCATCGAAGATGCCTGCCAGGCAGTCGGGCTGACTTACAAAGGCCGAAAAGTCGGCACGATCGGTGACGCTGGCGCATACAGTTTCAACCAGTTCAAGAATATCAATGTCGGCGAAGGCGGCGCCATCGTTACCAATGACGACCAGCTGTTTGCCCGCGCGCGCATGTACCACGACATCGGCGCAGTCTTTCGCGGACATCTCGACAATGCCAATGCACCGCTGATCCCTGGCGTCAACCTGAAGGCCAGCCAGATCCAGGGGGCCATGCTCAATGTCCAGCTCAAGAAGCTCGAACCCATGCTACGCCGCATGCGGCGACGCTATGAGGCGATGGCAGAGATCCTGACCAGCCGCGGAGGCCTGCACCTCATTCCCCAGCACGAGGCTGCAAACGCAGCAGGACTGCATGTGGTGTTCGACACTGAAGAAGAGGCGCGCGATTTTGCCGCCCGCAACAAGCGCGGCGTGCACCGGATCTATGATTCAAGCCGTCATGTCTACACATTCTGGCAACCGATCCTGGAGCAGCGGACCGTACACCCGAAACTCAACCCTTATGCCTGGGCCGCACGTCCGATGGACTATTCGCCGAAAGCCTGCCCGCGCTCGCTCGACATTCTGAAGCGGACATGTCGCATCACGGTTGGAGAAAACTATCCATTGGTCTTCATGCGATACATGGCGCAACGCATGGTCAAGGACCGGAACATGTCTCTCGCTCCCTATACGACCAACCCGGGACTGACCTGAATCATGCCTGTCGTCCAGCCGCTGGCCGACATTCGCCAGGTCGATATCTGGAACTGGTCCCTCGAAGTTCCGGCCAGCGATGATGCAGTGTCTGTCCCATGCCTTTCGCAGGATGAACTGGAGCGGGCGCAGCGATTTGTAAAACCGCGCGATGCCCGGCGCTACATGGCAGGTCGAGCCGGGCTCAGATCCATCTTGGGCAACTATATCGGCATCGCGCCGAAAGATGTGCGCTTTTCCTACACCGAGTTCGGCAAACCGCACCTCGACACGATGGGGGAATGCCCGCTCGAATTCAATCTCAGCCATAGCGCCGATCAAGCCCTGCTTGCGGTATCCAGGCATTTCGCCCTCGGGGTCGATGTCGAAGAAATCAAACCAATCGCGGAAGATGTGGCAGGCCATTTCTTCTCGGCCGCGGAATGCACCGAACTGAGGGCCTACCCTGCCCTTGAACACATGCCGGCCTTCTACCGCTGCTGGACCCGCAAGGAGGCCTTCGTCAAGGCGCATGGCGCAGGCCTGTCTCTTGCGCTGGACTGTTTTGATGTTTCGCTTTCAGCAAGGCCGCAGCAGATCCTTCGCCGACTGGATCCGGCAGTCGGAGCGGCGCAGGACTGGATGATCATGAACATCGACGTGGCCGAAGGCTTTTGTGCCGCCGTTGCAATCTTGACCTTCGGACAGCGTGTTCACTTGCGCTATTGCGGTGACTGGCGCGAGCGCCCGCGCATCGCATCGATCACATAGCGCTCGCCGGCCGCATCCAGATGGTGGCAGGCAACGAGCCCGGGGCTGAAGTCGGGCGTGATGGTTCGCACACAGCGCTCCTGGAAGCTATCAAGATCCAGCTTCTCGATTTCCATGATGTTCAGGCCATAGCCATACACGCCGAACTCATTGCGCTGCGACGGCCGGTAAAGCTTGCCGTCCTGCACAAAGGGCCGTCCGCCATTGCGCGCAGTGGTGCTGTCGATGACGACGGGGTTGTTCCTGTGCGCCACGACGGTCTTCAAGTCGGGTCCATCCACTTCGAAGACATGCAGCTCGCTGCAATGGTCCTCATAGGCGTGGAAATCAGACAGGTTTGTCAGCAGCCACCACCTGCCATTGAACAGGGTCAGGGTGCTATCGGCCGAAGACAGGCCCTCAAGGGCGGTGGAATGCAGTTCCCAGCGCAGCGGAAACTCAACGCAGCGCCAGATTTCCAGACGCCGCGCCTGGTTCGTCTCCGGCATCATGAACAGCTGGCCGTCATGGCGGAAGATAAACGGATAGGACAGGTGATGTTCGCGGTTCAGTGCAATGCCCAACCGTTCGAGCCTGTTGCCGACGAGCCGGCTGACCGCAATATGCGCCTTACCGTCGCCCGGCGCATAGGCTTCGTAAAACAGGTAGATCTCCCGTTCATGCTCGAGCATGAAAGGATCCGCCCGAATCTCATCCTTGTCCGGCGGGATCTGCACCGCTTTGTTTGGATCAAAATCGCGCGGGCTCCCCCGCCCGACATAAAGCGCCCAGATAGCTACGCCGCCGCCGAACTTTGCCTGCACCGCCTTGCTGCTGCGCGCCATAAGTTCCGATGCTAGACCCCCTCCATAGCGCAAGAGCTGTGAAGTCGATGGAGGATCCGAGCGGACCTTGTGGGAGGGCCGGTCAACAGAAGCCTCGACGCGACCAGTATTGGCAACGCGCCTAAGCTCCCTCATGACGAGGGTCACGGCCCGTTCCTTGATGAAATCCGCGTTGCGGATCGCGCTGAACTTGGTGTTAAACGCTGCGGCAATGAGATTGGCATCCCGCACCGGATCGCCGCGGCGGATATCGATCCGCATCTCGGTTGCCGGCCTGTTCTCGATGACGCCAGCATAACCAGACCAGTCGGTTCCCTCGAAGGTCGTAGCGGCAAAGGAAAACCGCCACTCTCCAAAACGAAGTCCGGCAACGATACGGTCTGGCAATGCTTCGGAAACGAGGTTGAGAACCAGATCGAGCTTCACGCCGGACATGTCCCGACCCTCTGCCCAGGAAACCTCTTGAAAGGGCAGCGTTGCCAAATCGAAATGCTGCGGTTGATAGACCGGCTGACGCGCCAAGGTGGTCCGCTCGAGCGCTACCGCAAGCCGCAGAAGTCTTGACGGCCTGATGTCGCTGGCCGATGGAGGGCAAACCAGAACCGAGGCCAGGGAAAATCGGCTGTCGGCCAGGATCCGATCGATAATCCGCAATTGCCAGTTCTCGAAGCCCTGTCGCCGATCGATCAATATCCCGATCCGCAGAGGGATGCCATCGGCTCGCAAATCCATGTCTGCGGACTTGGTCAGGCTGTCCATGTCAGACCCGCTCCAGCAGAAGCGCGTCCTCGATCGACACCGCAAGCGTGTGCATGCCATCGACCGTCAGCGAATCTTCATGCCAACCATCAAGGTCGATCACGCGCGTATTGGCAGGCGCCGCCTGCCCCCATCCGAACAGCAGTTTTTTGGCACGAGGATGATTGGCCTGACTGCGGAACAACAACAGCTCGCCACTGGGGCGGGCACGATAGGCCCGTGCCGCGCGAACCAGGAAATCGGTCACCCGCGTGTTTGCGCTTTCCTCTGCCGTCGGCTGGGCCGCACCCATGCCGAGTTTCTCCATCAGCCAGAGCGTCGCATTGAACTCTTTCAGGAAAACAACCGGCTTCATGCGGCCCGTCAGCAGCTTGTGGACGAAATAGCCGACACGCTTGTAGCGTCGCTCCATGTTCCACAGGCGCTGGCGCAGCTTCGGCTGCGCGCGGAAATAGCCCGGCGCCCAGGCATCGATCATGGCGGTAAAGGCAACATCGACGCCGGTGCTGCGCAATTGCCGAGCAACTTCGACCGCCAGGACACCGTTGACGCACAGACCGACGATTGCAACCGGACCGCGATGCTTGTCGATCTTCATGGCTTCGATTGCCCTTGCGGCAATCTCTTCAAGGGATGCGTCCAATGCCGTTTCCTCGTCCGATGCACCGAACATGTTGACGTTATGAACCGAGATCGCATCGTCCAGCGCATTGGCCAGCCGATAATAGAGAAACGGATGGTTCAAGGTGTAGACGGTGCTTTGACCGGTACCGGCCTTGTAGGTATTGACCTCCCAGGAAATGCCGGATGGAGGTTTCGGTGAGGCTGTCTCGACCGCAATATGGCCGAACAGCGATTGCGTGAAGCCCTTCAGCGTCGGCTCCTTGAACAGCAGAGCAAGCTCCGGCTTGATCCCGAACGTATCCCTGACCGTCGATAGCATGCGCAAGGCCAGCAGCGAGTGTCCGCCCAGTGCGAAGAAATTGCCATCCGCTTCGACTTTGCCGACATCCAACACATCGGCCCAGATTTCGCCCATTCGCAAGAGGCGATCGGCCGGAGACAGGGTCGCCGGATTCCCCGGTGCAAATGTCGCAGCGCTATCTGGCGTCGGCTGTTGGACACGACGACCCAGGTGCACAACCGGAGCGTCGAGGCTGCGTTTTACAGGTTCGCTCGGCCGGCTGGCCTGAGCCCCGGATGAGAGCGGCGCCATAGGATTGTTCAAAGCCTGTTCATAGACATCCTGCCACAGCTGCAGCAGGCGCTCTATGGTGCTCTTTTCAAACAGATCCGTGTTGTATTCGATCGACATGCGCCAGCCCGATGGCCGCCCGACCATGCCGAAACTGATGTCGTAAATGACCCCAGGTGACTGCGACGGCGCGCTAATCAGCTCGAAATCGCCATAATGGCGATCTTCCAGAAAAGCCTTGGACAGATTGAAATTCACCGAGATCAGAGGATTGCGGGACGGGTCGCGGACAGGATTGACGAATTCGACCAGTTTGTTGAACGGCATACGCTGATGATTGACGGCTGCCGTTACCGTTTCTGTCGCGGTGCGAAGGTGATCCTCGAATGTCGATTGGGACTGTACCGGCAGGCGCAGGACCATGTTGTTGATGAAGACCCCGATCATCGGCTCAAGATCGGACTGTTCGCGACCGGCAATCTGGGTGCCGAACAGAATATCCTCGGCGCCGGTGAACCGATGAAGGGCTGCACTGACCACGGCAACCCCATAGGCATAGAGCGATACCTTGTGATCCCGCGCCGCCTTCTCGATGCGCTCGCCAAATTCCCCGGTCTTCACCGCCGACATGATGTTGCCGTTCGTGCTCTTGACCTGCGATCGCGGGTGATCGCTGGCCAATTCAAAGTAAGGCGCTCCGGCCAGCTTCTCTTTCCAGAAGGTCTTTTCAGCCTCGAAGCCATAACTCGACAGATATTCCTGCTGCCACATGGCGAAATCGCCATATTGCAACGGCAGTTCCGGCAGGTCTGGCGTTCTACCGGCTTCGATCGCGGACGCGATCTCACCAAGTTCGCGTCCGAGCACCCGGATGGACCAACCATCGAAACAGGTTTGGTGGGCGGTGATCAGGATGAAGGCACGATTGTTCTCGACCATCAACAGGGCGACACGAAAGAGCCCGCCCTTGCCGAGGTCAAACGGGGCAGACGCCGTCTCTTCGCCGATCGACAGGATACGCTGCTCGCGTTGATCGGCCGGCATGTTGCGCAGGTCGATCACCGACATCTTGAAGTCAACCGCATCGAGCACCTGCTGATACGGGCTGCCGCGCCGTTCGATGAACCGGGTGCGCAGGATTTCGTGACGCTGAATGATCTTGCGAAAAGCTGCCTCGATGGTCGCGGTCTTGAAGGCGCCACGAATTTCCCATCGGACGGCGACGTTGAGAGCGGGATTTCCGGGCTGAAGCTGATCCAGAACCCAGCATCTCAGCTGGGTCTGGGTGCAGGGAAACTCGCCGATGACCTTGGCGTCTGCCCCCGTGAAGCCGGCGGTGTTTTCAATCTGGTTCATGACAGGCTCTCCATCCGGCGACGGGCACCATTGCGGAAATCCGAAAGGGACGGCATCTGGTAGACGATACCGACGGACGGCGTTTCTTCCTGCTGCTCGGCATAGGCTGCCAGCTCGGCGATGGAGGGATGGCGAAGGAGATGTTTTGCCTCCAGCGGCAGTCCGGCATCCAGCATGCGCGCGGCGATGCGGAAAATCGTCAGCGAGTCCGCACCAAGCTGGTACAGATTGTCCTCGACCCCGATGGTCTCGACATCGAGCACGCCCTTCCAGATCCCCCAGAGCTTTTCTTCCATGGCAGTGCGCGGCTTGATCTTGACGACCGATTGATCCACGTCACCGCGGCGGATATCGCGCGCTGTCAGCGTCTTGCGGTCAAGCTTGCCATTTGCCGTCTGTGGCAGATCGGTCTCCAAAGACCAAATGCTCGGCACCATATAGGCCGGCAATTGGGCCTTTACGCTGGACGCCAGCTGCAGACTGTCCGATGCCGGGGTGCCGGGTTCGGCAACGAAATAGCAGACCAGAACCAGATCGCCCTTGCCATTGCGCGCGCCGACCACAGCGCATTGGCGCATGCCGGGGACCTGCGAAATCACTGTTTCGATATCACCAAGCTCGATGCGGAAACCGCGCAGCTTGATCTGATTGTCGCGCCGTCCCAGGAGCTGCAGGGAGCCGTCAGCCAGCCGCTTGCCAAGGTCACCGGTCTTGTAGAGGCGCGCAGCACCTCCGGTCCCGATATCGGCTGCGACAAAGGCAGCATCGGTCAGGTCCGGCCGCTCGAAATAGCCCTGAGCCAGACCGTCGCCCCCGATGCACAGTTCGCCAGTGACACCAACCGGGGCAAGGTGGCCATCGGCACCCATGATATGCAGTTGGGTATTGGCAATCGGATGCCCAATCGTGATCGGTGTATCTTCATCGGCAATTTTGGCGACCGAAGACCAGATGGTGGTCTCAGTGGGACCATACATATTCCACAAATCGCCCTGCATGCCGGCCAGCGTACGGGCCAGCGCCTTCGGCAGCGCCTCGCCGCCGCAAAGCTTCTTCAGCGGCACGGAACCGTCCAGGCCCGCCTCGACAAGCATTTGCCATAGGGTCGGCGTCGCCTGCAGGACCGTTGCTCCGCTTTCCTTGACCAAGCGAACAAGGCCAAAGCCATCCTCCACCTGAGACCGGTCAGCAATCACGACTTGTCCGCCAGCAATCAGCGGCAGATAGAGCTCCAGCCCAGCGATGTCGAAGGAGATCGTTGTGACGGCAACCAGAACATCGTTGGCGGTGAAGCCTGGCTCGCGGGCCATCGACTGGAGGAAATTCGTCAGGGCACGATGGGAAATCGAAACGCCCTTTGGCGTACCCGTCGAACCCGAGGTGAAGATCACATAGGCTGTGGTCTCGGTATCGGAAGGAAGTTCTTCCAGTTCCGATCCAGACTGGGCCGCGATCGTGTCCGCGTCCCTGTCGAGACGGATCAGCGTAACGTTGTCGCCAACGAGATCCGCACCAAGCTCGCTGTCGCAGACCATGGCGATCGGATGTGCCGTGGCAAGCGTCTGGCGCAGGCGTGTCTCCGGATGGCCGGGATCCAGCGGAATATAAGCATGTCCCGCCTTCATGATGCCAATGAGTGCGACAAGCATGTCGAGCGAACGGTCGGCCAAAAGCGCGATGCGCTCCCCCTGCCCCGAAACGACGGAGCGCAGATGGCGGGCGAACTGGTTGGAGCGCTTTTCCAGGTCGTCATAGGTCATGACTTGGCTGCCATGACGGGCGGCCACCGCGAGGGGAGCCTTTTTCGCATTGTCGGAAAAGAGCGAGAAGGCGAACCGGTCCCGGTCATAGTCGGCCACAGTCCGATTGAGATCGTCCGCCAGCCATGTCGTCTCTTTTGACGACAGAAGCGGCAGCGACGCGACCGGGCGTTGCATGTCGTCAGCGAGTGCGGTGACGAGCGTGGTCAGATGACCGATCCAGCGATCGACGGTGGCGCGATCCAGGACATCGGCATTGTAGTCGACGTCGATCCGAATGCCGTCGGCCCCCTCGATCATGTTGAGGAACATGTCGAAGTTTGAGAACGCCTTCGGATTGGGCACGATGCTGGCATCGAGACCGGCAAACTCTGCGTTCGCCGCCACCCGCTCAAGATTGAACTGGATACCGGTCAGCGGCAGACGGCGCGGATCGCGCTTGACGCCGAGTGTCTTGACCAGTGTCCCGTAGGTGTAATCCTGGTGCTCGAAGGCTTTCAGCACGAGCTGTTGCGTCGCCTTCAGGTGCTCCTCGAAGGAGACGGATGCATCGACCGTCTGGCGCAGCGGCAGGAGGTTGACGCAGTGGCCAACCAGAATCTTGTCTTCCAGCAGGCTCTGACCAGCCGATGGAACGGCGATCACCACGTCGGGCTCTCCCGACAAGCGGGCCAGCATCACCTGGAGCGCCGCCAGCATGGTCGAAAATAGCGTTGCACCGGCCCTGGCTCCGCGCTTCTTGATCAGCTTGCAGACGTCTGCAGATATCATCGCCGTGCAGGTACCACCGGCAAAACTCTTCTGGTCCGGATAGGGTCTGTCGAACGGCATGTCCGCAAGCTCGGGCAGAACATTGTACTGCTCCTGCCAGAAGCGTGCGGTCTCCCGGCTGACATCGTCCTTCGGGGCAAATTTCGTCGCATAATCGGCGAAGGAAAGAGCCGGTTCGAACTCGACCGTTTCACCGCGCAACGTTGCCGAATAGGCTGAGGACAGCTCGTTGATGATCACGTTCAGCGACCAGCCATCGCAGATGATGTGATGCGCGGTGAAGACAAAGACATGCCGGTTTTCGCCCAGGCGCACCAGATAGGCCCTGGCGAGCGGGCCCTGTACCAGATCGAACGGCGTGACCGCATCCCTTTCGATCAAGGCCTCCAGAAGGCCACTGGCGTCAACCTCCGTCGACAGGTCAATAAACTCGACCGGCAAAGCGAAATCCGGCGTGAAGCGGAACCGCTCGCCATTGCGATCGAAACGGATGTGCAGGGCGTCATGGCGATCGACCACGGTCTTCAGCGCCGCCTGGAAGGTTTGGCGATCGAAGGATCCGTCCAATGTCAGCGAAAGCGATTCATTGAACGAGCACGACGCCTCGTCACCCGCCTGGGCCGCCAGCCAGATTTCCGACTGGGCCTCGGTCAAGGCTGCACTTTCTGGCCTTTCGGTCTTTGCGGGTACCAGTGCTGCGATCGCCTTGGGCGGACCGGCAAGCTCGCTCTGTCCCTTTGGCGCAAAGATGCCGACGCATTGCAGGGCATCGATCGCATCGCGGAATGCGCGCGCGATCGTCTTGAAGTCTTCCTCTGTATGAGCCGTCGTCAGGAAGCATGGATAGCCGTCCTGGATGTGGATGCCGTTCATCCGGAGATACGGGTAGAACAGGCCGCCAAGCGGATCCTGGCTGCTGAAATCCGTGACGAACCAGCTCTTGTAGCCACGCAGGCTGGGAGCAATACCGCGCTTGACCAGCTCGGCATTGATTTCCTCGACAAGTGCTTCCGTACGGGGGGCGACGCGGCTGTAGAGCGCCGATCCCTCGCCCTTGATGTGATGGAGGACGGCCTTTGCCGCGGCCAGAACCACCGGATGGCGGACGAATGTACCGGCAAAGAAGGTGGGCACGACATTCGGGACGGTATCATCGCCATAGGTCCAGTGCCCGCCATCGAGCGCGTCCATGAACCGGCTGGTCCCGGTGAGCACGCCGATCGGCATTCCGCCGCCGACGACCTTGCCGAATGTGGCCATGTCGCCCTGGATGCCCCAGATCGCCTGCATGCCGCCCGGATCGACGCGAAAGCCGGTCACGACTTCATCGAACACTAGTGCGAATTCTGCATCGGTGGCGATCTTGCGAAGGCTTCGTACGAATTCCTGTGGCCGCAGTTCCGGATGCCGGCTCTGGATCGGCTCGATGATCACCGCGGCAAGATCCTGCGCATTGGCGCGGATCCAGTCGAGGCTTTCGTCGATACCATAGGGCAGCACGACCATATTGCCGACCGAGCCGGAGGGGATGCCAGCGGCGATCGGAAGTGCCACCGGCTCCTTCGTGCGGGCACGTCCCTTGACGAGAACCTCGTCGAACTGACCGTGATAGTCATTGGCGAAAACCACGATGCGGTCGCGACCCGTGACAGCGCGTGCAAGGCGCATCGCCGCCATCACGGCTTCCGAGCCCGTGTTGCAGAACGTCACGCGCTCATGTCCGGTCATTTCGCTGATCAGCGCGGCAACCTCGCCGGCAAGCGGTGTCTGCGGTCCAATAGCGAAACCGGCATCCATCTGGTCCTTCATCGCATCGACCACAAAGTCCGGCGCATGACCGAATGCCGTCTGGCCAAAGCCATTGACGAGATCGATATATTCATGGCCATCCACATCCCAGATGCGCGCCCCCTTGGAGCGATCAGAAACGACCGGGAAGATCATCTCTTTCCACTCCGCACGGAAGCCTGACGCCGTACGTGGGTCTGCGAGGCGCTTGCGATGCTCCTGGGTATAGGCTTTCGATCCTTTGTTCCTGTTGGAATAGGCGAGGATCAGATCGTTGAGGAACGCTTCCTTTGCGGGCGATAATTCAGTTTTCGCCTTGCTGCCCGACTGTTGGTAGCGCGTATAGCGCTCCCCACCGATTTCGGCGGCGCTGTCACTGACGGAAACAGTGCCAGTGGACAATGGGCTTGCAGCCGGCGCACGCGGCGTCTCCGCCACCGGCGTGGCTGTGGGGGCCGCCGCAGCAAGCAACGCTGGTGCGGCCGTCAACGGCAAAGCATGGCCGGAGCCCTGAAGAAGTTGCAACTGCTGGGCAAACAGCGTCTGGGCAAGGGCGAGCTGTGACTGCAGGACTGCTTCCAAGGTGCCATCAACTGACGCGCCGCGCGCGACCATGGGCAATGCCGCGGCGGGCTGCGCCAGCGGAGCTGCAACCGGTGCAGGCGCAACGGCAACCGGTGTCGTGGCCGCTGGAGACACGACCGGTAGTGCCATTTCGACCGGGGCTGTTTCAGGCGGCAGTGCCTTGTCGAGATATTTGGCGAGCGCTGCAATCGAGGGAATGTTGCTCAGCAGCTCCCGGAAGGAGATCTTGACGCCATACTGCTTGTCGATTTTCTGGGCGAACTGACCGATGAACAGCGAATCGAAGCCGAGTTCCAGGAAGCTGTCATTGCGATTCCCCGCTTCGAGCACTTCGCCAGACATGTCGCTCAGCAGCGTCAGGAGGGATGTCTCCAGTCCGGGGATACGGTCTGCAATGGCGATTGTGCTGATAGCATTCATGGTTTCCACCTCACTTTTTACAGGTAACTCACTGATGATGGTCTCGGATGCCACCGTGACCCGGGCCGGCTGAGCCGCGCGGGCGCGGCGAGCCGAGGGTGGCGCGTCAATCCAGTGTCGCTGACGCTGGAAAGGATAAGTCGGCAAAGGCAGTATCCGTTCGCGGCCGAGCGGAAGGTCCGGCCAGGGAAGATCGCTTCCGGCCATCCACATCCGGCCATGGGCTTCTGCCATCACCCGGGGTGCCGCATGCGCATTGTCATGTTCGGGCAGCGACTGCACGATGGCGCTCAATTCGCTGCGACCGATCGTCTGGGCGGCAAAGACCGACAGCGTGCGGCCCGGACCGACCTCGAGCAGAACCGGGCTCTGATCCTGGCAGAGCGTGATCAGACCGTCGGAAAAAAGAACCGGCTCCCGGCAATGCCTCGACCAGTAGTCCGGCGATGATCCGAGTTCGTCATTCTGCCAACCACCGGTGACGCAGGAGATATAAGGTATGGTGGCCCGGCCATAGGTGACCTTGGCGGCAACGTCTCGCAGTTCGTCGATGCAGGGCTCCATCATCGCAGAATGGAACGCATGCGAGGTGTGAAGCCGGCTGAAAGCGATGCCGGCCTTTTCGAGCGCAAAGCAAAGCGCCTCGATATCGTCCATCGGGCCGGATGCAACGCAGAGCTTGGGCGCATTGATCGCCGCGATCTCGGCTCCTCCCCGCAGATAGCCCTGCAGGGTTTCCGGCGATGCGCGAACCGACAGCATGGCGCCCGGCGCCTGGTTCTGCATCAACTGACCCCGGGAGGCGACCAGCGTCAGCGCGTCTTCGAATGAAATGACGTTGGCGAGAGTCGCGGCAACGAATTCTCCGACGCTATGGCCGATCATCGCATCGGGTTTCAGTCCCCGGCTCATCCAGAGCTGCGCCAGAGCATATTCGACCAGATAGAGGCAAGGCTGCGCGATCCGGGTTTCCCGCTGTTCCGCCGCCATTGCAGCGCTGACAGGCCCAGTGTGGCATATGTAGTCGCGCACATCGACGTTGAAGCGCATCTTCAGCAGCTCAGTGCCACGATCTATCCAACGCGCAAATTCGGGTTCGCTGTTGTAGAGGGCAGCCCCCATGCCGACATATTGCGACCCCTGCCCCGGGAACATGAAAACCACCGGCGGCGGTCTGTCCTCGGCAACCCCGGTCACCACCGTTTCCGCCCTTAGTTGCTCGACGGCGGCCGCGACCGAGGTCACGGCGATGGCCGTCCGGGTCTTGAAATCATGGCGGCCCTGCTGCAGCGTTCTTGCGACCTGCGACAGGGGCAACGTGTTGTTGCTTTCGAGATAGCCCGCGAGATTCCTGCGCATATCCGACAAGGCTGCGTCCGATCGGGCCGACAGTGGCAGTATGAACGGACCGGCGCTTTGTCCGACATCGGGCCGATGCGAGGTCGGTGCCTCTTCCAGCACGACATGAATATTGGTACCGCCCACGCCAAACGCACTCACACCTGCGCGTCTCGGGGTTGCACCTTCAGGCCAATCCCGGGTTTCGGTCGGAATATAGAAAGGCGTATCGTGCAAATCGATACGCGGATTGGGCGACTTGAAATTGGGCATCGCCGGTATCTTGCGGCGATGCAGCGCCATGGTCGCCTTGATCAGGCCCGACACGCCGGCTGCGGCATCCAGATGGCCGATACTGCCCTTCAGCGAGCTCAGCGCGCAGCTCTCGCTTTTGCCAGCAACGTCCGCGAAGGCGTCCTTCAAACCGGAGAACTCGATCGGGTCTCCGAGGGGAGTGGCCGTTCCATGGCATTCGACATAACCGATGGTCGAAGGATCCACCCCGGCACGCGCGATCGCCGCACCGATCGCTTCAGCCTGGCCTTCAGCACTGGGCGCGGTGAAGCCGATCTTGTCGGATCCGTCATTGTTGATGCCGTAACCACGGATGACAGCATAGATCAGATCGCCATCATTGATCGCATCCTCGAGGCGCTTGAGCAAGACAACCCCTGCGCCACTGCCGAACACGGTGCCGGAGGCATCCGCATCAAAGGGCCGGCAAACGCCATCCTTCGAAACCATGCCCCCTTCCTGATAGATGTAGCCTCGCTTTTGCGGCATCGTGATCGAGACGCCGCCCGCCAGCGCCATGTCGCAGCTATAGGTCAGGAGGTTCTGGCAGGCCTGGGAAACCGCAAGCAAAGATGTCGAGCAGGCCGATTGCAGCGTGAATGCAGGGCCCCGCAGATTAAACTTGTAGGCGATACGGGTGGAAAGCGCGTCTCCGAGCGAGCCGATCAGCTGATTGTAGCAACCGATCTGGTAGTTCGAGGTGACCTCTTCGACCGCGGCGCGGTCCGCCATGACATTGTTGAGCAGATAGGTCGGCATCGAGCAGCCGGCAAATACGCCGACGACACCGGGATTGCGGTAGGGATCATAGCCGGCGATCTCCAGCGCTTCCCAGCAAAGCTCCAGGAACACCCGGTGCTGCGGATCGGTGAGTGCGGCCTCACGCGCGAACATGCCGAAGAATTCGGCATCGAACTGGTCCACATCTTCGAGATGGGGACGACATGCGACATAATCCGGCGAGGCTCGCTCTTCGTCGGTAAAGCTGTCCTCGATCTCGTCGGCGGAAAAGATCCTAAACGCATTGCCTCCGCGTTCGACGAGCTGCCAGAGCGCATCGACACTCGAGGCCCCGGGAAAGCGGCCGGACACTCCGACGATGGCAATTCCATCGGGTAGGTAACCGTTGTCCTCGTCAGCGTCCCCCGACTGGTAACGCACGGACCGATCGTCCTCTCTCATGGAGTGCTCCGTCGAAATTGCGACATGGTTTTGCGTTGAAGGGCGGCCCGCTGGTCGGCTGTCATCGAGCGCGGTGCGCTCGTGGTCCGGCCGTCGAGAAAACTTGCCATCTCGCGAACTGTCGGATGTTTGAAGAGAGAGAGAACCTCGCAGCGCAGTCCCAATTCGGCTTCGAGTCCGGCATGGACCCGCATCAATTGCAGGGATGTGCCCCCGAGATCGAAAAAGTTACGGTCGACCGGAATGGCCTCTAGACCCAAGGCTTCGCGCCATAGACGGGTCAGAACCTCCTCGCTTCGGCTTTCAGGAACGATGGGTTTCACGCCTTCGATCGGCGGCATCGGCAACCGTGACCGATCAATCTTGCCGGCACGTGTCAGCGGAAACTCGGCAAGCACCAAGGCAGCGCTCGGGATCATGTAGGCCGGCAACGTGTTGCGCAGGCGTTCCATTACCGACGGAATGAGGTTGGAATTGCCGAGGTCCTGCGGGTCGCGCGGTCGCAGATAAGCAATGATACGCTTGATGCCGCCCGGCTCGCGACACTCGACCACGGCCTCCAGCAAGCGAGGATGACGGCGCAGGGCCGCCTCGATCTCTTCCAGCTCGATGCGTTTGCCGTTGATCTTGACCTGCCGGTCGCGCCGCCCTCTGAAATGAAAGAGACCGTCTTCATCAGCGATACCAAGGTCTCCCGTCAGATAGCACCGCACCGGGCCATTGTCGGCATCAATGGTGACAAACCGTTCACTGGTCAGATCGGGACGGTTGATGTAGCCGATCGCCAGGCCATCGCCGGCGATCGCGATCTGGCCCTCAAACCCCGGCGGGAGGATCTGCAGATCGTCATCCAGAAGAAAGACATCGGTATGGGCAATGGCATGACCGATCGGCAATTCCGTCGCGGCGAAATCCGGTGGCACGGTAAACGTCGTTGCAATGCAGGCGGCTTCCGTTGGGCCATAGACATTGGTCAGAACACAATTCGGATAAGTGGCAAGGAAGCGCCTCACATGCGCCGCTGATGCCACTTCGCCGCCGAAGATCGCCTGGCGCAGGCTCGGCAAGCCGCCATCGGCATGATCCGCAAACAGATTGAACAGGCCCGTGGTAAAATTGATGAAGGTGATATCGTGCTTGCGCACAAGGTCGCGGATATCGGTGAGCGAGAAGCTCGTCTTTGGCACGATCACCAGCGTGCAGCCATTCAGCAGGGCGCCCCAGACATCGACGGTCGACGCATCGAAGGAAATCGTGGTGGCGTGGAGAACCTTGTCGCCTGGACGGAAGTCGACGAAATTCTGCTCCAGCACGAGGCGCGTGATCCCACGGTGCGAGACAGCGACCCCTTTCGGCCGGCCGGTTGAACCGGAGGTGTACATGACATAGGCGAGGTCCGTGCCCTGAACCACCGGCAGACTTGCGACGTCATCCAGGTCAAGCGTCGGCAGAAGCTTCGGCAGATCCACGACCCGACCGCCGGTGGCCGCAAGCGCGTCGACATCCGGCCCCTGGCCGGCATCCACGAAGATCACCCTGGGGCGGCATTCTTCCAGCACATATTGAAGATGGTCGGTCGGATAGGCCGGATCGACAGGCAGGTAACCCGCGCCAGCCTTCAGGATCGCGAGTTTGGCGACAACTGTTGTCAGAGCGCGCGGCACCAGCAGACACACCACATCGCCCTTCTCTACGCCGCATCTGACCAGATAGCTCGCCAACGCATCCGACAGGAGATCGAGTTCGCGATAGGTTAGCTTCGTGTCGCCGGATATGACGGCCACAGTCTCCGGATTGGCCATGGCATGCAGCCGGACAATTTCTGAAACGGCACGCACCCTGTCGTAGCGAACCCTGTCTGGTCCGCTATCGTTTGGCGTCAGACCCGCGCCGTTCTTACCGTTGACTTCGCTCATCGGTTTCCCCTGCCTTGCCCCTGCTTGAAGCGGCTTTCCCTTGGTCCTCAGAATTTCACGGGGCGATAAAATGGAAAGCTGGTCATTGGGTGGAACTGTCCGACCGATCTGCGCATCGGCCTAATCCATTTGGCTAGGCTAGGCATCGAATCCATGCATGATTGTGATCGAAACAACAGACAACCATTGGCCGCAGTCGCGCGGCAAATACCGAGATGCCAAGGTCAATGGGGGAGATTACTGTTCGATCGAATAGGCCCGAACGTGATCGACGAACATGTAGGACGGGTCAGGCGCCTGATTTCGCGTCTCCTCGTCGACAAGCGCGAGGTTGAGCAGAATATACATCGGCTGACGGTGCTGTTCCTGGGTATCAGCCTTCCAGACCATCTGCCCGTCGAAATACATTCGGATAAACATCGGATCAATCTTTACGCCATAGGTGTGAAAGCTCGTCGGATCCGCGTCCCTGAAGACATTGATGCGCTTGCCTTTGGAGCTGGGGGGGGCGTCGCGGTGCCAGACATGCACGGCGGTAGAATATCCGCCTGGTTTATCACCATAATATTCCATGACATCGACCTCCGCCGTCGCCTTGGAACGGTCGAGACCGATCAGCCAGAATGCCGGCCACACGCCCGGCCCTATCGGCAGCCGCGCCCGCATTTCAAAATAGCCGTATTGCTGGGCAAAGCCCTTTCCCTTCGGATCCACGGAAGCCAAGAGGCCCGACCGCCATTGGTCGGCCTTGTCGCGGCTGGCCTCGATGCGCAAGAGGCCATTCTCGGTGGTAAACGGAAACCCGTCCATGGGGGCTGAAAAACGTGCACCACCGAAATCGCCCGACCAGGGCGTATGGGCGATCCATCGTGTATCCGGGCCCCATTCCGAAACGTCGAGCGCATCGAACTCTTCCGAAAAAGTCAGCGACAGGGACGAGGTATCGACGGTGTCTCCACTGTCACCGTCGATACCCGGGTCACCCCAGGCAGGCTCGACCAACAGGCCAAGCAAGACGAGCACGGTACACGACCTGGAAAAATACGCATCAAGGATTGTGCGCGCTTGTGTGTTGCGGATTCGCTGAACAAAACTGGACATATCCATTGAATAGCCGCATAGCACAGAGAAAATGAGAGCCGAATTCGGCGCGCTACCTACCCAATTAGGCTTAGCCAAGGCGTAAATACAGCAGAACTGGCGGTATGATAATTTCCATCGGTCGAGGACTGACATGTCCTTTGGCGGACGCCAGTGGACACAAGGCAAGACAGAAATGTGCAGTGATCTCGAGTAGCTGGATTTTCCAGACAACTGCAGATACAATCTGCGCGGGAATTTTCGAAGCGGAAAGCAGAGCGAAATGAGCCTGGAACTAATGGGACTGGTTACGGTGCTTGCCGGATTGTTCATCCTGGCAGCCCCCGTCTCATGGGCCTTTCCGTTCATGGTCTTTTCGACCCTGTTTGGCGCAGCCGCTGCCATAAGCCTGCCAATGCTCGGCGGCGCCTCGGTCCTCGTACCCAACCTTTTGTTGGTGTTCTTTACGCTCCGGGTCTTCATGGCGACAGGTGAAGGATACATGATGTCGTCGCTGCGACCGCAAAGCCCGGGATTCTGGCTGTTGATCCTGACGGTGCTTGGAATTTTCAGTGCGATTTATTTTCCCCGTGTCTTCGAGGGGCTGACCGAAACGATGAAGGTCGAACGCATCTCGAGCTCAAGGAATGTGATTGCCCTTTCGCCGCTGCGGTTTTCGGCAAGTAATATCACCCAGGCAGTGTATGCGCTGGGCGGATTGATCGCATTCGCGGTAAGCTTTGCCTATTTCCGCCATCTGGCAAAGCCCGCCCATCTGGCCACCGCGATCATCATCGTGGCAACCGCGGATATCGCCTTTGCCATCGCCGACGTGGTCACCTATTTCACCGGCACCGAATATCTGCTCAGCTTTGTTCGAACCGCCAACTACGCCCTTCTCACTGCCGCTGAAAAAGGCGGCCTGAAACGCATATCCGGGACATTCGCAGAAGCATCGGCATTTTCCGAATACACGCTGGTGCTGTTCGCCATCATCACCAGCCTCTGGCTGGACCGGATACGCTCCTGGGCGACGGGTCTCTTGGCGGCGCTTCTGCTTCTGTCCCTACTTCTATCGACGTCTGCGACGGCTCTCGTCGGATTGGCCATTGTCATCCCGTTTTTATGGATTCGATCCTGGATCGGTTCCGCATCCACCACCACCAGCGGCCGTCCGGTGTTCCTCGCCGCGTGCTTGCTGGTCATCCCCGTGACGCTGGTCTCCATATTCATCCTGGTTCCAAGCGTTGGACAACAGGTGCATGAATTTCTCGACATGATGCTGTTGTCAAAGGCCGAGAGCCAGTCGGGCAAGGAACGTTTTCTTTGGAACGCGATGGCCTATGAGGCCTTCGTCAATACCTTCGGCATCGGTGCCGGTCTGGGCAGTGCCCGCGCATCGAGCTTCATCCTCGTCCTGCTCTCAAATGTTGGTCTGCCAGGTCTTATCCTGTTCGTGATATTCACCGGATCGATCCTGTCCGCCCCACGGCCGGCCCTCGCCGATGGTGAAGCCGATGTCGCCAATGCCGCCATACGCGCCGGCAAGTGCGGACTGATTGCCTTGCTGATCGGCGCCTGCACTTCCGGCACCGTCTATGATCTCGGATTGCTGTTTTATCTCGTTGCCGGCAGCATCGCGGCCATCAGCATGGGCCGCTCCCGGGTATTGGCTACCCAGGCTGTGCATCGGGATGTCCGGCCGCCCATCGACATCGTGGAGCCATCATGAAGGTCCTCGTTTTCAACGTGAAATACAGTGAAAACCTCGGAGACGGGCTCCTCGCCGAATGCCTCGAAACCGCCTTGTCTAACCGTCCGGACATGCAGGTTGAAACCATTGACCTTGCCGGACGCACTGCCTTCGGCACGACGCATTCTCGCCGGCAACTTGCGATCCGCACGCTGCATATGCTTCCGGCTTTCGCTCGCAGGCTGGCGGTCAAGGCCATGCTGGGATCCAAGCTCGAAAAGCTCGCGGAGGTTTGGTCAAGCAAGATCGACAATGCCGATGCCGTCGTTGTGGGCGGGGGCAATCTGTTCCAAGATGACGACCTCAACTTTCCGCTCAAAATCGGCACGCTGCTCGATTGCGTGAACAGGAGCGGCAAGCCGTTGGCGATCTATGCCGTGGGCGTCAGTGGCACTTGGTCGCTGCAAGCCGCCCAACTTTTTGGCAGGCTCAAAACGACCAATCTGATCCATCTATCGGTTCGTGACGATCTGGCCCTCAAAAATTGGAAACGGCATTTTCCCTCAGAAGTTTCACCCATTGTACTGCCAGATCCTGGACTTTTGACCCGAACACTACTGCATGCCAAGAACGACCGGTTTGGCAGCAATGCGCCGGCAACCGCCGGGATCTGCGTGACCGATCCCGTTATCCTCCAACGGCATGCTGGCGGGCCAGCGACCGACATCGCGCTCAGGTCCGTCGAAGAGTACCGGGCTCTGATACGGCAACTGGTCGAAGACGGCTATCGTATCCGGCTTTTCTGCAACGGAGCGAGGGAAGATCAGGCTTTCGCCGAACGGCTGCTGACCGAAAAGACAATGCAGGCCTACAAGGCCAGCAATTGGATCAGTCTGGCTGTGCGCCCGGAAAAACCGGAGGATCTCATCGATATTCTCCGATCGGTGTCCGTCGTTCTGGCGCACCGTCTGCATGCCTGTATTGCCGCCTACTCCTTGGCAATCCCCCATGTAGGACTGGGCTGGGACCCGAAAGTTGCGAGCTTTTTCAAGTCCGTCGGACGCGAAACCTATTTCGCCGCCGGACCATCGGCGACACCCGTGCACATAGCAAGTCTAATCAAATTGGCGGAAACAAATGTCGTGGATGATGCTCGCCGGGAAGCCACATTGGCAGCGGCGGCGTCCGGTATAGAGACATTGTACGCACGCCTTCTGTGCGAGACCTCACAAAGCAACAGAACAAAACAGCTTGTCGACAGTTTAGGTTAACCGCGATGGGTAACCAAGATGACAGTTCACTACCGAAAGTGATTATGATGGCCAAGTATTTTGTGGTAAAAATTCTATTAGTCCTCGGGGGTCTTGGACGGGTGGGCTAATAAATGGGGCTAGGACATCATTTAGACAGCAGACCGGCACTCAGCTTCGACTATCAAAAAGATAGCCCGAAGCTGACGGGCGCTGTATTGCGCAATTATGCTGCCGGAACAACCATCTTCGATCCGGAGTGCGAAGCCTCGCGAATCCTGTTTATCAACAGCGGCTGGGTCGTCTCCAGCAAGACCATGGCCAACGGAACGCGCATCGTCACCGATTTTTCTTTGCATGGCGATGTTCTGTCTTCTGCATCCGCGTCGATCGCACAGGAGAGCGTGCAGGCCATCTCCAACGTCAAATGTTATGAATTTGTCGGGCACCTGTCGTCCAAAGCCGGCGAGGCTTCGTCGCAATTGCCCCTGATCATGACCATTGAGATGATGAAGCGGCACGCGCGTATCGTCGAGCGCCTTGCAAGCATTGGGCGCCGCGATGCCTTTGGCAGGACGGGCCATCTGCTTCTCGAGCTGGCGGTTCGCGCGGGAGCAACATCCAGACCTGACCTTGACGGTTTTGAGTGTCCCTTGAAACAATCGGAAATCGGCGATGCGCTCGGCCTTTCGACAGTGCATATAAACCGCGTTCTCAAGGAAATGAGACTGGCTGGCCTGCTGTCCTTCCGCAACGGAATTGTTGAATTCCTCAATCGTCGCAAGCTCATAGAGCTTGTGGACTTCGACGCCAGCTATCTGAGCGGTCACTCTTCTGAAAATGTTCCATCACACAGATAATGGAACAATAATAACAAGAACAGATCAGTACCAAAACTCAAACTCGACCCTTAATTGGTTGCATTAACCCAGGCATTCACAATATTGCGGCCATTTTTGGTCAAAATACGGCTTTCGGCTTACAGACTTAACTTAGGTTAATGCAACGCTAATAAATCTGTGAAAAAATCACCTGTATAAATTGATAGTAATCAATGAAACTTATCGTCGTTACTCCATCGGGTAACGGAGGGAATTTCGCGCCGTTTCGACGGCAAAGCCAACGAATTGAGGGGTTTAAAATGAGTGCATATGCGTCGACCTCACACAATATCGAAACAGTTTCGAAGGCCGATATAGACTACATCAGTTCGCTCGCGACCAGCCCGACGCTGGACGCGAAAACCGATGAATACGTCCTTATTCTGGACAGCCGCGTGCTGGATCGCGAATGCCTGTCTCGCAGCCTCTCAACCTATGACCCTGGCATGCGGATCGTGACCGCCGGATCGGTCGAGGATTGGCGCAAGCGGCAGATGCAGAGCGAACCCTCCGCTGTTCTCCTCGTGGTTGCCGGCGGAAAGACCAATGAACCCAGCGCCAGCGACAAGATCGAACGCGCAACTGCTGCCTTCAAGCTGAGCCCCGTGATCGTGATTGCGGAATCAGATGATCTTGGCGATATCCTCAAAGCGATCGATTGCGGGGCCCGCGGTTACATACCGACAAGCGTCAACATCAGCGTCGCTGCGGAAGCGATCTCCCTAGCGCGCGCCGGTGGCGTTTTCATCCCGGTCAGCAGCCTGCTTGCCAATCGCGAAGCGTTGAACTCGGTGGTCAAGGGGTCAAGCTACCTCAACGAAAGCTTCACGCCGCGTGAAATCGAGGTGGCCGAAGCCCTGCGACGTGGCAAAGCCAACAAGATCATCGCCTATGAGATGAACCTTTGCGAAAGCACGGTAAAGGTACACATTCGCAATATCATGAAGAAGCTGAACGTTACCAATCGCACCCAGGTTGCTTTCAAGCTGAAGTAAATCAGCGGACATAACCCTTTGTCTGGAAAACAACCGACACTGATGCTGGGCTAGTGCAAGGGCACATGCCCAGCTTCATCAAATAGAGGCGACAGGGACGCGCCGAATGCGGTGGTTTCGACAGAGGTAATGCGCTTTGCAATCTCCAGGTCGATCACCTTTTTCATGCTCGCCTTGAAATTCACGACGCTGAATTGCGAAGCGTGCATCTGGATGGCCTCCGGCCGGAACCTATGTTCCATGGCCTCGAAAATCTCGACCGCATCGATCAGCGATTCAACCGACTGCTCCTTGAACAGGATGCCTGTATGACCCGGCACCACGGTATCCATGGCGCCCCCCCGCCCATAGGCAATCACAGGCCTGCCGCTTGCCATCGCCTCAACGGGCACGATACCGAAGTCCTCTTCACCCGGAAAGATCAGGGCGCGGCAACGGGCGAGATGAGACTTGAGGTCCGAGAAAGAGGCCTGTCCAACGAAGCGGATGGTGGGACCGGCTTCGCGCTTCAACGCCTCGATATCACGCGCATCGCCGCCGCCCATAACCACCAGATTGCGCTTCATGCTTGTGAAGGCGCGCACAGCGAGATCGATCCGCTTATAGGGCACGATCTGCCCGGCACAGAGGTAAAAATCATCCAAATCGGCGCTCGGCGCAAAGTCATCGACGGCGACGGGCGGATATACAACAATGGAGGACCGACGGTAGTATTTGCCGATGCGGTTTGCGACATGATGCGAGTTCGCCACGAATCGATCTACCCTCAGGCTGGAATTTGCGTCCCATGCTCGCAGAATCGGCGCCAGCAATGGCATCATGATCCGCGCCGCCAGGCCGGCATTGCCACGGTAAAAATGATAGTGATCCCAGAGGTAGCGCATCGGCGAATGGCAATAACACACATGCACCGCATGGGGCGGAGGGATAATGCCCTTTGCGGGGCCGGATTCGCTAGAGATAATCAGGTCATAGTTGCGCAGGTCAAAACTCTCCAGAGCAAAAGGCATCAACGGCAGTAGCGACTGGTAGTGCTTTTTTGCACCAGGAATGTGCTGCAGAAACGAAGTAAATATACGATGGCGCCGGATTTTCTCGGACAGTTTATCGCGATCGCATACGAGCGTGAAAATGTCTGCGTCCGGGTACATATCGCACAGAGCCTCGATCACCTTTTCGCCGCCCCGCATCGACACGAGCCAATAGTGAATGATCGCCACTCGCATAGGTGCTCCCCTTCTTCGACTTTGGCGAGACGCTACGCGCTCGCCCTGCTGCACGCCCAGAACTCACTTAGGTCTGCCAACATGATCAAAGGGGCGGCTCCGCAGGCGAAAGACCGCATTTCCTAGCCAAACGAGGCACCCTCATCCCCCTCGATGGCCCCCCATCTCATCCAATCGGGGTGGAGGCTTAGTCCCCCCTACCAAAAGGGACTAGTCGCGAACCGACGGCGTGAGAATTTACTCCGCGCGCATCGACGCGATGATGAAGCCATACGGTGCCGCGATATCTGTCAGCCACATCAGGACCTGGCGTGCTGCGGCCACACCCATCATGAGGCTGCGCCATGCCATATCGGAATCCAGGGCCACATCTTGTCAAAACATCCCCGCAATTGGCACGTCGATATCGTTGGTCCCTATTGCGCTATGCGCTTGCAACGGTCCTGTTCCTCCCTGTGGTTGCCGACATGGCCCGCGCGGAAGAGCGGCTAAGGCCTCAGACGCGGATCAAGGTGACGATTGTCGAATGGGTTGCCTCCACAGGCGAATACAAGGAGTGGACCGCACTGAACGGCGAATATGCCGTGTCGCCCGCGGGCACCATTGCCGTCCCCCTGCTGGGCGAATTTCCTGTCGGCGATGATACGCCAAGCACCGTGGCGCTCAGGATCGGCGAGCTTCTGAAAAACAAGACCGGGCTTTCCGCTCCGCCGGTCGCAACTGTTGAAGTCGTTCGATACCCGATGTTTTACGTATCCGGCGTTGTCGCCAAGCCGGGAGAGCTGGAATACCGACCGGGCCTGACGATCATCCAGGCCGTTGCGATGGCAGGCGGACGCGAGCGCCGGGCAAATCCGAATGGTGCCTGGGATCTGGAACAGGTCAAGTATGCCGGCGAGCTGAACCGATACGATCTCGCGCTTAAGCAGTTGATGGCAAAACGCGCCCGCCTGGAAGCCGAACTCAAGGATAGCCTGAAGGTCGAGTTTCCCGCAGAGCTTGTCACCGCGCGCGAAGGCAGTGCCGGCAAACTTGTCATGGACAGCGAAGGGGCCTTGTTTGTCGCGCGGGCGGAAGCGTTGAAGCGCCAACTCGCATCTCTGAGCGAGCTTCAGGTTCTGCTGCAGAATGAAATCAGCGTCCTCGACGAAAAGACGGCGGTTCAGGATCGGCAGATCAAGATCGCCCAGGACGAACTCAAAAGCATCGCTTCGCTTGTCGATTCCGGAACATTGGCCAAATCGCGGGAAACCGCCCTCGAACGGGTCGTCGCCGACCTGAGCAGCAACAAGCTTGACCTCGTGATCGCCGCGATGCGCGCGAAACAGAAGCTGAGCGAAACGCAGCGGGATGCGATCACCCTGAAGGGACAGCGGCGCACCGAAGCCGGTCGCGACCTCCAGGAGGTGCTCGCCGAACTTGAGGATACCAAGCTGAAACGCAGCACCGTGATCGACCTTTTACAGGCAACCGGCGCTTCGGTGTCGCGCGACGCAGCAATGTCGGCCGGAGATCTTCAGCCGCTCGAATACTGGGTCACCCGCATCAATGGCTCGGGCGTGGCGGTCAAGCTGCCGCAAACCGCCGGCCTCGCGCCAGGCGACGTGCTGGATGTCCGCTACGACATCTCGTCAAGCATGACGGTGGCTCTGCAAACGGCTCCTGTAACGGGTCCATCACAATAGCCATGAACGTAACAACCGACGGAAAACAGGGAGAAACCCATGGGGCTCCATGAGTTTGGAACGATCGAGACCTACCCACCGATCGAGAGGCGGGAAGACAGTCGGAAAGACTATCTGTCTTTCCGGGATATTTTCAACTTCCTGAAGAAAAATACCCCTGTCATTGCACTGTCGACAGTCGGCGGCCTCGCTCTGGGCATTCTTTACACGGTCAATACGCCGTCCAGCTTTGAAGCAACGGCGCGTCTCGTTATCGACCCCGAGCAGGGCCGTATCGTTTCCCAGGATGCCACGACCGGCACGGTGATCATCGAGGCGGCAGAAATTGCCAGCCAGGTCGAAATCGTCAAATCGGAAGCGATCGCAGAAGATGTCATCCGAAAGCTTGGTCTGATGACGGATCCGGAAATCGTCAACAACCGGTCCTGGCAGTCATCCCTGCGCGGGCTCGTCGTATCGGCAATCGAAACGGTGGCGGGCTCTGAAGATGAGACGCAAGGGCCGCCAACCGACGAGGAGCGGATGAGACGAACCATGGACGGGTTTCTGTCACGGGTCTCCGTCCGTCGCGTCGGCCAATCCTACGTACTGGAAATCGGCTACCGTTCCGGAGATCCGGAAAAAGCGGCAAGGACCGCCAATGCCCTGGCCGGGGCCTATATTCGAAACGGCATGAACGATCGCGCCGCAGCCGCCAAACAGGGCGCACAGTGGCTCGAAGGTCGGCTGATCGATGTCGGCCGCAAGGCCCGCGAGGCAGCCCTCGCAGCAGAGGAATATCGCAACGAGCATGACATCACGGCGATGGCAAACGCCACCTCGCTTGATCAGCAACAGTTGGCCGAAGTCAGCAGCCAGATGCTGGCCGCCCGCGCTGCGACAGCCGACGCCTCGGCAAAGCTGACCACCTTGAGCAAGTTGATCGAGAACAATTCCACCGATGCGAACCTGCCCGAGATCGCCAACAATCCGCAGATCCAGAAACTGCGCGACGACATGCGCCTTGCCCAGACGCGCATGGAAAGCCTCAAGGACCGTTACAGCATCGGCAATCCGGCAATTACAGCCGCCGAAGCCGACATAACGCGCATACAGGCGGCCATCGGCGCCGAGCTTCGCCAGGTCGAAGGCCTCTATCGCTCAAATCTCGAGATTGCGCAGACAAGAGAAGCCTTGGCCGTACAGCAGTTCTCTGCCGCCAACAGCCAGGGTGCCGACAAGAATATAGCCCGTGTTGAACTGGCTGAAATCGAAAGCCGGGCCAATACTTACAGGCGCCTCTACGAGAGCATCCTGCAGCAGTTCGTCGGCGCTTTCCAGACCCAGTCGTTTCCGCTGGGCAAAGCCCGTATTGTCGCTGCAGCCACAGAGCCTTTCGGTCGAGACTGGCCGAAGCCATCGGTGATCCTGCCGTTCTCCCTCATGCTGGGGCTGTCATTCGGCTTGATGGCTGCGGTCTTGCGCAGTGGGCTGGACCGAAGAGCTGGCACCAGCGAGCGACTGCAGCGTGAACTTGGCATTGCCTCTCTTGGACATGTGCCAGTGTACAAGCCGCAGCTTTCCGGCAGCCACCAGGCGAGCGGTCTTCCGGCGTCTGTCTTGCCTTTGAGATCGATCCTGGACATGCCGTATTCGCCCTTCTCAGAGGCGTTGCGCAGCGTGAAGAATTCGCTCGATTCAATCGTTCCCGCAAACGGATCGGTGGTGATCGGCATTACCTCCGTCGGCTCGGGCGAAGGCAAGACGACCATTGCTACCAACCTGGCACAACTTTATCAAAACGAAGGACAGTCTGTGCTGCTGGTTGATGCGGATTTCGTCGCAGCGCGCCTGACCCGGCTTGCAGTCAATGCGGCCCCCGAATTCGCCCTCAAGCCGATCCATCCCGCCGCACTGGGTGATCCTGCCGATGGACTTGGGGGCTCGCGCCTGCTGCGCAGCGCCCGCTATAGCGAGCGTACCTTTCTTGAACACGACCCGGATGACAAGTCCGCCGAGATGGCCGTTCCCGTGCCGCTTCTGACTGTTGAACAGACCAGGCGGTCGGCCGCAACGCCTTACCGATACGGGCATCTCTCCGCTCTGAAAGAGGCGTTGGCGAAACTTCGGCGGCAGTACAAGGTGATCATCGTCGATATGTCAGCCTTCGAGGATTCCGCCGACGCGCGCGCGATCTGCTCCTATGTGGATGGGATCATCCTCGTCATCGGCAACACCAAGAAATTAACGATCGAACGTCTCTCGGATGCACTGAAGGCTTTTGGCCGTTCGCGTATTGCCTTGCTTGGCGTGATCTCGAACCGAAGCGAGACAAAGCCGAAACGCAATGTTGCGCTTATGGGAGGCCTGTCCCGATGACCGTTGAAACAGCACAAGCCCTGGCCCGGAACAACACCGCCATGCCGGTATCCGGAATGGCGATCGTAGTCGGCATTCCGAGCGCCGGTCGCCGAGACATCATTGCGGCGGTCATCCCTCACATCGCCCGCCAGACAAGACAGCCGGACGAAATCGTGATCTGCGTTCCGACGCCAGAGGATGTCGATGCGAAAGCCCTTTCGCGCCTCCCCTGTCCCGTCCGGATTCTGGTGTCTGAACGTGGCAGCTGCAGACAGCGCAATGCCATCCTCGACGCGGTGCCCGATGCTGACGTCGTTCTCTTTCTCGACGATGACTTCCTTCTGGCACCAAGTTATCTCGCTGAAATGGAACAGCTCTTCCTGAAAAACCCCGACGTCGACATTGCGACAGGCACAGTGATTGCCGATGGCATTACGGGGCCTGGCATATCCGTAACCAAAGGCCTGGAATTGCTGCGCAAAACCGCGGAACCGAAGGACGGGACACCAGCCTGCACGGCCTATAGCGGCTATGGCTGCAACCTGGCGGTCCGCATGTCGGCCGTGCATATCGGCGGTCTGCGCTTCGATGAGAACCTGCCGCTTTATGGCTGGCTGGAAGACGTCGATTTCAGCCGAATTGCTGCGCGCTATGGGCGCGTGGTCAGTTCGCCACGATTGATCGGTGTACACCTGGGCACCAAGGTCGGGCGGACATCGAGCCTTCGGTTCGGCTATTCCCAGATTGCCAACCCCATCTACTTGATGCGCAAGGAGACGATGAGTTTGCGCCATGCCGCCCACCAGATGGGACGCAATCTGCTCGCCAACCTGCTTAAAGTCTGGAGACCAGAGCCATGGATTGACCGCAAGGGACGGCTGAATGGAAATCTGCTGGCGTTGCGCCATCTTGTCACCGGGCAGCTTGCGCCTCAAAACATCGAGAAGATGGATTAGTCATGGCACAGCGACAACCCGACCGTGTCGTCATCATCAACGACCGATCGGCGATGGTCGGAGGCGCATCCAACCTTGCCATTCTATCGGCAAAAATGTTCCAGCAGCGAGGTCTGGACGTCACCTATTTTTGTGGCGATCAGCCAGATGGTGACAAACCGGTACCAGACACGATCGGACTTGCCGGAAAGCCGCTGGTCCTACAGGGAAAGCTCTCCGCGTTTGCGAGCGGACTGTATAACGCAAAGGCGTACACAGCGCTGCACGACCTTATTCGAGACCAGGATACGCCCTCCACGATCTATCACGTGCATGGCTGGTCGAAGATCCTTTCACCCTCCATTTTCAGGGCCTTGGCGAATGTTCGGCAAAGGACAGTGCTCCACGCCCATGACTATTTCCTCGCCTGCCCCAATGGCGGATTTACCAACTACCAGACCGATCACATCTGCCAGCTACGTCCAATGTCTGCGCAATGCGTGACGAGCCAATGCGACAAACGTGGATACCAACAAAAGCTGTGGCGTACGGCGCGGCACATGTTGAGGGAACACTTCTATTCCATCCAGGATATGCCGGCACATATCGTGGTGGTGCACGAGCGCATGCGGTCGCGTTTCGAATATTCCGGCATGAACATCGATCAGATCACCACGATTCGAAATCCGGTGGAGCCGTTTTTCGCCACCCCCAACAATCCCGACGAGCACGACAGGTTCTTTTTCATCGGACGACTTGAGCCGGAGAAGGGCTTTGAAGAGGCGGCGCGCGCGGCGCGCTTGGCGAATGTCACGCTTGAGGTGATCGGCGAAGGTCCCGGGCGGGCCGTGTTGGAGCGCGATTATCCCGAGGTATTGATCCACGGCTGGCAATCCCGCGAGGGTTTGCGTGTCCTCATGCAGAATGCACGCGCATTGGTGATTTCATCGCGCGTCCCGGAGCCCTTCAGCCTTGCCGCTTTGGAGGCCGTATCGAGTGGGATCCCGGTCATCATGCCGGATTCGGCCCTGCTGAGCACCGAGCTTGCAGAGCTTGGCTGCGGCCTCGCCTTCGCACATGGAAATACGGATGCGCTGGCTGCGCGCATGCGCGAGATGGCTTCCGATGACGACCTCATCCGCACATTTGCCGCACATTGTCGCGACCACGCACCAGCACTAGCCTCAACCCACGCGTCCTGGATCGAATCCCTGCTCGATTTGTATGGGACGGTGATGGCGCGGTCCGAAATGGCAGAAGGTGCGTATCCGGTCCCACCGGCCGCCGGCGTCAACCACTTCGCCGGACAAAGACCCTAGTCAAATTCACTCAACAGGTCAGGCCCAGCCTGCGGGTCGCATGGTCGACCGGTCGTCGCGTGCCCTACCCGCAGCATGCGGCCATGCTGGCCGGCCGATGAGGCAGCCCGCTTCAACCGACAGAACTGGTCCAACAGGATATGAAGGTTCTAGGTTGGCAGGCGGCGAAAATAGAAGCCGGCATTGTCGCTGGCTCCCAATTCGGGATGGGTCTCGATCACATGGGACAGGGCAGCAATGGACCAGCGATCGACTTGACGATAGCCAAGCTGCTCGAGATCATGCACGAATTCACCTTCATCCCGCATCTGATACGGCACATAGGCCTTGCCGATCCGCTCTAGCGTCACGACCGGTCCGCCCTTGCGAAAGGCAACCTTGTTCAACAACAGGTGCTGCGGCAGGTGCGGCAGGCTGCCGAGAACAGAGGACAAGGGGACATCCAGATACTGCATCAGACCGGAACCGAGAAACACCGACATGCCCGGCGCGTTGTCCAGGCGATCAACAAAATGCAACTGATTGAGACCGTCTTTTTCCGCACGTCGCCGCCCCGCCTCGGCGATAGCCGGCAGCTCGTAGACCACCCATCGAAATTCGTTCGGCAGATCAAGGAGATTGCGAAACGCGCGATATTTCGTGCCCATGTGTCCGCCGGCATCAAGCAGCCCATCAATCTGGCCATTCAGCCTGCTCAACCAAAACAGAACCGGGTAGTCCCACGGCGCGACCTTGCACATCTGTTCAAAGGCGACATGGGCGATTTCGTCATGATTGTAGCCCGCCAAAGGACCCGCCTTGGCCGCTGCGGTAATCGCCTCGTCGAAAGAGCGGAAGGCTCCGGTGAAACGACGCGGGAGCGGTGACAGGTAACGCAGCCGTCCGCCAATGGCGCGCAGGGGCACCAGCGATTGGCCAACTCCCGACCCCATCGTGCGCAGCAAAGCCTGGACCGATCTCCTCATCCTGACCATACCGCCAGCGGTTTCTTCGCCCTGTGTTCTGATAACGCTCATGGTTCTATCCGTGTTCTTTTACCGCGACAGGCAGCAGACCACCCGCCACCTTGTGGAGCACCGCTAGTGTGCCGAGATAGACAATGCCGCCTGCAAAGACCTGCACGAAGGTGGTTGTGAACCCATTCAATACGGATTGCCCAGCGACATCGCCCAGCAGGAAAATCGTCAGCGCCATTGCTGTGACGGCAACTGCGGGATGTGCGCAGCCCCGCAGGATCCGCGACCAGTTCACGGCCCCGTAGAGGCTTTGGAGCCAGGCCGAGACAGCGAAGGAGAAGAGGGCGGCTGCACATTGCCCGGCCGCGGCGGCCACCATGCCGAACGGCGCCAGCACAATGATGAGGCCAACCGAAACCAGGCTGTTGACCAGGATGGCGGCAGGCATCTTGCGGATGGTGCCGGTGAGCGACAAAAGCGGTTCGGTCACATAGCCCGGGACAAGAAGGATCTGCTTGACGGAGAGCAGGCTCACTAAGATGGCCGCCGGCGCCCAGCCATCACCCAATGCGAGATGGATCAACATGCCAGACATCAGCGCTAGACCAATATAGATCGGCGCGGAGATGGCCATCAGGACAACGACAAATGTGGTCGCCTTGGCTCCGATCTCCGGCGAGGCACCGGGTGGATTTGGCCCCGAGGCCGCCCCCTTGCGCAGGACAACCCAGGCCAGCTGCCGTGCCGGCTCGCCGACGACTTCCGAGAACGCCGAAACGATCCGTTCGGCAGCGCGGTAGTAGCCCGCCTCGGTCAGGCCAAGGACACTGCCGACCACCAAGGTTCCCGAATAGGAGCGCAGGAACACGATCAGGCGATTGGAGATGATATGCCGCGAAAACTCGAAGAGTTCGCGCAGGAACCGTGACCGCACACCGAGTTTGGGCAGCCAGCGCAGTACAATGGCGTAGGTTATGACGCTCACCACCTGGCTCGCGAGCCGACCAGCCACCAGGGCAAAGATGTTCATGCCATTCAGCAGACCCAGGATGGCGATCGCCGTGCCGCAGAGCTCTGCTGCGATCCTGATCATGCTGAGGTCACGCAGTCTCCCGGCCGCGATGAAGACCCCTTCGCAGACCGAGCCAAAAGGTGTCGGAAGCAACCAGATGCTGAACATTGCAACGAGCAGGCCGACATGCTGCAGTTCAAAATAGAAGCCAAGCACGGCTGCAACACAAAAACCGGTCAACATCGCCGTCAGGCCCGACAGGATGGCAACGGTTGCAATCTGATCCAATCGGTCGCCATCATGATGCGTCTTCATCACGAATTCGCTCCATCCTCCTTCAGCGAGGATGACGAGAAGCGCCACGATTGCTGCAACATAGGCAAAAAGGCCGAATTCATCGGATTCCAATGTTCGGGCGGCAACGATAAATGTTGCCAATTGGGTAAACTGAACCACGATCTTTGCCCAAAGGGACCACATGGCATTGCTGAGCAGGGACCGCATGATCGAACCCGTGCGCAGTGTGGCGCTCCGGCGGGCAAGCCACATGCAAGTTTTCGAAAGTAAGTCTGGCATCAGCATTCCTGCCTTATTCCATGTCTATGATCATCGCTGAAGTGCACAAGTATCCACCAACTGTTGCGGACAGTCCGCAACAAGAATGACTTCAACCTTTGTTGACCTTTCATCGATAGATTCATGACACCGAAATCGAACTGCAAACAAAACCGCCCAGTTTCAACTTCAGGTTCAGCGTTTTTTGAAGCGGTGCGGCCGATGAGAGGCCTATCCATGAGCGAGATAGCTTTGAAATTCCAAATTCGATGGCTCGTCATCCTGTTCTGCCTGAGTGTCTGGGTCGCCATCGCCTGCTGGCTTGCATGAACTGTTTCAGCGTTCGTTCTGGGCAAACAGCACGACGCCAACCGTCTTGATGATAATGACGAGGTCGGTGCGTATAGACCAATTGTTGTAGTATTCGACATCGAATTGCACCCTTTGCTCGTAGGACGTGTCCGTACGGCGTGAGACCTGCCACAGCCCCGTCAGTCCAGGCGTCATCGTCAAATAGCAGTGCACATGCTGGCCATAATGCTCGAGTTCCTCGGCCAGAATCGGCCGCGGGCCGACGATGCTCATCTCGCCCTTCAATATGTTCACAAGCTGCGGAAGCTCGTCGAGACTTGTGATGCGCAGGTATTTACCCAGCCAGTGAACGCGCGGGTCGCTTTTCAGCTTCTGTGTTTCCCGCCATTCCTGTAGGCGCGCCGGATCGCTGGCGAGCAATTGATTCAGCACCTCGTCGGCGTCTTTGCGCATGGTGCGAAACTTCAGGCAATAGAAAGGACGACCATCGCGCCCGATCCGCTTGTGGCGGAAAATGATGCCACGTCCATCGACGACCAGCAGAGCGACTGCGATCAACAGCAATGCAGGAGACAGGAAGACCAGCGCCACGAGCGAAAGGACAATGTCGAAGGCGCGTTTGAGACCTCGCCGGCCAGCATGTCTTGCCGACAAGTCCCTTGCATGACGCTGCGCAAAATTATCCGAATACAAAGACATCACCCGCCCCTTCCAGCCAACTTAAAGCTGCCTGCCAAAGCGGGACGACGCAATTGATCCTGAAAGCCAGCGGCTCCACTGATAGAGGTAGGCGCCCGCCCCTTTTTCGACCTAAAAGCCGATAAATGCCTTTCGGAACCTTCCGTGCTTTCGTTAAACGGCGCTGATGTGCGCAATAAACTGGTGTCAGAACGCTCGCCCGGCACCGGCATCGCCGGCTCCGGGCTTAATCAGAGGTTTTCAGACCAGGCTTTGACTATCGGGCGGTGGCAAGCGCCGCTTCCATGCGCTCGTGTGCTTTTTTCGGCAGTTTCGCCGCCTGGAAGGCTTCGAGATTGGCGGCCGGATCGTCAACGACGATGGCAGCAACCATGCCCATCCCGACATGAGGCGCGCATTTGATCCCATAAACGCCCGGCACTTCGAAGGTGATCTTGATGGTTTCGTTGACCTTGCCTTTGAACTCGGTCGCGCCGTCCGGGCTCATGCCCTTGATGCTCTCGGCGTTGTGCCCCTTGTCCGTCGGGATGAATGTCACGGTATCACCGGCGGCCACCTTCAGGCCCGCGGGTTCAAAGACCATGGCCTGGCCATCGGCGCCCTTGTTCAGCATATGGATCTCAAAATCCGCAGCACCTGCGGAAGCCGTCAGGGCAGCCATAAAAAGGCTAGTGGCGACAAAATGCTTCAGCATATTCAACATGTCTATTCCATCTCCGTCGAGCAGATCCCGTTTGATCCGCGGGTGATGGGATTACGCGCCTTCGCGACGCGCTTCTTTGACATAGCGCAAACCGGGACATTGGGCTTGCTGGCAGCTGGCGCAAAGATGTCAGCTTCCCTCGCCGGGCAAACTCTCCTAGTTTCACGACATGGATTGCAGACCATAATCCCTTTCGACAGTTCGCCAACGCAGAAGGACAGCAGCACCCATGATGGAACGAGGCCACGATACAAGCCAGCTTGAAATGGTGGTGCTGATGACGCCGGACATGGCCAATTTTTCCGGCAAGGTACATGGCGGCGCCTTGCTCAATCTGCTCGACCGGGTCGCCTATTCCTGCGCTTCGCGTTACTCGCAGCAATATGCAGTCACCCTTTCCGTCGACCAGGTGGTGTTTCGCCAGCCAATCCATGTCGGCGAACTCGTCACCTTCCGGGCCTCAATCAATCATGCCGGCCGGACATCGATGGAAATCGGCATCCGGGTCGAGGCAGAGGACATTCGCAGCGGCGAACGGCGCCACACAAATTCCTGCTATTTCACCATGGTCGCCGTCGATGCCAATGGCCGGCCCATCGCCGTGCCCCCCTATGAACCAACGGCCCCTGCCCGCAAGCGACGCCAGAGGGCAGCTGAGATCCGTCGTAGCCTACGGTTGGAATTTGAGGCCCGGTTCAAGCAAGCCAGCGCGCTCGCTGATGAAGAGGCCAGTGATGGCCAGGCATGAAAGCGACGTTCTGGTTTCGCGGCGGAGGCACCAGCCTTGCGCCGCTGCCCGGATTTCAGTCCATCGCACACGTGCCTTCGCCCTCAGACAAGCGGCGACGGCAATAGGCATCCGGCTAAAAGCGCATAACGTTGCATCGCGCCTCTGCGCCTACCACTTTCGAAGTACTCTTCACTACCTCATAATAATAGTACGGCTGTATAATAACAATTTTACGTATTTCTTGTATATTTTCGAGGCCCGCCTGGTCGCCTCTCTGTTCAACATGCAAAATCAGCTATGCGCACCCAAACTGGACTCGATATGGAGCTCCAGAACGCCAAAATTGGTCAAAAAAACAATTTAAATCGATTGAAACTAAAGATGAAAAGCGCTTCAAAGAAACGAAATTCAATTCCTGCAGAAGTTGCATAAGAGACTACATAACTCAATATGCTATTCTATTAACCAAGCAATAAGAACTATACGGCTTGGCATATCCCTTTATATTAACTAGTCTCTAATCAACAAAGTTAATATTGCGTAAATTAGAACTCCATGGTTCATTTCCCTTCAAATGGAGGAGGAATATATCCATGGTCGAGCGCGACGTTGATTTTTCGGATGCCCCGATTGATGTAATCGAGTTTGGCGCTGAACAGCAGATAACTGCTGTAGCAGCCATTGAAGTTGCTCAAGCAACCAATGATCCCGTGTTCACCGATCCAGCCACAGGGCAGGATATCCAGCAGCCGACCCCATCCTCAGAAACGATTGGCGGAACTTTTATCCAGGTGGCAGCCGACAACCGGGCCGTCCTGCCCGAGGGCACATCGATCGAGAACATCGTTGTCGAAGGCGACAATCTGGTTCTGGTGCAGCCGGACGGTACGCGCATCATCATCGAGGGCGCCGCGCTCAATATTCCCACATTCCTGATCGGCCAGGTCGAGGTGCCCTCCCAGGTTCTCGTTGCGGCACTGCAGGCCAACGGTATCAATGTGGCGGCGGGACCCGACGGAACGGTCAGCGTGGTCAGCGCTGGCAGTTCCGGTGGCGATTTGACCGACGGTGATGGCAATATCGGCGACGCTGGCCCGGTTATTGACCTGCTTGGTGATACTGACTTCGGCTTTGAGGTGCCAACGTTTGATACGCTCGCCGATGCGGGCAATGTCGATCCGGAACTCGATGATTTCCTTGCTGGCGGCATCTCTGAGGAAGACCTGTCGACAGGCTTCAAGGAGGCTGACGACGGCTCGGACTCATCGACCATAACCGGTACTTTTGCCGGCAGCGACTTCGAAAATACCGCCCTTACCTATACGTTCGGCCTGCCAAGCACGGCGCTGAGCTCAGGCGGGACGCTGCTTGTCTGGTCGATCGACGCCAACGGCGTCCTTGAAGGCCGGGTGGGCGAAGACGGTCCGGTGATCATTCGCGCAGAGATCAGCGGCAATACCTACACCATCACATTGCTCGGCCCGATCGATCACCCCGACACAACGCAGGAAGACAGCATCGACCTGCAGATCCCGGTAACGGTGACCGATGTCGACAATGGCAGCGACACCGCGGTCATGACCGTGCGCATCGAAGACGACAGCCCCGAGGCCGGCGACAACAATAACGTTCAGCTCGACGACGATGCCCTTCAACCTGAGCAGACAGAGGGTGAAGGCAGCGACGAGCCCGTGCTGCTGCGCAGCCAGCTCGTCAGCGTTCAATTCGCTGGAAATCCTGGTGGCGATGGCGATGACGTGGATTCTGCCAACGCGACCGGCATCCTCGCCCATAACTACGGAGCCGATGGCGATGGCTCACTGCTCCTGACTGTGGAAGGCATTGCGCTGCCCGAAGGCTTTACCGCCACCGTATCGGAAGACGGTCTCGTTCTGACCATTCTGCAAGGTGACGTGCCAGTTCTCGAAGTCGCCCTGCAAGACGCGACCAGCGGCGCCTATGTGGTGCGCCAGCTCAACCCGATCGATCATCCGTCGACGGGGGGCGGGACCGAAGAACCTGGCGATGGTGATCTGCCCCAGTTCGAACTTCTCGCCGTCGAACACATACAGACGGCATTCGAGGACAATCTGTTTTTCGACCTCAAATATGTCGTTACCGATGGGGATGGCGACACGGCCATCGGCTCGTTCAGTATCGATGTCGACGACGATACGCCGGTGATCGGCAACTCCAGCATGATCCAGCTGGATGACGATGCCCTGGAAGGCGGCAATGGCGATTCCGCCATCGGCGACCAGCAGGAAACCGAGGGTGCCCCGCAGGTTGGAGGCGTACTTGCCCACAGTTACGGCGCAGACGGCGCCGGCTCGATCCTCCTGACCGGCGTTGCCGGTGCTACCGTCGGCACTCCCGATTCCGAGGCAAGTGAAGGCGCGTTTTTCTACAGCCTCAGCGAAAATGGACTGACCATCGTCGTCACGCAGATCCAGTCGGGCGAACCGGTGGCTGTGCTGGAACTGTCCCTTTCCGACACGACCAGTGGCGATTACACCCTCACCCAGTTGCATGCCATCCGGCATCCCGATGGCACGACCGAAGACAATGTCGGTTTCTCTTTCCACTACACGGTCACCGATGGAGACGGCGACAGCGTCAATGGCGCGCTCAAGGTCGACGTCGATGACGACGCACCGGTACTGACCGGCACCAAGATCTCGACAATTATCAACGAAGACGACATCGACACAAGCTGGTCCGACGGCTCGTCGCCGCATGGTGCAAATCAGCCTGATCCGGATTCAGCCGATGGCGACGATTCCCGTACGGAGTTCATGCCGGACTCCAACGATCCCGCGCTTGTCACCGGCAGCCTGACGACACTTGTGCAAGGCGCCGATGCGCCTTTCACCTATGGCTTTACCGCCAATGCGATTGCCTATCTGCAGGGTCTCGGCCTGACCACCAATGAGTGGGTTGGCGGCCAGAACTCCGCCCGTGCACTGGCCTATGAGCAGTCCACATCCGGCTCATGGTCGATCATCAAGGGCATCGAACCTGACGCACCCGGCGATGGCAACAGCTCAAACATCGTCTTCGAACTCAGGATCAATTCGACCACCGGTGCTTATGAATTCCGCCTGTTCGATGAACTCTACCATGAGGCGCCGACAAACGGTGCCAACGAGAACACGGCGCTGGTTTCCGGCGCGGGCACGATCGATGCCATCGTCTTTGGCCAGATCATCCAGGTCACCGACAGCGATCAAGACAGCGTCACCCTCGGTGACCGCTTCGAGATCAGGATCATCGACGATGTGCCAGTCGCCAAGTTGGCGACGCGGCCGGGCGAATATGTGACGATTGACGAAAGCACCGGCAACCAGGCTAATGATGTTGAAGCATCATCGCTGCCAAGAGACGTACAAAATCTGTTCAAAGCGCTGGAACAAAACAATGCGACCGGCGACGATCCGCATTCGAATGCGGTCAGCGCACTCTCCGGAAAGCCGGTCATTGGGTACGCCTACAGCGCCAGCCATATCGTGACCAACGCCGGTTCCGGCGTGGGCGCGGATGCACCTGCTGATAGCAATCGGCTGACTTTGGAAGTGACCAACGGCACGCCATCGGGTCTAATGACAACGGAAGGCGCGCCGATCCTGCTGTACCAGGTCGGCGAGCTGGTTGTCGGGCGTGTCGGCGGATCAACCGGCGCTATCGCCTTTGCGATAGCCGTCGATCAGAACGGCCGTGCCGCCATAGCCCAGTATCTGTCGATCAAGCATGACGATACAGGGGACGCCAATGAAAATGATGACAACGGCTCGCCTGGCACTGATGCGATGCCCGACAACGATCCGAACCCCGTTCCGCAAACCATTGCAAGCGGCGCGATCAAGGCTGTTTTGACCATCACCGATTCGGATGGCGATACGGCCCGGGCGGAGGTTGATATTTCCAGTCAGATCCGCTTCCTGGATGATGGGCCGACCGTCACGTTGGCCGTCAGCGACGAGACAGCGATCACGCTAGCTACCCAGGATGCCGAAACGATCGGCGCGCTTAGCGATACCGCTGTCTCGACGGCAAACTTCGGCTCTGCCTTCAACGCAGGCATCGTCTATGGTGCTGATGGCATGGCATCATCCAGCAGTGTTTATGTCCTCGGCCTCACCGTCCCCGACGGCACGGATTCAGGCCTCGACAGCAAAGGGCAGCAGGTCAATCTATTCGAGGTCAATGGGGTGATCTACGGTTCGACCGCCAACTCGCAAGATCAGGCCATCAGTACAGCCGTGTTCTCGCTTTCCGTCGGTAGTGATGGTGCGGTGACCCTCACACAATTCCAGCCGATCGACCATGTCCCTCCTGGTCCCGGCGCAAACGACACCCAGCAATATGCATCGTTTGCCTCAAATCTCGTATCGCTCACTGCGACGATCAGCGCGACCGACGGCGACGGTGACGCGGACGTCAAGACAGCAGCAATCGACCTTGGCGGCAATATCCACTTTGCCGATGACGGCCCTCGCCTGACCGACACCAAGATCTCGACAATCATCAACGAAGACGACATCGACACAAGCTGGTCCGACGGCTCGTCGCCGCATGGTGCCAACCAGACTGATCCGGATTCAGCCGATGGCGACGATTCCCATACGGAGTTCATGCCGGACTCCAACGATCCCGCGCTTGTCACCGGCAGCCTGACGACACTTGTGCAAGGCGCCGATGCGCCTTTCACCTATGGCTTTACCGCCAATGCGATTGCCTATCTGCAGGGTCTCGGCCTGACCACCAATGAGTGGGTTGGCGGCCAGAACTCCGCCCGTGCACTGGCCTATGAGCAGTCCACATCCGGCTCATGGTCGATCATCAAGGGCATCGAACCTGACGCACCCGGCGATGGCAACAGCTCAAACATCGTCTTCGAACTCAGGATCAATTCGACCACCGGTGCTTATGAATTCCGCCTGTTCGATGAACTCTACCATGAGGCGCCGACAAACGGTGCCAACGAGAACACGGCGCTGGTTTCCGGCGCGGGCACGATCGATGCCATCGTCTTTGGCCAGATCATCCAGGTCACCGACAGCGATCAAGACAGCGTCACCCTCGGTGACCGCTTCGAGATCAGGATCATCGACGATGTGCCAGTCGCCAAGTTGGCGACGCGGCCGGGCGAATATGTGACGATTGACGAAAGCACCGGCAACCAGGCTAATGATGTTGAAGCATCATCGCTGCCAAGAGACGTACAAAATCTGTTCAAAGCGCTGGAACAAAACAATGCGACCGGCGACGATCCGCATTCGAATGCGGTCAGCGCACTCTCCGGAAAGCCGGTCATTGGGTACGCCTACAGCGCCAGCCATATCGTGACCAACGCCGGTTCCGGCGTGGGCGCGGATGCACCTGCTGATAGCAATCGGCTGACTTTGGAAGTGACCAACGGCACGCCATCGGGTCTAATGACAACGGAAGGCGCGCCGATCCTGCTGTACCAGGTCGGCGAGCTGGTTGTCGGGCGTGTCGGCGGATCAACCGGCGCTATCGCCTTTGCGATAGCCGTCGATCAGAACGGCCGTGCCGCCATAGCCCAGTATCTGTCGATCAAGCATGACGATACAGGGGACGCCAATGAAAATGATGACAACGGCTCGCCTGGCACTGATGCGATGCCCGACAACGATCCGAACCCCGTTCCGCAAACCATTGCAAGCGGCGCGATCAAGGCTGTTTTGACCATCACCGATTCGGATGGCGATACGGCCCGGGCGGAGGTTGATATTTCCAGTCAGATCCGCTTCCTGGATGATGGGCCGACGCTGGGAACATTTTCATCAGCAGTCCTGTCCAACAAGGCTGGCTCGATCGATGGGATGTTTAGCCTTTCGCCCGGAGTAGATGGTGTCAAGGCATTCAACATCACCGGCCCCATCATCGCCGGCATCACCTACGAAACCGTAGCACAGGACAATGGAGAAACGACACTACTTGCCAAATCGGGCTCGACCGACATTTTCACACTGATCGTTCGGCCAGATGGGACCTATTCTTATACCTTGCTGGCACCCCATCCGAGCACAAGCACCACCTTTGCTTTGTCTGGTATTCAAGCCCATGGACCGACTGTCTTTTTCGAACCAAACGGTAGTCTGGTTGAGTTGTACGGCATCGGTGGAGGTATCAATGCCAGCGCCAATGGCCTTGGCATCCACAACACGTTCATTGGCGCCTGCGAAGGGGTAGGTTTCGAATTTCACAGCAAGTACCAGTCAGGCGATACGAATGCCGCAACCAATTCCCAGACCTATGAGTTGGTGCAGATCGTCGTCAATAAAATCAATGGCGATGGAGGTACCTATTTCTGGCAGGCCTATGATGCCAATGGCAATCTCGTCGACAGTGATCGGATAAAGATAACTAGCGCTGGAACTTATCTTATCGATCCGGAAGGTCGATTTTCACAACTTCGCATCATAGGTGGTGATGATGTCGACGGTCAGGGCATTCAATTGGCATCGATCTCAGCCAGCAATACCGTGCTGCCACTGGAGCAGGCTCTTGAATTCCAAGTGTCGGCGGTCGATGGCGATGGTGATGGTGATGGTGATGGTGATGGTGATGGTGATGGTGATGCATCATCGGTTTCGACAATTGCAATCAACCTCATCTCGCAGGGTGGAGACCGTGACAATACGCTGACAGGGACATCCGACAACGAAAAGCTGGACGGAAAATCTGGCAATGACACTGTCGACTACGGCACGAGCGGGGCCGCCATTTCCATCAACTTAGACAAAGATGGCGACGCTTTTTACAAACCGGGGACTTTTTCCAATCCAGAAAATGGCGGGATTGGAGGTGGTGATGCTCAAGGCGACAGGCTCGAAGCGATTGAGAACATTGTCGGCAGCGCGTTCAACGACTTCATCTTCGGCAATGGTGATGAAAACAAACTGTTCGGGAATTCCGGATCGGACACTCTGAAGGGTGAAGGCGGCGCAGACAGTTTGTTTGGTGGCGCTGGCGACGACTTCCTGTTCGGCGATAGTGGCAATGACTATCTGGACGGCGGTTCCGGTGCAGATGCAATGAAAGGTGGGTCGGGTGCCGATATCTTCGTGATCAGTTCGGATGCAACCGGTCCTGCTATCGATGACATCATTCTCGACTACGATTTCAGCGAGGGCGATACAGTGGATCTGTCAAACCTGTTGAACAATCTGGCGGGTGTTACGGATTTGTCAGCCTCTGGCTACGTCAAAGTTGATCATATCGGCGGCGATGCGGTCGTCTCGGTTGACACTGACGGATCCGCCGGGTCCGGCCAGACCTGGCAACAGGTCGCCGTGCTGGACAACTTTGTTCACACCGCCAACACGTTGAAAATCCTGTTCAATGATGGGGCGGGAACAAAGGAAGACACAATCTGATAAACCTTGAAGGGCCCCCGACTGGGGCCCTTTTTCGATCGTCACGAGTTAACCGGACGCTTGCTAAACCCGCGCGCAGTTCGTTTCGCAGGTCGCGCCTACTCCCAAACCTTGACTTGACGCAATCCTTGTCCACTTGTCGTCCGCAAACGCCAGCAGTGGGAGAACGACATGGGGCACGCACTTTTTGACCTGACCGGGCGCCGGGCGCTGATTACCGGCTCGTCGCAAGGCATTGGTCTGGCGCTGGCCAAGGGGTTGGCGGAAGCGGGCGCCGAGATCGTGCTCAATGGTCGTGACATCGGCAAGCTGAAGACGGCGGCGCAGGAGATCGGTGGCGATACCCGCATCCTCGCCTTCGATGTCACCGATCATGCAGGCGCGCGTGCTGCCGTCGACCGTTTCGAAGCGGACGTCGGTCCGATCGATATCCTGGTCAACAATGCCGGCATGCAGCACCGCGCACCCTTGGAGGATTTTCCGGCCGAGGCGTTCGAAAAGCTGCTGGCAACCAATATTTCCAGCGTTTTTAACGTCGGCCAGGCGGTCGGTCGCCACATGATTGCACGCAAGCGCGGCAAGATCATCAATATCGCCAGTGTTCAGACACGCGCCGCACGCCCGACGATCGCGCCCTATACCGCGACCAAAGGCGCCGTCGGCAACCTGACCATGGGCATGGCGACGGACTGGGCCAAGCATGGCTTGCAATGCAATGCGATTGCGCCCGGCTATTTCGAAACGCCGCTGAATGCAGCACTGGTCGCCGATCCGGCCTTTACCGGCTGGCTGGAGAAAAGAACACCGGCCGGTCGCTGGGGCAAGGTCGAGGAACTGGTCGGCGCCTGTATCTTCCTGGCGTCGGATGCCTCGTCCTTCGTCAACGGCCATATCCTCTATGTCGACGGAGGAATGACGATTTCGCTTTAGGTTTGGCTCCGCGCAAAGCCGTTTTCAGCCGTGCGTATCGATCCGCGAGAAGGCAGCGAGAACCGTGCGTTCAGACTGTAGAAGATAGGTCTCGAGTGCCGTGGCTGCCTCTTGCGTCTGTCCTGTTTCAAGCTTTTCCAGGATCGCCGCGTTGAGATCGACATAGGGCGCATGCAGGAGTTCGGGATCATCCAGCAGCCCGAAACTCAGGCGCAGCTCGGCGGCGATCTGGGCATAGAAGACATTGAGCCTCTGGCTGTCGGCCAGATCGACAATAGCCGCGTGGAACACCATGTTCTGGCTGCCGACGGTCAGCCAGTCCTTCGCATCGCGCGCCGCCCTGGCATGCTGGACGGCTGTCTTCATCCGAGCAACGGCCGGATGATTGGGATAGGCATTGGCGATCGCCCGGCATTCGATCGTGCGGCGAACCCTGTAGATATCGATGATCGAAGACATGCTCGGGGTCGCGACAAAAACGCCGCGATTGGGCTCGTGGCGCAACAAGCCTTCCTTGGTCAGCAGTCGGAAGGCCTCGCGCAATGAGTTGCGCGAGACATCGAGACCGGCGCTAAGGGCTGCCTCGGACAGGCGCTGGCCTGGCCTCAACTCACCGGCAATCAGCTTGTCACGGATCTGTTCCGCAAGCCTTGGCGCAAGCGCCGATGTCGTATCCTGCTCAGCCATGATGTCCCTTGTGCACCTAACCTGCGATGCGCCATCCCTTGGCCGCATCGTTACCGTGCTTCGGGCAGAAACAAAACCAGCCGTCTCCGGTGAAAACAGGTTTATCTTCTCAAGGAGCCGCTCTGACGTCTGGGCTCCCGGGCCTGAAGGGGCCGCAGATCTGCGAACGGTGTTGATTGAGTGACCAAATTTTGACCGAAACCGGGATGGAACATGCCCAGAAGAGAAACAAATCGCTCAACATTTGCACAACTTAGTAGAACGATAGAATTAAATCGTTGAACAATCTTGACAGAATTGTGAAACACGACGACGCTATCCTTATCGATAGTCAATTCACAAGACATTTTGAATGACCTGCGATCAACGGAGAGGGTAACATGGATCAGAATTCGACATCCCAAGGCAGCGCGAGCCCCGGCAGCGCATCGGGCGGCATGTCCGTCAAATCACGCCGCGCCGCGCTGACGGCCGCAATCTTCCTGATGGCCACATCGGCCATCGGTCCGGGCTTCATCACCCAGACGGCAACATTCACCACCAAGCTCGGCGCGGCCTTCGCCTTTGCCATTCTCGCCTCGATCCTGATCGACTTCGTCGTCCAGCTGAATATCTGGCGGATCGTCACGCTGACCAAGATGCGCGCCTCCGACATCGCCAATGCCGCGATCCCTGGCACCGGTTATGTACTGGCTATTCTCGTCATTGTCGGCGGCCTGTTCTTCAACATCGGCAATATCGGCGGCGCAGGCCTCGGCCTCAATGCCATGCTCGGCCTTGACCCGAAATGGGGTGGCGCCATCAGTGCCCTGATCGCCATCGCCATCTTCATGTCGAAGCGCGCAGGGGTCGCCATCGACCGATTGATCGTGATTGCCGGCGTCCTGATGATCGTCCTGACGCTCTATGTCGCGATCGTCTCGGCTCCTCCTGTCGGTAATGCGCTGTTCCAGACCTTCCTGCCCAGCACGATCGATTTCGCCACGATCACCACCATCGTCGGCGGCACGGTCGGCGGCTACATCACCTATTCCGGCGCGCACCGCCTGCTCGACAAGGGCCAGGTCGGCATCGAGAACCTCGGCGCCGTCAACCGCGCGGCCCTGACCGGCATCGCGGTCACCGGCCTGATGCGCTATGTGCTGTTTCTTGCCATCCTCGGCGTCGTCGCCTCTGGCGTCGTCATCGACGTATCCGGCAAGGGCGCAAACCCGGCCGCCCAAGCCTTCCAGGCAGCCGCCGGCGATGTCGGTTTCCGCATCTTTGGTGCAGTCCTCTGGTTTGCCGCAATCACCTCGGTCATCGGCGCTGCCTACACGTCGGTGTCCTTCATCACCGTGTTCAAGCAGGACATAACTGAACGTGCCCGCAACATTGCGACCGTGATCTTCATCGCAGTCTCGCTGTTCTTCTACGTCGTCATCACGACGCCGCCAGCCCAGATGCTTGTCTTCGTTGGTGGTCTGAATGGCCTCATTCTGCCGATCGGCCTGTCGATCTTCATCTACGCCGCCTGGGCGCGCTCCGACCTTATGGGCGGCTACCGCTATCCGCGCTGGCTGCTGGTGCTTGGTGTGCTGACCTGCGCCTTGACCTGGTACATGGGCTACAAGTCCATCGGCCCGATCTTCGCCCTGCTGACGGCTGCCGGTTGACGCACGGTTCCGCGTTTCCCCGAAACGCGGAACTTCTCTTGCCTTTTGTTCCACGCAAAGCGCAGGACAATCTTGCTGGCTTGTATTGAGGAGACCTGACATGACTGCCATCGATCTGAACAGCGATCTCGGCGAAAGCTACGGCGCCTGGGCCATGGGTGATGATGCGGCGATGCTCGCCATCGTCTCCAGCGCCAATGTCGCCTGCGGCTTTCATGCCGGCGATCCCGTCGGCATCCTGAACACTGTGCGGGCGGCGGCTAAAAACGGTGTTTCGATTGGAGCACATGTCTCCTATCCGGATCGCGTCGGCTTCGGCCGGCGCGACATGGATGTCACGCGCGATGAACTGATTGCCGATATCATCTACCAGATCGGCGCCCTGAAGGGCATCGCTGCATCTGCCGGCGTCACCGTCTCTTATGTCAAGCCGCATGGTGCGCTCTATAATCGCATCGCTCAGGATCCCAAGCAGGGCCAGGCTGTGATCGATGGCATCCTGGCCATCGATCCCTCGCTCGTCTTGATGGGACTTGCCGGTGCGCCGATCCTCGATCTCGCCCGCAAATCCGGCCTCAATGTGGTCGCCGAAGCTTTTGCCGACCGCGCCTATAAACCGGACGGCCAGCTCGTTTCACGCCGCGAGCCGGGTGCCGTCCTGCACGACACGGCCGAGATCGCAGGCCGCATGCTTCAGCTTGCACAAAGCGGTACACTGGAAGCGATCGATGGCTCAACGATCAAGGTCGATGCCCAGTCGATCTGCGTGCACGGCGACAGCCCCGGCGCTGTTGCCATCGCCCGCGAAATCCGCCGCACATTCGAGGAAAACGGCATCATCGTCCGCTCGTTCTTGTCGGCCTGAACTCAGATCCTGGGAGGGATTTCAATGATTGCCCTAGACCACCTTCGCCATGTCGATGTCGAGCCAGCCCGTAGCGCCAGGAAACGCTATCGTGCCGGTCTTATCGAACCGACGTCAGGCGTCGCACCCGGCTTCACCCAGGCCAACATGATCGTGCTGCCACGTGACTGGGCCTTCGACTTCCTGCTCTACGCCCAGCGCAATCCGAAAGCCTGCCCGGTTCTTGACGTATCCGATCCCGGCTCGCATGCGACGCTTCTGGCACCAGGTGCCGACCTGCGCCGTGATCTGCCGCTCTACCGGATCTGGCGCGACGGCAAGCTTGCAGAGGAGACGGCAGACGCGACGGCAGCCTGGGCCGAGCATCCTGATCTCGTCAGCTTCCTGATCGGTTGCAGCTTCACCTTCGAGACGCCGATGGTCGAGGCCGGTATCGAGATCCGCCACATGACCGACAAGTCGAACGTGCCTATGTATCTGACCAACAAGGCCTGCCGCCCGGCCGGTCGCCTGCATGGCAATATGGTCGTCTCGATGCGACCGATCCCGGCATCGCGGGTGGCCGACGCTGCGACCATTTCCGGCCGTTTTCCCGCAGTGCATGGTGCACCCGTTCATGTCGGCGCGCCCGAAGAAATCGGCATCAGGGATCTGGCCAAGCCGGAATTCGGCGATCCGGTGCGCATCGAACCCGGTGAAGTGCCGGTGTTCTGGGCCTGTGGCGTAACCCCGCAGGCAGCCGTGATGGCGTCTGGCGTGCCGTTTGCCATTACCCATGCGCCGGGCCACATGTTCATCACCGACATTCCCGATTCCGCCTATCACGCTTGAGGTTCCGATGCGTTTCCTGCCCGTCAGCCTGACAGTTCTTTTGGTCGAACTCGCCGATCTCGACGAGACGCTGGCGCTGTTTGCCTCGCTCGAAGCCGATCCGGTGGATGGCGTCATCGACATGGTGCCAGCCGCCCGCACGCTGATGATCCGGTTTCGGGCAGAAAAACTGACAGCCGAGCGGCTTGCCGCCGCTATCGCCACCCGCGATCTCTCGGCCCGGATCGCGACGTCGGACATGCTGGTAGAAATCCCGGTAAACTACGATGGCGAGGACCTCGCTGACGTAGCACAGCTGACCGGCCTTTCCGTCGAGGACGTCATCCGTCGCCACACCGAAAGTACTTTCACCGTCGCCTTCTGCGGCTTTGCCCCGGGCTTCGGCTATCTTGTCGGTGGTGACACAATGCTGGAGGTGCCACGGCGCCAGAGCCCGCGGACAAAAATTCCGGCCGGCTCGGTTGCCTTGGCCGGTGCCTTTTCCGGCGTCTACCCGCAAAACAGCCCCGGCGGCTGGCAAATCATCGGCACGACGCCGGAAAAGATGTGGGATCTGTCCCGCGATCCGCCGGCGCTGTTTCAGCCCGGCTACCGCGTGCGTTTCGTCGATCTGGCGAAATCCTCTCGCGCTCTTGTCACATCCAGCAAGCTTGCGACTACTGCATCGGCAGAACCTTCCGCAGCCGACCTGACGTTCAAGGTCCTTGCAGCCCCCATGCCGGCCCTGTTCCAGGATCTCGGCCGCTTCGGCCAGACCGGCCAGGGTGTGTCGTCATCCGGCGCGCTCGACCAGAGCGCGTTAAAGGCTGCCAATCGCGTGGTCGGCAATCCTGCCGGAACGCCTGTGCTGGAGATCATCCTCGGCGGCTTTTCCTTCGAAGTCTCCGGCCGCACCGTGCTTGGCATAGCCGGTGCTCCCTGCCCGATCACGATCCGCGATGCATCCGGACGCAGCATCGAAGCCTCGACCTATCAGCCGATCGCACTCGAAGCCGGCGATGTCGTCACGCTCGGCCAGGCCCCGAAGGGCATGCGCAGCTATCTCTCGGTGCGCGGCGGCTTTGCCGTCAAGCCGGTACTCGGCAGCGCCTCGACCGACACGCTTGCCGTTGTAGGTCCCGATCCCGTGACTGTCGGCACCGTGCTGACGATCAACACCGAGACAACCGGTCTCAACAGCGTTTCACTGACGGAAGCACCCGCCTTCGATCATCCGGCCTCCGGCGACGTTGTCACGCTCGACGTCATCATGGGGCCGCGCAGCGACTGGTTCACAGAGACCGGCATTGCCACCCTGACATCGCAGCTCTGGCAGGTCACACCACAGTCGAACCGCGTCGGCATCCGCATCAGCGGCGACGTTGCGCTGGAGCGCAAGGACAAGGCGGAGCTTCCGAGCGAGGGCACGGCCACCGGCGCCATCCAGGTGCCGCATAGCGGGCAACCCGTTCTCTTCCTCGCCGACCATCCCCTGACCGGCGGTTATCCCGTAATCGGTACGGTTGCCGAATACCATCTCGATCTCGCCGGGCAGATCCCGGTCAATGCCCAGATCCGCTTCCGGCCCGTGACCAGCTTTGCCGATATCAAGCCTGCAAAAGCCTGAAACGAGCAAAATCGCACGAAGAATACTGTGAGGAGACATCCATGAAAAAAGTGCTGATCGCCAACCGTGGCGAAATCGCCGTCCGCATCATCCGCGCCTGTCGTGACCATGGCATCCGGTCGGTTGCGGTTTATGCCGATCCCGATTTGGATGCGCTCTTCGTCCAGCTCGCTGACGAGGCCTATGGGCTGGACGGAAGCCGTCCGGCGGAAACCTATCTCGACATCGACAAGCTGATCGGCATTGCCAGGCGTTCGGGTGCCGACGCGGTGCATCCCGGCTATGGCTTCCTATCGGAACGGGCGGAATTCGCCCGTGCCGTGCAAGAGGCAGGTCTGATCTGGATCGGTCCCGATCCGCATGTCATCGAAGCGCTGGGCGACAAGGTCGAGGCACGGCGCATCGCAACCAGCGTCGGCGCCCCTCTGGTCGCCGGCAGCGACGGCCCGGTCGAGACGGCAGCCGAGGTGATCGCCTTTGCCGAACAGCATGGCCTGCCCGTTGCCATTAAGGCCGCCCATGGCGGCGGTGGCCGCGGCCTCAAGGTCGCCTGGACCATGGAAGAAATTCCCGAGCTCTACGAATCTGCCGTGCGCGAGGCCAAGGCCGCCTTTGGTCGCGGTGAATGTTTCCTCGAGCGTTTTCTCGACCGCCCGCGCCATATCGAAGCACAGGTTCTGGCCGACAAACATGGCAATGTGCTTGTTCTCGGCACCCGCGACTGCTCTTTGCAGCGGCGCAACCAGAAACTGGTCGAGGAGGCTCCCGCCCCCTTCCTCACCGAGGTGCAGCGCCATGAGATCCACGATGCTGCAAGGCGCATCTGCGCTGCTGCCGGTTATTCTGGTGCCGGCACGGTGGAATTCCTGCTCGGCGTCGACGGCACAATCTCCTTCCTTGAAGTCAATACCCGCCTGCAGGTCGAGCATCCCGTGACCGAGGAGACGACCGGCATCGACCTCGTCATCGAGCAGTTCCGCATCGCCGACGGCTTGCCATTGATGGTCACCGAGACACCTGCCCCGCGCGGTCATTCGATCGAATTCCGCATCAATGCCGAGGATCCCGGTCGCGGCTTCCTGCCGACGCCCGGCACGATCACGAAATTTGACGCCCCGTCCGGCCCCGGTATCCGCCTCGACACCGGCGTCGTCTCCGGCTCGACCGTACCCGGAACGTTCGATTCCCTCATGGCCAAGCTGATCGTCACCGGTGCCACGCGCGAACAGGCTTTGGCCCGCGCCCGCCGTGCCCTGAAGGAGTTCAAGATCGAAGGCATTGCGACCGTGCTACCCTTCCACCGCGCGGCCATGGACAGCCCGGACTTCACCGGCGAAGACGGCTTCAAGGTGCATACGCGCTGGATCGAGACCGATTTTGCCGCAACACTGGAAGCAGCCGCCCGGCCGGAACCGACAGGCGACAGCGCCCTTATCCGCACCCATGTCGAGATCGACGGCAAGCGCCATGCACTCGGCATTCCAGCCGCCCTGTTGGCAGGTCTCGGCGGGCTTTCCGGTCATAATACCGGCGCGGCCTCCACCGCGAAAGTCGAAGACGCACTCAGTATCGCCGCGCCGATCTCCGGCACCCTGCAGGCATTCAAGGTCGAGGACGGCGCAGAGGTCGCGACCGGCGACCTGATCGCCGTCATGGAAGCGATGAAGATGGAAACCCAGGTGACGGCGTTGCGTGCCGGCAAGATCCGTCTCGTCGCGGAAGCTGGAGCCTATCTTCAGGCCGGCACAGAGATTGCGCGGTTCGAGGCCTAGGTGATGGGCCTCGGCATTTTATGGATCGATGATGAAACTCTCCGGTTCTGCGTCCGAAGTTCAACCTGCTATAAAACTGTCGAGACGGTGTCAGTCGGCCTTCGGCACCAAGGCCAACCTCGTCGCCCGTCGACCCGTAAATATTCTGAGCCGTCGAGTGGCCAGATATCGGTCAATTCTGCACTTCGGCCCGACCAGAACGGATGAAGGAGTGTCTGTTTCGATGCTTTATGCTCCCTTGGACACTGTGTTGCGAATGAGGTAGAATGGTAGAATATTGGCCGACTAGGTAGAATGGAGTTTCTCCGCATGAGCCTCAACGTGAAAGACCCGGAAGCGCATCGCCTTGCTCAGGCGATCGCCCAAGCAACCGGGCAGAGCATGAGCCGTGTCGTGACTGACGCTCTGCGTGAACGGTATACACAAATTGAAAAACAGAGAGGCAGGGCTTCTGTCGAAGAGCTTCTGGCAATCGCTGACAGGGCCGCAGCCCATCTGAAGCAACCTTATGCTGATCACGCAACGCTTCTCTATGACGAGGACGGCCTGCCGAAATGATTGTCGACACATCAGCCTTGGTGGCTATTCTCTATGGAGAGCCAGAAGCCGTTGGCTACACGCGACTGATCCATGATTCTGCAGCCTGCCGGATCAGCGTGGCTAACTATTTGGAACTGTCCATGGTGATTGAAAAGCAGCTTGGGCCGGAAGGCATGAGGCAGGCTGATGCCTTCTTGCGCCGTGCAGCGATCGATATAGAGCCTGTGACTGTTGAGCAGGGCCATCTGGCCCGACAAGCCTTTCTCGATTTCGGGAAGGGAAGGCATAAAGCTGGACTGAATTTCGGCGACTGTTTTGCCTTCGCTCTGGCCAGGGATTTCGACGAGCCATTATTATTCAAAGGCAACGACTTCACACAGACAGACATCCTTTCCGCAGCGTGACGCACGACCGGGTATGATGGGTTGGGACTGACGTGCTGATTGGCGCTTTGACGCGCCGGATGGGGGTCCGCCTTCCGCTCGTTAGAGTCACCGACAACAAAATTTGTTTTGCAGGAGATAGTCGTACACTCGAACGCCCTACCCGCATCTCGCCGAGATCGGCCACCGGCTGAAGCTTTCTCACACGGACATCGTCGGCCTGCTTGGCAATACTAGGATCGCACTGTGATGAGGTTCGTACGACACACTAGCGATCAAATCCAAGATGAAACGTGATCGCTCACTCAAATCAAAGTCACGAAGAAAACACCTAACCCCATTGAGGCAACCGGCCAGAAAACCTGGCCGGTTGGCATTTCCCAGCTTCAACGCTTGTAGGTGCCGAGGCCCGGACGATAGGTCTTGTCGTCGAGGAACTGCTTGAGGCCTTCGGCGCGGCCATTGCTCTTGTCGAGAAACAGCATCTGCTCGAGCTTGGCATAGATGTAGTCGTCGGCCAGTTCCCAGGGCATGTTGCGTACCCGCTTGAACGTATCCTTGGCCGCCTTCAGCACCACCGGGTTCTTTTCCAGCAGGGTCGCGCAGATGGCGCGAACGCGCGTTTCAAGCTCGGCAAGCGGTACGGATTCGTTGACCAGGCCCATGTCGCGCGCTTTCTGGCCGCCGAAATTCTCGCCGGTCATGATGTAGTAGAGCGAGTCGCGATGGTTCATCACCTCGGCGACAGCGCGCGTGACATTGCCGCCCGGCAGAATGCCCCAGTTGATTTCCGACAGGCCGAACGTGGCCTCATCAGCGGCAACCGCCAGATCACAGGCAACCAGCGGCGTGAACGCGCCACCGAAGCACCAACCATTGACCATGGCGATGGTCGGCTTTTCGAAATACATCAACCGGTTCCACCAGCCACCGGACTGGCGGCGGCTCTTCAGGACCGCGGCCCGGCCCTTGCCGTCATTTTCGCGGAAATACTCCTTGAGGTCCATGCCGGCCGACCAGGACTGGCCGGCACCGCGCAGCACCAGAACGCCGCAACGCTCATCGGCTTCAAGATCCTCAAGCACTTCCATCATCCGCTTGTTCAGCGCTGGGTTCATTGCATTGCGCTTCTCCGGACGGTTGAGCGTGACGAAGGCAATGCCGTTGTCAAATTCCACGAGGACCGGATCGGCCACGGTTTTGTCAGTCTCGGTCATGTTGCACTCCCTTTGAAGTCTGTTGATTTCCGGTCTGCTCTGACCGGGCCATGATGTTCAGGATGGAATTTGGCTCTGGCGCAGAATGTGTTTCTGCGCTTTGCCGGATGCCGTCCGCGGAAGGGTATCGAGGAAGATCACGCGCGCAGGCCGCTTGTAGGGAGCGAGCCGCTCGGCGCAGTGGACAAGGATTTCTTCTGCTGTAGCACCAGCCTCCGCAGCGACGACGAAGGCGAGCCCGCACTCGCCCCATCGGGGATCGTTGATCCCGATCACGGCGACGTCGCGCACCTTCGGATGGGCGCCGATCACTGCCTCGACTTCGGCCGGGAAGACGTTTTCGCCGCCGGAGATATACATGTCCTTGAGCCGGTCTGGCACGTGGATCACACCACCCGGATCGCGCCTGCCAAGATCGCCGGATCGATACCAGTCACCAACAAAGGCCTTGGCCGTCTCCTCCGGCTTGTTCCAGTAACCGGGCGTTACCGATGGACCCCGCAGCCAGATCTCTCCGACCTTGCCATCTGCCACGTCCACGCCGTCGTCGCCGACCAGCCGAACCTCGATCAATGGCGCCGGGAAACCGACACTGCCGGGATAGGCTGCCACCATGTCTCGGTCGAGCGGCATATGGATTGCCGTGCCCGCCTCGCTCATACCATAGCCGTTGACCAGCGGAATGCCGTCATCGAGAAAAGTTCTGATCAGGCCGGGCGACAAGGGTGCTCCGCCGATGAAGATCGCCTGCAAGGCCTTTAGCGCTGAAGGATCCCAGCTTTCGGCCGATCGCAAGGCAGCGGCCATCTGGGGCACTGCGAAATAATGCGTCACGCCCAGCGCAGGATCACCGAGCGTCGTCAATGTACGTTCAGTCAGGAACCTGTCTGAGATGACAAGACGGCCGCCCATCAGCAAGGTGGTTCGGCCAATGGCGACAAGGCCGATCGTGTGGAAAAACGGCAGATCACAGAGGGATACCGACGCTGCCGTTACCGCGCCAACCAGGGCAAAGTTAATCGCGGCGGCAAAGGCATTCCGCCTTGTGATGATCACGCCCTTTGGCACGCCGGTCGTCCCGGATGTGTAAAGCATGATGCACGGCGCATCCCCTTCGACAGATGCCGGTTCGGCACGCGACACGGCGCCAGTCATGGACAAAAGACCGCCCTCGCCGTCAACCGACAACTGCCTTGGTGCAATATCGCGGATCAGGCCGAGCACGTCGGCAAATTCCGTGTCATGCAAGAGAAGCGCCGGCTTGCAGTCATCGATGATCGGAGCAAGCTCCATCGCGCCGAGCCGCCAGTTGAGCGGCACAAAGACATAGCCGGCCCTTTGGCAGGCAAGGCAGACGGCGATCTGGGCAATCGAGTTACGGCCGAGATAGGCAATACGCGCGAAGGCTTCGCCAGACCCGATACGGGACCCGATGCCTGATGCGATCTCGTGCGCCAGGACCGTGGCGATCCGAGCAACGTGATCGTCGAGTTCGGCATAGGTCAAGCTCCGCCCCGTCGCGACTTCGAAGACGGCGGACCGATTAGGGCCAATTTTGGCCCGGTAGATCAAAGGGTCATCCATCTCGAGACCGACGGCGCCGGGATGCATTGTCGCGGTCAGGACGCGCTGTTGCATATGTTTCTCCTCCACATTGCCTCTCCCTGGCAATTTTGTAAGTTACACATACTATATAAAAGCAGGGACAGACAAGTAGATTTTTGGCTGCTAATGTCCATTGTCATCAGCAAGGCGCAAACAAGATGGCGCACAAGCGAAAGACAGGCCATGACGCGAGCAGGCGATCTCAGACCGGATAATGACGATGAAGCTCCAGAGACAGGCCTCGGCCTGCGCACCGGGCGGCTTGACGATATCCTCGGCTTTCATCTTCGCATGGCCAATGTTGCAATCTACCAAGACTATAGCGCCGCCATGTGCGATATCGGTCTGACGCAGAAACAATTCGCCGTCCTTGAACTGATTGCCGCCAATCCCCGCGTCAGCCAGATCGATATTGCCAATCATCTGAGCATGGATCGCGCCACGATGATGGCATTGGTCAACCGGCTGGAGGCACGCAAACTGATCGAACGCAAGCCATCAGCCGTCGACAGGCGACGCCAGGAGCTGTTGATGACCGCAGACGGCCAAGTGCTCATCCGCCAGGCCAGGGCGATCCAGGAGCAGCATGAGCTGCGCTTTACCGGACGTTTCTCCCCGGAAGAACTTCAGGTTTTTGTCGAGGCACTGAAGCGCATCTATGCAGACATCATCCCGGGCCGCGGCGACGTCGAGTAGCAATGCCCGCCATGCAAAACGGCCGCCTTTCGGGCGGCCGTTTGTATCAAAGCCCAATCCTCAAAAAGGATAATGCTGGTTCGGATCCTCGATGGTGATCCAGCGCAGTTCGGTAAACTCTGCGATCGCCGCCTTGCCACCGAAACGGCCATAGCCGCTGCCCTTGACACCACCGAACGGCATCTGAGGTTCATCAAAGACCGTCGGTCCATTGATATGGCAGATGCCGGATTCAATGCGTCCGGCAACCGAAAGTGCCCGCTGGATATCGCGACTGAAGACGGCCGCGGACAGCCCGTATTCGGTGTCATTGGCAATGCGGATCGCTTCGTCCTCGCCGTCGACGCGAATGATCGGCTTCACCGGACCAAAGCTCTCTTCCGAATACATGCGCATATCCGAGGTCACATGATCAAGCAGCGTTGCTTCCACCACACTGCCGTCACGCTTGCCACCGGCCACCAGCTTTGCGCCCTTGGACACGGCATCGCTGATCAATTCCTCCATCTTCTTCGCTGATTCCAGGTTGATCAGGGAGCCCAGAACGACATGGCCGCGCGGATCACCTGCCGGCAGTTTCGAAGACTTGGCCGCAAGCTTCTCGACAAATTCATCGGCAATCTTGGCGTCGACGATGATGCGCTCGGTCGACATGCAGATCTGGCCCATATTGGCGAAGGCACCGAAGGCAGCCGCATTGACCGCAGCATCGATGTCGGCGTCATCCAGAATGACGAGTGGTGCCTTGCCGCCGAGCTCCAGCAAAGCAGGCTTCAGATGGCGACCGCAAAGTTCGCCGATGATCTTGCCGACCTTCGTGGAGCCAGTGAAATTCACCCGCTTGACAGCCGGATTGGTGATCAATGCCTCGACGATGCTGGCCGCATCCTCCGGCGCATTGGTGATCACGCTGATCACACCGGTCGGCAAACCCGCTTCGACAAGGCACTGGGCAATCAGGCGATGGGTGCCCGGGCACTGTTCCGATGCCTTGAGGATGACGGTATTGCCGCAGGCGATCGGCATGGCGACAGCACGGGTGCCGAGAATGATCGGCGCATTCCAGGGTGCAATGCCAAGGCAGACGCCAACCGCCTGGCGCATGCCCATCGATAGCGAACCCGGCTTGTTCGATGGAATGACCTCGCCGGAAATCTGGGTGGTCATCGAAGCTGCTTCGCGCAGCATGCTGGCCGCCACCATGACATTGAAGCCGCCCCAGTGACCGGTGGCCCCTGTTTCGGAAATCACCAGCTCGCTAAACTCGCCGGCCTTGGCCTCCATGATATCAGCGGCCTTGAGCAGGATCTTGCGCCGCTCGCCCGGACCCGTCTTCGACCAGGCCGGAAAAGCCGCCGAAGCGGCATCTACCGCCGCCTGCACGTCCTTCAGGCTCGCAGCAGACGCTGTCGTTGCAACCGTCTGGGTAAAGGGATTGATCCGGTCAAAGGTCCGGCCGCCTTCGGCCGCCTGCTCCGCACCATTGATCAGCAGTGAAATATGCATATTCATGAATGTCTCCTCCTTTGTCGTATTGATCTATTCGCCAGCTTGCACAGGGCGCACCCTGTTGCTGCGCGCCAAAACCCGCCGCATCTCCCAATGCGTCCAATCGATCCTGCAAGGGCCCTCACAGGGGACTCCTTGTGCGAGACCACCCGGATCTGGCAGCGTGTCCCTATTCAGGATGCACCATCGCGATTTAGTAAGCTTAGCATACTATTTTATGACGGCAATACTGCCCGACTATCAATATGGCAAACCGACATAGTTCTCAGCCATCGCTGTCGCGGCCGCTCGGGAATGGGTGAGGTAATCCAGCTCCGCCTCCTGGATCTTCTGGCCGAAATCGCCATTGTCGGGAAAGCGATGCAGCAGAGTGGTCATCGACCAGGAAAACCGCACGGCATTCCACACCCGTTTCAGCGCCTTGACGGAATAGGTATCGAGCCCGGCATTCGACTTGTCCTCGTAGTGCTCGAGCAGACCCTCGATCAGGTAAAAGACGTCGGATGCCGCCAGATTGAGCCCCTTGGCGCCGGTCGGCGGCACGATATGCGCCGCATCGCCGACCAGGAACAAACGTCCGAAGCGCATCGGCTCAGCGACAAACGAGCGCAAGGGCGCAATCGATTTCTCGAAACTCGGGCCTGTCACCAGGGCTTCGGCATGATGGGCCGGCAGACGGCGGCGTAGTTCATCCCAGAAGCGATCGTCCGACCACATGTCGACCGTGTCGTCGAGCGAGCACTGAACATAATAACGGCTGCGGGTATTTGAGCGCATCGAACAGAGCGCAAAGCCACGGGGGTGGTTAGCATAGATCAACTCGTGATTGACCGGCGGCACATCGGCCAGAATACCGAGCCAACCGAAGGGATAGACCTTTTCGAAGGTCTTGATCGCAGCTTCCGGGACCGCTTTGCGGCTGGCCCCATGAAAACCATCACAACCGGCGATGAAATCGCAGTCGATGCGATGGGAGATACCGTCCTTGTCATAGGTCAGATAGGGACTGTCGCCATCAAAACCTGCCGGCGTAACATTGGCCGCATCATGGATCGTGATGCCACCTTCCCGCTCCCGCCTTTCAATCAGATCCAGGGTGAGTTCGGTCTGGCCATAGACCATCACCCGCTTACCGCCTGTCAGATCAAGAAGATCGATACGGTGGTCGCGGCCATCAAACGCCAATGAAAAGCCGTCATGCGGCAGGCCTTCACGATGCATGCGCGCACCGACACCGGCACGGTCGAGCATGCCGACCATGCCTTCTTCCAGAACGCCGGCCCGCACTCGGGCGAGGATATGTTCCTTGCCTACCCGGTCGATGATGATGTTATCGATACCGGCATTGGTCAAAAGCTGACCGAGCAAAAGGCCTGACGGGCCTGAGCCAATGATGGCAACCCTGGTGCGCATGATTCCTCCCGAATGCGTCTGCAAACTTGTCTATACGCAAACTTTGGCCCTGGATCGGCGCCACAACAATGGACTAAGGACGTCTTTTATTGCACATTTCGAACATGACGAACCACAAAGCTCTTGCTGACAGAATCATCCCGACCTATGAGCTCTACGGCGAAGATGAGCCCGCCTCGGCGGGCTTTTGGGTGCACTGCGAAACGATCCCGGCGCGAAGCAGCCAATACCATTGGGAAATCGGCCTGCATCGCCACGACCATTTCTTTCAGGTCCTGCTGGTCACAGGCGGCTCCGGCGATGCCCTCTTTGGAAAAGACATTGTGCGTTTCGAACCCTGCGCAGTGTTGACCGTCCCGCCCGGCATCAATCATGGGTTCCGCTTCTCGCCAGACATCGACGGCCACGTCCTGACCTTCCTCGCATCGCGTCTGCCTGTCCGCCCCGGCGAACCCAATCAGCTGGGCGCCTTTCTGTCGCGCGCGCGCGTCACGCAGATCGACGACAAACATGCCGATTCCAGTTTGATCAGGGAAAGCATCCTACGACTTTGTGACGAGTGGCAGGAGCGACGCAGCGGTCGTGCGATTATGATGGAGGCCTGCCTTGCCGCTGCACTGACGCTGACAGCGCGCCTGGCCGGGCAGGATGTCGCAGATGCCGAAAGCACGGATCCGAACGACCGGCGCATGGAGGCTCTGACTGCCATGATGCACCGTGAGGTGAGAAACCATCGCACAGCAAGCTTCTATGCCAAGGCCCTCGGTATATCGGCGACCCATCTCAACCGTATCGTGAAGGACAAAGCCGGTATCAGCACCCAGGACCTGCTGATACGCCGCCTGCTGGAGGAAGCCCAGCGCGAACTGCTTTTTAGCCCCGGCAGCGTCCAGGAAGTGGCTTTCCGCCTCGGCTTTGCCGATCCAACCTATTTTTCCCGTTTCTTCACGCGCCAGACGGGTTCAACGCCCCGTGTCTGGAAGATGCGCGAACAACAGCGCCTCGGTGAGCGCGACAGCAATGATCCCGTCAACGAAACATCGTGAACAGATCCGTCAGCACTCCACGCATCTCGTCCATCGGCCATTCGCGGGTGGCAGGTTTCGGTGTCATGCCGGCGACAAACCCCGCCGCCTGGAACCGATCGATCAGCCCGCGATCCGCGCTGACGATATGCATGGGTACACTGCGCGGCGCACCCGAACCGGTCACGATTGACGCTGGCTGGTGATCGCCGAGAATGACGAAGATCGTCTGCTTGCCGAAGCGAGCCATGTAGCTTCCCAATGTCTCCAGTGAATAGTCTACGGTCTGGATGTAGTGTCGGCGCACGCGTTCAGGATCAGCCCAGACAACCGAAGGAGGATCTCCGCTCGATGCCTGCGCATCGAAGATCGATCCATCTCCAACCGACGGCCACTCCACAAGACTTGCCACCGGCGTCCAGGGCGCATGGCTGGAAATCAGCGCGATTTCGGCCATGACTGGCTCGCGTTCATTGACCGGACGATCGCGCACCAGCTGCTCGAAGGCCGAGAGCGTATACTGGTCAGGCATTGTCACCCAGTTGAACGGCTGTCCCCGATAACCCAGATCGGCGGCCGCCAGTATCTGGTCATAGCCAAAATAGGCGGCCTCAGGCCAGGCCATGGTTATGGCCGGCATCACAGCCACGCTCTTCCAGCCGGCCTGCGCGAACAATCTGTTCAGGCTTGGTTTTTCACTGCGTATCAAGCGGTCGTAACGCGCTTGGCTGTCGACCCAGAGACCCGACAACAAGGTTCCGTGGGCAAGCCAGCTCAAGCCTCCGACTGTCGGAGAGCCGACCCAGGCGCTGGCGGAGGCGAGGCCCGCTGATGCCAATTGTGTCTCAATGGCCTCCAGACGAGGCGCCGTTACCGATCTGTAGCGCGGATCCTCGATCGCGCTGCGGCCATAGGATTCAACGAAGATCAGCACGACATCCTGGCCAGTGATGGCCGAAAACAAAGACCGGCTTGAAGCCGGCTCATCTGTCTGGGTCAATTCGGTCTCGAACGCCTTCAGATCCTCTACCGAGTGCGCAACCAATGCCAAACGCTCGACGAGATAACCCGGCATCCGGACGTCGATGCGGGATTGCCCCAGGGCGAAACCGAAAGCGCCAACGAGCAATGGGGAAGCAAATGCAATGAGCAGAATGTGACGCGCCCTGCCCTCGGCCGACGTCATCCAGGCGATGGCGCGCCGAAACAGAAACACGGAGCAAATTAGAGCAGAAAGAACCACCAGGATAGCTGCAAGGGCTGCCCCTGTGCCAATCGAACCCGAGAGCAGGTTCCAACCATCCGTCAGCATCCTGACATCGAGATAAGGATTGAAGGGACGCTGAAATGCGGCCTGCGTGCCGATATCGGCAAGCTTGAGAAACAGCACGACAAAGACGAGAAAGGTTACCAATCCGGCAAGAATGCGTGCCGATCTGCCGCGGGCGATCAACAGTGCCAAGCCGATAAGCGGCATCTCCAGCGGTAACGTCAAGAAGGCGTCGAAACTGAATGCACCTGGATGATCCGGCACAGTGAAGGCGAACCAGGCGGTGGCTGCAAACAAGAGCCCGCCAACGTACCAGAATTGCCGCGATGCCGGCTTGCGATCAGGGATTTTGCGGCTCATGACAGTCCAATCCGATTGCCCGCTCGTAACAGGCTGAGAGAAGAACCAAAGACCTGATCAGAAAGTCCAGCCGCTTGTTTCTGTTTCGCCTTGCCGCCCCGATTGTCACCATCGCCCTGATTGCTGTGATAGCGATGTGGGTCGACAGGGCGGCCCTTGCCCGAGCCTTTTCCAATGTCTCTGTGTCCAATCTTGTGCTTGGCCTGGTCCTTGTTCAATTGCAGATCATGCTCTCGGCGCTGCGTTGGCGTTTCACCGCCGGTCGGCTTGGCCAGAAGATACAATTGCGCCATGCCATCGGCGAATACTATGTCGCCAGTCTTTTGAACCAGAGCCTGCCGGGTGGCATGGCCGGTGATGCGATCCGCGCATGGCGTATGCGGACCACGGAGCAAGGCGGCTGGAAGCTTCCGGCCAAGGCCGTGGTCTTCGAGCGCCTGTCCGGTCAGGCGGCCTTTTTCGTCCTGGCAGCCTGTGGGCTTGCAAGCTGGCCTCTGCTGCTCAATACGCGTGAACTCGACAGCGTGCCTGCGATAATGCCCGTCACGCTCATCCTGGCCGTGATTGTCGTATGTGTCCTGATTGCCGCCATCCGCACCGGCATCTTCGTGCGCTTTGAAGCGCTGATCCCCGAACTGAACCGTGCCTTTGTCGAAGACCGTGCCTGGATGGTGCAGACAGGCCTCAGCCTTGTCGTTCTCGCCAGCTATGTCGCGGTCTTCCTCCTGGCATCGCAGGCCGTCGGCGCGCCTCTGCCTTGGGCAGCCGCGCTGACTGCCATTCCGCTCACCCTGCTTGCCATGTTGATCCCGTCCGGCTTCGGGGGCTGGGGCACACGCGAAGCGGCCGCGATGGCGCTTTGGCCGCTTCTGGGTGCAACGTCCGCCGATGGGCTGGCGGCCAGCCTGCTCTACGGGGCAATCTCTCTTGCCGGTGCAGCTCCCGGGCTGCTCGTGCTCCTGCTGACCGGTCCTGCCCGTGGCCGATCGGACAGATAGACCCGCATCCCCAGCCCTGCCACTGTCGATCATCCATATACCAGACGGGCATAGATATCGCCGGACGTTGTGTCGGCTGGAAGATCGCCTAGCTCCTTCAGCATTTCCTCGCCGGTTATCCAGACGTCACCGACAAAGCGATGGCTTTCGCCGATCACCCGGTTGAAACGGTAGTTGCCGAGCGTCATCAGCCGATCGATGGACTGAGAAAGGATCGACGGCATCGCCGGGAGATATTCGAACGCAATCAGCGCAATCGGCGTGCTCAAGCCCTCGAGGATCTCCGCCTCGGCCCCCTCCACGTCGATCTTGCAAAAAACCGGCAGACCATGGCGGGCAATCAGTTGGTCAAGCGTGACCATCGGCACGATTACCTTCTGGTCCCACACGACGTGCGCAAAACCGGGGGCGTGCATCACCGTCTCGACAAATCGCGATGAAATACTGGTCACGGTCGGATGCCGACTTGAAATCAACAGGTCGATTTCACCCTCCGCATTGCCAACCGCGACCCGCTCGAAGGCCCGAAGACGCCCCTTGAAGCGTCTTTCGATAAAATCGGCGAAGGCAGGTTGCGGTTCAACCGCGACCACGTGTGCCCCAAGTGACAGCAGCGTCTTGGTGCGGCTTCCAACATGAGCACCGATATCAAAGACCAGATCGCCTGGTCGGATCAGATTGCCGTAGAACCGTTTGAGGGCGAGCCTGCGCCAGGGCTGCGCATAGTAGACGACGAGCGAGCGGGCCAGACCAAGAGACGTACCAAGACGCGCGATGACAGTCATCGGAGCGTGTCCGGCTGGGTCATGAGATAAAGCGTATCGACGGTGAAGGAATAGATCAGCATCGCGAGTGCAATAAGTGAGAGGGCAGTCGAATAGGCTGGTTCGACAACGGGCATTAACACCAGGCAAAGTGCAACAATCTGTATCACGCAGACAAGTTTTCGACGGAAGGAAGCAAAGAGCTCTCGGCGCAATTTTGGCAGAAACCACTGGGCGGCAACAAAACCATACCGCATAATCCCTATCAGAATCACCCAGGCCCCTGCTTTGTCGGCAAGGGCTGCAGCGACAGACAGGATCAGAATCAACAGCGCGTCGACCTCCATGTCGAAGCGCGCGCCCAGTTCCGACTCCTGGCCATAGCGACGGGCGAGATAGCCATCGAAGCCGTCCAGTGCCAAAGCCACCAGCACAACGACAATCAATGTCCAGAGAGCCGCGTCCGAATGTTCCAGCCGATCGCGAAACAGTACCGCCGCACCCGTCAGGCTGACGAGCGACGCGCGAAACGCGGTCACAAGATTGGCGAAGCCGAAGCGTGGATGCGGATGGCTCGGAAGCGAGTGCAGCACGAACGCGAAGATCAGCCCGATCATGATCATCGTCGCGGCGACAAAATGCCAGCCAAGCGGAACATGCCAGGTGACGAGCAGCGCCAAACCCAGAGTGAATGCCGAAATGCCCGCCAGATGCAGCAGACTATCGCGCAGCAGGCTGTCTGACGGAAGGACAGGACGTTGCCCGCCCTGCCAATTGCCGACCCTGTCTGGCTCGCTGACCATGATCCCCTCCTCGACTGGCCGCAGCTTACTCTGCGGCCACCAAAGTTTCGAGATCCATCATATGACCCGCACGCAGCGTCTTGGTTCGCAGGTAGTTCTCGTTTTCAGCTGTCACAAGCCCGGTCACCGGCGCGCGCGCCTCGACCGCTATGCCACCTGCACGAAGAGCCGCAATCTTCGTTGGATTGTTGGTGTAGACAGCGACCCGCTTGATATCGAGGAGTTGCAACATGGCGATAGCGGCCTCATATCGGCGATGATCCGTACCCAGGCCGAGTTCGGCATCCGCGTCAATCGTGTCCAGGCCGAGATGCTGATATCCATAGGCTCGCATCTTGGCGCCAATGCCCGTGCCGCGACCCTCCTGGTCAAGATAAAGCAAAACGCCGCCGCCAGCCTGCTTCAGCAGGGCAAGACCGTTGCGCAACTGATCGCCGCAATCGCATTTCAGCGAGCCGCAAAGATCGCCGGTCAAGCAGGAGGAATGAACGCGAACAGGGACTGCCTTGGTGACATCAGGCTGACCAACGACGATTGCGACCTGATCCTTCTGCGCCAGGCCCCCACGGAAAACGACAAACTCTGCCTGACCGAGCCCCGCCAAGGGCACGCGCGTTCTCACCACCTTGTCGAAGCGCTGTCTGGCGACATCGGCACCGCGCAACTGGCTCGCCGCTATTGCACAGCAGCCGGCAAAACGATCGGCGCTGTAGGAAATGTCAGCCACCACCATGGCCGGAAGCAGAAGCGCGATGCGTGCAAGTTCGGCCGACACCGATGCAAGCCCATCGGCTGGCTGGAACGATTGTGGTTGATCGGCACCCAAAGCATAGGCCAGGCGCGATGCCCGATCGAAACTGACGCCTGCGAGCGGTGCCAGCATATCCTGTGTTTCGCCAAGTCCAAGGCGGCCGGCCCGTGGTGCCGTCAGGAGAAGCGCATGGCTCTGGTCTGTGGCCTCAGCGAACTGGTCGTAAAGCGATGGTGCTACGCAATCGAGCGAAAGCGCTGCCAGCTGGCGTTTTCCTTCCTTCAGTATCACCGGCCGACCGTAGCGCAGTTCCGAAACGGCGCGCTCAACTTCGATTGCTGGCGTTGTAAACTGGAAGACGGAACTGCTCGTCGAGGACATCTGGGCACTCCTTTGATCATTGTCGATCACTACGCCTAGGCAACGCGTCCGGATTGCGCCGGCTCAGTAAATATATTTTGATCAGAACGGTAAGCAATTGCGCTCTACCGCACTAGGTATCGGCAGATATATGGTCTCAATACGCGAAAGAGGAAGACCGCGTGAAGCCTGAGAGTGATGAACAGTCTGTGTTCGATGCCATGACAGCCACCGCGCTATGGTTCGAGGCGCCTGGCCTCTGTCGAATGCGACAGGAAAGGCTGCCGCAACCTGAGGAAAGCGAAGTTCGCGTGCGTACGCTGTTCAGTGGCATCAGCCGAGGGACGGAAGCGCTTGTCCTTGCTGGCAAGGTTCCGGTCAGCGAACATGCACGCATGCGCGGGCCCAACATGGGCGGCGATTTCCCTTTCCCGGTCAAATACGGTTACGCAGCCGTCGGCCGGATCGAAACCGGCCCGGACACGCTGATGCATCGAACCGTCTTCTGCCTGCATCCGCATCAGGATACCTTCGTGGTCACCGCCGATCAGGTGACTGTCTTGCCTGAGACATTGGCACCCGGCCGGGCCATCCTGGCGGCCAATATGGAAACAGCCCTGAACGTCGTCTGGGATGCCGGCATTCTGCCCGGTGACAAGGTGGCCGTCTTCGGCGCAGGCGTCGTTGGCAGCCTGATCGGTTTTATTGCAACCGGCATTACCGGTACCGAGACCTCACTTGTTGATCGCGATCCGGGCCGGGCACACCTGGCAGCAAGCCTTGGCCTTCGTTTTGCCGAGGCGTCAGCCCTCGTAGGCGAGTATGACGTGCTGATCAATGCGTCCGGATCATCCGAAGCCTTGGCAACCGCCATTGATCATGCCGGCATGGAGGCACGCATTGTCGAAGCAAGCTGGTATGGTGACCGCCCGGCAAACATACCGCTCGGTGGCGCTTTCCATTCCCGTCGGCTGCAGATTGTCAGTTCTCAGGTCGGCGCGATTTCCGCCACCCGCCGCCCTCGCTGGAGCTTTGCCCGCCGTATGGCAAAAGCGCTTGAGCTTTTGGAAGATCCAAGGCTCGATGCTCTGATTTCCGGCGAAACAGAATTCCACAACCTCGATGCCACTTACCCGCAGATTCTGTCTTCGCCAAATACCCTCTGTCACCGCATCCGCTACTGTTGAAAGAAAACGCCATGTTTGCCGTTGAAGTCCGTGACCACATTATGATCGCCCACAGCCTGCCGCGCCCCGTGTTCGGCCCGGCCCAGGGCATGCATGGCGCGACATTTGTCGTTGATGCAGCATTTTTCACCCGCGATGTCGACGAAGACGGACTGGCAGTCGATATAGGGGCCGCCAGCACCGTGCTGGCCGAGACCCTGAAACCGCTCAACTACCAGAACCTCGATGAAGTCGCCGTCTTCAAAGGCAAGGTGACGACAACCGAAGTCGTCGCCAAGCACATTTTCGACCAACTCGCGCAAGCCGTCGCCGACAAGCGGCTCGGCCCGGGAAGCCATCGCATCTGCAAGCTGAAGATCACGCTGCATGAATCCCACGCTGCCCGCGGATGGTATGAGGCCGACCTTTGAGGCGCAGCCTGACGTTTGCCTATCCCGGTGCGCTCGATCTCAAGACCGGCGGCTACGCCTATGACCGACACGTCATCGGGGCGCTACGCGAAAGCGGCTGGACAGTCGATCTGCTTGGACTGGGAGACGGCTTTCCCTTTCCTTGCGCAGAGACATTGGCCACCGCGCAAGAGCGGCTTTCAGCGCTCAAGGATGGACAATTGTTGCTGATCGACGGACTGGCCTATGGCGTGATGGACAGTTGGGCGACAGATGAAGCGCAGAGGCTGGATATCGTGGCGTTGGTCCACCATCCCCTGGCGCTCGAGACCGGCCTGGACGACGACCAGCAACGGGCCTTTCGGACATCAGAAACTACAGCTCTGTCGGCAGCGCGCCACGTCATCGTCACGTCGCAGATGACCTTGCGCGAACTTGTTGCCAACTACGGCGTGGCAGAGCACAATATCACGGTCGCCCTGCCCGGCACCGACAAGGCTCCGCGCTCCAAAGTCAATGGTGATCCGCCGGTGATTGTCTCAATCGGCAGCCTTACGCCGCGCAAGGGGCATGACGTGCTGATTTCCGCCCTCAAGTCGAACGAGGATCTGGCTTGGCATGCCCGCATCGTTGGCAGCCGCGATCTCAATCCGCAGACTACAGCGGCACTGGAGGAACAGATCAATGCCCTTGGTCTGTCCGACCGGATCACGCTGGCCGGCGAATGCAAGGACAGCCGTCTTGAGCTTGAACGGGCCGACATCTTTGCGCTTGCCAGCCGTTACGAAGGGTATGGCATGGTGTTTGCCGAAGCCCTGTCGCAAGGCCTGCCGATCGTCGCCTGTCATGCCGGCGCCGTGCCCGATGTGGTACCGCAAGACGCAGGCATCCTAGTGCCAATCGATGATATACAAGCCTTTGCAACGGCACTTCGCCGGCTTCTTGCAAACCGGGACGAACGACTTTTACGCGCAAAAGCTGCAGAAAAGGCCGGTAAACTGCTGCCGCGCTGGAGCGACACGGCAGCAGCAGTCGTCCAAGCACTGGACAGAAACACATGAGCGGCTTCGACAAGGACTGGCTTGCACTTCGAGAACCCGCGGATCGCAAGGCACGTGCAGGAAACCTCATCGACCGCCTCTGCCTGTACATGGTTGCGACGAAGCCACACCGTGCATTGCTGGATATAGGCTGTGGCACAGGTTCGACCTTCCGCACTCTGTCGCCGCTTGTACCCGTGGACACCGACTGGCATTTGCTGGATTACGATCCGCTCTTGCTCGAGGAAGCCAAGCTACGGACCGGCGAGCGGTCTAACATCCGTTTCCGGCGGCACGATCTGAATGATCTCGATAGCCTGCCACTCGACGGCGTGACAGTCGTCACCGCCTCGGCACTTTTTGATCTCTGTTCGGCAGACTTCTGCAACCGCTTCATCGATGCGATCAGCCCACACGGCGCGGGGCTCTACGCAGCATTGAACTACGACGGCGTGATGCAGTGGACGAAGCCTCATCCGCTAGACGAGCAAGTGGTCGCCGACTTCAATCGACACCAGCACTTCGACAAAGGCTTTGGTCCGGCTCTCGGACCGGATGCGACGCAGCATCTGCGGCTCGGGTTGGAATGGAACGGTTACCACGTGTGCACCGCGCCTAGTCCCTGGGTGCTGGGACCCGATCAGGCCCGACTTCAGGACGAACTCCTGCACGGGATAGTTCGTCCCCTCACCGAAGTCGGCAACCTGTCACCGGCAGAGATCAGCGACTGGCTGGGTTTCCGCCGCGCAAGCCTTCCTGCACCAGATAGCTCATGCGTGGTCGGCCACACGGACCTGATCGCGCTTCGCAAACGCTGAGGTGTCTTCACCCTCAGATCGCAGGTTACAGTCGAACAGGATGTCACTGCCGAGGTTATAGACGCTGGCGGCCGGTCGCGTCGCGCCGGACAATTGGTCAATCGGCGGCAGGCAGATACCGGTCGGCCCAGATCCTATGATCAACGGCGCAATCGCAACGTGGAGGCGATCGACAAGCCCGCCTGCGATAAACCGCGCGATGGTGCGGGCACCCCCTTCGACCAGGATGCGGCCAAGGCCACGTTGGCCCAGAACATCGACAATCTCGCGTGGATCGAGCCCATTTGCGTGGCGACGTATGCGGATGACCTCGGCCGGGTAGCGCTTGTACTCCGCATCATGCGCCTGCAGCAGAATGACAGGTGCTCCACCATCGTCGAACAATCGTTCCTCGCCGGACAATTCGGCGCGACAATCAACGATCACGCGCACCGGGTCTGGACCCTCGACGACACGGACGGAAAGCCTTGGATCATCGCATTTGACCGTACCGACGCCAACGATGACGGCGTCGACGAGTGCCCGACATCGATGCAGATGGGCAATCCCGTCGGGTCCGGAGATATCGCGGGCATCGCCGGTGGGCGTTGCCACACGGCCGTCAAGGGATTGGCCGACCTGCGCCAGCACGAAAGGTTCGCCAGCGGTTGCAATCGGGCCATAGAGTGCAAGAGCGGGATCACACCCTGGGCCGACCGCAAGATCGCACCTCCCGCGCATGGCCAGAAGCCTTGCCCACAGCGCGTTATTCATTTCGATCATTCGCATACGGGCCAGTCCTGCGATCTTCTAGAGGATGCGATACAAGGTTTCGTCACGCCGGATGACGTGATGGAAGATGACCGCTGCAAAATGCAACGCGAACAGCGTCAAAAGGATCCAGGCGCTCCATTGATGAATGGCCGAAAGCGTGCCTGCGACTTCGGGGGCCTTGCCGATCGGGCTCCAGATCGGGACCAGACCGAACCAGGTAAGCGGAAAGCCATGGGCATTGGTGGCGAGGAAGCCGCTGACCGGCATGACGACCAGGAAAACATAGAGCAGGCCATGCACCAGGCCGGCCACCATGCGCTCCAGCACCGGACCTTCAATGGGTGGCATGGTGCCCGTCAGCCGCGCACCTATGCGCAAAAGCATCAGCCAGAGAACCAGAAAGCCGATGCTTTCATGCACCATGTAGAAATCGAGCTTCACCGCGTCCTTGACGAAACCGATCATCAGGCCGAGTGGCCACGTGGCGAGGACCAGTCCGGCAATGATCCAATGCAGAAGCCGCAAGGCCGACGGATACCTGCCCTCTTCCCCAAGCTCTTCTCCAGGCTTTGCCATCAGGACCAATCCGCTCCCAAAATACCGGGCATCAGATGCCCCTCTGCAACTGACCGCATCCCTTGATTTATCAGTGAAATAGGATGATCCGCTTCCGCGTCAATGTAAACAGCACCGGCTTTGTCGCAGCGGATGGTCACACTGTGGTGATCAAAAATCCGGCCAAGCGTCTGACGATTTCGCTTTATCAACCCGGTATGGTCAAAGGGTCGCCGGCGCCCGCTGGAAAAACACGTAGGATCCCTTGGCCACCTTGAAGATATCGCAGTTGCGCCGCACCTTGCCGCCCTCCTCCAGCCGGAAGACACCGAGCGAGCCGGAAAAACCTTCCGGCGCGGTCATGCGATCGATGACAAAAGCGTCGTCGCCGTAGTTGTTGACCAGCCCAACCGCCATCGCCATGGCGTCAAAGCCGTAGCCGGCCTGGGTCGATGCCGGCATGCCGTAGCTTGTCATGTAGCTCTTGCCGATGCGGGATTGGATATTCTGGTCGTAGCGGCAAACGATGGCACCGGTCATCTTTGGATCCGAGAGATCCTGCGCTGTCAGTACCGTGCTTGCGACAACGCGGCGCCCGGGCCTCGGCGGCTTTGCCAGATCGGTCTTCTTAAACAGGTCACCCGGCGTCTTCACACCCGGCATCAAGACGACCATATCGGCCTTGTTCCAGGCGGCAAGCTGTTTGGTCGGCACCTGGCCGCCGGCAAGCTCGACGATCGGCTCAACCGTTCCGCCAAAGGCCTTGATCTGCCGGGCGATGCGTTCCGCCTCGACTTTTTCGGCGGGCGACGATGCCAGGATCACCGCATGGGTGGAGCCTTCCGCCATGGCAAATGACGCACCTTCAACCAGACTGTCGACCGGACTGGAGACGAAGGAAAACACATCCGGCGGCAGGGTCGCGTCGTTCATCTGGAAGGATACGACAGGAATCTGCCGGCCGCCGAACGAACGTTTGATCGCTTCGAATTCCGGGCCGCGGGCTGTGGTGATCAGGAGACCGATATTCTGGCTCGCCAGAGATTTCGCCGCGGCTTCAATCGCCTCGGGTTTGTCCTGGGTTTCGAGCATGGTCAACTTGACCTTCTCTGCCCCCAAAGAGTTGACCGCAAGGGCCGCACCATCGCGATATTCGCTGTCGGCCTGCCGGCTCGGCTGGTCATTACGACGGACGCCGAGATATCCGATGCGCACGGGACCAGCACCCAGGGTCTGGTTATAGAGACCGGTGTTGCCGGCCACGGCAGGCGTGGCGGCAGTCCCACCCGCCGCCGCCTTGTCGGCCTCGGTGGGCTTTAGATCATCGGTCTGGCAACCTGCCAGACCGATGAGAATGATAGCAACGAGGGGGAGATGGGCCAAACCTCCGCGCATGCTTCGAACTCGACCCATCTTCATGCTGTCCCCACCCCGTCTATTTTCTGATTACCCTTGTTTAACCACCAGTGGTGATCAGAGGCAAGGATCAGACCGTGTCGGTCGTCGTCTTGTGTGTGCTGTCATCGAACAGGACACGGATCGTTTCATTGCTGGCGGCAAAATTATGGTTTTGCAGCACTGCAACAGTGGTCCATGATTGACCATTGGCGCTACCATCGACATCAATCTGCAGCAGGGTGTCCTTGCCATTGTTGTCGCCGATAGCCTGAACATACCCGCCAGTCTCCAAATCGGAACTCGAAATTCCGCTCAGCAGTGCTGTCAGATCCACATAGTCTTCAGAGGCCTTGAAGTCGGTAATGATATCGGCAGCGTCGAGATGGGTGAGTACAAACGTATCGCCACCATTTCCGCCTTCCAGATAGTCACGGCCAGAGCCGCCGACCAGGATGTCAGCGCCATTGCCGCCGTATAAATAATCACCGCCGCCGCCCCCCAAGAGCACGTCATTGCCGTTGCCACCCCAGAGACGATCATTGCCAGAACCACCATCGAGAAAGTCGTTGCCCTCTTCACCAAAGAGATAGTCGTCACCGAGCATGCCATAGAGAGCGTCGTCACCGTTGCCGCCAAGGACATCGTCGCCATTGCTCGAGCCAACCACCACATCGGATCCATTGCCCGCAAGAACCGGGCCGTTAAGCAAGGCGGAGCCGATCGAGATATAATCGCCGTGTTCCGAATTCGCGTTGGCATAGGCAAGCGAGTGTTCATCGCTGGACATGCCATTGTTCTGGATGCTGATCTTTATTCCGTCTTCGTCCAGCGCGGCAATCGCGACATAAGTGCCGGCAATGGTGCCTTCGGTGTTGGCAGTAACCTTGTAGACGAAGAGACCCTCATCACCATTCTTGTCATATTTGGAGGGGTCGTCTGGATTACCCTTGATCATCCCCGTCGAAGACAAGCTCAACCAGCCGTCATTCGGCTGTGTGGAGGAAATCGCAGTGTAGCTATAGGTCGTGGCCTTCGTGACGCCAGAAAACAATGCGGCCGCATTGAAGTCGATTACCTCCGGTCTAGGACTTCCGTCAGAAAAAGCATAGCGATCGCCAGCGCTTGTGTCCTCATTTGGAGTAACAATGATCGGTTTGTCGCTGGAGCCAGTAATGGCAATCTTGATATCCTGAGTGACAATGCCACCCTTTCCATCGTTGATGGTCACAGTGTAGATCTGCGTCACCACCTGCCCCGCAGCAAGATAGTTCAGTGCGCTGTCATTCACCGTGTAGGTCCAGTTTACAGTCGCGGGTGTTGTGCCTGTGTTGACAAACTGGGCCGTATCTATCGTCAGATTGCCCAGCGCGCTTTGAGCTGTCGTGCTCTTCAGCGCAACAGTTACGCTGTGATCATCAATCAGATCGACGTCAGTGAACGTGATTGATCCTGTGTCGGTCAGAGTGGCTGTGTTTTCGCCAGCAGCGCCATGAGCGATCTCAGCCACCGCACCAGCAACGTCAACGGCAGTGATCACCGGCCTGTCATTGGTTCCGGTCACAACGACTTCGACCGTTTCGGTGACCGTACCCCCATGACCATCGCTGATGGTCACGGTGAAGACTTCCTTGGCCGTTTCCCCCTTTGCAAGATATTGCACAGCATCGTTGGCGACTGCGTAGGTCCATTTCACGCCGTCAGTCCCAGCAGACGGGTGATCAAACACCGTCCCAAATGTCAGCGACCCGCCCAGTTTGTTGTCAGCCGAAGCCGTCGTTGTCACCTCATGCGTATCGGTCGAATCAACGTCCTTGAAGGTGATGTAACCGTTGTCGGACAGCGTAACCTCGCTCTTGTCCTCGGTAATGCTGCCGGTTGCATCCGTGTAGAAGACATTGGTCAAGACCGGCGCGTCATTGGTGCCCGAGATCTTGACCTCAATCGTCTCCCTTGCGGTCCCGTCGCTCGAAGAGACGGTCAGCGTCTCAGTGACGGTCTGTCCCTCAGCAAGGAACTGGACCTTCTGGGCGCTTGCCTGATAGGTCCATTCACCTGTTTTGGCATTGAAGGTGAAAGTCCCGTACTTGCCGTTCAGGCCGGATGTACGCGTTGAGAAATCCGCCTCGCCACTATCGACATCGATGACGCTAAGCGTGCCACCGGTGATCATCTTTTCGTCTTCAGTGATCGAACCGCTGCTCTCGCCGGCGATTTCGGCACGGTCATTGGTTCCGTAGACTTCGACCTTGATCGTGTGGCTGTCGGTGCCATCGTCCGACCAGACGGTCAGCGTGTCATAGGCAATCTTGCCTTCGCTCAGTGCCTGGGTGGCCAGGCGGTTGTTGTCGATCTGGTAGCTCCAGGTGCCAGTTTTGGCATTGAACACGAACGTGCCATAGGTGCCATCAAGGTCATCGGTGCTCGCCGGCTTGAACACAGCCTCACCCTGATCGACATCCTTGATGTCAAGCTTGCCGGAAGCTGTCTTGTCGCCAGGCCAACGGCCATCCTCGACGACCGAGCCTGTGTCGCCACCCCAGTATGCAGACGAAATCTCGGCGCGGTCATTGGTTCCAACGAGGGTGATCGTCACATCCTGGGTGACGGTCGCACCGGAACTGTCCACCAGCGAAACGGTATAAGTCTGAACGAGCTTGTCGCCGGCGCCAAGGAAGTCGATATCCTTGTCATCGACGGTGAACTTCCAGGTGATCTGGCCAGCATTGTCACCGGTGGCAGCATCGGAGATCGAAGGAATGAACTCGCCGAGATAGGCTTCGCCCTTGGGAGCAGCAGCAACAGTATGCGTGTTCGTGTCATCTGCATCAGAGAAGTTGATCACGCCGGTCGCCGAATGCGCCTTCGCAGGTCCGCCCCAATGGCCGCCGTGGCGCTCGTCGCCGTCCTTGTCGAAGCCGCGCGGCGTCTCGTCACGGCCGCGGCCATCAACGAATTCGGTAACGGTCGCATCGGTCGTGCCCTTGCCCAAAACCGGAACGTCATTCGTGCCGGTGATGGTGATGGTGACATTCTGGGTGACGGTACCGCCCTTACCGTCGCTGACGGTGACGTTGTAAATCTGTGTCAGTGTCTCGCTGGCGGCGAGGAAATCAACGGCCGAGTCCTCAACCTTGAAGGTCCAGGTCACTTCGCCTTCGTTGACGCTGTCCTGCTTTTCGACGAGCTCGACGGAGAAATTGCCGAGGTAATCTTCGTCGTTAGCAGCAATGGTGACTTCATGCGTGTCGATATTGTCAACATCCGAGAATGCGATCACGCCGGTGACTTCAAGAGTATCGACGTTTTCGCCCTTGGCACCATCGGCAATCTCAATCACCGAACCCGTCGTGACGGCACTTTCAATGACCGGAGCGTCGTTGGACCCGTAGATACGAACCGTAATCGTCTGCTGGCTGGTCGCGCCGGCGCTGTCGGTCACGGTGACGATATAGGTCTGGCTGATCTGCTGGCCTTCGGCGAGGAAATCGAGTTCGGCGTCATCGGCTTTGAACGACCAGCTAATTTCGCCGACAGCGCCACCGGTCGTGTCCTGGGTCAGAACAGCTTCGAGCTGACCTATATAGTTTCGCTCCTGCTGCTCAGACCTGTCGCTGACGGTAACCACATGCGTGTCGATCAGGTCGACATCTGTGAAGTTCAGGACACCATCGACCGAATGCGTGACTGGCATCTCTTCCGAAGCTGGTTCATCGCCAGATGCCTCGCCTTCCATGGCGACGATCTTTACCGCCTCAGACGGCAGATCGATGATCATGCCCTCTTCATTTTCCGAAACGTCGGCCCATACGCCTTCGACATTTCCTGCGTCCAGAACCGGCGCATCATTGGTGCCGATGATGTTGACCGTGATCGTTTGCTGAACCGGCAGGCCGTTGCGGTCTGCGATGGTGATGACATAGCTCTGCGTGCGTGTTTCGCCAGCGGCCAGGAAGTCGATGGCATTGTCGGCGACCGTAAAGGTCCAGGTGACCGTGCCCTGACCGTCAAATGTTGCGCTGTCGGTGATTACGGCGCTGAAGGTGCCGAGATAGCCTTCGCCAACGGCTGCCGCCGTGACCGTGTGTACGTCGCCGAGATCTGCATCCGTGAAGGTGATGGTGCCAATGGCAATGTGATCGACATTGCTGATTTCGCCTTCGGACAAATCAACAGCCTCGGTCACGCTGCCCACGCCATCATTTGAAACCGTCAGGAATGCCGGCGCATCATTTTCGTCGACTAGCTGCTCGTCTTCGCTGCCATTACCTGCGTCGGCCTGATCCGTGTCGGACAGAAGCGAAATCGTGTCGCCGGCATCGCCGATATCGCCAGAACCTTCGGCGAAATTGCCACCCGCGCTGCCGCTGTTGTTGACGACCGAAACCGCTCCGTCCGGGCCAGCGGCGACATTGATGCCATTTGCCTGAAGGGCGGCAACAAGAACCTGCTGGGGCACTTCGACCGAGCCGATCAGGAAGGTCGGAACATTCAGCGCGCCGCCTTCGATGACGACGCGGGTGCCGTCCGCCTGAACGAGGATGATGTCGTCACCTTCGACGACGATGTTGTCGAGCGACACGCCGACCGGAAGCGTGACCGTGTTGGCCGCATCGGCAACGAAGCGCGTTGCCGCCGTGTTCTGCTGGCCATTGGACGGAACGCCGATTGCACCGCCGGTCGCCGGATCAACGAAAGCCGGATCCTGGCTGGCAGCCTGCGCGACTTCAACGCCCGCTACGGGCGACTGCGAACCTTCACCAATATACTCAGCTTCAACTTCAATATTTTCGTTCGAAACGTTGCGATCCAGCATGGTGAACTCCTGATTAATTTAACCAGACGTAAACCATTGAAAATTGGACAGCACAACGAACAAAACTGGGTGGATCTTGACTAATGCATAACTCGATATGCCACAATATCACCCATTTGTTCTTTGGTTAATCTTGAAGCATAACCTGCTATTCCCTTTGGCAACAGAGGCGAGTCTGTGCCTCTTCGGCTCACGTAACGGCAGCACGGTCACCGCGACCTTTGTTTACAATATAAAATTTTACACAAATGCATGTATTTATATTATTGAAGAATAATCCAAGTCTATTTCCGAAATTTTCGGAGCTTAAATGTAGCTTTCTCCCATAACCCGGAGAAAGACATGCCGCTCTCAACAAATAAAAAACTAATAAAAAGAATAGCAACGGCTGCCCTCATCTCTCTTCCGCTGGCGATACCGACAGTCTCGTCGGCCATTGCCGCGCCGAGCCAACTTCCCGATATCAGCCTCGGCTATGTGCTGCGATCGGAAAGCCAGTTGATGCTGTCGGAAGTCATCTACGCCCGCATGACGGCCGCCATGCAGCCCGCGGCTGCGATCCCGAGAATGTCTCCGTCACGCCCAGCCGCGGCGGCGTCAGCAAAGAAGCAGGCTGCCTCGGCCGTCTTCGCCTCCGTGACCATCCCCTTCGGAAAATTACCGGTGACCGCCAATTGGCAACGCGTTCGCGCGGAACTTGCCATGCCGAAAGTCTCCACATGCGCTGCTGCCGCCGCAAAGTGCTCGACGAGCGAAACACGCCTCGCCCAGGTTCTCGCCAAGGCCAAGGAGATGCCGTTTCAGGAACGACTGAGCTATGTCAGCAATGCCGTCAACAGCATGATTGCCTACACATCGGATGAGAAACAGTACGGCAAGACGGACCATTGGTCGTCCCCCGCCAAGACCCTCGCAACCGGCAAGGGCGACTGCGAAGACTACGCCATCTTGAAAATGGCCGCACTCAAGGCGCTCGGCATTCCTGAAGGCAGCATGTCGATCGTCGTCTTGCGGGTGACCGACCGCAACATCTACCATGCCGTCCTGGCCGTCTCGACTGCGCAGGGTCATTACATCCTCGACAACCTGCGCCGCAATGCCGGCCTCGACACCAGCTATCGCACCTATCAACCGCTTTACTCGATGAGTGGCAACCGCTCGTGGATCCATGGCTTCATCAATGAAGGTGAGGCCGTTGCAGCTCAGACCGTCGACTTCAATTCCGTGCCGGGCTGATCTGCGGTCGTAATATCCCGTCGCCCGAGCCTGGGTTATCAGTTGATCAGAAATCCGATGATGGCCCCGCCCTCGGCGGGGTCGGCGAGCACTGCATTCATGCGGCCGCGCAGGGCTTTTTGTTGTGCCACGATCGTATAGTTGACCACGATCGGATTTTGCGGATCGTCCTTGAGACGCGCGACCAGCCCCTCGAAGGGAATATCGAGCTGCAGTTTCAGGCCACTGCCGATCGCGTCTGACGAAAGCGGCGACAGCCGCGCCTGCAGAAGGGTGAGAAAAGCCGAATTATACGAAATGATCTTCTTGTCGCTCGACAGCGCAAAGGCAGGGGCCGGGCTGCCTGCCACAACGCCAAGCGTCAACTTGACATCGCGGGCCGCTTTGCGCTCGTTGTAACGCTTGCGCAGGGACTCCAATACCCCGAGACGCACAGCGCCCGTGGCATTGTCGAGCGTCGGGTAACGTTCGGAATATTCCTCGATCAAGTCGCCAACGCGTTTGCCCTCTTCACCGGCAATCTCCGCCAAGGAGGCCCAGAACGCGTTTTCAAGCCGTATGCCGCGACGGGAGCCGTTGGCCGTGACCGCGCGAAATATCAATTTGGCGCTGTCTTCCGGATGATCCGCGTCTGCCTTGAAAATTACCCTACCCATCACCGCTCCCGCAACGCTTCCTGGCGTGCCTTGATGATCGGCTTGAGCAGATAGGTCAGCACCGTTTTCTTGCCGGTGATGATATCGACCGATGCCACCATGCCCGGCGTAATCGGATAGCTTAGCCCATCCTTCTCAAGCGCTGCCTTGTCCGTGCGCACGCGCACCTGATAGAAGGCATCGCCTGTTTCCTGATCGACGAGACTGTCTGCCGATACCGTCTCAACCTTGCCCGGAAGACCGCCGTATACCGTGTAGTCGTAAGCCGTGATCTTGATCACCGCATGTTGCCCCGGCCGCACGAAGGCGACGTCCGATGGCGACAGCCGCGCCTCGATCAAGAGAATGTCCGAGGTCGGTACAACACCCGCGACCACGGCGCCGGCATTGACGTAAGCGCCCACCGTATTGACATCCATGGTGTTGACGATGCCGTCCACCGGCGAACGGATGTCGGTGTTGGTAACGCGGCTTTCGGCGCCCTTGATGGTTTCGTCGATGACCGATAGCTGCGACAGCGCTTCCGTCTTGGCAGCCAGCGCCTCCTGCTGCGTCTGCAGCTTCACTTCCTCGACCTGCAACTGAGCCTCGCTTGCCGCACGCTGGATACGACTAAGCGTTTCCGCATAAAGCTTGAGCTGGCCCTCGTTGTCGGCCACCTCTTTCTGCACGCGCAAAAGATCGGTCTGCGCTGCAAGCTTCTTGGCGACGATCGGCGCCAGGATCGCCTCTTCCTTGCGGGTAATCGCCAGATTTGTCTGAAGCCGCGCGATATTTTCGCGAGTCTCTGACACTTCCTTGAGACGCTGTTCATAGCGTTCGACCAGAACGGAACGCTTGTTGAGATAAGTGTCAGCGCGCGCCTGCAACAGGCGGGCCTCGTTGTCGCAGATCAGCGGTGCAGTTTCGGCGATTTCATCCGGACACGGATAGGTCGCGGTAAAATTGCCAGTCTGCTCAAGGTCCAGACGCGCGATCTGCGCCATCAGCGACCGGGCCTTGGCCCGTGCTTCACCCAATGACGACGCCGTCATCGTGTCATCAAGCCGCACCAGAAGATCGCCCTTCTTGACCACCTGTCCAACCTGGACCGCGATTTCCTGAACGATGCCGGGCTCGCTCGATTGGATGATCTGGGTCTTGGAGACCGGAATGACCTTGCCGACGCCGCGGGAGATTTCTTCGAGTTCGGCGAATGCCGCCCAGGTAATGAAGGTGACCAGAAGCGCTGCAAATACATAAAGCGTCAGCCGCGGTGCCCACGCCTGGCGTTCCACATTCTCGCTGGTGGCATCCGAGGATGCCCCCAGATTAAAGGGCATCCTGATGTTCAGCAGCGAGGAAAAATCTGGGAGATTGAACATGACTCAACCCCTTGCCCTGGCCGGCATCGATCCAGCCTTGAGGCCTTCGATCACCTGGTTCTTCGGCCCGTCGCTGATCATGCGTCCCTGTTCAAGCACGATCAAACGGTCAACCAGCGCCAGCATGCTGTAGCGATGCGTCGAAACAAGCAGCGTCACATCGGTGGGGAAACACTTGAGCAATTTGTCGATCAGCTCTTTTTCACTCGCCATGTCCATCGAACCTGAGGGTTCGTCCAGAAAGACGATCGACGGCTTGCGCAGCATGATGCGGGCGATCGCGATTGCGGCCCGCTGGCCACCGGACAATAGATTACCACGCTCGCCAACCGGCATGTCATAACCACGCGGATGACGAGAGACGAAACTGTCGACGCCAGCGATCTTGGCAGCCTCGATGATTTGTTCATCCGTCGCCGTCGGTGCGGCCATCAGCAGGTTGTCCTTGACCGTGCCGGAAAACAGATCGGAATTCTGCGAAACGAAGGCGATCGCGCTGCGGACAACGGCCGGATGATACTGCCGGATATCCACGCCATCGATGAGGACCCGGCCTGCACCCGCGGTGTAGAGACCTGAGATCAGGCGCCCCATCGTCGTCTTGCCGGAACCGACACGTCCGATGATACCGACTTTTTCACCTGGCTGGATGGTGAAATTGATGTTGTTGATCACTTGATGATCGGTGCCGGGATAGGCAAAGCCGACAGTCTGGAAGGTCAGCGCGCCGCTATTGATTGTGCGGTTGACGAAACCGGTGGTCGACGGACGATCCTCGTCCTGCGCCATGATCTCGTCGAGGATGCGCAGCGACAAGAAAGCCTGGCGCATGCGCGCCAATGTCAGCGCCAACTGACCAAGAGGTGCAACCGCACGCCCGGCAAGCATTGTGGTCGCCACGATCGCCCCGGAGGTGATGTTGCCGGCGGCAAATTCATAGGCGCCGGCAAGGATGATCACCACGGTCACCAATTGCTGGATGAACTGGGTGATATTCGCCGCCCAAGCCGAGATGTGCTTGATTTCCTCGGATGTGTGGGAGGCATTCTTCGCCAGCGTATGCCAGCGGCGCAGCAGCGTCGCTTCCGCGTTGAGCAGCTTGATTGTTTCCAGTGCCGAAATCGATTCGATCAGCAGGGATTGTCGCTGGGACGCTTCGTTGAGCGCCGCTCCCATGACGCGGCCGATCTTGATCTGTGCATAGTAACCGATCGCGGCGACGATGAAGAACGCGGCCAAAGGTACAACGGCGATCCAACCGATGATGATATAGATCACCGCCACGAACATGAAGACGAAGAAACAGTCGATGGCCACGCTGATCGTGTTCGAGGTGAAGAACTCGCGTACGAACTCATACTGCGACACGCGGTTGGCATATTCGCCGGTCGACATCGGACGCGACTTCAGCGAAGTGTTGAGGATCTTGTCGAAAAGCTTGTAGGAAAGCTTCAGATCCGCCTTGCGTCCGGCAAAGTCGATCGTGGCAGCACGGATGGACTTCAAGATGAAGTCGAACAGGATCGCCCCCGTGACACCGATGGCGAGAACCCATAGGGTCGCAACCGCCTTGTTGGGAAGCACCCGGTCATAAACGTTCATGGTGAACAAAGGTGCAGTCAGAGCCAACACATTGATCAGGAACGTGGCCAGCGCCACATCCAGATACGAGCGCCAGAACGGCTTGAGAATGGCGCGCAGCCAGTGTACCCGATCGATTTCCTCGGCCGTTCCGGTGACACCCGCCTCGCTATTGTTATGATAAACCGCTGCAAATGAAAAAGCCGAAACTACAGTTTTCTGAAGAACTTCGGCAAAGGTCACCCGCGTGCCGTCGCCGCAGAGCATCGACAGGCCATGCGCATCTTCTTCGAGCAGGACCATCGATGTCCGGTCAGCAAAAAGCAGCAGCAGCGGCAACTCGAAGGCGCGTCGACGAAGTTCGTCCACGGTCACCGAATGGGCATCAAGCCCGATACGGCTCGCAAGACGCTCGACTTCCTCATAGCTCGGAACCTGAGGGTCAAATGGTACGCCGGAGAAGAGAAGAATATCCGCCGTTGGCCGGTTCATGAAACCGGCCAAGGCGCGAAAGGACGCGGTAAACTCGTTGGTCATCAGGCTGAGCCTACCATTCTAGGATACCGTTCCTGATCAGACGACGCTTCGCTCAGTCGTTCGCTGTGGCGAAGAGATCGATCGGAAGGCCGGCATTCTGCTTCGAGACCAAACGCTTCTGCTGAGGCTCGCCGCCAGTGCGGACCTTGAACTCGCTGCGCGCATAAGCATCAATCTGCTTCGGCGGGGTGATGTTCATGGCCTTCAATAGGCTTCCAGTCGAAGCCAGGAGGCGATATTCGGCAAACAGCGATGCATATTGTGCCGTCATCGAAAGAACGTTGACATTGTACTTGGTGTTCTGCGCGCCAAGTACATCGAGCAGCGAGCGCTGGCCGATATTCAACTGTTCGCGATAGCTGGACACAAGCTGCGCGTTAACATTCGACTGCTGCTTGAGCAGACCGGCAAGCTGACGCTGCTGGATACGACGATCCCAGGACAGGCGCACAGCTTCGTCGACTTCGCGATGCGCAGAGTCGAGTGCGAAGCGCTGTTCGCCCGCACGACGGATCTGCTCTTCTTCACGTGCCTGATCGATGCCGCCCCGATAGAGGTTCCAACGGGCGACGAGACGAACTTGCGCATCCGTCGAGCGACCTTCGCTACCGTCGATATCCGTCCCGGTGACCAGACGGCCCTCGGCAGAGACTTCAGGCAAATAGTTGTTGCGGGCACCGCGTACGCCGGCATCCGCTGCGTCGACGTCAGCCAGACCGGCCTTGATGCGCGGATTGTTGCGACGTGCGGTTTCCAACGCCACGTCGAGGCTCTTCGGCAGCTGGGCAGCCAACGACGGCGGCATCTTGCCGCCGGTGATCGGCGTGCCGACCAGACGCAGAAGCGAGATCTTCACCTGCTGAAGCGCTTCCGTTGCCTCCTGGAGACGAGCCTTTGCAGCGAGCAGCCGCTCATCGGCCTGCTGGCTGTCAGCCTCGGTCAGGGTGCCGCTGGAGATCAGCGAACCAATATCGCCGCGAAGCGCCTGGTGAACGCGCACGTTCTCCTGGGATTCCGCAACAATCCGCGACTGCAGCAGGAATTCGAGATATTCCCGAACGACCTGAAGGGCGATCGTCTCGCTGCGCTCCATCACACGGAAGGACGCGCTATCGACACGAGACGCCTGCTGATCGAGCTGGGCGCGGCGACCGCCGCCATCAAACAGCTTCTGGGTGATCGTAATGCCAGCCTCACTCGGAGACAGGTCATCGCCATCGATGCCGGATGCACGACGACTCGGGCTATCGAGGTTGCGAACCCCGACAGATGCTTCCAAGTCGATGCTGGGGAGATAAAGCCCGCGCGCCTGGCGCAGTTCGAATTCGACAGCCTCACGGTTTTCAACCGCCTGACCGATATCCGGGTTGGTGGAAACGGCAGTCTGCATAGCTTCGCGGAGATCAGCAGCAGTGGCCAGCGACGTGGTGAGAGCAATCGTCCCGGCGAAAATTGCCGTCGTTGCGAACATCGAAAATTTCTTCATATCCCCCTCGTAGCCGAACTACGCATTTGCTGAGACCCTTGATCAAATGCGACGGAACCTAGCCGAAGCCGGTGCGGCGATCTATGAATTCTTACGGGTCAAAAGAACCATTTTTGGGCCTATTAACCTTTGAGAAATCATCAATGATCTTGCAATCTCTCCCCTCGAACCGGAATTGCCAACCTATTAGGAACAAATCCAGATTCGGATGTATACTCATGCCTCTAAAAGAGTCACGTGCTTTTGCAAAACATGGAAAACGCTGCACCTATAAAATGAAGTATAGTTGCAGATTTGTCGTAGCGAAAATCGCCGAAACAGGCAGGGTTCGATGCACGAGGCAGCACATAAACTCCGACTTTAATTATTTATTTTCAATAACTTAAGCAATAAATTACTCAGATGGATTGCTACGGCGCTATCGAAGAATCCCCCTCATTAATCCTATTTAACAAAGCCCTGACATCAACAATGCCCGCATCCTTAAATCGCCCACAATAGATAGCAACACAAACAGCTATAACTTTTCTTGATAACGACTCACCGCAGGCGATCTAGACTGGTTGCGGTCAAAACTTGCGTAATCAGACATCCGATAGCGTATAAAAATTCTTAGAAAGATATATCACGTTATGGTGTCGGTTCATTTTGCATTGCGCCAAAATAGCGCAGACGGCGAGCCAAATATGGTGCCGACGCGACCGCCAGCTCTGTGAACGCTCAGAGACGCAGATGGAGCCATTTCTCGGCTTGCGCATTGATAACACCGTGCAAAAAATGGCCGCGCGAGGCGGCTCATTTTCAGTGCGATATGCTAAATCGAAACGTCCGATCTAATCTTCTTCATAGATCGGATCATCAACGAAGGGTCCGCCCTGATAGATGGCGATCGCATCGTTCGCAGCCGGCCTTGGAACCGTTGCCTCAATTTCGGCGCGGAACTGCTCGGCATTGTCCTTCGGATGCCAACCGAGATAGGCGATCGGTGCGTTATCCCACCAGCGACTGTCATTGTTGGAGCATCCCCAGATGACCGGGCAGCCGAGGCGCGGAACGCGGAAGATGCATTCGATCATGGCGAGGAAGTCGTCATGGCTCATCCAGGTGGACAGCATCCGATGGTTCTTCGGCTTTTCCATGCAACTGCCGATCCGCACCAGCGCCGTCTCCTGGCCGAACTTGTCGAAATACATGCTGGCCAGCGCCTCTCCGAAGCATTTCGACACGCCGTAAAGCCCGTCAGGCCGCATCGGCGCGCTGGCATCGAGATAGTCGTCCTGGGCGTAGAAACCGATCGTATGGTTTGAGCTGGCAAAGAGAATGCGCGGCATGCCGTTCGCCCGCGCGGCCTCGTAAAGATTGTAGAGTCCGAGCAGATTGGCGATCAAAATCTTGGAGAACTTGTCCTCGACGGAAATGCCGCCAAGATGAATGATACCGTCGCAGCCTTCGACAAGCCTGTCGACGGCATCCCGGTCACCCAGGTCACACATGACCAGTTCCTCGTGCGCCGCCGCTTCGCCCATATCAACAATGTCGGACAGACGCAGGACGTCCGCCATGCCTTTCAGGCGGCCACGCATCGCCTTGCCCAATCCGCCCGCAGCCCCGGTTACCAATAGTCGCTTCACACAAACCTCCCTCGTCCAGCCTCGGACCTATGCAACTCATCATACAGGTCATGTCAACACCGTCAATATTGCGCTAATTTCCCGTGGACGCTTGGCTAATTTGACAGACGAGTTTATGCATAAGTGCAACAACGGACGAATGGACACGGAGACGAGCATGGCGCTGCAGGCAAAAATGGAGGCCGGATCGGGAACGCTGACGCAACGGCTGAGCGACAATCTCCGTCGCGCCATTCATGGCGGTCAGTTTCTGCCAGGCAGCAAACTCCCGAGCGAAGCGCAGTTGTCAGAGGCCCACGGCGTGTCACGCACCGTCGTGCGCGAGGCGATTGCTGCACTTCGCGCAGACCGCCTCGTCGAGGCCCGCCAGGGTGCCGGCGTCTTTGTGCTGGAGCCGCGCGAACCTCTGCCCGCTCCTCTCTCTCTCGCGCACATCGATCCGGCGCGCGTCTCATCCATGATAGAATTGCTGGAGCTTCGCACGGCTGTGGAGGTCGAAGCTGCAGGGCTTGCAGCGCTTCGCCGCTCTCCCGCCCAAGAAGAGGCAATTCTCGATCAGCACTATGCCGTACGCGCCTGTCTCGATGCCGGAAAATCCAGTAGCGACGCCGATTTTGCCCTGCATCTGGCCATCGCCGAGGCTACCAACAATCCGCGCTTTCGCGAATTCCTGGCGATGATCGGTAAAAATGTCATTCCGCGCGCCGCTCTGCGCGGCGAAGAAAATGACGAGGATCAAGCAGCCTATATCCGGCTGATTGATGCAGAGCATGCCGATATCGTCGAGGCGATTTCGGCCGGCGATGAAGAGGCGGCACGAGAGGCCATGCGCCGGCACCTGCGCGGCAGCCAGGCCCGTTATCGCACGCTTTTGCGCGAGCAACGCCAACCTGTACGATAACTATTGACGAACTGACACATAATACGTATGACAACTTTGCCGGAGGAGGCAAAGAGAGGATATACGCATATGACGCCGCAAGAAATCAAGGTCGCGCTTGGCGCCGGCCTGTTGTCTTTCCCTGTCACGCATTTTGATAGCGAAGGCCAGTTTCAGCCAGACAGCTATGGCAAACATGTCGAATGGTTGTCCGGTTATGATGCGCCAGTCCTCTTTGCCGCAGGCGGCACCGGTGAGTTCTTCTCCCTGTCCCCCAGTGAGATTCCGCGCATCGTCGCAACCGCCAAGGAAGCGGCCGGCAAGACAGCAATTGTCTCCGGCTGCGGCTATGGCACGGAAATGGCCATCGAGATCGCCCGCGCCGCTGAACAGGCCGGGGCCGACGGGATCCTGCTTCTACCGCACTATCTGATCGATGCCCCGCAGGAAGGCATCTACAACCACGTCAAGCGCGTGTGCCAGTCGGTCGGTATCGGCGTCATGGTCTATAACCGCGACAACTCGGTCATCGGTGTCGACGTGCTTCAGCGCCTGTGCGACGCGTGTCCCAACCTCGTCGGTTTCAAGGACGGGACCGGCGAAATCGGCTTGATCCGTCAGATCACCGCAACACTTGGTGACCGCCTCACCTATCTCGGCGGCATGCCGACGGCGGAACTGTTTGCCGAGGCCTATCTCGGCGCCGGGTTCACCACCTATTCGTCGGCGGTGTTCAACTTCGTTCCGGGATTGGCCGTCGATTTCTACAAGGCATTGCGCGCCGGCGAACGCGAACGCTGCGAAACCATCCTGAAGGACTTCTTCTACCCCTTCATGGAACTGCGCGGCCGCCGCAAGGGCTATGCCGTGTCGGCCGTCAAGGCCGGCGTGCGTCTGCAGGGCTTCAATGCCGGCAAGGTTCGCCCGCCGCTCGATGACCTCACGCCGGCGGAAGAAGAGATCCTCGCCAAGCTGATCGAACCCTGGAAGCGTTGATATGAAGATCGTCGACGTCCGCACCCATCTGCTCGAGCACCGGCTCACTGTCCCGTTCCAGAGCGCTTCCATGCGCTTCGACCGGCGGGCTCATGTGCTCGTCGAGATTGTGTGCGACGATGGCACGACGGGCTGGGGTGAATGCCTCGGCCCGGCACGACCGAACGCATCCGTCGTGGCCGCCTACAAGACCTGGCTGATCGGCGCCAATCCGCTGGAAACCGAGAAGATCTGGGCGACACTCTACAATGCGCTGCGCGATCAGGGCCAACGTGGCCTGACCCTCACCGCTCTGTCCGGCATTGATATCGCGCTTTGGGACATCAAGGGCAAACATTTCAACACCCCTGTCTCCATCCTGCTCGGCGGCCGCTTCCGCGAAACCGTCAAGGCCTACGCCACCGGCAGCTTCAAGCGCGATGGCGTTGATCGTGTCGAAGACAATGCCACCGATATCGCGGCCTATCGGTCGCAAGGTTTCCATGCCTCGAAGATCAAGGTCGGCTTCGGTATCGAGGAGGACCTGCGGGTGATCAAGGCGGCGCGCGAAGCCGCCGGCAGCGAGATGCGCCTGATGGCCGACGGCAATCATGGTTACGGCGTGCTGGAAGCGGTTGAGTTCGGCCGTCGTGCTGCCGAGTATGGTCTCGACTGGTTCGAGGAGCCGGTCGTCCCGGAACAGCTTGCAGCCTACCGCGAAGTGCGCGCCAAGCAACCGATCCCGGTTGCCGGCGGCGAGACCTGGCACAGTCGCTGGGGCATGAAAGAACCGATCGAAACGCGTTGCATCGATATTGTCCAGCCGGACCTGGCCGGCGTCGGTGGCTTCACCGAAGCCAAGCGCGTGGCCGACCTCGCCGCCCTCCATGGCGTGCGTGTCGTTCCGCATGTCTGGGGCACGGCTGTCCATATCGCCGCTGCGCTGCAGTTTATCGCCGCCATGGTGCCGGATCCGGTTCGCGTCAATCCGATCGAGCCGATCCTCGAGTTCGACCGCACCGACAATCCGTTCCGTCAGGCGGTGATCAAAACCCCGATCGAACATCAGAACGGCGTTGTCGCCATCCCGAATGGTCCAGGCCTTGGCATCGAGATCAACCGCGATGCCCTCGCCGACTTCAAGATGAAGGACGACTGATGACACTCGTTCGCCCCCTTTCCGGCCGCAAACCCAAGATCGCGCTCCCGAAGGGGGCGATCGACACCCAGATGCATGCCTATCTGCCGGGCTTTCCCGCGATCGACGGTGGCCCACCATTGCCGGCCGGCGAATTGCCAAGTCCATCGCAATACCGCGAATTCATGAAATGGATCGGCATCGACCGGGTGATCGTCACCCAGGGCAATGCCCACCAGCGCGACAACAACAATCTGATCGCCTGCCTGAAGGACTTCGGGGACCTTGCCTGGGGTGTGGCCGCCGTCAATGGCGAGGCGACGGAAGCCGAACTCGATGAACTGGCGGATGCGCGCGTCATCGGCCTGCGCATCATGGATCTCCCCGGCGGCGGTGTTGACCTCTCCCATCTGGAAGATGTCGACGCGATTGCGGCCAGCCGCAACTGGATGCTTGCCGTGCAATTCGACGGGAGCAACATCGTCGATCACGAAGCCCGTCTGTCCAGGCTGAAATCACGCTGGGTTCTCGATCACCACGGCAAGTTTTTCTGCGGCGTAACGCCGGACAGCCCGCAGGTGGCCGCCGCAAAACGTTTGATCGATCGCGGCAATTGCTGGTTCAAATTTGCCGGCGCTTACGAATCATCAAAGACCGGGGCGCCTGATTTCGCCGACGTGGCTGAGATTGGCCGCGCGATTGCGGCGCACGCGCCCGAACGCATCGTCTGGGGCTCGAACTGGCCGCACAATCTGGCGAAGACACAAGCCGACTATCCCGACGACGCTGCCCTCACCGACACAATTCTTGGCTGGCTGGCTGATGACGCCGCCCGCCATCTCGCACTCGTGGACAACCCCGAGCAACTCTTCGGCCTTGAACCAATGGGGAGCAAGGGGACCTGAGAGCTTACCGTCAAACCTGGGAGGTTTTGGCGGATCACTTAAAAGAGGAGGAAGACATGAAAACTGCCGCAATGCTGAGCCTCGCGATGGGGCTGACGCTGGGTGCTGGCGCGCTGAATGCGCAAGAGATCACGCTGCGCTCCGCCGATATCCATCCGGATGGCTATCCGACCGTGGATGCGGTCAAATATATGGGCGAACTGGTTTCCCAGAAAACCAATGGCCGCATCAAGATCCAGGTCATGAACAATGCCACGCTCGGCACTGAAAAAGACACGATCGAACAGACCCGCTTCGGCGTCATCGACATGAACCGGGTCAACAGCGCACCATTCAACAACCTCGTTCCGGAAACCGTCGTCTTCGGCCTGCCCTTCCTGTTTCGCGATACCGAACACATGCACAAGGTCGTCGATGGCCCGATCGGCGACGAAGTGCTGGCCGCATTCGAGCCGCACGGCCTGATCGGGCTGGCCTTCTACGATTCCGGCGCGCGCTCGTTCTATTCGACCAAGAAGCCGATCGAGAAACTCGCCGACCTCAAGGGCATGAAGGTGCGTGTCCAGCAGTCGGATCTGTGGATCGCGATGATGGAAGCCTTCGGTGCCAACCCGACCCCGATGCCTTTCGGCGAAGTCTATTCCTCGCTTGAAACCGGCGTCGTTGATGCTGCCGAAAACAACTGGCCATCCTACGAATCCTCGCGTCACTTCGAAGTGGCAAAGAACTACACGTTGACCGACCACTCGCTGACCCCGGAAATCCTGGCGATCTCAAAGATCACCTGGGACAAATTGACCCCGGAAGATCAGACGGTGCTGCGCGAGGCTGCCAAGGAATCCGTCGGCAAGATGCGTGAGCTGTGGCAGGCCCGCGAAAAGGCCTCGGAAGAGAAAATCCGTGCGTCGGGTGCGAACATCATCACGGTCGACAAGGCGGAATTCTCCGCCGCGATGCAGCCTGTCTATGACAAGTTCATCACTGATCAGAAGATGAAGGACCTCGTCAAGCGCGTCCAGGACGTGAAGTAATAAAATGGCGCCGGCCGGATCACACGATCCGGCCGCTTTTCATTCGCGGACTTGCATTGTGGCCGTCGATCCGCTGCGGCTGTGGAGGAGACTATGTTGCGCTTTATGAGGGCCATTCGCCCGGGGCTTGGCCGCCTGAGCCAGTTATGCCTGTATATTTCAGGTATCGGCCTGGTTGCGATGACCGTGATCATCGGATGGCAGATCTTTGCCCGATACATATTGAACGATACGCCGAGTTGGTCGGAACCACTTTCGCTCTTGCTGATGTCATGGTTCATCCTGCTCGGATCCGCCGTCGGTGTGCGCGAAAGTGTGCATCTCGGCCTCGATTTCGTCCGCCACGGTGCATCGAAACCCATTCAAAAAACCATGGATCTGGTCAGCCTCGGACTGATTGTCCTGTTCGGCATCGCCATGAGCTATTATGGCGCGCTGCTTGCCATCGGCACCTGGACCGCAACCATCCCCGTCCTTGGCCTGCCCGGCGGCGTCGATTTCTTCCCGCTGATCGCGGGCGGCGCCATCATCGCCATCTTTGCCGCAGAGCGCTTCATTGACGTTGCCATCGGTGAGGAAATCGCCGCAACCGTTGTCGTCCAGGAGGCTGCGTGATGGCCTATACCGTTTTATTCGGCGTCTTTACCTTCTTGATGATGATCGGCATGCCGATCGCCTTCTGCCTGGGCATCGCCTCGCTGGCCACGGTCCTCTACATGGGCCTGCCGCCGATCGTCGTCTTCCAGCAGATGAATTCGGGCATGAACGTCTTTGCCATGATGGCGATCCCGTTCTTCATCTTCGCTGGCGACCTGATGGTGCGCGGCGGCATAGCAACCCGCCTGATCCGCTTTGCGGCCGGCATTGTCGGCCATCTCCGCGGCGGTCTGGGACAGGTCAACATCGTTGCCTCCACCTTGTTTGGTGGCATTTCCGGCTCGGCCGTCGCCGATGCCTCGGCCGTAGGTGGCCTGATGATCCCGCAAATGGCAGCACGCGGCTATGACCGCGGTTATGCCGTCAACGTCACGGTCAATGCCGCGATCATCGCGCTGATGATTCCGCCGTCGCACAACATGATCCTGTATTCGATTGCCGCGGGAGGCAATGTCTCTGTCGCCGATCTGTTTACCGCCGGCATCATTCCCGGGCTGCTGCTGGCGGCAGCGCTGATGGTGACGGCGTATATCGTGGCGCGTCGCCGTGGTTATCCGTCTGAGCCCTTCCCCGGCTTCTACAAGCTCGGCTACTATTGCCTCTCGTCGCTGCCCGGCATTCTTCTCATTGGCATCATCTTCGGCGGTGTGCGCTCGGGCATCTTCACCGCGACGGAGAGCTCCTGCATTGCGGTTCTCTATGCCTTTCTCGTCGCCACGCTCGTCTACCGCGAACTGAACTGGGACGGCTTCATCGAGGCCGTCCTGGGAGCGGTGCGGACCACAGCCATGGTTCTCCTGGTTATCGGAACGGCTGCCTCCTTCGGCTGGCTTATGGCCTTCCTGCAGGTCCAGACACTGCTGGTTCAGGCGATCGGCGCAATCTCCGACAACCCGATCATCGTACTGTTGATGATCAACATCATCCTGCTGCTCCTCGGCACATTCATGGATATGGCACCGATGGTAATCATCGCGACACCGGTGCTTCTGCCAGTGGTGAAAGCCTTTGGAATCGATCCGGTGCATTTTGGCGTGGTGATGATCCTCAATGCTGGCATCGGGCTGAACACGCCACCGGTCGGAACTGTCCTGTTTGTCGGTTGCGCGGTCGGCGGCATCACCATCCGCGAAGCGATGAAGACAATCTGGCCATTCTTCGGCGCCAGCATCGCGGTGCTGATGGCCGTCACCTATATCCCCGCCCTGTCGCTCTGGTTGCCCAGCCTGTTCAAGTAGCTCCCTCGTCATTTCAATGGCGCATCTTGCGGAGGCTTCGGCCTCCGCTTCTTTTTGTGTCGCTGCCCGAAATCCGGCAGTTTGCATATAGGTACTAGTCAAACTGTCAGTTTTACTAGGCAAACAGATAGATTATCGCCATTTCGCATAGCCTGCCCACCGGATTAGACTGCCTGTAGATAACGCTCCAGCACCGGTGGACCATGACAGCACCCAGCCCTTCGGAAAAAGCCTTCGTCCCTTTCGTCAGCGTCGAAAACATGATGCGCCTGGTGCATCATATCGGGATTGAAAAGGTCCTCACTGAGCTTACCGACATCATCGAATCCGACTTCCGCCGCTGGCCGCTTTTCGACAAGACTCCGCGCGTGGCCTCCCATTCGCGCGAGGGTGTGATCGAGTTGATGCCGACTTCCGACGGTGAAATCTACGCGTTCAAATACGTCAACGGCCATCCGAAGAATATGGCCCAGGGACTGCAGACCGTAACGGCATTCGGACTGCTGGCTGAGGTCTCCACCGGCTATCCGGTTCTGCTCACGGAAATGACGCTATTGACCGCCCTGCGCACAGCGGCGACCTCCGCCATGGCCGCCCGCCATCTGGCGCCCAAGGCTGCAAAGACCATGGCGATGATCGGCAATGGCGCACAGGCCGAATTCCAGGCGCTGGCGATGAAGGCCGTGCTCGGCATCGACAGGATCCGGCTCTATGACATCGACCAGCGCGCCAGCGACAAGGTCGCCCGCAATCTGGCGGGCTCGGGTCTGGCGGTCACCGTATGCACATCGGCACAATCAGCGATCGAGGGCGCCGAGATCATCACCACCTGCACCGCCGACAAGCAGAATGCGACGATCCTGACCGACAACATGGTTGGATCAGGCGTGCATATCAACGCCATCGGTGGGGATTGCCCGGGCAAGACCGAGCTGCACAAGGACATCCTCAAGCGCGCCGATACCTTTGTCGAATACCCGCCCCAGACGCGCATCGAAGGCGAGATCCAGCAGATGGATCCCGACTATCCGGTGACAGAACTCTGGAAAGTCGTGACCGGTGAAGCCATCGGGCGTCGCGAACCGGGCCAGATCACCCTGTTCGACAGCGTCGGTTTTGCCGTCGAGGACTTTTCCGCCCTACGTTATGTGCGCGCCAAGCTTGAAGGCACCGGCTTCTACCAGGATATCGACATCATTGCCGATCCGGACGATCCGCGCGACCTGTTTGGCATGCTACAGCGGGCAAAGGACTGACGTTATCCCGCCGATTGCCGGCGCCTGGCCTCACCCTTCAGTCCGAGACCGGCCTTTAAATCGGGCGCGGCGCCCGCGCCATCAGTCGTGCATAGGCAATCGCCGACAGCATGTTGACGTGATTGGCCTTGCCTGTTCCGGCAATATCGAAGGCCGTGCCGTGATCGACCGATACCCGGTCGATCGGCAGTCCCAGCGAGACATTGACAGCCGTCTCGAAGGCAACGAGCTTGATCGGAATATGGCCCTGATCGTGATACTGGGCGATCACCAGATCGAAGGCGCCGTTATAGGCACGGGCAAAGACGGTGTCGGCCGAGATCGGCCCGACGACGTCGATGCCCTGTGCCTGGGCAAGTTCCACGGCAGGCGCCAGGAATTCAGCGTCTTCGGTGCCAAACAATCCGTTTTCGCCGCAATGCGGATTGAGCCCCGCGACCGCGATGCGCGCCTTCTTGCCGAGCCGCACGAAATGCCTGTGTCCCGCCTCGATGGTCGCCAGGACACGCGCAGTCGTTGCCCGTTCGATCGCGCCCTTCAACGAGATATGGGTCGAGACATGGATGGTATTCAGCCGCTCGGAGGCGAGCAGCATGAACGAGCTTTTCGAGCCGGTCAGATGGGCGAGCAGACCAGTGTGGCCATCGTGATGATGACCGGCAAGGTTCATCGCTTCCTTGTTGATCGGCGCCGTGACGATGACATCGGCCCGGCCGCTCATGGCAAGATCGACGGCCCGGGTGATGTAGCGCACCGAGGCTTCACCGGCGATCGGACTGACCTTGCCGATCTCCGGCAGTGGCGCGTCGAGGGCCACTTCATCGACTGCGATTGCATCTGTCCTGCCATCGGCTTCGGCTGTATATTTCAGGCCAGCACCAGTCGCCTTGTCGGCGCGCTCAAGCGCTTCGATATTGCCGACGATGACAAAGTCGCGGCGCCCCTCGGGCGCCATGCTCGCCAACGCCTTGACGATGACTTCGGGGCCTACACCGGCCGGATCGCCGAGCGTCACTGCCACTTTCGGATTGCGCGCCATGGTCATGCTTCCTTGTTCAAACGAGCGGCTTAATAGGCTGCCTGGTAGATTGTCAAAATATCGGCTTCCTCAAGGTCGCGCGGATTGTTGTCGAGCAGCCGGCGAATTGCAAAGGCGTCGCTTGCCATGGTCGCCAGATCGTCCGCTGCCACCCCGAGACCCGACAGGGTCATTTCGATACCGAGATCGGCACAGAAGGCATAGGCCGCATCGAAGACGGCGCCCACGTCGTGATCGCCCTCATATCCGAGCGCCTGCATCACGGCTTGCGTCTTCACCGGTACGGTTGGCGTGTTGAAGGCAAGCACATGCGGGAAAATCAATGCATTGGCCGCACCATGCGGCACATGCCAGCGCGTGCCGAGCGGATAGGCAAGCGCATGCCCGCCGGCCGTGTTGACCGGCCCCAGGCAAAACCCTCCATAAAGAGAGGCCAACGCCAGGCCGGAGCGCGCTTCTGCATCAGCGCCATCATGCACGGCCCGGGCCAGATAAAGCCCGACAAGCCGTGTGCCTTCCTGGGCATAAAGATCGATGGTCGGATGGGCTTTGCGGTTGGTGAATGCTTCGACGCAATGTGCCATGGCATCGACACCAGTCGCCGCCGTCACCTTGGGAGGAACGCTGAAGGTGAACGCCGGATCGATCACCGCTATGTCGGCCAGCATGTGCAGGCTCTCGACAGCAAGCTTTGCCATTGTCGACGGATCGGTCACCAGCGCGCGGATACCCGCTTCACTTCCGGTCCCGGCGGTCGTCGGCACCTGCGCCAGCGCCACGCGGCGTGGTCCCTCGACCTTGTTGGGCCCGACCACATCCCGAAGGCTCTGCGACGAGCCGACCAGAACTGCGGCCAGTTTGGCCAGATCCATGGCGCTGCCGCCACCAAAACCAACGATCAGTTGGGCATTTGCGGCGTTCGCGGCCGCCAATACCCTGTCAAGATTGTCTGTATCGGGTTCAGGCTTCACATCTCCGAAAACCGCAACATGCCCCGGCAATTCGAGCGCGTCGACGCGGCTCGCGTTAAACGCATCGGAAATCACCAAGGTGCGCGCAAAACCTTTGTCAGCCGCCCATTTCCCGAGCTTTCCAGCCGTGCCCACGCCGAATTCGATCAGATGCGGACGAACGATTGTGATCGGCGCTTCCAGGCTTGCCATCGAACATTCCTCCCAGGACGACCGCGACAAGCGGCTCCAATTTGTCAATTTGTTATTACGCGAGAGGCGGCCGCAAAGGTCGCCTGATCGCGGCCCGCCGGACCTCAGAACTCTTTGCCGGCAGGGATGCGGACATATTTGATCGCTCGGCGGAAATAGGTGTAGGCCACGTGCAGCGTGCCATCCGGACCCTCGACGATCGAGGGATAGGAAAACTCGCGATTGAGCGACTGCTGCGAATTGTTGCTGAGGCAGTAGCCATCGCCGGTGTCGAGATCGATATGCTCGGGAAAACTCATGCCGTCGTCGTAGGAAAAAGCGAGCGACAGGGGTGCGCGGGGAACGCCCCAGACCGCCCGCGGGCCGTCATAAACGCCGTCACTGACCGCTTCCCCCTGTTTGTCTCCCGCCTCGTCTTCGATCTCGTCATAGAGCGAGAGCCGTCGCTGGTCAGAACTTGCGGCGTTTGAATGATTGTAGACAATGGCAATCGAACCATTCTTCAGATCGATCGCCTGGATTGAGGAATTGTTGTTCGGCAACACGGTCGGTTGCGGCGGGCTCCAGTTGCGACCATCGTCTTCGGACCAGCTGTGCAGGATCTGCTCTGCATAGCGATTGCGGAAAAAGGCCGTCATGCGCCCATCGCCGCGAGGCACGATGTTCATATGCACGGCACCGCCGCTGTCCGGCACCTCTGCCAGGCTCCAGGTCTTGCCATTGTCCTCAGACACCAGGACGCCCGCCGTATCGGCATCGCCGCTCCAGCGTTGGCCTGGCAGCGAGCGACACAGAAAGACCGGCAGGAGCCAGTCTCCAGCGGCATTCACGATCACAGGCTGGCGCACGAACGTACCGGGCAGATCGCACAGGATGCGTGGCTCGCCGAAGTGTTTGCCGCCATCCGACGAGATCCGACACTTTACAACTGCCCCGTCCTGATTGCCCGAGACCTGAGACGTATAGAGCAGCCAGACATTGCCGTCAGGAGCATTGAAAACAATCGGATTTTGTTCAGATCTGGCCGCGTCGTCCGTCATCTTTTCCGGGACCGACCAGACGGTCGAGCCGGGGGCCAAGCGCGACATGTAAATTGAGATATCGCCCATCCCTTCCATGGTTCCGCCAAACCACACACAGGTCAGGGTCCCGTCGGCGAGAAATGCCAGATTGGCAGCATGATTTTGCACCGTGGGCGAAGGCAGAAATGCCTCCTGCCATCCCTCATGATGGGGATGCACAGTCAAGACGCCATTCATACGCGCCGGAACCTCTTCTGGCGCCAGTTCCGTCGGTGCGGTCAAGGTGGTCATGGTATCCATCCTCACGGCAATTCGTTGAAACTCTTGGTCAGACTGGCAAAGTCGACATCGGGCAGCGGCATCAAGGGTGCCCGTGTCCGGCGCCAGCCTGCTTCTCCGGTTTTCAGCTCGACCATCGCCTTGATCGTCGGGATCTGCACATAGGAATTGGAGAGCGTGCGATAGGCATTGATGCGCGCCTGCGCCGCCTCGACCGCGTCAGTCTCTCTGTGATCCCCCACCTTATCATAGATCGTGCGCAGTGACCCAGCGACGAGGTTCGACGTCGCGGTGATGCAGCCGGCGCCCCCGGCCTTGAGCAAGGGCAACATCAGCGGATCGGCACCCGCAAGCACTGAAAAGCCAGGAAACTGCTCGACCAATTTCTGCATGTTGTTGAAATCACCGGCGGAATCCTTGATGCCGACGATCTGTTCGGGAAACGCTTCGATCAGCCGACCTATCAGGTCCGGGCTCAGCGGCACACCGGAGACCTGCGGAATGTGATAGAGGATCACCTGAAGGTCAGGATTGGCAATACCCTCGATGATCCGGGCATAAGCGGCAAAGAGCCCATCATCCGAAACGCCCTTGTAATAAAAGGGCGGCAGCATGACGACCTTGCGCACACCATTGGACAGCGCGTGTCTCGTCAGTTCGATCGTATCGGATGAGGCCACCACACCGGTGCCCGGCAAAAGGGCGTCGGCAGGTACGCGAGCCTTCAGCGCTGCTTCCAGAATGGCGAACCGCTCACGCATCGAAAAGGAATTCGCCTCGCCGGTCGTGCCCAGCAAAGCCACGCCATGGCAACCTTCGGAAAGCAGGCGCTGGCAATGGCCGGTGAACCGGGCAAGATCCGGCTCACCCTGCTCGGTGATCGGGGTGGTCGCTGCGCAAAATACGCCTGTAATCTTGTGAACCTTCATCTCCGCCCTCCTCCGGCGAAAAACCGGCACCGATCCGCAATCGGCGCGCCTTAAAAAGCGTCGGTTGGCAAAATTTGTCAACAAGAGTTTCCAGTTTGAAACTTTGATTTCAAACTATCACATTGATTATACGTGTGTATTTTCTCTGTTCTCGAGAGAAATAACAAGAAAATGATGTTGATGATTGACATATTTACAATATCGTCGCAGTGTCTGTCATCCCGGCGATGGCTCGAACAGCCTTGCCCCTCGGAGGAGGCTGCCGGTGATGGGAGATCAAAGGGAGGAGACGGAATGACTGACGGTAACGTTGGAACACTCGGCGCGGGTCTGTCGCGTCGCGAGGCATTGAAACTGGGCCTGGCGGCCGGCGTGAGCTTCACGCTTCTGGGCGTCAGCGCAAAGATCGTCCAGGCAGCGGGAGAGCAGATCCTCAAGATCGCGCATCCGACCTTCAGCCAGGACTGGTCGCCGCTGCGCGGTGGTGGACCGCCCTTCCGCTGGAATTCCCTGTGGTGGGCATCGCCGATGTATTTCGACGGCGACGGCAAGATCAATCCTTACGTCTTCACCAGCTGGGAAACCACGGACAACAAGGTCTGGACCTTTAAGCTCGATCCGAAGGCAACCTTTTCCGATGGCAGCAAGATCACCTCGGCCGACGTGCAGGCATCCTGGAACGTAGCAGCCATGCCCAATACCAAGAACCAGCGCGCCGACCAGGTTCTGTCAAAGGTCGCGGGCTTTGCCGATCTGACCGGCGGCACAGCCAAGGAACTGTCGGGCGTGGCCGTGCCGGACGAAGGCACGGTTGTCGTCACGCTTTCGGACGTCGATCCGATCTTCTTCATGCGTCTCGCCAATCACATCGTCCCGATTGCCAAGGCATCTCAGGTACGCGGCGAAGACGGCGAGGAAGTTGCCGACTGGTACATGCCGGCCAATGACACGGTCTATTCCGGGCCATTCAAGCTCGTCGAGATCGATCTCGATGCGGGCACGCTTGCCTTTGAGCCGAACGAGAACTTTTTCGGACCGAAGCCGAAACTGACCCGCATCGAGCTGTCCTCGATCGAAGACAATGTCACGGCGACGTCGCTTTTGAACTCCGGCGAATATAATGCCCATACCGAACTGATCACCTCGACGATCATCAAGGATCTGGGCGCGGACTTCTCGTCCGGTCCGACCATCCCGACCAGCCAGCATTTCTGGTTCAACACGGCGCGTGCGCCAATGGACGACCCGAAGGTACGCCAGGCGCTGATCATGGCCGTCGATCGCGAAGGGCTGATCAAGGCATCCTATCCGGACGGTCCACACAAGAAGACCGATCAGGTGCTCAACTCGGTTCCCGGTGCGGATGGCTCCGGCTTCGAGCCGTTCCCCTATGATCCCGAAGCTGCCAAGAAGCTTTTGTCGGAATCCAGCTATGGCGGGCCGGAACGTCTGCCGAAACTGCTGTTTGTCGGCGTATCGGGTCCGGCCATCGAGGCCGCCGCGCAGTATATCGCCGAGCAATGGCGCCAGAATCTCGGCATCACCGCCGTGGATATGAAGCCGCAGCAGGACGCCTATGCCGGCCCTGACCAGAACGCCGTGCAGATCTTCCGCGACGACGTCGGCACCCGCGTTCCAGATGCCGTGTCCTATCTCGCCGGCTCGATCGCTTCGACCTCCTCGAACGCCCAGAACAAGATGGGTGGCTACAAGAACGACAAGGTCGACAGCCTGCTGACGGAGGCTGCCTCCAAGGCCGCCGACGATCCACAGCGCATTGCCCTCGCTCAGGAAGCCCAGAAAGCCTTCCGCGAGGACTGGGCCTTTATCCCCTGGTATGCCCAGACCATGTCGCGCTGGGCCGTCGCAGAGGTCAAGGGCATCGACAAAAACCTCGACTGGCAGGTTGTCGCTCCCTGGGAAATCTCGATCGGCTGACGGTTCTGGCGGACCGCTGTCAGCATAGGTCATGACAAGTGCCGGGGCCTTCGGGCCCCGGTACATTCTGGAGGAATAAAGGGCAGTCCTCAGCCTTGGCTGGCGGCCATGAGACCCAAACAAGAGGTGGGAGGCACCGTTGCTTCGCTACGTGCTCACGCGTTTCGCGATCTGGATCCCGTCGGTGCTGCTTGTCATGCTGGCGGTCTATGCGCTCGCCTTTTATGGCGCAGGTGATCCGATCAAGCTGATCTTTTTGCGGGCGCCCGGCGATGTCGCCTATAACCCGGCCAAGATCGAGGCCATTCGCGAAAGTGCCGGTCTCAACCGACCGTTTCTCGAACAGTTTGCCAGTTATGTCCTCAATCTGCTGCAGGGCAAGTTCGGCAATTCGCTGACGTCGGGCCGCTCGGTATGGGCCATGGTGTCGGCCGCCGCCCCGGTCTCCTTCAAACTTGCGATCTGTTCGATCGCACTGACCGCCATCGTTGCCATTCCCCTTGGCATGATCGCGGCGCTGAAGCAGAATTCCCGTCTCGACTATATCATTCTCGGCACGGCGCTGTTTCTCTGGGCAATTCCCGCCTATGTCGCCGGTCCCCTGCTGATGGTCGGCCTGATCGTGCTCTTTCCCGACGCGAATGTGCCTTACGGCTGGGGTGGCATCTTCGACGTGCGCATCCTCCTGCCCTTGCTGGTTCTCTCCTTCCAGCCGATCGCCCTGATCGTGCGCCAGACGCGTGCCGCCGTGATCGAAGTCCTGTCAGAAGATTTTGTCCGGACCGCCCGCGCCAAGGGCGTTCCAGAAGTGATCGTTGCGATCCGCCATATCCTGCGGCCCGTCCTGACACCGGTCGTCACCCAGCTCGGCCTGATCATGATCACCATCGTCAACGGGGCGATCTTCGTCGAACTCGTCTTCGGCCTTCCCGGCCTTGGCCGTCTGACCGTACAGTCGCTGATCAATTCCGACTATCCGGTAATCCTCGCCATCACTCTGATCGGCTCCTTCCTGGTGATGATCTCCAATCTCCTGGTCGATGTTCTCTATCCGATGCTCGACCCGCGTGCCCATGATAGCAAGAGGAGCCGCTGACATGTCGACCCTATCGGCCCCGCCGCTGGAACACTCTTATGATGATCAGACCGTCAGCCTCTGGCGCGACGCCTGGTACCGGTTGAAGCGCAACAAGCTTGCCGTCTTTGGCCTCGCCATGGTCATCTTGCTTGCCTTTGCTGCACTCTTCGGGCCGTTGCTGACACCCTTCGATTATCTCAGCCAGAATCTTGAAAGCCGTAACCTCGCACCGTCGCTGTCTCACCTCTTTGGCACGGATGACCTCGGTCGCGACGTCTTCAGCCGCGTGGTCTATGGCACACGCACCGCCTTTCTCGTCGCCGTCATTGTCACTTTCATTGCCGTCGTGATCGGGGTGACCCTCGGTGCCATCGCCGGTTTCTTCGGCGGCGCCTGGGACCGTATCATCATGTGGCTCACGGACATGACCATGTCCGTCCCCAATCTCCTGCTTGTCGTCGTCATCAATGCCTCGCTCAAGACACCGATCGCGACCTGGATGGAAAGCCGCTACATGGCGACGCTCAATCCATTCTACCGCGAAACGGTGTGGATCGATTTTCTCCTCGTTTTCGGCTCGATGGCCCTGATTTCCTGGCCACCCTATGCCCGGTTGGTGCGCGCCCAGGTTCTGTCAATCCGCTCGCGCCCCTATGTGACCGCCGCCCAGGCGCTTGGTCTGACAAACTGGATCATCATCCGCCGCTATATCGTACCGAATTCGCTGGGACCGCTGATCGTCTCGGTCAGTGCCGGTCTCGGTACTGCCATGGTGCTGGAAAGCGCGTTCTCCTTCCTCGGCGTCGGCGTCAACCCACCCACGCCCAGCTGGGGCAATATGATCTCCGACGGCCTGCGCGTCTGGCAGCATTATCCGCATCTTCTGGCTGCGCCTGCTGCCGTTCTCGGCCTGGCATCCGTCGCCTTCAGCTTCCTCGGTGACGGCCTGAACGACGCGCTCAATCCGCGAGGCAACAAATGACCGAGCTCAAAAGCATGATCCCACTCCTCGACGTCCGTGGTCTGACGATCGATATCGATGGCCGCAATGGCCCGGCTACCGTGGTCGATGGCATCGACCTGCGTGTCAATCGCGGTGAAACCCTGGGTGTGGTAGGTGAATCCGGCTGCGGCAAGAGCCTGACGATGCTCTCGCTGATGCGCCTGCTGCCGAACAAGATCAAGGTCACCCAGGGCACCGCCAAGTTTGACGGCCGCGACCTGCAGACCATGTCGAACAGAGAACTTCGCAAGGTTCGCGGCGGCGATATCGGTTTCGTTTTCCAGGACCCGATGACCTCGCTCAACCCTGTGATGCGCATCGGCGAACAGATCTGCGAACCTCTGCGCTATCACAGCGGCATGAACAAGCATCAGGCGAAAACCCGCGCCATCGAACTCTTGCGCCTCGTCGGCATCCCCGGCCCGGAAGAGCGCTTGCTGGCCTATCCGCACGAATTGTCGGGCGGAATGCGCCAGCGGGTGATGATCGCGATTGGCCTTGCCTGCAATCCGAAGCTCTTGATTGCCGACGAGCCGACCACCGCGCTCGATGTCACCATCCAGGCCCAGATCGTCGACCTGGTCAAGGATCTGCGCACCGAGCTTGGCATGTCGATCGTCTGGATCACCCACGACCTGGCCCTGATTGCCGGTCTCGCCGATCGTGTCGTCGTGCTTTATGCCGGGACCGTCGTCGAGGATGCGCCCGTTGACACGCTCTACAGCAAACCGCTGCATCCCTATACCCAAGGGCTGCTCGCCTCGATCCCGCAGATCGGCCATGCCGCGACCAGCCGCCTGAGCTCGATCGGCGGCACGCCGCCCGAACCCGGTCGCCGCCCAGTCGGTTGCCCCTTTGCGCCACGCTGTCCGCAGGCCATGGCGATTTGCCGCGAACGCGTGCCCCGTCTCGAATATGCCAATGAAACCGATGGACACCGCGTCGCCTGTTTCGCGGCACAGACTGCAAAGGAGGCCGCGTGATGATTGGCGAACCCCTGCTCAGAATTGAAAACCTGGTCAAACATTTCCATGTGAGGCTCGGTGCTTTCGGCGAGCGCGAAGCGACCGTGCATGCGCTGGACGACATCGATCTCGATATCATGGAAGGCGAGACCCTGAGCCTTGTCGGCGAATCCGGCTGCGGCAAGTCGACGACCGGTTTCACCATCCTCAATCTCTATCGCGCGACCAGCGGCCGAATTCTCTACAAGGGCCAGGATCTCTCCAAGCTCAACGAAGACCAGATGCGGCCGTTCCGCCGCGACCTGCAGATCGTTTTCCAGGATCCCTATTCGACGCTCAACCCGCGCATGACGGTTGGCGAGGCGATCAGCGAACCGATGTTGTTTCACAAGCTGGCAACCAAGGCCCAGCTGAAGGAAAAGCTGGGTTCGCTGTTGTCGGATGTCGGATTACCGACCCGGTTTGCCCAGCGCTATCCGCATGAGCTGTCCGGCGGTCAACGCCAGCGCGTCGTCATTGCCCGCGCGCTCGCCTGCCAGCCGAAGTTCATCGTTTGCGACGAGGCCATTTCAGCGCTCGACGTCTCGATCCAGGCGCAGATTATCAACCTCCTGCTCGATCTGCAGGACAAATACCGCCTGACCTATCTGTTCATCGCCCACGACCTTGCCGTTGTCCGCCATATCTCGACCCGTGTCGGCGTGATGTATCTCGGTCGGCTCGCCGAGCTTGCGCCGCGCGACGAGATTTTCACCAACCCGCTGCATCCCTATACCCGCGCGCTGCTTTCGGCCGTGCCGGAAATCGATCCGGCCCATGAACGCTCCCGCCAGCGCCAGATCCTGCAGGGCGATGTGCCGAGCCCGCTGGATCCGCCGAGCGGCTGCCGGTTCCACACACGCTGCCCGATCGCCATGGATATCTGCCGCACGGATGTACCAGTCTGGCGCGACGCCAGGCCCGGCCACAAGGTCGCGTGCCACGCCGTTCCCATCGAGGCCCATGCATGACGCTCAAGGCCGCGATCCTCGCCGATGACCTGACCGGCGCCCTCGATACAGGCACGCCCTTCGTTCAAAATGGGTTGACAGTTGCGGTCGCGGTTTCTGGCCGCAGCCTGGAGAGGGCACTTGCGGCAAACCCGGATGTGCTGGTGGTCAATACCGCTTCACGCGCCTTGTCACCGCAAGAAGCATCAGGCCGCGTTGCCAGTGTTGCATACCGGCTCAAGGCCGTTGCGCCGGAGCTGGTGATGAAGAAGATCGATTCCCGGCTCAAGGGCAATGTCGCCGTCGAAACACTGGCGCTTGCGGATGCTCTTGGCCTTGGCCAGATTATCATGTGTCCAGCAATCCCTGACCAACAGCGGCTGACTAGGAACGGCCATGTTGTCGGCCGCGGCGTGGATCAGCCGATATCGATCGCCGCTCTGTTCGGTCAGACATCCGTCACAGTCTGCGATGCCGAGACGGATGCCGACATTGACCGGATCGCCAGTACACAAGACTGGAAGAATGGACTGGCCGTCGGCGCCCGCGGCCTTGGCCTCGCTTTGGCCAGACGGATCGGCAATGGTCCCAGTGGCTCTGCGCATTCATCACCCCTGATGCTGACTAGTCAGACACTTTTCGCCTTTGGTTCCCGTGATCCGATCACGGTCTCGCAGATGCACCGGCTTGATCGGCAGGATCGCCTCGCTGTGCTAGCCGATGCCCCACATGGTCAGCTTGACGATCTTGATGCGCCGCTGCGTCTGCCCGCATTGCTGCGTTGCACGGGCGATATGCGCGAGGATGGCGCAATGGTCGCAAGGCGTTTTGCCGACGGCGTGCGCAAAGTGGTTGCCACCAGCGATATCGAGATGCTGATGATGGGCGGTGGCGATACAGCGCTTGCCGTCCTCACCGCACTCGGCATAGATGTGCTCTTCCCGATGGGAGAAGTCGAGCCGGGAATTCCCTGGTTCGAGGTGACATTGCAGGACGGCAAGGGTCTGCGATGTGCCGTCAAATCGGGAGGGTTCGGGACCGTCGACAGTCTGGTTGCAGTGTTGCCGGCCAAACCGGATCAGAAATCGCAGGACAGCAAGGAGACCTCCATTGGCCGAAGCTAGCGACGCTGTACTCAATGCAGCTATGACACCGGCAAAGCCCGAGCGTGTCAAACCGGTCAAGCTTGTCGACCGTGTCTTCGACCAGTTGATGGAGCGCATCCGCGCCGGCAATTATCCTCCGGATTCACGCCTTCCCGGCGAACATGAATTGTCCTCGATGCTGGGCGTATCCCGGCCTGTCGTGCGTGATGCCCTTGCGCGCCTGCGTGAACAGGGCATCGTCTACTCCCGCCAGGGCGCCGGCACATTTGTCAGCGCCCAAGGCTCGTCTTCCGCTCAGCTGTCATACTCCCCAGTCAAGACGATCGCCGATATCCAGCGTTGCTACGAATTCCGTCTGACCATCGAACCTGCCGCCGCCTATTTCGCCGCCAAGCGCCGGGATGAAGCCGCAATCCAGAAGATTGCAGCTGCTCTTGCCGAATTGCGCGAAGCGACCAGCCACCAGCTGCACCGCACCGATGCAGACTTCGTCTTCCATCGTGCGGTCACGGAAGCTGCGAACAATCACTACTACACAGCCTCACTTGATGCCTTGAAAGCTCATATCGCCGTCGGCATGCATTTGCACGGCCTATCCCTGCTCGGTCCTAAACTCGGCCTCGAAAAGGTCTATGAAGAACACAACTCGATTTACCGAGCGATTGCCGAGGGGCGTGCGGATGATGCCAAGAGCGCCATGCTCAAACATTTGGAAGGCTCTCGAGATCGTCTGTTCGAAGGCCGCGCGCTCGATCTCTCTATCTAGGTTGACCGATATGTGACCAAGCCCTTGGATTTTCGGGGCAACAACTCCCGCCTTGCCTCAAGGGATCTCGGCGCCCATGCTCAAGGATTTGCGTAGAGGATTTCCTCGGCTTCCTCGAGTTCCATCTGCATGACCCGCCGGCCCAGTTCGAAACCGAAACCGTTTCGGGCGAACGACGAGAACTCCTTTGCGCGCTGCTTTTCATCCGCGTCGGTTTTGCGAAACGGACCGAAAGCCCGCTTGCGGGCCAGAACGACGGCTGCACGCAGATCGTCGGCCTCATCGAGCACCGACGCGACGATCTCCCGGTCGACGCCTTTTTCACTGAGCTTGCGAGCGATCGCCCGCTTCGACTTGCCACTGCGCGCCGCCGAGCTGGAGCGGATCTCCGCATAGGCCTGATCGTCGAGCACCTTCATGTCACGGCCGAACCCGACCGCGAACGCACCGAGCGCCCTGAGTTGCGCCTCGGAAATCCCTTCAAACTTCTGTTTGGCCTTGCGCATGATCGCGTCGGACAATTCCCGTTCTGTCATCATCCGCTTTGCCAACCGGTAGGCGGCGGAATTGCGAGCCCAAGACAGCATCCTGACCGTGGGCACTTCAATTTCATCCGCCGGGCTCGTCATCACATCCATCAAATCATCCTACCGAAACGCTGTGCTGGCGAAAAGGCCGCCCCACTTGTCCGTCAACTTTCGTTGACAGCTGTCAACGTTTGCATGTCATCGGCCGCCGCTCGCACTATCCGCCAGGCATTCATTCCGTTTGTCGCTCAAGCGCCTGCAGCATCGGATAGACACTGAATGCCGATTTCTCAGCCTTGCGGGTCAGATCGCGCAGGTAGCCGCCCGGCGAGCGGATCTCATCGGCACGCTCCAGCATGATCGCGACAACAATAGATGCAGCCTGCTCGCCCATCGCCGCCTTGGCTTTCTGCCAGGCATCGGGTGAAACCCCGAGCATGGAGCGAACGAGATCGGCCGCGCGGATCAAATCTTGCCATCCACTCATGCCCCCGCGGGCATAATCGGCGATCTGCGGGCAAATCCGCTTCATCCGTTCGAGGCTGATCGCCATCTTGCGGTTTGGCGCCAATGCCGTATCGCCTGGCTTTGCCCTTTCTGTGACTCTTTGGCCTTTTAATTCAAATGATAGGTCTGTATTTGAATTCTGTATATGACGCTCGATTTGATCGTCATTGCCGCTCATTTCTTCTTCGGAAAGTGATGAAAGATAAGCGTTTTCCACCTTAATCCGGAATGCGATTAGGCGTTCGCGAAGGGCATTCAAAAGCGCTGGATCGTAGCCCCGCGGGAGGCTGCCGAAAGACATTTCCTGAAACTCCGTCGCAATCTCTGCCCAGCCGCCGTCACGGCCCTCTTCCAGGGCGGTGGTGATGATCTTGGAGATGTCGCGCAGGTGCAGGGTGACCTCCGAGCGCTGTGTACGGATCATACGCGCCTGGGCACGGGCCTGTTCGGCCAGAGACAGGATCTCGGACGACTTCAGCGCCAGAGGAGCGAGGTCAAAGCCGAAAGCATCCTCGACGACACCATTGTCGTCCCGGCGGCAGAAGCGCTTGCCGTTGGCGCTGTCGCGGCGAAACAGAAGGCCAGCCTCGACCAATGCCGTCAGATGCCGGCGGATCGTCGCTGGAGCCATGCCCCGTGCCCTCAGTGACAATTCACGATTGGAGGGAAAGACGATGATCGGGTTGGCGCCATCGAGCACACGGTCGGTCGTGAAGCTGACCAGCGCCTCGAGCAGCCCGATCGCCCTGTCGCTCAGGCCAAAATGGTCTCGCGCTTCGGTCAGTGCCCGAATGAGCTGCCACTTGTCGCTGGCGCCCTTGTCATTGCCTCCGTCGCCGGCGCGCAGTTTCTCTTGCCTCTCAGCGACGGATGCCTGGCGGGCAAAAAGCCGCGCAGTCATCCGGCCGCCGCCAAAAGGCGTCGTTGCCAGTCTCTCCACCATGATCAGGTCCTCTGTGAGGAGACACGACGGACCCGAACACCATGAAATTTGGCAATAGTTTCAATACCCGGACTCGACATCGCTGTCGCCGACTCTTGACTTTGCCTGCTGGAAGTGATTCTCTCGGATTGCTACATAGGAGAGGGGCTTCCGGAACGTCAGGTTTTGGGGGCCTTTTTCTTGTCTCCGCGCTTCCTTTCTTGGGTTTCGCGATGTTTCAATCCGTGTCAGGCCGGCATTTCAGGTCCGGGATCCGACGCTTATGCTAGCAAATCAAAGGGCTACCTAAGCAGCCCCGCGTCATTTGCCTGTTTCCTTCGCCTTCAGATGTGTCGCATAGGCCTCGCTCACATGCGCCGATAGCGCATCGATGAAGGCCTGGTCCACGTCCTTGGCAAAATCGATCTTGACCGCCCTGCCCTGCCGTTTGTAAGCCGCAAAAACGCGGCCTCCTGGCGCCAGCAACTGATCCGGTTCCGGCTTGTGAACTCCAGTATTGCGGGCCAGCCGGGCGAACAGGAACTCGAAACGGCGATCGGTCTCGGCTTCCTTGAAGGCCGCGACCTTGATCTCGTCCTGGGCCTTCTCATTGCCGGCCGGCCGGGCATAGAGTTCGACGAGTTTCATCCAGCGATCCCGGCCGGCTTTCGGGGCCGGTCCAATGGCGCGAACGATATGCTCCGGAATACCTTCGGCCACCTGAATGAGGCGCGAGAGTTCGGATTTCTGCACCGAAAGCGCGTCACCGATCAGCTTGCGATCAAAACCTCTGCTCACCAGCGTCTGGGCAAACACAGCGCGTTCGATAAACGATAGATTGCGCCGCTCGGCATTTTCCTTGCCCTGCGCCAGCACCAGCTCATCATCGGAAAGCGACCGCACAAGCGCCTTGACCTGAACGCCCAATGACTGGGCAGCGCGCATTCGCCGATGGCCATAGGCAACCTGATAGCGACCTTCGTCATCGGGATGCGGTCGCACTAGAATGGGAACCTGCTGGCCGCTTTCACGCATGCTCTCGACCAGTTCGAGAAACTGCGGGTCATTGACCTCGCCCTGGCTTAGGCGGTCGGAGATGAAGGAAGCGTCGACACGCGCGGTATCGAGTGAAATCACACGCTCGCCCTCTTCCAGAGCCTGGCGAAGTTGGCGCGCTTCTTCGGCCTCACGCGCGATCGAGGACAGAGAGAGCCCCATAGCCTTCACCGCGCCCGATGCGCTGCGCGCAGGCGCCGCATTGGTTTCGGTCTGACCCGACGGCACATGAGGGGCCTGACTGGTCGCAGGCGGCTCGCTGGCTTCAGCAACGGATTTGGTTTCGGGTGCTGGGGTCAGCGCCTCACCAAACAGGGCCTTGATCGAATTCTTGCGGTCGCGTCCCGTTGTCATGCCGGTCGCCCCCAAGCTGCGTGGATCAATGCTTCCACTTCCGAATTCACCGCGTCCAGCGATTCCATCGCACGATCGTAGGTCCCGCGGGTGAAGTTCTCCCGCCCGACTTCATAGAGGGTCTGTTTGGTCAGACCAGCATCTGACACCGCGGTCGACTTCAGCATGGGGGCCGTCAGGACACGTTCGCCAAACAGCGACCGCAGGAAGCCGACAATCTGTGTCTGCGGTCCGTCATGCGGTTCGACGCGGGTGACGAGATAACGCAGGAAGTCGAAATTCAGCTGACCACCTGCCTCGCGCACCACGGCCAGAAGATCCGACGTCATGAACAGGAACTGGCTCATCGAGGCAACGTCGAGCATCTGCGGATGCACCGTGACCAAGACCGATGTCGAGGCACAAAGCGCCGACAGCGTAAGATAGCCAAGCTGCGGTGGGCAATCGATGATCACGACATCATAGTCGTCGGCGACCGTGGCCAGTGCCGCCTGGACGCGTGTAAAGAACAGCGAATGCGTATCGCCTGCCCGACGCTCGGCAAGAGCGCGCGGCGTTGCATGCTCAAATTCCTGCAGCTCAAGATTGCCGGGAAGCAGGTCAAGATTGTGGAAATAAGTCTTGCGGATAATGTCTTTCAACGGCCGAACTTCACCGTCATAGCGGATCGCGCCGTAAATCGTGTCATTTCCGACGAGATCCAATTCCGGCTGGTAGCCGAAAAGAGCCGATAGAGATGCTTGCGGATCGAGGTCAACGGCAAGTACGCGGTGCCCGGTCATAGCAAGATACTGGGCCAGATGCACGGAAGAC